>Ga0265797_10000075_pt1 | contig 209957 bp, 207 predicted proteins | sample P2T30metagenome_FD_192433 | JGI IMG/M metagenome (GOLD analysis project Ga0265797, IMG submission 192433) | Plant litter microbial communities from East Loma Ridge, Irvine, California - P2 T30 | ecosystem: Environmental > Terrestrial > Plant litter > Unclassified | place: USA: California...
AGCAGCTGGCTTTCTGCCAGAAACAGCGGATCGTTGGCGATAAACGTGCGGTTCGAAATGTTACCCTGTGGATCAATCACATTGGCTGAACAGTAGGGCTGCGGCACCCGCAACCATCCCTGCACCTCATGTCCCTGGCGGGCAAGGGTTGTCATCCAGATCTGACCCAGAGCACCGCAACCTAACACGGTAATTTTCATGCTGCCTCCCGCTGGCGGGCTATCCATCTATTATTTACTGTCACACTTTCATTATAGCGTTGTGTGCAGCCTGATTTTATTTAGCACCTTAAGACGCGTATTATGCATGTCACTTTAGCGTCAGGAGAAGAAGAGATGCCATCTTTCGATATCGTTTCAGAAGTCGATCTGCAGGAAATTCGCAATGCGGTGGAAAATGCCAACCGTGAAGTGTCTACCCGCTTCGATTTCCGCAACGTGAGCGCCGAGTTTGAGCTCAACGAAAAGAATGAAACCATCAAAATTACCAGCGAGTCCGATTTTCAGGTTAAGCAGCTGGTGGATATTTTGCGTGAGAAGTTACTTAAGCGCGGGATTGAAGGCGGTGCTTTAGAGGTGCCGGAAGAGATTGAGCACAGCGGCAAAAGCTGGGCGGTCGATGCAAAACTGAAAAAAGGCATTGAAAGCGACGTGGCGAAGAAGCTGGTGAAGCTGATCAAAGACAGCAAGCTGAAAGTGCAGACCCAGATTCAGGGTGAAGCGTTGCGTGTGACCGGCAAAGCGCGTGATGATTTGCAGGGTGCGATGGCGATCGTGCGCGGCAGCAATCTGGGGCAGCCATTCCAGTTTAAAAACTTCCGCGATTAAGCGGGGGCCGGCTGAATTTCAGCATGAATGCAGTGATAAAAACCCGGCTAAGGCCGGGTTTTTTGTTATCTGGCAGGAGCAGCCCTGCTTCGATTCAAATTGGTGAGCCGTCTGAATTAAGGCGTGGTTTGGGACTTCTGTGGGAACGTGCACTGGCTTGCATCTCTTTGAACATGTCAAACGTCTGGAGCGGGTTGTGAGCTGTGAGCTGTAGGGCGTCTGTAAGATCGCGGCCTGGCTCAGGGAGTCAGTGCCTTTCGCAAAGACGCAAAAGCGCCATCCATGGCGGCTCAGCGCGGGCGATTACGCACCTCATCCCTGAGGTGCGCCCGTAGCCGGGCCAACGCGTTGCGTTGTTCAAAAACGCTCCCGGCGTTTTTGTCCCTGTCCCGCGATGCTTTGCTACAGGCACAGGCTCCCATCGCTTTGAATTTCTGAGTTGTCTGTAAGAAGACTTGTGCCGGGTTTAAGATTAAGCACAAAATCAAATTCGGGGGGAACTTAGCAGCAACTCAAAAGCTCAGGGGCGCAGGGGGCACGGTCAGAGGAGGAAAGCGTCCCGCGCCAGGGACGGCGCGGGCCGAGCGTGCCATGGATGGCGGCTTTTGCGACTTTCCGATCTGACCGTGTTCCCTGAGCCAGCTCGATCCTGAAGCGAAACGAGCTGACGTTATCACTAAACTTTTTTAACCTAGCAACTTCCCAGCAGAGCTTCCAGCTCAGGGCGGCTGGTTACCTTGCTATCAATTTTGATATACGCGCTTTTCTCTTCGGGCACGATAAACACCGAGTTAACGCCCGGCTGCGCTTTCAGGCGCTGCTCCAGATTCGGCACGGCCAGTGCCGCATCACTCAGCACGATGCGCAGGCTGCTGACATAAGGCGGTTCCTGCATCGTCATGCTGACAAACAGCCAGGCTGCGGCAACCATCGCACCAACCAGAAATACGGTCTGCGCATCGAAATGACCAAACACCCAGCCCCCCATGCTGCCGCCAACGGCCACGCCCAGGAACTGGCTGGTGGAGTAGATCCCCATTGCCGTGCCTTTGTAGCCTGCAGGTGACTCTTTACTGATTAGCGAAGGCAGAATAGCTTCCATCAGGTTGAAGGCGAAGAAGAAGAGCTGAACACCCACCACAAGCGTCCAGAAATGACCTTCCGCACCCCACAATACGATCTCAGCAATGACAATCATCCCGACGCAGCCGACAAAAACACGCTTCATGCGGCGCTTCACTTCGGCATAAATGATGAAGGGTACTACGCCGGCAAAAGCGATCAGCATGGTGGAGAGATAGACTTTCCAGTGTTCGGGAGCCGGGAAGCCTGCCTGCTCAAACTGCCCCGGCAACGCGACAAAGCTCGACATCAGCAGGACGTGCAGGCAGAAAATACCGATATTGAGCTTCACCAGACGCGGGTTAGCCAGCACTTTCCGGAAGCTGCCTTTAACCATGCCTGATTCTCGGTTCAGGACATGATGGGAGGCCGAAGGCACCACCAGCAGGGTGATCACGATACCCAGCGATGCCAGAATCGCGATCATCCAGAACAGCGCATGAAGGCCCAGTGCGTGAGTAACAATCGGGCCGACTACCATGGCGATCGCGAAGGTCACGCCAAAACTGATGCCGATAAACGCCATCGCTTTGGTGCGATTCTGCTCACGGGTTAAATCGGATAACAGTGCCATCACGGCAGCGGCAATCGCGCCTGAGCCCTGTAGCGCACGGCCCAGAATAATGCCCCAGATGGAGTCGGTGCAGGCAGCAATAATACTGCCCAGGACAAACAGCAACAGTCCGCCAACGATCAGCGGCTTACGCCCGATGCGATCGGAGAGCAGACCAAAAGGAATCTGAAATATCGCCTGGGCAAGGCCATAAATGCCAATTGCCAGGCCAATTAAGGTTTCACTCGCGCCCTGTAATGCCATGCCATAAGTGGTCAGTACCGGCAGGACCATAAACATTCCCAGCATGCGCAGGGAAAAGACCGTGCCGAGGCCCCATGTGGCGCGCAGCTCCACCGGAGTCATTTTATTATCGTTCATTCCAACCTCTGTTAATGTGCTGCATTTATTCTAGGGGGTGGGGCAGGGCGGGTAAAACAATAGTTTTTAAGCAGTGGTAACAAAAAGAAAGGGCGCGAAAATCGCGCCCTTTTCATGCTGTATCGGTGCCGGTTACCAGACGTAAGCCAGCAGGTCCTTCGAGGCCGGAGCCATCGAATCTACCGACATCATCACGCTCAGTGCGGTGATGGTTACGATAGAGAAGACAAACAGTTTACGCGCCCAGACACGGTCATCAGCGGTTTTGTAACCCGATAACGCCATGCCCAGCCACCAGACGCTGACCGCAGCAGCCACCACCAGATATTTGTAGCCCGCGTAGCCTCCCAGCGTCAGCATCAGCGTGGCAATCATAAACGCCAGGATATAGAGCGTAATATGATTTTTAGCCACGGAAATGCCTTTCACCACCGGCAGAACCGGGATGTTTGCTGCCTGATAATCTTTAAAGCGGAAGATGGCAATCGCGTACGAATGCGGCATCTGCCACAGGCTAAAGATCGCCAGCAGGATCAATGCGCCAGCATCAAACTGGTTAGAGACCGCGCAGTAGCCGATAACCGGCGGCGCAGCACCCGACAGACTGCCAATCAGCGTACCGTAAACGGAATTACGCTTCATGTAGAGGCTGTAGATGCCCACATACACCACGAAGCCCATCACCGCCAGCCACATGGCCAGCGGATTAGCACCGAAGTAGAGCAACGCAAAGCCAGCAATACCCAGCACAGTGGCATAAACCAGGCTTACTTTCGCGGAGATGAGGCCTTTTACCAGCACCCGATTCCTGGTTCTCTCCATCTTGATGTCGATGTCGCGGTCAATCACGTTGTTGAAAACACAACCCGATGCAACCACCAGTGACACGCCCACCAGGGTGATGAGAAACAGGGCGTAATCCGTGTTGCCTTTGGAAGCCAACAGAAATCCGCCGATCACAGAAATTAAATTCCCGAAAATAATTCCTGGTTTTGTAACTTGCAGGTATTGCTTAAACATTACGCGTGACTCTTTAGTGAGGCATCATGTTGTAGTTGAGGTTCCACATGATCCACAGTGAGCCTACTACGACAATCAGGATGATGATGGCCGAGAAGACAATGGCTACCATGTTCCAGCCACCCTCAGATTTGCTGTCTAAGTGCAGGAAGTAGACCAGGTGAACCAGCACCTGAATCACCGCACAAACCAGGACAACACCAAGGATAGTACCGTGAGATGCACTGCCATCCATTACCATCCAGAACGGGATCGCCGTCAGGATGATAGAGAGGATGAAGCCGATCATGTAGGACTTCACGCTACCGTGTGAAGCGCCATGTTCGTTAACAGAATGACTCATTACATGGCTCCCATCAGGTAAACAACGGTGAAGACGCAAATCCAGACCACGTCCAGGAAGTGCCAGAACAGGCTCAGACACATGATACGGGTGCGGTTAGTCGCGTTCAGGCCACGTTTGGAAACCTGGAACATCAGAACCAGCATCCAGATCAGACCTGAAGTCACGTGCAGACCGTGGGTACCGACCAGCGTAAAGAAGCCAGACAGGAAGCCACTGCGATCCGGACCAAAGCCTTCAGCAATCAGGTGATGGAATTCATAGATTTCCATTCCGATGAAGCCCAGACCGAACAGGAAGGTCAGCGCCAGCCAGCCGATAACGGCACCTTTTTGCTCCTTGTTCATGGAGATAACAGCCATGCCGTAAGTGATCGAACTCAACAGCAGCAGGGCGGTTTCTACCAGAACAAACGGCAGCTCAAAGATATCTTTACCTGCCGGGCCACCGGCAGTGTTGTTGACCATGACGGCATAGGTCGCAAACAGGGTTGCGAAGATAATGCAGTCACTCATCAGGTAGATCCAGAAGCCAAAGACTTTATTGGCTCCTGCATCGTGATGCCCATGCTCCGCATGGGCGTCGTGGTGATGTTTAATCAGAGTTTCAGTTGACATTATTTCAGACCTGCTTTGCTGATTTCGTCAAAGTGCTGGTTCTCAATCTTCTGAACTTCGGCAACCGGAACGTAGTAATCCACGTCTTCGTCGAAGCTCTTCACGATCCAGGAAACGATCATGCCGAGGAATGAAAGACCAGCCAGCCACCAGATATGCCAGATCAGCGCAAAACCCATTACCGTTGCAAATGCGCAGATGATAATTGCGGCACCGCTGTTTTTCGGCATATGAATCTCTTCATAAGATGCCGGCTGTTTGTACGCTTCGCCTTTCTCTTTCATTTCCCAGAACGCATCACGCTCATGCACATGTGGGATGACAGCAAAGTTATAGAACGGTGGTGGTGAAGAGGTTGCCCACTCCAGCGTACGACCGCCCCACGGGTCACCTGTCACATCACGGTTCTGATCGCGGTCACGTACTGAAACGTAGAACATGGTCAGCTGACACAGGATACCCAGCGCAATCAGACCGGCACCGACCGCAGCAACCACCAGAAGAGGGTGGAACTGTGGATCGATATCCTGGCTCAGACGACGGGTCATACCCATGAAGCCCAGTGCGTACAGCGGCATAAAGGCAACGAAGAAGCCAATGATCCAGAACCAGAATGCGCGCTTGCCCCAGGTTTCGTTCAGGGTGAAGCCGAATGCTTTCGGGAACCAGTAGGTCACGCCCGCCATACAACCGAACACCACACCACCGATGATAACGTTATGGAAGTGTGCAATCAGGAACAGGCTGTTGTGCAGAATAAAGTCAGCACCCGGAACGGCCAGCAGTACGCCGGTCATACCCCCTACAGAGAAGGTTACCAGGAAGCCAACGGTCCACAGCATGGCAGAGTGCATCTGAATGCGGCCCTGATACATGGTGAACAGCCAGTTAAAGATTTTAACCCCGGTCGGAATCGCGATGATCATCGTCATGATACCGAAGAAGGCGTTAACGTTGGCACCAGCACCCATGGTGAAGAAGTGGTGCAACCAGACGATAAACGACAGCACGGTAATGGCGATGGTCGCCCACACCAGTGAGGTATAACCAAACAGACGTTTTTTGGAGAAGGTCGCGGTAATTTCTGCGAACACACCAAACACCGGCAGTACCAGGATATACACTTCCGGATGGCCCCAGACCCAGATCAGGTTGACGTACATCATCATGTTCCCGCCCATTTCATTGGTAAAGAAATGGAAGCCGAGATAACGATCAAGTGTCAACAGCGCCAGGGTCACGGTCAGAACCGGGAACGCAGCGATGATCAGGACGTTGGTGCACAGCGCGGTCCAGGTAAATACCGGCATTTTGAACAGGCTCATGCCCGGTGCGCGCATCTTCAGGATGGTCACGAAGAAGTTAATACCGGTTAAGGTCGTACCAATACCTGAAAGCTGAAGGCTCCAGATCCAGTAATCGACCCCGACCCCGGGACTGTACTCCGCGCCGGAAAGCGGCGGATAAGCCAGCCAGCCGGTCTGTGCGAACTCGCCCACACCCAGAGACAGGTTAACCAGGATCACACCGACCGCAGTAAACCAGAAGCTCAGGTTGTTCAGGAACGGGAACGCAACGTCACGTGCACCAATCTGCAACGGAACCGCGATGTTCATCAGGCCAACCACGAACGGCATCGCCACGAAGAAGATCATAATCACGCCATGCGCGGTAAAGATCTGGTCGTAGTGGTGCGGTGGCAGAATGCCCGCTTCACCGGCCGAAGCCATAACCTGCTGGGTACGCATCATAATGGCATCAGCGAAACCACGAATCAGCATGACGAACGCCATGATGATATACATGATACCCAGGCGTTTGTGGTCGACTGACGTCAGCCATTCAGACCACAGATATTTCCACTTACCAAAATAGGTGAGCGCAGCAACCAGCGCTGCACCACCTATCAGGATAGCGGCAACCGTAACCATGATAATCGGCTCATGGTACGGCACTGCATCAAGTGTTAATTTTCCGAACATCGTATTATTCCTCGGCTCCCGCGGAAGCGGCGTGACTCATGTCCATACCTTCATGCTTTGGCATGTCCATTTTCCCGTGGCTCATCTTGAACTTGTCGATGACTTGCATGAACAGTTTCGGATCAGCTGAAGAGAAATATTCCACCGGGTGATTTTCGCTTGGCACAGCCACTTTCTCGAAATCATCCATAGTGTTCAGCGTGTTAGGGGCTGCTTTAACTTTAGCCACCCACTGCTGGAATTCCGCATCGTCTTTGGTTGCAATGGCTTTAAACTTCATGCCAGAGAAACCACGACCACTGAAGTTCGCAGAGATACCGTCGAAAATTCCCGGCTCATTTGCAATCAGATGCAGCTTGGTCTGCATACCAGCCATCGCATAAATCTGGCTGCCGAGCGTTGGGATGAAGAAAGAGTTCATGACAGAGTTAGACGTGATTTTGAAGTTCACCGGAGTATTTGCCGGGAAGGCAATCTGGTTCACGGTCGCAATACCCTGTTCCGGGTAAATGAACAACCATTTCCAGTCCAGTGCAACCACATCGATCTCAACCGGTTTCACATCAGATTGCAGCGGTTTGCTGGGCTCCAGTGCGTGGGTTGATTTCCAGGTCAGTACGCTGAGGAAGAGAATGATCAGGATCGGAATGGTCCAGACCACGGCTTCCACTTTGTTAGAGTGTGACCAGTTAGGGCTGTACTTCGCATTCGTGTTGGACGCCCGATACTTCCAGGCAAACACCACGGCCATCAGGACTGCGGGGATCACGACGATCAACATCAGGCCAAAGGCAGTCAGTATCAGCGAACGTTGCTCCAGTGCAATCTGTCCTTTGGGATTTAACAATGCACTATCGCAGCCACTCATTAATAAAGTGCCTGCAATTAATGACAAAATCCCCAAACTTTTATTGTATTTACTGAGTCTCATTTAACGACCTCAATGACAAAGGGCTCTATTGTCGTTTAAGTGTGCGCGCATTTTACGGGAAGGTTTATGCAGTGTAAACCAGCTTAAGGATGTGTCAGATACGTGTTGACACCTTTTGCTAAGGGTGTCACAGATGTTGCGTCAGGTGACAAATAATTAACGCAGACAAGCAGTTGGCATCAATATAACAAAAACCAATGGAAGTAACCGTAAAAAAATCAGGGAAAGGAATAACCCTTACTTTTAACTCCCAAATATTTAACAAGTCTGCATCATTTGCGCGATGAAATTTAACTAAAGTAATTGCTCACCGGTTTTTAGTATTTCCGCTACGCCTCCTCAGGTCATATTGTTATTTTTAAAAAATAACACGCGATGATAAATGGCGGCGACTTATCGGGGTGTCATAAAATAAGCCGCAGCCCGTTAACCTATCGATTTCACTTAAGCATCTGACGCGGGCAACCCAGGCGTTCTCTTCAGCGCCCGATAGTCCAGCAACACCCCCGAAAGCACCGCCAGCAGGGAGAGTGTCATCCCCAGCTCAAACAGGCGAGTAAGCAGCGGTGTCAGCGCAGTCACGCCCAACGCATTCAATGCCAGAGCCACCAGCCAGAGAGCCAGCACGCCGCATCCGGCTGCAAACAAACGATTAGTCCAGCGATAACCATGAGGATAGTAGCTACGTGTCAGAAAATTGCCACTTTGCTCGACCTGATTCAATGTCTGCCGGCAAAAAGCCAGCAGCACCAGGCCCGGCAGACCCGCGAACACCGTAAAGGCATAGAAGGTCGGCCAGCCCCAGAGCTCCACCAGCCAGCCCGCCGCCGGGCCGACATAGACCCGACCTACCGCTGAGAGCGCCGACAACAGGGCGAACTGGGTAGCGGAGAACGACTTATTGCACAGTGTCATTAACAGCGCCACAAAGGCCGCGGTGCCCATGCCGCCACAGAGATTTTCGACAAAGACCGCGCTGGCCATACTCCACAACTGTTTGTCGGTCACCGCCAGCAGCCAGTAACCAAAATTCGAAACAGCCTGCAGCACGCCGAAAATCATCAGCGCCCGGAACAGGCTCAGGCGCTGCATCAGTACACCGCCATAGAGCGCCCCGATAATAGTCGCCAGCAGACCCAGCGTCTTGTTGACCAGGCCGACATCACCGGCGTTAAAACCCACGCCGCGAATCAAAAAGGTGGTGGTCAGCGAGGCGGCAAAGGCATCGCCCAGCTTGTAAAGAATAATCAGGGTAATCAGCAGCCAGGCGTTGTTGCGCTGAAAGAAATCCTTTAGCGGATCGACCACCGCCTGACGCAGTGAATGGGGTGTGGAAATACGGGTATCTGGCTCACTCGCCACCAGCGTGGCGATAATGCCCGGCACCATCATCAGTGCCATCAGCCAGTAGGTTGCCTGCCAGCCGAGATAGCGGTCAGCCAGCCACAACGCCAGCCCGCCGGAAATCAGCATCGCCAGCCGATAACCCAGCACGGTGATCGCCGCGCCGCTGCCACGCTCTTCAGGCGGCAGGATGTCCGTTTTCCAGGCATCGAAGACGATATCCTGCGAGGCGGAGCAAAAGGCAATCAGCACCGCCAGCGCGGCCATCAGAGTAAGATCGCGACCCGGTTGCAGAAATCCCATCGCGATTATGCCGCCCACCAGCGCCAGCTGACTGACAAGTAACCAGCCGCGACGCCGGCCCAGAAACGGCGGCGTATAGCGGTCCATCATCGGGGACCAGAGAAACTTAAAGACATAGGCCTGGCCGACCAGCGAAAAGAAGCCGATGGTTTTCAGATCGACATTTTCCACCGTCATCCACGCCTGCAATGTGCCCGATGTCAGGGCCAGCGGCAGTCCGGAAGCAAAACCAAGAAGCAGCAATACGGCGGCGTTTTTCTGGCTGAAGAGGCGAAGATAGTGGTTCATGCGGATCCTGCAGATAACAAAAGGCCCTGCGCAAGGCAGGGCAGAGGAGAGGCTGAATTAACGGGCGTTCTGCTTGATGAAGTCGTTGACGCTGGTGTCCTGAGCCATATCCGCGATCACATCGCTCATGGTGGCGTTCACCGCGTTGGTAATCTTCTGGTTATTGGCGTTGAACGCGCCTTCTACGCTGTAAGTCTGGCGGTAGTTTTTAACCTGTTTATTGCCGTTTTTCGCTGTTGCGATAATAGAGATGTCCGCTTTGGTGGTGATGCTGTAGCGCACATTGCCCTGAGTGACGTCGGCATAGAGGTTGTTAACCACAATCTGCAGATCGACCGCGCCATTAGGACCAACCATATAGCCGCGAGCGGTCATCTGCTTCTCCAGCACTTCCTGCAGCAGGAAACGCAGGTCGCGCGATGGCGTCAGGGTGACTAACTGGCCATCACGATTTACTTTCGCCAGCGCCTGATCTTTACGCTGGTCGGCACCGTTGATGCTGACAGTCACGCCCATCAGGCCTGGATCCTGCTGTGGCAACTGAATTTTAGGCTGGATAGTCAGGGTATTATTGCTGGTTGCACAGCCGGCTAAAATGAACGCAGCCAACAGTGGGAATAACAGTTTTTTCAACATACTTTTTCTCGTTGGTGTCAGGGGGTTGGTTTGCAAAAACTGCGGTCATCATAGCATTGCCCGGCAGTGAAAAAAGCCCTGTTGCCGGGGAAATTGTGTCTGAAATCGTTTTAAGCCCCTTCTCTGACATGTCGGTTTGCTGTTCGTTTCCGCTGCGTTATTATGCGTGCCGGAAGCGGTCTGACATAAAATGCAATATTTAGCGTTCGCTTGCGGGTAAGCGCACTAAAAGCGACTAAGATTGAATGAGATGGGGCATCGCGCTCGCCATTGAGGAGTAATAGCCATGATCCGCGAACAAATAGAAGAAAAGCTGCGTGTGGCGTTTCAGCCAGCTCATCTGGAAGTGCATGACGAAAGTTACCGGCACAACGTTCCTGCCGGATCGGAAAGCCACTTCAAAGTGGTCATCGTCAGCGACTGCTTTGCAGGCCAGCGCTTTCTGGCGCGTCATCGCCTGATTTATGGCGAACTGGCGGCTGAGTTAGCGGGTAGCGTACATGCCTTAGCCCTGCATACTTATACCCTGAAAGAGTGGGAAGGGTTACAGGATACCGTACTGGCTTCGCCTAACTGTCGTGGCGCCGGAACACTCGCCTGATCTCCCTTCTCTGAAACGGCCTGCGGGCCGTTTTTTCTGTTATTTAGCGAAAAACGCGATCCCTGGCTCAAAAAAGCAGCAAACCTGCTGAAAAGTGGTGAGTTAGCATCCTCGACTCATTCCAGCGATGCCGCTATAATGCTGCGTCTATTTTTCCGGAATGTCTTCGGGACGCTTCTGGTAACAGGGATCAGGTTCTCTTCACGGAAGCCGTCCCGGTTGTTGGATACGGCGCATTTCACTATGTGTGGTGTCTGAAGTTGACCGAGCACGTGATTTTTTGAGGTAACAAGATGCAAGTTTCTGTAGAAACCACTCAGGGCCTGGGCCGTCGCATTACGATTACTGTCGCTGCTGACAGCATCGAAAGCGCTGTAAAAAAAGAACTGGTTGACGTTGCCAGGAAAGTTCGCATCGATGGTTTCCGTAAAGGCAAAGTGCCGATGAACATCGTGGCACAGCGTTACGGCGCTTCTGTCCGTCAGGACGTGCTGGGCGAGCTGATGACGCGCAACTTCGTTGACGCCATCATCAAAGAAAAAATTAATCCGGCTGGCGCACCTAACTATGTGCCAGGCGAATACAAAGAAGGTCAGGATTTCACCTACGCGGTTGAATTCGAAGTCTATCCGGAAGTTGAGCTGAAAGGCCTGGAAAACATCGAAGTCGAAAAACCTGTAGTTGAAGTGACTGATGCTGACGTTGATACCATGCTGGATACCCTGCGCAAGCAGCAGGCCAACTGGATCGAAAGCGACGCTGCAGCAGGTCCGGAAGATCGTGCCACTATCGATTTCAACGGTTCTGTGGACGGTGAAGAGTTCGAAGGCGGCAAAGCCTCTGATTTCGTTCTGGCCATGGGCCAGGGCCGCATGATCCCAGGCTTTGAAGAAGGCGTTGTGGGTCACAAAGCGGGCGAAACTTTCACTATCGACGTGAAATTCCCGGACGACTACCACGCAGAAAACCTGAAAGGGAAAGATGCGAAGTTCGAGATCGTGCTGAAAAAAGTTGAAACGCGCGAACTGCCAGAGCTGACTGAAGAGTTCATCAAACGTTTCGGCGTTGAAGATGGTTCAGTTGCCGGTCTGCGTACTGAAGTGCGTAAGAACATGGATCGCGAGCTGAAAGGCGCTATCCGTAATCGCATCAAAACTCAGGCAATCGACGGTCTGGTTGAAGCGAATGAAATCGACGTGCCAGCTGCGCTGGTTGACAGCGAAATCGACGTTCTGCGTCGTCAGGCTGCACAGCGTTTCGGTGGCAACGAACAGCAGGCGCTGGAACTGCCACGTGAACTGTTCGAAGAGCAGGCTAAACGCCGTGTTGTTGTCGGTCTGCTGCTGGGCGAAGTGATTCGTACCCACGAGCTGAAAGCTGACGAAGCACGCGTAAGCACCATGATCGAAGAGATGGCTTCTGCGTATGAAGATCCGCAGGAAGTCATCGAGTTCTACAGCAAGAATAACGAGCTGATGAACAATATGCGCAACGTTGCGCTGGAAGAGCAAGCGGTTGAAGCGGTCCTGGCGAAAGCTAAAGTGACCGAAAAAGAGACCAACTTCCAGGATCTGATGAATCAGACCGCTCAGGCCTGATCACGCATTTAACCGTCTGTGCTAAGCCCGTGACTGAAAAGTCGCGGGCTTTTTTGTGTTTTGCGTCCGGATAGCCGCTCTTCGCCGCTATTTGTTTAATAAACAGGCGAATTATTCACGCATCGCTTTTTCCGGGTTAGCGAACAGGGAAAAGATTGTTATGCTTGAAACATGCGTGCAGCGTCCCCAGATACAGGGAGTATGCAGAAATGAGAGTGAGGCTGGCTGATTAACCGTCCTGAAGGTGTCGGAAAAAGGCGCGGCGTGGAGTTTCCCGCGCGTCTTACGTAGAATCGGTACAGAATGTTGCCAATGAAATTTATCCAGGAGACGGTAATGTCATACAGTGGCGATCGTGAATATACAGCACCGCACAATGCGCTGGTGCCAATGGTGGTTGAACAAACTTCGCGTGGTGAGCGTTCTTACGACATCTACTCCCGTCTGCTTAAAGAGCGCGTCATTTTCCTGACCGGCCAGGTCGAAGATCACATGGCTAATCTGATTGTGGCGCAGATGCTGTTTCTGGAAGCTGAAAACCCGGAAAAAGATATCTATCTCTACATTAACTCGCCAGGCGGTGTAATCACGGCCGGTATGTCGATCTATGACACCATGAAATTTATCAAACCGGATGTCAGCACTATCTGTATGGGACAGGCCTGTTCTATGGGCGCTTTCCTGCTGACGGCGGGGACCAAAGGCAAACGTTTCTGTCTGCCAAACTCACGTGTGATGATCCACCAGCCGCTGGGCGGTTATCAGGGTCAGGCGTCGGACATTGAGATCCATGCGCGCGAAATCCTGAAAGTTAAGCAGCGTATGAATGAGCTGATGGCTGAGCATACCGGTAAAACGCTGGAAGAAATTGAGCGTGACACCGAGCGTGATCGTTTCCTCTCTGCAAATGAAGCGGTAGAGTATGGATTAGTCGATTCAATTCTGACGCATCGCCAATAAGACCCGACTTACCGTTGTCCCTGGTCTATAGTTAACAGGACAACGGTACTATTATGGGTTGAATGAATTTCGGCCGTCTCTGCACGGCCTGAGCCGTACGCGGGTATGGCCTGAGAACAAGAAGAGGTTAACTGATGACAGATAAGCGCAAAGACGGTTCAGGAAAGTTGCTGTACTGCTCTTTTTGCGGCAAAAGCCAGCATGAAGTGCGAAAGCTGATTGCAGGGCCGTCAGTGTATATCTGCGATGAGTGTGTTGACCTGTGCAACGACATCATTCGCGAAGAGATTAAAGAAGTTGCCCCGCATCGTGAACGTAGTGCGTTGCCAACCCCACATGAAATTCGCCATCACCTCGATGATTATGTCATCGGTCAGGAAAGAGCGAAGAAAGTTCTGGCGGTTGCGGTTTACAACCACTACAAGCGTCTGCGCAACGGCGATACCAGCAATGGCATCGAACTGGGCAAAAGCAACATTCTGCTGATTGGCCCGACCGGTAGCGGTAAAACGCTGCTGGCAGAAACGCTGGCACGTCTGCTGGATGTGCCGTTCACCATGGCTGATGCCACCACGCTGACTGAAGCCGGTTACGTGGGTGAAGATGTTGAAAACATCATCCAGAAACTGCTGCAGAAATGTGATTACGACGTACAGAAAGCGCAGCGCGGCATCGTTTACATCGATGAAATCGACAAAATCTCACGTAAGTCTGATAACCCGTCGATTACCCGTGACGTATCAGGCGAAGGCGTACAGCAGGCACTGCTTAAGCTGATTGAAGGCACCGTGGCTGCCGTTCCCCCGCAGGGTGGACGTAAGCATCCGCAGCAGGAATTTTTGCAGGTTGATACCTCTAAAATTCTGTTTATCTGTGGCGGCGCATTTGCCGGTCTGGACAAAGTGATCGCCCAGCGTGTGGAAACCGGATCCGGTATCGGCTTCGGCGCAACCGTTAAAGGGAAATCGCAGAAAGCCAGCGAAGGCGAACTGCTTGCGCAGTGTGAACCAGAAGATTTGATCAAATTTGGTCTGATCCCTGAGTTTATCGGTCGTCTGCCTGTTGTTGCGACCCTGAGTGAGCTGAGCGAAGAAGCGCTGATTCAGATTCTGCGTGAGCCGAAGAACGCCCTGACCAAACAGTACCAGGCGCTGTTTAACCTGGAAGGCGTTGAGCTGGAGTTCCGTGACGAGGCGTTAACCGCCATTGCTAAGAAAGCGATGTCACGTAAAACCGGTGCACGTGGTCTGCGTTCAATTGTAGAAGGCGCGTTGCTGGAAACGATGTATGACCTGCCTTCCATGGACGACGTGGAAAAAGTAGTGATTGATGAATCAGTTATTGAAGGTCAGTCTGAGCCCATGTTGATCTACGGTAAGCATGAAGCCCAGGCATCTGGCGAATAATTAAACAGATCGTCCATCCTGTAGTAATAAAAAAGGGGAAAATGTTTCCCCTTTTGCTTTTCTCGCCTCTGTGACGTTGAATGTCGGACAATCATCCCCATATACTCAGATACCTGTGGGTTTAACTGCATACCTGCCTGATGCGGTTCCCATCACCTGGCGGACATTAAACAAAGAGAGAGCTCTATGAATCCTGAGCGTTCTGAACGCATTGAAATCCCCGTGTTGCCGCTGCGCGACGTGGTGGTTTATCCGCACATGGTAATTCCGTTGTTTGTTGGCCGGGAAAAATCAATTCGGTGCCTTGAAGCCGCAATGGATCATGATAAAAAAATCATGCTGGTCGCACAGAAAGAGGCTTCAACGGATGAACCTGGCATTAACGATCTCTTCTCAGTAGGGACCGTTGCCTCAGTATTGCAAATGCTGAAACTGCCGGATGGCACCGTCAAAGTCCTGGTCGAAGGTTTACAGCGCGCCCACATTACGACGCTGGCCGATAACGGTGACCATTTTGTGGCACAAGCTGAATATCTGGTTTCCCCAGAGATCGAAGAGCGCGAGCAGGAAGTGCTGGTGCGCACGGCGATCAATCAGTTTGAAGGCTACATCAAACTCAACAAAAAGATCCCACCAGAGGTTTTAACCTCGCTGAACAACATTGACGATGCGGCCCGCCTTGCCGACACCGTCGCAGCACATATGCCACTGAAGCTGGCAGACAAACAGTCTGTGCTGGAGATGTCCGACGTCAACGAACGTCTGGAATATCTGATGGCGATGATGGAATCTGAAATCGATCTGCTGCAGGTTGAGAAGCGCATTCGCAACCGTGTTAAGAAGCAGATGGAGAAGAGCCAGCGCGAGTACTATCTGAATGAGCAGATGAAGGCAATTCAGAAAGAGCTGGGCGAGATGGACGACGCGCCCGACGAGTACGAAGCGTTAAAACGCAAAATCGACGCGGCAAAAATGCCAGAAGAAGCGCGCGAGAAAGCGGAAGCTGAGCTGCAGAAGCTGAAAATGATGTCCCCGATGTCCGCTGAAGCGACCGTGGTTCGCGGCTATATCGACTGGATGGTGCAGGTTCCGTGGAACGCGCGCAGCAAGGTGAAAAAAGATCTGCGTAAAGCGCAGGAGACGCTGGATACCGACCATTACGGGCTGGAGCGCGTGAAGGATCGTATTCTTGAGTATCTTGCGGTTCAGAGTCGCGTCAGCAAAATCAAAGGGCCGATTCTGTGCCTGGTCGGACCGCCAGGAGTAGGTAAAACCTCTCTCGGTCAGTCGATCGCCAAAGCGACCGGACGTAAATATGTGCGTATGGCGCTGGGTGGCGTGCGTGATGAAGCTGAAATCCGCGGTCACCGTCGTACTTACATCGGCTCTATGCCGGGTAAATTAATCCAGAAAATGGCGAAAGTTGGGGTTAAAAACCCGCTGTTCCTGCTGGATGAAATCGACAAAATGTCCTCTGACATGCGTGGCGATCCGGCCTCAGCGCTGCTGGAAGTGCTTGATCCTGAACAGAACATTGCGTTCAACGACCACTATCTGGAAGTCGATTATGACCTCTCTGATGTGATGTTCGTCGCCACATCGAACTCAATGAACATCCCGGCACCGCTGCTGGATCGTATGGAAGTGATTCGTCTGTCGGGTTATACCGAAGATGAAAAACTGAACATCGCTAAGCAGCATCTGCTGACCAAGCAGATTGAGCGCAACGCCCTGAAAGCCAATGAAATTACGGTTGAAGACAGCGCAATTGTAGGCATTATCCGTTACTACACCCGTGAAGCCGGTGTGCGTAGCCTTGAGCGTGAGCTGTCGAAATTGTGCCGTAAAGCGGTGAAATCACTGCTGATGGACAAGACGAAAAAGCACATCACCATCAATGGCGAAAACCTCAAGGATTTCCTGGGGGTTCAGCGCTTCGACTACGGTCGTGCTGACAGTGAAAACCGTGTGGGTCAGGTAACGGGTCTGGCGTGGACGGAAGTGGGCGGCGATCTGCTGACCATCGAAACCGCCTGCGTACCAGGTAAAGGCAAGCTCACTTACACCGGTTCTCTGGGTGAAGTGATGCAGGAGTCGATTCAGGCTGCGCTGACCGTAGTGCGTGCCCGTGCCGAGAAGCTGGGCATCAATGGTGACTTCTACGAAAAACGTGATATTCACGTTCACGTACCTGAAGGCGCTACGCCGAAAGATGGTCCAAGTGCCGGTATCGCAATGTGTACTGCACTGGTCTCCTGTCTGACCGGTAATCCGGTGCGGGCGGATGTGGCGATGACCGGTGAGATCACCCTGCGTGGTCAGGTGCTGCCGATTGGCGGGCTGAAAGAGAAACTGCTGGCAGCGCACCGTGGTGGCATTAAAACCGTGCTGATCCCTGACGACAACAAGCGCGACCTGGAAGAGATTCCACAGAACGTGATTGCCGATCTGGAGATCCATCCGGTGAAACGCATTGAAGAGGTGCTGAATCTGGCACTGGAAAATGCGCCATACGGTATGCAGGTCGTAACAGCAAAATAGTGATTAACGGCAAAAACCGTTAAAAAGCGGAGCTGGCAAGGCAATTGGCGCTTGCCAGCTTTTTTTTGTGCCGTTAATTTAGGTGGCTGCCGACGCGACGTTCTCAGAGAAATTCCGTTGTTTCGGCTCCACAGGCTTGATATAACTTGCTGCGCGTTCGCACCCTGCCGGATGCAGGGTACGATGTGAAATAATAAAAGAGGGGATGAAGAGAGTGAATAAGTCACAATTGATCGACAAAATTGCTGCCGATGCGGATATTTCTAAAGCTGCAGCGGGACGTGTTTTAGATGCATTTATGGGCTCAGTTTCAGATGCGCTGAAAGACGGTGATGAAGTGGCTCTGGTTGGTTTCGGCACATTCTCTGTGCGTGACCGCGCTGCACGTACCGGCCGCAACCCGCAAACCGGTAAAGAGATCACCATCCCGGCTGGTAAAGTACCAGGCTTCCGTGCTGGTAAAGCATTGAAAGACGCTGTCAATTAATAACAACGAATAGATTCATTGACGCATTTTCTTCAGTGGATTAGAGGACGATTAACCCGTTCTCATGTAACATACGGGCACATCAATCAGATGTGCCTTTTTTGTTTTAACCGGTGAGAATCGGGCCGTAAGATGGACCTGGACCGGATTGAGACTGCCAGCTAAGCCAGCAGTTGCGTGAGTCGCCAGCCAATGGCGAATTGCGACCGAGCTTTACATTCACACTACAGCGGAGTGTTGCCATACCATGATGGACAATTTACGCGCGGCGTCGAACCATGTCGTGCTCAAGATTATTTTGGGGCTGATTATCCTCTCCTTTGTGCTGACGGGCGTTGGCAACTATCTGATTGGCGGCAATAACGACTATGCGGCCAAAGTTAACGGCCAGGAGATTAGCCGGGGACAGCTGGAGCAGGCGTTCAACAACGAGCGCAGTCGACAGCAGCAGATGCTGGGCGATCAGTTCTCTCAGCTTGCCAGCAACGATGGCTACATGCAGCAGATTCGCCAGCAGGCGCTGTCGCAGTTAATCGATCAGGCGCTGCTTGATAGCTACATCAAAGATCTCCACCTCAGCATCAGCGACGATCAGGTGAAGCAGGCTATCTTCAATCAGCAGGCTTTTCAGACCAACGGTAAATTCGACAATGCCAAATATCTGAGTCTGATCAGCAATATGGGCTTCAGCGCCGACCAGTATGCCGAAGCGTTGCGTAAGCAACTTTCTAATCAACAGCTGATCAATGCCGTGGCTAACACCGACTTCACGCTGAAAGGCGAGGCCAGCAAACTGGTGGACCTGGTTTCACAGCAGCGTGATATTCGTCAGGCGACGCTGGACGTCAATGCGCTGGCGGCGAAGCAGGCCGTTACTGACGACGAAATCAGTCAGTATTATCAGCAGCATAAAACCAGCTTTATGGCACCAGAGCAGTTCCGTGTCAGCTACCTCCTGATGGATGCGGCCAGCATGCAGCAGGATGCCAGCGAGGCCGATATTCAGGCCTGGTACGACCAGCATAAAGCGGACTATTCGCAGCCACAGCGTACGCGCTACAGCGTCATTCAGACCAAAACTGAAGCCGATGCTAATGCGGTCCTGGCGCAGCTGAAAGCGGGTGCCAGCTTCGCTGACGTGGCTAAAGCCAAATCAATTGACCCGATCTCTGCGCGTAAGGGCGGCGATATGGGCTGGCTTGAACCTTCTACGACTCCGGATGAGCTGAAAAATGCCGGTCTGACTGAGAAAGGCCAGATGTCAGGCGTGATCAAATCTTCTGTGGGTTTCCTGGTGGTTCGTCTTGACGATATTCAGCCAGAGCAGGTTAAGCCACTGGATGAAGTGCGCAGCGCCATTGCAGCGAAAGTGAAGCAGGAGAAGGGCGTTGATGCCTTCTACAAAGTGCAACAGAAAGTCAGCGAAGCGGCCAGCAATGACAATGAGTCACTGGCGGGTGCAGAGCAGGCTTCTGGTCTGAAAGCGAAAGAGACTGGCTGGTTCAGTCAGGATACGCTGCCAGACGAGCTTAACTTCGATGCGGTGAAGCAGGCGATCTTTAACGGGGGTCTGGTCGGGCAAAACGGCGCACCAGGCAACAACTCCGATATCATCACTGTCGATGGCGATCGTGCCTTTGTGCTGCGTATCAGTGAGCATAAACCGGAAGCGGTAAAACCGCTTGAGCAGGTTAAGGCGCAGATCACTGACACGCTGAAGCATGATAAAGCGACGCAGCAGGCGAAAGCTCAGGCCGATAAGCTGCTGGCCGATCTCAAAGCCGGTAAGCAGGATGCGCTGACTGCCGCGGGACTGACGCTGAGCGCCAGCAAAACCGTTGATCGTAATGCGCAGGATCCGGTGGCACAGACCGCCTTTAACCTGCCTCAGCCTGCGGAAAATAAACCTTCCTGGGGTGTCAGCGAAGATATGCAGGGCAATGTGGTACTGGTGGCGGTTGATAAAGTTAAAACCGGCAGCATGCCGCAGGCGCAGATTGACGAAATGGTCAAAGGCGTCACGCAGAATAATGCGCAGCTGGCGTTTGAAGCGTTACTGCAAAACCTGCGTAAAGAGGCCAAAATCAAGTACGGCGCTGCCGCACAAATGCAGTAAGCCTCGCAGAAACTGCGCAACGACTGTAACAATCAAAGGCCGCATTCGCGGCCTTTTCCATTTCTGAAATCCCGCTTTTGAGCCTTGCGTGCAGTAGTGCCACTCTGTCGCTGCTGTTTACACACAAGGAGAAACACAGCATGGCTAAATCTAAACTCGTTGCCCTCTATCTTTCACTCGCGCTGGGCGGCGCACTCTGTCACAGCAGCCTCTCTGCGGCATCTGAACCTGTCAGCACAGCCGTCACGCAGAACTCACACCCTGCGTTGAAGCCGGAAGCAGCCGCGCAGCCACAGCAGGAGCAGGTCAGCATTAATGAAGCGACAGCCGAACAGCTCTCTGCCGTAATGAATGGGGTGGGTCTGAAAAAGGCGCAGGCGATTGTGAGCTATCGCGAACAGTACGGACCGTTTAGCGCGATTCAGCAACTCAGTGAAGTGCCGGGTATCGGCAATGCGTTGATAGAGCGAAATGCGGCCCGGCTGAAATTGTGAAGCAGTACACATCTGTGAAGCTTAACCCACGACAGACAGGCGACTCTGCTAAAGTGAACAGGTCCAACCAGTTAATTCACAGCATCAGGAGAGCATGACCATGCAGACCACCATAAAAGTGCGCGGCTATCATCTGGATGTCTATCAGCACGTCAATAATGCGCGCTATCTTGAGTTTCTGGAGGAGGCTCGCTGGGAATGGCTGGAAGAGGTGGAAGCATTCCACTGGTTGCAGGAACAGAAACTGGCTTTTGTGGTGGTAAACATCAACATCAACTACCGTCGCCCGGCCATGCTGGGCGACGTACTGACTATCGACAGTGAGATCACGCAGTTGAATGGCAAAAGCGGCATTATTGCGCAGCGGGTTTTGCTGGCAGGTCAGGAGACCGTGGTGGCGGATGCCGCAATCACTTTTGTCTGTATTGATTTACGGACCCAGAAGGCAGTTGCGCTGGAAGGGGAGTTACGCGAGCGACTGATGCGTCTGATGGCATGAGCCGTTAAAAAGGCGGCAAACCACATTCTCTGCCGCCACGTCAGACAGTTTTAGTTAAGGCCGCTTTTTGCTTTCATTGCTGCCATTACGCCAGCACGATCGTTGAGATAACCCTGCAAGCCATTGGCCCGTAAATGACAGGCTGCACACTCACCACATCCGTCACCTTTTACGCCGTTATAGCAGGTCAGCGTCTGCTCGCGTACCAGCGCAAGCTGCTGCCAGTAATCCGCCAGCGCCCAGGTTTCCGCTTTATTGAGCCACATCAGCGGCGTCTCAAAACGAACATCGCGCGCCATGCCAAGTGACACCGCATGGTTCAGCGCTTTGACAAACTCATCGCGGCAATCGGGATAGCCGGAGAAATCGGTCTCACAGACGCCCGTGATCACCGCTTCTGCTTCGACCTGATAAGCGTAAACCGAGGCCAGCGTCAGAAAGAGAATATTGCGTCCCGGCACGAACGTACTGGGTAATCCACTGGCCTCGGGATTATAAGCCGGGACCGGAATATTATCCCGCGTCAGGCTGCTGACGGCGAGTTCGTTCAGCATGGTGACATCCAGCACTTTATGCGCGCGCGCACCCAGTTTCATCGCCAGATCGCGGGCAACATCGATCTCTTCCCGATGGCGTTGTCCATAGTCGAAAGTGACGCAATGAACGTCATCATATTGCTCTAAGGCCTGAATCAGGCAGGTAGTGGAGTCTTGTCCACCGCTGAAAACTACAACAGCGCGTTTCATGGTGTTTTCCTGATAATTAATTTTGCGCTTATGGTAATGCCTCAGTCCGCCGCTGAACAGCTGCATGGCGGATCAATGGGCGGCGGAATCCATGCGCGGCAGAAATCGAACCAGCCCAGCGTATTCAGTTCAATCCCTTCAACGCCCGGCGGCGCGTAGATTTGGTAGCGATAATTGAACAGTGGCAGCAGGATGCCACCCGTCATCAGCTGATGATAAAGCTGATGCAGCGTGCGGGCACGGGTTTCGTCGTCAGCAATTTGCTGGATAGCCAGCAGTTGCGCCTGAATCTCTTCGCCCTGCCGTGTGGGCCACAGCGGCCGCCATAGCGGGTCAGTCTGCAACCAGCTGGCCAGCGTAAAGACCGGCGCATCACCAATCAATCTGTCGCCCATCACGATATCCGCCTTATCAAGCGGGTCGATGCCGTGCCAGTTTTTTACCGGATGAAAGACTACCTTCAGGGTGCAGCCGTGCTGTTTTAACAGTGCAACCAGCGCCTGTGACATCTGGTGCAGCTCAACCGGCAACTGATAATGCAGCGTCAGGGTCGCCGGTAAGGGAACCGTGACAGCATCAATCAGCGGCACACTCCAGCCAGGTAACAGCTCTTTGCTGGGAGTAATGAGTCCCTCATCCAGAGGTAACCGGCTGACAATGCCGCTTTGCTGAATAAGCTGGAAAAGCGTGCGCGCCTGATCAGGGCTAAATCCGGCTCGCGGTCGGCAGACCAGATAACAGAAGCCGAGGCTGATACTGCTGCTGACCGGTTGCAGCGTCCTGAGCTCTGTGGCATCCCCTATCGCAATCTGCACCGGATGACGACAGCTGCTGCCGAGAGCGGGATCAAACAGCTGAGGAGTGATCCAGTACTCCACCGCCTGCAGCAGAGGGCGCTGCAGATGCCAGCGCGCGTGGCTTTCAATCCTGACCAGCTCGGCGCTGAAGTGCTCAAGTTTCCACGGCCCGCTGCCCGTGGCGGGATCGATGGGATGGGGCAGCAGGCACAACAAGTGGGCGAGCCGATGGGGCAGCAAGAAATCAGGGCGTCGCATTATAAACCGCACCGCAAGCGGATGGGGGACATCCACGCTGACCACATCGGCCAGCAACATACTGACGCGCGTATCCTGCAACAGCTGGCGGAACTGCGCCGCCAGTTGTGCGGCCTGCACAGGCTCGTCGTTGTGCCACATCAGCTGAGGCCGTAACCAGAATAACCAGCCAGAAGACGCCTCATCGTGTTGCCAGTGATGCGCCAGATCGCCGACCGGCTCATCCTGCTCAAAGCGGGTCAGACCGGAATAGATCTGGCGAGCCAGGTGCTGTTCAGCGCGACCAGTAATCTGGCGCGGCTCTGTGCTCTCCATTGGGCGATAGTAGGGGATGCGCAGAACCGGCGTATCGTTCTGCCACTGTCCACCCATTAATGGCCGCAGCATATTGATCAACCTTTCCGGCGGCAGATCCAGCAGCTGCAAGGCCTCAGTTGCGTCTCCGGCGTCGAGCTGTTGTTGCAGCAACTGCTGCCGTAATTGTTCAGATGAGCGCAGAAACACTATCTGTCCCTGTTTGCCACGGCCTGGCTCGCCTCGCCAGCTGAGCCAGCCTGCATGCTGCCACTGTGACAGCAGCGTGCGCATATGACGCTCGCTGCAGATGCAGTGGCGGGCCATCTCTGCCACGCAGGTCTGCTGTGGGGCGCCCTGGCTCTGCTGCCACAGACGCTGAAACTGATTAAGACGGTTAAGCTGGCGCATGTTAAACCCGGAACAGTTTTTTAAAAGTATTCACTATTAGTTCCGCAATTAACAGGCAATAGTGGGGTTCAACTTTCAGCAGGAGGTAAATCATGGTGCGTTTAGCCGCGTTCGATATGGATGGCACATTATTACTGCCGGATCATCAACTGGGTCAGCAGACGCTGGATAGCCTGCAGGCGTTGCATCTGCGTGGCGTTAATCTGGCGCTGGCGACAGGCCGTCATCTGCTGGAGATGCAGATCTTACGGGAAAAAATGACACTGCCCGCGTGGCTGATTACCGGTAATGGCACCCGCGTCCACGACAGACAAGGCAATCTGATCTTAGCGCATGATCTGCCCTCTGCGGTCGCCGAAGAGGTGATCCACCGCCGCTGGGATACGCCCGCCACGATGCATATTTTCAACGATCAGGGGTGGTTTACCGATCACCCACAGCCTGAACGGCTTGTGGCCCATCAGATCAGCGGATTTAGCTATCAGCTGTGCAATCTTAAAAGGTTGCCCGCGCATCAGGTGACAAAAATCTGCTTCATCGATCAGCATCAGCGCCTCTGTCAGCTAAAAACAGAGCTGGATGCCGCACTGGGCGAGCAGGCTAACATCTGCTTCTCTGCCGTGGATTGTCTGGAGGTGTTGCCCGCCAGCTGCAATAAAGGCAGTGCGCTGGCACTGTTATGTGACCATCTGTCGCTGACAATGGCGGAGTGTATGGCGTTTGGTGATGCGATGAACGATCGCGAGATGCTGGCGCAAGCCGGACAGGGCTTCATCATGGGCAATGCGATGGCGCAGCTGAAAGCCGCGCTGCCGCACCTGCCGGTGTTAGGGCATTGCGAGACACAGGCGGTGTCTCACTATTTAAATCACTGGCTGGCTACACCTGACCTCGCGTATTCCCCCGAATGCTGAGGATTGCCGTGAACCGGGCAGGATGTCCGGTTTTTTATTCCAGCTCGCGCTGCCACGGCGTGATATCGCCAATATGTTCTGCCACCCATTCAGGCTGATAGTAGCTATCGGGATATCGTTCGCCGCTGTCGCATAGCAGTGTCACCAGTGCACCCTGCTGATTCGCTGCCCGTAAGCGTTTTGCCACCTGCATCATGCCCCAGAAATTGGTGCCGGTAGAGGCGCCAGGTTTGCGTCCCAGAATCTTTTCCAGCTTCAGCATGGCAGCCAGCGTTGCACCATCCGGCACTTTGATCATTTCGTCGATCACGTCAGGCATAAACGATGGCTCCACTCGCGGACGGCCGATTCCTTCGATCATGCTGCCGCGCGCGCTGGTCAGGGTGGCATCACGCTGCTGCCAGTAATCAAAAAACACCGAATGCTGCGGATCAACCACCAGCAGTTTCGTTTCCAGTCCCTGATAACGGATATAGCGGCCCAGCGTGGCTGAGGTGCCGCCAGTGCCCGCACTCATGATTATCGTATGGGGAATCGGATAAGGTTCATGCTCCATCTGACGGAAAATGCTCTCTGCAATGTTGTTATTGCCGCGCCAGTCGGTGGCGCGTTCAGCATAGGTAAACTGATCCATAAAATGGCCATTGAGCTCCCGCGCCAGCCGTTCAGATTCAGCATAGAGCAGGCAGGGATCTTCAACAAAATGGCACTGTCCGCCATAAAAGGTGATCTGCTCAATTTTACGCTTCGCTGTGCTCGCCGGCATCACCGCTATAAAGGGCAGACCCAGCAGCCTTGCGAAGTACGCCTCAGAAACGGCAGTGCTGCCTGACGAGGCTTCGATAATCGGCGTATCCTGTTTAATCCAGCCGTTGGAGAGGCCGTAGAGGAACAGGGATCGGGCCAGCCGGTGTTTGAGACTGCCACTGGGATGGGTACTTTCATCTTTCAGATAGAACCAGATACCGGGAAAGTCCGCCAGATCGAAACGGATCAAATGGGTCTCAGCCGATCGTTGAAAATCAGCGTTAATTTCGTTGATAGCGTGGCGAATCCAGCAGGTATGCATCTCAGGCGTCCGGTAAAAAAGTGATGCGGCTATTTTATGGCACGTGCAGGAAAAAGAGATTGCACAATTACCGCTAAAATGGCGGTATTGGAGAAAATGATTCTCCCGGAGCCGCCAATGTTAGATAAAACTGACCTTAAATTGCTCTCACTGCTGCAGCATGACTGCACACTATCGCTGCAGGCGCTGGCGGATGCCGTCAACCTCACCACCACACCCTGCTGGAAGCGCCTGAAAAAGCTTGAAGATGATGGCATTATTCGCGCACGGGTGGCGCTGCTGGATGGGGATAAAATCGGACTGTCACTGACGGCGTTTATGTTTGTTAAAACGCAGCAGCACAGCCGCGACTGGTATCAGGCATTTGTTTCGGTGGTGAGCAGCATGCCGGAGGTGATGGCCTTTTACCGTATGGCAGGCGAGTATGATTACCTGCTGCGCATTCAGGTGGCCGACATGAAAAGCTATGATGCTTTCTACAAGCGATTAGTGAATGGGGTGCCCGGCCTGATTGATGTGACATCCAGCTTCGCCATGGAAGAGATTAAATACACCACGGCTTTACCTGTCGCCCCCTGAGGGCCTGAGATTGAGAGCAGCGTTGTGCGATTATTCAGTCAATTAAGTTGGTATTTTCTGCGGGAGTGGCGGCGCTATCTGGGCGCGGTCATCCTGCTGATTGTTATTGCTATTCTGCAGCTGCTGCCGCCGCATGTGGTCGGGGTGATTGTCGATGGCGTGACGCGTGACAACATGAGTACCAGCCAAATCATGATGTGGATTGGGATCATGCTGGCAACGGCGGTGGTTGTCTATCTGCTGCGCTATGTCTGGCGCGTGCTGCTGTTTGGTGCCTCCTACCAGCTGGCGGTTGAGCTGCGCGAAGATTTCTATCGCCAGCTGAGTCGTCAGCAACCGGCATTTTATCTCCGTCACCGCACCGGCGACCTGATTGCGCGCGCCACCAACGATGTAGATCGGGTGGTGTTCGCTGCCGGGGAAGGGGTACTGACGCTGGTCGACTCGCTGGTCATGGGCTGCGTGGTGCTGCTGGTAATGAGCACGCAGATCAGCTGGCAACTGACGCTGCTTGCGCTGGTGCCGATGCCCATTATGGCCATCGTGATCCATCGCTACGGTAATCAACTGCACCATCGCTTTAAGCTGGCACAGGCCGCCTTCTCCAGCCTCAACGATCAGACGCAGGAGAGCCTGACCAGCATCCGGATGATTAAATCCTTTGGTCTTGAACAGCATCAGTCGCAGCAATTTTCCGATATCGCCCGCGATACCGGTGAAAAAAACCTGCGCGTAGCGCGGGTCGATGCCCGTTTCGATCCCACTATCTATATCGCTATCGGCTTCTCAAACCTGCTGGCGATTGGTGGCGGCAGCTGGCTGGTCTGGCATGAACAGATGACGCTGGGGCAGCTTACCAGCTTTGTGATGTATCTCGGCCTGATGATCTGGCCGATGCTGGCGCTGGCGTGGATGTTTAATATTGTTGAACGCGGCAGCGCCGCCTGGAGCCGCATCGGCGCGCTGCTGGCGGAAGCGCCAGCGGTGGAGGATGGCGATAAGTCACTGCCATCTGAACCGGGCACGCTGCAGGCCGCGATTCGCGCCTTCCACTATCCGGCCAGCGTGGGTCCGGTCTTAAGCGATGTCAGCTTCCAGCTGAAACCCGGCGAGATGCTGGGGCTGTGCGGGCCAACCGGCAGTGGCAAAAGTACGCTGCTTAGCCTGATTCAGCGCCACTTTGATATTCAGCAGGGCGACATCCGTTATCACCAGATTCCGCTGCCGCAGTTGCGGCTGGACAGCTGGCGCAGCCGTCTGGCCGTGGTCAGCCAGACACCGTTCCTGTTCTCAGACAGCGTGGCGAACAATATTGCGCTGGGGAAACCGGGCGCAACCCAGCAGGAGATTGAACATGCCGCCACGCTGGCCTGCGTTCATGACGATATCCTGCGTCTGCCGCAGGGCTATGAAACGGAAGTCGGGGAGCGCGGTGTGATGCTGTCCGGTGGACAGAAGCAGCGTCTTTCAATTGCCCGGGCGCTGCTGCTGAATGCGGAAATCCTGATTCTGGACGACGCGCTTTCGGCGGTGGATGGCCGTACCGAACACGAAATCCTGCATAACCTGCGCATCTGGGGGCAGGGACGTACGCTGATTATCAGCGCGCACCGCTTATCGGCGCTGACGGAAGCCAGTGAAATCCTGGTGCTGCAGCAGGGCAGGGTGGCGCAGCGGGGCGACCACGACGCGCTGACCGGCAGGGCTGGCTGGTATCGGGACATGTACCGTTACCAGCAACTGGAAGCGGCGCTGGATGATGATGAAAATGAGAAAGGAGTGCCGCATGGCTAAGTCTGCACGCTTGTGGCCTACCCTGAAGCGTCTGCTGAGCTACGGTAAGCCGTGGCGTAGATCCCTGTCGCTGGCGGTAGGGATGCTGTGGATCGCTGCCGCGGCGGAAGTGACCGGGCCGGTGCTGGTCAGCTACTTTATCGATAACCTGGTGGCGAAACATCAGATGCCATGGGGAGTGGTCGCAGGGCTGGTGGTCAGTTTTATCCTGCTTCAGCTGCTGGCCGCCGGGCTGCACTACTGGCAGGCGCTGTTGTTTAACCGTGCCGCTATCGGCGTGGTACAGCGGTTACGCAGTGACGTGATGAATGCCGCACTCTGTCAGCCGCTGAGTGCCTTTGATACCCAGCCGGTCGGGCAGCTTATATCGCGCGTCACGAACGATACCGAGGTGATCCGCGATCTCTACGTCACGGTGGTCTCCACCGTGCTGCGCAGTGCCGCACTGGTCGGCGCCATGATGGTGGCGATGTTCAGCCTTGACTGGCGCATGGCGCTGGTGGCGATGATGATCTTCCCGCTGGTACTGGCGGTGATGTTCATCTATCAGCGTTACAGCACGCCCATTGCCCGCCGGGTTCGCAGCTATCTGGCAGACATCAATAATGGCTTTAACGAAGTGATCAGCGGTATGAGCGTGATCCAGCAGTTTCGTCAGCAGGCGCGATTTGGTGAGCGAATGGGCGAAGCGAGCCGCTCTCACTATCTGGCGCGAATGGAAACGCTGCGTCTGGATGGCTTTCTGCTGCGTCCGCTGTTGAGCCTGTTTTCAGCGATGGTGTTGTGCGGGCTGCTCATCCTGTTTAGTTTCTCGATGCCTGGCGTGTTTGAAGTGGGGGTACTCTATGCCTTTATTACCTATCTGGGGCGTCTGAATGAGCCGCTGATCGAGCTGACCACTCAGCAATCAATGCTGCAGCAGGCAGTGGTTTCAGGTGAACGTATTTTTGAGCTGATGGATGCCGCGCAGCAGCAGTATGGTGCCGATCAGCAACCGCTGGCTTCAGGTCGTATCACCCTGAACAATCTGAGTTTTGCCTACCGTGAAAACCGCGATGTGCTCAGTGATATCAATCTTGAGGTTGCCCCACGCGAGTTTGTGGCGCTGGTGGGACATACCGGCAGCGGTAAAAGCACGCTGGCAAACCTGTTAATGGGTTACTACCCGGTGACGCGTGGCGAGATACGCATTGATAATCGACCCATCCGCGACCTGAGCCATGCCGTGCTGCGACGCGGTATTGCGATGGTGCAACAGGATCCGGTGGTGCTGGCAGATACGCTGCTGGCGAATGTGCGGCTGGGACGCGACATCAGCGAAGAGGCCGTCTGGACGGTGCTTGAGCAGGTGCAGCTGGCTCCGCTGGCGCATGCGTTGCCGGAGGGGATTCATACCCGACTGGGCGAGCAGGGCAATAATCTGTCGGTCGGGCAGAAGCAGCTGCTGGCACTGGCCCGGGTGCTGGTTGATCTGCCGCAGATACTGATCCTCGACGAAGCGACGGCCAATATCGACTCCGGCACCGAGCAGGCCATTCAGCAGACGCTTGAGACGCTGCGTCAGCACAGCACGCTGGTGGTGATTGCTCATCGCCTCTCAACGATTATTGAAGCAGATAAGATTCTGGTGCTGCATCGTGGTCGTGTGGTTGAGCAGGGCACGCATCAGCAACTGCTGGCGATGCAGGGACGTTACTGGCAGATGTATCAGCTGCAGCAGGCAGGTGAAGATCTGGCATCGGGCGTCGCTGTAACAACTGAAGGCTGAGTTGCACCTTTTTTGCGCAACTTTATCAGATTAATCTGTATAAATGCACTCCTTTGACGCCTGAAGCACCAAAGGAGTGCAGTCCTCCGCTGCAATTTCCCTTTTACGGCCACTCTGTTTTCCATTCTCTTTAAAGCATCCCTTGCCGCGTCTCGCCTGAACAACGGATTAACGTCATTTTCACACTCTGGCACAGGCTTTGCTTATATCCCTGCGTGTCCGTAAACGTTACCTATTTACTCGCTGGAGGGGATCCAATGAAGCTGGTTACCGTCGTAATTAAGCCATTCAAGCTGGAGGATGTACGTGAAGCTTTATCCTCTATCGGCATTCAGGGACTGACCGTCTCCGAGGTGAAAGGTTTTGGTCGTCAGAAAGGCCATGCCGAACTCTATCGTGGCGCAGAGTACAGCGTGAACTTCCTGCCAAAGGTCAAAATTGATATCGCTATCGCCGACGATCAGTTAGACGAAGTGGTGGATGTCATCAGTAAAGCGGCTTATACCGGCAAAATTGGCGACGGTAAAATTTTCGTGGCTGAACTGCAGCGCGTCATTCGTATTCGTACCGGCGAGACCGACGAAGCCGCTCTGTAATAAAGACTCAGTACTGTGATGGGATGGAATAAAAATGAATAAAATTTTAGCTAAGTTGGGCCTCACCAGCCTGGCACTGTTACCCTCACTCGCGATGGCTGCGCCTGCCGTTGCGGACAAGGCTGATAACGCATTTATGATGATTTGCACCGCGCTGGTGCTGTTTATGTCAATTCCAGGTATCGCACTGTTTTACGGTGGTTTGATTCGCGGTAAAAACGTGCTGTCGATGCTGACCCAGGTTGCCGTCACCTTCTCACTGGTCTGCGTATTGTGGATGGTTTACGGCTATTCACTGGCGTTCAGTGAAGGCAACGCATTCTTTGGCAGCTTTAACTGGGTGATGCTGAAAAACATTCAGCTGACCGCCGTCATGGGCAGCTTCTATCAATATATTCACGTCGCGTTCCAGGCCTCGTTTGCCTGTATCACGGTGGGCCTGATTGTTGGTGCTATCGCAGAACGCATCCGTTTCTCTGCCGTACTGATTTTTGTCGGCGTCTGGCTGACCCTGGCTTACCTGCCTATCGCGCACATGGTGTGGGCTGGCGGCTTCCTGGCACAGGATGGCGCGCTGGACTTTGCTGGCGGCACCGTGGTGCATATTAACGCCGCTGTCGCCGGTCTGGTGGGTGCTTACCTGGTGGGCAAACGTGCCGGCTTTGGTAAAGAGGCATTCAAACCACACAACCTGCCAATGGTATTCACCGGCACCGCCATTCTTTATGTCGGCTGGTTCGGTTTCAACGCCGGTTCTGCTTCTGCAGCAAACGAAATCGCGGCGCTGGCCTTCCTGAACACCGTTGTCGCAACAGCGGGCGCCGTGTTGTCTTGGACCTTCGGCGAGTGGGCGGTACGGGGTAAGCCTTCGCTGCTGGGTGCCTGTTCAGGCTTTATTGCCGGGCTGGTAGCGATTACGCCTGCCTGTGGTTATGTCGGCGTCGGCGGGGCATTAATCATCGGCCTGGTCGGTGGACTGGCGGGACTGTGGGGCGTGACCACCCTGAAAAAATGGCTGCGCGTGGATGATCCCTGCGATGTGTTCGGCGTGCATGGCGTGTGCGGCATTGTCGGCTGTATCCTGACTGGCGTGTTTGCCTCCTCTTCACTGGGCGGCGTGGGCTACGCAGAGGGTGTCACCATGGGCCATCAGGTCTGGGTACAGCTCTTCAGCGTAGGCCTGACTATCGTCTGGTCTGGCGTTGTCGCCTTCATCGGCTTCAAGCTGGCTGATTTGATTGTCGGTCTGCGCGTTCCGGAAGAGCATGAGCGTGAAGGTCTGGATGTAAACAGCCACGGCGAGAATGCTTACAACCAGTAATGAATGGGCACTGAAAAGATCAACCGGGGGCGAGTAATCGCCCCCTTTTTTATTCGCTGCGCTGACGCATCACCCCTTCCTGAACCGTTGAGGCCACCAGCACTCCCTGCTGATTGTAGAACTCGCCCCGGACAAAACCCCGTGCGCCTGACGCCGAAGTACTGACCACGCTATAGAGCAGCCATTCACTGAAGTCGAACGGGCGGTGGAACCACATTGAGTGGTCGATAGTGGCGACCTGCATGTCCGGCTCTAAAAAGCCTTTGCCGTGCGGCTGGAGCGCGACCGGCAGGAAATTGAGATCGGAAGCATAGCCGAGCAGATATTGATGGATACGTAAGTCGTCGGGCAGTGGGCCGGTGGCGCGGATCCAGACCTGGCGCTCCGGCTTATCCACATGTCCCCGGAGAGGATTGTGAATCTGCACCGGACGGATCTCCAGCGGACGTTCAGCAATGAATTTTTCACGGAGCTTTTCTGGCAGCAGATGCGCCATTTTCTGCGCCATCGCCTGTTCAGTTAACAGATTCTCTGGCCCCGGCACCTGTGGCATCGGATTCTGATGTTCAAAGCCGCTTTCCGGTGACTGAAACGAGGCGGTCATATAAAAAATCGGCTGCCCATTCTGAATGGCACTGACCCTACGTGCGCTGAAACTTTTGCCATCACGCAGCGTTTCAACATCATAAATAATCGCTTTCTGACTATCGCCGGGCCGCAAAAAATAGCTGTGAAAAGAGTGAATAATGCGATCTTCCGCCACGGTTTGCTTTGCGGCATAGAGTGCCTGACCCACCACCTGACCGCCAAACACCTGACGAAGGCCAATATCCTCGCTCTGGCCGCGATACAAACCCTCTTCCAGTTTTTCCAGATTTAATAAATTCAGCAGATTTTGCAGTGCCTGACTCATGGCGCGTTCCTCAATATAGTGACCTGCTCAGTGTGAAAGATCGGACCAGTTGACGTCAATCAGACTTTCTACATTGTCGGTGCCAGGCAAAATTTCATTTTTGTGCCAACATTAAGGACATACGGCGAGTGAAGCGCTGTAAGCAGGATTCGCTGCCGACAATCATTTTGATCAAATGGAGACGACATCAATGAAACTCAGGCATGTGTTCAGTGGAGTAGTTATGGCGGTTGCTGTTGTAGGATGCGCCGACAAGAGTAAACCCGTGCCAACGCCAACTCTGGGTTCTGCAGTTGCAGGACAGACGGCGGCGATTGCGCAGCCCAACGTAAGTGGTTCAGTCTTTATCCGCCAGCGCATTGCGCTGCCGCCGGATGCGGTATTAACCGTGACGCTCTCTGATGCGTCCGTCGCCGATGCACCATCAAAAGTGCTGTCGCAGCGCGTGGTGCGTACCGAAGGCAAACAGGCACCGTTCCAGTTCGTGCTGCCGTTTAACCCAGCCGACATCCAGCCTGATGCACGCATTCTGTTAAGTGCAGCTATCTCAATCGACGGTAAGCTGGCCTTTATCACTGAAGGCGTGAAGCCGGTGATTAACCAGGGTGGCACCAAAGCAGAGCTGCTGCTGGTACCGGTACCGTCTATGGCGATGCCAACCCAGCCTGGCGCAGCGACTACCGTTCCTTCGACCTCACCGACTCAGGTGACGCCGTCTGCTGCGGTTCCTGCTCCAACCCGTCTGTAATCTCTTTTCGGGGCGACATTGTCGCCCTTTTTTCCCTGTCTAAAATCGCCAGCGATAAGTCTCGAGATCGAGCTGTCCGTCATCACTCACCTCTATACCTTCCGCTTCCAGTGCATCCCGCTGCCGCAACAGACGGTCACCCTGAAGAGAAATTGTGCCGTGTCGATTAACGACGCGATGCCAGGGAAGGGTAGTCCCCTCGGGTAAGCGACTCAGCACGCCACCAACCTGACGTGCCGCGCGCGGAGAACCGGCCAGTAGCGCCACATCGCCATAGGTGGTGACGCGGCCAGCCGGAATAGCAGCAACAATTTGCCAGATGCGTTGCTGGAAAGTGTCTGGCTGATTCATGTACTTATTTCATCAGGAAAAAGGGGTTTAACTTTAGCACGAGGAAAAGGCGGCGAAAGCGTAAAAGCGGCGGTTGTTCAAGAAAACAACGGTTGTCCCGACTACGCTTGCAATTGCCACCTCCTTCCCAGATAATGCCCCCGCTCTCGTAAAGAGGGCTTGTCAATGGGGGCCCTGTTGGTTCTCCCGCAATGCTAGCTTGTGAACTCGGTCAGATCCGGAAGGAAGCAGCCGTAGCAGGTGATGCGTGTGCCGGGATGTAGCTGGCAGGGCCCCCACCACTTTCTCCCTTCGATATTCTCTCCCCCTAAACTGCAGACAGGCAAAACCCGCCTGGGCCGATCCTTTGCCGGCAGGCAGGATTATCCGGTACTTTATTAGGGTGAAACTTTACAGTAAGCGATCAGATTAACGGACAAATTTCCATACTGAACCCGGGACTTTATCGTAGAGCTTGTTCATCGTCAGTTCCGCCAGGCGATGGTCAGCTGCTGAGTAAAATACCGCTAATTCATCTTCCGGTAATTCATACTTATTTTTTTCAATCACCCTTTCCAGGGTATCAAGAGAGCGGCAGCGCCGCAGTCGCATCAAATAATCGGTTTTAGTCAGGGTTTTGTTCATAAATAAACCGTTCTCATGTCTTTACTATAATGAATGGCTCGGTTGCTGGAGAAAAGCGCACTCTTCAGTGAACAGATTAAATAAGCGTTTTGCTGAACGTTGCCACCGCTGAAGATCCGGACTATTGACACCATAATTGCTGAATAGCATAAAAGTATCATCAAGATATTCATCGATTTGCGAAATCAGCGCTTCATCTTCAACGTGCTTAATTTTGTAATTCATGGTGAAAGAGGCGATATGCTCAATCAAATCGTTAAGCTGTAGATTGCTTTCAGAAGTGGGATCATTAACCCAGCCATGATGGCTGTCGGTTAATGTTGCCATGCTGTCGTCAAACAGACTCTCACAAAGGTATTTAAGCTGGGCAATATCATGCCGTTTCGGTGAGTATTCGTCCATCTTTTTCCCCTCCATAGCTAGCACAGTTGCCGCAGGGCGGCGAGAGATGATCACGCGGCCAGGAAGCGATTATTCGGGCAGTTATTAAACGGGATGCCTTAAAGATAGTGTAAAACCATTAGTTCTGCTCACCTCCATTACTAAATATTACAATTCATCGCCAGGGGAGGGTTGCTCATTGTCGATCAGATCAAACTCAAGTGCACCGGGCTTAATGTGAAAGTTTACCTGTTCTGACTGAGTCACAGTTTCATTTAGATCCAGGCAGGGACTAAATAAATTCCAGTCAAAATCGTAAAGTAATTTAAAACTATTCAGATCCTGGTATTCAACCGAAATGATTTTTAAACTGCCTGGAACTAACCGGGCATTTTGTGAGTACCAGCGTAAATCCCCTACCAGCAAATCGGTTATTTTGAGAATATTCCGCTGAACAATCTCCGCTATTTTTGCGCAGTCCGATTCACCCGCGGCAATATCACATTCAATGCGTGACAGCATATCTGATCCACTTATAACCGTTAATAAACCTATCATTGGTTTTCTGCAACTGGTTTGCAAGCCAGTTGAGCACAAAACTCTCAGTTTCTGAGATTTGCCAGATACAACCGAGGGCCTTGCCGCCAGCGCGTGTCTGCCAGTGAGTACGGGGAGTATTTATCTTTTGATACACAATCCCACATTCAACAGAGAGCAACATCAGGTATCTTTACTGTTATGTTATAACATTATGGTGAAGTGATGCGTCAGAGTGGATTACTTATGTCACTGGGCGGGCGGCTGGGAGTAGCACTGCTATTCATTGCGCTGCTTGGCGTGGCGATAAAATGGGGGATCAGCGCATGATCCTGTTTAACGCGCTTCGCGCTGGCTACCAGGGAGAGGTTGTAACCCCGGCTATTACCGGCCAGCTTGCAACGGGCTCGATGACCGCGCTGGTCGGCGCGAACGGTAGCGGCAAATCAACCCTGCTAAAAACCATTGCTGGCTTACTGCCACCTATAGCCGGGCGCTGCGAACTGCAGGTTGCGCGCCGGGATATCGGCTGGTTGCCGCAGCGCACCGAACTTGAGACCCGTTTTCCCCTGACGGTATTTGAACTGGTCTCTATTGGCTGCTGGCCACGCTGCGGCTGGTTCGGCGGCATCAACCGGATATTGCGTCGGGAGATCTGGCAGGCGCTGGAAGCGGTTCATATGAGTGATTATGCGGATGTGCAGCCCGCGACGTTATCAGGCGGACAACTGCAGCGGGTATTGTTTGCGCGGCTGATGCTGCAGCGCAGCCAGCTCTGGCTTCTGGATGAGCCTTTTAACGGCATTGACAGCCAGACGGTGACGTTACTGATGTCGATCCTTGAGCAGCAACAGCAGGCCGGAACAACCCTGCTGGTGGTGCTGCACGATCGTCCACTGGTGGCGCGCTACTTCAGTAACGTGATGTCGATGGATGAACGTGAGGTTAACTGCACCTGCCTGCCTGCTTCCTCTCTGCGGAGTCGTGCGCCGTGAGCCTGATTCAACCCTTTATTGAGTTTGGTTTTATGCGACGCGCGCTGGTGGCCTGTCTGGCGCTGGCCGTCAGCGCCACGCCGCTCGGGGTATTCCTCTCCCTGCGACGTATGAGCCTGATTGGCGATGCCTTATCACACGCGGTGCTGCCTGGTGCCGCCATTGGCTATCTGATTTCCGGATTGTCACTGGTCGCGATGGGTGTCGGCGGCCTGATCGCCGGTTTAGCCGTGGCGCTGCTCTCTGGCGCGGTCAGTCGTTACACGCCGCTGAAAGAGGATGCCAGTTTTGCCGGGTTCTATCTGGGTTCACTGGCGCTGGGCGTCACGCTGGTTTCATTACGCGGTTCAAGCGTGGATCTGCTGCACGTTCTGTTTGGCTCGCTGCTGGCGGTAGACAACGCAGCGTTGTTGCTGGTGGGCGGCATCGCTGCCTTTACGCTGATTCTGCTGGCGGTGATCTATCGTCCGCTGGTCATCGATGCGTTTGACGGTGACTTCCTGCGTGCGCAGGGGAAATGGAGCGCACCGCTGGTGCATGGTCTGTTTTTAATGCTGGTAGTGCTGAATCTGGTGGCAGGTTTTCAGGTGCTGGGCACGCTGATGTCGGTGGGGTTAATGATGTTGCCCGCCGCCAGCGCCCGCTTCTGGAGTCGCCATCTCGCCGCGATGCTGGTTATCGCCATTTTCATGGCAATGATTTCGGCGCTGGCCGGGCTGATGCTCTCCTGGCACTTCTCATTGCCCGCGGGTCCCGCTGTGGTGCTGAGCGCCGCCATGCTGTTTTTTATCTCCATTCTTACAGGGCCGTGCGGCGGAATTTTACGCCGCCATTAATCTTAAGGGGTATCTATGAAAAAATTACCGGTTAGCCTGGCGCTCGCAGCGCTGTTTGCCACGCCTCTGGCGATGGCCAAAACGGTGGATGTCGTGGCCAGCTTTACCGTGCTGGCTGACATCGTTAAACAGGTCGGCGGCGATCATGTAAAGGTTAAGAGTCTGGTGGGGCCGAATGGCGATCCTCATACTTTTGAACCGACACCGCAGGATAGCCAGGCGCTGGCGAAGGCCGATCTGGTGTTTGTTAGTGGACTGGGACTGGAAGGGTGGATGGATCGGCTGGTCAGCGCCTCAGGGTATCGCGGTCAGCCCGTTGTCGCCTCAACCGGTGTCACCACTCGCAGCATGGAGGAGGAGGGTAAAACCGTTACCGATCCTCACGCCTGGAACAGCATGCAGAACGGCGTTATCTACGCCACCAACGTGATGAATGCGCTGGTCAAAGCCGATCCTGAAGATGCTCCGGCCATTCGTCAGCGTGGACAGAATTACATTCAGCAACTGCAGGCGCTGGATCGCTGGGCAAAAACCGCCTTTGACGGTGTGCCAGCCGATAAGCGTAAAGTGCTGACCAGTCACGATGCGTTTGGTTACTTTGGACAGCGATATGGCGTGACTTTCCTGGCGCCGGTAGGGTTCTCTACTGAGGCGGAAGCGAGTGCCAGCAACGTGGGTAACTTAATCACCCAACTGAAGCAGCAGCACATCAACCGCTATTTCATCGAGAACCAGACCGACCCGCGTCTGGTAAAACAGATTGCCAGCGCCACCGGAGCAGAGCCGGGTGGTGAGCTCTACCCGGAAGCGTTATCCACGGCCTCTGGCCCGGCAGCGACCTATCAGGCGGCTTTTAAACACAACGTGAATGCGATGCTGAAGAGCATGCACTAAGCATAAAAAAGGCCGGGCAAGCCCGGCCAGTCATCACGACACAAACTAGCGTTTTTTCTTTCTTCCCTGTACTGCGTTAAACCGCGGATTCGATTTACAGATCACATAAATACGGCCTTTGCGGCGGATCACTTTACAATCCCGATGGCGATTTTTTGCTGAACGCAGCGAGCTTAATACCTGCATGATCCTCTCCTCTATTTCCTGCCAAGAAAGCGCCCGAAACGCTGGTTAAAGCGCGCGGTGCTGCCCTCTTTGGCAAAATCTTTCTGTTTGCCGGTGTAGAACACATGTGAGGCAGATGACACATCCAGGGTGACGTAGGGCAGCGTTTCGCCTTCGAACTCCACGGTGCGATCGGTTTTGATGGTTGATCCGATTTTGAACCAGACATCAGCCGATGTGTCATGGAAGACCACGTGGCGATAGTGAGGATGGATATTCGCTTTCATAATGCACTCTTGTGTAATGTTATAATATAACATTATTATGCGATGCACAGGCCAGGATTGCAACTGTCTGTGAGACAGGAAAAGCGAAGGGTCAGGAAATGAGAAGGGCAGAATCGCAGGCATAAAAAAGGCCGCTTGCGCGGCCTCAGATGATTTACAGCTTAGTGAGTCTGGTTATGCTCAACCGGATGACTGTTCGCTGATTCTTCTTTTTTCTTGCCAAAGCGGCGGCGTACCACCACAAAGAATACAGGAACGAAGAAGATTGCCAGTATGGTCGCGGTGACCATACCGCCGATAACACCGGTACCAACGGCGTTTTGCGAACCGGAACCGGCACCGGTACTGATCGCCAGCGGCAGCACCCCGAGAATAAACGCCAGTGACGTCATCAGGATAGGACGCAGACGCATACGGCACGCTTCCAGCGTAGATTCAATCAGCCCTTTACCCTCTTTATCCATCAAATCTTTAGCAAATTCGACGATAAGGATGGCGTTCTTGGTGGAGAGGCCGATGGTTGTCAGTAACCCCACTACGAAGTAGACGTCATTACTCAGGCCACGCAGGGTTGTGAAGATCAGTGCACCAATGACCCCGAGTGGGACAACCAGCATAACCGAGAATGGAATCGACCAGCTCTCGTAGAGTGCGGCGAGACACAGGAAGACCACAATCAGCGAGATGGCATAGAGCGCAGGGGCCTGGTTGCCTGACAAGCGTTCCTGATAGGACATGCCTGTCCAGTCATAGCCGATACCGGCAGGCAGTTTCGCTGCCAGCTCTTCCATCAGGTCCATTGCAGCACCCGAGCTTTTGCCTGGCGCAGCCTGTCCCAGGATTTCCATCGCAGGCAGACCGTTGTAACGCTCAAGGCGCGGTGAACCATATTGCCATTTCGCTGACGAGAAGGCAGAGAAGGGCACCATGGTTCCACTGCTGTTGCGCACGTACCATTTACCAATGTCGTCCGGCAGCATGCGGGCGTCCGCTTTACCCATGACATAAACTTTCTTCACGCGCCCGCGGTCAATGAAGTCATTGACGTAGGAACCGCCCCAGGAAGCTGCCAGCGTGGTGTTGATATCACTCAGTGATACGCCCAGCGCCTGTGCTTTTTCCTGATCAATAGTCAGTTTGTACTGTGGCGTATCTTCCATCCCATTGGGGCGGACACCCACCAGCGTATCAGGATGCTGCGCAATCATGCCGAACAGCTGATTACGCGCTTCCGTCAGCTTATCGTGGCCAAGGTTATTCTGATCGATCAGTTCAAAGTCGAAGCCGGTCGCGTTACCCAGTTCAATAATGGCTGGCAGGTTGAACGGAATGACCATCGCATCTTTGATCGCGCCCAGCGCCTGCATGGCACGGCCAGCAATCGCCGGAACCTTCATGTCTGCGCCGGTACGCTCATCCCATGGCTTGAGACTGACGAAGGCGATACCGGTGTTCTGTCCACGACCGGCAAAGCCGAAGCCGTTTACGGTGAACACCGATTTCACCGTGTCTTTCTCCTGCGTCAGGAAGTAATCCGTCACCTGATCCAGCACTTTCTGAGTACGCTCCTGGGTTGCACCAGCAGGCAACTGCGCCTGAGCCAGCAGCAGACCCTGATCCTCTTCCGGTAAGAATGAAGAGGGCAGTCGCATAAACAGAAACGCCATACCGACCACGATCACCAGATAGATCACCATATAGCGACCCGTACTGCGAACCATGTGTCCCACACCATCCACATAGTGGTTGGTGCTTTTGTCGAACATGCGGTTGAACCAGCCGAAGAAACCAGTGGTTTTACCGTGCTCGCCTTTTTTAATGGGTTTCAGCATGGTGGCACAGAGTGCCGGCGTCAGAATAAAGGCGACCAGCACCGACAGCGCCATTGCCGAAACAATAGTGATGGAGAACTGACGGTAGATAACACCGGTCGATCCACCAAAGAACGCCATCGGAATAAATACGGCAGCCAGCACCAGCGCGATACCGACCAGTGCCCCCTGGATCTGCTCCATTGAACGCTTAGTCGCTTCTTTTGGCGGTAATCCCTCTTCCGCCATCACGCGCTCAACGTTCTCGACCACCACGATGGCGTCATCCACCAGCAGGCCGATGGCCAGAACCATCCCGAACATCGTCAGGGTGTTTATCGAATAGCCAAAAGCGCTGATAACGGCAAACGTACCCAGCAATACCACGGGTACGGCGATTGTAGGAATAAGTGTGGCGCGGAAGTTCTGCAGAAACAGATACATGACCAGGAACACCAGCACGATCGCTTCGATCAGCGTTTTCACCACTTCGAAAATCGAGATCTTAACGAAAGGCGTGGTGTCATATGGATAGACCACTTTCAAACCGGCCGGGAACGTCGGCTGCAATTTGGCCAGTTCTGCTTTCACCGCATTGGCGGTATCCAGCGCATTCGCACCGGTGGCCAGCTTGATACCGATACCGGACGCAGGCTTGCCGTTATAACGGGCAACGATCTCGTAGTTTTCTGCACCGAGTTCAATCCTTGCCACATCACGCAGACGAACCTGAGAACCATCTTCATTCACTTTCAGCAGGATCTTGCCGAACTCATCGGTAGAGGTGAGACGGGTTTGCGCAATGATCGAGGCGTTAAGCTGCTGTCCCGGAACCGGCGGCGTACCGCCCAACTGACCGGCAGCGACCTGGGTGTTCTGAGTATTCAGCGCGCTGATCACATCAACCGGCGTCAGGTTGTAGTTGTTCAGCTTGTGCGGATCCATCCAGATACGCATCGCATACTGCGCACCAAACACCTGGGTATCACCCACGCCTTTGGTACGGCTGATCGGGTCTTTGATGGACGACGAAATAAAATCAGAAATATCATTCTGGGTCATATTGTCATCGTCGCTGATGAAGCCCGCTACCATCAGGAAGCTACTGGAAGATTTCTTAACCTGAATCCCCTGTTGCTGTACTTCCTGCGGTAACAGCGGCGTCGCCAGCTGCAGTTTGTTCTGCACCTGAACCTGCGCGATATCGGCATCTGTACCTGACTCAAAGGAGATCGTCAGGGTCAGCGTACCGGATGAGTCGCTGCTTGAGGACATATACATCAGTCCATCAATGCCGTTCATATTTTGTTCGATGACCTGGGTCACCGAGTCCTGCAGGGTTTTAGCATCTGCACCAGGGTAGGTGGCCTGAATCTCAATCGCCGGCGGTGCAACATTGGGATATTGCTCAATCGGAAGTTTGAGAATCGATAGCGCACCGACCAGCATAATGATGATGGCGAGCACCCACGCAAAGATGGGCCGATCGATAAAGAACTTAGCCATGAATCAACGGCTCCTGTTATGACGATGACTTGTCAGACTGCGGCTTTGAATCGGGTGCCGCTTTCGCATCGTCTGAGACTTCTTGTGGGGTAACCTGCGCGCCCGGCTTGGCTCGCTGCAGACCCGTGCTGATCACACGTTCACCCGCTTTAACACCGTCGGTGACTAACCATTTGTCGCCAATCGCCTGAGAGGTGGTGACCTGACGAGCTTCCACTTTGTTATCTGCACCCACCACCATGACCGTTGCCTGACCTGTTGGGGTACGGGCTACCGCCTGTTGCGGAACCAGCAACGCATTAGGATTGGTACCTTCATCCAGACGTGCGCGAACAAACATGCCCGGTAACAGCGCATGGTTCGGGTTCGGGACAATGGCGCGCAGGGTGATAGAACCGGTGGTTTCATCAACGGTAACGTCAGAGAACTCCAGCGTACCTGTCTGTGGATAGCTGTTGCCGTTCTGCATCAGCAGAGTCACGTTGGCTTTGCCATCGTTCTGCTTCAGCTGACCCGACTCCAGTTCTGAACGTAAGCGCATGAAATCTTCGCTCGACTGGGTGACGTCGACATACATCGGATCAAGTTGCTGCACAGTGGCCAGGGCGGTGGTTTGTGCGTTTTGTACCAGCGCACCTTCCGTTACCGACGATTTGCCGATGCGGCCACTGATAGGGGAGGTGACTTTGGTATAAGCCAGGTTAATGCGGGCCGTTTCTACGTTGGCTTTTGCTACCTGAACCGCAGCATCATTTTGCGCGGCGGTGGCAACGGCGGTGTCGTAATCCTGCTGACTGATATATTTGGTGCCCAGTAAAGGCTTATAACGTTTGACCGTTAGCTGAGCGATACGTGCATTGGCCTGTGCCTGAGTTAAGTCACCTTTAGCGCTGTCATAGGCGGCCTGATAGGTAGCAGGATCGATCTGATAAAGAGACTGACCCGCTTTGACATCGCTGCCTTCAACAAAGTTACGCTTCAGAATGATACCGGAAACCTGCGGACGAACTTCGGCGACACGATATGCCGAGGTGCGGCCAGGTAATTCAGTCGAGATTTTCAGGGGTTCAGTTTTCAATGTTACAACCCCCACTGCTGGCGGTTGCTGGGCGGCTTGTTCGGATTTATTGTTGTCACATCCTGTTAACAAAAAGCTGCCTGATAGCATCAGGACGGCCGCCAGAGGCGATAATCCTCTGATTTTATTCATAAATAAACCTCTAGTGTCCGATATCAATTGATCAATGGATCACAAACTGAAGAACCCATTGCTGTGTCAAGTCGCAGGTCATGCTATGGTACATACATTCGCAAATGTATGTAAACTTACCTGTTTGTAAAAAAAGCCCCTTATGGCACGAAAAACCAAAGCGCAAGCACTTGAAACGCGACATCAAATTCTTGATGCCGCCATTGTTCTGTTTTCGCAGCAGGGCGTTTCAGCCACTTCTCTGGCGGATATTGCAAACGCTGCCAGCGTCACGCGAGGGGCCATCTACTGGCACTTCAAAAATAAAGCCGATGTATTACATGAAATATGGCTTCGTTGTGATGCTGGTCTGGACGATGTGGAACTTGAGTATCAGACAAAATACCCTGGCGATCCACTCTCTGTGTTGCGAGCGATGCTGGTCTATATCTTTGACGCGACAGCAAAGGATCCGCAGCGCCGCGCCTTGATGGAGATCATTTTCCACAAATGCGAATTTGTGGGCGAAATGTCGGCGCTGAAGAATATGCAGCAGAGCTTACTGCTGGAATGCTACGACAGAATTGAAGATGTCCTGCGCCAGTGTATCGAAGCCGGACAACTTCCGGGCAGTCTCAGCACGCGTCAGGCCGCTCTTATCCTGCGCGGTTACGTCAACGGTATGATGGAAAGCTGGCTCTTTGCGCCGGACAGTTTTGATTTAGCCGGAGACGCGCCGACGCTGGTCAATGCCTTTATCGATATGCTGCGCCTCAGTCCGACGCTGACTGCGACTGCCCACCACTAAGCCGATGGGCGATCACGCTTGTTTTCGAAATCGCGCTGCACCATGGCCAGCGCTGAAAGCACGGTTTCTACCGGCAGTTGATGCTCTTCCAGTAGCTGAATCAAATCAACTGCCAGTTTGACGTCGTCAGGGGCATTTTCCAGTGACATCTCTTCTCCTAAATACGTAATCGAGCCGCGACCAGCAGCATCACTAATGCACCGATAATCGCCATGCCCAGTGCGCCGATATGCAGCGTTGACAGCGTGCCCAGTTGAAAATAGGTGGCGATATAGCCGCCAATCAGTGCACCGATCATCGACAGCGTCAGGGTAGCGACCAGGCCGCCCGGTGGTCCCGGCATCAGCAGGCGCTTCAGTAACCCCAGCAGTAAACCGCTTAACAGCCACACAAGTAAAGCCATGGTTCTTCTCCGCGCCGAATCACACCCAGTATAGGAGCGCTTTTGTCACGCTGCGCTTTATTCGCTGCCGCGCAACGAAGAGGCCCACTCAACCGAGCGAATCGCCTGCCGACAGCGTGCCAGTCGCTCCTCTAACGTTTCCAGATCCTGTTTCAGCTGATGCTGTACCGCCAGCGTTTCGGCCAGCGCCAGTCGCTGCTCACGCTGATCGATCATCGCCAGCAAACGCCGTTCAAATTCACGATACTCCTGATATTTTGCGGCGCGTGGGTTCCTGACGGGCTGTTCGCGTCGGGTACGCAGCTGTTGCGTACTCGCCTCACGTTGCAGGGCGGCAATCTGATCGACCAGGCGTTCAGCCAGCCAGGCACTGCGGGCCAGATCGTGGCTGCTGTCGCACAGCCGGGCAAAATTCTGTTCTACTTCCAGCAGGTAATCAGCCAGCCGCGTGCCTTTAGTGCGAAACAGCTGAGTATCAAAACGTGGCAGACGGCAAACCCCATCGGAATGACGGGCAAGCTCCTGGCGCAGGGCGATAAGGAGCTGTTGCAGGCGCTGTTGTATGGCGATCGCACTCATCGCGTAACGCTCAATTGTGCTAACGTACGCTGATGAGGAAAGAGTTGGGCGGCATTCATGCAACGCATTCTGTTATTAACCCTCGGCTGGCTGGCGATTGTGCTGGGGACGCTGGGCATTGTATTACCTTTATTACCTACTACGCCATTCATGCTGCTGGCCGCCTGGTGTTTTGCCCGTTCATCGCCGCGTTTTCATCACTGGCTGTTGTGGAAATCGCCATTTGGTCGCTATCTGCGCCACTGGCAACAGCATCGCGCGATGCCGCCGGGAGCCAAAGTGCGCGCTATCTGCCTGATAGTCGCAACCTTTAGTCTCTCACTCTTCCTGGTGCATCAGCTCTGGGTACGCATCATGCTGCTGATCATGCTGGCGGCACTGTTGCTGTTTATGTGGCGTATTCCGGTGGTGGCAGAAGCAGCGGACGCGCCGCCGCCGCCGCGATAAAGTTGCATTTAGCCGGTCATTTGCTTAGATTTGGGCGTCTTCGTGCGTGGCTTCCCTTTGTGAATTGACTTCCGCTGAGCCTGTTACCAGGTATTAGCGCTTTTGAAGCTGCGCGAAACAGAATTTTTTACCAGGCGTATCATTATGACCGACACTGCGCAGCAGCTTGAATTCATTAAAAACAGCATTAAAAGCATTCCCGATTATCCTAAGCCAGGCATCCTGTTCCGCGATGTCACCAGCCTGCTGGAAGATCCTAAAGCCTATGCCGCGTCGATTGCGCTGCTGGTTGAGCGTTACCGTAATAAAGGCATCACTAAGGTGGTGGGGACGGAAGCGCGCGGTTTCCTGTTTGGTGCACCGGTAGCATTAGGTCTCGGCGTCGGTTTTGTTCCGGTGCGTAAGCCCGGCAAACTGCCCCGCGAGGTCTACAGCGAATCCTATGAGCTGGAGTACGGCACCGATAAGCTGGAATTGCACAAAGATGCCATCCAGCCAGGCGATCTTGTGCTGGTGGTTGATGACCTGCTGGCGACCGGCGGGACGATTGAAGCGACCGTTAAACTGATTCGTCGTGCAGGCGGGGAAGTGAAAGACGCGGCTTTCATTATTAACCTGTTCGATCTGGCCGGAGAAACACGTCTTAATGCCATGGGCGTTGAGAGCTACAGCCTGGTTAAATTTCCCGGCCATTAAGCCACTCTTTCGGCCTTGCCACCCGGCGAGGCCGTTACGCCTTCGGCGTCAAGATAACGAGTGCCAGCCAAAAGCGTAGCTGATAGACTACTGCAATCTTATACAGGGGTTGCAGAGCGTCTGCGCTCATCTTTCCATCCAACTTCGTCGAACTCCACATGAGCTATCAGGTACTTGCGCGAAAATGGCGTCCCCAGGCTTTTGCTGATGTTGTCGGTCAGGAACATGTTCTGACGGCGCTGGCGAATGGATTGTCTCTGGGACGCATCCATCATGCTTATCTCTTCTCCGGCACCCGTGGAGTAGGGAAAACCACCATTGCGCGTCTGCTGGCCAAAGGCCTTAACTGCGAAACCGGTATCACTGCCACACCCTGTGGTCAGTGTGATAACTGCCGTGAAATTGAGCAGGGCCGCTTTGTCGATCTGATTGAGATTGACGCCGCATCGCGCACCAAAGTTGAAGATACCCGCGATCTGCTCGACAACGTGCAGTACGCCCCGGCGCGTGGCCGCTTCAAAGTCTATCTGATCGATGAAGTGCATATGCTGTCGCGTCACAGCTTCAATGCGCTGTTAAAGACGCTGGAAGAGCCCCCTTCACACGTAAAATTCCTGCTGGCGACCACCGATCCGCAGAAACTGCCGGTAACCATTCTCTCGCGCTGCCTGCAGTTCCACCTCAAAGCGCTGGATGTGGATCAAATCCGTCAGCAGCTTGAGCATGTCCTTAAACAGGAACAGATTGAGAGTGAAACCCGGGCGCTGCAGCTGCTGGCGCGGGCTGCCGATGGCAGTATGCGCGATGCGCTGAGCCTTACCGACCAGGCCATTGCGATGGGGCAGGGCGCGGTGACCAGCAGTACCGTCAGCATCATGCTCGGCACGCTGGATGACGAACAGCCGCTGGGGCTGCTGGAAGCGCTGGTCGACGGTGACGGTCAGCAGGTGATGAACCTGTTGAGCCAGGCCGCGTCTCGGGGTGTGGAATGGGAGGCGCTGCTGGTAGAAATGTTGCGTCTGCTGCACCAGATTGCGATGGTGCAACTGCTGCCGACTTCGCTCAACGACGATGATGAGAGTAACGCCCTTCGCTTGCGTGAACTGGCACGCGTGGTGCCGCCCGCCGATCTGCAACTCTATTATCAGACCCTGTTGATGGGCCGCAAGGATCTGCCGATTGCGCCCGATCGTCGCATGGGTGTGGAGATGACGCTGCTGCGTGCACTGGCGTTTCATCCTAAAGCTGCCGTGGCTGAACCCATTGCGCGTCCCGCATTAACTCAGCAGACGGCACCTGTCGCCCCTGTGCAGACGTCACCGGCAGCATCCGGGCCATCGCCGTTAGCACGGCAACCTGCAGCACAGCCAGCCTCACCGTCACCTGCCGCTGCGCCTCCGTCGCACACTGCGTCACCCGTGGCGCAGCAGCCTCAGCAGCCGATGCCTGCGCAGCAACAGCATGTTGCCGCTCAGCCACAGATGGCCGCACCCGATGCGGCTTCGCAGCCTGCGCAACAGCCGGATGCTGCGCCTGACACGGCACTCTCCAGTTCCACCAGTCAGCTCCTGCAGGCGCGCACTCAGTTGTTGCGTCAGGGAGCGAACAAGCCAAAAAAGCGTGAGCCGGCAGCGCCAGGTGCGCGGCCGGCCAACTCCGCGCTGGAGCGGCTGGCTTCGGTCACTGAACGCAGTCAGCAGCGTATGCGCGATCGCGAGCCTGCCGCCCCGGTAAAAGAGGAAGCATACCGCTGGAAAGCTGTTAATCAGCCGGTTGAAGTGGCGGAGCCGGTGGCGACGCCAAAGGCCTTGCGTTCTGCACTGGAGCATGAGAAAACCCCTGAGCTGGCGGCGCGTCTGGCAGAAGAAGCGCAGCAGCGCGATGCCTGGGCCGCAGAGATTGCGACCCTGCCGCTGCCGAAGCTGGTACAACAGCTGGCGTTAAATGCCTGGAAAGAGACCACCGAAAGTGGGGTCTGCCTGCATTTGCGTAGCAGCCAGCGTCACCTTAATTCACCGTCGGCGCAGCAGGTATTAAGCGATGCGCTGAGTCAGCATGCCGGGCAGAGAGTTGAACTCTCGGTCGTTGAAGACGATAATTCATCGGTGTTGACGCCACTTGAATGGCGTCAGGCCATTTACGAAGAGAAACTGGCGCAGGCGCGTCAGTCGATCACCTGTGATACCCACATCCAGACGCTGCAGCGATTTTTTGATGCCGATCTGGATGAGGAGAGTATCCGACCTGTTTGAACACGCTGCTGCTATCTTAACGATAGCGTTGTAGCCTCAGCTGAGAGAGAAAACTATGTTTGGTGGTAAAGGCGGATTGGGCAACCTGATGAAACAGGCCCAGCAGATGCAGGACAAAATGGCCAAGGTTCAGGAAGAGATTGCCGCGATTGAAGTGACCGGTGAGTCTGGTGCTGGCCTGGTAAAAGTCACCATTAACGGCGCGCACAACTGCCGTCGCGTGGAAGTCGATCCCAGCCTGCTGGAAGATGACAAAGATATGCTGGAAGATCTGATTGCCGCCGCGTTCAACGATGCGGCGCGTCGCATTGATGAAACCCAGAAAGAGAAGATGGCTTCTGTCTCCTCAGGCATGCAGCTGCCACCAGGCTTTAAGATGCCGTTCTGATGCAAACCAGCCCACTGCTTGAATCTTTGATGGAGTCGCTGCGCTGTCTGCCCGGCGTTGGGCCGAAGTCGGCACAGCGCATGGCGTTTCAGCTGCTGCAGCGCGATCGCAGCGGTGGCATGCGGCTGGCGCAGGCGCTGACCCGGGCGATGTCGGAGATCGGACACTGTGCCGATTGCCGGACATTCACCGAGCAGGAAATTTGCACCATCTGCGCCAATCCGCGGCGTCAGCAGAATGGTCAAATCTGCGTGGTGGAAAGCCCGGCGGATATTCACGCCATTGAGCAGACTGGCCAGTTTGGCGGTCGCTACTTTGTGCTGATGGGACATCTCTCGCCGCTCGACGGCATCGGTCCGGCTGATATTGGCCTGGATCGTCTGGAGCAGCGACTGGAGAGTGAAACCCTGCAGGAAGTGATCCTTGCTACCAACCCGACGGTGGAAGGAGAGGCGACCGCAAATTACATCGCGGAACTCTGTGGTCAGTATGGCGTCGACGCCAGCCGTATCGCACACGGCGTGCCGGTGGGCGGTGAGCTGGAGATGGTTGATGGCACCACGCTGTCCCATTCACTGGCGGGCCGCCAGAAGTTTAAATTTTAATCACTTGCCGGTGTTGTGACAGACACCGGCTTGAAAATCTCCCTGTCATCCCCACATCAACCTCAACGTTTGTTCAACCTGTTTTGTTGAGGTAGCAATGACCATGAAAGGACAAGAGACCCGTGGCTTTCAGTCGGAAGTAAAACAACTTCTGCACCTGATGATCCATTCTCTCTATTCAAACAAAGAGATTTTCCTGCGTGAGCTGATCTCCAACGCCTCGGATGCGGCAGATAAACTGCGCTTCCGTGCCCTGTCAGATTCCAGCCTGTATGAAGGTGATGGCGAACTGCACGTTCGTCTCTCTGTTGATAAGGACAACCGTACCCTTACGCTCAGCGATAACGGTATCGGTATGCGTCGCGATGAGGTTATTGAGAACCTCGGGACTATCGCCAAATCGGGCACCAAATCCTTCCTTGAATCGCTGGGCTCCGATCAGGCTAAAGATAGCCAGCTGATTGGTCAGTTCGGTGTCGGTTTCTATTCTGCCTTTATCGTGGCAGATAAAGTCACAGTGCGGACCCGTGCCGCGGGTGCGTCAGCCGAAGAAGGCGTGTTCTGGGAATCCGCAGGCGAGGGCGAATATACCCTGGCTGAGATTGAGAAAGCCGATCGCGGTACCGAGATTACCCTGCACCTGCGCGAAGGCGAAGATGAGTTCCTGGATGCATGGCGCGTGCGCAACATCATCAGCAAATATTCCGATCACATCGCGCTGCCGGTTGAGATCGAAAGCAAAGATGAAGAGGGTGAGGGAACTCACTGGGAGAAGATCAACAAAGCCCAGGCGTTGTGGACCCGCAACAAATCTGAGATCAGCGACGAAGAGTACAACGAGTTTTACAAGCATATCGCCCATGATTACAGCGATCCGGTCGCCTGGAGCCACAATCGGGTGGAAGGTAAGCAGGAATATACCAGCCTGCTCTACATTCCGGCGCGTGCGCCATTCGATATGTGGAACCGCGATCAGAAACATGGCCTGAAACTCTACGTACAGCGCGTCTTTATCATGGATGACGCTGAGCAGTTTATGCCGAACTATCTGCGCTTTGTGCGTGGCCTGATTGACTCTAACGATCTGCCGCTGAACGTCTCCCGTGAGATCCTGCAGGATAGCCGGGTGACCCAGAGCCTGCGCGCCGCGCTGACCAAGCGTACCCTGCAGATGCTGGAAAGACTGGCGAAAGAGGACAACGCGAAATACCAGACCTTCTGGAATGAGTTCGGTCTGGTGTTGAAAGAGGGCCCGGCGGAAGATCACGCTAACCAGGAGACGATCGCTAAGCTGCTGCGCTTCGCCACCACCCAGAGCGAAGGTTCGGCACAGACCATTTCGCTGGAAGATTATGTCAGCCGCATGGTGGAAGGTCAGGAGAAGATTTACTACATCACCGCTGACAGCTATGCCGCCGCGAAAAGCAGCCCGCATCTGGAGCTGTTCCGCAAAAAAGGCATTGAGGTGCTGCTGCTCTCCGATCGCATCGACGAATGGATGATGAGCTACCTTACTGAGTTCGATGGTAAAACCTTCCAGTCAGTCAGCAAAGCGGATGAATCGCTGAGCAAGCTGGCGGATGAAGAGACCGAAGAGCAGAAAGAGGCGGAAAAGGCGCTGGAGCCTTTTGTTGAGCGCGTGAAAACTCTGCTGGGCGAACGCGTGAAAGAGGTGCGTCTGACGCATCGCCTGACCGATACTCCGGCGATTGTCACCACCGACGCCAACGAGATGACTACGCAGATGGCGAAGCTGTTTGCAGCGGCCGGACAGGAAGTGCCGGAAGTAAAGTACCTGTTCGAAATCAATCCGGATCATCCGCTGGTGAAACGTGTGGCGGATACGCAGGATGAAGCACGCTTCGGTGAGTGGATTGAGCTGCTGCTGGATCAGGCATTGCTGGCAGAGCGCGGTACGCTGGACGATCCTAACCAGTTTATCCGCCGCATGAACCAGCTGCTGACCGCATAACGGCAACAGGCCGGTGGTTTTTACCGGCCTGAAGTTGCAGATACGATGCTTTGCTCCAGGCGTATGCTCCCATCGCATTGGCTCTGATGCCGTCTGTCTGACTCAGTCAGCGCTGATTGTGAGCGGGATTTCAGGGTTAAAAAGCAGTAAATTTGTCAGCTGTCTGAAGCCGGTGACCCTCACCGGCTTTTTTTATGGTTTTGCGGCATCCCGCAGCCAGTCGCGAAACAGGCTGATCTCCGTATCATGCCGCCGGCTCTGCTTCGTCATCATCCAGGTAGCCCGCTCGACGCGAACAAAGCCAAGCGGCGCAAGCAGCGTGCCATCCTCCAGCTCTTTGCATACCAGCAAACGCGGTGCCATCAGGACGCCAAGACCACTTCGTGCGGCCTGAATCCCCAGTGTCAGACTCTCAAAATGCTTACCGCCATTAAAATGGCCGCTGACCCCTGCCCTGTCCGCCCACTCTGACCAGGCGTGCAGCCGGGTATCTGCATGCAGCAGGGGCATCGCTGACAGATCCTCGCCGACCCGCAGCTGCGAGGCAAAGTGAGGTGCGCAGAGCGGGCCGATTTCATCCTCGCTGACCAGCGTGGCGTCTATGTCAGATTCAGGGGGAGCGCCGTGACTGAGGATCAGCACATCCACATGTTCGCTGCGCAGTTGCGAGATCTGCGTCAGCGGCTGGAAGTGAACCTCAATCTCCGGATAGCGTTGATAAAAGCTGGCGATACGGGGAATCAGCCATTGCGACAAAAAGCTGGGGGCGCAGGAGACCCGAATCTGCTGAAGCAGCCCGGTACGAATGCTTTCGCAGCTACTGCGCAACTCACTGAACGCCTGCTGACAGCTCAGCAGCAGACGTTCACCGTGTGAGGTCAGTTTCACGCGGCCATGGCTGCGGACAAAAAGTGGTTTGCCCATCCAGCTCTCCAGCTGGCGAATCTGATGGCTTATGGCGCTGTGCGTAACATGCAGATGTTCAGCCGCCACGCTAAAACTGCTGTGTAAGGCTGCCTGGTGAAAATAGTGCAGCGCTCTCAGTGGCGGCAGTCCGTTCATCCTCATCCCCTGTGCAAAAATCTCACAGGGATTGTCAATTTATATCATTTTAAAGTCCAGCCGCATTAACCTACTCTGTAGGGCAAATTCTGGCGGGTTGACTCAGCCTTATATCTGTGACTTTTCACGATATTCCGCCTCGCTTAACCTGCGTTTACGCCGCACACTCCCCGAAGCGAGACAACCATGGCACACGGCCCTTTATCCTCTGAAACTTCAGCAGAGGCGCGCCATCGGTTACGCCTGGCGCTCTCACGCTTTTACCGGCTGGAGCAGTTCGATCTCTTCTTTGCGCCCTCACTGCATGTGGCGCAGGTCCTTCTTTCTCAGCTCTTTCTGCGGCAGGAGCAGGCACGCAATCAGCACCGTTACGCCTCGCACTTTCCCGTAACCGAACTCAACATCCTGCCAGCAGTTCCGCTGATAGCCGGCAGCATCATGCTGGTACCGCATGTCGAATTGCCCAATGGCCGCGTGCGGCCGCTGCGGGATTGCCAGAACCAGGGCGTGACAGAGGCGAGCGAGAGTTTTGCCAGCGTGCTGCATCAGAAACTGATCGACGGAGCCCATCTGTTTGTCACCCGACTGGATCGTCACGCTGAGATCTGCAGCGATCTGGTGCTGGTGGCGTTGCGGACACATGACTTCAGTACGCTGGTGCGCAGCGAACTGCGGCTTTTCGAGCAGGGGCTCACGCTGACCGCCACGCATGAGGCACTGCGCCGCTTCGACGATCCGGAGTGGCGACCTTACAATGCTGCCACCGTCGATGCGCTCTCCCTGTCAGACCCGCTGCCGCTGAACTCCTGCCATCAGCCCGGTTTGCCGTTTGCCAGCTTTAATGTCCCGGCCTCTGTGATCGCTGCGCTGTCAGATGCGGAAGATGTGGTGAAATGGCCGCAGCAGGCGCGGCTGTTGCTGAATGCTAACGTGCGCGGCAGCGGCAAAAAAAGCGTGAATATGACCCATCATCTGAGCCGACGACTGCAATTCCTGCTCGGCTCAGGCGGTAAATCTGAAAAAGCGTCAGGCAGGCCAGGCGGGTAGGGGTCAGGGCCAAAAAGCGACTCAGGTCGCCCTGCGCGATCCGCGCCCTTCCTTGTGATGAGCGGGTCATAATGGTATGTTCTTTCGCTTCTAAGATAGATCAATGCGATTCGCAAGGGGATTTACGCAATGCGTATTATTCTGCTCGGAGCTCCGGGCGCAGGTAAGGGGACTCAGGCCCAATTCATCATGGAGAAGTATGGCATTCCGCAAATCTCCACCGGCGACATGTTGCGTGCAGCAGTAAAAGCAGGCAGTGAGCTGGGCAACCAGGCGAAAGCCATCATGGATGCTGGCAAACTGGTGACCGATGAGCTGGTGATTGCGCTGGTCAAAGAGCGTATCACCCAGGAAGACTGCAAAAACGGTTTCCTGCTGGACGGTTTCCCGCGCACTATTCCTCAGGCAGATGCAATGAAAGAGGCCGGGATCAAAGTTGATCACGTGCTGGAGTTCGCCGTACCGGATGAACTGATCGTTGAGCGTATCGTGGGCCGTCGCGTTCACACGCCATCAGGCCGCGTTTATCACGTCACTTTTAATCCACCGAAAGTGGAAGGCAAAGATGATGTAACCGGCGAAGAGCTGACCATGCGTAAAGACGATCAGGAAGAGACCGTGCGTAAGCGCCTGGTGGAATATCATCAGATGACCGCGCCGTTGATTGCTTACTACAGCAAAGAAGCGGAAGCGGGCAACACCGCCTATCACAAAATCGACGGCACCCGTAAGGTGACCGAAGTGAGTGCCGAGCTGGCTAAGATCCTGGGCTAAGCTCAATGGGGCCGGTATTACTGGCCCCTTTTGCAGTAATTGCTTTTACCTCCCACTAATTCCGCTACAATTTCCCTGTTTTCACGCATCCCCGTTGTCATCAAGGAACTCAAATGAGGCAAGATAAGCCCGGCGTGTTATTGGTTAATTTAGGTACGCCAGATGCTCCAACCACACCTGCAGTTAAACGCTATCTGAAACAGTTTTTAAGCGATCCGCGCGTGGTCGATGCGCCGCGCTGGCTCTGGTGGCCGGTTCTCAATGCCGTCATTCTGCCGTTTCGTTCACCGCGCGTCTCTAAGCTCTACGCCTCTGTCTGGATGGAAGGCGGTTCTCCGCTGCTGGTTTACAGCATGCGGCAGCGCGATGCCCTGGCGGCACGGGTTGATATGCCCGTCGAGCTGGGTATGAGCTACGGCAATCCGAGCCTGAAAAGCGCAGTCGATAAGCTGATGGCGCAGGGCGTGACTCGCCTGATTGTGCTGCCACTCTATCCGCAGTTCTCCTGCTCCACCGTGGCGGCAGTGTGGGACGGTCTGACCGCGGTATTCAAAGATTACCGCTCGCTGCCTGACGTGCAGTTTATCCGCGACTACGCCGAGCATCCGGGCTATATCGCCGCGCTGAAAGCGACGGTAGAGCGATCCTTTGAACGGCACGGTCAACCCGATCTGCTGGTGTTATCCTTCCACGGCATTCCGCAGCGTTTTGCCAACGAAGGCGATGACTACCCGCAACGCTGTGCGGATACCACGGCGGCCCTGGTCAAAGCGCTGGGCCTGCGTGACGATCAGTACATGATGACTTTCCAGTCGCGTTTTGGTCGTGAGCCCTGGCTGATGCCCTATACCGACAAAACCATGGAAAGTCTGCCCGCTAAAGGGATCAAACATGTTCAGGTGATGAGCCCGGGCTTCTCGTCAGACTGCCTGGAGACGCTGGAAGAGATCAGTGGTGAAAACTGCGAAATCTTCATGCATGCCGGGGGGGAGAAGTTTGAGTATATCCCTGCGCTGAACGCCGATGAGGCGCATATCGACATGATGGTGCAACTGGTCGACGCACGCCGTTAAAGCGCAGGCGGAGAGTGTGATATCATTCTCCGCCTGTTTTTCCAGACGGCACCTCCCGATGAAATTTCCCGGCAAACGCAAATCCAAACACTACTTTCCCGTCAGCGCACGCGATCCCCTGTTACAGCCCGCCCAGCACGACGTTGATGCAGGCAGCTGGGTGGTGGGTATCGACCAGACGCTGGTGGATATCGAAGCCAAAGTCGATGACGCTTTTCTCGCACGATATGGCCTGAGTGCCGGGCACTCGCTGGTTATCGATAATGCCGTCGCGGAAGCGTTGTACAACGAGCTGATGCAGGAAGCGCTGATCACCCATCAGTTTGCCGGTGGTACCATCGGTAACACGCTGCATAACTTCTCGGTGCTGGCCGATGACCGCTCCGTGCTGCTGGGTGTCATGTGCAACAACATCCAGATTGGCGGCTACGCCTATCGCTATCTCTGTAACACCTCAAGCCGGGTCGATCTCAACTATCTGCAGGGCGTCGATGGCGCCATTGGCCGCTGCTTTACGCTGATTGGCGAACATGGCGAGCGAACCTTCGCTATCAGCCCCGGCCAGATGAACCAGCTCCATCCGGATAATGTGCCGGAAGAGGTGATCGCCGGCGCCTCTGCGCTGGTACTGACCTCCTATCTGGTGCGCTGTGCCGAAGGTGAACCGATGCCGCAGGCAACGTTACGGGCTATTGAGTATGCTAAACGTCACAACGTGCCGGTGGTGCTGACGCTGGGCACCAAACATGTGATTGGAGACAATCCTCAGTTCTGGCGGGATTTCCTGCGCGAGCATGTCAGCATCGTGGCGATGAATGAAGAGGAAGCGCTGGCGCTGACCGGCGAAAGCGATCCGCTGCTTGCCGCCAACATGGCGCTGGACTGGGTCGATCTGGTGCTGTGTACCGCTGGTCCGATTGGGCTCTATATGGCGGGTTACACCGAAGACGAGTTCAAACGCAAAACCAACCATCCGCTGTTGCCTGGCGCGATTGCTGAATTCAATCAGTATGAGTTCAGCCGGGTAATGCGCCAGCAGGATTGCCAGCAACCACTGCGCATTTTCTCGCACATCGCACCCTATATGGGCGGACCGGAAAAGATCATGAACACCAACGGCGCCGGAGATGGTGCGCTGGCGGCGTTACTGCATGACATCACCGCCAACAACTATCACAGCCTGAATGTGCCGAACTCCAGCAAACATGCGCGTCCTTACCTGACCTACTCGTCGCTGGCGCAGGTGTGTAAATATGCCAACCGCGTCAGTTATCAGGTGCTGAATCAACATTCGCCGCGTTTGACCCGCGGTCTGCCGGAGCGGGAAGACAGTCTGGAAGAGTCTTACTGGGATCGGTAAAGCTGGCAGCTACGGCGCATAAAAAAGCCCTTCTCTACAGAAGGGCTTTTTTAAATTACTGGCAACATCTGACTCGGTTAGCGGTAAAATTCACCCTGATTTGGCTATGTCAGCAGTCTGCCAGGGGTCTCTGAAAAAGAATCAGCGCACGACGTCGCAGGGCTGTAAATCTTCGCCCTGCGTCATCTCATCCTGCAGGATTTGCAACATACTGCTGGCTATCTCACGTTCACCCATCACCACACGGGTGGCACCCCGTTCCATGATGTACTCAACTTCATCGTCATAGTGGGCGCGGGCGATAATCTCGATATTCTGATGTTTTTCACGCGCGGCGGTGACCACTTCACCCGCTTCATAGCCATTTGGAATCGTCAGTAACAGCCAGCGGGCACAGTCGAGTCGTGCCAGTTCCATGGTGTCAGCGCGGGCAGCATTACCCAGCACCGCCTTGATGCCTCGCTCGCGCAGCGCTTCAACACGGGCGCGGGAGTTTTCAACCACCACCAGCGGGACATTGGCCTCCAGCAGCTTCTGACCAATCAGACTGCCCACCCGGCCGTAACCCACAATCACCGCGTGATTACAGAAATCTACCGGGATCTGCTTCTCCTCTTCAATCGCCTCTTCCAGCGTCTGTTCTTCCATCGTCTCCGTTTTTGCCAGGAAACGCTCCAGCAGGGTAAACAGGATCGGATTAATCATAATCGACAGGATAGCGGCGGCCAGCACCAGGTTGCGGCCCTCGTCAGTCAGCAGGCCCAGCGAGATACCCAGACCGGCCAGAATAAAGGCGAATTCACCAATCTGCGCCAGACTGACCGAAATGGTCAATGCCGTACGACGGGAATGGCCGAGCAGCGACACCAGCAGCCAGGCGGCGACCGACTTACCCACCACAATAATCACCAGCGCGCCCAGCACCGACAGCGGCTCTTTTACCAGAATCGACGGGTCAAACAGCATGCCGACCGAGACAAAGAACAGCACGGCAAAGGCATCACGCAGCGGCAGGGTATCGCGCGCGGCGCGATGGCTCAGTTCTGACTCATTCAGCACCATACCAGCGAAGAAAGCGCCCAGCGCAAACGAAACATCAAAGAACTCAACGGCACCAAAGGCGATGCCCAGCGCCAGCGCTAACACGGCCAGGGTAAACAGCTCACGCGAGCCGGTGGCTGCGCTGCGGGCGAGAATCCAGGGCACGGCACGACGTCCCACCACCATCATCAGCACCATAAAGGCGGCGACTTTGCCGATGGTCCACAGCAGGTCCCAGGCCAGCAGTCCGGCGCTGGCGTTACCCTGTTCCATCATGCCGGCAATCGCAGGAAGCAGCACCAGCGTCAGCACCATCACCAGATCTTCAACAATCAGCCAGCCAATCGCAATCTGCCCGCGCTGGCTATCGATCAGCTGTCGCTCCTCTAACGCGCGCAGTAACACCACGGTACTGGCGGTAGAGAGACAGAGACCAAACACCAGTCCGGTCATCCACGACCATCCCAGTGTCCACGACAAGCCCATTCCCAGTAACGTCGCGACCGCGATCTGTGCGATGGCACCGGGAATGGCTATCGACTTTACCGACATAAGATCTTTCATTGAGAAGTGCAGACCGACACCGAACATCAGCAGAATGACGCCGAGTTCTGCCAGTTCAGGAGCCAGATTGGTATCTGCAACAAAGCCGGGGGTAAAGGGGCCAGCCATCACGCCTGCCATCAGGTAGCCCACCAGGGGCGAAATACGCAGGCGGTTCGCCAGCATCCCAAGGAGGAATGCCAGAACCAGTGCCCCGACAATGGTAGTGATCAACGGTGTGGTGTGATGCATGCCTGCCTCCTTGTATACAAATGTATCCGCTTGTAACAAATGAGTTTAATTCAAAATCTATTCTTCCGCTGAGCAATTTGCGGGAATACCCTAAAAAAATAAGAAAATAAGATGAAAACGCAACCGGAAGGCCGTTTTTATCCATTATCCATAATGCTGGCTGATTTGGCGGTTTAAAGCGGTCCGGGTAAATAAAAATTAACATCCCTAAATGCCGTGGGTATGACTCAAATAAGGGTTAAATGCGCGCGCAGACAGGATAAAGCCCGTCAGCGGCACTTTTGCAGGAGTAAACAACTGGTTAACAACAGGCCTGGCTGCCCGTTCTGGCTTATCCGCAAGAAACCAGCCTGACGCTGACGCGGCCTTACGGCTACTGTCATGCTCAGCAAAAGCGGTCCGGGGATAAAAAGAACGGCGTACAGAGGCAGGCAGATATGCGTTGGCCTTGAGTTCGCCGGGGGAATGTGCGACACAGTGGGGCAAACCGGCAGAAAAATCGGGCCAGACGGCAAGTTAAGGAGAATCACAGTGTTGTTATCTAAATGGACAGGGGCGGGCGTGGCACTACTGGTGGCCCTGATGCCGCTGTTTTCACAGGCCGCCCAGGCCGATCGCACCTATCGTTTCAGCCTGCTGCACACCAATGATGAGCATGGTCATTTCTGGTTTACTGAGCAGGGTGAATATGGTCTGGCGGCGCAGAAAACCTTGATGGATACGATGCGCTACGATGTGCAGTCCAGAGGCGGCGGCGCGTTGATTCTCTCTGCCGGTGATGTGAACACGGGCGTGCCGGAGTCCGATGAGCTGGACGCTGAACCCGACTTTCGCGCGATGAACCTGATTGGCTATGATGCCATGGCGCTGGGCAATCATGAGTTCGACAAGCCAATCGCGGTCCTGCGCAAGCAGGAGAAATGGGCGCGCTTCCCGCTGCTGGCCGCCAACGTTTATCAGAAAAGTACCGGTCAGCGCCTGTTTAAACCCTGGGCGGTATTCAACCGTCTCGGGCTGAAAATTGCGGTGGTCGGGTTGATCACCCCGGACACGGCGAAACTGGCTAACCCGGCGGGTCTGACAGATACCGAGTTCCGCGATCCGATTGCGGAGGCGAAGAAGGCCGTTGCCGAACTGCGCGCCACAGAGAAGCCGGACGTGATTGTCGCGCTGACCCACCTTGGTCACTATGACGACGGTAAGCATGGCAGCAATGGCATTGATGACGTCACCCTGGCGCGCAGCCTGCCTGCCGGAACGATCGATCTGATTGTTGGTGGTCATTCGCATGATGCGGTCTGCATGGAAAAAGAGAACGTCAGCGTTAAAAATTATCAGCCTGGCCAGCCCTGCAAACCCGATCAGCAGAACGGGATCTGGATTATGCAGGCGGATAAATGGGGCAAATATGTCGGACGCGGCGACTTCACCTTCCGTAACGGGCAGGTGACGCTTGAGGCTTATCAGCTGGTGCCGGTCAACCTTAAACATCAGATAAAGAACGCGGATGGCAGCGAAACCTGGCTGACCTGGCAGGAAGAGATCCCGAAAAACACCGCCATGATGAAACTGCTGATGCCATTCCAGAAACGGGCTGAGGCGAAGTTAACCGTGCATGTCGGCAGCGCCGACGGCAACTTCAGCGGTGAAAAAGAGCAGGTTCGCTTTGAGCAGACGAATCTCGGCCAGCTGATTCTGCGCGCCCAGATGGCGCACACTAAAGCCGATTTTGCGGTGATGAGCGGTGGCGGTATTCGCACCTCGCTGAAATCGGGCAAGCTGAGCTGGCGTGACCTGCTGCAGGTCCAGCCGTTTGGCAATCAGGTGGTTTCGGTCAGCCTGACCGGGGCGGAGATCAAAAAATATCTGGATGTGGTCGCCAATATTCAGCCGGACTCAGGCGGCTACGCCCAGTTTGCCGGTATCAGCCTGACCGCAGACGGTAAACATGTCAGCGACGTCAGCATTAACGGTAAACCGCTGCAGGATGCGCAGCATTATCGCATGGCAACCAATAGCTTCAATGCGGCTGGCGGCGATGGTTATCCGCGTCTGGATAATCATGCGGGTTATCTCAACAGCGGGGCAGTCGATGCGCAGGTGTTGCGCGACTTCATCAGGGCGCACTCGCCGGTCAAAGCCAGCGACTATGAGCCGAAAGGGCAGATTGTGCATCTGAGCGATGAGCAGATCCGGGCGCGGGATGAGGCTGCGGAAAAAGCGCGTAAACGTAACTATCCCAAAATGATTCTGGCGTGGATCTGGCCGTGGGGGAACGAAACAGCCGCCACGCATTGAACTTGCCGGGAGGCGCTTGCGCCTCCCGTTTTTCTTACGCCCGGCAGGGGTGACGTTTGATCCAGCGCTCGCGCAGTTTGTCCCACACCCAGTTGTAGGCCATGGTGTAGGGCAGGAAGAAGAGGAAAAAGGCCACTTCGACCAGGAAAGCCTGACCCAGAGAGATATCCAGCATCCAGGCGGCAATTGGCAGACCAATCAGGATGAATCCGCCTTCAAATCCCAGCGCATGTAATACACGCACGCCTGGCCCGCGTTTCTGGCCTGGCGCATAGAGCCTGTCAAACCCGCTGTTGTAAATCATGTTCCATAGCATCGCGACCGTAGAGAGCATAATCGCCAGCGATCCCATCTGAAACAGCGGTTTATTCATTGCCCATGCCGCCAGCGGCGAGACGGTCAGAATCGCCAGCGTTTCAAAGCAGACAGCATGAAGAATACGTTCTTTAAGTGAGCGGGTACGCATTGTTAGTTCTCCTTCAATAATGCGGCGCATTTTCACACGTCAGAATGCTAAGATAAAATGAACACCTATCGAAAAAAGCGATGGTTCAGATGCGTTACTCCCCGGAATCCCTTGAGGCTTTTATGCAGACTGTGGCGAGCGGTTCATTCTCTGCGGCTGCGCGCGCGCTGGGTAAAAGTCAGTCCACCATCAGCGCGGCGGTAGCCAGTCTTGAAGACGATCTCGGCTTTACGCTGTTTGAACGGGCAGGTCGTCAGCCGGTCCTCACCGAGCAGGGACGCCGCGTTATTCCTCAGGTTCAGCAGATCCTGGCGGCCAGCGAGCGGCTGGATGCGCTGGCGATACGGCTGTCGCAGGGCATTGAACCCCGGCTCAGTTTTGCCATGTCAGACTTCTGGCAAACCGATCATCACGAGCATCTGCTCAGGCAATTTGATGCCCGTTATCCGGAGATTGAACTGGAGGTCATGATTGCCGAGGATGGTGATGTGCTGGATCTGCTGCAGGCCGGGCGGGTACATCTGGGCGTGGTGCGGGCACAGCCTAATCTGCCGGTAGATATCGCGGTGGCGCGACTGCAGGTTGAAGCGCAGATGGCGGTTTTTTTACATCGCGATCATCCGCTGGCCCAGCTTCATACCCTTAGCGAAAGCGAGCTGGAAGGGGTTCGTCACCTGCGATTAAATACCTGGGTTGAGGCATCTGAACCCGCGCCAATGGGGCGCATCTGGTCGGCACCCACCTATCTGTTACTGCTGGAGATGGCGGAGCAGGGATTTGGCTGGACGATTCTGCCGCGCTGGCTGGTGAAACAGTTTGGTCATGGCGTTCTGAAAGAGTTGTCGATGCCGGGCTGGCCGCAGCATATCGCCGTTGAGGTGGTCTGGTCACGCCGCACGCCACCCGGCCCGGCGGGGCGCTGGATGATCGATCAGCTCTGCGCACAGCCACGGGTTTAGTCGTGGCGGGCGATATCCGCAAACGGGGCGTCCAGCAGACGTGAAAGATCCTGGGGAGCCAGTTCGATATCCAGTCCACGCTTACCGCCTGAGATAAACATGGCGTCAAACGCGCTGGCTGAGTGGTCGATCACCGTAGGCAGCCGTTTTTTCTGGCCCAGCGGACTGATGCCGCCCACCAGATAGCCAGTGACCCGCTGCGCCAGCTGCGGGTCGGCCATATCCGCTTTCTTCGCGCCCAGCGCTTTTGCCACTTTCTTGAGATCCAGTTGCGTCGATACCGGCGTAATCGCTACCGCCAGCTGTTTCGCCTCGCCATTCAGTGCCACCAGCAGTGTCTTATAGACCTGGCGTGCATCCAGATTAAGTTTACGTACCGCTTCGTCACCAAAATGGGTTTCGTTGCTGTCATGCTCATAGGGATGCAGGGTGAAGCTGACTTTTTGTTTTTCCAGCAATTTTACGGCAGGCGTCATACAGGTTCCTTACTAAGAAAAATCTTATTACGCAGGATCGTGGAAAAAGGTGGCGAAACTTTGTTCTTTGAGTGAAAATTAGCCGCGCGCCAGCAATCCGATTGCTGAGCGATAACCAAAATCATAAACAAATTCCTCTTTGACGGGCCGATAATATTATCGGCTCTCTTTTTTTCAGGGCTTCTTCAGCATCTCAGGCAGGTTATCTTCGCCGTAAAGATGCAGAGCACCGACCGCCACCACATAGTTTCCCGCCGATAACCCCTGAAGCCTGTCACACCACTGCGCATTTCGCTGACCGATCAACGTATCATTCAGCGCCTGACTGAAGGTGGCGGGCAAGGTGATTTCCGGCTGACGTGGCGGCGTATCGAGCCACCAGCTCACCATCATCTGCAGTAGCCGTGCATTGGTGTGCCAGTGCAGCAGCGTATCCAGTAACAGCGCCATGCCGTCATCCGGCAGCGCAGTCAGCAGGGCGATCTGCGCCTCTGCGCCCTCCAGTTCAATCACCGGTTTGTTCAGGCCTTTCGCGGCCTGCAACAGCTGATAATCGATGCCGTAGTCAGGTCGCAATCCCAGCCTTTGTGCCTGCTGCGCCTGTAACATCAGCGCCACCTGCCAGGCGGGCAGGTTATCAAACAGGCTCAGATTGAGACTCATCTCCTGACACAGTGTGGTGAACGTTTGCATCGCGTGGCTATCCAGCCGGGTGGAGAGCGCAGGACGATTGCCGCGGTGATCAAAGGGTGAACCACCCTGCGTAATATCCGCTTCCACAATCAGCGCATCAGCCTGCTGCAACTGACGCAGCAGGCGGGCGGGCAACGGCTGCATGTCGCGCGTCCCCATGTGGATGCTGCCGACCAGATGCAGCTGACGATCGCCAAGCCGGACATCCATCGCAGGCCAGCGGTAACTGGCGGGAAAAAGTTGGCTGATAAAGCCGCGCAGTGAGCGCCAAACGGTGCCTGTCATTCCCGGTCCTTTGCGATTCAAAACCCCATGCTAGCGACTTCAGCGTGCGAAAAACAGCGCTGAAAAGGCGATTACTCGCGCGGTGGCCGGTAACGCAGCAGGCGGTTAGCATTGCTGACCACGGTAATGGAGGAGAGCGCCATCGCTGCACCCGCCACAATCGGGCTGAGCAGGGTACCGGTCAGCGGATAGAGCACACCCGCTGCCACCGGAATGCCGATGCTGTTATAGATAAATGCCCCAAACAGGTTCTGCCGGATATTGCGCAGCGTTGCGGAAGAGAGCGCTAACGCGTCCGCCACGCTGTTAAGGTCGGCACGCATCAACGTGATGCCAGCGGTTTCCACCGCCACATCGCTGCCGCCACCCATGGCAATGCCCACATCGGCCTGCGCCAGCGCGGGCGCGTCATTGATGCCATCGCCCACCATCGCGACGCGACGGCCCTGCTGTTGTAATTGTTCAATGGCAGCCGCTTTGCCTTCCGGCATCACGCCCGCAATCACTTCATCAATACCGACCTCGGCAGCAATGGCGCGTGCGGTATTTTCATGGTCGCCGGTCAGCATAATCAGGCGATAACCCTGCTGATGCAGTCGCTTCAACGCTACGCTGCTTTCCGGCCGAAGCTGATCGCGCAGCGCGATCAGCCCGGTTAGCTGGCCCTGCTCAGCCAGTAACACCGGCGTTGCACCCTGTTGTGTCAGCCGCGCAATCTCTGCTTCCGCTGCCCGGTAATCGACGCCGTTATCCTGCATCAGCGCGGCATTACCCAACAGCAGCGTTCTGCCATCCAGACTACCGCTAACCCCTTTGCCGCGGATTGTACGAAATTGCGCTAACAGAGGCGGCTGGGTCAGTTTCGCTTCGGCGACAATGGCTTTCGCCAGTGGATGACCCGAGGCGAACTCCAGCGCAGCCGCGGTCGCTAACACGGATTCACGGCTGGCCTCACCCCAGACCTGCACGTCACTGACCTGCGGCTTGCCGGCAGTAAGAGTGCCGGTTTTATCAAACACCAGCGTGTCGATTTGGCTGGCGCGCTGCAAGGCATCGGCGTCGCGCACCAGCACACCCAGCTCGGCGGCGCGGCCAACACCGGCAATAATCGACATCGGCGTCGCCAGCCCCAGCGCACAGGGGCAGGCGATAATCAGCACGGTCGTCGCGATCACCAGCATGTAGGCAATTTGTGGCTGCGGCCCGAACAGATACCATACCGCGCCGCTGAGCAGTGCAATCAACACCACCACCGGGACAAAAACGGCGGAGATGCGATCGGCAAGACGGCCCACATCCGGTTTGCTGCTCTGCGCCTGACGCACCAGCCGGATAATGCGTGACAGGGTGGTGTGATTACCCGTCGCCCGGGCGATAAATTCTACCGAGCCATCCTGCACCAGGGTGCCGGCAAAGATGGCTGCACCCGGGCTCTTGCTTTGCGGCACCGCTTCGCCGGTCAGCATTGCTTCATCAAACCAGGCTTCACCCGTGGCAATTTCGCCATCGACCGGCACCCGATCGCCGGTGACCAGGCGCAGCGTCATGCCGGGCTGTACTTCGCTGACCGGAATCAATCTGTCGCCCTGTTGATCAACCTGCCGCGCCTGGGCCGGTGTCAGATCAAGCAGTCTTTCCAGCGCTTTAGAGGATCGCTGACGCGCCCGCTGCTCCAGGGCATGCCCCAGATTGATCAGGCCCAGAATCATGACGCTGGCTTCGAAATAGAGATGGCGCGCCTGCGGCGGGAAAAAGTCGGGCCACAGCACCACGCTAAAAGAGTAAATCCAGGCGGCGCCTGTGCCGAGTGCCACCAGCGTATCCATGGTGGCGCTGCCATTGCGTAAACTGCGCCAGGCGCTGCGATAAAAATGGCTGCCGGTTACGACCATGATCAGCAGGGTGATAATGCCCAGCGTCAGCCAGATGCCGTGGTTGTGATCGGTGAGCATCATGTTGTCGCCCACCATGCCCCAGATCATCAGCGGCACGCCAAATACTAAGGCAACAGCAGCCTGCCAGCTGAAACGCCGCATTGCGCTGCGGGCGCTGAGCTGCTGCTTCTCCCGGCGCTCCTGCTCGTCATCCACCACCTGCGCGCCGTAACCTGCGGCATCGACGGCATCCACCAGCCGTTGCGGGTCAGCGTCGCCCAGCACCAGCGCACTGCGTTCGCCGAGATTGACCCGCGCCTGGCTGACGCCTGCGACCTGCTGCAGCGCTTTTTCCACCCGACTCACGCAGCTGGCGCAGGTCATGCCCTCAATCAGCAGCATATGGGTGGGTAATGTTTTTTCTGCCGGACGGGAAGCGGTCTCCGTTGTCAGCGCCTCCGGCGGCGGCTCCGATGCTGTCAACGGTTCAGACTTTGGGGAGGCCGCCGTTTTCAGCGTCGCGTGATAACCCGCCTGCTCCACGGTGGCGATCAGCGCGGCTGCATCCGCGTGACCTGTGACCTGCGCTTCCTGTTGGGTCACGTCTGCCTGGTCAACATCATCGCGTTGTTCCAGTGCCTCTTTGACCCGTTTGACACAGTGGCCGCAGGACAAGCCGTCCAGTGCCAGAGAAATAGTGTGTGACATAATCAACTCCTCTTGTAATCCCATTTGACCGATTGGTCATTTTCGATTCATGCTTAAGCATAAACCTTCCATCAAGGGGAAGGTCAAGGGGAGAAAAATGAACATCAGCGATGTGGCAAAAAAGACCGGACTAACCAGCAAGGCGATTCGTTTTTACGAAGAGAAGGGGGTCGTGACACCGCCGTTGCGCAGTGAAAATGGTTACCGCAGCTACAACGGTCACCATCTTGAGGAGCTGAACCTGTTACGTCAGGCGCGACAGGTTGGCTTCACGCTGGATGAGTGTCGTGAGCTGGTGGCGCTGTTCAATAATCCGTCGCGCCACAGTGCCGATGTAAAAGCCCGCACCCTGCAGAAAGCGGATGAAATTGCGGCGCATATTGAAGAGCTTCACGCCATGCGCGCTCGCCTGCTGGCGCTGGCAGAGGCCTGTCCCGGCGATGACAGCGCCGAATGTCCCATCATCAACAACCTCGCCGGGTGCTGCTGTCAGCGTGGCTGAATACGCAGAGTGATTCCCTCGATGCCGACCACCACGACCGGCGTGCCCGCAGGCAGATCTCGCTCCGCCTCAACCCGCCAGCTACTGTCCCCGATGCGTACGTGTCCGGTGCGATTATGCAGCGCGGTATCCAGCGTCAGCTGCAATCCGATCATCTGGCTGCCGCGCTGATTCAGAGCATTAGGTCTCTGACGCGCTTCACGGTGGCGCATCCAGCGATACCACAAAAAGACGCAGACCAGCGTCATCGCAGCAAACAGAGAACCCTGCGCCGTCCAGCTCACCGGCACAAACCACTCAATGAGGCCGACAATGACTGCCGCCAGCCCGCTCCAGAGCAGGTAACCGCTGGTGCCCAGCATCTCAGCCGCCAGCAGTAACCCACCCAGCGTCAGCCAGAACCAGTGCGGATGCGCGATAATATCGACCAGCATCAGCGTTTCGACTCAGTGCGTGATTCCTTCAGCAGTTCACCGATGCCCGCAATCGAACCCAGCAGACTGCTCGCCTCCAGCGGCATCATTACCACTTTGCTGTTGTTGGCTTCACCGATTTTTTGCAGCGCATCGGTATATTTCTGCGCCACAAAGTAGTTGATGGCCTGAATATCACCTGATGCGATCGCTTCCGAAACCATCTTAGTGGCATTAGCTTCCGCTTCAGCCTGACGTTCGCGCGCTTCTGCCTGCAGGAATGCCGAGGTCCGTTCACCTTCTGCTTTGAGGATTTGCGACTGCTTATCCCCTTCAGCACGCAGGATCGCCGCCTGTCGCACACCTTCGGCTGTCAGAATATCGGCGCGTTTAGTTCGCTCCGCTTTCATCTGCGCATTCATCGCGCCAATCAGTTCCTGCGGCGGACGTACGTCGCGGATCTCGATGCGGGTGATCTTGACGCCCCACGGATTGGTCGCCTCATCCACGATATGCAGCAGGCGGGTGTTGATGCTGTCGCGCTGTGACAGCATTTCGTCCAGCTCCATGCTGCCAAGCACGGTACGCATATTGGTCATGGTGAGGTTCAGGATAGCCTGCTCAAGATTGCTGACTTCATACGCAGCACGCGCCGGGTCAACGACCTGAATAAAGCAGACCGCATCAATGGTGACGTTGGCATTGTCTTTGGAAATGATCTCCTGCGAGGGAATATCCAGTACCTGTTCCATCATGTTGATCTTACGACCCACACGATCCATGAACGGCACCACCAGGCTTAATCCTGGCTGCAGGGTGCGGGTATAACGGCCAAAGCGCTCCACCGTCCATTGAAAACCTTGTGGCACGATCTTAACGGTGGCCCAGACCGCCACCAGCGCCAGAATAATCAGGGCAGGAATTACAGTTATCATACAACCTCCGCGTTGTCAGATTAACGGGCCGAGTCGCTTCGGCCCGTGGTGCTGCCGGTTAGTAGAGCAGGGAATAGAGCTGACGACGATAACGCGCAGCAAGTGCATCGCCGGTACCCAGCGCCGCCAGAATCTCCTGCAGCATTTTACGCGCCTGGCCATCAGCGGCATTAAGATCGGATTTCAGGAAGCTGAACAGCAGTTCTAATGCTTCTTCATTGCGACCCACCTGATGCAGCTGTAACGAGAGTTTAGCAGCCAGCCCGGCGTTAGTCGGGTCAGCCTCCAGCTCGGATTGCAGCTGCTGAATCTCCGGCGTATCGGCAGCCTGTTTCAGCAGATCGATCTGCGCCATCAGGCTCTGATAGCGGGTATCCTGATCCTGCAGGGGCACCACTTTCAGCACCGCTTCCGCTTCATCGCTGCGGTTCAGGGTAATCAGCACGTCAGCCAGCAGAAAGCCAATTTCGCTGGACTGGTTGCTCAGCTGCCACGCATCTTTTAACAGCGGCAGCGCCTCCAGCGGTTTATCTTCCTGCATCAGCGCCATCGCCTGCTGCGTTTTCAGCTCTTCTTCGCGTGGCAGCACTTTTTCCAGCAGGGCGCGGATCGCTTCTTCCGGCTGTGGTCCCTGGAAACCGTCAACCGGCTGACCATCCTGGAACAGGTAGACGGTCGGGATTGAACGCAGACCAAACTGCGACGCCACCCTTTGCTCGGTGTCGCAATCCAGTTTTGCGAGAATAAACTGACCCGCGTACTCCTGCGCCAGGCGCTCCAGCACCGGCGTCAGCTCCTGACAGTGCTGGCTGCGCTCAGACCAGAAGTAGAACAGCACCGGCAGCTGCATCGACTGCTCAAGGGTCTGCTGCAGGTTAGATTCGTTGATGTCGATGATAGAAGCTTGTGGTGACATGGATAAGTCTCTTTGCAAAAAGTGTTCTAAGAATATGGGGCCAACTGGCCCGGCTTCAAGCGCTATTGCGCATGGCTGATTAATGGCTGCGCAAAATGCGATCCAGCATCCAGCCGGGCAGTAACCGTTTAAGCAGGCTCATCACGTGTGCGACCAGCGTCACCGGATAGCGTAAACGCGGATGTTTACTCTCGAGTGCGTGACGAAGTTTAGGCAAAATGGCTTCCGGTGGCAGGGTAAAACGTGCCGCGATGCCGGGGTTGCGCACCGGGTTATGCTGTTCGCCCTGCGTCACATTGTCGGTAAAACGGGTCTCAATCGGACCGGGTTCAATCAGGCTGACCCGGATTCCGCGGCTGCGCACTTCAAGCCGCAGCGCATCGCTCCAGGCTTCCAGCGCATATTTACTGGCGGCGTAGGCACCCCGGCCTGGCGTGGAGATCAGCCCCAGCACCGAGCTGGTATTAATAATGCGGCCATCGCCGCTGGCCTGCAATGCCGGTAACAGACGCAGCGTCAGCTGATGGACGCCGAAAAAGTTGCTGGAAAACTGCTGTTCCAGCTGCTGACGGGAGAGGGTGTGCAGCGGGCCATAGAGGCCAAATCCGGCGTTGTTGAACAGCGCGGCCAGACGGTTATCACAGAGCGCGGTCACCGTGTCGGCGGCCCGATCCACACTTTGCGGATCGTCGAGGTCCAGTTGTAGCCCGGTAAAGCCCAGTGTTTCCATGCGGGCGACATCCTCTGCTTTACGGCAGGCGGCAATCACCCGGTACCCCCGCGCCAGCAAATCGTGCGCGGCGACCAGGCCAATACCGCTGGAACAACCTGTAATCAGAATGGTTTTTTGCACAAATTCATACCCCTTCGAATCTCATGTTTTTTTAAATTAAGCTGTTATTTCTTCTGCAGGTACACCTGATTGCAATGAGTCAGCATTTCACGTTTCTCTTTCTTCTTCCCCTGATTTACCTGGAGCCAGACGCGAAAAATGAGTTCTTACGATAGCATCTTCATAATGATCAGACCCAGACCAGGTATAAAGTCCCTGTCATTTTGATGTTACTGGTTTGGCTTGCATCATCTGGCGAAATGATAGAGCTGGCGTGGCACAGGAGGAAATTCTGGCTGGCGGGTAAACTGAAAAATCGTCTGGAAGCTCTGGTAAAATCTGGTTATTCTTTGTACGGATTCAGGGCCGCAGGGATGAGATATGGACATTAAACAGGCTGCACTGGGAATTCTCGACGGGATATCTTCCATACCAAATATGGCTTACATGGGTATGGTCAGAAGTTGGGAGGGGAGCGGACTCGCAGGGCAAAGTGCTAAACAAAGAAACAAGGCTGAGACGGAGCGTTTTTTCTATATGCTCAAAAGCCTGGGTAATGCTGAGTCACCTTTACGCAGACTGATTACTATTGTTTTCACCTCGTTTTATCAAAAGCTTAATGATGAAGGAAAGGAGGCTGTTAACAATAAACTGGGGTACGGCGCTGGAAGCATTGCGGGACGAACAGCCGGGCAAATTACATTGGCACAGACAACAGCAAGTATGATGTTGCGTCGGTTGGCTATTGACGAGGCATACAGGCATTTCATCCGCTTCAGTGCTTCAGCCTCTCTAAACGTGGTGATGTTACAGGGGATAATTGAAGAGTCAGCAAGAGCATCAAGGAGAATGAAAACTAAATATCCTGCTACGTACGCCAGGGTATCAAAAGAGAATTTAGATATGGTTTACTTCCTTGTTGAACGACAATTAGAGCCTTACCTTGTGTTCATCGAAGGACATCCTGTTAATTGTAAAGGAATACAAGATGAAATTTGTAAAATCGTTAACGTCCCACGCAATTGAAGGAACCATTACCTTTTTGTCTGTAATTTTTGCTATGGGTTCTTTTTTCTGGTTTGAAAGCACATGGCTGAAAGTTATCGGGTGTATTGGAGCATTAATAGCTGGCTATGTGATTTCATACGGAGCGGCGAAAATCAGAGGTGGCTGAACCTGAATTGCTGCGGCGATTTTGCAGCTATTAATAATTCAGTTGAGTAATTATTGGCTTAATTTTTTTATTTAATGACCAGATCGTTTTGTACTAACCGGCCACCAGAACGCCTTAGACGCACGCTGCGCCAGGCAAAAGCGCGGTCATCACACTTGATAACCCTATGTATATCATCCTCACAGCGCGGCACAAGTAAAGCCGCTGCCACTACTTTGCCGCTAATAACAAAAACCAATATTAACTTATTGATTTAGGTGATTTATTATAAGCGGCAGAGTGCTTTTGCATTTCTTTACCCTTTTGGCGCCTCCCGGCGCGCTACGGCTGCTTAACTAAGGGGGCCAGTTCTTTCGCCATTAACCCGGCGATAAACGGCTGGGCATCAGGATTAGGATGAATGCCATCCTGCTGCATCCACTCGGGCTTCAGATAAACCTGCTCCATGAAAAAGGGCACCAGAGGTATGTCATGCTGCTGAGCCAGGTCAGGATAGATGCCGCTGAACGCTTCAGTGTAGCGGCGGCCATAGTTAGCGGGCAGACGGATCTGCATCAGCAGCGGCTTCGCATTGGCGGCTTTAACATCGTCAATCACTTTACTCAGATTCTGCGCGATAGCGTCGGGCGGGAAACCGCGCAGACCATCGTTACCGCCCAATTCGATTAACACCCATTGTGGCTGATGCTGTTTTAATAGTGCGGGCAGGCGCGCCAGCCCCTGTTCAGCCGTATCACCACTGATGCTGGCGTTGATCACTTTAGGTTTCTGCTGCCACTGCTTATCGAGCAGGCTGGGCCAGGCCGCGGTGGCAGACATGCGATAGCCCGCACTCAGGCTGTCGCCCAGCACCATCAGCGTATCTGCAGCAGCAAGACGCGATACCAGCAGAAGAATCAATAACAGGAAGGGATAATGCCAGCGGAAAACATTGTTGAAGTTCATCATCTTACTAAGTCCGTCGGTCAGGGAGAGCATCAGTTAACCATCCTTACCGGAGTTGAGTTGGTTGTCAAACCAGCTGAGACCATTGCATTGATTGGCGAGTCCGGCTCCGGCAAGTCAACCCTGCTCGGAATTCTGGCCGGGCTGGACGATGGCAGCAGCGGCGAAGTCCATCTGCTGGGGCAACCACTACACCAGATGAACGAAGAGCAGCGTGCGGCCCTGCGGGCCCGGCAGGTCGGCTTTGTGTTTCAGTCATTTATGCTGGTGCCGACCCTGAATGCCCAGGAGAACGTGCAGCTGCCTTCTCTGCTGCGCGGCGACAGTGACCGTCAGAGCCGTGAACAGGCACGTGAACTTTTAACGCTGCTCGGGCTGGGTGAACGTCTTCATCATCTGCCCGCCCAGCTTTCAGGCGGCGAGCAGCAGCGGGTAGCGCTGGCCCGCGCCTTCAGTGGCCGTCCGGGCCTGCTGTTTGCCGATGAACCGACCGGCAATCTCGATCGTAAAACCGGTGACCGCATCGCCGATCTGCTGTTTTCCCTTAACCGCGACTTCGCCACCACGCTGATACTGGTGACGCATGATGAGCAACTGGCGGCGCGCTGCGATCGTCGCCTGCGGCTACGCGACGGTAAACTGTGGGAGGAGCAATGATCTGGCGCTGGTTCTGGCGCGAGTGGCGTTCGCCCTCGCTGCTGATTGTCTGGCTGGCCCTGACGCTGGCGGTGGCCTGCGTGCTGGCGCTGGGGTCGATCAGCGATCGTATGGAAAAAGGGCTGAATCAGCAGAGCCGTGATTTTATGGCCGGTGACCGCACGCTGCGCAGCAGTGATGCTGCGCCAGAAGCCTGGCTGGAAAAGGCGAAGGAAACCGGCCTGACGGTCAGTCGTCAGCTGACCTTTATGACCATGACCTTTGCCGACCAGTCCCCGCAGCTTGCTTCAGTCAAAGCGGTGGATGATCGCTACCCGATGTTTGGCACGCTGCAGACGCAGCCGCCAGGGCTGAGGCCGCAGGCGGGTACCGCGCTGGCGGCACCGCGTCTGATGGCGCTGCTGAACCTGAAAGTGGGTGACATGCTGGAAGTGGGCGATACCCAGCTGCGTATCAGCGGTGAGGTGATCCAGGAGCCGGATGGCGGCTTTAACCCGTTTGAGATGGCGCCGCGTCTGTTGATCAATCTGGCGGATGCCGCGAAAACCGGTGCGATTCAGCCTGGCAGCCGCATCACCTGGCGCTATAAATTCTCCGGTAATCCCGATCAGCTGGCCAGCTATGACCGCTGGATTGAACCGCAGCTGAAGGCGGACCAGCGCTGGATCAGCGTGGAGAACTCCGAAGATGCGCTGGGCCGTTCGATGCAGCGGGCGCAGCAGTTTCTGCTGCTCTCGGCATTGCTGACGCTGATGCTGGCGATTGCCGCCGTGGCGGTCGCCATGAGCCACTATTGCCGCAGCCGCTACGATCTGGTGGCGGTGCTGAAAACCCTGGGCGCGACGCATGGCGCGTTACAGCGATTGATCATCGGTCAGTGGCTGGCAGTGCTGCTGCTGGCGGCGATTGCCGGAGGCGTTGTGGGGCAGGGCGTGGAAGCGATCCTGATGGCGATGCTGAAACCGGTGCTGCCAGCAAGCTTACCGGCGGCCAGCGTCTGGCCGTGGATCTGGGCCGTAGGATCGCTGTTTGTGATTTCGCTGCTGGTGGGTCTGCGTCCTTATCGTCTGTTGCTGGCGACGCAGCCGCTGCGGGTGCTGCGGCGCGATGCGGTAGCCAATCTGTGGCCGCTGAAAATCTATATCCCGGTGATGATCGCGGTCGTCGTGACGCTGTTAGCGCTGCTGGTTGGCGGCAGTAAGCTGCTCTGGGCGCTGCTGGCGGGCGTGGTGGTGCTGGCGGGATTACTGGCACTGCTCGGCTGGGGAACCCTGCTGTTGCTGCGTCGGCTGGTCGTGCGCAATCTGGCGTTACGACTGGCGATCAACCGGCTGCTGCGCCAGCCCGGCATGACGCTGAGCCAGCTCGCGGCCTTTTCGCTGTCGTTCATGCTGCTGGCGCTGCTGCTGGTGATGCGTGGCGATCTGCTGGATCGCTGGCAGCAGCAGTTACCGGCCGATAGCCCGAACTTCTTCCTGCTGAACATGACGGCAGATCAGGTGCCACAGGTGCGTGATTTCCTGCAATCGCATCAGATCACGCCCGGAACCTTTTACCCGATTGCGCGGGTACGGCTCAGTGAACTCAACGGTAAACCGGCCGATCCGAAGCTGGATAACGCCCTGAACCGTGAACTCAACCTGACGGAACTGGCCGATCGCCCGGATCACAATCCGCTGGTGGCAGGCAACTGGCCACCAAAAGCGGGTGAAGTGTCGATGGAAGCAGAACTGGCCAATCGGCTGGGGCTGAAGCTTGGCGATACCCTGACGTTCGACGGCGATACGCAGACCTTCAGCGCACGCATCACCAGTTTGCGTAAAGTGGACTGGGAAAGCCTGAAGCCGAACTTCTTCTTTATTTTCCCGCCTGGCGCACTCGACACCCAGCCGCAGACATGGCTCACCAGCTTCCGCATGGAGGCGAATCCTGTTCTGCTGGCGCAGCTTAACCGGGCTTTTCCGGCGCTGAGTCTGCTGGATATCGGCAGCATTATGCAGCAGATCGGTCAGGTACTGACGCAGGTCAGCCGGGCGCTGGAGATCATGGTGGTACTGGTCACCGCCTGCGGCGTGCTGCTGCTGCTGGCGCAGATTCAGGTCGGGATGCGTCAGCGCCGACAGGAGCTGGTGGTCTATCGCACGCTGGGTGCCGGTAAACGCCTGCTGCGTACGACGCTATGGTGTGAGTTTGCGCTGCTTGGCGTGGTCTCCGGCGTGGCGGCGGCGATGGGAGCAGAAGCGGCGCTATGGGGATTACAGACAAAGATTTTCGACTTCCCGTGGCAGCCTGACTGGACCCTGTGGCTGGCGCTGCCGCTGTGTGGCGCGCTGCTGTTATCGCTGTGCGGTGGCTGGCTGGGGATCCGATTACTGAAAGGGAAGGCGCTGTTCAGGAAGTTTGATGCGGCGTAAGGGAGTGTAGGCATAAGGCGGCACAGGCCGCCTTTGACCTTGATCCCGATCGCACCGTTACCGGCGACTGAATCTGTCTAACCGGTGTCGACCCTGGCTCACCGGCGTATGCGTCCATCACATTAATCTTCTGAGCCGCCTGATAAAGGCATTATCAGGCGGTGCGGAGGATTACAGTTTTTCAACCGCCCAGGCGATGCCGCTGGCGTACTCTTCCGGTAGCTGCGGCACCAGCGCGTTAAGGGCAGCTCTGAGCCGTTCTGTATCGCTGTCGGTCAGATTCAGATGGCCCACTTTACGACCCGGACGCACCTCTTTGTCATACCAGTGCAGATGCACCAGCGGCTGTTGCAGCCAGCTCAGATTCACGTCAGTGCCAATCAGATTAACCATCGCCGACGGCGCAAACACCACCGGCTGCGGCAATGCCAGGCCAAGAATGGCGCGCAGATGAAGCTCAAACTGGCTGATCGACGCACCGTTCTGCGTCCAGTGCCCGCTGTTGTGGACGCGCGGCGCCAGTTCATTGATCAGCAGTCCGGCTGGCGTAACAAAACACTCCATCGCCATTACGCCGACGTAGTTCAGTTCCTGCATGATCGCGCTCAGCATCGCTTCGGCCTGCTGCTGTTGTGCCTGATCCGCCTGCGGCAGCGCGACGCTGGTGCGCAGAATGCCATCCTGATGCAGGTTGTGCGTCAGCGGATAGAACACCACCTGGCCATCGTGACTGCGCGCGCCCACCAGTGACACTTCACCGGAAAAGTTGATGCCCTGCTCAACGATGCATTCACCGTAGCACGCCTCCGGCAGGGTGTGAGTCTCATCGGCACGCAGACGCCACTGACCCCGGCCGTCGTAACCACCGGTGCGGCTTTTCACAATCGCTAACTCGCCAAGTGATGCAAACACCGCTGGCCATTCGCTTTTGTCCGCCAGCAACTGCCACGGCGCGGTGGCAAGTCCCAGCTGATCCAGCAGCTGTTTCTGCGTCAGACGATCTGCCAGACGCGGAAAGATATCGCGGTTAACAAAGGCCGGATGACTGGCCAGCTCGCGAGTCAGCGCCGTCTCTGGCCAGCGTTCGATCTCGGCGGTGATCACGCTGTCGGCGATAGGGAGCGCGGTGGGATCGGCGTCTAAGCCCACCGGATACACCGCGATGCCCAGGGGTTCACCCGCCTGACGCAGCATACGACCTAACTGGCCATTGCCCAGTACGCAAACCGGCTTCATGCATCCACCCGCGGATCGGGATGGTTCAGCACCTCATCAGTCTGGCTCTGACGCCAGGTGGTCAGGCGTGACGCCAGCGCACTGTCATGCAGCGCCAGAATCTGTGCTGCCAGCAGCGCGGCATTGGCTGCGCCCGCCTTGCCAATCGCCAGCGTACCGACCGGAATACCGCGCGGCATCTGCACAATCGAATAGAGGCTATCGACGCCGCTAAGCGCAGCGCTCTGCACCGGCACACCCAGCACCGGCACCAGGGTTTTTGCCGCCAGCATACCCGGCAGATGTGCCGCGCCACCTGCGCCAGCAATAATCACCTGAAGACCCTTGTCGGCTGCCGTTTCGGCGAAGCTGAACAGTTTATCCGGGGTGCGGTGCGCAGAGACCACTTCAACATCAAAAGAGACGTCCAGGCTGGAGAGGATTTCAGCGGCGAACTGCATGGTGGCCCAGTCACTTCTGGAACCCATAACAATGGCGATGCGGGCCGGGGCGTTGGATGACATGCGGTCAACTCCTGTGAGTAAACAAACAGACCTGGCCGGGCGGACAGGTTTTGAAGGGCACCGAGAATAGCATGAGACGCACGCAAGGAAAACGGTTGCGTCGGGCTTAAGGTCGTGGAGTTAACCGCAGATTAGAAGTCGAAATCGATAAGCTGAATGCCACTGGCGTCGAGCTGGATCATGGAACCCCGGCTGTGCCAGGCACCCAGCACCGCGCGTTGCGCCGTTTCACCCTGCAGGCTCAGCGTATGAATCGCCGGGCGATGGGTGTGACCGTGGATTAACAGCGGCACCTGCTGGCGCAGCATGGCGGCGACGACTGCTTCCTGGTTCACATCCATGATGGTCTGGGATTTATGCTGGTTGGCCTGTTTACTGTCGGCGCGCATCCGGGCGGCAATGCGTTTGCGGATCCACAATGGCAACGCCAGGAACAGCCGCTGGATCCAGGGATTATGCACTTTGGCCCGAAAACGCAGGTAACCCGCATCGTCGGTACAGAGCGTATCGCCGTGCATGATCAGCAACCGATGGCCGTAGAGCGTCAGCACCTGCTCTTCCGGCAGCAGCGTCATGCCGCAGGCCTGCGCGAAGCGTCGGCCAATCAGGAAGTCGCGATTGCCATGGATAAAGTAAACCGGAACCGGCAGGGCGCGCAGGGCGCGGGCAACCTGCTGATGCAGCGGATTGGGATCGTCGTCGCCAATCCAGGCTTCAAACAGATCGCCGAGAATATAGAGCGCGTCGCAGTGGGGCGCTTCGCGCTGTAAAAAATGCAGAAAACCGGCGGTAATCGCCGGTTCTTCCTGACACAGATGGAGATCTGCGATAAACAGCGTGCGCGACATTACTCGCTGACGGTCACTTTCTGGATAACGACGTCGTCTTTTGGCACATCCTGGTGCATGCCGCTGCGGCCGGTAGAGACCGCTTTGATCTTCTCGACCACATCCATACCTTCAACCACTTCAGCGAACACGCAGTAGCCCCAGCCCTGAACGCTTTCGTCACGGAAGTTCAGGAAGTCGTTGTCAGCGACGTTGATGAAAAACTGTGCGGTCGCAGAGTGCGGCGCAGAGGTACGTGCCATTGCCAGCGTACCTTTGGTGTTTTTCAGGCCGTTGCTCGCTTCGTTCTGAATTTCGGCTTTGGTTTCTTTCTGCTTCATGCCCGGCTCGAAGCCGCCGCCCTGAATCATAAAGCCGTTGATTACGCGGTGAAAAATGGTGTTGTCGTAAAAACCTTCACGGCAGTAATCCAGGAAGTTCTGTACGGTTGCCGGCGCTTTATCATCGAAAGTTTTGATTACGATATCGCCATGGTTCGTCTGGAAAGTTACCATTTTTGTCGTCCTGTAAAGGTTGTCATCAGTTGCTGAGGTCGCTTTGTCGATTGGCGTACCCCTTTTTGTCGACCGTTCTTATATCATAATTTCCAATGACGCGTCAGCAGCGCGGCGCAGTTGGCTTGCTTTGCGTCGCGCGAGCGATAAAAATACGGCACAATGTCTGGATACTTAAAAGTGCCAACCACACGCGAAAACGGAACCGTTCAATGCTTAAGATTTATAACACCCTGAGTCGACAGAAAGAGGAATTCAAACCCATTCATGCCGGTAAAATCGGGATGTATGTTTGCGGCATCACGGTGTATGACCTCTGTCACATTGGTCATGGGCGGACGTTCGTGGCGTTTGACGTGGTGGCGCGCTACCTGCGTTACCTCGGTTATCAGCTTAATTATGTACGTAACATCACCGACATTGATGACAAAATCATCAAGCGCGCCAACGAAAACGGCGAGAGCATCGAAACCCTGACTAACCGCATGATTGGCGAGATGCACAACGACTTCGCCGCGCTGGGGATTCTGCCGCCCGATCAGGAGCCGCGCGCGACCCGCCATATCGCTGAGATCATCGAGCTGGTGGAAACACTGATCGCTCGCGATCACGCTTATGTGGCGGAGAACGGCGACGTGATGTTTGATGTCCTCAGCGACACCGATTACGGCGCACTTTCGCGTCAGGATCTGGAGCAGCTGCAGGCGGGAGCACGGGTAGAAGTCGCCGACGTGAAGCGCAATCCGATGGATTTCGTGCTGTGGAAGATGTCCAAAGCGGATGAGCCAGCCTGGTCATCGCCGTGGGGCAACGGTCGTCCCGGCTGGCACATCGAGTGTTCGGCAATGAACTGTAAACAGCTGGGTACTCATTTCGATATCCACGGCGGCGGTTCCGATCTGATGTTCCCGCACCATGAAAACGAAATCGCTCAGTCGAGCTGCGCCCATGACGGCCCTTACGTCAATTACTGGATGCACTCCGGCATGGTGATGGTTGACCGCGAGAAGATGTCCAAATCGCTCGGTAACTTCTTCACCGTGCGTGACGTGCTGCAACATTATGATGCGGAGACGGTGCGTTACTTCCTGATGTCCGGTCACTATCGCAGCCAGCTTAACTACGGCGAAGATAACCTGAATCAGGCGCGTGCGGCGCTGGAACGTCTCTATACGGCGCTGCGTCACACCGACAGCAGCGTGAAAGCCCACGGCGGCGAAGCGTTTGAAGCGCGGTTCCGCAGCGCGATGGATGATGACTTTAACACTCCGGAAGCCTATTCGGTGCTGTTCGACATGGCGCGTGAAGTGAACCGCCTGAAGAGCGAGGACGGCGCTTCAGCGCATGGGCTGGCGTCGAAGCTGCGCGAGATGGCTAACGTGCTGGGTATCCTGCAGCAGGATCCTGAGCTGTTCCTGCAAAGCGGCGCGCAGGTCAATGATGAAGAAGTTGCCGAGATTGAGCACTGGGTGAAAGCCCGTGCCGATGCGCGCGCCGCCAAAGCCTGGGCGGAAGCGGACATTGCGCGTGACAAGCTTAACGCGCTGGGCGTCATCGTCGAGGATGGCCCGCAGGGCTCCAGCTGGCGTCGAAAATAAACCGGAGAGGGCGAGCAATCGCCCTTTTTTATTATGGCGATTGAACAAATTCAGATCCGCGGCTTCCGCTCGATACGTAACCTGACGCTGTCGCTGCAACAGCTGAATGTGGTGAGCGGTCCCAACGGTTGCGGCAAATCCAACCTTTATAAAGCGGTGCGGCTGCTGCATGAGGCAGCCAGCGGTCGTCTGGCGCTGGCGCTGGCTGACGAAGGTGGCATTCAGAAAGCGATATGGGCAGGCGGCTTACGTCGGGGCGATCGCCGACACGATCCAAAGCGGCTGGAGCTGGCGGTGGTGATGGATGACATGGATTACCAGCTGGAGATCGGTTTTCCCGAGCCGCTGGCGACCAGCCTGTTCAATCTCGATCCGCTGGTGAAGCAGGAGCGGCTCTGGCTGAGCGGTCAGCAGCGCCGTCCTTCTGCCTGTATTATGCAGCGCGAAAATCAGACCGCCTTTCTGCACAACGTTGAGGGTGAGCGCGTCGCCTATCCGGCGGTGCTGCATCCCGAAGAGTCGCTGTTTGGTCAGCTTGGCGAACCGCATCGCTATCCGGAGCTTTCGCAGTTGCGCGAGCGTCTGCAGCAGTGGCGCTTTTACCATGAGTTCGCGGTCTGGCCTGGCTCACCGATACGTGCGCCGCAGATTGGCGTGCGTGCGCCGGTACTCGCTCACGACGGCAGCAATCTGGCGGCGGCCTGGGCGACTATTGTGGAGCGCGGTCATTCCGAACTCTTGTCTGAGGTGATGGCGCAGGCGTTTCCCGACAGCCAGTTTGATGTCGAGGTGCAGAATGGCCGTTTTCAGATGCTGATGTCGCGCCACGGCATTCTGCGTCCGCTGGAGAGCGCGGAGTTTTCTGATGGCACGCTGCGATTTCTCTGTCTGGTTGTCGCACTGCTCAGCCCGCGTCCGCCCGCCTTTATGGCACTGAATGAACCGGAGAACAGCCTGCATGAAGATCTGTTGCCTGCGCTGGCGCGCTTAATCGCCGAAGCCAGCGAGTTCAGTCAGCTCTGGATCACCAGCCATTCCCCCCGGCTCGCGATGCTGATTGCGCAGCACACGGCGGTGAATCATATTGCACTGGAACAGCGGGAAGGGGAGACGCGGGTAAAGGGAGATGAGCGGGTGTAACAGCGTCCCCGCAGGGACGCCCGGAAATTACTCAACTACAGTAATGCGGAAACCCGCGAACTCCACGGTCTGACCGGCTACGATTTTGCAGCGCTTGCGGGTTTCTACCGCACCGTTGACCTTCACTTCACCTTCGGCAATCACGACTTTCGCCTGTGCGCCGCTCTGAACCCAGCCTTCCAGCTTCAGCAGGTCACACAGATCGACGTGCGGGAATTTACCCAATGAAAAACTTGTCATTTAAACACCTTCTTTATCATGAAACTCTTCACACGCCTGCAGCGTGTTTTGAATCAGGGTTGCTACCGTCATCGGGCCAACACCGCCCGGCACCGGAGTGATCCAGGATGCGCGCTCTGATGCACTGTCAAAATCAACGTCGCCGACCACTTTGCCGCTCTCCAGCCGGTTAATACCGACGTCGATGACGATGGCGCCGGGTTTTATCCAGTCACCCGGAATAAAGCCTGGCTTACCCACTGCAACGACCAGCAGATCGGCATGCTCAACGTGATGGCGCAGATCTTTGGTAAAGCGATGGGTGACGGTGGTGGTGCAGCCTGCCAGCAGCAGTTCCATGCTCATCGGACGACCAACAATGTTGGACGCGCCAACCACCACGGCATTCAGGCCGTAGGTGTCAATGTTGTAGCGCTCCAGCAGCGTCACGATACCGCGCGGGGTGCAGGGACGCAGGGTAGGCGCGCGCTGACACAGGCGACCGACGTTATAAGGGTGGAAGCCATCGACATCTTTATCAGGCGTAATGCGCTCCAGCACCTTCACGTTATCAATGCCGGCTGGCAGCGGCAGCTGCACCAGGATGCCATCGATTTCATCGTCCTGATTGAGCGTATCGATCAGCTCCAGCAGCTCCGCTTCGCGGGTCGTGGCAGGCAGGTCGTAAGAGCGGGAGAGGAAACCGACCTCTTCACAGGCGCGGCGTTTGCTGGCCACATAGATCTGCGATGCCGGGTTTTCACCCACCAGAACCACTGCCAGACCCGGCGCGCGTTTTCCGGCGGCCAGACGCTGCTTCACTTTTTCCGCAACCTCAACGCGCACCTGCTGCGCAATCGTTTTACCGTCAATAATTTTTGCTGCCATCAGAGAGGAAATCCACTGTGTTGTGTTGAATCGGGGAAGGGGGCTATTTTGTCAGAAGCGCGGCGCGCTGTCAGTCACAGTTTCAGCCGCGTACGCGCTTTCCGGCTTTTTCACCGCGACGAGAGCCAGCCTGCATGCGTATGATATCGGCAGGTCAATCCGGGGACGATGTAATGATTTGGATAATGCTTGCGACTCTGGCGGTGGTGTTTGTCGCTGGATTTCAGCTGCTCACCGCGGGCTCACGCCACGCCGCCCAGCGGCTCAGCAAACGGCTGCAGCTGCCACCGGTACAGGTGGAATCAATGATCTCTATGATGGGAAAAGAGGCGGCGAAAGAGTTTACCGACTATCTCAGCCACGATAATGAAACGCATCTGCATAATGGCGCAGCGGTACTGCTGATCTGGCAGGTGTTGATTGTTGACGGCAGCGAGGAGAACAGCCAGCGCTGGCATTCGATTCTCAGTCGCGCCGGTTTTTCACCGCTTATTAGCCGCCAGCAGCTGCTGCTCGCGCTGGGCTTTCTGCGACAGCTGGAGCCAGACAGCCAGGAGCTGCACGCACTTCGTGAGCAATACAATGCGCGTTTCACATCACAAGGGATTGAGCTGGAAGGAGAACTCACCAGCGCCAGTAAACTCGTGTCGCTCAGCGAATGGCGCAGGCGTCACTGACGCCAATTGGTTATTCCCGCAGCACTTCGCTGCGGAGAAAGGGCAAAAACGTTGACGTACCCGCTTCCCGACGTATAATCCGTGCCATCTCCATGCGCCCTTAGCTCAGTTGGATAGAGCACCGGCCTTCTAAGCCGTAGGTCACAGGTTCGAATCCTGTAGGGCGTACCAAATTCCCTTCTGATACTCTCTCCTGAAGTTTGTAACCCCTTAAAAAAACAAAAATTATAATGAGCACCAAAGTTAATCATTGTGCAGCAGAACAAGGGCAAAGTGAGTGATAAAACAGCCCTTTATTTCATCCTTTCAATGTCATTCTGTATCAGGCCATCATCGATATGTGTGGAGCCTTGTACGCTATGTGTGGAGCTGTTTAACACATTAACCACATCCTGTGAGAAGACTTCCTCTGGTGTCATCACTGATATGCCCGGCAGCGTGTAATGTTTGCTCTTCTGCTCCCCAGCTGACGCGAGGAAACCTTAAGCAGAAACATCTGCTGCAGTCAGTAATAAGCTGCCATGTACAAGAGGAGTGATGAAAGGAAGTCTGTATTATTAATGATTTAATGCCATGGGTATCATCAACTCGCTCCCTTTTTAACCAACGGGCTGACCTTCAACCTTACTCAATTAAAGTGGGAGACAGGGTTATCGCTGCGCAGAAATCAGCACCATCATTGGTCGTTCCGCTTCTTCGGCTAAGGCCGGGTTTGCGTCGATCTGTTCTGTTGTCGGTCCCCATTCATTGACATGACGAAGAGTAAAACCCGCACTCATCAGGGCATTCAGGGTAGTCCCCAGCGTTCGATGATATTTGACCACCCCATCAGCGAGCCAGTTACTGACCCTTTTACCTTCGTTTTGATAATTGTTGACCGCCCATGAGCGCTGACCTTGATCATCTGTGTGCCAGTCCTGGCGTACCGGAGAGGTATAGATGGGGTGTTCGGTTGTAAAGACCAGCCAGCCGCCCGGTTGCAACGCCTGATAAAGGGTCGTGAACAGAAGCGTGATATCAGGAAGATAATGCAGTACTAACTGGCTGTAGGCCAGGTCGTAAGCCTGGGACGGCAAAGAGAGTTGTGAAAGATCGCCTCGTTGATAGCAGATGCCGTTGTCATTTGTAAGTTCCCTGGCCCGGCTCAGCATTTTTTCAGACAGATCGATGCCAACTACCCCAGCGGCACCGGCTTCACGCGCGCGGCGGCAAAACCAGCCATATCCACACCCGAGATCGATAACCTGCTTGCCAGACAGATCGGGCAGCATCGTCTGGATTGCCGGCCATTCTGGCGCAGCCTCAAGACCATACTGAGAGCGTGGCAGCTCGGCATAACCATCAAAAAAAGCCTGATTGTCGTAAATATTCTGTGTCATGTGCCACTCCTGAAACAACGAAAAGCGCCTCAACGTGAGGCGCTTAAAAATGAGCAATACAAAGCCAGCGGCTCAGAACGCCCTGGGTCTCTGAAGCCTGTTCGACTTCGGTCAGAGTTTGCGGATCGTTCTTCGCTGAGGAGGGAATATGCTCATACTATCTTCAACAGTAAATAACCCTATCTCTTCACCCTGCTCATTAAATTCGCGGTAATGAAAGAAGTCTGTATCACGGCCTTTGCGCTGCTCGCTGTCGCGTCCAAGCAGTTCAAAACGATGCGAAGGATCCAGATTGAGCACCCTGATAAATTCACTGTCCATACTGATTCTCCTGAATGATGAGTTAATGAAATCTGGCATCTGAACCTGACGCCATTGAGTGGTTTTATACTCACTGCTACTGATCAGGCGCTGAGTAGCAGTTTACTGATCAGCCAGTTACGTAGATCGGCATCGCACGTCAGCTGATACTGTTTCATCAGCGCCCGCTTATGGCTGCTTACCGTCCTGACATCAATTCCCAGGATGTAGGAAATTTTTTTCTGTGTGAATCCCTGAGAGTAAAGCCACATAACCTGCCGTTGTCGGGGTGACAGGCCGGTCAGGTATGGCCGGAAACAGGCCCCAAGCGCGTAATCAGACACATCATTTTTTCTGATGCCCAGAATGTTATCAACGAGTGACAGCATATCGTTCACACGGGTACGGCGGTAAAGCACCCACTTAACGCTGAGGAACGCGGGTGTGACTGTATAGTCTGAGGTGACAAGCACACTTTTAGAAACACAACCTTCCAGGGTGTGAAAATCTGATGGGCGGAATGAAGAAATACACGCCTTTGTCAGAAAAATAATGTCTGCGAATGCCATCATGTTAAGGTTATTAGTGAAATTTACCGTGAAACCATATCCTTCCAGATGATTAATTAATGACTTTGCCAGACCTTCAGCAAAGAATGTGTCTCTGTCTGAAATAAAAACGTCAATCGTGCGTGCCACAATATTTTCCTGCCACAATACTATTGTTATCTGCTGAGAAAAGAGCACCAGTAAACTTACCGCAGTAACTTACTGCTATAATTTTATGACTCGCTCCCTTATGACTCAGCGACGAAGGCCGATGTTATACCAGCGTATCTGTATGGCTAATACTATTCCGGATGGCGCTTTTTTTGATTCTGTCGAAGTAATCCCGGTGCATACAAACGCCAAATCCTGAAAGCGTCAGAATAATGTCTGATGGAAATCCATTTTCATTCAGCACCCGGCGGGTCTTATAGACAAGCTGATGATAACAGTTCTCCTTGCCGACCGTAGGTTCGCCAGGCCAGATATAATTTATTACCATGTCACGATCGTTGATTTTGTTTACCAGGCAATAAATGAGGAGCGTCTGATTCTTGCTCAGAGCGGCGACAATGTTTTTGCCTTTTAACTGCAACACACGGGACTTAAGAATCAGTGCATCGTTTTCAAAAAATACATGATTAGGCATATACCCTCACTCTCTCAGTTAACCTGTTGCCAGAATGCATCATCGGTAAAGATACAGACATTCCGGCTGCAATAATTCTCGCTGCGATCCGCAATCAGTGCTGAACCGCTGAACTGAAAAGAGCCTAACATTGTTACCTTAAAATAGGTGTTATATAATGATTGCAGTCGCATTTATAGATTATTGGTCTGTAAGATCTATTTTTATAGGTTTTTATACTTATTAATGATTCGGGTTCCGATAAGCACGGGGCCAGAAATTACCATTTTCGGTATCACCAGCGACGTATCCGGACTCTTTTCCAGTAAAAAATTCTGAGAATGATAGTGAGCAGCAATTCAGGAAAATGCGCTCAAAGGGTAACTGCCAATCCGATTTCTTTCTCTTCTAAAATATCAAACCCCCACCTTATGTGCCTGACCGTTCATCCCTTACTTCCTGTGAAGGCTATCCCTGTCGCAAACAAAAGGTCTCAACCACCGTTTACGCTATATAGATGTGATGTTCTTCCTTCCAGTGCCTGAAATAGCTATCCCAAATTAATAAAGATAATTATTTAATAACAAAATAAGAACATTTAAGTTTTTTTTGGTTGCTGACTAAGTGAATGCCTGCCAATGCAGATATCCCTATCCAGTTAACAGGCATCTGTCCCTGTATTGATTGATGGAATCTTAATGACACTCCTGTCTTAATCGATTTTTATGCCTTTATATAGGTGTTTGCCAGGGTTTAAGGCTGAAATTAACTGATTTATCAATTTTTATTGCTTTGAATTGACCTTAGCTGGGTTTTTTATCCTTTTGTTCTTATCTTTTTTGAAAAGCCATGGTTTAACTATTCGAAGTTGCTTCAGATCATTTTTACTGCTTTAAGAAAAAGAATATTTATTGCGATAATACGGTCCTGGGCGAAACTGCTGGATGTACTGGTTAAGCCTCTCTCATTAAATCTGAATAAATAAAGAGGCTGTATGTTCAAGAAGAATTCTCTGATGGCTTATAGTGCGGGTGTTTTATTTTTAATGTCTGCCCCGGGCTTTGCTGAAGATAAAAGTAGTGATAATGAAACTGTGATCGAATCTTATTCGGTTGAGCTTGGTGCGACGCGCATTATTTATAACCCTGCCACCAGCGGCGCGGCCGTGTCGGTCAGCAACCCGAACGATTACCCTGTCCTTGTGCAGTCCGCCGTAATGACGGAAGACAAGGCCGGCAAGGCGCCGTTTGTGGTGACCCCGCCGCTGTTTCGTCTTGATCCGAAACAGCAGAGCCGCCTGCGCCTGGTCATGACCGGAGAAGGTGCTGCCAAAGACCGCGAAACCCTGTACTGGATGTGCGCGACCGGCATCCCGCCGGAGCTGGGTGACGCGTGGGCCGGCGAACCGGCGGAAAAGAAAAAGAGCAGTGCCTCTCTTGACGTGAAAATCAAGCTGAGCCAGTGCATCAAGGTGCTGGTTCGCCCCGATGCGGTGAAAGGCAAGCTCAACGACGCGGCCCCGGCCGTAACCTGGGCGCGCAAAGGGGACAAGCTGGAGGCGAATAATCCGTCACCGTTTTACATCAACATTAAGTCCCTTGACGTGGGTGGTAAAGCCGTTGCCCTGCCGGACTACATCCCGCCATTCAGCAGCCGCAGTTACGCAGTGCCTAAAGGTGCGGGCGGCAGCGTGATGTGGACCTACATCAACGACTACGGCGGCGTCAGCCGTCCGTCTGAGGCGAAAGTCCGGTGAGAAATGTGCTCCCCGTGAAGCAGAGTCAGGGCAGAAAAAAAGGCGCGACCTTTACGCTGACCCTCATTGCCCTGGCGACCGGTTACGCCTGCGGCGCCTTCCCGGCCCTTTCCGCCACGTACACCTTCAGCCCGACGATGGTAGACGGCGCGGGCGAGGGGGCGGACATCAGCCTGTTTAATCAGGGGGTACAGCCGCCGGGCACCTACGCCGTGGATATCGTGCTGAACGGGCGGCAGGTAGACAGCCGCGAGGTGACCTTTACCCTCGCGAAAGACGCAAAGGGCGCGCCGTACCTTTTCCCCTGCCTGAGCGTGGAATCGCTGTCGGCGTACGGGGTGAGGGTGGAGGACTACCCGGCGCTGGCGGGGCCGGGCGGATGCGCTGACATCACCGCCGTTCCGCAGGCCGGCTATGACTTTCAGTTTGCCAGCCAGAAGCTACTGGTGAGCGTTCCGCAGGTCAGCCTGCGCCCGGAGGTCAAGGGCATTGCGGCGCGGCCGCTGTGGGACGACGGCATTACCGCTTTTCGCATGAACTACCGGGCCTCGTCGAGCCGCTCGGAGTACACCTCCGGGCATGCGGGCAGGCAGCGCAGCGATTCGTCCTACGTACAGCTCAACCCGGGGCTCAACCTCGGGGCCTGGCGGGTGCGCAACCAGACCAACTGGCAAAAGCAGGGCGAGACGGGCGGCAAATGGCAGACGCTTTACACCTACGCCGAGCGCGGGCTGTATGACTTAAACAGCCGCCTGACGCTGGGCGAACGTTCAACGCCGGGGGCAATTTTCGACGCGGTGCCGTTTCGCGGCGTGATGCTCGGCTCCGACGATGCAATGGTGCCTTACAGTCAGCGCGCCTTTGCGCCGGTTATCCGCGGCATTGCCAGAACCCAGGCGCGCGTTGAGGTGAAGCAGAACGGCTACACGCTCTACAACGCCACCGTCGCCGCCGGGCCCTTTGCGCTGACCGACCTGTCCGCGGCCGGCACCTCCGGCGGTGATTTTCAGGTCACCGTGTGGGAAACCGACGGAAAGCCTCAGGTGTTCAGTGTGCCCTACCAGACGCCGGCGATTTCCCTGAAGGAGGGCTACGTCAGCTACAACGTGATGACCGGGCAGTACCGCCCGGCGGACAGCACCGTGGACAAGACGCCGGTGATGCAGGCCACCGTAATGTACGGCCTGCCGTGGAACCTGACCGCCTACACCGGCGTGCAGACCGCGAAGCACTTTCAGTCCGGCGCCCTGGGCCTTGGCTTGTCGGCGGGCGACCTGGGGGCGGTCTCGGTCGACGTGACGGGCTCGCAGGGGCAGCGTAAAAACTATGACCCCGAAAGCGGGGCGGCCTGGCGGGTGAGGTACAGCAAGGACGTGGTGGCAACGAACACCACCCTGACCATGACCAGCTATCAGTACGCCTCCTCGGGTTACAACACGATGTCCGACGTACTGGACACCTGGCGCAGCATGCGCGAGTTCGGGGACTGGCGGGGACGCAACCGGGAAAGAATGAGAACCGAGACGGCGCTGACGCTGAGCCAGTCGCTCGGCGACCTGGGCAGCCTGAGCCTGAGCGGCTCACGGCGCGACTACCGCAACCGTCCGGGCAGTGACACCAGCTTTGGAGCCAGCTACGGCGTGGGCATCGGCCGCGGCGCGTCGCTGTCGCTGAACTGGAGCGAGAGCCGCCGCTCGGGCGGCGAGGGACAGCGGTCAAAGAACCGCATTACCAGCCTGTGGCTGAGCGTCCCGCTGGACAGCCTGCCGGGCAGCAACACCTGGGCGACGTACCAGATGAGCTCGTCGGCCACCGGGCGTGACACTCATCAGGCCGGCCTGCGCGGTGCGGCCTTTGACCGCAGGCTGAACTGGAACGTGAATCAGCGCTACGTGCCCGGCAGCGATAAGGACAGTAACAGCAGCGCCGCCAGCCTGAACTGGGACGGCGCCTGGGGGCAGGTCGGCGGGAATTACACCTACGCGCCGAACTCCACGCAGGCCGGCGTGGACGTGTCGGGCGGCGTGGTGGTGCACGGCGGCGGCATTACGGCCGGGCAGACGCTGGGCGAGACGGTGGCTCTGGTGGCCGCGCCGGGCGCACGGGGCGTGGACGTGATTGGCGGCGGCAGCGGCATCAGCACCGACCGTCGCGGCTACGCCACCCAGAGCTGGGTAACGCCGTATCAGGAAAACACGGTCAGCCTTGACCCGCTGGGCCTGCCGGGCGACGTGGAAATCAGCCAGACCGACGTCAGGGTGGTGCCAACAGAGGGGGCGGTGGTGGCCGCTAAGTTCAAAACCCGCACCGGCGGACGCGCCCTAATGTCGCTGACGCACCTGGGTAAGGCCGTACCCTTCGGCGCGCTGGTGACGCTGGAGGCGAAGGAAGGCAACGCCGGCATCGTCGGCGGTGAGGGGCAGGTGTACCTCACCGGCCTGCCGCCAAAAGGCGTGCTGGTTGCGACGTGGCGCGACGGCGAGTGCCGGGTGGCCTACTCGCTGCCAAAAGAGAAGGGCCCTGCCGGGGTGTATACCCTGGGCGGACAGTGCCTCTGAGCCCCTGGGTGAGGGGCAGCATATAACGCCGCCGGCTCCCGGGTGGGCGGCATCAACAGGAGGCCATCGTGCTGACAAAAATGACCAACAGACTGCGCACCGCGCTGCTGGCCGCGCTTCTTGCGGGCGGCGCAGCGCAGGCAGCTGAGGCGCCGAAGCTGGACTTCAGGGCGACGGCGGGGCCGCTGTCCGGGCAGCTTCCGGACGGGTTCACGCTCGGTAAGGGGCGCATCGTGCACCGTGACGCTCATACGGGATTCAGGGTGTGGAGCGAGCGCCCGCTGTCGGGCCAGCAACCGGGGCACTTCGTGCTTGAAGGCCGGCAGAACCCGCAGCATCAGCTGCGCGTCAGGCTGGAGCACAAAGATGCGCAGCCTGACGCCGAGGGGGAGAAAGGCATGACCATTCGCACCGGCGACGAGACCGCGTTTTTCAGCGTGGTGGTGGACGGCAACCAGAAGGTGGCCGCCGACCAGTACCCGATAGCGCTCAAGGTGGCCGCACTGGCCCCCTGACGCCGGCTCCGAAAGGGCAGCTGGGCTGAGCGGGTCTCAGGCCGGCTCAACGACACACAGTTAATTCAACAAGGACATATTCAATGAAAGCATTACTGACACGCACCGCGCTGGCAACGGCATTACTGGTCACTATCACCGGCGCACAGGCCGCCAGCATGGACTTTGAGGTCTCGGACTCCGACACCATCGTGGTCGGTGCCACCGCAGAGAAAGTCACGCTGCGCGTGACGGGCTATAAGAATCTGACGCCGAGCGCCAGTGCTCCTATGTATACAAAGCTGGGCACCTTTAACATGAGCACCAGCAGCGGCGTGGGCACGCTGGCCGTGACCTATGGTGCAGAGCATAAGCCTGCTGTTATTTCGTCGTCTGGTGCTTCAGTGCAGGGAGCTATCACAAATGGGGAGGGGAATTCAGTTAGTACATTTTTAAGCTCTGCGGCAAGCGCAATGAAGCCCCCTTTTAACTCAGTTACGATAGGCGGAACACCTTGGGCCGCATTAATAACGCCGGCAACATCGTTCGAAGGGGGGATTTATACGACTAGAACTCAAAACCTCTCCGCCGGCGTCTATCCCATCACCCTGCGCGCCGCGCTTTATCAGCCGTAATCTGACGCTGCGGGCTCCGGCGGGTTCCGGGCCTGCCCTGCAGAACGTAACGATAAACATGAGCACCTGCCAGGCAGGCGGTGGTTAGCCTGAGTACGCGGTGATTTCAGAAACCCGCGGCGGCACCGCCAGAAGACATTTAAAAGGACATATTCGATGAAAGCATTACTGACACGCACCGCGCTGGCAACGGCACTTCTCGTCACTATCACCGGCGCACAGGCCGCCAGCATGGACTTTGAGGTCTCGGACTCCGACACCATCGTGGTCGGTGCAATCGCCGAGAAGGTCACGCTGCGCGTGACGGGCTTTAAGAATCTGGCGCCGAACGCCAGTGCTCCTTCGTATACAAAGCTGGGCACCTTTAACATGAGCACCAGCAGCGGCATGGGCACGCTGGCCGTGACCTACGGCGCTGAGCATAAGCCTGCTAATATTCCTGATACTTCATTCGTAGCCGGAGACATCACTAACGGGGAGGGCAATGTGGTTAAAACCTATTTAAGTGGCTCTTCTGTTAGCACGGACCCTTTCATCAAGTCAGCTGCAGTCGATGGCACACCGTGGAGCGTATTAAAGACGCCTGCTACCAGCTTCGAGGGGGGGATTTATACGTATGGAACTCAAAACCTCTCCGCCGGCGTCTATCCCATCACCCTGCGCGCCGCCCTGTATCAGCCGTAATCTGCATTACGATTAATGCCGTATTAAAGAAAATAAACCCGCTCTCCCGAAAAGACACCTCTTTCCGGGCCGGCACCTTATTCACGTTTCAGGGACAATGACCGTCCCCGTGAATGCTTCTTCCCGTATATACGGGGGGGATAAACCTTAATAAGGAAAAATAAAATGTTATCTTCAAAAATGAAATGTATGACTCTTCTTGCCTGTCTGACCGGCTTTACTTTCTCTGCGGCCCACGCTGCAATCACTGACGTTGTGAGCCAGAAAGACACCATCGAGTTCGGTGCGCCAACGGACCGCATCACGTTCAAAATTAAGGGCTTCAAGGTTCTGCAGGCTGGTGATGTGACCACCAACACCCAGCTGGGTGAGTGGGAAGTGGCCACCACGGGAACGGATGCGCTACGCCTGGGTGTGTCCTTTGGTACTAACCATCTGCCGGTGGCTGGCTCGGGCCCTGACCTGGTCAGCGCCAACCTGGTGTCAGACAGCGGCAATACCGTTGACGTGGCCATCAAAGTAAGCGACGACACCGCCACTGCAACTGCTAAAGAGCAGGGCGCAAACTGGCTGGTCTCCTCTGAAGAAACTACCGGTATGAAAGGAGTGATTAACTCCTACAAAGACCAGGTCGTGAAGGCTGACTCTTATCCGTTCGTGATGAACGCTGCAGTCTTTAATATCTGATGAATGCCGGGGGCTTTGCCGCCGGACATTATGAGCGTTAAATTGCAAAGCCCGGCGCATTAAAATTGGCCGGGTTTTTTTTCGTGTCGAAAACGGGTTTTTTTAGTCCTCTGTGCACATCATCAGCGTTTCATTAGGCAGTGTCAGCACATAGTCAGAGGAATTCAGCGCCGTGATTTTTAATTTAATGCTGCGATACTTCAGTACGCTAAAGAGCATTTCGAGTTCCGGGCTTCGTTCTTTGGTGTGGACGGAATAATAGTCACCCTGCTTCAGGTAGGTGAAGTTGATTAGCCCTGTGGCGGAGTGCTGAACGCCGTCCTGACATGACCACGCCCCTTCGGCCAGCACGTAACCCTCTCCTTTGGAGTGAAAGGATAAAAAAACGTCAGAAAAACTTTTTCTCTGGCAACCGTCTGCCTCTGTGAAAGTGTGCAGACGGCCCCAGCAGTCGAAGTCATTCTCTTTATACGTGGAAATCCAAAAAGCCACCGGCGCAGTGATTGCGACAGCTGACGCGAGAAACCATAACAAAGGCTTAATTTTTATTTTCATAGGCACCTTCACTTCTGGTGTAAATATAATTTTCACAAGGGGCTTTACTGTCATAGGCGCAGTAACTTAATAAATCGTGCAGCACGAATTCCCCGGCCACATTCCTTTTTTTGTCGGCAGAATAGTAGACGTTTGCCTGAAGTGAGCAGTCTATTTTATTGTCTGTCAAAATAGCATTTATTCGCTTCACCACCCATTTTTTCTCCAGCCTGCGAGTGAGGTCATCAATAACGTAAAATCGACACTGATGTAATCGTAGTACTTCACTTCTCAGCTCGTTAAGCCTGATTTTTTCAGCAATAAAAGGTGAGATAACCAAACCCAGCAACACCAACACAAGCGCAGACAGTCTGAATTTTCGCGTAGAATGAAAACGCCCGCCGGGAGACGCCGTTTTCCTTACCTCTGAAATGGGTTGTGGATGTGTATTTTCAGGTGCTAAGGTTAAATAAGTGGATGGGGTTGCGGGGCCAAGGCTTACTACGGTTGCATTAAATACAAAACCGTGTTTAGGAATGGTCGTGATGATGTCAGAACATCCACACTGAGCAAGGGCTTTACGCAGCATTGAGACGTAATTGTTCAGGTTGTTGCTTGATGCGCTCAGGCCGCGCTTTTCCCATATTTCATTCAGAATAAAATCCCTGCTCAGCGGCGTGCCACAGTGTGTAACGAACAACAGCAGTATTTCATTACACATACGGTTCAGGGAAATAGTGTCAATGGTGTTTTCCAGGCTGAACAGCGTGCCGTCTGAAGAGCTATAATCAACTGTACTGTTAATTGTGTATTTCATTTCTCATCCGGCGTCTGAGACGTGGTTTTATATTTGAGTGCATTCTGCATCGGCTGACAGTGATTTTTGTATCACGTTCAGGAAGAGAGACTGGACTGTTTTGTTTAACGGTATATTACCTTATAGCAGAGTAGGGTGCTATTCATGCTGGTCATTAAATATGTAATAAATTTATCTGGATTAATAATGTGTTAAGGTGAAATATTATGATCGAGCTAACAAAATTAATCTCATAGATTATTACTTAACTTTCCATTTCTGCTGGCCTTTGAGGCTCGATTTTTACGGCTGCAAACTGTACAGTTACCAATTTTTAGAACATTTTAACAGCTACTTCTTAAGCATAAACGTTGAGCGGAGGGGTTAATGCGAAACGTCATAGCCAGCTTCAGGGGAGCTTGTTCATGACTCACAGAAAGGAAGACGCGCGTGACTTTGATAAAGAAACTTGTGTAGCCGTTGGAGTCATGCCGAAATGGCCTCAACAGGGCGGGGTACTCTGTGCAGAAAGTTGCCGATGGGATCGATGTCGCAAAGTATACTTTGTTGGGGTGGACGTAGGGTTCTGAGCCTCGTAACAGCACAGGCAATTACTCATTGAATTAGGGTGTTCAGTCCGGTCGCGCGACCACTCTGAGCTTCCCTTCATTACCTATAAAAGCCGCTTCATGTTAAGAAGGCCTGCCACATCCCCACAACTAAAGTTTCAGCATGGCCTGCGGGGTAAATCAAGGCCGATGTAAGTACCCCGCTTAACCGAACCATTCACTTTTAGAGATCTTACGACATACTGATTATGTCCTCTGAGGAGATCGCCATGCGTAAAGCCTGATTCACCGAACACCAGATCATTGCCGTTCTGAAATCCGTCGAAGCCGGACGCACCGTCAAAGATGTCTGCCGCGAAGCGGGATTAACGGGTTACACCACAGCAATGACAGTAGCCCAGAAAATATCATTGGGCGGTGCCGGTGTCGGCTACGTAAAGAGGTGGGTTAGCATGGGCCGGGTTCACTGTGCTATATTTCGCTCGTATCGCAACGGCATTCAGGATGAATCAGATGAACGAATTTGAGCAAAAACTCTTTAATAATGGCTTCTCTGCTAAAGAGATCGGTAAACTCAAAAGTATTATAAAAAAAGACGAGTCAAAAAAAGATACACTTCAGAGCCTCGTGATTGATCTAAGTAAACGCTTCTGGGGCGGAGTCATTGCTCTTATTATTTTGATGCTTATTGGACTGGATGGCATTTTCAATGCAGATGCTTCAAATGCCATTCCATATATTGTTGTTCTGACGTTTGCATTCCTTGTGGTCTATTTTGTTACGCCTCTAAAACTGGCATGGAAATCTTACAAATTTGTCAGAAAAACCAGAAGTTAGTTTTGAGAGGGGCTGTTTTGCATTTGATAAAGGTTGATACCTATTCCAGTCCCCTTATAGGCTGCTCCAGCGCCTTTTAAAGCAAGTGCCGGTTTACTCATAACCTGTACTTTGCGGTAATAGTCAGTTGGCAGATATTTGTATAGCCTCCATGCCTCTGGCTTCAAAGTCAGCTTGAAAATGCCATAGTATGAAGTGGTCAAATCAACTACCTGATAGGCTAACAATCCCAGTCGCTTATCAAAGCCAAAGAAATCTGCAACATCTTCATATTTATCTCTTATTGGGTTAGATGGATGAGCCACACCGCTAAGTTTACCTATGCTCTCAATCCCTGAACCCACTCCATTCATCACCAGGGTGGAACCCGCTACAACACCTAAAATATTACCCGTGGTGACAGAACCCACAATCAGACCGACCCCAGCCACGATTTGTAAGCCACTCAACACCACGCCGATGCCATTGATTACATACCCAATGACCTTTTCATGGTCATGGTAAAACTGCACCGAAGACGATACGACAGCTTCACCGGTTCTGAGCATTCGGTCCTGAATCTTAAGATGCTGGGTTTCCTGCTTCAGATTCTGGATACACTCCTGACACTGATCATCCGAAGTCGAATTGCGAATCGTATGGATCTGTAGTCGAGCGAATTCACGCACTTCATCCTGAAATTTCACTCTTAAAAGAGCATCTTTAAGATGAAATTGTGAAAGTGAGGTTGCTACATTAACTAACTGATTAGCTTCCAGATTTGCCATCGTTACAAAGTAGTTTGAGAGTCTTTTTGTGTCCCAATAGTTGTCCATAACAATACCTTTATATAAACGTTGTTCTCACCAGACATGGTTAATCAGATCCTAAAATAGCTGGAGTTTTTAGAGATTACAAATTGAAGATTTTAAGGAGTGGTGACAATTTTAGTAAGGGGTGGCTCAGGAGCGTGCAACAAATTCAAATAAATAATTTCTTTTAGATCAATATGCTATCTAACAGAAGTAAATCCTTTAGAGTACCCAATTCTATCTTCTGTTTAGCATGCACATACTCTTTGTTTCCTTACTTTCGTCATAATACCTTAATAGTTTACTTTCGTTCGTACGCACGTATTTAATTGCCGTATTTTGACCATGCGGTGGTTTGGATATGGCACCCATTTATAGCTTTGTCTGGAGGTTAGTAGAGTCAAAACCCGTCTATCGACAGTTCTGATGTTTGCATTCGCCGATTAATTGCTCGCGCTGTAGGATTTTCAGCAAACTGAAAAAATGGTTCATCTAACGGTAAATAAACACTGATAGCGGATCAGGTCATATAAAAAGGCTGGCCAGGATGGTATCTTCGTACGCATAAAAAATCCTTCAGGATGAATCAGATGAACGAATTTGAGCAAAAACTTCTTCAAAATGGTTTCTCAGCTAAAGATCTCCGAAAACTAAAAGATATCCTTACCAGAGATGAAAGCGAATCAGACACTTTGCAGTCTCTCGTCCAGGAACTTAGCAAGCGTTTCTGGGCTGGAGTTATTTGCATGGCGATTTTAATTTCTGTTTTCATTTATGGAGTAGCAAAAGGACATCAGCAAAGCCTGATGTCTTATGCAATCGTACTGATGGCAGGGGCAGTTATAGTCTATTTAGTGATACCGATGAATCTTGCATGGAAATCATATAAATTCACCAGGGAATGTAAGCGCTAATTTTTTGCCCACTGTTAATTGGCTGATTCCTGTTTTTGGCACTCATGCTATAGTAGTACGATCCTGACAGGAACATAGTGGGTACATCGATAATCTGTATTTTGTGAAGGCAACCAGCTGATAACTATTTACTATTGCTCCAGAAATGATTCCAATCCATAGATTAGCTGGCCTCTCATTATAAAAGGCGATTCAAACAGGGGGATCGCTACTCTGGCGGGGCAAAAAGATCCTTTAATTATAAAAACACGGCTAATAATTGCGAAAAACCTTAATCTGCCGCTCCCTGAAAATCAGAAGCGGCATCCCTTCAGCAGAAATTAAACCTGACCCGCAACCACACCCGACAAAGCCAGAAGCTGCTTCTGTTTCCTGGCGGGTAGCTTATTCAGCTGCGCTAACGCGTTAACCAGTTGCTCATCGACAGGCTCGGGTGGTTTCACGGTCAGTACAATGCGGCCCGCTGTGACGTTTACCTCGACTTCGGTGCCGGTGGTAAATCCGGCGGCTGCCAGCCACTGGCCTTTCATGATAATCGACGGAATACGCGCGTAACTGGGATAACGGCTGGCGTAACTCACCGTTAATTTACGCTGGGTAACGGAAGGGGCTTCTGAATTTAAACCAACTGCATTACACTCTGACTCAGTCATGATCTCTATTCTCACTCAATAGTGGTTGTGATTAGCGATGCAGGGGTGCTCCAACACCTCTGTATCGCGCTAAATACCTGTACATATAATCAACTAATACCAATAAAGTCCAGCTGAAAATCGATGTAAATCAGCGAGTTTATTCACAATTAAAACGCTATTATTTGCGGCGCGCCTCTCAAAATAAAGTAATTAACTGCAGCACCTTCAGACGGCGTAAAACAGACAGAAGATTTGTGTTTCGTATAAATGAAATAACGGTTTCTACCTGACCTTGATTATTTATAAAGCGCTGCAGATCCTGACGTCAGCGAACGGATTAACACGCCCATATCGATTTCTGAAGCTATAAAAGCTGCCAACCCGAATCCCGGGTAAACAAAATCCCAAATCACGCTACAGCACAGACCACTATCACACCTTTTTTTCCTCCCGCCGCAATGCCATGATGACCGCTCCAAAACCTCCGCTTACGACAACCCGCCACCGGGCATAAAAACAGGGAGCACCCCGTCATGGAAAGTCAAAATCTGACAGATATTGCTGAGGCATTTCCTCAGTTAGTAATCGATCTGAAATATGCCACCGCCGATAACCTGACTGGTCAGCCGATTTATAAAGACCCGCGCTGTCTGCTGCACGTTGATGCGGCTAAAGCACTGGCAAAAAGCATCAATATCGCCAGTGTTGCGGGCTATACGCTGCTGATCCTTGACGCATACCGGCCACCCGCCGCGCAGGCGATACTGTGGCAGGCCTGCCCGGATCCCGACTATGTTGTGCCGCTTTCGCGCGGATCAAACCACAGCCGCGGCACGGCGGTAGACGTTACGCTTATCGACGAGCATGGCGAAATCGTGGATATGGGTACCGGTTTTGATGAGATGTGTGAGCACTCCCATCCTTATCATCCTGGTGTTGCGGTTCAGGCGCAGCGCAACCGGCTGATGCTCAATGCCATCATGCTGGGTAGTGGCTTCACCGGCATTGCGACCGAGTGGTGGCATTTTGAATTGCCCGGTTCAGAAAGCTATCTGCTGATTGACGGGGCGTTTGGTTGTTATTCATCAACGCAGGAAGAAAATATCAGCCTCTGAGGCGACAGGGAAGTGCGATTAAATTATCGGGGATAGAACAGGGGAATATTTTACAGCGCAGAATAGAAATAAGCCGTGGCGGGCGCCACGGCTAACGCTTTATACAGACTGCCACTCACTTTCTACATCCGCTTTGGCTTTAGAGAGGATGACTTTATTATCGTCAACTTCTTTCACCCAGCTGAATGGAATAATGTGGTGTTTGCCGCCTGCTTCAGGATCGCTTTTCGCCAGTTTAATTTTGTCGTCGCCTTCAAAATGGTCGACAACTCCGACATGTTCGCCATTGACATCAACGACCTGCGCGTGATCCAGAATCTCTGATTTATCTACCATGGTGGCTTGATCCTTATATTTGATGAGTTCAGTTGCCCTCAGACAGAACAAGCCTGGTTGTTAAACGGGGTTTTCGCCAGGCAATTAACAAAATGAAATAGTTAAGTGAGCTGGACCTGATGAATATTATTTATTGCCCAAAAGAGAATGAAACGAAAATAAGTGAAGCCGCAAAAAGGCTGAGTTGTCTGTTATATCTGGCCTGACAACCTCTTTGCCTCTCACTCCGAAATAATCAGATTTACCGTGAAGTCAGTCGTTCGTTCATCAATGAGCGCTATGATAATCAGGTCAATCGCCACGCCGCAGATCAGTCTGAACGCGGGCGGTTTCATTTACAGAAAGGAGTCCCTATGACAGCAGTGAGTTCACTGACCACCGAAGGCGGCGTCTGGATTAATCAGCCGCCAGTACACAGTCTGGACGGCGACACGCTGCAGTTCGAAACCGCGCTGAACAGTGATTTCTGGCAGCGCACCTGGTACGGCTTCGCACGCCACAGCGGTCACGCCTTTGGCTTCTGGGTGGAAAATGATTTTACCGTTCAGGTGCAGGTGAGGGCGGATTTCAGTCAGCTCTACGATCAGGCCGGGCTGTTTATTCAGGATAACGAAACGCACTGGGTTAAGGCGGGGATCGAGTTTAACGATGATCAGTCTGCCATCGGCTGCGTGGTGACGCGTGAATTTTCCGACTGGTCTACCGGTGTGTTTCCCGGCGATGCGCGCCAGTTCTGGCTGCGCGCCACGCTGGAAAACGCGGCATTAAGAATTCAGTACTCCACCGACGGCGTAAGCTGGCCGCTATTGCGGCTCTGCCCGTGGCCCGGTCAGGCGCGGCGGTTTGTCGGGGTGATGGGCTGCTCGCCTGAACGCGCTGGGCTGGCGATCAGTTTTTCCCACTTCACGCTGGGTCCGCCGCTCGGCAAAGCCCTGCACGATCTCTCCTGACCCAGGCGGCGCATTGCATATCGTCGCAGAATCGGCTTAATTGTCAGGTCAGAATTTGCGGTGACGCGTCGCCCGTGTAAGACGACGCCTTTACAGGGAAAGCTATGCGTTGCGCCACCTCGTTTATCCCGCTGCTTGTCACGCTTTGCTGTGCCGGCTGGGCACAGCAGGCCGCTGCCGATACCGTCTGGCTGAATAATGGCGATCGGCTGACCGGCACGATTCGTTATCTCAGCGACGGCAAGCTGGCGATAGAGACACACTACGCCGGGACCGTCACGCTGGACTGGAGTGCGGTCAGCACGCTCGCCAGCGAGAATCCGGTGAACGTCGAAAACAAAAAGACCGGCGAGCATTATCAGGTGCGGCTCAGCTCGTCCGATCCCGGCTATGTCTGGGTGGAACGCAATGAGCAGGAGCAGCAGGTCTCGCTACGACGCATTGATGAGTTTATGAAAGCCAAAGTCCGCACCGATCAGCTCGCCTGGACTGGCAACATCGATGCGGGCGTGAAAGTTAAAAAAGCCTCGACCAAAACCGACGACTATCACTTCGCGCTTAACACCAAGCTGAACCAGGGAAAATGGCGGCACGACATCGGCGCGACCTACAATCGCGAGCAGGAAAATGAGAGCGTCAACACCGATAACTACAGTCTGCGCTACGCCTTTGACTACCTGGTCAGGGAGCAGTTTTTCTGGCAGACCCGCGCCACCTACAAGCGCGACTGGGTAGAGAATCTCTCACGCCAGGCGCTGATCGGTACCGGTCCAGGCTATCAGCTGTGGGACACCGAGCTCAGCGCGTTCTCACTCTCAGTGCTGGGCGGTGCCTTTGAGTATGGCTACAGCGATGACCGGGAAGAGCGGCACTTTGGCGGTTCGGTGCGCTGGAACTATCAGCGTTATCTGCTGGGCAAGTCGGTCACGCTTTACAGCAACGGCGATGTCGGCCATTCGCTGGATGATGACGGGGTATTTATGCTGGATGCTGAAGTCGGCCTGCGCTACAGCCTGACTTCCTGGTCAACGCTGCATGTTGGCTATCACCGTAATCTGGTCAGCGGCATACCCGATACCCTGAACGAAGGCATTTTCTCTACCGGACTGGGGCTGAAGTGGTAAGCCGCTGATCGTGCAACGTCGCAGCAAATCCTTACGGTTTTTATCCGGTTACAGGGGCGGGATTGGCTAAGCTGCATGTACTGTCACAACGGGAAGCAGAAGATGATCGTAAGCAGCAGGGTATATCGTCCGGGATGCGCGGGCGAAGAGGTCCAGGTCGATGATATCAGTGAAGTGATTAAGGAGCCGGAGGCGTTTATCTGGCTCGGGCTGTGGCAGCCAGACGCCGAGTTTATGGCGAAGATTAAAGAGGAGTTCGGCCTGCACGAACTGGCGGTTGAGGATGCACTTAATGCCCATCAGCGACCCAAAATCGAACACTATGGCGACTCGCTGTTTATCGTGGTCAAGACGGTTTGCGCGAAGGATGACACCTGCGAGCTGGGCGAATCCCATTTCTTTGTCGGAAAAAAATTCCTGATCAGCATCCGTCACGGCGCATCGGAAAGTTATACCCCGGTGCGACAGCGGGCGTCTGAAAACCCGGCGCTGCTGAAGTTTGGCCCTGCCTATCCGCTCTACTGCCTGCTCGATTTTGTGGTGGATCGCTATGCCCAACTCTCCACTTCGCTGAATGAGCGGGTCGGGCAGATGGAGAACGATCTCTTCACCAGTGAATTTGATCGCAAATCGGTGCAGTCGGTCTACACCATGCGGCGTCATCTGCTGTCGCTGCGCAATGCGGCGCTGCCCGTGGAGGAGATCTGCAATCAGCTGATCCATCTGCATGAAGATCTGATCCCGCGTCCGCTACGCGCCTATATCCGCGACGTGCAGGATCACGCCCGCCATGTGGTCACCGACGCGGAGGATATGCGCGAAATGCTGACCAGTGCCATGCAGGTCAATCTGGCGCTGGTGACGGTGCAGCAGAATGAGGTGGTGAAAAAGCTGGCAGGCTGGGGTGCGATCCTGGTGATCCCGACCGTGGTCTTCAGTATGTATGGCATGAACTTCGAGCATATGCCGGAGCTGAAGTCGCTTTATGGCTATCCGCTGGCGGTGGGACTGACCCTGCTGGCCTGTGGCGGGCTGTGGGCTAAACTGCGTCGCTCCGGCTGGCTGTAAACTAACGGAATCGCACGCTGCGGCTTATTCTGTCGCTACGCTTAGCCTTATTTAAGCGTAGCGATGAGTAAGATACGTTAATAATCCTACCCCTCAGTAAAATAAGATAATTATGAAGTAAAATAATCCTGTCGTCGCTCCGCTTATTTATTGCATGGCTCTGTTGATCTGGCCGGTTTTTTATTTTTTCGCTACGCTGATAATACAATCTTATAACCCGACCATCCCGGCGAAATAAATTTTGCAGCGCTGATCTGTGGCAACGCATTTTTATCCGGAGAAAGGCTGATGACAGAACGAACTCGCCGTCCGCGCTTATTAACATCAGGACATTGCCCGTCGCTGCCTGCGCATGGCGCGGAGGGAAAGCCCGATTGTGACTGATCACGACTGGGTGTTAATGATTGCCCGGACGCAGTTTGCGCTAACCATGGGCATGCACATTACGCTCGCAGCACTGACGCTGGGGCTGGCCCCTTTTCTGGTGTGGTTTGAAGCGCGCTGGCTGTGGGGGAAACAGCAGGCCGCCCGTGATGCGCTGCATTTTTGGCTGACGATTTTTTCCCTGACGGTCGCGATTGGCGCGGTCTCTGGTGTGGTGATGGAATTTCAGTTCGGAACCCACTGGGCGCGCTTCTCTCATCAGGTGGGGGGCGTTATCGGGCCGTTGATGTTTTATGAGGTGCTGGTCGCTTTTTTCCTTGAGTCGGCGCTGACCGGCGTGATGCTGTTTGGTTTCAATAAAATCCGGCCAGGCGTGCATTTTGCCGTGACCTGTCTGGTGGCGATCGGGGCGCTGCTTAGCGCGTTCTGGATTCTGGCCGCAAATTCATGGATGCATACGCCGGTCGGTTTTACACGCGATCAGAACGGTGTTTTTCTGGCTGAAAGCTGGCAGTCGATATTAATGGCCCCCTCCTTTCCATGGCGCTTCAGCCATATGGTAATGGCATCTCTGATCGCGGTGGGGGTGATGATCATGGGGGTGGCGGCCTGGCGACTGCGTCATTTCAGCGGGGAGTCCGCTTCGCGACTGATGCTCAACAGTGCGCTGACCTTTCTGTTGTTTGCCGTTCCACTGCAGATCGTACTGGGCGATCTGCACGGTGAAAACACCCGCGACTATCAGCCCGCCAAACTGGCCGCGATTGAAGGTGGCTGGCATCCCCCTGCGCCGGGCGAGGGCGAACCACTGCGACTGTTTGCGCTGCCAGATCAGCAGGCGCAGCGCAACGATCTGGAGATTAGCCTGCCCGATCTCGGATCGCTCTATCTGCGGCACAACCTCTCCGGTCATATTAAAAGCCTGAGCGAATTTCCTGCGGATGCGATTCCACCGGTGTTACCGGTCTTTTTCGCTTTTCGCCTGATGGTGGGGCTGGGGCTGATCATATTGCTGGCCACCCTGGCTGCTAATCTTCAGCGCTGGCGTGGACGGCTGGCGGTGTCAGAGCGCTTGTTGTGCTGGCTGACCTGGCTTTCACCGGCAGGTTTTATCGCACTGCTGTCAGGCTGGGTGGTGACTGAAGTCGGGCGTCAGCCGTGGACGGTTTATGGCATGGTGCGAACAGCAGAGAGTGTCTCACCACTGGCCCTGAGTACCACACTGAGCATTTTCCTGGCGGTGCTAGTGATCTACGGCCTCGTGTTCGCCCTCGGCTTACGCTATCTGCTGCGTCGGGTTAAAGGTGAACTCCCCACGGGTGAGCCGGTGGTCATTGAGCTGAAAACGCCCCATTAGGAGTCGCTATGGCCGATTTGTCTGCGATGATCATCTGTCTCTCTTTGCTGCTCTACCTGTTACTGGATGGGACCGATCTGGGCGTAGGTATGCTGTTTTTCTGGTTTCACGACGATCAACAGCGTGAACTGATGACGCACAGCATTCTGCCGGTCTGGGATGCGAATGAAACCTGGCTGGTGCTGGCCGTGGGCGGTTTACTGGCACTGTTTCCACCGGTCTACAGTCTGCTGCTCAGTGAGTTGAGCGCGCCGCTGTTCACCCTGCTACTGGCACTGGTGATGCGGGCGATGGCGCTTGAGTATCGCGCTCAGAGCACGACCCGGCTACGCCGCTGGCTGGACCTTATCATGGCCAGCTGTTCGGCGCTGGCGACGTTTATTCAGGGCTGGTGCGCGGGCATGATTATCAGCGCTCAGCCTCATACGGGGCTGCCCGATGGGCTGAGCCTGGTTCCGCTGATGAGTGGTGCTGGATTAATGGCGATCAATTCGCTGCTGGCCTGTTGCTGGATCGGCTGGCGAATCGGCGACAGAGTGCAACCGCTGGCGGAAGCGCAAAGCTGGTTATGGTGGCTGCTGGCGCTGATAATCTTTCTGTTTGAACTCTATTTCAACGCCGATATCTGGCAACAGAGCTGGCAACGACCGCTGGGAAAAGTAGCTGGTGTGGCGATTGTCACGCTATGGATCGTCTTGCCGGTGACGCTCTGGCGAGCCAGGCCGCTGCTACAGCTTATTGTTGCACTGATGCTGATCGGTGCCGTGTTTATCGGTTTGCTGTGCGGCCTTTATCCGTGGCTGGTGCCGCACCAGTTCGCCATCAGTGAAAGCGCTTCAGCGCCAGCCACGCAGGGATTTGTGCTGGTGGGCGCGGCGATTGCCATGCCGCTGACGCTGCTCTATCACAGCTGGTCGTTCTGGATTGAACGGCGCGCTAAATAACGTGCGTCAGCTATGCTTCAGGCAGCGAGCCGTTGAGGCTGGCGTGCTTACAGGAGGTCGTCGCAGGGTGAAAAAAGATTACACAGGCAGTCGGGATTACCCGATAAAAGAAGATATCCGCTGGATACGTCGCGAATGGCTGATTCAGCGCATCGGCGAATACGTCCTGATTGCGCTGGTGATTCTGGGGGCCTGCGGATTGTTTTCTAAAGGGGTGTTGAGTAACGGCAGCGCCGCATCGCCAGATGGCGCGATTCAGGTCGAATATGAACGTTTTGGCCGGGTTGAGAGCAATATGGACATGCGTATCCGGCTTAAATCACCGCCGGCTGAGCAGTTCAGCATCATCATTGGTAACGGAGCGCTGGATAATTTGCAGATTCAGACCCTGCAACCGCAGCCACTGGAGGCGATCACCCTTGGCAGCGATCTGCGGCTGACCTTTTCGTCGCGTGATACCGGTCCGGATCACGCGATCTGGCTGGGTCTGCAGCCCCGCAATCCCGGCCGCATTGCTGTCAGCGTCAGCAGCGGCGATCATCCTCCGGCCCGTTTCAATCAATGGATCTATCCCTGACAGAGGCGCTTTATGGAAACGGTATTACGTGCGGCGGGTATCTATCTGGTACTGATGGTGGTGATCAAAATCGCCGGCAGACGCACCCTGCTGCAGATGACCTCTTTCGATCTGATTCTGCTGTTGATCATCAGTGAAGCAACCCAGCAGGCGTTGCTGGGCGACGATTTTTCGGTGACCGGCGCGGCGCTGACCATCATTACGCTGGTGACGATTGATATCGTACTGGGCAAACTGAAAAACCGCTTTCCGGTGGTGGAGCAGGTGATTGATGGCGGCCCGGTGATCCTGGTGGAGAATGGCAATCTGCTGACCGAGCGCATGAAGATGACCGGCATCAGTCCTGATGATGTGCTGGAGGCCGCGCGATCCGGGCAGGGCCTTGAGCGCTTTGATCAGATTAAATATGCGGTGCTGGAGGTTAACGGCCATATCTCGATTATTCCCCGAGCCGATAACCAGGCCTGACAGGAGAGCGCCGTCGCAGCGCAGGTTACGCACGCACGATTTATCAGGCTGCACCAGGCCCTGGACGCAGCACACATCCTCACCCTGTCATACTGCCCCTATCATGCCGCTTCCCTTGTAATCCTGTCGATTTCGTTCAGACTTACTACTCCACTCATGTTTTATCATCAGAGCTGGCCTGACTATCAATCAGCGTTATGCTTTTACAGTCAGGATTAAAGTGAATGAATTTACGCGTTTTACCTTCTATCCGGTCACCGGCTGGCATATTGGTCCCCTGAACACGCATCAGGCACTGGTAGTGAAATTCGGTTATATCGATCCCGATGCCCCGCGCGAAAAGGGCCCGCAGGAAACTCTGTTTCTGGGCCTGACCCTCGACATGGCGAAAAAGCTGGTCGCCAATCTTTCCGAACACATCGACTACGCTGAAAAAAAGAGCACCCAACACTAGTGTCCTGCGGCGATCGGTTACCACGCCCACTGGCGGGCTATTTTGCTGAGTTGTCGCCCGGTGCATAAACCCGCAGTGCACTGGCGATCAGGCGGAAATGCGCAGGTGTCTGACCGATAATTTCACCGTCTGCATTGATGTAATGGGGGCGGCGCGTCTCAATCGTCAGCTCCGTGGCGTTGAATGCCCGCACGTTGCGCCAGCGTCCGTGGGTACCGCGCCGCAGAAAGGGCAGTAATGCAATGAGCTGCCAGCTATGCTGTAGCTCCAGACTGTAGACATCCAGCAACCCATCGTCCGGTGCGGCACGCTGTTCAACCGTCATGCCGCCTCCATAAAAGCGTCCATTGCCTACCGAGACCTGAACCGTTTTGATCGGCGTCCGCTGACCCTGATGCACCAGCGTGGCGCTGAAGGGACGGCTCTGCCGCAGCAGCCGCAAAGCCGCCAGCGCATAACCACCCACTCCCCAGCGTTTTTTCGATTCCGCCGTGAGATTGCGCGCCAGTTCCGCCGAAAAGCCAATGCTGGAGACGTTTAGAAACAGATGCTGATTCACTTCACCCAGGTCCACTGCGCGCAGCTGCCCGTCAGCGATAATCTTCACTGCCTGCTCCAGCGTGGCGGGAATGCCCAGCGTACGGGCAAAATCGTTGGCGGTGCCCAGCGGTAAAATGCCCAGCGGCAGGCCGGCCTGCATCAGCCCGGGTGCGGCCGCATTCAGCGTGCCGTCGCCACCGCCAACGATCACCGCATCGACGCGACCGGCATACGCCGCGATTAATTCGCTGTAGCTGCGGGTCTCATCTCCGGCCGGTTGCAGCAGGGTGAAACCGGCCTGAGCCAGCAGCGACTGTGCGCGGCTGGCCTCGGCGCGACCTTTGCGTGAGCGCTGATTAATCAGCAGCAGGGCAGTTTTCTCCTGTTGAGACATACTTTTGCGTTTTTCCGATGTCAAAATGGCCGTAACGAGACGGCAAGTACAGCACCAGCCTGACCGGTGAACAACCCTGCTTGCGCTACTTTACGTAACCTGTTGAGTGCCATTAGCGGCGATAAAGATCGTCTACACTGCTAAGGGTCAGATCCACATTGAGGAGTTGCGATGACAGAACAAGAATTCAGAAAATTGTTAGCCGAACAGGGTTTTGACGAGCCTCTGTTGATTGAGCGTGCAGCAGCAGCCCAGCTTGATAATCATGTACATCCCTTTGAAGCACTGGCACTGATTCTGAGTGGTGACATCACCATCAGTACTGAACAAGGCGATACCACCTATCATCCCGGTGAGACATTTCATCTGCAGCCGAATGAACTCCATCGTGAAGCGTTCGGACCGCAGGGCGTACGCTATCTGGCGGGACGTAAATATGAGTGACTGGCGATCAGCATGAAGGTTTCTGACGATCTTTTTACCCGGCTGGCACGCTCGCCGTTCCGTCAGCGCTTTCGTCTGGGACGTGCGGAATATGATTATGCGAGCAGCAAAGGCGAGCCGGTATTGCGTCAGCACGCCGCAGAGTTTGTGACTCAGCGGCTGGCGCCTGCTCAGCCTGAGAATGATGGCAGGCAGACGCCGATGCGTGGCCATCCTGTGTTTATCGCCCAGCACGCTACCGCAACCTGCTGTCGTGGCTGTCTGAGTAAATGGCACAACATTGGACAGCAACAGCCACTGAGTGCTGAGCAGCAGGCGTATGTGGTGACGGTGCTACTGGAGTGGATTACGCGACAGATGCAGCAGCCTGCGCCGCCTGCTCGCGTGAGCCGAAGCCAGCCGAAACCGGACGACGATCCGCAGCTCGCACTCTGGTAATGGACGAAAAAGCTACAGATTGCCGCTTTTTCTGGTGAAAACTGGCCCTTTTCCATTCCTGGTTTATTCTTAAATCTTTCCTGGAAACACTATGCCAGGATTAAAACCTACACGGCAACGATTCATACAGAGGGAATTATGAAGAAATCAATTATTGCACTGTCTGCTATTTTGCTGGCCTCGCCGGTATTTGCTGCTACCACCACAGACAACACCGTTGCGGAAGCGCATAAAGGCGCTGATACCGCGAAAGAAAAACTGCATCAGACCCAGAACGAAGGCAAAGAGCTGAAGCTGAAGTCTGAGCACGCCGCCGAAGGCAAAAGCGATACCACCGGCAGTAAAATCACTGAAGGTACGCAGAAAGGCTGGCACAAAACCAAAGAAGGCACTGAGAAAGGCTGGGATAAAACCAAGCAGGGTGCTGAAGATCTGAAAAACAAAGCGACTAACTAATTCGCGGCTGTTTTCAGGTTAAAAAAAGAACCCACCGAAAGGTGGGTTTTTTTATGGGTGATAAAGCCGACTCGTAATGCCCCTGGCAGCAACGCATAAGCTCAACGCGCAGGGAACACGGTCAGAAGAGGAAAGCGTCCCGCACCAGGGACAAAAACGCCGGGAGCGTTTTTGAACAACGCAAAGCGTTGGCCCGTTTGCGGGCGCACCTCAGGGATGAGGTGCGTAATCGCGCGGGACGAGCATGCCATGGATGGCGGGTTTTGCGCCTTTCCGATCTGACCGTGTTTCCTGAGCAGGCCTCGCTCTCACTGCGATACTAAGCTGGGTTTGCCTGACGCGGATTACGCTTTCTTTTCCGCTGTTTCTTTCTCTGAGGCGGCTAACGCAGCGACTTTCCTTTCCGTCTCTGCAGCCGCATCGGCGGAGGCCGCCGCCGCTTCAGCCGCCGCCTCTGCCGCGGTATCGGACTGTTTCTTACCTTCTTCGATAAACTCTTCGTCGATGGCTTCGATATTTTCGCGGTTATCGCGTCCGGAGAGCAGGTTCCAGCAGGCGATAAACAGGGCAGCGATCACCGGACCGATAACAAAACCGTTGATGCCGTAAATCTCCATGCCGCCCAGGGTGGCGATCAGGATCAGATAGTCAGGCATTTTAGTATCTTTGCCGACCAGCAGCGGACGCAGGATGTTATCCACCAGTCCGACAATCACCACGAAGAAGCCCACCAGGAACAGCCCTTTCCACAGTGCACCGGTGGCGAAGAAGAAGATCGCCGCAGGCACCCAGATAATGGCGGAACCGACTGCCGGAATAAGGGAGAGGAAGGCCATCAGCGCGCCCCACAGCAGGCTGCCGTCGATGCCGGTAAACCAGAATGCCAGCCCGCCAAGAATACCCTGAACAATACCGACCACCACTGTGCCTTTCACCGTCGCGCGCGCCACGGCAGCAAACTTCACCATCAGGTGATGCTTCACATAGGTTGAGAGCGGCAGCGCTTCCAGGATCAGATGCACCAGATAGGAGCCATCTTTCAGCAGGAAGAACAGCAGATAAAGCATCACGCCAAAGCCGACGGTGAAGCTGAATGTCCCTTTACCGATGATAAAGGCGCTGCCTGCGACATACTGACCGCCCTTGAGGGCAAACGAGGAGAGCTTCTGCTGAATCTGTTCGGCATTATCCAGATTATTTTCAGCCAGATAATGTTTTGCCCAGCGCGGCAGATGCTGCAACAGATCGGCGAAGACTGCCGGGAACTGCGCCGAATTGGTCTGCAGTTTGTGATAGACCGCGTTGGTTTCGACCACCAGCGATGAGGCGATAATGGCCAGCGGCGTGAACACAATCAGACAGATACAGAGCAGGGTAATCAACGCGGCCAGGCCATTGCGCTCGCCCATTCGGATCCGCAGATACATTTTCAGCGGATGGAAAATCACCGCCAGAATGGCCGCCCATAAAATCGGCGAGAAATAGGGCGAAAGCACCTCAAAAAAAGCGAGGGTGGCGATAGCCAGAATCAAAATGAAAAACCCGATGTTCAATCCTTTAAAACGCATGGAAAAACCTCATCTGGAACAACTCTGATAAACCCGACGCGCGAATTTTCTGTGTCGGGCTTTGCTTATGCGGCTGCCTCGTCACGGATTATCGGTCAGGCTTTGCTTTTTAAACGCCGCTGATGGCAGCATCATGCTGGCTAACTCTTTGAAAGGTCTGGCAGAAGTGATGAACGGGCAAAGAGCGTTCGCTGCGTGACTTCCGTTCGGTAACACGCTGCAACTGACAGCAGCGCGCTGGATCCTACATTAGCGTAGCGGTTTCGACCATTATTGGTAGGTCAGAGATTCATGTTCCCGGTGGATGCTGCCGATAACCCTGTTAACTGGATAAAAAACAGGCGATGAAAAATGGTTAAACAAAAATGTTTAACGGTGCTGCTGGCGCTGATATTAACCGGCTGTGCCACCAAGCAGTATCCGCAGGCGGCCGCGGTGACGCCGGAAGAGACGGCGATGCTGAATTGCAGCGCGCTGGATCAGGAGCTGGTGAAAGCGCACAGCGTGCAGAGTGATATTAAGCAGACCGGCCAGTTTGATGCACTGACCGTGCTGGGCTTTGTCGGGGATTTCGGGCTGGGCAATGGCATTGCGAAATACAATGCCAGCCAGAAGGCGGAGCGGCGACTGACTCAGTTGCAGTCGCTGAAAGCCGCGAAGTGCAGCCAGCGTCTTTCGTAGCGGGCTGCGCCGGGTCAGCCAAGCGTCCGTTCGCTGACATGCTGCAGCCGGACATTCTCGGCGGCGCGTTTACCGGCAAGGAAGGCGTGATCGGAATTATAATATTCCCACTCGCTGTAGCGGCCTGACAGATGAATATCCTGGGTCAGCAGCCACTGGCGGATCAGCGCCACGTTAGCGCTGCGCGCATGGTCATAAACCACATAGGCGTAGGGCATATCGACCTCAGAGGCGCAGAGCAGCGGATCATCAGCGGTGATCATACCGACTCTGATGCAATCCTGACGGCAGCGCTCAATCAGCGCATTCCCCTCCAGCGGCAGCGGGTTGGCCGCGTTATAGGTGATTTCGCAGGTTAAGCCGAAACCGCCCGGCGGGTTGCAGTGCGGACTGGCATTGCCCTGCACAAAGATACGGTGAAACAGCGTATCGCCAGGATAGTAAATCCAGTGCTTTTCGGTCAGGTCAGCGCGGCCAATCCCCAGATTAACGCAGCGCACCGAGACAAACTGCAGCTGCGCCGCCGCCCGTTGTACATTCTCCGGCACCTCATCGCCCATCAGTTTAATCAGCTCCGGCAGCGGCATGGTGCTGATTAATTGCTCATAACGGTAGTGGCGACCCTCCGCCAGCAGCGCGACGTGCGCCTGCGGGTAGATGCGGGTCAGGGTGGCGTCCGTTTCCAGCGTACATTTCAGGTGCGGCAAAAAGCCGGACATCAGTGCCTGGAAGCCACCGCGCAGCGGATAGCCGAAACGGGCGTTGGGGCCAACCGGTTTCGCCAGCGGTTGCAGCGCGCCATCAATGATCTGCGCCAGGTCGGGCAACGGGACGCGTCCGCCCAGCCATGAGGTTTCCATTTCGGTCAGCGGCACCTTCCACAGTTTCTGATTGTAGGGCAGGGCGAAATGACGCGCGATGCCTTTACCCCAGGTGCGCATTATGAAGTGCTGGAAATCCTCTTCGCCTTCCACAACACCTGTGCTGCTGCCCTCATCGGGGATCGCGCCATCTGCGCAGCAGTCCCGCCGCGCCCGCGCCCGATCCAGTGGCACAGCGGCGGCGGCCGTTTCACCATAACGCGCCTCAATAGCGCCCAGCACGCACTCTTTTACCACCTCAACCGGCAAGCCGTGCAGCGCGGACTGGAAGGGATAGCGGGTATAAACGCCGTCGCTGTAGACCCAGGCTTCACGCGCCTGCCAGTGCAGGTTGTCGCCCAGCAACATCTCATAGAGCTGCAACACGTAGGGATCCTGCGAGAACATAATGTGACCGGCATAGTCGAAGGTAAAACCCTGATCGTCTATTGAGCGGCACCAGCCGCCAGGCGTGGCATTTTTCTCCAGCAGCACGGCGCCTTCGCCATAGTGATAACCGGCGCTCAGCCCGGTTGGCCCGGCTCCGATAATCAGGCAGGGCACGGCTTCACTCTCCAGCATCAATGGGGTTAACGGCATCACATTAGCCTGTGCGCTGCCCGGACTGGCCGACTTTAGTGCGGGCTGACGCTGCGTCAGCGCCTGCTGGATCAGTCCATGAATCTGTTCAGCGGTGCGATCCCATGAGGTGGCATCGACCTTTGCCTGCATCCGTCCCGCCAGCGCCAGCCGCTCTGCGGCACCGATCGCCATCGCCTGTTCACAGGCGGCAATAAATTCAGCGTGACTCTCTGCCACCGCCACTTCCTCTGCGTAATGTCGCGCAACATCAATAATCGCGGTACTGACAATCGGCAGCTGCGCCGCCATATACTCCAGCACCTTGGTCGGTGAGATGTAGCGCGTAGAGGCATTGATGGCAAACGGCATCAGACAGACATCCCAGCCCGCCAGAAACTGCGGCAGCGCCTGGTAGGGCTGCTGTCCGAGCCAGTGAATATTGTCGCGCTGCGGCAGGCTGGCCGGATCAATTTTTACCACCGGCCCGACCATAATGATCTGCCATTCGGGGTGGCTGTCCGCCAGCGCCGCAATCAGCGGCAGGTCGATGCGCTCATCCAGCACGCCGTAATAGCCAAGACGCTGTGCCGGAATCGCATCCTGCAACGGATGACGATTGCTGCGATCGCGCGCCTGCTCAAAGTGGATAGCATCCACGCTGCTGGGAAAGCAAAAGACCTGAGGATGTTTGTCACGCTTCGCTTCATAGAGGCTGGTGCCGCCGGTAAAGACCAGGTCGGCGCGGGTCATCAGCGCAGATTCGCGCTGCTGCAGCTGGCGCGGCGCATTCTGAAAAGCGGAAAGCTCATCCATGCAGTCGTAAATCACCAGTGACGGATCAAAAGGTGTCAGCAACGGCAGCGCCATCGGCGTATAGAACCAGATCAGCGGCTGTTCATCTTCCTCCAGCAGCGGTGTCAGCAACAGCAGCAGCGGGGCGATCTGGCTGTCGTGAAAACCCGGCGCGTCGCTGTCAGTATGCGGCTGGATCACCGTGATGTTTGCGGCAGGCGAGCTCTGATGCAGGCCCTGTGGCCCCGCCTGCCAGACCGGCTCCTCGACAAACAGCACACGATAGTGCTGTGCCAGTCGTGTCAGTAGCTGCTGCGGACGCTGGAAAACAAATCCCCAGCGTAAATGGCTGAAAACGATGAGAACAGGTGGTTTCATAGTGTGCTCCTGACAGGGGTGTTGTGAGGACTGGATGTGCTGCAAAAAGCGCTGCGCCTGACATAATGCGTCGGCATAAGGCTGCTGTAGCTGACGGGCATAGGGATCGGCCCCCAGCAGATCGAGATCCCACAAACCGCTGCGGGTCCAGAAGGTGGTCTCCTCCCATAAGGGGCGATCGAGGATCGGATAGAGGCAGATGCCGAGCAGCTCAACGCCTGCCAGTTGCGCCTGTGCAACCTGCGCGGCGATCTCAAGGATCCAGCTGCCGCGTCCGCTGCCGACATGGCTGGTTTCCGCCAGCAGCAGTGGCCGCTGATAACGCTGCCAGGCCTGCTGCAGCATCCGATGCAGCGGCAGGCGTCGGCTGTCGCCCAGATGCCAGTAAAGTCGCTGGTTTGATCCCTGCTCCCACTGGTTGTCGTGGTAGTAATTCACGCCAATCAGATCGAGATAGCGTGGCGCGCCGCCCAGTTCCGGGTTACGCCTGCCGCTCAGCATGTCCCACGCCTGATACTGGGTGTCACACATCTCACGTGCCAGCACGTCGCTGGCCGGATCGGCGGGATCGGGCACGATATGGATCAGCGGATCACAGTGCAGCAGACGGGCTCGCGGATCGGCCAGCCAGATGGCATCACAGGCTGCCAGGGTGGCGCGCACCAGCTGCTGCTTGGCGGCATCCGCCCGATCCGGCTCAGGGAGCGCCTCACAGGCGAACAGCCCTACCGAGATGCCCCAGCTGACAAAGGAGATCTCATTCATCGGAGAGTAGACCGGCGCCTGCTGATACCAGGGGGCCAGGAAGCGGGCCAGTGCGCCACAGAAGGTGGCGAAACGGCTTACAAAGTCGTGATCAAACAGGCTGACGTCATCGGGCCAGCCGTAGTGGCAGATTGTCCAGCTCAGCTGAATGCCCTGCAGCTCTGCGGCCTGCATCCGGGCCGCTACCGTGGAGAAGTCATAGCGGCCATTACGCTCACATAACCGCCAACCTACGCTTTCGCGCACCGTGCGAATGGTAAAGGGGGCCAGGGCGGCATAATCCTCTGCTGCACGCGCCTGATGCTGGTTAAGATCGTTCATCGACAGCGCAAGGCCGGCAGGATTGATATGATCGGCACCTTCGTAGCCGGCCTGCCAGAAACTGGAAAAGGGCGTCATGGCATCTCCCGAAAAAAAGCAACACGCTTCCCGCTGACGAGCCGTCGCAAAACGGGTCAGGGCGTCAGGGTATGCAAAGCAGAGGGGCCCATTTGACCACTCTGAACGGACGGGCGATCCATGCCATAAGCCACAGACACTGAGTTGCAGCTATCAGGGCCTGTCGCGGTGTGGGCGAGTGAGATAGCAGGTATAGATCAGCGACGCTATCGGCAGAAAAAGGCTGGCTTCTCTGGATGTTAACGTGATTTATGGAAGCCTTACTGGAAAGTATAGGCAGTAAGGTTTTGTTCGCAATTTATTGAAGTAAAAAGAAAAAAGCGCAGCGGTAAAAATTATCCAGCCATAAACAGGAAATTTTAGCGTTCGGTTTTTCAAATGAATCGATAAGCGCAGCGTGAACAGAGTCAGCGCCATTTTCAGCTTTGTTAACCTTTTCCTTAACATGCAGAGAGGTCAGACTCGCCCACTTTCGCGTTACAGCTTCGCTTGCCTTTTGGCGGGCTGGCGACAAGATTTACTTATCACTGGCCTGAATCTGCGGGTCATCAACGGGTGATGCGACGATGCGCGCCCCTTAAAACAGGATGTTTTACAGACTATGTTCTCATTCGACTGGCACCGTTTCTTACTTAACGATCAACCGGCCACCTTTTTGTTTGAAGTGGTGGCACGAGTCATGATCGCCTATCTGGTGGTGTTCACCTTTCTGAAAGTGTCAGGCCGGCGCGGCGTGCGCCAGCTGTCGCTGTTCGAACTGGTGGTCATCCTGACGCTGGGTTCCGCTTCCGGTGATGTGACGTTCTACGATGATGTGCCGGTTCTGCCGGTCATTATGGTGTTTGTGGTCCTGCTGGCGCTCTACCGCTTCACTACCTGGCTGACGGCACACAGCCCGCGCTTTTCACGGCTTATTCAGGGCGACGTGATTACCCTGATCAAAGAGGGGTTGTATGTGCTGGAAAGTATGGATCGGCTGAATATTTCTGAAGATGAGTTCTATATGGAGTTGCGGCAGAGTGGTGTGGAGCATCTGGGGCAGATCCGGCTGGCGCTGGTGGAGGTCGATGGTCAGCTCAGCCTCTACTTCTATGACGATGAAGAGATGCGCGCCGGGTTAAGCGTACTGCCCCCGGAGCACCGGCAGGATTACAGCACCGTGCCGGTCAGCGCGCTCTATGCCTGCACCCATTGCGGCCAGACGCAGATGATTGAGGCTGAGCAGCAGGCCGTCTGCCCGCGCTGTCAGCGACAGCGCTGGTCTGCGGCACTGACCGTGCGTCGGCTGCATTAACGGCCTCAGCGTTCAGGGCTTGCCGCGTCTTTATCGGCCCGATTAACACCGGCGAAGCAGGCGCTGAGCGGGCGCTTTTGCTGCCCCCCGGCAGCGAAATTATCTGCACTCAGCCAGGCGCTCAGGGCGCGCTGAACATCCGGCCATTCACGGTCAATAATTGATAGCCAGTCGGTATCGCGATTGCGCTGTTTACGCGTCATCACCTGACGAAAACGCCCCTCAAAGCGGAACCCCAGCCGTTCTGCCGCGCGACGTGATGCGACATTCGTGGAATCACAGCGCCACGCCACCCGCCGATAGCCGAGCGAGAAAGCCTGTTGCAGCAGCAGATAAATCGCCTCGCTGCCGATGACACTGCGCTGCATCAGCAGCGACCAGGTGACGTGACCGATTTCAAGCGTGCCGTGTCCGGGCTCAATGCTGGCGAAGCAGACGACTCCACAGGGCTGCTGTTTCAGCGTGCAGACCACGAACGGAACCAGGGCCGCATCCGCCACTTTATCCGCAATCCAGCGCTGCATCTGCGGCAGTGAGGCGGGCCGCTCCGCACTCAGCCAGGTCCAGTCGCGATCATCCGGTGCCAGCATAAATGCCTGCCACAGCGGTTCTGCATGATCGATGCTCAGCGGCAGGAGAAGGCAGTGCTGGCCCGTGAGTGGCACACAGGGTGGCCTGGTGACCGGTTGCCAGTCGGGCAGTGCCTCACCGACCGGCTGATTAAACTGATTGATGTTCAATAGCATCCTCCTGAAGGGAAACGGACGTAAGCGGGAAAGTCTGGTGCCGAATTGACTGGCTATCCGAACCGCGGTTAAACCCGTCGCAGCTTGTTCCCGCTTACCACATAACTTTGCCTGTTACTGACAGAAAATGAAAACCCTTCAGGCAGCATAGCGGCACCGTTACCAAAGAGGTGTACGTATGAAAGTGAGGGTGGCCAGTGCATTACTGTTATTGCTGTTATCGTTTGGCGCGTTTTCACAACAGGTGATCAGCGAAAGTCATCCCCATTCACGCAGTGCGCGATGGCTGGAGCAGGGCAGTCAGGTAGATACGGCGGATTCGCCGGATGAACATCTGCTGGAGAGGCGGGAGTGGCGAAGCAGCCTGCAGCGTAAGCCGTTCTGAGATGAGATCCCCGGCGAAGAAGGGCCGGGGAGCCAGGGTTAAGCGTTTCAGACCCGTTGTGAAACTATATCGTAGCCTGTGTCGCGGCCATGCCAGGCACCAGAATCACCTTGCGGCACTCCTCTTCGCGTTTAGCGAAAATATCGTAGCCACGCGCGGCATCTTCCAGCGGCAGATGGTGGGTAATAATCTCCTCCGGCGTCAGATGGCCCTGCTCGATCAGCTTCAGCAGGTCGGGCAGATAAGCGTGCACGTGGGTCTGTCCCATCTTAAAGGTCAGCCCTTTGTCAAAAGCGTCACCAAACAGGAAACCGTGAATGAATCCGGCGTAGACGCCCGGCACGCTGACGATACCGCCACGCCGCACTGCGGCAATACACTGACGCAACGCTTTACCGCTGCTGCCTTCCAGTTTGAGATTGGTGAGCACGGTTTCGGTCATGCTGCCTTTTGCCTCGAACCCTACCGCATCAATCACCGCATCCACACCGCGATTGCCGGTGCTGTGTTCGATAATCCAGCCGGCCGGGTCATCGATCTCATCGAAGTTAATCGGGATAACACCGTAGCGCTCGCGGGCAAAGTTTAAGCGGTAGTTATTGTGGTCGATCATGTAGATCTGTTCGGCACCCTGCTGTCGGGCGCAGGCGGCACTGAGCAGGCCAACCGGTCCGGCACCGAAAATCGCCAGGCTGGAGCCAGGTTTCACCTCGGCGTTTTTAACTGCCTGCCACGCGGTGGGCAGAATGTCTGACAGGAACAGCACTTTCTCATCCGACAGCACCGACGGCACTTTAAACGGGCCGGTATTGGCTTTCGGCACCCGGACATATTCCGCCTGTCCACCGGGCACTCCGCCATAGAGTTTGCTGAAACCAAACAGGGCCGCGGGCGGCGTGATGTTTTTCCGGTTCAGGATGGCACCCCGTCCGCTGTTGGTATTTTCACAGGCAGCATACTGGCTCATCAGGCAGAAAAAGCAGTCGCCACAGGCGATAACAAACGGGATCACCACCCGATCGCCTTTGGCCACGGCGGTCACTGCGCTGCCAGCCTCAACTACTTCGCCCATAAACTCATGACCAAAGATATCTCCGTGCCCGGTACCGGGGATTTTACCGCGGTAAAGGTGCAGGTCTGAACCGCAAATGGCGGTGGCGGTCACACGCAGAATAATGTCATCTGCGGCTTCCAGACCGGGATCGGGCACGTTATCGACGCTGACTTTATGGGGGCCGTGATAAGTTAATGCTTTCATCTGTTCATCTCCTGATGATTAGGGGACGGTGGCCAGACCAGCAGGTGTGGCCACGCACGGGAAAGACTCAGGAAACCTGAAATCGAAACCTGTCAGAAGTGTAGTAATCCTTTGAAGAGTAAGCAGAGCGGTGCAGCCGGCTGGCCAGTTTCAGCCGGGCTGACAGGGCGGCTGCGGCTGCGCTGTGGCGGCCTTCACAGGCCGGGTATCGGGCTGCCAGAGAGCGGGGGCGGCAAACGCACGACGATAAACCGTGTCGATTTGTGCCGGAACCTGTTCAATGTAGTGCCAGGCATGCTCACGCGTTTCACCGGTGAGCTGCTGCAGATAGTGCCGCGCGTCGTCCAGCGTCGGGATCTGGCCTTCCACACCCGCCATACGGGCAGGCAGAGCGGTCCAGATCAGACCTTCAATGCCCTTGGTCTTAGCCCACTCTGCCAGTGGTCCCGCTGAGGTCGCTGTCACCGTCATCATCCCGATGCCATCGGGGCGGCTGTCAGGAATCCCCTCACGGAGGCGCAATGCGCGGCAGGCGCTCTCAAGTGAAGCGGTATTCAGCCAGGCCCAGAGCACCGGCACCGGGTGGGCGTTAAGACAGATCGCGGTCGCCAGTTCGCCACCGTCACTGATGCGCACAAACTCAATCGGTAGTTCAGGACCATCATGATGCCACTGACTGGCCACCGGCAGCGCGCCAGCTTTCCAGATTAACGATCCCCATCCGAGGCAGGCAATTTTCATTCTCTTCTCCTGTACGCCTGTCGGCGTGATCGCGACAGAACCTGTTTAAGCGTAGCCCGTTGCGCTGAACCGTTACAGGGATCACCTTTTCCGGGCGGTAAAACCGCCACAAAGATGGCATGATCGCCGCGCAGTCACTTTGCACAACCTGACGGTTTTTTCAGCAATCCATGCGTGTTTATCTGCATAGCTTGAACTTTTATCGTCAGGTAGTGTAAAAAGTGGCGCACGCAATCGATTACCTATGCACGGGCGGGTCAGCATTACGTTAACTGATCCGGTTGCAGCTGAGGCGGAGAGTGGGGCGTACATTTGCCTGCCTGACGGCTCAGGTTACTGGCGGCTTTTAATACGGAAAATCTGATGAAAACCACGCAAACTGGCACGCTGGGCGCGCTTGAGAGTGACGTCGATACGGGATGGCGTAAAACCGATACCATGTGGATGCTGGGTTTATACGGCACGGCGATTGGGGCGGGTGTCCTGTTTCTGCCCATTAATGCCGGCGTCGGTGGGCTGATCCCGCTGATCATCATGGCGATACTGGCGTTTCCGCTGACCTTTTTTGCGCACCGCGCGCTGACCCGATTTGTTCTCTCCGGTAAAAATCCGGCCGGGGATATCACCGAGGTGGTCGAGGAGCATTTTGGCGTTGGTGCGGGCAAGCTGATTACGCTGCTCTATTTCTTCGCTATCTACCCGATTCTGCTGATGTACAGCGTAGCGATCACCAACACGGTGGAGAGCCTGATGGTGCATCAGCTCGGTCTGGTGCCGCCGCCGCGTGTGCTGCTGTCGCTGCTGCTGATTGTCGGACTGATGACCATTGTGCGTTTTGGCGAGAAGATGATTGTCAAAGCGATGAGCGTGCTGGTTTATCCCTTTGTGGCGGTGCTGATGCTGATGGCCTGCTATCTGATCCCGCACTGGCACGGCGCTGTGCTTTCGACCCTGAACGTTCAGCCCGCGGGCAGCAGCCTGTGGATGACGCTGTGGCTGGCGATTCCGGTGATGGTCTTCTCGTTTAACCACTCGCCGATCATCTCCTCATTCGCGCTGGCGAAGCGGGAAGAGTATGGCGATGCTGCAGAGAAAAAGTGTTCGCGCATTCTGGCCTGCTCGCACCTGATGATGGTAGTGACGGTGATGTTCTTTGTCTTCAGCTGCGTGCTGAGCCTGTCGCCTGAAGATTTACACGCCGCCAAGGCGCAGAACATCACCATTCTTTCCTATCTGGCTAACCATTTTCAGGTGCCGATGATCGCCTGGCTGGGACCGCTGATTGCCATTGTGGCGATCACGAAATCGTTTCTCGGTCACTATCTTGGTGCGCGCGAAGGGTTTAACGGCATGGTTAATAAGGCGCTGCGCAGTCGCGGCAAAACCATCGCGCCCGCCAGACTGAATCGCCTGACCGCACTCTTTATGCTGCTGACGACCTGGCTGGTGGCGACGCTGGACCCCAATATTCTCGGCATGATTGAGACGCTTGGCGGACCGGTAATTGCGATGATTCTGTTCCTGATGCCGATGTACGCTATCCAGAAGATACCCGCAATGCGGAAGTACAGCGGTCACATCAGCAACCTGTTTGTGGTGCTGATCGGACTGATTGCCATCTCCGCAATCTTCTATTCGCTGGTGAAGTAACACTTAGCGCGGCTGGCGCATCTCAGCCCGGTTGAGGTGCGCCAGTAGTTCGTCCGTCTGCTGCTCTGAATAAACCGCGATTCCGTGCTGACGCAACAGTGCGGTCGCCACGCCCGCACCGGGCTGCTGCTGACCGCTGAAACGGCCATCATAAATAGCCTGACTGCCGCAGGTCGGGCTGCCGTCACTGAGCAGGGCATAGCGGCATCCGGCCTGCTGCGCAGTGCGTAGTGCCAGCCAGGCGGCCAGCGTATAAATCTGCGTCACATCCCGCCCGTCACTCTCCACCACCCTGGCGCGTCCCGCCAGCACCTCTGCACCATCGCCTCCCACAATTTCAGCTGGCAGACGCGGCGTGGGCAATCCTGCGCCCAGTTCCGGGCAGTAGATTACCAGCCGCTGCTCCTGACGCCACTGCGTCAGCGCCGCCCGCATCAGCGTCTTGCTGCTGCCGTTATAACGTACCCGACATCCCATCAGACAGGCGCTGACCAGGATTTTGTGGTGCAGAGAACCGGTGGATGTGGTCATAGAAACTCCTGGCTGACGTATCTGGTTAGCAATATTTACATTTGTTATTTATTAGCATGTTAGAGTTAACGCGAATAATTATTATTCCTTAATCAGGTATGAGAAAAATGAAAATCGGGATAGTTGCTGCCACCACACTTTTACTCTCAACCGCCTGCGCGGCCACCACCTATCCGGTCACGGTGACCGATATGGATGGTCAGACAATTACGCTGCAAAAAGAGCCGCAGCATGTGATTTTACAGGATGGGCGTGACGTGATGGCGCTGGCGTTACTGGATCGGCAGAACCCGTTTCAGCGGGTCGTCGCCTGGAACAACCTGCCAAAAAAGCAGGATACCCAGACCTGGGAGCTGCTGAAGCAGCGCTGGCCGCAGGCGGCATCGATTGATGATATGGGCTTTAACGATCAGGGACAGGTCAATCTGGAGAGTGTGCTGGCGAAGCAGCCCGATCTGATGATTGCGCAGCTGCGCGCCAAACCGGCCCTGACGCAGTCAGGCGTGCTCGCCACCCTGAAAAATCTCCATATCCCGGTGCTGTTCCTTGATGATGAACTCCATCCAAAAGAGAACACCCTCAAGAGCGTGAAAGTGCTTGGCACCGTTCTGAATCGCGAAGCCGAGGCAAAAGCCTACGCCGATTTTTACCAGCAGCGCTGGCAGATGCTTCAGCAGAAGATTGCGCAGGTGCAGCACAAACCAACGGTGTTTATTGAACCGATTGCCGGTAATAGCGACAACTGCTGCTTTACCCACGGTCATAACGGCTGGGGCGCGCTGGTGGAAGCGGTCGGCGGCAAGAATATCGGTTCTGCACTGCTGCCCGGCAGCTCAGGATTTGTGTCGCTGGAGAAGATTATCGCCATGAAGCCGGACGTCTATATCATGACCGGCTCCAAACGCCCGAACAGTAACGTGCTGCCGTTTGGTTACGGTGCCAGTCAGACCGACGTGACCGCCACCTTTAACCGCCTGCAGAGCCGCACCGGTCTGGAGCAGATTGAACCGGTGAAACAGAAGCGGGTATATGGCGTTTATCACCATTTCTATAATCACCCTTACAACATTATCGGCATGGAAATTCTGGCAAAAGATCTCTATCCGGACGTGTTCCGCGATCTGGATCCGACGGCTGATTACCATCACATCGTGACGCATTTTACCGGGTTACCGGATGCGCCAGTGATCCTCAGCACCCCATAACTGCAAAAATGTCAGGGTGCGTTTCAGCATCCTGACTGTTCACCGGCCATCATCGTCACAACCAGAGAGTGATTTTCAGTCAGCGCAGGCTGCCCGTTTAACATCTGGATTGCGTCAGTAAAGTTGTCATCGCATGTCCTGTGTTAAGAAAGCGATAAGCAAGCGTAATAGTGTGTAAGTTACCGGATTTTAAGACTTTTACAGGTGTCTCCCGCCACAATTATTGCCATGATGCCGATCAACGGTGCCTGAACAGCCGTTATTTTCGGAGGCAGTATCATGAAAAAAACAACATTAACGCTTATCGCTTCACTTTTGACATGCAGCACGCTCTTTTCTCAGGCCGCACGGGCAGACGATCGTGATGATGCGCACCGCATGCCTGTGCCGCATCAGAACGGTGACCCTCGTCCTGACAATCGCGGTCCTGACCAGAATCAGGAGCGCGGCAACAATCGTCATGGCAGCGTCAATCATCGCCCGGATCTGGACAACAACGGTCGGGGCAGAGACGCCCGCAATGACCGCGACCATTTCGCCTGGCAGGGGCACGACTTCCGTCGCGGGCATCCTGTCCCGCAGGAGTATCGCGGCGACCATTACCGCGTAGCCGACTGGCATGAACGGGGTCTGCGTGAACCGCCGCGCGGTTATCACTGGGCAGACATCGACGGCAACTATGTGCTGATTGCTGCCGCAACCGGGGTAATTACCGCGCTGGTACTGAACAGCGCCCTGAACTGATCCCCCGGGATGGCTGCGGCCATCCCGCTTTCTTTCCGTTTTGCTGCGCCAGCGGCTATCCTGACACTCCACGCTGAAAATTCCCTGTGTAAGGAGTCATGATGACGACGGTTAAGATGGTTGCGGTAGATATGGATGGCACGTTTCTGGACGACAACAAGCAGTACAATCGATCCCGCTTTCTCGCCTGCTATCAGCAACTCACCGCCCGTGACATCAAATTTGTGGTGGCCAGCGGCAATCAGTATTACCAGCTCAAATCATTCTTCCCGGAGATCGCCAGCGATATCGCCTTTGTGGCGGAGAACGGCGCATGGATTATCGATCGTGACGAGGAGCTGTTTTGCGGTGCCTTTGAACGTCACGATGTTCAGGCGGTGATCGATACCCTGCAAAACGGCGACTATCCGGGTCTGCGTTACCTGCTGTGTGGACGTGACAGCGCCTATTACTTCGACGGCATGGAAGAAACCTGGCTGAAGAAGATGCGCCACTACTGTCACAGGCTGAAGCCGATTCATCATCTGGATGAGGTGCAGGATGATCGGCTGTTTAAGTTCGCCCTGAATCTCTCTGACGACTACATCGAACCCCTGATGGCGGATATTGAGCGGCTGCACCAGGGCCGGGTGGCAGCGACCTCAAGCGGTCACGGTTCGGTTGATTTGATCGTTCCGGGAAATCATAAAGCGCACGGTCTGGATCTGCTGGCACAACGCTGGGGGATCACGCATGACCAGGTGCTGGCCTTTGGCGATGGCGGTAACGATCTGGAGATGCTCAGACAGTCCGGCTTCAGTTTTGCCATGGGCAACGCGCCAGAGCGGGTGAAGCAGGCGGCGCGCTATGCCGCGCCCTCTAACAACGAGCAGGGCGTGCTGCAGGTGATTGAGCAGATGCTGGCAGGTGAGGGGCCTTTCAGCCCCACGGAGGCTTAGCCGGCTGGCTCAGAAAACGGGCGCAACAGGATAGCGCTGAGGAGCAGCAAAGCCGGGCGAGGCTGGCAGGCCCGGCTGTGCCTGATCGGTGAAGGCGGGCAGCGGGGCCCTTGATCACGCCGTGATTTGCCAGGCCTGTGCGATCATCATCTGCATCTGTTCGCGGCTGTAATTCACCAGCGAATTTTTGCTGTTGGCACGCGCCAGAATCCACTCCACCTCGGCGCGGCTCAGTGAAGGGCCATCCTGCCAGAACGGGGTGATCGCCTGCTGCTGCAGCCACTGTTTCAGAAACTGCGCCGGTGAGTCCGTGGTTTCGCTGAAGAGCTGTGGGTGCAGTTCCGCCATCAGCTTACGCTGCAGCGGCTGCTCGCTGTCGGACAACAGATCCAGGAACGGAAACAGCAAACGTCCGCATACTTCACCGTGATGGAATGGCTTTATCGCGCCCAGTTCCCCTGCAATACCGTGGATCACCCCCAGACCCGCACTGCTGAGACTGACACCCCCCAGCCACGACGCCATCATCATGGCTTCCCGTGCCTCGTCGCCAGCAGCATCCTTGCGATTAAGTGCAGGCCAGGCCTGAATGAACTGACGCAGGCCGGTCAGCGCCAGCTGTCGGGTAAAGAGGTTGCCTTTGCCGGAGAGATACGCTTCAAAAAGGTGGGTAAAAGCATCAATTCCGCAGGTTGCCAGCACAGGGTCCGGCGCACCTTTCAGCAGATCGGCATCGAGAATGGCCACCTCCGGCACAAAGACCGGGTGGCGCAGTGACGCTTTTATCTGAATGTCACGCTGGTCAGTCACCACCGCATTTTGCGTCACCTCACTGCCGGTACCGGCGGTGGTCGGGATAGCAATCAGCGGCAACGTGATGGGCTGAACCACGGTGTCACCCACTTTTTCCAGATAGCGGGCGGTTGGCAACGGGTGTTGTACCATCGCGCTAAACGCTTTTGCCGCATCCAGCACGCTACCCCCGCCAATCGCCACTACGCGATCGACATGGCCGCGCCAGCGTGCAACCCAGCCATCGATCTCGGCGGGTGAGGCTTCATGGCTGACAATTTCATAGCCGATAATATGATCGTTGAGGCCGGCTTTTAACCGTGCATAGGCCGGGCCCTGCAGAAAAGATTGCCCGCAAAACAGCAGGGTAGGCTGTGACCGGGCGGCCAGCAGAGGCACCAGTTTATCGAGGCTCCCCCGGCCAAAGAGGGTTCGTTGATTACTGTACAGCTCACTCAGGTTCTCACTCACCATCACATTCCTTTTACATTTCGCTAAAATCTGAGTGTAACGAAAAGCGCGGCGCTGGGACTGGCAAACTTTCTGATAACGCATTGGCAAAAAGTTGATCACCTTCGCAAAACAGAAATTCACCCCCGGCGGGGTGGTGCTTTCATGATGATGTTACCCTTAACATGTTATCGGTAACAGCGTTTGTCGGAATGTGTAAACATCTTACAGGCGCACTGTTTTGTAGCCCTCAGGGGATCATGATAATAAACCGACACTGAATGACATTCAGTGCATAAGGTGGAGAAAAGCTATGCCATTACTCTATGTGGCGATCGGCGTCGCGTTACTGCTGCTGCTGATGATTCGCTTTAAGCTTAATGGATTTATCGCGCTGATCCTGGTGGCGCTGGCGGTCGGTGTGATGCAGGGCATGCCGGTAAATAAAGTGATTACCTCAATCAAAGCGGGCGTGGGTGGCACGCTGGGCAGCCTGGCGCTGATCATGGGCTTTGGTGCCATGCTCGGTAAACTGCTGGCCGACTGCGGCGGTGCGCAGCGTATCGCCACTACCCTGATTGAAAAATTTGGCACTAAGCATATTCAGTGGGCGCTGGTGCTGACCGGTTTTATCGTCGGATTTGCGCTGTTCTATGAAGTCGGTTTTGTGCTGATGCTGCCGCTGGTGTTCAGCGTTGCGGCGTCAGCACGTGTGCCGCTGCTCTATGTCGGGGTGCCGATGGCGGCTGCCCTCTCAGTGACGCACGGCTTTCTTCCGCCGCATCCTGGCCCGACCGCAATCGCGACGCTGTTTAACGCTGACATGGGTAAAACGCTGCTGTTTGGTACGCTGCTGGGTATTCCCACGGTTATTCTGGCTGGCCCGGTCTACGCTCGTTTCCTGAAAGGCATCGACAAACCGATTCCTGAGGGACTCTATAACCCGAAAACCTTTACCGAGGCGGAAATGCCGGGGTTTGGCGTCAGCGTCTGGACGGCACTGGTACCTGTCGTGCTGATGGCGCTGCGTGCGGTGGCGGAGATGCTGCTGCCTAAAGGCCATGTGCTGCTGCCGTATGCGGAATTCTTTGGCGACCCGGTGATGGCGACACTGATTGCGGTGCTGATTGCGATCTTCACCTTTGGACTGAATCGCGGCCGCACGATGGAACAGGTGATGGATACCCTGACCGACTCGATCAAAATCATCGCCATGATGTTGCTGATCATTGGCGGTGGCGGTGCCTTCAAACAGGTGCTGGTGGACAGCGGCGTGGATAAATATATCGCCAGCATGATGCATTCTACTCAGCTGTCGCCAATCTTTATGGCCTGGTCGATTGCCGCAGTGCTGCGTATTGCACTGGGTTCCGCTACGGTAGCGGCCATTACCGCCGGGGGGATTGTAGCACCGCTGATTGTTACCAGCGGCGCCAGCCCGGAACTGATGGTAATCGCCGTAGGGTCCGGCAGCGTGATCTTCTCGCACGTTAACGATCCTGGCTTCTGGCTGTTCAAAGAGTATTTCAACCTGACGATTGGCGAAACCATCCGCTCCTGGTCGGCGCTGGAAACCATTATTTCGGTCTGTGGTCTGGTGGGTTGCCTGCTGCTCTCCTGGGCGATTTAACCTCTGGCCGCTGGCAAGCCTGCCAGCGGCTCTCTGCTTTTGCTTCTCGTCAGTTGCCGTCTGTATATGGGCTATGATCATCCCGTCGCGCTTGCTGCCCCTGTTGCCGGTTAATCCGGGAAGGCTGGATGTGCGGCACAGTCAGCATAAAAAAAGGCCGCAAATTGCGGCCTGACAGAGAAGATTCAGTCTGAATCTGTCACTTTAATGAGGCGGTTCAAAACCGGCTTTCACCATCTGTTCCCGCAGCGCGTGCGCAATGTCACGGTTGCCACCGGTAACCGGGTAGATAACGTTATTTACCACATCATCAAGGTAGTGCTCGTCAAACTCCTGCTGTGTGAGCTGCGTGCCGCCTTCATCGTTGATGGCGAAAGTCCCTTTGATGTGGTTACCGCTGTTTTTTGCCTTGAGGCTATAGCGGCCCATGCTGGTATTAATCGTGCTCATAAGATCTCCTCGCGACTCATTTCAATCTCATCACTATTGAGGCCTGCCTTGCTGTCTGAATTTTAGCCAGGAGTGTTCTGTAAAACAGAGAAAGAGAGCCGTTAAAAGGTGGCATTGCGATCGCTATCTCAGAATTTAAATAAAAGACGGGGTTGATGAACTTATGACCAGTTGAGCCTTAAGTGAAGCGGCAGGACGCTTTTTCCTGTCTATAATGCTTACAGGAAAAGTTTTTAACTGGTGAGGGGAAAGGAAATGAAAATTATTCTGTGGATTATCGCGATCATTTTTATCGTGGGCTTGCTGACCCTGACAGGGGTTTTCAAAATGATTTTCTGATTTCTGGTAAAGCTTCAACGGCTTCGGGCACCTAATCAGGTGCCCGAGTTGTTTTCTGGCTGGCCAGCAGACAGTGTGTAATGGGATCCATCGGCGTATTGGGCAGCAAATCCTGTGAACCCAGCGGCTTTTTACAGCTTGCACAGCAGGCGCCATGAAAGTTGCGCTCACCTTCTCTGTAATCAATAAATACGAACCGGGCGCTTCCACACTGGGTACAGCGTATTTTCATCACCATCTTAAATTTACCCTCCATTTCATTGAGCATTCACCCATGCCCGTCCCTGACCTGTTAAGAAAACTTTATCTATTGCAGGGCAATACTATTCCGGCCTGCAGTGAGGAAAGTAGTGGCTTATCAGGTTAATTGTTTGTTACCCAATGCGAATTTAGCCCCTAAAGCACAGTTCATTGATCCTGATCAATGTTTATAGTTTTTTGTCTGACATGTCCGCGAATAGCCTGCACTGGCTGGGCTGAACGGCACTCAGAATTACATTTTTCCGAAAAAGTCGCCTTCGTGGTGCAGAAAAAATGGGCTGTTGTGAGCATTAGAAGGCCAGACTCACAGCGGTGACCGGTAACGCCTGAAAAAACATGCGTGTTTCAGGTTTTTAACATGCCTGATAAAAGGGGAAAATAGTGCTGTTTTGCTGGCCAAAGTGTCACGAAAAGCAGGTGCAGGTTTTAATGAGATTTTTCTTTTTAACGTGAATGACATATCTGAATGAAATAAAAAAGACCCGTCTTTCCAGCGGGTTAGCGTTCGGGAACAGCACTCTCCCCGTTACCCGTTCAGGCGTGTTTCGCAAGTTGAAAAGCAGGAAAGTGTGATGGATGCACAGAAAGTCGATATTTATCACTTTTTCATCAAATCATGCTGGACAAATCCCTCCACAATTGCTGTACTAGACCCCGACACAGTTTAGTGTCCATTTTTCATGTAAAGGTAATATAGATGTCTAAGATCAAAGGTAACGTTAAGTGGTTTAATGAATCTAAAGGATTCGGTTTCATTACTCCTGAAGATGGCAGCAAAGATGTATTCGTACATTTCTCTGCAATCCAGAGCAACGGCTTCAAAACTCTGGCTGAAGGTCAGCGCGTAGAGTTTGAAATCACCGACGGCGCTAAAGGCCCATCTGCTGCTAACGTTATCAGTCTGTAAGTTAACAGTCAGAATTCTAAAAACCCGCCTTATGGCGGGTTTTTTTATGGCTGTAATCTGCCCTTCATCCCCTCTGTCGTACCCTCACTATCGGCGGCTTGCCGCACAAACTGCGCGGCGGTTCACAATAAATCCCCGTAACATATTTATAACAACCCGATATGCAGCTTTTTGGCTTGCGACGCTATATAACTGTGCGACAGAACCCGGTGAGTGAGGAGGCAGGATGAACATACGTCAGGCAGAGTTGAAAGACAGTTTTGCGTTGAGTGCGTTGCTGAGCGAGTTAGGCTATGGCGGCACCGAAAGCTTTATTGAACAGCGCCTGGCGCAGTTATGCAGCGATCCCAGTGAAGCGCTGTTGGTGGCTGAATATGGCGGGCAGGTACTGGGTTTCCTTTCCCTGCATTTTATTCCTCAGCTGGCCCTGGCCGGTGATTTTGCCCGCATCAGCTATTTCTGTATTGCAGAAGGTGAACGCAGTAAAGGCGTCGGCCAGCAGTTGATTCAGCATGCCGAAACGCTGGCGGCTCGTCGTGGCTGCGATCGCATGGAAGTCCATTGCCATCAGTCACGTCTCAAGGCGAACCAGTTCTACGCCCGTGAAGGCTATGTTGAATCCCCCTGTTATCTCATCAAAGATCTGCAAGCGCATTAAATTCCCGTCCGCTGGCGATGACCAGCGCCCCGGCAATCATCTCCCGCTGTTCATCCCTGAGGCTGGCGATACTGACGCGAATAAATTGGGTAGAGCCAAGCCGACAGCGCTCGCCTGGCACGACCGCAATACCGCGGGCAGCCAGCGTAATCATGGCAAACTGCTCTGAGGTCACCGGAATATAGAGGCTTAATCCGTCGCGAAGCGGCAGTTCAAGCCCGCGCTGTGCCAGCGCCGCGAGCAACGCTTCACGCCGTTGCCGGTAGGTCGCGCGTGCAATGGCGACCTGCTGTTGCGTTTCCTCATCCTCCAGCAGCCACGCCACCGCATCCTGCAGAATACGGCTGGTCCAGCTGACGCCAAAATTTCGCCATGACTGAATGCGCCTGACCATCTCCGAGGTAGCAGAGAGCACTGCCAGCCGCAGATCCGGTCCATAGGCTTTGGAAAACGAACGGACGTGCAGCGTGCGTTCAGGAAAGATTGAACCCAGGCTCCAGCTCGCCTCCGCGGAGAGATCGCCAATACCATCATCCTCAACGATCAGTGTGTTGCTCTGTTGCAGAACCTGCGCCAGTGCCTGACGTCGCGCCGGGCTGATGCTGTTCCCGGTGGCCGAGTGGGTGCGGGGCTGATAGATCAACATTACCGGTGCCTGCTCCAGCAGGAGAGATAAAACCTCAGGTAGCGGCCCTTGATCATCACACGCCAGCGGCAGAATCTCTGCGCCGACGTTATCCAGTATATCGAGCAGCCGGGTCGCGGTCGGATCTTCAATAATGACCCGGTCACCCGGCGACACCAGGGTTTGCACCAGCAGGTTCATCGCGTCAAAACCGCCATCTGTCGCCAGAAACGCCTCTGCTGCATAGGGCCAGCGCGGCGCGATCGCCTGAAGCAATGGCGCTGATATCGCTTCACGGGTGTAGCTGTTGAGCTGCGGTGAGTGCAGGGCCGCCTGCAGCGCACGCTGCAGGTCAGGCAGCAGGGCGGGGTCGGGTGCGGCAAGGGTCAGATCGGCGCGGATGTTATCACCGTAGTTGCCGATCTTCTCAAAGCGGATAGGACGCGGCATCACCATATTACTACTGACCCAGACACCACTGCGGCCCTTGCCCGCCAGCACTTTCTGCTTTCTGAGTTGCGCCCAGGCAGCAGAAACGGTTGCCGGGCTGACACCCAGCTGCTCCGCTATCTCCCGCACCGCGGGCATCTGCATACCTGTCGCGATCTGTCCGTCACGAATCAGCGCGGAGGCTGCCTGTGCAATGCCTTTCACCGAAGGCGATTTTATCTGGCTGCAAAACCAGTTGAGGTCGACGCTCTCTGTCATAAGAAAATACTTTGTTCAGTAACAAATTAATGATTGTTCAGGTAAGTATTCCGGATCTAGTATCAAATTCAAGCACTATTTTATGCCCCGTCCCGACGGTGCAGCGTAAACGGAGAGATCATGGCAAGGCTACTCATCAGACTGGCGGTACGCGACTGGGACTACTTCACCCCGCTGGCACTGGGCGATATCAGACCAGAAGGTTTTGAACTGCAGATCGACCGCGTCGGCACGCTGGTGAATGATCTGGCGACCAGCCCCGACTATGACGCGGGCGAAGTCTCTTTCAGCCGCTATGCTCAGGGCCGGGCCAGAGGAGACGAAACACTGCTTGGCCTGCCACACTTCCTGATGCGCGGCTTCCGCCAGCGCTGCATTATCACCACCACCTGCAGCCCCATCACCACACCTGCGCAGCTGAAAGGCAGAAGAATTGGCGTCACTGGCTGGCAGGATTCGGGCAATACCTGGACACGCACGGTGCTGCGTGAAGCGGGCGTCGAAATTGATGATGTCTTCTGGGTTGCCGGTCGTCTGACTGCCGAACATCCGATAGTCGATCGGCTGGCGGGTTTTGGCCGCCCGGGCCGCATTGAACCCGCACCCGATGAGCGACCATTAATAGAGATGCTGCAGGCGGGTGAGCTGGATGCCATCTTCACGCCATTTATGCCGGAGGGCTTTTTCCTGCCTGATTCGGGTTTGCGGCAGCTGCAGACCGATTTTTATCAGGCGGAGCGGGACTACTTCAACCGTGTCGGCTATGTGCCGGGCATCCACATTCTGGCGCTTAAACCGGCACTGGCGGCGGAGCATCCGTGGCTGCCTGCGGCGTTAAGTGAGGTCATCGATCGCGCTTACCGGCTGTGGATGCAGAAAAGAGAGAAATATGCCGACACCACGCCGTGGCTGCTGGACGATTTGCGACGCACTGCGCAGGAATTGCCCGCTGACTGGAATCAGAATGGTTTTAGCGTTAACAGGAAGATGATTGCGGACTTTGGTCGCGAGCTCTATGAGCAAGGGCTGACTCACCAGGTACTGACGCCGGAAGCAATGTTTCCGGCCGCTGCGGGAGAAGAGAAATGATGAAAGTGGCACTGGGACAATTTGCGGTGAGCCGCGAATGGCAGGAGAACGCCAGTATCTGTCTGGACTTAATGCAGCGGGCGGCAGAAGGTGGCGCCGATCTGCTGGTCCTGCCGGAAGGGGTGCTGGCACGTGATATAGCCGACCCCGATTTAGTGCTGAAGGCAGCGCAGCCGCTGGATGGCCCTTTTCTGAGCCAGCTGCTGGCCGCCAGCAAGCACACGGCACTGACCACCATGATGAGCGTACATGTCCCCACCGGCGAGCAAAAAGCGCTCAATGTGCTGGTGGCGATCCGCAACGGTGAGATCATCGCCGCCTATGAAAAGCTGCATCTGTACGATGCCTTTGCGATGCAGGAGTCGCAGCGGGTCAATCCCGGCCACGTCATTCCGCCGCTGATTGAGGTCGCGGGTATGAAAGTCGGATTAATGACCTGCTATGACGTGCGCTTCCCGGAGCTGGCGCGTCGGCTGGTACTGGATGGTGCCGAGGTGCTGGTGTTGCCTGCCGCCTGGGTTAAAGGTCCGCTGAAAGAGATGCACTGGGAACTGCTGACCCGCGCTCGCGCGCTGGAGAACACCTGCTATATGGTGGCGGTGGGCGAATGTGGCCCACGTAATATCGGCAACAGTCTGGTGGTCGATCCTCTGGGCGTGGCGGTGGCGAATGCGGCGGAATCTCCGGCGCTGCTGTTTGCCGATCTCGATCCTGAGCGCGTCGCCTATGCCCGCCGGGTGCTGCCGGTACTGGAAAACCGGCGCTTTGCCCGTCCCGAACTCAACTGATCCGCTGAACCAGGAAGCCATTATGACGAAGAGAGCAACCGCCTTAATCGTGGCGCTGGGGCTGACTGCATCCCTGGCTGCTGCTGCCGACGCTATTCCGGTGCAAAAAGTTGACCAGGCGCTGCATGACAGGCTGCCGGATGAGATCAAAAAATCGGGCAAAATGATTTCAGTAAATAATGGTTCATTTCCGCCCTATGAAATTGTGAATGGCCCGCACTCAATGGAGGGCGCTTCGGCAGAGTTAACGACTGCGCTGGCACAACTGCTGGGTGTGAAGATCGAGCATGCGACGGTGAGTGGTTTATCGGGCGTACTCACCGGCATCAATGCGGGTCGTTATCAGCTGGCGATTGGTCCGATTGGTGATTATCCGGATCGTCAGCAGAAAGTGGATTTCATCGATTTTGTGCAGGAGTTTGTGGTTTTCGGCGTGCAGAAGGGCAATCCGGCCAGAATTAATCAGCTGGACGACACCTGTGGCAAGCGCATCGCCGTCATGGCCGCTGGCTCTGCGGAACAGGTTATCCGTAAGCAGTCCGCACAGTGTGTGGCCGACGGGAAGCCGGCCGTGACGGTGCAGGCCTTTACCGATCAGCCTTCATCTATTCTGGCCGTACGCTCTAAACGCTCCGATGCGTTCTTCTCATCACAGGCTCCGCTGACTTACTTTGTTAATCAGGCGAAAGGGCAACTTGAGCTGGCGGGCAAAGGGCAGAAAAACGGTTTTGGCGATATTTTCCAGGGCTCGGTGGTGCCGAAAGGGTCACCGCTGGGTCAGGTGGTGCTGGATGCCTACAAGGCGTTGTATCAGAACGGGACGTATGCGGCCATCATGAAAAAGTGGCAGCTTGAGGGCAACATGACCACAGCACCCGGACTGAACCTAGCGAAAGAGGCCAGCAAATGAGCCCGCCGCGCCATCTGCACAGCGGTGACAGAGGCGAGGCACAGCTGCGAGACGTAGCGTTCGCTCGCAGCGCGCCCACTTACGGACGCTGGATCAGCTGGATTGTCGTGCTGGTGATCGGCACGAATCTGTTGTGGCTGGTGGCGACTAACCCTAACTTTGAATGGCAGGTGGTGCTTAAGTGGTTTACCGAAGGATCCGTGCTCAAAGGGTTGCAGGTCACTCTGGGGCTGACAGTGGTGTCGATGGTGCTCGGCACGCTGCTCGGTCTGCTGCTGGGCGTCTGGCGACTCTCTGAGAACCGATTGCTGCGCGGCGTTGCGGGACTCTATATCTGGTTTTTTCGTGGCACGCCGCTGCTGGTACAGCTGATCTTTTGGTACAACCTTTCTACGCTGTTTCCGGCGCTGTCGCTGACGCTGCCATGGACCGATATCACACTGGCCAGCTGGAACACCAACGATCTGATCACTCCGCTGACGGCGGCTATTGCCGGGCTGGCACTGAATGAAGCGGCCTATATGGCGGAAATTATTCGCGCCGGTCTGCTGTCGGTGGATAACGGTCAGGTGGAGACCACGCAGGCCTTTGGTATGAGTCGTTCACGGGCGCTGCGGCGCATCATCATTCCTCAGGCGATGCGGTCGATTATTCCGCCCACCGGCAACCAGCTGATCAGCATGATCAAGGCGACGTCGCTGGTCAGCGTGATTGCAATGGGCGACCTGCTCTACTCGGTGCAGGCGATCTACAACCGTACCTTCGAGATCATCCCGATGCTGATGGTGGCGGTGATCTGGTATCTGCTGATCACTTCGATCCTCAATCTGGGCCAGTCCGCCATCGAGCGTTACTACGCGCGTGGTACCCGTCGGGTGGCCAGCGCCCCCAGACGCGCCGCCGTAGCAGGTAACGCGCAACCCCAGCAGGAGGAACAATGAGTCAGCATGAACCCCTGGTCTGCGCCCGCAACGTGCAGAAAAATTATGGCGACAATCAGGTTCTGAAAGGGATCGATCTGGATGTCTATCCCGGTGAGGTAGTGGTGATACTCGGACCATCTGGTTCCGGTAAATCCACGTTTCTGCGCTGCATCAATCATCTTGAAGAGATGAACGCCGGATCGATTCGGGTCGGTGATGAGCAGATCGGGTATGTACTTAAAGGGCATGTGCTGCACCGGTTGTCGCCACGCCAGATCGCCCGTCAGCGCCAGAAAATTGGCATGGTGTTTCAGCAGTTCAATCTCTATCCCCATATGACCGTGCTGCAGAACATCATTGAAGCGCCCATCGGCGTGCATAAATTCCCGCGTCAGGAGGCGATGGCCCATGCCCGATCGCTGCTGGCGACGGTGGGGTTAAGCGATAAAGCGGACGCCTGGCCACGTCACCTGTCGGGCGGACAGCAACAGCGTGTGGCGATTGCGCGGGCGCTGGCGATCAGACCGCAGCTGATGCTGTTTGATGAGCCGACCTCGGCGCTCGATCCGGAGCTGGTGGGCGAAGTGCTGGCGACCATGCGTACCCTGGCCGACCAGGGATTAACGATGATCGTGGTGACTCATGAAATCAGCTTTGCACGTGAAGCCGCCGATCGCGTGGTCTTTATGGATGGGGGTGTGGTGGTGGAGCAGGGCACGCCAGAAGAGGTAATCGCGAATCCACAGCATCCGCGCACCAAGGCGTTCCTGAGTCGCTTCATCTGAGATCTTACTCTGTTACAGATTCCAGTTGTCGCCGCAGGCAAAGTGCGCGTAAATAACAGTCACCGTGATTCGATTAAGTTGAAAGGGTAAATATGGAAGGTATCAGTATTGCCAAGCTGCTGATTATCGGTGCGCTTATCGTACTGCTTTTTGGTACCAACAAGTTGCGCTCACTGGGTGGCGATCTGGGCTCCGCAATCAAAGGCTTTAAAAAAGCCATGAAAGATGAAGATACCAGTGCAACCCGAACTGCGGCTGAAGACGTGCCGGCAGAACGCGTCGTTCATAAAGATTAATGGGTTATTTGCTGCAAATAACTGTTACTTTTTATTTCAGGCACAGATAAAAAAACCAGACTGTCTCCAGTCTGGTTTTTTGTTTTTCGGGCTTCCGACAGTAAAGGCGTGCTTATTTCACTTCTTCGCCTTTGGCCTGCATATCCGCATGATAGGAAGAGCGGACAAACGGACCGCACGCGGCATGGGTGAAGCCCATCGCCATCGCTTCTTCTTTCATCTCATCGAACTCAGCCGGGCTGACGTAGCGCTGAACCGGCAGGTGGTGGCGGCTCGGCTGCAGATACTGTCCCAGCGTCAGCATGGTGACACCATGGCGACGCAGATCGCGCATCACTTCAACGATTTCGGCATTGGTTTCACCCAGGCCCACCATCAGACCCGATTTTGTCGGTATATGCGGATGCGCCTCTTTGAAACGTTCAAGCAGCTTCAGTGACCACTCGTAGTTCGCGCCCGGACGCACCTGGCGGTAGACGCGCGGTACGTTTTCCAGATTGTGGTTAAACACATCCGGTGGCGTCGCGGTGAGAATCTCCAGCGCGCGATCCATACGGCCACGGAAGTCCGGCACCAGCGTTTCGATTTTGATCGTCGGATTCTTTTCGCGAATCGCGCTGATGCAGTCGGCAAAGTGCTGTGCGCCACCATCACGCAAATCATCGCGGTCAACCGAGGTGATCACCACGTAGCGCAGGCCCATATCGGCAATCGTCTGCGCCAGTTTAGCGGGTTCGTTAGCATCAGGCGCATTGGGACGGCCATGTGCCACATCGCAGAACGGACAACGACGGGTACAGATTGCGCCAAGGATCATAAAGGTGGCGGTGCCGTGGTTGAAGCATTCGGCGAGGTTAGGGCAGGATGCCTCTTCACAGACTGAGTGCAGCCCGTTTTTGCGCATCGCGGCTTTGATGCCCTGAATACGACTGGAGTCAGCTGGCAGCTTGATTTTCATCCATTCCGGCTTACGCAACATCTCCTGCCGTTCAACAGCCACGGTTTTCACCGGGATCAGCGCCATTTTGTCTGCGTCACGATATTTGACGCCGCGTTCCATCTGAATTGGTTTACTCATAAATCAGCAGGTTCCGGTCGGATTGCGATTTGAAAGCGTTCCCACTCAAACCGGGAAGAGAGCTTTCAACTTTATTTGAAAAAAGTGCAAAAATTATATCATCACATCGCCTGCGAAGCAGCCATAGTCAGCGCGGATAAGTTACATATTTGTAAATTCGCATTCTGCGTTAAGGTTTAACAGGGAGATCCCCTGAAATCCATTCAACATTTTCATAACCTGACAGCCGCGCAAACGCGCTGACCAGCGGAGAGTGAACCTGCGCCGTCGTCACCGCTGGCTGGAAATTTTTCAGCTGAGTCATGCTCATGCCAGCGTAACCACAGGGATTGATGCGCAGGAAGGGCGATAAATCCATGGCAACATTCAGCGCCAGACCGTGAAACGAGCAGCCTTTACGGATGCGTAATCCCAGTGAGCAGATCTTCTCTTCCCCGACATAGACGCCAGGGGCATCCGCGCGGGCGCGGGCGCTGACGCCGAACTCTGCCAGGGTGGCGATCACCGTCTCTTCCAGAATGGTCACCAGCTGGCGCACGCCGAGCTTACGGCGTTTCACATCGATCAGGACGTACATCACCTGCTGTCCCGGCCCGTGATAGGTCACCTGACCGCCACGATCGCTCTGCACCACCGGAATATCGCCTGGCATCAGCAGATGCTCTGCTTTTCCCGCCTGACCCTGAGTAAAGACCGGAGGATGTTCGACCAGCCAGATTTCGTCACGACTCTGGTCATCGCGCTGGTCGGTGTAGTGATGCATGGCGTCGGAGACAGATTGCCAGTCGCACAGACCGGACTGACGGACAAAGAGGGTTTCAACTGACAAAACGAGTGCCCGCTAAAGGAAATAACGTTAAGAATAACGTCGGCAAACCGTCAGGCAGCGGCGCCTTGCCGACCCGTAAATTACAGGACCATCCGCACGATTTCGATGTTGCCCAGCTCTTCGTACAGGCGTTCTACCTGCTCGATGTGGGTGGCGGTGATAGTGATGTTTACGGAGTGATAGTTGCCTTTGCTGCTCGGCTTAACTTCAGGGCTGTAGTCGCCGGGCGCATGACGTTGCACCACTTCAACCACTTGATCAACCAGCTCCGGTTGTGCCAGACCCATTACTTTGTAGGTAAACGGGGTAGGGAATTCGAGCAGCTCATTCAGTTTGGTTTTCATATTAACTCCGGTGCATAAAAAACAGGCTCCCGCCTGAGCGGGAGCAACATAATATCGTGTAATGGGGGCGAAGGGGTGATTTTTCAATCACCCGCTACGCTTAACCGAACCAGTGATGGAACATCAGCTTGATGTAATCGACGATACGGCCAATGAAACCGCCTTCAGAAATCTCGTTCAGCACCACCAGTGGGCGCTGTTCGATAGTCTTGCCATCCAGCTGGAAGTTGATGCTGCCGACCACCTGATTTTTCTTCAGAGGTGCATGCAGTTCCGTGTTGGTCAGCACATAGCTGGCTTTCAGATCTTTCATGCGGCCACGAGGGATGGTCAGGTAAGCATCTTTTTCCACGCCCAGCTGCACACGGTCGTTATCGCCGAACCAGACTGGCTCAGAGGCGAACTCTTTGCCCGCTTTCAGTGGCGCAACGGTTTCAAAGAAACGGAAACCCCAGGTCAGCAGTTTCTTACTCTCGGTCTCACGACCTTTGTAGGTATGACCGCCCATGACCGCGGAGATCAGGCGCATCTGGCCTTCAGTCGCAGACGCCACCAGGTTGTAACCGGCAGAGTTGGTGTGACCGGTTTTGATGCCGTCTACATTCAGGTTGGTATCCCACAGCAGACCGTTACGGTTCATCTGACGGATATTATTGAAGGTGAACTCTTTCTCTTTATAAACAGCATACTCTTCCGGCACGTCGCGGATCAGCGCCTGACCGATCAACGCCATATCGCGCGCGGAGCTGTACTGACCTTCAGCATCCAGACCATGGACGGTCTGGAAGTGGGTATTCTGCAGGCCAATCGCTTTGACGTAGTTGTTCATCAGGTTAACGAACGCATCCTGGCTGCCAGCGACATAGTCAGCCATCGCAACACAGGCGTCGTTACCGGACTGCAGCACAATCCCACGGGTCAGCTGAGAAACCGGTACGCGGTCGCCTGGCTTCAGGAACATCAGCGAGGAGCCTTTGAACACCGGGTTGCCGGTCGCCCAGGCATCCGGGCCGACGGTAACCATATCGTCCTGATGAATTTTACCCGCTTTAACGGCCTGACCAATGACATAGCTGGTCATCATCTTGGTCAGACTGGCAGGATCGCGGCGTGCATCGGCATTTTTCTCAGCCAGCACTTTGCCTGAGTTGTAGTCGATAAGGACGTACGCTTCGGCATCAATGTCCGGCACGCCCGGAATCATGGTCTTGAGATTGACGTCATCAGCAATAGCAGCATGGCTGAGAGAGAAAGCGATCAGTGATCCCACTGTCAGGCGTTTCAGCAAACGAGATGATTTCAGCGTGTTCATGTGTAGGACTACAACATCCGTGAGTTTGAGGTTGAAAATGTCACTCATCATATCCAATGCCAGATTAACTGGCACCGGGCGTGATGATTGGGTTGTTAGCAGACGTAACGTGCAGCTGTCTGATAAACGGTTCAGCGACGCGTGTTAGTAATAAATGAGGCGGCCTGGCCTTCACTGCTCAGGCGCTGTTGCAGCGCAGCTGCTTCGGCGCGGGAGGCGTAACCGCCAAGCTGAACGCGATAAACATTGTTGCCCGCGTCTTCTACCTTACCGGGCACGCCATAACGCTGGCTCAGGCTTTTCATCATCTGCTGGGCACGCGCCGGGTCATTCAGCGCACCGACCTGCACCACATATCCGTCGGCACTACCACTGCTGGCTGCTGGCGCGGCGCTGGCGGCTACGGGAGCTGCAGTGCTTGCTGCCGGTGCGGAACTGGCAGGCGCGGCGGCGGGCGGTTCATGACCTTCCAGTACGCCGTTCGCTAATGGCTGGGGTGCGCCAAGAAAGCCGCTGCTCTGCACCGGTGCGCCCATGTTGTCACCGCTCTGCAGCGTGCTGTTGCTGATGGCCTCAACATTTTGCGCCGGCGGTTCAGATGGCGCTGCGCTGCCGCCGTTCATCACCGCGCCACCACTCAGGTCCGGGCGGGCAGGCAGAGAGTAGCTCTGTTTCGCTACCACGGTTCCGATGGTGCCGGGACCAGAGAGCGAGCCGTCTGGTGCGACCTTGATATAGTCGACCCGCACCCGCGAATTGTTTGAGATATTCAGGCGGTCACCGGCAGCCCGCGACAGGTCGATAATGCGTCCTGGCGTATAAGGGCCGCGATCGTTAACGCGCACCACAATCTGACGGCCGTTCGCGATATTCGTTACGCGCACATAGCTGGGCAGCGGCAGAGTAGGGTGGGCCGCGGTCAGTGCATCGGGATCGTAGGCTTCGCCGGTGGCGGTGCGGTTGCCCTGCGCCTCTTCACCGTACCAGGTTGCCAGGCCGACTTCGCTGTAGTTCGATGGATCTTTGATAACGCGGTAATTTTTACCGTTCACGCTGTAATCCTGACTGGTGCCCGGATTGATCGGCTCATAACGTGGCTCAACGCCTGGAATCTCTACCACCGGTCCATTGTAAGCCGGTTGCGGCGGCGCCGTATTTTGGGGTTCCGGCGTGGTACAGGCCGCCAGAACCAGTGATGCCAGTGCAACGCCAAGCCATTCCTTACGCATCTGCAGCCTCTTAGACACTTTTAGATAACATTTTTCGGTGAGTGTGGATCGACATCACAATGCCGAATCCCGCCATAAGCACGATCAGCGCGGAGCCGCCATAACTGACCAGCGGCAGCGGCACGCCAACTACCGGTAAGATACCACTAACCATGCCAATGTTAACGAAAACATAAACGAATAAAATCAGCATTAAACCACCCGCCATGACCCGGCCAAAGGTGGTCTGTGCACGGGCGGCTATAACCAGTCCCCGCATGATCAGCAGCAGGTACAGGGCCAGCAGCAGCAGCACGCCGACCAGACCTAACTCTTCGGCCAGAACCGCGAAGATAAAGTCAGTATGACGTTCCGGCAAAAACTCCAGCTGAGACTGGGTGCCCTGCAGCCAGCCTTTGCCGCGCAGGCCTCCCGAACCAATAGCGATTTTCGACTGGATAATGTGATAACCGGCACCCAGCGGGTCCGTTTCCGGGTCGAGCAGCATCATCACGCGGTCACGCTGATAGTCGTGCATCAGGAAGAACCACAAAATCGGGATAAACGCGGCGACCAGAAGCACCGCCACGCTAATCAGTTTCCAGCTCATCCCCGAGAGGAACAGCACAAAGAGGCCTGAGGCGGCAATCAGAATCGAGGTGCCGAGATCGGGCTGTGCGGCCACCAGCAGGGTGGGAAGGAAGATCAGAATCAGCGCAATACCGGTATTTTTCAGCGTCGGCGGACAGACATCGCGGTTAATAAAGCGCGCCACCATCAGCGGCACCGCGATCTTGGCTATTTCAGAGGGCTGAAAACGCACAAAGCCGAGATCGAGCCAGCGCTGTGCACCTTTACTGATCTGCCCAAAGGCATCCACCGCCACCAGCAGGATGACGCAGACAATATAGAGATAGGGTGCCCAGCCTTCATAAACGCGTGGCGGCACCTGCGCCAGCACAATCATGATCACCAGACCCATCGCGATCTGACCGAGCTTACGCTCCATCATGCCGGGATCCTGTCCGCTGGCACTCCAGATCACCACGGCGCTGTAAGTCAGCAGCCCGAGAATGATCAGCATAAACATCGGATCGATGTGGATGCGCATCCAGATCGATCGTTTCTGCGGACTATCTTGCATCGACATGTCTATTCACCTTCATAACCGGGCGGCACAGGGGCGGCGTCCGGCAGAACTGTATTGTTATCACCCAACATAATGTGATCCAGAATCTGGCGCATCACGGTGCCGACAGCCGGACCGGCGCCGCCGTTTTCCAGGATGATGGTCACAGCCACCCGAGGTTTGTCATAAGGGGCAAACGCGGTCATTAATTTATGGTCGCGTAATCGTTCAGCAATTTTATGGGCGTTATACGTTTCGTTCTCTTTCAGGCCAAAGACCTGTGCCGTACCTGACTTGGCGGCGATTTTATAGGGCGCGTCAGCAAAGCTCTTGTGCGCGGTGCCGTTGGGCCGATTCGCCACGCCGTACATGCCATCTTTGGCAATTTCCCAGTAGCCGGAATGGATATCACCAATCGGGGCCTCAGGCGGCTGGCGATAGGGCACCAGAGTACGGCCTTCGCGGGTGGCGCGCAGCATATGCGGCACCTTGACGACGCCGTCGTTGATGAGAATCATCATCGCTTTGTTCATCTGCAACGGCGTTGCCGTCCAGTAACCCTGGCCGATCCCCACCGGGATGGTGTCACCCTGATACCACGGCTTTTTAAAGCGCTTCTGCTTCCAGTCGCGGGTCGGCATGTTACCGGCGCTCTCCTGCGGTAAGTCGATGCCGGTACGGCTGCCGTAACCAAATTTATTCATCCATTCGGACAGGCGGTCAATACCCATGTCGTAGGCGACCTGATAGAAGAAGGTATCGGCAGATTCCTCCAGCGCTTTGGTGACGTTCAGACGGCCATGGCCCCATTTTTTCCAGTCACGAAAACGCTTTTCTGAACCGGGAAGCTGCCACCAGCCGGGATCAAACAGGCTGGTATTACGGTTAATCACGCCAGCACTCAGGGCAGAGACGGCCACATAAGGTTTAACCGTCGAAGCCGGTGGATAGGCGGCCTGAATCGCACGGTTATAGAGTGGGCGGTTTTCATCTTCCAGCAGGCCGCGGTAATCCTTACTGGAAATACCATCGACAAACAGGTTGGCGTCATAGCTTGGCGTTGAGACCATGGCGAGGATTTCGCCGGTGCGCGGGTCACTGACCACGACGGCCGCGCGGCTGCCCGCCAGCAGGGTCTCGACATATTGCTGCAGTTTGAGATCGATCGTCAGATAGATATCACGGCCTGCCTGAGGGGACTCCTCATGCAACTGGCGAATGACCCGGCCACGGTTGTTGACCTCAACTTCTTCAAAGCCGGTTTTGCCGTGCAGCAAACTCTCGTAATACGCTTCAATGCCCAGCTTACCGATGTCGTGCGTCGCGGCGTAGTTCGGCCATATGCCCTCTTTGTCGAGGCGTGCAACGTCACGATCGTTGATTTTTGAGACGTAGCCGACCACATGCGTCAGCGTGGCGCCGTAAGGGTAGTAGCGGCGCTGATAACCTTTGACTTCTACACCGGGGAAGCGGTACTGGTTGACTGCAAAGCGCGCCACCTGCACTTCATTCAGACCGGTTTTAACCGGGATAGAGGTGAAACGACGCGAGCGTTTACGCTCTTTCTGGAAGTTTTCGAGGTCTTCGTCCGTCAGCTCAAGAACCGGGCGTAAGTTTTCCAGGGTCTGTTGCAGGTTATCAACTTTTTCCGGAACCAGTTCTGCCTGATAGATGGTGCGGTTCAATGCCAGCGGCGTGCCGGTACGATCGTAGATTATGCCGCGGCTGGGGGCCACAGGCACCAGTTTGATACGGTTCTGGTTGGAGCGGGTGCTGTAATCATCAAAGCGAAGAATCTGCAGGTGGTAAAGGTTAACCACCAGTACTGAAGAGAGCAGTAAGATACCGACGAAGGCGATAAAAGCCCGACGGACAAAGAGTTTCTGTTCGGCGCTGTAATCGCGAAAGGCGTTGCTTTGTAATTTCATCCGCTACTTGTCATGTCTGATGTGGGCTGATCGGTCATTCACGATGATAAGGATGATTTGTCGTTATGCTCCAGGCCCGATACAGACTTTCAGCTACCAGCACGCGCACCAGCGGATGGGGCAACGTCAATGCTGACAGTGACCAGCTCTGCTCTGCCGCCGCTTTACAGGCGGGGGCCAGGCCTTCAGGCCCGCCAATCAGCAGGCTGACATCGCGACCATCCAGCTTCCAGCGTTCAAGCTGCTGCGCCAGCTGTGGGGTTTCCCACGGATGACCAGGAATATCCAGCGTGACGATACGATTGCCTTTGCCGACCGCCGCTAACATCGCCTCACCCTCTTTTTCAAGAATGCGTTTGATATCAGCATTTTTACCGCGTTTACCTGCGGTCACTTCGGTCAGCTCAAGCGGCATATCTTTCGGGAAGCGGCGCAGATATTCCATAAAACCGGTCTGCACCCAGTCAGGCATTTTCGTGCCGACGGCAACAAGTTGCAGTTTCACCGGTTAGCCCCAGAGTTTTTCCAGCTCATACAGCTGGCGACTCTCTTCCTGCATCACATGCACGATGACATCACCCAGATCGACCACGACCCAGTCTGCCGCGCTTTTACCTTCAATGCCTAATGGCATCAGGCCGGCTAAACGCGACTCCTGCTCTACGTGTTCTGCGATCGAAGTCACATGACGCGTGGAGGTGCCGGTGCAGATGATCATGAAATCGGTGATGCTGGATTTGCCCTGAACGTCGATGGTGACAATGTCCTGGCCTTTGAGATCATCAATCTTATCAATAACGAACTCTTGGAGTGCTTTACCTTGCAAAAGGTTCCCCTTGGAATCTGGTGGTAACGAGCCGGCTGTAAGCCCGGAGAGTGCAGCCAAAAAATTAAGCGGCGTAGTATAGCATGCCCGGATCAGTCGCGATATAAACCTTCGCGGTCGATATAATCGATAACCGCAGCGGGCAACAGATCGTCACAGGGCTGATTCTGGTGGCGACGGCGGCGAATTTCGGTTGCCGAAATGTCATAGAGAGGGGTGTCCGCTAGCCAGATATGGCCTGCGGGCTGCTGATGCAGCTGCCGGATATCCGGAGCGAGGTGTTGCTCAAGCCAGCGCTGCATGTCAGGCGAGTCGAACCGGGTCGGATAGCCGGGTCGCTGGCACACCAGCAGATGGCAGAGTGACAGCAGATCCTGCCAGCGATGCCATTTTGATAAGCTCAGCAGGGAATCCTGACCAATAATAAATGCCAGCGGCTGTTCTGCACCGCGCTCTGTGCGCCAGGCTTCCAGGGTGGTCACGGTCCAGGATGGCGTTTCGCGTTCCAGCTCTCGGGTATCAATCTCAAACAGCGGCAGGTCGCGGATAGCGCAGCGCAACATAGCAACCCGCTGGGCGGAACTGGCTTCCGGTTGCGGACGATGCGGCGGCACATTGTTGGGCAGCAGCGTCACACGCTGTAAGCCGGTCTGTTTCGCCAGCGCTTCGACCGGGCGCAGATGGCCAAAATGAATCGGATCAAAGGTGCCGCCAAACAGTGCGTGTAACTCAGACATGGGCAAAGCTCGTCGGAAAAGCACGACTGCTGAGCAGCAGCGTCAGGGTCTGTAACTGCGGCCACACCGGCTGTCCATAATCCTGCTTCAGGGTGATCTCAATCTGACTCAGCAGATGAATGGCGCGTTGCAGGCGCGTGGCATCCAGTCGTTGCAGCGCGTCGGTAAACAGCGCACGGCGGTTCTGCCAGATGCGCTGCTGATCCATCAGCGTACGCAGCGGCTGCTCTGTCTGGTGGCGTTGCAGATGCAGCAGAGTCAGCAGATCGCGCTGCAGCGTACGCAGCAGTATCACCACTTCGCTCTCTTCTTTCTCAAGCTGATGCAGAATATGCAGGGCGCGGCGGCTTTTTCCCGCCAGCAGGGCATCCACCCAGTGGAAGGGGGTAAAGTGCGCGGCATCACTGACCGCCTCTTCAACCCGGGGCAGTGTCAGCTTGCCGTCGGGCCACTGCAGCGAGAGCCGCTCCAGCGCCTGCGCCAGCGCCAGCAGATTGCCTTCATAGCAGTAACACAACAGCTGCACGGCCGCGTCATCTACCGATAATTTCAGCGCTTTAGCGCGATTAACGACCCAGCGTGGCAGTTGCGCCTGTTCGGGTGTCTGACAGGGCACCAATACTGCAGAGGCGGACAACGCTTTAAACCAGGCGCTGTTTTCCTGCGCTTTGGTCAGCTTTGCCATCCGGCAGATCAGCAGAATATCGGCGTGCAGCAACTGCGACAGCTTAACCAGCTGCTCTGCCATCGCGGCGTTGGGGCCATTATCGGGGAATTGCAGCGTCATGGTCTGACGCTGAGCAAACAGACTCAGTGACTGGCAACTGACGAACAGGCTCTCCCAGTCAGTCTGTGTATCCAGCGTAAAACTAAAATGTTCTTCGAATCCCTGCGCGGTTGCGGAGACGCGAATCGCATCTGAACTTTCCTGCAGCAGCAGCGGTTCGTTACCGGTTAACAAATAACAGGCGCGCAGCCCCTCACGGAGCTGCGCGCTGAGTTGCTCAGGATAAATCCTGATCATTGCAGGCTGGTAGCAGAGGAAGTGGGCGCTTCCTGTGAACCCTGACCCGGCACCGGAATCACTGACGCCGGCAGGGTATCTTTGCTGTTCATCTGCGCGGCATGCACCGTCAGCAGTTTACGTACCAGCTGTTCAGCAGCACGCTGACGCATCTCCTGCGTAATCAGATCCTGCTCGGCATCTTTTGCCAGCGCCGCGTTCGGGTTATCGAAGAATGACCGATAAACCGTGGTGCTGATGGGGTAGATACCTTTGCCCGGCAACAGCACCTGCGCGGTGAGGGTCATGACCATCTGATATTCGGCAGTGGTGCCGCTGATAAAGACCGAAGCCGTGTTACGGCCCGAGGATTCAGGCCCCAGACGCAGCGTCGGAATATCGGTGCGATTCTGTTTGCTGTCTTCAACAATTTTGACATCGTTGATACGCAGCTGCTGACGCACAGTACGCGCCAGCGGCCCATAAGGATCGCCGGTTGAAACAATCAGGGTTTTCAGTTCGCTGGGCACCTGAGTGGTGCCGCGCGGATGAAAACCACAGCCAGCGGTGATCACCACCGCCAGCATGACAAACAGCCTGATAATCGGATGTCGCACAGTTCCTCCTGAACTTAACCTACGACCAGGTTAAGCAGTTTGCCCGGTACATAAATGACTTTACGGATAGTCACACCGTCCAGATACTTCGCTACCAGATGCTCCTGCGCAGCGCGTGCCTGAACCTGTTCCTGTGTTGCATCGGCTGGCACGGTGATTTTTCCGCGCACTTTACCGTTAACCTGTACCACTACCAGCAGCGAATCTTCAACCATAGCGGCTTCATCAGCAACCGGCCAGCTCGCTTCATCGATAGTGCCTTCGCCACCCAGCGTCTGCCACAGAACATAGCAGGCGTGCGGGGTAAATGGATAGAGCAGACGGACGATGGCCAGCAGCGCTTCCTGCATCAGGGCGCGATCCTGCTCGCTTTCCTGCGGGGCGCGTGCCAGTTTGTTCATCAGCTCCATGATCGCCGCAATGGCGGTGTTGAAAGTCTGACGACGGCCAATATCATCCGCCACCTTGGCGATGGTTTTGTGCAGATCGCGACGCAGCGATTTCTGCTCCTCATTCAGGCTGTTCACATCCAGTGCCACGGTCGCACCTTTCTGTGTATGCTCGAAGACCAGCTTCCAGACACGTTTCAGGAAGCGGTTCGCCCCTTCAACGCCTGACTCCTGCCACTCCAGCGTCATATCCGCCGGTGAAGCAAACATCATAAACAGACGCACGGTATCCGCGCCGTAACGCTCAACCATCAGCTGTGGGTCGATGCCGTTGTTTTTCGACTTCGACATTTTGCTCATGCCCGCGTAGATCACCTCGCGGCCCTGCGTGTCGGTGGCTTTAACAATGCGGCCTTTCTCATCACGCTCAACCTCAACGTCAACCGGTGAAACCCAGTTACGCTCGCCGCTGGCACCGAGGTAGTAGAAGGCGTCAGCCAGCACCATACCCTGGCACAGCAGACGTTTGGCGGGCTCATTGGAGTTTACCAGGCCCGCGTCACGCAGCAGCTTGTGGAAGAAGCGGAAATACATCAGGTGCATGATGGCGTGTTCAATACCGCCCACATACTGATCGACCGGCAGCCAGTAGTTTGCCGCTGCCGGATCCAGCATGCCTTCCTTGTAGCTGGCGCAGGTATAACGCGCGTAGTACCAGGAAGACTCCATAAAGGTGTCGAAGGTGTCGGTTTCACGCAGGGCAGGCTGGCCGTTTACCGTGGTTTTAGCCCACTCCGGGTCCGCTTTGATCGGGCTGATAATGCCATCCATCACCACATCTTCCGGCAGGATCACCGGCAGCTGGTCTTCTGGTGCCGGCATGACGGTGCCATCTTCCAGCGTCACCATCGGGATAGGCGCACCCCAGTAGCGCTGACGGGAGACACCCCAGTCGCGCAGGCGGTAGTTCACTTTACGCACGCCCACGCCTTTTGCCGCCAGTGAATCCGCAATGGCGTTGAAACCTGTGGCGTGATCCATGCCGTTAAACTCACCTGAGTTGAACAGCGCACCTTTGTCGGTCATCGCCGCGGCGCTGACGTCAGGAATGGAACCATCCAGATTGAGGATGACCGGCTTAATCGGCAGATCGTATTTAGTGGCAAACTCCCAGTCGCGCTGATCGTGCGCCGGAACCGCCATCACGGCGCCAGTGCCATATTCCATCAGCACGAAGTTGGCAACCCAGACCGGAATAAGCTCACCGGTCAGCGGATGAACAACAGACAGGCCGGTCGCCATGCCTCTCTTCTCCATGGTCGCCATATCGGCTTCGGCCACTTTGGTATTGCGGCATTCAGCGATAAAGTCAGCCAGCACCGGATTATTAACCGACGCCTGGGTAGCCAGCGGATGGCCTGCGGCAACGGCAACATAGGTTGCGCCGATAAAGGTATCCGGGCGGGTGGTGTAAACGGTGACCTTCTCTTCGCTGTCAGCCACGTCGAAGGTGATTTCGACACCTTCAGAGCGGCCAATCCAGTTACGCTGCATGGTTTTGACCTGCTCAGGCCACTCTTCCAGCGTATCCAGGTCGTTCAGCAGCTCTTCCGCATAATCGGTGATTTTGATAAACCACTGCGGGATCTCTTTACGCTCAACTTTGGTGTCGCAGCGCCAGCAGCAGCCATCGATCACCTGCTCGTTCGCCAGCACCGTCTGATCGTTCGGGCACCAGTTCACGGCAGAGGTCTTTTTATAGACCAGGCCTTTTTCATACAGTTTGGTAAAGAACCACTGTTCCCAGCGATAGTACTCTGGCTGGCAGGTCGCCAGTTCACGACTCCAGTCATAGCCAAAGCCCAGCAGTTTGAGCTGGTTTTTCATGTAGGCGATGTTGTCGTAAGTCCACGGGGCCGGTGCAGTGTTGTTTTTCACCGCAGCGCCTTCCGCAGGCAGGCCGAAAGCATCCCAGCCAATCGGCTGTAGTACGTTTTTGCCGAGCATACGCTGATAACGCGCGATTACGTCGCCGATGGTGTAGTTACGAACGTGGCCCATGTGCAGGCGGCCAGAAGGATAGGGCAACATGGAGAGGCAATAGTATTTCTCTTTACCTTCCTGCTCAGTCACTTTAAACGTTTCGTTTTCATCCCAGTGCTGCTGCACACGGGATTCAATTTCTTCCGGGCGGTATTGCTCTTGCATGGCTGCCTGTGGTCCTTTATGAAAAACATTTTTCTGGCTCTAAGATCCGCATAGCATACCCATAAGGCCGCGTATCAACAACACTTCCCACTTTTGCCGGCACGATTTCTGCCGAAAGCGTCAGAGCCTTCACCCTTTTGTAATTCACTGTACAGACGACACGGCAAAAGCAACATTCCGACTAAACTTAGTTCAGCGAGGGTCTGCATAAAGGAGAACAAAATGAATAAAGTGGCTCAGGAATATCGCGAGTCGTTAGCCGTATTGACCGAGCGTCTCCGTCAGGGCGATCGTAACCTTGATGAGCTGATTGCCGGGCGACGAAGCCAGTTGCTGGTGCGCGAGGATATGACGGAACAAGAGATTGATCAGGCGCTCAGCTCAGTGCGCCGCGATTTGGGTGAGTTTGCACGCAGCTACACCGATGTTGAAGAACCGCTGGCGGACTCACTGTTTATGCGCATTATCCGCGAGAGCGTCTGGAAAGAGCTGGCTGATATTACCGATAAAAGTCAGCTGGAGTGGCGTGAGGTCTTCCAGGATCTGCATCACCACGGTGTTTATCAGAGCGGGGAAGTGGTGGGGCTGGGCAATCTGGTCTGTGAGAAGTGCCAGTTCACCCGGGCAATCTACACGCCTGAAACGCTGTCACGTTGTCCGGAATGCGGCAACGATCAGTTTCAGCGTCAGCCTTTTGAACCCTGATAATAAAACCTATGCGGGCCACGATGAGTGACCCGCATAGGTTGTTTAGTGCAGAATTTTAGCGAGGAAATCTTTAGCGCGATCAGACTGTGGGTTATTAAAGAAGTCATCTTTGTTGGTGTCTTCGATAATTTTCCCTTCATCCATAAAGATCACGCGATTGGCGACTTTACGGGCGAAGCCCATCTCATGTGTCACCACCATCATCGTCATCCCTTCCTGTGCCAGTTCAACCATCACATCCAGCACTTCATTGATCATTTCCGGATCCAGCGCGGAGGTGGGTTCATCAAACAGCATCGCGATAGGATCCATGCAGAGCGCACGCGCAATCGCCACACGCTGCTGCTGACCACCCGAGAGCTGGCCGGGGAATTTCTCAGCATGGGCGGAGAGGCCCACTCGCTTCAGCAGTTTCAGCCCTTTATCGCGGGCTGCCGCTTTGTCCCGCTTCAGCACTTTAACCTGCGCCAGAACCAGATTGTTGATAATGCTCAGATGCGGAAACAGCTCGAAGTGCTGGAACACCATTCCGACCTGGCTGCGAAGCTGCGCAAGGTTGGTTTTTTTGTTATTCACTTCGGTGCCGTTCACCGCAATCACGCCCTGCTGAATCGGCTCAAGTCCGTTCACCGTTTTGATCAGCGTCGATTTACCGGAGCCGGACGGGCCGCACACCACCACCACTTCACCGGTTTTGACTTCGGTTGAGCAGTCGGTCAGCACCTGAAAGTGACCATACCACTTAGAAACATTTTTCAGGCTAATCATTTAAACCGTCCTTTTTCTTTTTAGATAGCTGACCAACAGCGATGCGCTCAGGCTGATAACGAAGTAGACCAGACCTGCAAACAGAACCATTTCAACCTGGGTGCCATCGCGCTCACCAATGGTGGACGCAGTACGGAAGAAGTCCGCCAGGCTTAAGACATAAACCAGCGAGGTATCCTGGAACAGCACGATACCTTGCGTCAGTAATAGCGGAACCATGGCGCGGAACGCCTGTGGCAGGATGATCAGTCGCATTGCCTGCCACTGCGTCATGCCCAGCGCCAGAGCCGCACTGCCCTGTCCACGCGAGATACTGATGATGCCTGCGCGAATAATTTCAGAGTAGTACGCCGCTTCGAACAGCGAAAAGGCGACCATGGCCGAAATCAGTCGGATATCCGTTTTGGGCGACAGGCCCAGCACCTGCTGCAGAAAACTCGGCACCACCAGATAGAACCACAGCAGCACCATGACCAGCGGCACCGAGCGGAACAGGTTGACGTAAATTTTTGCGAACCAGCTGATGGGCTTAAACGTCGACAGACGCATCACCGCCAGCAGGGTGCCCCACAGGATGCCGAAGACCACGGCGGTAATCGTGATCTTAAAGGTAATCACTAAGCCATTAAGCAGATAGGGCAGGCTGGGTGTAATCGAACTCCAGTCAAACTCGTACATTACTTGCCTCCCGCATTGCCTGGCAGCCGGACTTTGCGCTCGACCAGACTCATCAACAACATAATCACCAGGTTAATCGCAACGTAGGCCAGCGTAATGGCGGTAAAGGATTCATAGGCGTGGGCCGAATAGTCGAGCAGTTTGCCCGCCTGCGCCGCCATATCGACCAGACCAATGGTGGAGGCGATAGCGGAGTTCTTCACCAGGTTCAGCATTTCCGAGGTCATCGGCGGCACAATCACGCGATACGCATTCGGCAGCAGCACATAGCGATAGGTCTGCGGCAGGGTTAAGCCCATCGCCAGACCGGCATTCTTCTGTCCACTCGGCAGTGACTGAATCGCTGCGCGCACCTGTTCGCAGACGCGGGCGGCGGTAAACAGGCCAAGACAGATCATTGAAGAGAGGAAGAACTGAATATTGGGGTCCAGCTCAGACTTAAACCACATGCCGAGCTTTTCGCCCACCAGTTCGGGCGCCACCAGATACCAGAAGAAGAACTGGACGATCAGCGGGATGTTACGAAACAGTTCGACATAGCAGGTGCCAATGGTCGACAGCAGGCGATTCGGCACGGTGCGCAGAATGCCGAAAAATGAACCCACGCAGAAGGCGATAATCCAGGCGCAGCAGGAGACGGCAATCGTCACCTGAAAACCGGACCACAGCCAGCCGAGGTAGGTCGTGTTACCGAACGGGGCCTGTTCGAGGAATATGCCCCAGTTCCAATCGATACCCATAACGAGCTCCGGAAAAAAAGGGTAGCTAAGCTACCCTGAAGATTGATGAACGGCTTTTATTTCCTGACTCAGGGGAACGACCCGTGTCAGTCTGTCTGTCCATGCCGCGGTTTCAGCAATCGAGAGGGCAGCCAGGCCGCCCTTGTTATACCCGCCCTCTTTCAGGCTGCATTTTTTGTTGGCTACGTTCACTCACCCGAATCACTTACCTGAGTAAGCTCATCGGGAGTCATTCTCCTGCCGCCTCAATGCAACCTGAAACCCATTGGGTATTTTGTTGTTAATTCAGTGCTTTATCATTTGGCGTTTTGAACAGTGCTTTCATGTCATCAGACAGCTCAAAGTTCATGTTCAGGTTCTTTGGTGGGATCGGCTGTTTGAACCAGGTGTCGAACCATTTTTCTGCCTGGCCAGAGGTCTGGGCTTTAGCAATGGTTTCATCCACCAGGGCTTTGAACTGCGGATCATCTTTACGCAGCATGCAGCCATAGGCTTCTTTTGACTGTGGCGTGCCCAGGATTTCCCAGTTGTCCGGCTTTTTGGCTTTGGCGCGTTCGCCTGCCAGCAGGGCATCATCCATCATAAAGGCCACGGCACGACCGGTTTCCAGCGTACGGAAGGAGTCGCCGTGATCTTTTGCGCTGATGATGCGCAGATCCAGTTTCTGTTCGTCGTTGAGTTTGTGCAGCAGCACTTCAGAGGTGGTACCTGAGGTGACCACTACGGTTTTGCCTTTCAGATCAGCGAAATCTTTGATCGGACCATCTTTCTTAACCAGCAGGCGGGTGCCGATAACAAAAATAGTGTCTGAGAATGCGGCCTGTTTCTGGCGCTCAAGGTTATTGGTGGTCGAGCCACACTCATAATCGTAGGTACCGTTTTGCAGCAGCGGAATACGGTTTTGTGAGGTGATCGGGATCATTTTGACCTGCAGATCAGGCTTGTTCAGCTTTGCTTTAATCGCTTCAACGATGGCGTTTGAGTAAGCCTGTGAGTAACCGACGACTTTTTGCTGGTTGTCATAATAAGAAAAGGGAACTGATGATTCGCGATGCCCGACCACAATGACGCCATTGTCATTGATCTTCTTCAGGGTGCCGCTGAGATCTTCCGCCTGGGCCGCTCCCGCCGCTGCGCTGATCAGCAGAAGAGATAATGCCACTTTGCGTAGTTGCATGTTCCAACTCCTTCGTATGAAAAAGGCACAGGATATTACCTGCGCTGATTATGATGTTGTGTCTGTTTTCTGCTGCGTTTCTGCTCATTCTGCGGTTTAAACGGGCGCAGAAGAGTCACTAACATAGCGGATTGTTAACGCAATGAAACAAAAAAGTTTCTTTTTTGCGAGGTGATACGCACCAAAAAAAGGCAATTTTTTCACCCTGCGCGTTAATGGTGCAGGAGTGTCAATTGTTTTGGTGCAACCCACCCGGCATCAACGCCTGCAATCAGCCTGTTTGCAAAAAGCAGTGAAACATTTTGCAATCATCGTGCCAGAAAGCGGTGCAGGGCGAGAAAGGCAGCAGTGTATGTGGCGTGGGGAGTGAAATAAACCGGAGAGTCACCATGAAAAAGGCGAAGCACGTGCTTCGCCTTCAGTGAGCATAGGAGGGGATGTTATCGACGTCGACGCAGGAGTGCTATCACCGCCGCCAGCAGCGTCAGTGACCACACTGGCCAGATGCCAGCCCGCGCATACGGGGTTTCTCCCTGCGTTGGCGTAACCTTGCTGGTCAGAACATCGCGGGTAAACTGCGGCAGCATGGCTTCCACATCACCACTGGCATTGACCACCGCAGTCACACCATTATTAGTACTGCGCAATAGCGGACGTCCCAGTTCCAGCGCACGCATCCTCGCCATCTGGAAGTGCTGCCATGGGCCGATAGAGTGACCAAACCAGGCATCGTTTGAAACGGTCAGCAGGAAGTTGGTGTCGGGATGGAAGTTGGCCCGCACCTGTTCACCCAGCACGATCTCATAACAGATGGCGCTGGTCAGGTTATAGCCCGCCACGCTGAGTTGTGGCTGGAGGTAGTTGCCACGACTGAATGCCGACATTGGCAGATCGAAGAACGGCGCCAGCGGACGCAGCAGATTGGCCAGCGGCACAAATTCGCCAAACGGCACCAGGTGATTCTTCTGGTAACGATTGCCGCTGAAGTAGTTGTACGGCGCTTTGCCACCCAGCACGATCACGGTGTTGTAATCGTGATAACGGTTCTGCTCCAGCCGGGAGTCAACAATGCCAGTGATCAGCGAACTGCCGCGCTCACGCAGTTCGTCATCCAGCGAACGCAGGAACGGCTGCTGATTACTCTCCAGATCGGTAATTGCCGATTCAGGCCAGATAATAATCGGCGCTTTGCCCATCAGCGGCTGACTCAGACCGTGGTAAATGCGCAGGGTAGAGAGCAGCTGTTGCGGATCCCACTTCATCGATTGCGGAATATTACCCTGCACCAGCGCCACCTCGACGGCCCGCTCGGGCATTGGCTGAATCCACTGGATGTAGCGCAACGGCCATGGCAATGCCAGCAGCAGCAGCGCCGCCATCAGACTTCTGACGTTGCGCTGCTGCAGGGCATAAGCCAGCAGGCCAGCCACCACCATCAGCAGGAAGGTCAGCGTCTCTACGCCGGCCAGCGGTGCCAGGCCTTTTAACGGGCCATCAATCTGGCTGTAACCAAACTGCAGCCAGGGAAAGCCGGTCAGCACCCAGCCGCGCAGGAACTCGGTGATCTGCCACAATGCCGGTGCCGCCAGCGCCAGGCGCCACAGCGTCGTTCGCGGCCAGATGCGATTCAGTACGCCGGCAAACAGCGCCGGGTAGATCGCCAGATAAGCCGCCAGCAGTGCCACGATAAAGACATTGACCGGGCCAGGCATGCCGCCAAAGGTGGCGACACTGACATAAACCCAGTTGATGCCACTGCCGAACAGACCCAATCCCCAGACAAACCCAATGGCGCTGGCCTGCGGGCTGGAGCGGTTAAGGGTCAGCAGCTGCAGGCCGCACAGCGAGAGCAGTGCGGCGGGCCAGAAATCGTAAGGAGAGAAGGCGAGGGTGCCAGTTGCACCCGTTATTAAAGCCAGCAGCAGGCGAACCCGCTGACGCGGGTAGAGTGAGGCTAAAGCCATAGACTTATTCGACTTCCAGTTGAGGTTGTGGCGAATTTTCCGGAATAGTCACGTGAACCTGGATGATGCGGCGGCTGTCAGCCATCGCCACCTTGAACTGGTAACCCTCAATCTCGATGCTTTCACCGCGAGCGGGCAGGTGACCGAAGCCCTGCATCACCAGACCACCGATGGTGTCGACTTCATCGTCGCTGAACTGGGTGCCAAACACCTCGTTGAAATCTTCAATGGCGGTCAGTGCGCGCACCGTAAAGGTGTGTCGGTTGAGCTGACGGATATCACGATCTTCTTCGTCGTCATACTCATCTTCAATTTCACCGACGATCAGCTCCAGGATGTCTTCGATGGTCACCAGACCGGAGACACCGCCAAACTCATCAATGACGATCGCCATGTGGTAACGCTGGGAGCGGAACTCTTTCAGCATCCGGTCGACACGCTTACTTTCAGGCACAACCACCGCAGGGCGCAGCACTTTCTCAATGCTGAAAGGCTCAGATTCGCTGCTCATAAACGGCAGCAGATCTTTCGCCATCAGAATCCCTTCCACATGATCTTTATCTTCGCTGATCACCGGGAAACGAGAATGAGCGGATTCGATGATGACATCCAGACACTCTTCGAGGCTCTGATTACGTTTCAGGGTGATCATTTGCGAGCGCGGGATCATGATGTCACGCACGCGCTGCTCCGCAATATCCAGTACCCCTTCGAGCATGTCGCGGGTGTCCTGGTCAATCAGCTCTTTGTTATTCGAGTCGCGGATCAGCTCCAGTAGCTCATCACGGCTTTTTGGTTCGCCGTGAAAGAGTTGGTTGATCAACAGGGAGAAAAATCCCTTTTTACTACTGGGTGCATCGCTGTTTTGAGAATGGTCGTCGCTCATGGCGGTTTTTAAAGATCTCTCTGGTGAGGAATGGGTGCTGTCAGTAACCTGTACTGACAGCAGGATTGACTGAATTCACAATTCAGGCGTCTTCTTTCTCCGAAATGTACGGATCAGGATACCCAAGAGCAAGCATTATCTCGGTCTCCAGCCCTTCCATCTCGTCAGCTTCGTCGTCTTCAATATGGTCGTAACCCAGCAGATGCAGCGTGCCGTGTACCACCATATGTGCCCAGTGGGCTTCAACGCTTTTACCCTGTTCAGCCGCTTCCTGCTCAACGACCTGGCGGCAGATGATCAGATCGCCCAGCAGCGGCAGCTCAATGCCTGGCGGCGCTTCAAACGGAAAGGAGAGGACGTTGGTCGGCTTATCTTTGCCGCGATAAGTCAGATTAAGCTCATGACTCTCCGCTTCATCAACCAGACGCACCGTGACTTCACTTTCGGGCTGAAAAGGGGTGACAGCCGCTGACAGCCAGCGATGAAACTGGCTTTCATCCGGCAGGTCAGCGGTATTGTCACAGGCGACCTGCAGGTCGAGAATCACCTCGCTCATTTGCTCTCCTGCGTGACGCTCTGTGCAGCCAGTGCTTCACGTTTACGCTCTTCGGTCTGCTGGTCACGACGAGTCTGATCGGCCGCTTCCCAGGCTTCATAGGCGGTAACAATGCGGGCGACCACCGGGTGACGCACCACATCTTCGCTGTGGAAGAAGTTGAAGCTGATCTCTTCAACGTCAGCCAGCACCTCAATGGCATGACGCAGGCCTGACTTAACGTGACGCGGGAGGTCAATCTGGGTAACGTCGCCGGTAATCACCGCTTTAGAGTTAAAGCCGATACGCGTCAGGAACATCTTCATCTGCTCGATGGTGGTGTTCTGGCTCTCATCAAGAATGATGAACGCATCGTTCAGGGTACGACCGCGCATGTAGGCCAGCGGGGCGACTTCAATGACGTTGCGCTCCATCAGCTTTTCCACCCGCTCGAAGCCGAGCATTTCGAACAGCGCATCGTAGAGCGGACGCAGATAAGGGTCGACTTTCTGGCTCAGATCGCCGGGCAGAAAGCCGAGCTTTTCACCCGCTTCGACGGCAGGGCGGGTCAGCATGATGCGGCGAATCTCCTGGCGCTCCAGCGCATCCACTGCCGCGGCTACCGCCAGATAGGTTTTACCGGTACCGGCCGGGCCGACACCAAAGGTGATATCGTGGTCGAGCACATTAGCGATGTACTGGGCCTGGTTTGGGGTGCGCGGCTTGATCACACCGCGTTTGGTCTTGATATTGACCGCTTTACCGTACTCCGGCACGCTCTCAGCGGTTTGCTCCAGTACCCGACTCTCTTTGATTGCCAGGTGAATCTGATCAGGCTCAATATCCGGGATATCGCCACGCACAGGCGCGGTATCGACATAGAGGGTTTTCAGAATATCTGCTGCGGCATTGACGCAAAGTGGACGTCCTGACAGCTTAAAAACGTTGTCGCGACGATTGATCTCAATGCCCAGACGACGCTCAAGCTGTTTTACATTATCGTCGAAAGGCCCACACAGGCTCATCAGACGACGGTTATCAGCCGGTTCAAGGGCGATTTCACGAGTTTCGATATTCAAACGAATCCTTTGGGTCACTCAGGGCCAGTTATGGGATGTGTCTGACGCACCGTTAAGCTTAACCGGATGCACCATAACGAAATTATTTATGCCGTAACGCCTGGGCGCAAGCTTATGGAGAGATATTTGGGCGACACTTTCAGAAAGCAAGTGTCGCGGCGTGAAATTGGCGGCAACGCGATGCACGCTGCCGCACAGTAAAGCAGGCATCACGGCTGGAACAGACTCACGCCGATTTCATTTTCTTTACGGGTACGGGCGATCACGGATGCCGGACTTTCCGCCATGCGCAGTCCCATCTCTCCCTCAGTACGCACCAGTTTGCCGCGCAGCGAGTTGGTGTAGACATCGACAATCTCAACATCCACAAAGCGGCCGATCATTTCAGGCGAGCCTTCGAAATTGACCACGCGGTTATTTTCGGTACGGCCAGAGACTTCCATCACGTTCTTGCGGGAGATGCCTTCCACCAGTATACGCTGCACTGTGCCCACCATGCGGCGACTGATCGCCTGCGCCTGCTGGTTAATGCGGTCCTGCAGGATCCACAGGCGCTGCTTTTTCTCCTCTTCGCTGACATCATCCGGCAGGTCAGCGGCGGGCGTGCCAGGACGGGCAGAGTAGATAAAGCTGAAGCTGACGTCGAAATTGATCCCGGCGATAAGCTTCATGGTCTGCTCGAAATCCTGCTGAGTTTCACCGGGGAAACCAATGATGAAGTCAGAGCTGATCTCAATATCCGGGCGGGCCGCGCGCAGCTTGCGGATAATCGCTTTATACTCCAGCGCGGTATGTGCACGCTTCATCAGCGTCAGAATACGGTCTGATCCACTCTGAACCGGCAGGTGCAGGAAGCTCACCAGTTCCGGTGTATCGCGGTAGACCTCGATGATGTCATCGGTGAACTCAATCGGGTGGCTGGTGGTGAAGCGAATGCGGTCGATACCGTCGATGGCGGCGACCAGGCGCAGCAGCTCAGCGAAGGTACAGATTTCACCATCAAAGGTGGCACCACGATAGGCGTTGACGTTCTGGCCAAGCAGGTTAACTTCACGCACGCCCTGCGCCGCCAGCTGAGCGATCTCCAGCAGAATGTCATCGCTGGGACGGCTCACTTCCTCCCCACGGGTGTAGGGCACCACGCAGAAAGTACAATATTTGTTGCAGCCTTCCATGATGGAGACAAAGGCAGTCGGGCCCTCTGCGCGCGGTTCCGGCAGGCGATCGAATTTCTCGATTTCCGGGAAGCTGATGTCGACCACCGGGCTTTTGGTGCCGCGCACGGTGTTGATCATCTCTGGCAGGCGGTGCAGTGTCTGCGGACCAAAAACGATATCCACGCAGGGCGCACGCTGGCGGATATGATCCCCTTCCTGCGACGCCACGCAGCCACCCACGCCGATAATCACATCCGGGTTGCGCTCCTTGAGTTTTCTCCAGCGTCCCAGCAGGTGGAATACCTTCTCCTGCGCTTTCTCACGAATAGAACAGGTATTAAGCAGCAGAATATCCGCCTCTTCAGGAACCTCGGTCAGTGTATAGCCGTGCGTACTGTTCAGCAGATCAGACATCTTGGATGAATCATACTCATTCATCTGACATCCCCAGGTTTTGATATGCAGTTTTTTTGTCATCGCGCTAACCATTGATTCAGTGCAGTGAAGTGCGGGGCGCGTATTGTAATGCTTTGATGCTGTTGTGACCAGCCTCAGGGCTTTTCTGCCAGCAATCAGGTTTTCCGGTACACTTTGCTTTATTCAGACCCGTGTTGCGCAGGCTGGCGGGAATAAGAGAGGGACATAAGTAATGCAGGATAATCAGTTTGATGTAGTGATTGTTGGCGGTGGCATGGTCGGTGCGGCGCTGGCCTGTGGACTGACGCAGCAACATTTTCGCGTTGCGGTGATTGAGCGTGCTGAACCCGCTCCTTTTGATGCCGACAGCGATCCCGATCTGCGAATTTCGGCGATTGGGTCATCCTCGGTAGGGTTGCTGAAGCAGCTCAACGTCTGGCCACGGGTAGAGGCGATGCGCAGCGCGCCCTATCGCAGGCTGGAAACCTGGGAGTGGCAGACGGCGCAGGTGAGTTTTGATGCAGCCTCGCTGGGGCTGCCCGAGCTGGGCTTTATGGTCGAGAACAGCGTGCTTCAGCGGGCGTTATGGGAGGAGATGCAGTCGCTGGGCGTGACCTGCTATTGCCCGGCCACACTGGAGAACCTGCAGCCAGAAAATGGCGGCTGGCGCATCGATCTCAACGACGGCGTTGCCTTACACGCCCGCCTGGTGATTGGGGCTGATGGCGCGAACTCTCAGGTGCGACAGATGGCCGGGATCGGTATTCATGGCTGGAGCTATGCGCAATCCTGTTTACTGATTAGCGTGACCTGCGAACATCCGGCAGGCGATGCGACCTGGCAGCACTTTACGCCTCAGGGACCGCGCGCTTTTTTACCGCTGTATGGCAACCGGGCCTCGCTGGTCTGGTATGACGCGCCCGCAAGAGTCCGTCAGCTACAGGCGCTGCCGATGGCCCAGCTGGAAAAAGAGATTGCCAGCCACTTCCCGGCGCGGCTGGGACGTTTTAAAGCCCACGCGGCGGGGGGCTTCCCGCTGGTGCGGCGTCACGCTTCACGGTATGTCCTGCCAGGGCTGGCGCTGGTCGGTGATGCCGCGCACACCATTAATCCGCTGGCCGGGCAGGGCGTGAATCTGGGCTATCGCGATATTGATGCATTGATTAATGTGCTGGTCAGCGCACGCGGTGCGGCGGAGGATTGGGCATCCGAGCGCGTATTGCAGCGCTATCATCGCCAACGTCGTAAAGACAATATGCTGATGCAGGGCGGCATGGATCTGTTCTATTTTGCCTTCAGCAATCAACTGGCACCGCTGCGGTTTGCACGTAATCTCGGATTGATTGCCGCCGAACATTCCGGGGTACTGAAGCGGCAGGTATTGCGCTACGCGCTGGGGTTATAGCCGATTGCGCGTTAAGGCTCGCCTCAGAGCGGGCCTGCATCCTGGTCGGCGAGAAAGGGAGTAAAGAAGGTACAAAAACAACAAAGCCCGCAAAAGCGGGCTATGTTGTGCAATTTGGCTGGGGTGCAGGGATTCGAACCCCGGAATGCTGGTATCAGAAACCAGTGCCTTACCGCTTGGCGACACCCCAATAATGGTGTTTTTCAAATTGTCTTTGTATGGCTGGGGTGCAGGGATTCGAACCCCGGAATGCTGGTATCAGAAACCAGTGCCTTACCGCTTGGCGACACCCCAATTATATGGTGGCTACGACGGGAATCGAACCTGTGACCCCAGCATTATGAGTGCTGTGCTCTAACCAGCTGAGCTACGTAGCCAAATTGTACTGCATTTCAATGATGGCTGGGATACCTGGATTCGAACCAGGGAATGCCGGTATCAAAAACCGGTGCCTTACCGCTTGGCGATATCCCATTCGTCCGTTCTCAGCATCAAGAATCATCGAAATTGGCTGGGATACCTGGATTCGAACCAGGGAATGCCGGTATCAAAAACCGGTGCCTTACCGCTTGGCGATATCCCATCCACGCTGCCGAATAATGAAATGGTGCGGGAGGCGAGACTTGAACTCGCACACCTTGCGGCGCCAGAACCTAAATCTGGTGCGTCTACCAATTTCGCCACTCCCGCAAAAAAAGATGGTGGCTACGACGGGAATCGAACCTGTGACCCCAGCATTATGAGTGCTGTGCTCTAACCAGCTGAGCTACGTAGCCATCTTTTTTTCGCGTTACCTTCATCGGCGTTGCGGGGCGCATTATGCGGAGTTGACCAGACAGCGTCAACAAGTTTTTTACCGTTTTTTGCCAGATAATTGCTGTTTGACTGGCTTATAACCAGCCTGGCGGTTTATTCGGCAATTTTTCAGTGAATACAACGCTAATCGTAAAAAAATGGGCCGCAGCGGACCCATTCTGGTTGCTCTCTGTCGGCTTATTTGTAAGCTGACTGATGCACTCCCACGGCACGTCCTGATGGATCGTCCATGTTTTTAAACGCTTCATCCCACTCAATCGCTTTGGCAGAAGAACAGGCGACCGATGGACCACCGGGTACGCACTCTGCCGCGCTCGCTAACGGGAACAGCTCTTCGAAGATCTCACGATAGAGATAAGCTTCTTTTGAACCCGGCGTGTTGAACGGGAAGCGGAAGTGGGCGGTTGCCAGTTGCTGATCGCTGATTTGCTTTGCAGCCACTTCTTTCAGTGAGTCGATCCAGCTGTAACCCACGCCATCCGAGAACTGCTCTTTCTGACGCCACGCCACGCTCTCTGGCAGGTAAGAGGAGAAACATTCACGCAGAATGTGCTTCTCCATTTTACCGTTGCTGCCACACATTTTGTCGGCCGGGTTGATACGCATCGCTACATCCAGGAATTTTTTATCCAGGAAGGGTACGCGGGCTTCAACGCCCCAGGCAGACATCGCTTTGTTGGCACGGGCGCAGTCGAACATATGCAGCGCCTGCAGTTTACGCACGTTTTCTTCGTGGAACTCTTTGGCGTTTGGCGCTTTGTGGAAATAGAGGTAGCCGCCAAACACTTCGTCTGCGCCTTCGCCCGACAGCACCATCTTAATGCCCATCGCTTTGATTTTACGCGACATTAAGTACATCGGCGTGGAGGCCCGAATGGTAGTGACGTCATAGGTTTCAATGTGATAAATCACATCGCGAATCGCATCCAGTCCTTCCTGCACGGTGAAATGAATTTCGTGGTGCACGGTGCCCAGATGCTCTGCCACGGTTTTCGCCGCTTTTAAATCGGGTGAACCTTCCAGTCCTACCGCAAAGGAGTGCAGCTGTGGCCACCAGGCATCACTTTTATCCTGATCTTCAACCCGCTTCGCTGCGAAACGCTTGGTCACGGCGGAAATGATGGAGGAGTCCAGACCGCCTGACAGCAGCACCCCGTAAGGCACATCTGACATCAGATGGCTTTTCACGGACTCTTCCAGCGCATGTTTCAGGCCAGCGGCGTCGGTGGTGTTGTGCTCAACGTTTTTATATTCCATCCAGTCACGCTGCCAGTAACGACGGATCTCGCCATCGGTGCTGGAGAGGTAGCTTCCCGGCGGGAACTCTTTGATCGAACGGCAGGCGGGCACCAGCGCTTTCATTTCTGATGCCACAAACAGGTTGCCGTGCTCATCGTTACCCATATAGAGCGGGATGATGCCAATGTGGTCGCGCCCAATCAGCCAGGTTTTTTTAACGGTGTCATAGAGGATAAAGGCGAACATGCCTTCCAGCTCGTCGAGGAAATCGACACCTTTCTCCTGATAGAGCGCCAGAATCACTTCACAGTCAGAACCGGTCTGAAACGCGTAGCGATCGCTGAGTTCAGCGCGCAGTGCCTGATGGTTGTAAATCTCGCCGTTAACCGCCAGTACGTGGGTGCGATCGGCGTTGTACAGCGGCTGTGCGCCATTGTTGACGTCGACAATTGAGAGGCGTTCATGCGCCAGAATAGCATGGTCATCGGCGTAGACGCCTGACCAGTCCGGGCCGCGATGACGCATTAAGCGTGAACATTCCAGCGCTTTTTTGCGCAGCTCAACAGGATCGGTTTTCAGATCCAGCACACCAAAAATTGAACACATAACTGACTCCTGAGCTCACCTTACGGCGATGTTATCTTTTACGTTTGTCCGGCAGCCTGATGCTGCGTGATACATAAGAAAATGCGCTATTTGGTGCATTCAATGCAAGAGGAATCGTGATTTACTGATAAAAAGATTGCTTGCAGGGCAATAAAATTGAATAAACGATAATTTTAAAGCCTTTTCGTTGATGGATCAGCAATGAAATAGCTTTTGTGAGCAGAAATCAGACAGTGAAAGGGGGAGATAGCGTGCAAAAAGGGGTGACGCATCACAGATTAGCCGGATGCGTCATAAGAGAAATGAATCAGAACAGGTCAATATCGGCCACAGAAGGGTAGATCCAGTCCGGACGGAACGGCATGGCATCGATATCACTCAGCGTCGAGACGCCGGAGAGTACCAGCACCGTCTCCAGACCCGCCTGAAAACCGGCCAGAATATCGGTTCGCAGATTGTCACCGATAATCACGGTCTCTTCCGAGTGGGCCTGCATTTTGTTCAGCGCGGCGCGCATGATGTAGGGACTGGGCTTGCCGACAACAAACGGGCGACGGCCTGATATCTTCTCAATCCCGGCACAGAGTGCGCCACAGGCAGGAATAAAACCGCGCGCATGGGTATCCGGGTTGGTGGCAATGAAGCGAGCACCATTAGCCACGAAGAAGGCCGCTTTATGCATCATGTCCCAGTTAAACGAGCGCGTCTCCCCAACAATGACAAAATCGGGATTCACATCGGTAATGGTAAAGCCCGCTTTGTAGAGTTCATGAATCAGTGCGCCCTCACCAATCACATACGCCTTTTTGCCCTCCTGACGGCGCAGGAAGTCGGCGGTAGCCATTGCGGAGGTATAGAAAACGGAATCGGGAACCTCGACACCGGCCGAGGCAAAACGGTTGGCCAAATCCTGCTCGGTTTGCGAGGGATAGTTCGTCAGCACCACCAGCGGCATCTCTTTGGCCAGAATGCGCTGTAAAAACTCCTGCGCGCCGGGAACGGCCGTGTTGTCGTGCATCAGCACGCCATCGATATCACAAATTACGCTTTTAATGGTCATAGTCAGATCCGATGTGGCCCGCCACAGCAGCGGGTTAGCTTAGAGCCTATCCCATTAGGCTATTTTATTTGTCATTCTGAACCTGGGCATTGCTCACACAGGCTGCTTTAGCAACCTGAACGCCCGTCAGGGCGGCCCTGAAAGGGCGAGCGTAGCGAGTAATCCTCACGTACTACGTGTACTACGGATTGTTCCGCGCTGTCCGTGTCCAGACTGCCTGCACCAATTACGCCTACTGGGATAGGCTCTTAATCTTCCAGAAGATGTTGCAGCAGAATGCCGTTAAGCATGGCACGTTTAGCGAGCGCAAACGCGCCAATCGCAGAACGATGATCCAGGGTGGAACGCACCACCGGCAGATTTTTACGGAAGGCCTCTAATGCCTGAGTATTGATGCAGCCCTCAATCGCGGGCAGCAGCACTTTTTCTGCTTCAGTGATCTCACCCGCCAGCACCACTTTTTGCGGATTAAACAGGTTGATCGCAATCGCGATAGCTTTGCCGAGATAACGGCCCACGTGCTCGACCACTTCACAGGCCAGTGCATCACCCTGATTGGCCGCTTTGCAGATGTGAGACATCTGGCACGCCTCCAGCGTCAGCGTGCTGGGATGGCCCTGACTCAGCAGATGCCGCACGCGATTCTCAATGGCGCCGTTGGCGGCAATGGTTTCCAGGCAGCCAAAGTTGCCGCAGTGACAGCGCTCGCCAAGCGGGTCGACCTGAATATGGCCGATCTCGCCAACGTTGCCGTTGCTGCCGAGAAAAATATGGCCGTTGGCAATAATGCCGGCGCCCGTGCCACGGTGTAAACGCACCAGAATCGAGTCAGCACAGTCCCGGCTTGCACCGAAATAGTGCTCGGCCAGCGCCAGGCTGCGAATATCATGACCCACAAAACTGGTGACGTTGAAACGTTTTTTCAGGCTGGCGACCAGCGGCCAGCGGCTGACAGAGATGTGTGGCATATAGCGGATCACGCCGTTAATCGGATCGACCAGCCCCGGCAGGATCACTGAAATCGCGATCAGCTCGCGAATTTTACGCTGGTGCTGCTCAATAAAGCTGCTGATGGCGTTAAACAGCGCATGCTCCAGCGTCTCCTGGGTGCGTTCCGGCAGCGCATAATCTTCCTGCGCCAGCGATTTACCGCTGAGGTCAAACAGCGTCAGGGTGGCATCGTTACGGCCGAGGCGGACTCCGATGGTATGGAAATGGCGGGTTTCAGTGATAATGGAGATGGCGCGGCGACCACCGGTAGACGCCTGCTGGTCTACCTCTTTGATCAGGCCGCGCTCAATCAACTGACGGGTAATTTTGGTGACGCTGGCGGGAGCGAGCTGGCTAAGTTCGGCAATCTGAATGCGCGATATCGGCCCCTGTTGATCAATCAGCCGGTAAACCGCTGCGCTATTGAGTTGCTTAACAAGATCGACATTTCCTATTTGTGACTGGCCGCCAGTGGTCATTCAGTGCTTACCCGCTCAGGACGTCGTCTCCGTTGACAAACGTCTTAATGATTTTAAAGTCGCGTGTAAACACAGTCAGGTTCGCGATTTTTCCTGCTTCGATCGAGCCTGACTGCCTTTCCACGCCCATCGCCCGTGCCGGGTAGAGTGTTGCCATGCGCAACGCTTCGTCCAGTGCGATCCCTGCATGCTCCACGCTGTTTTGTACCGCTTCAATCATCGTCAGGGCTGAACCACTTAATGTGCCGTTTTCGTCGACACAGAGCCCATCGCGATAATAGATTGTTTTGCCTGCAAAAATAAACTCGCTTATATCCGCGCCAGCGGGTGCAGTGGCATCCGTGACCAGCACCAGTTTGTCGCCTTTGATGCGTTTTGCATTGCGCACGTTAGCGTAATGTACATGTAAACCGTCCGCAATAATGCCGCAGTATACATCAGGCGAATCAAACAGCGCACCGATAAGCCCGGGTTCACGTCCGGCAAAGGTGGGCATGGCGTTGTAGAGGTGCGTCGCGAAACTCACACCAGCAGAAAAGCCTGCTTTTGCCTCTTCATAGGTCGCATTCGAGTGACCGGCAGAGACAATAATCCCTGCATCGGTCAACTGACGAATCACGTCGCTGCCCGCATTTTCAGGTGCAAGCGTGACTTTGGTGATAACGTCCGCGTTGTCGCACAGGTACTGCACCATTGCCGCATCCGGCAGACGAATCAGCGCCGGATCGTGGGTGCCTTTTTTCGCCTTGCTCAGCCAGGGGCCTTCCAGATGCAGACCCAGCGCCTGATTCTGATGCTTCTGCAGGTAAGCGCGCATGGTTTCAATCGCCCGCTTCATCAGGGCGTCGCTGCTGGTGATCAGGGTCGGTAAAAAGCTGGTGCAGCCAGACTTTTCATTGGCGCGCTGCATCGTTTCCAGCGTTTCAATGCTTAGCGCATCAAGGCTGTCGTTGAACTGCACGCCACCGCAGCCATTGAGCTGAAGATCGATAAAACCTGGCGCAATATTTGCCCCTGCCATATCCCGCTGCTCAATATCCGCCGGGAGCGCCTCACGCGGACAAACGCGCGCAATACGCCCATCGGCAATCACCACCGCGTGATTATCCAGAACCTCATGGCCACTGTAGATTCGACCGTTAACTAATGCGTACATCTCTCTTCTCCCGTCCTGGCCTGCTGTCACTCAGCGTAACAGCAGGGCATGACAATGTTCTGTTACACGCCTTTCATATTTTCCGCTTCCATTTCGCGGAAATATTTCACGGTTTTCACTTTCAGTTCCATGGTGGCCGGCTCATCACACACCACCACCGATTTCGCGTGCAGCTGCAGGCAGCTGATGGTCCACATATGATTAACGTTGCCTTCAACCGCCGCCTGTAATGCCTGCGCTTTAACATGGCCGGTAACCAGAATCATCACTTCCTCTGCATCCAGCAGCGTACCGACGCCGACCGTCAGCGCATATTTAGGCACCTGGTCAACCTCACCGTTAAAGAAGCGGGAGTTCGCCACGCGGGTATCATGGGTCAGGGTTTTAATACGGGTACGGGAAGCCAGTGACGAAGCCGGTTCGTTAAAGGCGATATGACCGTCGTTGCCCACGCCGCCCATGAACAGGTGAATTTTACCCAGCGCGCGAATTTTCTCTTCGTACTGCCGACATTCTGCGTCAATATCGGGTGCATTACCATTCAGCAGGTTGATATTTTCCGGTTGAATATCAACGTGATCGAAGAAGTTGCGATACATGAAGCTGTGATAGCTTTCCGGATGCTCTTTTGGCAGACCAACATATTCATCCATATTGAAGGTCACAACATTTTTAAAACTGACCTGGCCCGCTTTGTGCATATCGATCAGGTGTTTGTACGCCTCTAGTGGCGTGCCGCCGGTAGGCAGACCCAGAACAAATGGTCTGTCCGCCGTTGGGTTAAACGCATTGATACGATTAACAATATGTCGGGCGGCCCATTTTCCCACCTGGGTTGGTGTCGCTAAAGGAATCAGTCTCATGTTTCACCTCAATTGAAAATAGAAAGGGGATGGCTAAGCCGTTGCGTGAGTCACCAATCTGAACAGATGATTCATTGTCGCCACGGCCGGCGCATAATTCAATATTTCGGATCATAAAATAAGTTTACGGTCATAGCCAGATGTTGCCGTATGAAACGATGTTTTTTAGTGATAAAAATCACATTTGCCAGGGTTTTAATTTGCGAAGCGAATTAATTTATCATTACACTTCGCTGCGTGATATGAAGTGTATTAACGATCTTTGCAGCTGACATAACAACATTAAGCAGCGCAAAGCGACAAGTCAGGCTCATAGGGGGAAGGGGATATGTTAGGTTACTTACAAAAGGTGGGGCGCGCACTGATGGTGCCGGTAGCAACCCTGCCAGCAGCAGCGATATTAATGGGCGTGGGCTACTGGATCGATCCAGACAGCTGGGGCGCAGGTAATGCGCTGGCGGCGTTACTGATCAAGTCCGGTTCTGCCATCATCGAAAACATGTCGGTGCTGTTTGCAATTGGTGTCGCGTATGGCATGTCGAAAGATAAAGATGGTGCCGCAGCCCTGACCGGCTTTGTCGGATTCCTTGTGGTCACCACGCTCTGCTCACCTGCCGCGGTGGCGATGATACAGAAGATGCCGGTTGACCAGGTGCCTGTGGCCTTTGGCAAAATTAATAACCAGTTTGTCGGTATTCTGGTCGGTATCCTGTCGGCTGAGATCTATAACCGCTTCAGCCACGTCGAGCTGCCGAAAGCGCTCTCCTTCTTCAGCGGACGGCGACTGGTGCCGATTCTGGTCTCGTTCCTGATGATCCTGGTCGCCTTTATCCTGATGTATATCTGGCCGGTTATCTTTAATGGTCTGGTCGGTTTTGGTGAACATATCCAGAAACTCGGCTCTGCCGGTGCCGGTATCTACGCCTTCTTTAACCGCCTGCTGATTCCGGTCGGTCTGCATCACGCCCTGAACTCGGTGTTCTGGTTCGATGTTGCGGGCATTAATGATATTCCTAAATTCCTGGGCGGTGCACAGTCACTGGCTGACGGATCGGCAACCGTGGGTATCACCGGCCGTTATCAGGCGGGCTTCTTCCCGATCATGATGTTTGGTCTGCCTGGTGCTGCGCTGGCTATCTACCACTGTGCGCGTCCTGAGAACCGCGTCAAAGTCGGTAGTATCATGCTGGCCGCGGCGTTTGCTTCCTTCTTTACGGGTATTACCGAACCGCTGGAGTTCTCCTTCATGTTCGTGGCACCCGTGCTTTATCTGATCCACGCCGTCCTGACCGGTATTTCTGTCTTCATCGCTGCCAGCATGCACTGGATTGCCGGATTTGGTTTCAGCGCCGGGCTGGTGGATATGGTGCTGTCGACCCGTAATCCGCTGGCGACACACTGGTACATGCTGATCCCGCAGGGTCTGGTCTTCTTCGTTATCTATTATGTAGTGTTCCGCTTTACCATCAAAAAATTCAACCTGATGACGCCGGGCCGCGAGCTGGCGGTTGATGGTGATGAAACTGATGGTTATGACGTTAACGTGGATAAAACGGATAGCGGTGAAAGTGCCACTGAGTCACTGGCGCGCCGCTACATTGGGGCGATTGGTGGTTCAGCTAACTTAACCAGCATCGATGCCTGTATCACCCGGCTGCGTCTTAACGTGAATGACTCGGCGCAGGTGAATGAGGCGGTTGCTAAGCGTCTTGGCGCGTCCGGCGTGATCCGTCTTAACAAACAGAGCGTGCAGATCATCGTGGGTACCCAGGCAGAAAGCATCGCCTCGGCCATGAAAAAAGTGCTGACCAAAGGTCCGGTCGCTGCAGCGGCTACCAGCAGCGCACCGGCCGAGCCGGACGTTAAACCGCAGGCGGTGCTGAACAGTGAGAAGCAGGTCATCGCCACGCTGCTGGCGCCGGTCAGCGGTGAAGTTGTAGCGCTGGATGATGTGCCGGATGAAGCCTTTGCCAGCAAAGCGGTGGGCGACGGTCTGGCGATCAAACCCAGCGACAAATGGGTAGTGGCACCGATTGCCGGTACGCTGGTGAAAATCTTTAACACCAATCACGCCTTCTGTCTGGAAACCGAAAATGGCGTGGAGATTGTGGTGCACATGGGGCTGGATACCGTGGCGCTGGAAGGTAAAGGCTTTACCCGTCTGGTTGAAGAGGGGGCCAGCGTGGTCGCCGGTCAGCCAGTGCTGGAGATGGACCTTGAATTCCTTAACGCCAATGCCCGCTCAATGGTGAGTCCTGTCGTGGTCAGTAACAGCGACGATTTCGCGGGTCTGACTTTACTGGCACAGGGTCAGGTGATAGCAGGGGAAACCCCGCTGTATGAAGTGAAAGGCTAATCCCCGCAACAGAACCCCAAAGGCAGGAAGCGATTCCTGCCTTTTTTGTTTTAAAGGCTTAACAAACGGTTGTTTCCCTCAGACGCTTTGTGGATCATACTCCGTTACTTCGTGGTACAAATCACCCGTTATTCGTATTGAGGATTTTTGAGATGAGTGAGGCTGAAGCCCGCCCAACTAACTTTATTCGTCAGATCATTGACGAAGATTTGGCGAGCGGTAAGCACAGCAGCGTGCATACCCGTTTTCCGCCCGAGCCCAATGGCTATCTGCATATTGGTCATGCGAAATCGATCTGTCTGAATTTTGGCATCGCCCAGGATTATCAGGGGCAATGCAACCTGCGTTTCGACGATACCAATCCGGTTAAAGAGGATATGGAATTCGTTGAATCCATCAAGCGTGACGTTCAGTGGCTGGGTTTTGAGTGGAGCGGTGAGGTCTGTTACTCATCAAACTATTTCGATCAGCTCTACAACTATGCCATCGAGTTGATTTCCAAAGGGCTGGCCTACGTTGATGAACTGAGTCCGGATGCGATTCGTGAATATCGCGGCACCCTGAAAGAGCCGGGTAAAAACAGCCCTTATCGCGATCGCAGCGTGGAAGAGAATCTGGCGCTGTTTGAGAAGATGCGAAACGGTGAGTTTGCCGAAGGCACCGCCTGTCTGCGCGCTAAAATCGACATGGCCTCTAATTTCATCGTGATGCGCGATCCGGTGCTTTACCGCATCAAATTCGCGGAACACCACCAGACCGGCAACAAGTGGTGCATCTACCCGATGTATGACTTTACCCACTGCATCTCCGATGCGCTGGAAGGCATTACGCACTCGCTCTGTACGCTGGAGTTCCAGGACAACCGCCGTCTCTATGACTGGGTGCTGGATAACATCACTATTCCGGTTCATCCGCGTCAGTATGAATTCTCGCGCCTGAATCTGGAGTATGCGGTGATGTCGAAACGTAAACTCACTCAGCTGGTGACCGAGAAGCATGTAGAAGGGTGGGACGATCCGCGCATGCTGACCGTTTCAGGTCTGCGTCGTCGTGGTTACACCGCAGCTTCTATCCGTGAGTTTTGCCGTCGTATTGGCGTGACCAAGCAGGATAACATTGTGGAGATGGCCTCGCTGGAGTCCTGTATCCGCGATGATCTCAACGAGAATGCACCCCGCGCTATGGCGGTTTTAGATCCGCTTAAAGTGGTGATCGAAAACCTGCCAGCAGGCCATAGCGAGATCGTCACCATGCCAAATCATCCGGGTAAACCGGAGATGGGCACGCGTGAAGTGCCGTTCAGCCGCGAGATCTGGATCGATCGCGCGGATTTCCGTGAAGAGGCGAACAAGCAATACAAGCGGCTGGTGCTGGGCAAAGAAGTCCGCCTGCGTAACGCCTATGTGATTCGTGCTGAGCGGGTCGCCAAAGATGAAGCGGGCAACATTACCTGCATCTACTGCACCAGCGACGTTGATACGCTGAGCAAAGATCCAGCCGATGGCCGCAAAGTCAAAGGCGTGATTCACTGGGTGTCTGCGGATCACGCGCAGCCAGCTGAATTCCGCCTGTATGATCGTCTGTTCAGTGTGCCAAACCCGGCTGCTGCAGAGGATTTTCTGGCGGTAATTAATCCTGAGTCACTGACCATCAAAAACGGCTTTGTTGAACCCAGCCTGCGCGATGTTGAACCGACAACACCGTTTCAGTTTGAACGTGAAGGTTATTTCTGCGCCGACAGCGTCTACTCTAAACCGACGCAACTGGTGTTTAACCGCACCGTCGGTCTGCGTGATACCTGGACCAAAACGGGCGAATAAATTTTTTGGGGCTGACCTCATAAAATGACAAAAGGGCGATTTATCGCCCTTTTTTATTGCCCCGATTTTTACCATCGCCGACGTTTATTCTGCACTAACCACAACCGGTTCAATACTGGCTTGTGGGAGTAATCTGAGTTTAAAAAAATTAATCAATTTCAGGATGTGAATTGTCAGCTTTCAGGTAGGCTATCCGCTCTCAGAGGTTGCAAAGCGGGTTACAGAAGGAAAAAAAATGATAGTTCTCGCCCAGGAAGCCAAACACAGTGTCGTCGTTTTACATCAGCTCATTGAACGTATTTTTAATCAGCCAGCCGGATCTGACGACAGTTTCCAGCTGCTGATGTCCTATTTTCATCCTGAATTTCGCATGGTGACCCCAAAGGGCAGAGAGTACAACCTGAACGAGGTCGAGGATCTTTTCCAGCAGTTGCAAGGGCAGCGGGAAGGGATGCGCATTGCAACCTGTGAACATGTCGTTCTCTCTCATCATGAAAAAGAGATCGTCGTACAGTATCGCGAAATGCAGATGATGAATGGCAATAACCAGAGCCGCATTTCGCTGGCCATTCTGGATTGCAGCAGCTCCATTCCACGCTGGCGCTATCTGCAGGAGACGCTGGTCGCCTGAGGTGAGGGCAGAAAACAGACGAAAAAAAACCGGTGAACTCACCGGTTTTTTTATTTCAGGCCGCGCCAGCGTTACTGGTCGTGCAGCGTTTCGTTTTCACGACAGTCGCCCAGCGTACAGTGTCCATAGAGATAGAGGCTGTGGTTGGTCAGCTTGATGCCATGGCGGGTAGCGATTTCACGCTGACGCGTTTCAATCGATTCGTCGCTGAACTCGATAACCTTGCCGCAATCCAGGCAGATCAGGTGGTCGTGGTGATGCTGCTGCGTCAGTTCGAAGACAGATTTGCCGCCTTCAAAGTTGTGACGAGTGACAATACCGGCATCATCAAACTGGTTCAGAACACGGTAAACGGTTGCCAGGCCAATCTCTTCGCCAATGTCGATCAGGCGTTTATACAAATCTTCCGCACTGACGTGATGGCACTCAGGTTCCTGAAGCACTTCCAGAATTTTCAGTCTGGGCAGCGTTACTTTCAGGCCAGCCTTCTTTAATGCGGTGTTGTTGTCAGTCATGCGGATTTTGTCCTGTTACTAATATTCACTTTTGTGGCTTATCGCCTTGAATGTCGATCTGTGCTCATTCTCATTTGCGTCTCATTATAGAACTGAAGCGATGAAATGAAAACCAGAGGGCGTGTCTGAATCATCATGGGCTATTGGGGATTCGTCACCGGGCCGGGGAAGATTCTGACAGATGTCTGTTAGCACATCACTTAGTCTTGCCGCCTGAGAAAATAAGCGGAAGATCGATGCGGGTATTCTACAGATTAAACGGAGAAAGTTAAAAAAATGTGGCTATTATTTCTATAGGCATTTTCATTGCCTCAATGTGAGCTGGCGCTCACATTGAGTCGGGCAGGATCAGGCTTCGATGATCTCTTTCAGCTGCAGTTCATCAAAAATCTGCTTAACCCACTGCTCCACACGCTGGCTGGTCAGCTCAGGCTGGCGATCTTCGTCAATGGCCAGGCCCAGGAAGTGGGTATCATCGGCCAGACCTTTGGAGGCTTCGAAGTGATAGCCTTCAGTTGGCCAGTGTCCGACAATCACGGCACCGTGCGGTTCGATAATGTCGCGAATCGTGCCCATGGCATCACAGAAATACTCTGCGTAATCTTCCTGGTCGCCACAGCCAAACAGCGCAACCAGCTTGCCGTTAAAATCGATCTCTTCCAGCGTCGGGAAAAAGTCATCCCAGTCGCACTGCGCTTCACCGTAGTACCAGGTCGGAATACCCAGCAGCAGAATATCAAACGCTTCCAGATCTTCTTTTGTGCTTTTTGCGATGTCATGGACTTCTGCAACATCTGTACCCAGCTGTTTCTGGATCATTTTTGCAATGTTTTCGGTATTGCCGGTATCGCTGCCGAAGAAGATGCCTACGAGTGCCATGAGTAAAATAACCTCTTAAATCCTGATGATGAGATGTGTGCCGCAGCACATTTCAGCGAATAATAGCAGACGAGAGAAAACCGGTGAACGGTTAAAGCCCCGACATTTGCCTCTGCGTGCGATTCGCCCGCATTAATCCAGTTTGAGCTGTGCCAGTAGCATCTGTTCAATCAGTTCGCTACGGCTGAGATTGCGCTGTTCTGCCAGCGTATTGAGTGCATCGACGGCGTCACTGTTCATTTTCAGTTCGACACGACGAAGTCCGCGTCCTTTGTCACGTTTCAGTTGATTACGCTTGTTAATGCGCAGCTGTTCATCACGCGAAAGCGGACTGGTTTTAGGTCGACCAGGGCGGCGCTCATCAGCAAAGAGATCGAGCGTCGTGCGGTCAGTCTGTTCTTTTGCCATGGCTTAGTAAAACTGAATGGGGGCGGGCGCCAGACACTCACCGCGCAGATTATAAATTATTGGCTATTGCCGCAGCAAAACGGACCCGCAGCAAAATTTTAGCGCGCCATCATACTTCACGCTTACGCCGGACGCCAATCCTAAACCTTAACCGCCATCTATTTGCTTTTAAAGCGCAAAAAAGCGACGGACACTGCGCAAAACGGCATCGGGTTTCTCTGCATGAACCCAGTGTCCTGCGCCACCGATCACATGCGCCTGAGCAGCCGGGAACTGCTGCAGCAACGCATCGCGATAGCCGTTATCCAGGTAGCTGGAGTCGCCGCCGCGAATAAACAGCGCCGGGTGATTCCAGGCGGGAACCGGGTGCCAGCCAGAAATCGTGGTGTAGTTATCCCACAGCACCGGGACGTTGAAGCGCCACTCTCCCTCCTGGAATGATTTCAGCAGGAACTGGATCACCCCTTCTTCCTCTATCAGCGTTCGCATGACCTTCGCCGCCTCGCTGCGGGATGAGACGCCCGCATCCGTGACGGCACGAATGCCGGCAAATATCTGGTCATGGCGGCGCGTCTGGTAATCCACCGGGGCGATATCGATCATCACCAGGCGCTCAATGCGTTCCGGCACCAGCGCGCTCATGGTCATGGCGATTTTACCGCCCATCGAGTGACCGATCACCGCGACGCGATCAATGCCATGTGCATCCAGCGTATCGACCATATCCTGCGCCATTACAGCGTAGTTCATCTCGTCAGAACGTGGTGAAAGTCCATGGTTGCGGACATCCACCTGCAGCAGTGGGCCGGCATCTTTCAGCCCGCGCGCCAGCACGCCAAGGTTATCGAGACTGCCAAACAGACCGTGAATAAGCAGGATGGGCAGAGAATCAGCAGGGGATTGTTCAGTTTGCAGACGGGCGTTCAAAATCATAGCAAAGTTCTTAAGTTTGAGACCTGAGCTTAGGTTATCATGGTTTCACCTTTTCAGGCGCGCCGGTTCCGGCGGCATTAGGACATATTCTGACTTTTGCCCGTAAACCGTTTGATTGCTAACAACCCGCCTGACTTTAACTTTATAATCCTGATGTTAGAACTCACACACCCTTTGAATTGCCTGACTATACTCAGAGCTTTTCAGGAAACAGGTGGTTCTGTCATGAGAAAGAACCGTACGGAATAAGATGAAAACGATCGAAGTTGACGAAGAGCTCTACCGTTATATTGCCAGCCACACGCAACACATTGGTGAAAGCGCATCCGACATTCTGCGTCGTATGCTGAAGTTCACGGCTGGTCAGACTGCACCCGCTTCGCCTGCACAGCCCGCCTCAAAAGATGCAGCGAAAGAGTCCCAGGCCATTGTGGGTTCGCGCCCGCAGGATCGTGTCCGCGCGGTGCGTGAGCTGCTGCTTTCCGATGAATATGCGGAGCAGAAGCGGGCGGTGAATCGCTTTATGCTTATCTTGTCAACGCTCTATCGTCTTGATACCGCAGCCTTTGCTGAAGCTACTGCATCTCTGCAGGGCCGCACCCGCGTCTATTTCGCAGGTGATGAGCATACGCTGTTGCAAAATGGCACCCATACTAAGCCGAAGCATGTACCCGGCACGCCGTACTGGGTGATCACCAACACCAATACCGGTCGTAAATGCAGCATGATCGAACACATCATGCTCTCGATGCAGTTCCCTGCGGAACTGACCGAGAAAGTTTGCGGCACCATTTAAAACTTAAGCGTCAGGGAGCAGCGCCAATGGCCAATCACCCACGTGCCGGGCAACCCGCCCAGCAGAGCGATTTGATTAACGTTGCACAATTAACGTCACAATATTATGTCCTGCAGCCCGATGTGGCGAACCCGGAACATGCGGTGAAATTTGGCACTTCCGGCCATCGCGGTAGTGCAGGGCGTCAAAGCTTCAACGAGATGCACATTCTGGCGATCGCTCAGGCGATTGCCGAAGAGCGTAAAAAGAACGGTATCACCGGGCCTTGCTACGTCGGTAAAGACACCCATGCGCTGTCAGAACCAGCCATTCTCTCTGTTCTGGAAGTGCTGGCGGCAAACGGCGTTGATGTGATTGTGCAGCAGGATAATGGCTATACGCCGACCCCTGCGATCTCGAATGCGATTCTTGAGCACAACAAAGCGGGTGGCGCGCTGGCTGACGGCATCGTGATTACGCCGTCGCATAATCCACCGGAAGATGGCGGCATCAAGTACAACCCACCTAACGGCGGACCTGCTGATACCAACGTCACCAAAGTGGTGGAAGATCGTGCCAATCAGCTGATCAAAGATGGGCTGAAAGAGGTGAAACGTCTGCCGCTGGAGCAGGCGATGGCCAGCGGTCATGTGGTCGAGAAAGATCTGATCCAGCCTTATGTTGAAGGTCTGGCAGAGATTATCGACTTCCCGGCGATTCAGAAAGCGGGCCTGAAGCTGGGTGTGGACCCACTGGGTGGTTCCGGTATTGCTTACTGGCAGCGTATTGCTGAGCACTACAAGCTGGATCTGACGCTGGTAAATGACGCGGTCGATCAGACCTTCCGCTTTATGCATCTGGACAAAGATGGTGTGGTCCGCATGGACTGCTCGTCTGAAAGCGCAATGGCAGGCCTGCTGGCTTACCGTGACAAGTTCGATCTGGCGTTCGGCAACGATCCCGATTATGACCGTCACGGCATTGTGACCCCGGCGGGTCTGATGAATCCAAACCACTATCTGGCGGTGGCGATCAACTATCTGTTCCAGCACCGTCCACAGTGGGGTCAGGATGTTGCCGTGGGTAAAACCCTGGTCTCCAGCGCCATGATTGACCGTGTGGTCAACGACATTGGTCGCAAGCTGGTGGAAGTGCCGGTGGGTTTCAAATGGTTTGTCGATGGTCTGTATGACGGCAGCTTCGGCTTCGGCGGCGAAGAGAGCGCAGGCGCTTCATTCCTGCGTTTCGACGGTACGCCGTGGTCAACGGACAAAGATGGCATCATCATGTGTCTGCTGGCCGCTGAAATTACTGCCGTGACCGGTAAAAATCCGCAGCAGCACTATGACGAACTGGCAGCGCGCTTTGGCGCACCAAGCTACAACCGTCTGCAGGCATCAGCCACCTCAGCGCAGAAAGCCGCGCTGTCGAAGCTGTCACCGGAGATGGTCAGCGCGGATACCCTGGCGGGTGATCCTATCACCGCTCGTCTGACTGCCGCGCCAGGCAATGGTGCATCGATCGGCGGTCTGAAAGTGATGACGGAGAATGGCTGGTTTGCTGCCCGTCCTTCAGGCACTGAAGATGCCTACAAAATCTACTGTGAAAGCTTCCTGGGCGCAGAACATCGCGAGCAGATTGAGAAAGAAGCCGTGGAGATTGTCAGCGAAGTGCTGAAAAACGCCTGATAAGTCAGACAGATAAAGAGGCGCATCGCGCGCCTCAGACTGCTGGTAAAGCGCGGCCTTCATCGCTGTTAGGCCGTGCAGCTCAGGAAACGCGGCCAGATCGGAAAGACGCAAAAGCCGTCATCCATGACACGCTCGGCCCACGCCATCCCTGGCGTGGGACGCTTTCCTCTTCTGGCCGTGTTCCCTGCGTTTTGAATTTATTCATTGCGGTGAGATTCACAGGATTTGGCTTTATCAGCACTCTGAAGGCGCCTCTGGCGCCTTTTTTATGGCATAAAGCGATAGCCGATCCCGGTTTCCGTTAGCAGATGAGCCGGTTGTGTCGGATTCGCTTCCAGCTTCTGGCGCAGATGTCCCATATAGATGCGCAGATAGTGGCTGTGCTCCACCGCATTGGGTCCCCAGACCTGGCTCAGCAACTGCCGCTGCGTCAGCACCTTTCCGGCATTGTTAAGCAGAATACTCAACAGACGAAATTCAATCGGGGTAAGGTGAATCTCACTGCTGCCGCGCTGTACCCGTCGTGCGGCAAAATCGACGCTGACGTCGGCGAACGTGACTCTGGCATCCGGCTGCTGGCCACTATGACGACGCAGGGCAACCCGGACGCGCGCCAGCAGTTCGCCAATGCCGAACGGTTTGGTCAGATAGTCATCCGCCCCCGCATCCAGTGCGGCGATCTTATCCTGTTCATCGCTGCGCGCTGACAGCACAATCACCGGAATGGCGCTCCACTGGCGCAGGTCACGAATGAAATCGGTGCCATCCCCATCCGGCAGACCCAGATCCAGGATCACTAAGTCGGGCTTGCGGGTTGCCGCTTCAATCAGTCCGCGCTGCAGCGTATCGGCATCAAACACCTTAAGGGCTTCATTTTCCAGTGCCAGCCGGACAAAGCGGCGGATCTCTTTTTCATCTTCAACGATCAAAACCGTGGTCACGCAATACCTGCCTTGAGTGGGGACCGAAGCGCTACTTTATCAATATTTTATGCTGGCGTCCGCGTGCTTCATCTGTCGGCGTTTTCAACGCTAATGCAACTGGTCGGTAACCTTTTTGTAACTTAATTACAGGTTGATTCTTAAACAGCAAAAATAGCGGTAAATAAGTGGTCTGATGAGTAGTAAAATTACACAACCTGGCGTAAAGTTGAACACAGATCACATTCACACTATTTTAATACCGGGAGGAGAACCATGTATCAGGCTTATCCACGTTACAAAATTATCGCGCGACGGACGCTGGTGGTTCTTCTCGGCGTACTGGCACTTCCTGTTATGCTTTTTCGCCAGGACCGGGCGCGTTTCTACAGCTATCTGCACCGCGTCTGGTGTAAGACCAGCGCAAAGCCGGTCTGGCTGGCGCAGGCTGAAGCCGGCGGTGGCGCATTCTGGTAATTTGCCCTGCTGCAAAACAGGCCTGGTCAACTGACCAGGCTTTTTTTTTGCGTTTTTTCTGAGAATAAGCGATCCGGAACCCCGTTTTACCCCTTTATTCCTGACCATTTTACGCTACACTTAAACCTCTACAAGATTTCTGAGGTTGTACAAGTATGAGCAAAAAAATCCCCGTTGGAATCAGTGCATGCCTGCTCGGCGACCGCGTCAGATTTGATGGTGGGCATAAGCGTCTTACTTTTGCGACCGACGATCTCACCCCGTTTGTCCGTTTTGAGCCAATCTGCCCTGAGATGGCGATTGGTCTGCCAACGCCGCGCCCGGCATTGCGCCTGGTGAAGCAGGGCGATGATGAGCTGCATCTCTGCTTCAGCAAAGATGGCGGAGAAGAGGTTACGACGCAGATGCGTGACTGGTCTGCTGAGCGGGTAAAATCGCTGCATCATCTCTGTGGCTATATCCTCTGCGCCAAATCACCCAGTTGTGGCATGGAGCGGGTGCGGGTCTATGAGCCCGATAACAACAATAACCGCAAAGCAGGCACCGGTATTTTTACTGAATTTCTGCAGCGCGAGATGCCCTGGCTGCCTCTGGAAGAGGATGGTCGTCTGCACGATCCCGCGCTGCGTGAGAACTTTATCGGTCGTGTCTGCGCGCTGCACGAATTTAATCAGATGTGGGAAAACGGCCTGACCCGGCAGGGTCTGATCGCCTTCCACAGCCGTTATAAACTGATGATGCTGGCGCATTCGCAGGAGAAATACCGCGAGCTGGGACCGTTTGTCGCCTCCATGAGCCAGTGGGAATCGCTGGACGCCTTTGCCTTTGAGTACCGCAATCGCATGATGGAACTGATGTCACGTCCCGCTTCACGTCGCAATCACACCAATGTGCTGATGCATGTGCAGGGCTACTTCCGCACGCATCTGAGTTCACCGCAACGCCAGGAGCTGGCAACGCTGATTGACCGCTATCGTCAGGGCACACAACCGCTGCTGGTGCCGATTACCATTCTCAAGCACTACATGGCGGAGTACCCGCACCCGTGGCTGGCTCAGCAACGCTATTTCGATCCCTATCCCGAAGCCTTGTGCTTACGCTACGGACAGTAATACAGGAGGAGTATGACCACCCATCTGGTCTGGCTGCGTAACGATTTACGCGTCAACGACAATCTGGCGCTGCACGCCGCCTGCCGCGACAGCGATGCAAAAGTGATTGCACTCTACCTGGCCACGCCAGCACAGTGGCAGCAGCATGAGATGTCACCGAAGCAGGCGGCGTTTATTCACGCCAGTCTGTTGCAGGTGCAGCGTGCGCTGGCGGAGCGGGGCATTGAGCTGCACTACCAGGCGTGTCACGCCTTCAGCGACAGTGTTGATGCGCTGGTGCAGTTGTGCGCGAAGCAGCAGGTCGATCAGCTCTTCTACAATTACCAGTATGAAGTTAATGAACGCCAGCGCGATGCGCAGGCTGAAAAGCGTCTCGACGAAGCGGGCGTGATTTGCCAGGGCTTTGATGACAGCCTGTTGCTGCCGCCCGGCAGTGTGCAGAGCGGCGATCGCTCGATGTATAAGGTGTTTACCCCGTTCAGCAAAGCCTTTGTCCGCCGGTTGCAGCAGGGGCTGCCTGAGTGCGTGCCTGCGCCGAAACCACGCGAAGGTGCACCGCTGAAAGCCACCCCGATTCCCGTCTTTGACTATCCGACCGAAACCTTTGATCAGGATCTGTTTCCGCCAGGCGAAGCGGCGGCATTGAAGCGGTTGCGCTATTTCGCCACGCAACCGGTTATCGACTATCCCGCTAAGCGCGACCTTCCGGCGCTGGACGCCACCAGCCGTCTGTCGGTTTATCTGGCGACCGGCATACTGTCGCCACGTCAGTGCCTGCATCGCGTGCTGCATGAACATCCCGATGCGCTGGACAACAGCCGCGCGTTCACCTGGCTGAACGAGCTGATCTGGCGTGAATTCTACCGTCATCTGCTGGTGGCTTATCCGGCGCTGTGCCGACACAAGCCGTTTATCGACTGGACGCGTAACGTTGAATGGCAGCGTAATGACGCACATTTCGACGCATGGAAAGCGGGTAAAACCGGCTATCCGATTGTCGATGCCGCAATGCGTCAGATGAAGGCGCTGGGCTGGATGCACAACCGCTTACGAATGATCACCGCCAGTTTCCTGGTCAAAGATCTGCTGATCGACTGGCGTGAAGGCGAACGCTATTTCATGCAGCAGCTTATTGATGGAGACCTGGCCGCGAACAACGGCGGCTGGCAGTGGGCGGCATCGACCGGTACGGATGCGGCGCCCTATTTCCGCATCTTTAACCCGACGACGCAGGGCGAGCGCTTCGATGAGAAGGGCGATTTTATCCGTCACTATTTGCCGGAACTGGCCGAGGTCCCAGACAGTGATATTCACCAGCCCTATGTCTGGGCGGAGAAGCATAATAAGAAACTCGATTATCCGGCACCAATCGTGGATCATAAGGCGGCACGTAAAAAGACATTAGACGCCTTTGAGCGCGCCAAAAGCGCAGCCTGAGGCCTCGAAGGAGCCTGAATGAACCATTACGAACTAGAGACGCTGATCAATCAGCAACTCGACAGCCACAGCTTCAGTGATTACGCCCCCAACGGATTGCAGGTTGAGGGACGCAGCGAGATCAAAACGATTATCACCGGCGTCACTGCCTGTCAGGCGCTGCTGGATGAGGCGGTGGCGCGTCAGGCCGATGCGATTATCGTCCATCATGGCTATTTCTGGAAAAGTGAACCGGCCGCGATTAAAGGCATGAAGCGCCGCCGTCTGCGTACCCTGCTGGCTAACGATATCAATCTTTATGGCTGGCACCTGCCGCTCGACGCGCATCCCGAATTAGGCAACAACGCCCAGCTGGCGAAACTGCTGGATATCGAGGTGCGCGGCGAAGTCATGCCGCTGGTGTTCTGGGGTGAGCTGGCTGAGCCCCTGTCGGGCGAACAGCTGGCCCGCCGAATCGGTGAGCGGCTTGGACGTGAACCGCTGCATTGTGGTGACAACGCGCCAGCGCTGATCCGTCGTATTGCCTGGTGCAGCGGGGGCGGGCAGGGCTTTATCGACCAGGCCGCCGCCGCAGGGGTCGATGCCTTTATCACCGGTGAAGTCTCTGAACAGACCATTCACAGCGCGCGTGAGCAGGGGCTGCATTTCTTTGCCGCAGGCCATCACGCCACCGAGCGCGGCGGCGTAAAAGCGCTGGGCGACTGGCTGGCGCAACACCACAATCTTGATGTGACTTTCATCGATATTCCCAATCCTGCCTGACATCCTCCCTTGTCCTGCGCGTCTGCGCAGGACCTAAATCTGTTGACACATCCCTGTCACTTTCGCATAACTGTTTGCTTTAAGTAGATAAGCAATGGGCTGCACCGGGCATCCGGTCAGGTCGGCCAGGCGCGATCTCAACTGAGCGGGAGGTAGCTGTTGCAACGAGCACGGTGTTATTTATTGGGTGAACGCGCTGTCGTGCTGGAGCTGGAACCGCCGGTCTCACTGGAGAGCCAGCAACGAATCTGGGGACTGAATCAGCGACTGCACTCCTATGCCAGCGTGCTGGAGGTGATCCCCGGCATGAACAACATCACTCTGATCCTGCGTGATCCCCAGCAGAGCCCGCTGGACGCGATAGAGCGGCTTCAGCGCTGGTGGGAAGAGAGTGAAGCGCAGTTGCCGGAGTCGCGTCAGGTGGAGATCCCGGTGATCTATGGCGGCGAGTCTGGCCCCGATCTGACTGTGGTGGCGGAACACGCCGCGCTGACGCCCCGTCAGGTGGTTGAGCTGCACAGCAGCAGCGACTATGTGGTGTTTTTTATCGGCTTTCAGCCCGGTTTTCCCTATCTGGGCGGACTGGATCCGCGCCTGCATATTCCGCGACGTGCTGAGCCCAGGGTTTCGGTGCCCGCCGGCTCGGTTGGCATCGGCGGCAGCCAGACCGGCGTCTATCCGCTGGCTTCGCCCGGCGGCTGGCAGCTGATTGGCCAGACGCGCACCGCGCTGTTTGATCCGCTGCAGCAACCGCCCACGCTGCTCCGTCCCGGCGACAGGGTCCGCTTTGTGCCGCAACAGGAGGGCATATGTTAAACATTCTGCGAGCTGGCCTGGCCGCCACCCTTCAGGATGCGGGCCGTTATGGCTGGCGTCAGTATGGCATCAGCCCTGGCGGCGTGCTGGATCATCCCGCGATGTTCACCGCCAACCTGCTGGTGGGCAATGCCCCCGACAGCACGGTGCTGGAGATGGTGCTCGGCCAGTTCAAAGCGGAGTTTACTCGCGATGGCTGGTTTGCATTGACCGGTGCAGGCTGCCATGCGGAGCTTGACGGCCAGCCGGTCTGGACGGGCTGGCGCACGCCGGTGAAACGGGGGCAGGTTCTGTCGCTGGCGATGCCACAGCGCGGCATGCGCAGCTATCTGGCGGTGCAGGGCGGTTTTGACATCCCTGCGGTGCTCGGCTCCGCCAGCACCGATCTTAAAGCAAAATTCGGCGGACTTCAGGGGCGAACCTTACAGGATGGCGATCAGATCCCGCTGGGTAAACCGACCCGCACGTTTGACCGAAAAGTCGGTGTGCGGCAACTGCTGTGGGGCAACCGCATCCGCGCATTACCTGGCCCGGAGTATCACGAGTTCAGCCGCGAAGCGCAGCAGGCATTCTGGCGCACCGCATGGAAACTCAGCCCGCAAAGTAACCGGATGGGATACCGGCTTGAGGGACGCAAGCTTCAGCGCGAGAGCCCGCGCGAGCTGCTGTCACACGGCGTGATGCCGGGTGTGATTCAGGTTCCGCCGAACGGACAGCCCATCGTGCTGATGGCGGATGCTCAGACCACCGGCGGCTATCCGCGCATCGCCTCGGTTATCGAAGCCGATCTCTATCACCTGGCACAAATCCGGCTGGGTGAGCCGATTCACTTTATTCACTGCACCCTGCCGGAAGCGATGCTGGCTCGTCAGCATCAGCAGCGCGCACTGGACCAGATGAAGTGGGGACTTAATGAAAATTGATTTAAACGCCGACCTGGGCGAGGGCTGCGCCAGCGATCAGGCGCTGCTGCAACTGGTGAGCTCCGCCAATATCGCCTGTGGCTTTCACGCAGGTGATGCGCAGACCATGCTGCAGTCGGTGCGCTGGGCACAGGCATCCGGCGTCGCGATTGGTGCGCATCCCGCCTTTCCCGATCGGGCGAACTTTGGCCGCAGCGCCATGCAGCTGCCGCCGGAAACAATCTACGCCCAGATGATCTACCAGATTGGTGCGCTGAAAAGTCTGGCGGAAAGTGAAGGAGCGCGGCTGCTTCATGTTAAACCGCACGGCATGCTCTACAACCAGGCCGCGGCTGATCCGGTGCTGGCGGACGCTATTGCCCGCGCCATCAGGGCGGTCGACAGCCAGCTGATTGTGGTGGGACTGGCTAACAGTGAATCGATTCGTGCGGCGGCGCACTACGGCTTACGCACGCGGGAAGAGGTGTTCGCCGATCGTGGCTATCTCAGCAGCGGTGCACTGGTGCCGCGCAGCGAGCCGGGCGCGCTGATTGAAGATGAACAGCAGGCTATCAGTCAGACGCTGACGATGGTGCAGCAGGGCAAAGTCAAAAGTATCACCGGAGAATGGGTTGCGGTAAATGCACAGACCGTCTGCTTACACGGCGACGGCGCGCATGCACTTCAATTTGCACAGCGGTTGCGTGATGCGTTTGCCGATCAGCAGATTCGTGTCACCAGCAACTGAATAACAACACTTAGCCCGGCTCATGCCGGGTTTTTCAACTCTGAGGGAAATCCATGGATAGTGCAGTAAATCTCTGGCCATTACTGGGCATCGCCGCGATCGTCGTCGGCTTCCTGTTACGTTTCAATCCGGTGCTGGTGGTGATTGTCGCCGGGTTTGTGACCGGTCTGGCCGCGATGATGCCGCTGGCTGACATTCTGGAAAAGCTCGGGGCGGGTTTTCTTAACACCCGTAACCTGCCGCTGATCCTGCTGCTGCCGCTGGCGGTCATTGGTCTGCTGGAGCGTCACGGGCTGAAAGAGCGTGCGCAGGCGTGGATAGCACAGATCAAAACGGCAACCGCCGGACGGCTGCTGATAGTCTACCTGTTTGTGCGCGAAATCACCGCCGCGCTGGGGTTAACCAGTCTCGGCGGACATCCGCAGATGGTGCGTCCGTTGCTGGCACCGATGGCGGAAGGGGCAACTGAAAACCGCTATGGCGAGATCTCACCTGAGCTGCGCCATCGGCTGCGCGCGATGTCAGCGGCGACTGATAATGTCGGTCTCTTCTTTGGTGAGGATATCTTCGTGGCGTTTGGCGCGATTATCTTTATGCATAACTTTATGCAGGAGTCCGCCGGGATTCAGACCGAACCGCTGCACATCGCCTTATGGGGCATTCCGACCGCCGTTGCCGCATTCCTGATTCATTCCGCGCGTCTGGTACGTCTGGATCGTCAGCTGGCGCGTGAGCTGCAGCAGCTCAACAGCCAGGCGCTGAAAGCCAAAGGAGGTCAGTAATGTTCCAGCAACAGTATCTGATGTGGCTGGCGGGCATTATCCTGCTGGTGGTGGCAATCCTCTCCTGGCGTGACAGCGCCAATCCGCGTCGCTTTACCACCGGACTCTTCTGGGCCTTGTATGGTCTGGTGTTTCTGGTCGGTGACTGGACGACGCAGCTGATGAGCGCCTGGATGGGCTCCGATGCGGCGGGCACCCGTATGCTGCACATCGGCATCGGTGTCATTGTGGTGGTGATGGCGCTGATTGCCGGGTTTGGCGGTGTCAGGCTGGGCCGCTATCATCAGCGCAGCGATGAAGAGAAACAGGCCAGTGCGCTGCGTCTGCGCAATAAACTGTTCCTGCCTGCACTGGCGATTCCGGTCGTGACCGTGGTCGGTGTGCTGGCGTTTAACCATATTCCCGGTTTACAGGATACGGTGTTCGGCCCCGGTAACCACGCCACGCTGGTGACGCTGTTTTCAATGATGGTCGGCTGTGTGATTGGCTGGCTGGTGGCGTTAAAACTGACCCACGAAAAAGCGGTGCAGTCGATGCAGGAGACCCGTCGCCTGCTCGATTCGATTGGCTGGGCCTTTATCCTGCCGCAGATCCTCGCCACGCTGGGACTACTGTTTACCAGCGCGGGCGTAGGCAGCGCTATTTCGCATCTGACGGAAACCTGGCTGGCGGTAGATAATCGCTTTGTCGCGGTAACAGTCTATGCCGTCGGGATGGCACTGTTAACCATGATCATGGGCAACGCTTTTGCGGCGTTTCCGATTATCACCGCCGGCGTCGGCATCCCGATTCTGGTGTTGCAGCACGGCGGAAATCCGGCAGTGATGGCGGCGATTGGCATGTTCTCCGGCTACTGCGGCACACTGATGACGCCGATGGCGGCCAACTTTAATATCGTCCCGGCGGCGCTGCTGGAACTGCCCGATCGTAACGCGGTGATCAAGGCTCAGATTCCGACCGGTGTGCTACTGTTAATCGTTAATATTTTCCTGCTCTATTTCCTGATGTTCCTGTGAGGTTGCATGAAAACTATCCTGATGACCGCCTTTGAACCTTTTGGCGGTGAAACGATTAACCCTTCATGGGAAGCGGTGCGCGCACTGGAAGGCAAACAGATTAGCGGGGCGACGATAGTGATCCGCCAGTTGCCGGTGGTATTCAGCGACGTACTCAGGGTACTGAATCAGGCGCTGGAAGAGGTGAAGCCGGATGCAATTCTGTCGGTGGGGCAGGCTGGCGGGCGCAGCGACATTACCGTTGAACGTATTGGTATTAATGTCGATGACGCCCGTATCCCGGACAACGCCGGTCATCAGCCGGTGGATGAGCCCGTTGTGGCGGGCGGCCCGGCAGCCTATTTCTCCCGCCTGCCCATCAAAGCGATTGTGGCGGCGTTGCGTGATGCGGGTATCCCCGCTTCGGTATCGCAAACGGCGGGCACCTTTACCTGTAACCGCGTAATGTACGGCCTGCTGCACTGGCTTGAGCAGCATAACAGCCCGGCGCGGGGAGGTTTTATCCATATTCCTTATCTGCCTGAACAGGCGGCGCAGCATCCCGGTGCGCCGAGCATGGCGCTGGCGTCCATTATTCAGGCACTGGAGATTGCGGTAAAGATCACCCTGGAGACCGGGGAGGATATCAAACAGGCTGGCGGCGCCACCCACTAAGAGGATGAACGATGCCTGAAGGACCGGAAATTCGTCGCGTGGCGGATAAACTTGAAGCCGCCATTGTGGGTCAGCCCTTAACGGAAGCGTGGTTCGCGTTTCCTCAGCTCAAGACCTATGAACCGGCCTTAATTGGTGAACAGGTTCAGGCGATTGAGACGCGGGGTAAAGCGCTGCTGACTCATTTCAGCAATGGCCTGACGCTCTACAGTCATAACCAGCTTTATGGTGTCTGGCGCATTGTTAAACCCGATACCGAACTGAATTCTACGCGTCAGCTGCGGGTGAGACTGGCGACGGCAGGCAAAGCGATTCTGCTCTACAGCGCCTCAGATATTGAACTGCTCAACGCGGATACGCTGGCGGCGCATCCATTTCTTAATCGTATCGGGCCGGATGTGCTGAACAGCGCGCTGACAGTGGAAGAGGTGAAAGATCGGCTGCTGTCACCCCGTTTCCGGCGGCGGCAGTTCAGTGGTCTGCTGCTGGATCAGGCTTTTCTGGCCGGGCTGGGAAACTACCTGCGTGCCGAAATTCTCTGGCTGGCGCAGTTGCTGCCACAGCATCGGGTGCAGGATCTCAGTGACGATCAGCTGACTGCTTTCAGCGAGGCGCTGCTGTCAGTGCCGCGCCATGCCTATCGGATGCGTGGAACCATGAAGAAGTATCATGAGGAAGCGGCGTTTCAGTTTGAGGTGTTTCATCGGCAGGGCAAAGAATGCCGGCGCTGTGGCACGGTGATTGAGAAGGGCACGCTTTCATCACGGCCGTTTTACTGGTGTCCGGGTTGTCAAAGATAGAGAGTAAAGTCAAAAGAGTAAAATGCTCTTACGGCTGACAGAGTCAAACCCGTGTGAATCTTACAGCAATAAAATAGCTTAACGCGCAGGGAACATGGTCAGAGGAGGAAAGCGTCCCGCGCCAGGGACGGCGCGGGCCGAGCGTGTCATGGATGACGGCTTTTGCGTCTTTCCGATCTGACCATGTTCTCTGCGCAGGCGCGGTATCACAGCCAACCGCCCCCGGCTTTAAAGCAACATCAAGCGGAGAGCCGTCTCCGCTATCCACTGAACCTTACTTTTTCAGCTGTGAGCTGAATTCGCGCTCGGTATAACCGGTGTAGAGCTGACGCGGACGGGCAATCTTCATGCCTTCGTCGTGCATCTCTTTCCAGTGTGCAATCCAGCCAACAGTACGGGCCATCGCGAAGATCACCGTAAACATGGAGGAAGGAATACCCATCGCTTTCAGAATAATACCGGAGTAGAAGTCCACGTTTGGATAGAGTTTGCGCTCGATGAAGTACGGGTCGTTCAGCGCAATGTGCTCCAGCTCCATCGCCACTTCCAGCAGGTCATCCTTCATACCCAGCTCTTTCAGGACTTCATGGCAGGTGTCGCGCATCACGGTCGCGCGTGGATCGTAGTTTTTGTAAACGCGATGACCAAAGCCCATCAGACGGAAGGAGTCATTTTTGTCTTTGGCACGTTTAACAAATTCCGGAATGTGCTCAACGGTGCTGATCTCTTCCAGCATACGCAGGGTCGCTTCGTTGGCACCACCGTGCGCCGGTCCCCACAGGGAGGCGATCCCCGCGGCAATACAGGCAAACGGATTCGCGCCGCTTGAACCGGCGGTACGTACGGTAGAGGTTGAGGCGTTCTGCTCATGGTCAGCATGCAGGATCAGGATGCGGTCCATGGCGCGTTCCAGCACCGGGTTCACTTTGTACTCTTCGCACGGCGTGGCAAACATCATGTGCAGGAAGTTACCTGCATAGGAGAGATCGTTGCGCGGATAGACAAACGGCTGGCCGATAGAATATTTGTAACACATTGCTGCCATCGTCGGCATTTTAGAAAGCAGACGGAATGCGGCGATTTCGCGGTGGCGCTCAATGTTTACATCCAGCGAATCGTGGTAAAACGCAGCCAGTGCGCCAGTGACACCGCACATTACCGCCATCGGATGGGAGTCACGACGGAAGCCATGGAACAGACGGGTAATCTGCTCATGAATCATGGTGTGGCGGGTAACCGTGGTGCAGAACTCATCAAACTGTTTCTGGTTTGGTGCTTCGCCGTTCAGCAGGATGTAACAGACTTCCAGATAGTTAGAGTGGGTCGCCAGCTGAGAAATAGGGAAACCACGGTGCAGCAGAATACCTTCATCCCCATCGATAAAGGTGATTGCAGATTCGCAGGACGCGGTAGACGTAAAACCGGGATCGAAGGTGAACAGGCCACTTGAACCCAGAGCGCGGACATCAACGACATCCTGGCCCATCGTACCTTTCAGCACGTCCAGTTCAATAGATGTACCATCTTGTAGGGTTAGCGTTACTTTTTTATCTGTCATTTTCGTCTCCATAGCGCCTTATGTAGGTAAGGATCTTTAGACACCTGAAACGCGTTCATGTTGCGGTTGGCAAAACTACACAGTATCACTCTGCGGGGATAAATCGGGTGCAGGGTACAGAGTGAGCGGCGCGTTCCCAGCGGGAACCGGTGAGCCATGGACATGCTGCATATCGCGGTTGTTAAAGATCCGGTCAGGATATAACTTCTTGGTAACCAATAACCTGATGCTTTTTAAAGCTCATTATCGCAATGTTACATAACTTGCGCTTAGGGGAAAGTGTATCCCCATAACTTTTGCGCATCATAGGAATTTACAGGCTTAGTTTGTAACTGAATTGTTGAACTATTGTCAAATCAGATAATTAAAATTGTATCAATTGTGAAAATCGTGAGTAGGATCACTGTTCCACCTAAAATATACCAAAGAGTTTGTAGGGGAATTGTAATCAGAATGTGATCCTCCTATACTCCAGGCAGGTCTCCGGAACACCCTGACACCAGGAGCCACCCAGCGTTTACTACCGCGTCAATTAACACTGGATGTTGCTTTTTTGGTGACGGTTAAAGTCTGCCACGCGTTGTGATTAGACTCCGCCTCAGGTCCGGAGGAAGCAAAATAAAAAAGAGCTGTGTGGGCAAAACCGTGAAAAAACAAAGACCTGTCAACTTGGATCTCTCGACGATCCGGTTTCCCGTTACTGCAATATCGTCCATTCTTCACCGCGTCTCCGGCGTAATCACATTGGTTGCCATTGGCATCCTGCTGTGGCTGCTCGGTCTCTCTCTCTCCTCTCCTGAAGGTTTCCAGCACGCTGCGTCCATTATGGATGGCTTCTTCGCGAAGTTCATCATGTGGGGCATCTTAACGGCGCTGGCCTATCACGCGGTGAGCGGGATTCGTCATATGTTGATGGATTTTGGTTATCTGGCTGAAACGCTGGAAGTTGGTAAGCGTTCCGCTCATATGACTTTTGTGATCACTGTCGTGCTGGCAATTCTGGCGGGAGTCCTCGTATGGTAAGCAATGCATCCGCGTTGGGTCGCAACGGCATTCAGGACTGGCTGCTGCTGCGGGCAACGGCAATCCTCATTACGCTCTACATCGTCTACATCCTTGGTTTCGTAGTGATGACAGACACGCTGACCTATGACCTGTGGCGTGGCTTCTTCGCGTCCGCATTCACCAAAGTGTTCACGCTGCTGACGCTGTTCTCCATTCTGGTCCACGGCTGGATCGGTATGTGGCAGGTGTTAACAGACTACGTCAAATCGCTGCCGGTTCGCTTGCTGTTGCAGTTTGTGATTGTCGTGGCGCTGTTGTGGTATGCGATTTATGGCTTTGTTGTGGTGTGGGGTGTGTAAATGAGTTTGCCAATCAGAGAGTTCGATGCCGTGGTAATCGGCGCAGGTGGCGCAGGAATGCGGGCCGCACTGCAAATCTCCCAGGGCGGCCAGACCTGCGCTCTGTTATCTAAAGTTTTCCCGACCCGTTCCCACACCGTATCTGCGCAGGGCGGTATTACCGTTGCGCTGGGTAATACCCATGAAGATAACTGGGAATGGCATATGTACGACACCGTCAAAGGTTCCGACTACATCGGTGACCAGGACGCGATTGAATATATGTGTAAAACCGGTCCGGAAGCGATTCTGGAACTGGAGCACATGGGCCTGCCTTTCTCGCGTCTGGAAGATGGTCGGGTTTATCAGCGTCCGTTTGGTGGTCAGTCGAAGAATTTCGGTGGCGAGCAGGCGGCTCGAACGGCGGCTGCGGCTGACCGTACCGGTCACGCGTTGCTGCACACCCTTTATCAGCAGAACCTGAAAAACAAAACCACCATCTTCTCTGAGTGGTATGCACTGGATCTGGTGAAAAACGCCGATGGCGCAGTGGTGGGTTGTACTGCGATCTGCATCGAAACCGGCGAAACCGTTTATTTCAAAGCGAAAGCGACCATTCTGGCCACCGGCGGCGCAGGCCGTATCTACCAGTCCACCACCAATGCACACATCAACACCGGCGACGGCGTGGGTATGGCACTGCGTGCGGGCGTACCGGTGCAGGATATGGAGATGTGGCAGTTCCACCCAACCGGTATCGCCGGTGCGGGCGTGCTGGTCACCGAGGGCTGCCGTGGTGAAGGCGGCTATCTGCTGAACAAACATGGCGAACGCTTCATGGAGCGCTATGCGCCGAACGCCAAAGATCTGGCGGGCCGCGACGTGGTTGCGCGCTCAATGATGATCGAAATCCGTGAAGGCCGCGGGTGTGATGGCCCATGGGGTCCACATCTGAAGCTGAAACTGGATCACCTGGGTAAAGAGGTGCTTGAGTCACGTCTGCCTGGCATCCTTGAGCTGTCACGCACCTTTGCTCACGCCGATCCGATCAAAGAGCCGATTCCGGTCATTCCAACCTGCCACTACATGATGGGCGGTATTCCGACCAAAGTGACCGGCCAGGCCCTGCGCGTCAATGAGCAGGGCGAAGATGTGGTGATTCCAGGCCTGTTCGCCGTCGGCGAAATCGCCTGTGTATCGGTGCATGGTGCCAACCGTCTGGGCGGTAACTCACTGCTCGACCTGGTGGTCTTTGGCCGTGCAGCGGGTCTGCATCTGCTGGCGAGTATTCAGGAGCAGGGTGACCTGCGTGATGCCACGGAAGATGAGATCGCTGTTGCAATGGCGCGCTTCAACCGCTGGGAAAATAACACCACGGGTGAAGATCCGGTTGAGATTCGTAAAGCGCTGCAACGCTGCATGCAGAATAACTTCTCGGTATTCCGTGAAGGCGAAGCGATGGCACAGGGTCTGGAAGAGCTGAAAGAGATTCGCCAGCGCCTGAAGTCAGCGCGTCTGGATGACCGCTCACCGGATTTCAACACCCAGCGTATTGAGTGCCTGGAGCTGGATAACCTGATGGAGACGGCCTTTGCCACGGCGGTAGCGGCTAATTATCGCACCGAAAGCCGCGGTGCGCACAGTCGCTTCGACTTCCCGGATCGTGATGATGAAAACTGGCTGTGCCACAGTCTTTATGTCCCGGAAACCGAAAGCATGACGCGCCGTGAGGTAAACATGCAGCCGAAACTGCGCGCGGCCTTCCCGCCGAAAGTGCGTACCTACTAATTTCGGAGACGATCATGAGACTCGAGTTTTCAATTTATCGCTACAATCCGGATGTCGATGACAAACCGCGTATGCAGGATTACACCCTGGAAGCGGAAGATGGTCGCGACATGATGCTGCTGGACGCGCTGATTCGCCTGAAAGAGAAAGATCCGACCCTGGCGTTTCGTCGCTCCTGTCGTGAAGGCGTCTGCGGTTCCGATGGCCTCAATATGAACGGTAAAAACGGACTGGCCTGTATTACGCCAGTCTCGGCGCTGGGTAACGGCAAACAGAAAATTGTTATCCGTCCGCTGCCTGGTCTACCGGTGGTGCGTGATCTGGTCGTAGACATGAGCCAGTTTTATGCACAGTATGAGAAAATTAAGCCCTTCCTGTTGAATAATGGGGAAAATCCGCCAGCTCGTGAACATCTGCAGTCGCCGGATGAGCGTGAACACCTGGATGGCTTGTACGAATGTATACTCTGTGCCTGCTGCTCAACCTCATGCCCATCATTCTGGTGGAATCCTGAGAAGTTCATCGGTCCTGCTGGCCTGCTGGCCGCGTACCGCTTCCTGATCGACAGCCGCGACACCGAAACCGAGGCGCGTCTCGACAATCTGAATGATGCTTTCAGCGTATTCCGCTGCCATAGCATCATGAACTGTGTGAGCGTATGTCCGAAAGGGCTGAACCCGACGCGCGCCATCGGCCATATCAAGTCGATGCTGCTGCAGCGCGGCGCATAAGCAGTTTCTGCCGGGAACCTCAGGTTCCCGGTGTTTTACGGAAGCCTCTGTAAGCGCGGTGATTACCACGTTTACAAAGGTTCCCTTACGGGCCACGCGCGCTGCGCAAAGTGCTCGTATCGCTGAACTCACTACGGCAAACCGCGAAAGCGGCAACAAATGAAACCTCAAAAAAGCATAGCAATGCTTAAGGGATCACAATGCAGAACAGCGCGATGAAGCCCTGGCTGGACTCTTCCTGGCTGGCCGGCGCGAATCAGTCTTACATAGAGCAGCTCTATGAGGATTTCCTGACCGATCCTGACTCTGTCGATGCAGTGTGGCGCTCGATGTTCCAGCAGTTACCGGGCACCGGAATGAAACCTGAGCAGTTTCACTCCACCACACGTGAGTACTTCCGTCGCCTGGCGAAAGACGCATCTCGTTACACCTCATCTGTCTCCGATCCTGAAACCAACTCCAAGCAAGTAAAAGTGCTGCAGCTGATTAACGCGTTTCGCTTCCGCGGCCATCAGCATGCCAATCTTGATCCGCTTGGCCTGTGGAAACAGGACCGGGTAGCCGATCTCGAACCCGCTTTTCACGATCTGACCGAGGCTGATTTTCAGGAAAGCTTTAACGTAGGTTCCTTTGCCATTGGCAAAGAGACCATGAAGCTGGCCGAACTGTTCGAGGCGCTGACTCAGACTTACTGCGGCTCGATCGGTGCAGAATATATGCACATCAACAACACTGATGAGAAACGCTGGATTCAGCAGCGTCTTGAGTCAGTCGCGGGCCGTGCAGCCTTCAGCAATGAAGAGAAAAAAGGTTTCCTGAAAGAGCTGACCGCGGCCGAAGGGCTGGAAAAATATCTCGGGGCGAAATTCCCGGGTGCCAAACGCTTCTCGCTGGAAGGCGGCGATGCACTGGTTCCGATGCTGCGCGAAATGATCCGTCATGCCGGTAAGAGCGGAACCCGTGAAGTCGTACTGGGTATGGCGCACCGTGGCCGTCTCAACGTGCTGATCAACGTGCTGGGTAAAAAGCCACAGGATCTGTTCGACGAGTTCGCCGGTAAGCACAAAGAGCATCTGGGCACCGGTGACGTGAAGTACCACATGGGCTTCTCCTCTGACGTGGAAACCGAAGGCGGCCTGGTTCACCTGGCGCTGGCGTTTAACCCGTCGCACCTGGAGATCGTCAGCCCGGTGGTGATGGGTTCAGTTCGTGCCCGTCTGGATCGTCTGGATGAGCCAGCCAGCAATAAAGTCTTACCGATCACCATTCATGGTGATGCGGCCGTGATTGGCCAGGGCGTGGTTCAGGAAACGCTGAACATGTCTCAGGCGCGCGGCTATGAAGTGGGCGGAACCGTTCGCATCGTCATCAACAACCAGGTTGGCTTCACCACCTCCAACCCGAAAGATGCGCGCTCGACCCCTTACTGCACCGATATCGGCAAAATGGTGCTGGCACCCATTTTCCACGTCAATGCTGACGATCCGGAAGCGGTCGCGTTTGTGACCCGTCTGGCGCTCGATTATCGCAACACCTTTAAGCGTGATGTGTTTATCGATCTGGTCTGCTATCGCCGTCATGGTCACAACGAGGCGGATGAGCCAAGTGCGACCCAGCCGCTGATGTACCAGAAAATCAAAAAACACCCGACCCCGCGTAAAATCTATGCCGACCGTCTGGAAGGTGAAGCCATTGCCACGCAGGAAGATGCGACCGAAATGGTCAATCTCTACCGTGACGCGCTGGATGCGGGCGAGTGTGTGGTGCCGGAATGGCGTCCAATGAGCCTGCACTCCTTTACCTGGTCGCCTTATCTGAATCATGATTGGGATGAACCTTACCCGGCTCAGGTCGACATGAAACGTCTGAAGGAACTGGCGCTGCGTATCAGCCAGGTGCCTGAAGAGGTGGAAGTACAGTCGCGTGTTGCCAAGATCTATAACGACCGTCGCCTGATGGCCGAAGGCGAGAAAGCCTTTGACTGGGGCGGTGCGGAAAACCTGGCATACGCCACGCTGGTTGATGAAGGCATTCCGGTGCGCCTGTCGGGTGAAGATACCGGTCGCGGTACTTTCTTCCATCGCCACGCTGTGGTTCATAACCAGGCGAACGGCTCAACCTATACCCCTCTGCACCATGTGCACAGTGGTCAGGGCCAGTTCAAAGTGTGGGACTCCGTGCTGTCAGAAGAGGCGGTACTGGCCTTTGAATATGGTTATGCCACCGCAGAGCCGCGCATCCTGACTATCTGGGAAGCGCAGTTTGGTGACTTCGCCAACGGTGCACAGGTTGTTATCGACCAGTTCATCAGCTCCGGTGAACAGAAATGGGGCCGGATGTGTGGCCTGGTCATGCTGCTGCCGCACGGTTATGAAGGTCAGGGACCAGAGCACTCCTCTGCGCGCCTGGAGCGTTATCTGCAACTCTGCGCTGAGCAGAATATGCAGGTCTGCGTGCCGTCTACCCCTGCGCAGGTTTACCATATGCTGCGTCGTCAGGCGCTGCGCGGTATGCGCCGTCCGCTGATTGTGATGTCGCCGAAATCACTGCTGCGTCATCCACTGGCGATCTCCACGCTGGATGAACTGGCTCACGGCAGGTTCCAGCCTGCGATTGGCGAAGTTGATGATCTGGATCCGCAGGGCGTGAAACGCGTCGTGCTGTGCTCCGGTAAAGTCTATTACGACCTGCTGGAGCAGCGTCGTAAAAATGAGCAGAGCGATGTGGCTATCGTGCGCATCGAGCAGCTCTATCCGTTCCCGCATCATGCGGTACAGGAAGCATTAAAAGCGTATGCTCACGTGCAGGATTTTGTCTGGTGTCAGGAAGAGCCACTGAATCAGGGTGCCTGGTATTGCAGTCAGCATCATTTCCGTGAAGTTGTGCCGTTTGGTGCCACCTTACGTTATGCAGGCCGCCCGGCATCCGCCTCACCGGCCGTGGGTTACATGTCCGTACACCAACAACAGCAGCAAGACCTGGTTAATGACGCGCTGAACGTTAATTAATTAAAAGGAAAGATAATGAGTAGCGTAGATATTCTCGTTCCCGACCTGCCTGAATCGGTTGCCGATGCCTCTGTGGCAACCTGGCATAAAAAACCAGGCGATGCAGTCACTCGCGATGAAGTGCTGGTCGAAATCGAAACTGACAAAGTTGTGCTGGAAGTACCAGCCTCTGCGGACGGTATCCTGGAAGCCGTTCTGGAAGAAGAGGGCGCCACCGTCACTTCCCGCCAGATCCTGGGGCGTCTGAAAGAGGGCAACAGCGCCGGTAAAGAGAGCAGCGCGAAGTCTGAAAGCAAAGAGTCTACCCCGGCTCAGCGTCAGACTGCGTCACTGGAAGAAGAGAGCAACGATGCGCTCAGCCCGGCTATCCGCCGTCTGATTGCTGAGCACAATCTTGATGCCTCGCAGATCAAAGGCAGCGGTGTCGGCGGACGTCTGACCCGTGAAGATGTTGAAAAACATCTGGCGAACAAACCGCAGGCTGCCAAAGCCGCTGCGCCAGCTGCTGATGCGGCCGCCGCGCAGCAGCCAGTGGCTAACCGCAGTGAAAAACGCGTGCCGATGACGCGTCTGCGTAAGCGTGTTGCCGAGCGTCTGCTGGAAGCGAAGAACAGCACTGCGATGCTGACCACCTTCAACGAAATCAACATGAAGCCCATCATGGATCTGCGTAAGCAGTATGGTGAGGCCTTCGAGAAGCGTCACGGTGTACGTCTGGGCTTTATGTCCTTCTACATCAAAGCGGTTGTTGAAGCGCTGAAACGCTATCCGGAAGTGAATGCTTCTATCGATGGTGAAGATGTGGTTTACCACAACTACTTCGACGTCAGCATTGCGGTCTCTACGCCACGTGGTCTGGTTACACCGGTCCTGCGTGACGTGGATGCGCTGAGCATGGCGGACATCGAGAAGAAAATCAAAGAGCTGGCAGTGAAAGGCCGTGACGGCAAGCTGACAGTTGAGGATCTGACCGGCGGTAACTTTACCATTACCAACGGCGGCGTCTTTGGTTCACTGATGTCCACCCCGATCATCAACCCACCGCAGAGCGCCATCCTGGGCATGCACGCCATCAAAGATCGTCCGATGGCGGTCAATGGTCAGGTTGTGGTGCTGCCGATGATGTATCTGGCGCTCTCCTACGACCACCGTCTGATCGATGGCCGTGAATCAGTTGGTTATCTGGTTGCAGTGAAAGAGATGCTGGAAGATCCGGCGCGCCTGCTGCTGGATGTCTGATTTTCACCGGGCGCGCCTTGCCGCGCGCCCAACCTCATTACTCTTTTCAGACCTGAATGGATAGAACATCATGAACTTACACGAATACCAGGCGAAACAACTGTTTGCACGGTATGGCATGCCGGCACCAACGGGTTACGCCTGTACTACACCACGTGAAGCGGAAGAAGCAGCCTCTAAAATTGGCGCAGGCCCGTGGGTAGTTAAATGTCAGGTTCATGCCGGTGGCCGCGGTAAAGCGGGCGGTGTGAAAGTGGTTAACAGCAAAGAAGAGATTCGCGCATTTGCTGAAAACTGGCTGGGCAAACGCCTGGTAACCTATCAGACAGACGCAAACGGCCAGCCGGTAAACCAGATTCTGGTTGAAGCGGCGACAGACATCGATCAGGAGCTCTATCTGGGCGCAGTGGTCGATCGCGCAACGCGTCGCGTGATTTTCATGGCCTCAACTGAAGGCGGCGTGGAAATTGAAAAAGTGGCGGAAGAGACCCCGCACCTGATCCACAAAATGGCGCTGGATCCACTGACTGGCCCGCAGCCTTATCAGGGCCGTGAGCTGGCGTTCAAACTTGGCCTGACCGGCAAGCTGGTTGGGCAGTTCACCAAGATCTTCATGGGTCTGGCGACACTGTTCCTGGAGCGCGATCTGGCGATGGTTGAGATCAACCCGCTGGTGATCACTAAACAGGGCGACCTGATCTGTCTGGATGGCAAACTGGGTGCCGATGGCAATGCCCTGTTCCGTCAGCCAGAGTTGCGCGAAATGCGCGATCCAAGCCAGGAAGATCCGCGTGAAGCCCATGCAACGCAGTGGGAACTGAACTATGTTGCGCTGGAAGGCAACATCGGTTGTATGGTTAACGGCGCAGGTCTGGCGATGGGCACCATGGACATCGTTAAACACCACGGCGGTCAACCGGCTAACTTCCTTGATGTCGGCGGCGGCGCAACCAAAGAGCGCGTGACCGAAGCCTTCAAAATCATCCTGTCTGACGATGCGGTTAAAGCCGTATTCGTTAACATCTTCGGCGGTATCGTACGCTGCGACCTGATTGCCGACGGCATCATCGGCGCAGTCGCTGAAGTGGGTGTGAACGTGCCAGTTGTGGTACGTCTGGAAGGTAACAACGCCGAGCTGGGCGCCCAGAAACTGGCGGACAGCGGTCTGAACATCATTGCAGCAACCAGCCTGACAGACGCCGCACAGCGTGTTGTTGCTGCCGCGGAGGGTAAATAATGTCCATTCTGATCGACAAAAACACCAAAGTCATTTGCCAGGGTTTCACCGGTGGCCAGGGGACTTTCCATTCTGAGCAGGCGCTGGCATACGGCACCCAACTGGTTGGCGGCGTGACGCCAGGCAAAGGTGGCACGACCCATCTCGGCCTGCCGGTGTTCAACACCGTACGCGAAGCGGTAGAAGCAACAGGCGCAACCGCCACTGTGATCTACGTTCCGGCTCCTTTCTGTAAAGATGGCATCCTGGAAGCAATCGACGCGGGCATCAAACTGATTATCACCATCACCGAAGGCATTCCAACCCTGGACATGCTGACCGTGAAAGTGAAGCTGGATGAAGCAGGCGTGCGGATGATCGGTCCAAACTGCCCAGGCGTTATCACCCCAGGCGAATGTAAGATCGGTATTATGCCGGGCCACATTCACCAGCCGGGCCGCGTCGGTATCGTGTCACGTTCAGGCACACTGACCTATGAAGCGGTTAAGCAGACCACGGATATCGGCTACGGCCAGTCAACCTGCGTTGGCATCGGTGGTGACCCGATCCCAGGCTCTAACTTCATCGACATCCTGAAAATGTTCCAGGATGATCCACAGACTGAAGTTATCGTGATGATCGGTGAGATCGGCGGTAGCGCGGAAGAAGAAGCTGCAGCCTTTATTAAAGAGCACGTAACCAAGCCGGTTGTAGGCTACATTGCTGGCGTCACCGCGCCGAAAGGCAAACGTATGGGCCATGCCGGTGCGATCATTGCCGGTGGTAAAGGTACAGCAGATGAGAAATTTGCTGCGCTGGAAGCGGCAGGCGTGAAGACCGTCCGCAGCCTGGCTGATATCGGTGACGCAGTTAAAGCCGTATTACCTGCTAAATAAGTCAGCGCCAACTGAGACTAAGCCACCTTTGGGTGGCTTTTTTTTTGCCTGTAAATAACAGGCATTACGCAGGCAGTTAAACAGATGAGGACACTGTTAAATAACCGGCCCGCAGTTCATTACGTTAAGGAAAAGTGGCAAAGGTAAATTATTCCTTCACGTCTTATTTCATTAATGACATCTCATTAACAAGAAACCTACCTGACTCTATCTGGAAACTTATTGCGTTAATCCAGATCAATTAATCGCGACTTATATCCAACTATATCTCTGGCAAAGCGCAACGCTAAGGGCGTAAATTGCGCTGCATCAATCCAGCCTTTTACACAAATTTTCAAACGTCTGCTCAATCCGGGATAACACCCGCTTTCCTCCTGTTAAAGCACGCGTTAATGAAAGCGCTGATTGACAATTTTCTGAGCTGCTTCATTCGCTACTCACCAGTCCGGGCAGCTCACAGTCCTGTTCTGCGGGTAATAAAAAACTGGAATCAATAAACAGTCGTTGCTGACTCTGATTGCGTTCGATCTGATCGCGCGCGTGACGGAGACAAAGCGAGGAGCAAGGAGTCCTTATGTTAGATATCGTCGAGCTGTCGCGGTTACAGTTTGCCTTAACGGCGATGTACCATTTTCTGTTCGTCCCTTTAACGCTGGGTATGGCGTTCTTGCTGGCGATCATGGAAACGGTATATGTCCTGAGCGGCAAACAAATTTATAAAGATATGACGAAGTTCTGGGGCAAGTTATTCGGTATTAACTTTGCGCTGGGTGTCGCCACCGGACTGACCATGGAATTTCAGTTCGGGACAAACTGGTCATATTACTCTCACTACGTCGGCGATATCTTCGGCGCGCCGCTCGCCATTGAAGGTCTGATGGCGTTCTTCCTGGAATCCACCTTTGTTGGCCTGTTCTTTTTTGGCTGGGATCGACTGGGCAAAGTGCAGCACCTTGCGGTCACCTGGCTGGTGGCGCTGGGCTCAAACATGTCGGCGCTGTGGATTCTGGTGGCTAACGGCTGGATGCAGAATCCGATCGCCTCTGAGTTCAACTTCGAAACCATGCGCATGGAGATGGTCAGCTTCTCAGAGCTGGTGCTGAACCCGGTCGCGCAGGTGAAATTCGTTCACACCGTGGCGGCCGGTTACACCACCGGTGCGATGTTTATTATGGGCATCAGCGCCTGGTACATGCTGAAAGGCCGTGACTTCGCCTTTGCTAAACGCTCGTTCGCTATCGCGGCCAGCTTTGGCATGGCGGCGGTGCTGTCAGTCATCGTTCTGGGCGATGAATCCGGTTACGAAATGGGTGACGTGCAGAAAACCAAACTAGCCGCTATCGAAGCGGAGTGGGAAACCCAGCCGGCACCGGCGTCATTTACCCTGTTTGGCCTGCCCAATCAGACCACTCAGGAGAACCGATACGCAGTACAGATCCCCTGGCTGCTGGGCCTGATCGCCACCCGATCAACCGATACGCCGGTAACCGGCCTGAAAGATCTGATGGCACAGCATGAAGTACGTATCCGCAACGGTATGAAAGCCTATGCCCTGCTGAATGAGCTGCGCGGTGGAAGCCAGGATCCGGCGGTGCGTGACGCGTTCAACAGTCACAAACAGGATCTCGGCTACGGTCTGCTGCTGAAGCGTTACACCGACAACGTGGCTGATGCGACCGAAGCGCAGATTAAACAGGCGACGCAGGACTCTATCCCGCGTGTCGCGCCGCTTTATTTCGCCTTCCGTATCATGGTGCTGTGTGGCGTACTGCTGCTGGGCATTATCGCGCTGGCGTTCTGGAGCGTACTGCGTAACCGCATCGGTAAAAATCGCTGGTTACTGAAAGCGGCGCTGTTTGGTATTCCGCTGCCGTGGATCGCTATCGAATCAGGCTGGTTTGTGGCGGAGTATGGTCGTCAGCCCTGGGCTATCGGTGAAGTTCTGCCAACTGCGGTGGCCAACTCCTCCCTGACCGTTGGCGATCTGCTGTTCTCAATGATCCTGATCTGCGGACTCTACACAATGTTCCTGGTGGCAGAGATGTACCTGATGTTCAAATTCGCCCGCCTTGGGCCGAGCAGCCTGAAAACCGGGCGTTATCATCATGAGCAGATCACGGCAATCACCCAGCCGGTACAGGGATAAGGAGAGCGACCATGTTTGATTATGAAGTTCTGCGCTTTGTTTGGTGGCTGTTGATTGGCGTACTGCTGATTGGCTTTGCCGTCGCAGATGGTTTTGATATGGGTGTCGGGATGCTGACACGCATTCTGGGCCGTAATGATACTGAACGTCGCATCATGATTAACAGTATCGCCCCACACTGGGACGGTAACCAGGTCTGGCTGATCACCGCGGGTGGTGCGCTGTTTGCCGCCTGGCCTATGGTCTACGCGGCAGCCTTCTCTGGCTTCTACGTGGCAATGATTCTGGTGCTCGCGTCGCTGTTTTTCCGTCCGGTCGGCTTCGATTACCGTTCGAAAATTGAAGACAATCGCTGGCGCGGTGCCTGGGATTGGGGGATTTTCATTGGCAGCTTCGTGCCGCCGCTGGTGATTGGCGTAGCGTTTGGCAACCTGTTACAGGGTGTGCCGTTCCATGCCGATGAGTATCTGCGCCTGTTCTACACCGGTAACTTCTTCCAGCTGCTGAATCCGTTTGGGCTGCTGGCGGGTGTGATCAGTGTGGCGATGATTCTGGCGCAGGGTGCAACCTATCTGCAGATGCGCACTACCGGCGAACTGCATCTGCGTTCACGTACCTCAGCACAAGTTGCCGCCCTGGTGATGATGGTCTGCTTTATCCTGGCGGGCGTCTGGGTGAAATATGGTATCGATGGTTATGTGGTGACCAGCACCATGGATCACTTCGCCGCCTCTAACCCACTGGGCAAAACCGTAGTGCGCGAAGCGGGTGCCTGGATGGTCAACTTCCAGAACCACCCTGTGCTGTGGCTGTTCCCGCTGCTGGGCGCTGTGCTGCCGCTGCTGACCATACTCTGCTCGCGGGTTGAGAAGGGGGCCTGGGCGTTCCTGTTCTCCTCACTGACGCTGGCCTGCGTCATCATGACAGCCGGCATTGCGATGTTCCCGTTCATCATGCCATCCAGCACGGTGCCGGGTGTGAGCCTGACCATGTGGGACGCAACGTCCAGCCTGCTGACGCTGAAAATCATGACCGTTGCCGCCGCTATCTTCGTGCCGATCATTCTGGCCTACACCACCTGGTGCTACTGGAAGATGTTTGGTCGTATCACCAAAGAGCATATTGAAAGCAACAGTCATTCACTCTATTAATTAAGGAGACGTCGCATGTGGTATTTTGCCTGGATTCTCGGCACGTTGCTGGCCTGTGCCTTTGGTATCGTGACCGCGCTGGCGATTGAGCACATTGAAGCGCAGGATGAGCCTCACTGATGCGAACGCCAATTCGGATGCTGTATGATCTGATGGATAAGGGCCCGTTACGGGCCCTTTCACTGCTGCTGGCGCTGCTGACCGCAGGCGGCGTGATGTGGGATCCGACCCGCTTTGCTAACCACGCGGGACAGTTACCGGCTCTGCAGGGGCTGGTGCTGATCTGGGCGGTCTGCAGTGGCGTGATCCACGGCGTGGGCTTCCGGCCACGGCAAACCCGATGGCAGGCGCTGTTTATCCCGTTACCCGCCATGCTGGTACTATTTATTGCGCTTTATCGTTTTTACCTTTAACACCCCGCCTCACCGGCGCTGTCAGTGAATATTTGTCAGCGTCTGGTCAATAAATCTCCCTGAAATCGTTCCGTTTGTTACGGAGCGATAATTATTTTCACCTGGCTCTGACGAGCCATTCCCAACCCCAATTCTCTTGCGTATAGTAGCAACGTTTAAAACGAGGCCGGGATGTAGAGTGAGTACAACGCTGTTTCGCTGGCCGGTTCGGGTCTACTACGAAGATACTGATGCCGGTGGTGTGGTTTATCACGCCAGCTATATCGCTTTTTATGAACGAGCACGTACCGAAATGTTGCGAAAGCACCATTTCAATCAGCAGACGCTGTTAGAACAGCAGGTCGCTTTTGTGGTGCGGCGCATAACGGTGGACTATCTGGCGCCGGCGCGTCTTGATGACCTTCTGGAAATCCAGAGCGAGGTCACATCAATGACACGGGCGACCATGACGTTCACTCAGCGTATCGTGAATACCGAAGGCAAAGTGCTCAATGAGGCAGAAGTCCTGATTGCCTGCATTAACCCTCATCTAATGAAGCCGATTGCGCTTCCCAAGTCTATTGTCGCGGAGTTCAAGCAGTGACTGACATGAACATTCTTGATTTGTTCCTGAAGGCGAGCCTTCTGGTCAAACTTATCATGTTGATTTTGATCGGCTTTTCTATTGCTTCCTGGGCCATCATTATTCAGCGCACACGTATTCTGAATGCGGCGGGAAGAGAAGCTGAGGCATTTGAAGACAAATTCTGGTCCGGCATCGAACTCTCGCGCCTCTATCAGGAGAGCCAGGAGCGCCGGGAAGAACTGGGCGGTTCGGAGCAGATTTTCTATTCCGGTTTCAAAGAGTTCGCCCGTCTGCATCGCGCCAACAGTCATGCGCCGGAAGCGGTCATTGATGGTGCCAGCCGTGCGATGCGTATCTCAATGAACCGTGAGCTTGAAGCGCTGGAAAACCACATCCCGTTCCTCGGTACCGTCGGTTCTATCAGTCCTTATATCGGACTGTTCGGCACCGTCTGGGGGATCATGCACGCCTTTATCGCACTGGGCGCCGTGAAGCAGGCAACCCTGCAGATGGTTGCACCGGGTATCGCTGAAGCGTTGATTGCGACAGCTATCGGTCTGTTTGCCGCGATTCCGGCGGTGATGGCGTACAACCGTCTGAACCAGCGCGTGAACAAACTGGAGCAGGGCTACGACAACTTCATGGAAGAGTTCACTGCCATTCTGCATCGCCAGGCTTTCTCCAGCGATAGCGCTAAGTAAATAGAGGTTAATGATGGCCAGAGTACGTGGTCGCAAACGCCGCGACCTGAAGTCGGAAATCAACATCGTTCCGCTACTGGACGTCCTGTTGGTGCTGTTGCTGATCTTCATGGCAACGGCGCCCATTATTACCCAGAGCGTGGAAGTGGATCTGCCTGATGCGACCGATTCGAAAACCGTTGCCAGCGATGATAATCCGCCGGTGATTGTCGAAGTGGCGGGCGTGGGTCAGTACAGCCTGGTTGTGGATCACGATCGTATGGATCAACTTCCGCCAGAGCAGGTAATCAGCGAAGCGCAGCGTCGACTGGAAGCGAATCCTAAGACGGTCTTTTTGATCGGGGGCGCGAAAGAGGTGCCTTACGATGAAATTATTAAAGCGCTCAACCTGCTGCACCAGGCGGGTGTTAAATCTGTCGGTTTGATGACGCAGCCGATTTAAAATCGAACCGTTTTTTGGGAACCGAGTGTGTCGAAGGCAACCGAGCAAAACGAGAAGTTAAAGCGCGCGATAATCATTTCGGTGATTCTGCATATCGTGCTGATCGCGCTGCTGATTTGGAGCTCGTTTAATGAGCACATTGACGCCAGCAGTGCGGGTGGCGGAGGCAGTGATATTGATGCAGTGATGGTCGATCCCGGTGCCGTCGTGAGTCAATATAATCGTCAGCAGAACCAGCAAAGTGACAGCCAGCGGGCTGAGCAGCAGCGTAAAAAGCAGGCGCAGCAGCAGGCTGAAGAGCTGCAACAGAAACAGGCTGCTGAACAGCAGCGTCTGAAAGCGCTGGAAAAAGAGCGTTTAGCCGCGCAGGAAACCGCGAAAGAAGAGGCGAAACAGCAGGCTGAGCAGCAGAAAGCCGCCGAAGACGCTGCTAAGCAGGCGCAGGAGCAGCAAAAAACGGCGGAAGCGGCGGCTGCCAAAGCCAAAGCGGATGCAAAAGCTCAGGCAGATGCGCAGGCAAAAGCCGCGGCTGAGCAGGCGAAGCAGGCCGCAGCCGAAGCAAAGAAGCAGGCTGATCAGCAGGCTAAAGCCGCCGCTGCCGCAGCGGCAAAAGAGAAAGCCGTAGCGGAAGCGAAGGCGAAATCTGAAGCAGATGCGAAAGCAGCGGCTGAGGCCAAAGTGAAAGCAGCGGCAGATGCCAAAGCCAAAGCGGCTGAAGAGGCTAAAGAAAAAGCAGCCGAGGCCAAAGAAAAAGCCGCAGAAGCAGCAAAAGAGAAAGCGGCAGCGGCAAAAGAGGCCGCTAAAGAGAAGGCCGAAGCGGCTGCTAAGGCGAAAGCCGATGCAGCGGCCAAAGCCAAAGCCGATGCCGCCGCTAAAGCTAAAGCAGATGCTAAGGCGAAAGCCGCCGCGGATGCAGCCAATGACAGCGATGTCGATGATTTGCTGGGCGGACTCGCTTCCGGTAAAAATGCACCGAAAAGCGGCACCTCTGGCGGCGCAGCAGGGCAGGGAAACCAGAAGAAAGCGGGTGCATCAGGCGCGGAAATCAACTCTTACATGGGTCAGGTTGTGAGTGCGATTCAGAGCCGATTCTATGATGCAGATCTGTATCGCGGAAAAACCTGTGATTTGCGGATTAAACTTGCGCCTGATGGCTTGTTGATTGATGTTAAGTCAGAGGGTGGCGATCCCGCGCTCTGTCAGGCCGCGATTGCTGCCGCAAAACAGGCACGTATTCCGAAGCCGCCTTCGCAGGCGGTCTACGAAGTGTTTAAAAACGCCCCAATGCGTTTTAAACCGCAATAATGCAGTAACGGGCGGCAAGTTGATCTATGTTTAGCGTGCCGTACTTAAGTTGTACTCGTGGTTTCCAGGAACAGTGCCAATTATCGTGGACTGAGGTTCAGATAAGGGAGATAAAATGAAGCAAGCTCTTCGCGTTACGTTAGGCTTTTTTATCCTGCTGTGGGCAGCCATGCTGCATGCAGAAGTTCGAATTGAGATCACCCAGGGTGTCAACACTGCGCGCCCGATTGGCGTGGTGCCGTTTAAATGGGCCGGTGCTGGCGCAGCGCCGGAAGATATCGGCGGCATCGTTGCAGCTGACCTGCGCAACAGTGGCAAATTTAATCCACTGGATCGCTCGCGTCTGCCACAGCAGCCTGCCAGCGCACAGGAAGTTCAGCCTGCCGCCTGGAGCGCACTCGGCATCGACGCCGTTGTCGTCGGTCAGGTCGCTTCTAACCCGGATGGCAGCTATCAGGTCTCTTACCAGCTGGTCGATACCGGCGGTGCGCCGGGTACTGTGCTGGCACAGAACTCTTATAAAGTGACTAAGCAGTGGCTGCGTTATGCCGCTCACACTGCCAGTGACGAAACGTTCCTGAAGCTGACTGGTATCAAGGGCGCTTTCCGTACCCGTATCGCCTATGTCGTGCAGACTAACGGCGGCCAGTTCCCGTATGAGCTGCGTGTTGCTGACTACGATGGTTACAACCAGTTTGTCGTGCATCGTTCACCACAGCCACTGATGTCGCCAGCCTGGTCTCCGGATGGCAGCAAAGTTGCCTACGTGACCTTTGAAAGCGGCAAATCTGCGCTGGTGGTACAGACGCTCTCTAACGGTGCAATCCGTCAGGTCGCCTCTTATCCGCGTCACAATGGTGCCCCGGCATTCTCGCCAGATGGCTCTAAGCTCGCTTTCGCGCTCTCTAAAACCGGTAGCCTGAACCTCTATGTGATGGATCTGGCTTCAGGTCAGACGCGTCAGGTGACGGATGGTCGTTATAACAGTACTGAACCGACCTGGTTCCCGGACAGCCAGACACTGGCTTATACCTCCGATCAGGCGGGTGCCCCTCAGATTTATAAAGTCGGTCTGAATGGCGGCACGCCACAGCGTATTACCTGGGAAGGTGGTCAGAACCAGGATGCGGATGTCGCAACAGATGGTAAATCTATGGTGATGATTAGCACCAACGGTGGTGCTCAACACGTCGCCAAACAGGATCTGGAAACGGGAGCCGTTCAAACGTTAACGGACACGTTCCTGGATGAAACGCCGAGCCTGGCACCAAACGGTACAATGGTAATCTACAGCTCTACTCAGGGTATGGGTTCCGTGTTGCAGTTGGTTTCAACCGACGGCCGTTTCAAAGCGCGTCTTCCGGCAACTGATGGACAGGTAAAATTTCCTGCCTGGTCGCCGTATCTGTAATGTCTGACAATTCAGACATCGCAAACAATAAACAATAATGGGATTTTTGAAATGCAACTGAACAAAGTGCTGAAGGGTTTGATGCTGGCTCTGCCGGTTCTGGCAGTAGCGGCTTGTAGCTCACACAAAAACAACAACAATGACCAGACTGGCTCAGGCGCTGATGGCGGCGCTTACGGTGCAAATTCTGGCATGAATGGCAACGGCGGCAACATGTCTTCTGACGAGCAGGCTCGTCTGCAGATGCAGCAGCTGCAGCAGAACAACATCGTGTACTTCGGCCTGGACAAGTATGACGTTCAGTCTGATTACGCACAGATGCTGGATCAGCATGCAACCTTCCTGCGCAGCAACCCGTCTTACAAAGTGACCATCGAAGGTCACGCGGATGAGCGCGGTACGCCGGAATACAACATCGCCCTGGGCGAACGTCGTGCTAGCGCCGTTAAAATGTACCTGCAGGGTAAAGGCGTATCGGCTGATCAGATGTCTATCGTTTCTTACGGTAAAGAGAAGCCAGCCGTTCTTGGTCATGACGAAGCAGCGTATTCTAAAAACCGTCGTGCCGTTCTGGTCTACTAAGAGAATCACATGGTTAGTAACTTCAGACGTCATCTGTTGAGTCTGTCGTTACTGATTGGCGTAGCGGCCCCCTGGGCCGCTAATGCCCAAGCGTCAATCAGTAGCGTTGGCTCCGGCTCGGTCGAAGACCGTGTCACCACTCTTGAACGAATCTCTAATGCCCAGGCACAGCTGATGCAGCAATTGCAGCAGCAGATGAGCGATAACCAGCGTGATATTGATGCGCTGCGTGGGCAAATCCAGCAAAACACGTATCAGTTGAATCAGGTGGTTGAGCGGCAGAAGCAGCTTTACCAGCAGATTGACAGCCTGAGCAGCGCCAGCACCAGCGGCGGGCAACAGGCAGCCGGCAGCAATGCCGCAGCGGATACCGGCGCAGCAGCAACCGCAGGCGCGGCAGCATCAACGGATAGCGCACCTGCGCAGACCGGTGACGCTAACAGCGATTACAATGCGGCTGTGGCGCTGATTCTGGAGAAGAAACAGTATGACCAGGCGATCAGCGCGCTTCAGGCGTGGGTAAAACGTTATCCGGATTCGACCTATCAGCCGAATGCGAATTACTGGCTGGGTCAGCTGAACTATAACAAAGGCAAAAAGGACGACGCGGCTTACTATTACGCCACGGTAGTGAAAAACTATCCGAAGTCGCCGAAAGCTGCAGAAGCGTTGTTGAAAGTGGGCGTCATCATGCAGGAGAAAAAAGACACAGCGAAAGCTAAAGCGGTCTTCCAGCAGGTGATTAAACTTTATCCAGACACCGAATCTGCTAAGCAGGCGCAAAAACGTCTGACCAGTCTGTAATCTGTACGGTTCAGGCCAGATATCGTGTGATTTCTGGTCTTGCCGTATGAAAGGTAAGCAACTGAAGCATTTAGCAGAAATAAGAGTTGCGCTACCCCGCTAAATCAGTAATATATGCCGCCGTTGCCGGGACACATTGCAAAGTGTCTGGTAAGCCTGAAGATGGGTCGTTAGCTCAGTTGGTAGAGCAGTTGACTTTTAATCAATTGGTCGCAGGTTCGAATCCTGCACGACCCACCATCTTCCTCAGACGCGCTATTACCGCGCAGTTTTAAGAAGAACACTTCAGCATTGCTTCACAACCTAAGATGGGTCGTTAGCTCAGTTGGTAGAGCAGTTGACTTTTAATCAATTGGTCGCAGGTTCGAATCCTGCACGACCCACCATCTTATCTCAGCCGCCTGGCGCGCTGAACGGTTGTAAGCCCCCAGCGGGTCGTTAGCTCAGTTGGTAGAGCAGTTGACTTTTAATCAATTGGTCGCAGGTTCGAATCCTGCACGACCCACCAATTAAGAAAAAAGCGCCTTTAAGGCGCTTTTTTTGTTTCCGGAGCACGGACTTTACCGTGCAGGGTGAGAACCTGCAGCAGGTTCGACTGAATCGCCGGGCGATTCAGGCTGATGCGACAGCATCACCCGCAGGGCGAGGCCCCGGATGGGCCGAGGCAATCCTGCACGACCCACCAATTA
>Ga0265797_10000077_pt1 | contig 207067 bp, 203 predicted proteins | sample P2T30metagenome_FD_192433 | JGI IMG/M metagenome (GOLD analysis project Ga0265797, IMG submission 192433) | Plant litter microbial communities from East Loma Ridge, Irvine, California - P2 T30 | ecosystem: Environmental > Terrestrial > Plant litter > Unclassified | place: USA: California...
TTGTTTTTTTACATTTTTCTGTTTCCTGTTGATGAGTGTAGATACGATGTTTTACTTCTATGAGTACATGTTGTTTGGGTGCGGTGGGAGCTGTTTAACTCTTTATATATTCAATTGGGATGACCGTTTCGCTGCACAGTCATACCGTGTGCCTTCTTCATGTACGTTCGGAATGATCGAACGCTTCGCAGTATCGTTGCAAGTACCTACATACTTGCTACAAGCAGACTCGGGATGAGACAGGCGTAATATATAGATGGCGGTAGCCAGTTCAACTTATCACTTGCCTACGAAAACACATGTATTTTTGAAGTGGTGTCGGATACCTAGTTACCGGGTCTCTTCAAAGTTTGAGGTGTTCGTGTGGCCGAGCTTGGTCGATCGCCACCGTGAAAGGATCGCACTTCACGAGCCATCCGAGAAATGCAATCCACCCAACATCGGTCTCGGTAGAAAGATTAACGAAACGCCCACTTCTCCAGATATGCAGAAAGATCCCGAGTCTCACAATGGTGACGGACACCGGAATCTTGACGAGCTGTCTGATCACACTACACAATCGGCCCCGAATGAAGCCAATACAATCAAAGACGAGAAGTCCAACGGGACAAAGCCAGCACCGCCAAGCGGTAGGCGATCAAGAAAGAAACCAGCTGCAACATCCGAGGACGACGAGGAGCCACTCATGGACACAACAGCAGCCTTGCAACTCCACTCGAAGAAGACGGAACGCATGCAAAAGCGGCTAGAGAAGAAATCCAAAAACAAGAAACCAGCCTCAAAACCACAGTCTTTCCTCGACCTCCCATCGGAACTCATCCTGGAAATCCTCACCTACCTCCAACCGCGCGACCTTTTCCGCCTTCAGCGCCTCAACAAGCCCATGAACGCCTTCATCCGCGAAAACGAACCCACCATCTCCCGCGACCTCATCCGAACCCGCTACTTCATCCTAGCGAAATGCTTCCCCCTCCCAATCCCCTTCACCACCCTCGACCCCAAATACCACTCCGCCCTCCTCTCCCCCAAAAGACAAGACCTCCTAGCCATCCACAAGAAACCCTACCAGCACATCCAGCCCCTCGACCCCCTCGCAATCTGCACCTGCATGACCTGCGTCTTCGCCTGGAACAACCTGTGCACAATCCTAGACCTCGCGCACTGGCAGGGAGACCTCGACGCCCGCGTCCCAATCTCCATGATCCCCCGCGGCGCCTCAGCGCCCTGGAACTCAGACCTGATCGAAACGAGCGCCCGCCGCGTGCAAGCCGCCATGCGAAGCCCGCTCGTTTACACTGCCCTGCTAGCCCTGCATCTAGACACCACGACCCGCACGATCCTGCGCCGCTCCAAGTACATCAAACCGCCCCAGGGCGGCCGCGTCCTCGCCGAACACAGACCGTACCAGCTCTCCCTCGCGGAAGCGGCGCGGGGGTCTGACGATTTCCTTGCGAGGAAGGGCGCTCCGTCGTACGAGTTTCCGTTTTCGAGGGACAACTATTATAATCTGGAGGCGTACGTGCCGAATCGCAAGTGGAGTTCGGAGGAGGGGTGTTGGAAGTATTACGCTGGAACGCAGCATGCGAGGGATCTGGAGTGGGTGAGGGATCGGTTTGGGGTTGAGGAGGATGGGGAGAGGGTGGCGAGGAGGATGGCGGAGTTGGAGGTACGGTTGAAGGGGGCGGATGGGGGTGGGGGGTCGTGATTGTTTGTTGCGGTGACTTGTTGTCGCTGCATAGGCTGTGACTTGCCTTGGTACTGCAGTTGGAGTTTTATGATCTCACAATAGGAATATACGATTGACGATGAGACCAGCAGCGAATACCCGGAACGAATTTCACAAGTTACTCCTACACATGGTACAGTGATTATCCCCGGGATTTATACGAACCCCGATTTGGCGCTTCGAGGATCTACCTCGCACCTCGATCATCGTCGGCAAGCATGGCACCCAAAACGTCTGAGACGCAGCAGATTGCGGACACCCATTCGTGCGCAGTTGGCTTCTGTTTGAGCACATCACTAGTGATGGGAGGAATAGAGCCGATGTCTTCGCCAGGCCCTTCCACACGGATAGACTTGTTCTGCAAATCCAGATCCACAGTACCTTCAGGTGCTGAGAATGCGCGATCACGGCGTAGGGCAGTGTGGTCATGACCTACTGGTCTGCCACGGTCGTACAGGTCGCAGACATCTTTTGCTAGGGCAGTTTCGACCGTGCAAGTTTCCAGTTGCGAAATCGAAGCGACGCGTGAAGCGAGTGTGGAGTTGAGTGGAGTGAAGCCAAGTCCAGAGGAAGACAAGCCGATTTCCTCGACTGAAGTAAGTGATTGCGGTGGCGGTGATGCGTTTGGTTTGTCGCGTGTTTGTGTGCGCAAGGGTGGAGAAGTAGGCAATGTTGTCTGTGAAGACTGAAGAGATTCTTTGACAGAAGAGCTGGGCTCGTGTAGGGGCTTGTAGACGCCTGTGTGTATGGGACCGTTCCTCGCATCATATGGCGACAGAAGTGGAAGGCTCGTTGGAGATGCTGATAGAGTTGTCATGGACGGGAACATCGAGCTGGCCTGGTGATTGGTGTTGCTCCTGATGCAGCCGATTGCAGGTTTGGTAGCCAGTCCGAAGCAAAAAGAGGAATCAATCTGGCCGGTCTTTATAGACAACCGACCACGCGACATGCAACATGCAATGCCGCCAATGACACCAAACATTGAGCATTCCATCGCGCCATATATCTAGAATCTCCAGTATTGACGGCAGTTGACAAACCGCCGCGTGCTGTGAAACAACACAGCTTATTGTAGCCGGACAAGGTTTTGCATCCTCTTGACCCAATTGCTGAACCACGTCCGGTTCGGTGCCTCTTCTAGTTCCTTTGCCAGTGCAGTGTAGTGGTCGGGCTTGCTGGCTGGGTGCATGAAGGCGTCGGAGACCGGGTAGCGCTTGCGGAAGCCATTCTCCAGGAGCAGATACGCCGCGTTAACTTCGCGGGGCTCATCTCTTGTAGCAGTAGGCGCTGCTTGAATTCGCTTCTCGAGGAGGCGTTGGAAGTGTCGCTCTGCTGGGCGTAGCTTGTCTACTGGCCAGCGGGCGAGCAGACGAGAGTAGTGTTGGCTGATTTGCTGTGTGATGTTAGTGAATGTGTTTGACGATGGGCTATGTTGTGAGATTGTGTACCTGGCGGGACATGATGGCGTTGAGATGTATAGAGGAGATGTAAAGGAGTGCACGATGGCGAGGTCAATGGTTGCTTGCTTGCGGCTTCAAAAAAGACAAGAACGCCCTGGCGCTTTGGAGCGCGTCATGGAATAGGTTTAGTCGCGCGAGCACGTGGTCATGTCCATTACCGTAAGACTATATATATACTGTAGTTGCTAGACACTGACAGCATGTAATATACAGATTGATCAATTATCGCTAAACAATTGATTGGCTATTCCTTCATTGATTCATATTCAGAGAGATCGAATGAAGACTGAGAGACGCCTCTAGACATTGATGCCTTGTTAGGTAAGCATTAGACGGACTCGCACCAATAGACAACCATTCAGTGACAGGCGGTCGGCGCTTGTTTCATCGCGTGTGGAGATGTCGAGGTCGATTGCGGGACATCGTCATTATTGGGCGCCGAAGGTCATGGTCGCGGCGTCTAAAGTCAACACATGCCATTTTTGCCCAACCACATACACCACTTACCGCTCTATGCCCCACTAACCACCACAAACTCGAAGGAGAGACCGCATCTGCGCCGTACTGCATGACACGACCTTCAACGACCGCTGGATCGATCGCTCACTTAGGACTGCCTGTCAAAAAACAATCACAACGCGCATAGCAATCAGGCTGCACCGCCCTGCATACAAAAACCATAAAAGGCTTCTTTGGACAAACTCGGCCTTGTTTCGCCTTGCATAGCCTTGCATCGCTCAATCCGAGCAAGCTTCGATCCGACTATATATCGCCAGATCTGCACCCGGCCGCAAGACATCTGCAGTCTTCCGTCACACACGCGCAGTCTCCACCATGCAAACATCTAGCCTACCGCAATTCCTCAAACAATCAAAAGCAGGCGGGTACATCAAGTGAAATAGTGTCACTGGAATATTAGCTAATCGCTTTTGCAGACGTCTACGCCAAATTCATCGATCTCGAATGGCAGCAACGGAACCGGCTCCTCGCCGGAGCCCAGTCAACTATGAAATCTGGCCGGCCATCTCAGTGGTCTCGACCTACTGGAGACGCCGTCGCAGCTCGCAATCGCTACATGAACGTTGAACCATTCGCTGGAAATAGAGTAAAATTAAATGTTGGAGAGGGTGTCAGCGACTACATCAACGCTTCGCCGATACAACTTGGAAAGAGAAGGTACATCGCAACACAAGGACCGAAGAACACCAATTTGAATCACTTCTACCGGATGCTGAATGCAGAAGTCCGTGGTACCGCGGTGGTGGTAATGCTCACACAGACTCACGAGTCTGGCAGGGAGAAATGCTTCCAGTACTATCCTTTGTCACCAGAAGAGTCGCCGCTGCAAATTCCAATCGATTCTGAATCAGGCGACGGGTTTCACGGTACAGTGGAGTTGGTCAGTACTGAGGACGATCATGCAACACGCACCCAGATCCGTCACTTACGCCTGCGAACGGAGATCGAAGATGAGACCGAGGCTGCCACCCTTCCACCCCAAGAGAAAGACATCTACCACCTTCTCTTCTCTGGCTGGCCTGATTTCCTCGTGCCCGAAGGTGAAGATCGCGCCGCTCTCACGCGTCTGATCCAACTTTCCGCCAGACTCAACTCGGCTCCATCATCGACATCTGCGGGAGCAACAACAAGTGCACAAACAAACGGTACTGCTACATCAGATTTCGCCAATTCGGAACAAGACAACCCTCGGATCATCCACTGCTCGGCAGGCGTCGGCAGGAGTGGCACTTTCATCGCGCTAGACTACCTACTCTCACTCCTGTACTCAGGGCAGCTTGACAACATCCCTGCCGACAAAGATCCCATAATGGACACAGTCGACTTGCTCAGACAGCAGCGAATGATGATGGTGCAAGGCGAGGCACAGTATTACTTCGTCTATGAAACGCTGAAAGAAGCTTTCCTCGCAAGGGCGAACTCCAGCAATGGGAACGCGGCTGGTGGTGCTGAGAGACGGTCATGATGTGGGAGTGAAGCTTCTGAGGGGACAAATTAGCTGGGACAGACCGCTAGCAGCGTCGCCCACATCTGTTCCCGTCCACTTGGCCCCTGAGAGAAGTGATCAAGATACACATGTGAGATGATCTTCTGTTCTTCTGCATTTCTCTGCCTGTTTTTGTTAGGTATTATGGTTATATTCACCTCAGACGGAGGCCGTCGGTTCAGGGTGTATATGTGTGGGCGGTACAGCGTACTCGTTTCTAGCCGGCAATGTTTTTACATTTGTTCTTTATATCTTGACGCGTTGCCAGGACCCGGGGTGATTACCATTTAGATCTGGTCCTTTCCCTTTTCGCTTTGTGTACAATTTTCCTTTCATTGCACAACATGTCAATAGCAGGCGAATCGAGAGCCTGCAAAGGCTGTGATCGCAGCAGTTTACTTGAGGTAGTAATGTCGACCAAACTGACATCTCGAACTAACACTAGTGTCGAACCTACGATCAAGACGGACACCTTGAATCAAAGGCATGTTGGAGTAGCGTAGTAGTGTGCTGTCTACTACTACTTTCGACAAGATGATTATTGTTGACATTGTTCTGCCACTTTTAGTGTGATCCTGCAGGATGCGAAGTCGTCTCAGCTGGTTTCGGCGGGTCAGGACAGACAGACTTCCACTTTTGCGTTGCTGGGCTGCGCCTGAAACCCCAACAAGACTACTTTGCAATGGGATCTCATTGTTATGGATCAGTGCGAGTGAGGCCAGCGAACTTCTTACAGCACTTGCCTATGTGTACCTATGTGAGTATGGTAATAGTTGATTCGAGTCTCACAAAATGAATCCTGCCAGAGACGGGTTGGAGGCGCACATCCCCTCCTGCGTTTCAAAGCCTCCCACTAATTTCGCTTCATCGATCTCGCATTATTCGAGGTCGCAGCTAATTGGATTGGAAGTGCGAGGGCAGAAATAAGTTACCGTGCCCCAAGGCGACATGGCACCAGCGAGTAAAAATGCCAGTCACAAGTGTGTAGCGCTTGCAAGCGATAGAGAATCCCAGTGAGCTTCTGCTTTGCCGCCAGGAATATCAGACCAGTCATGCAGGGAGGCAGGCATGGTAGGTACTCGAGATTTTGGAGCGAACTCAGCCTCACTGATACTCCATCAAACCTTGTTGCGTTTGATGAAGACATCCGTTTCCTCCCTTCTTCTGACCACAACTGAAGCAACACACAAACAAATATGGCTTCTCCAGACGCCCACGAACCGCTGTCCGCGAGCATATACGCGGTCATCTTCGACTGGTGAGCTACCAAGACCTACCCAGCAAAAATCCGCCTACAGAGGCTTAAGTTAACACGCAGTCCAGTATCCTGACCATCGCCATCGCCGCTGCTTATTTCCCCCAACTCCGTCGCCTCCGCAAGTTCACAACCGGTGACAGCCCATCGGTCGACGGCCTCTCGCCTTACTACATCTTCTCCCATGCCATCTTCTGCAGCTCTCAGCTCTCATACATCTTCTTGATAATCTGGGACTATGACTCTGGGAGGTACACCCGTTTCGGGGCCTTTGGCTGGTCACTGGGCGTCGTCCAAGTATTCGTTCAGTGGCTGTGTGCTGTTTCGATGTAAGTCCGAATTGGGTGGCAAAAAGCAGGATTGAAGGAAACGCGTATGACAAGCCATCACCACCGCAACAAACTAACACCTTTCTCTCACACAGGGTCGCCATTTACGTGCTCGGCCGCTCCGAAAAAGTCCAAAGCAAGCTCTGCTCCCCAGCACTCATTCTTATCCACGCCTCCTTCTTGGCTTTCATGGCGCTCATCGTCGTCCAGGAGGGCCTTCTGGGGAGTCGGCACTCGCTCGGCGCGGCGTTCCCTTGGCTAACTGTCAACGGCCTCCACTACATCATCAGTCCATTAGCCTTGTTCACGCAGCTCGTAGCGCAATCTCGCGAGCTAAAGAAGAAGAAGGAGAGGGACGGCGACCCAGGCGCCCTCAGCTTGCGCTCTTTCGCGCTGCAAGCGGCTGTTATGTTCGTGCTGGCTGTCCGCTTGATCGTCAAATTTGGATGGGGGTCTTTTGGTGGTGAACCGGATGAACCGGACAAGTTTGCTCGGTGGCAGCTTGTTCTGATCTATGCCTTTGAGTTCTGGCAGCTGGACCATGTCTCTTGGAACTATTTGGTCTGGGTCGTGGGGGTTGTGGTTGTTTGGTATAAGATGTTGTATCGGAAGGATTTCAATGGCAGGGATGAGGACGGGGAGCGGGCGAGCTTGTTGGAGTGAGTGAACCCACCCGTCGGGATGTCGCGTATCTGGGTGGTGGTGTTTAGAGCAAAGGGTTGGTCGCCAGGTCCCGTGTCTCACATGAGGGCAAACGGGCAGTGGGTACTTCATCATTTTGCACTTCAGTCTCCTGGCTTACAGGCACACTTTATCGATCCATGCCGGGAACCTGACGCGAAAGGGATAAAAAGGCATCGGATCAGGTTGCGGTCGTCAAAAACAAAAACATACAACAGGCGGGATTCCCAGATGGTCACCCACTCTAGTACTAGTCGCCCGGTTCAGTGCTTATGTATGGCAGAGCGGACGGGATGCCCAGTTCTCACTGACCTATGGTCGTATGTGCTTGGTAATCGCGGTTTAACGACATTGTAGCTAGTTTATCTTGGTGTCTGTGATTTTTAAACCGCCCTAATGGCTTTATGCAGTACGTTGGAACCCTTGAACGCTCGAAAGAAGAAAGAATAAGTCAATATTTCCGCCCGACTCCCGGTAGACCAATGAAGATGATGATAATGATGATATGATGATGAAAGGGTATCGTGATGGTGTGTTTATGCGAAAATGGGCTGTTGGCGGTCGAGTGGCATTGGAGGAGGAACAACATCGACTGTCGGACGGGGGACGGTGACCCGGTCGAGTAGTGATCTGTAAACGGCTCGTAGGGTTGGTGTTCGCAGCCCATGAGTGTCGGCAAGTCGGCATACGTTGCCTAAGATTAAGGTATGTCAGTGGAGTGTCATTTCAAGTGTGCGAGAAACTATTCTTACCGCTCAGTGGCTCGATCTCCATCGGCTTGCCAGCGATGGCATCTTGCAGCATGGACGGGTAGACTGCGGCGCTACTCCTTGTCGTAGCAAGCAACTGCTCTACTATGTGGTCGTCAAAAGGAACACCGCTCGCTCGGGCCACTTGGCAGGTCTCTTTCATGATCTGTCTGATCATGTCAACGTGTTTCGGCGAGACCATTATCTGGTGGGTGTTCAAGCCAGACAGTGCGGCGATTGGATTGAAGGCTCCGTTCCAGATCTGTTTCGTCCACTTCTCCCGCAGGACGTCCTGGGATACTCTAAAGCTTGCATCCAAGCTGGCGAAGTCGTGCAGTTGTTGCAACTCTGTTGTTTGTTTAGGAGTCGTTGAGCTCCTTCCGTTGTAGAGACCGAGTGCAAGCGAATGCGTGTTGATCGAAGATGTCTGCGCGAAGACTCCTGGTGAAGGCTGATTGCAGGCGATGTAGACGATTCCCGATAGTATGGTATGTTCAGGGTAACATCGTTGTAGTGGTGCTTCGACTCCCACGCCATTCTGTGCTGACACGAGAACGGTCTTCTTGCTTACAACGCTGGAGAGACCGCCATATGTGCTGGATGCTGTTGCCTTGTTGGCACAGACTATGTAGTCGAAAGAAACGTGTCGTAGCTCGAAAGGGGATCGGGAGACTCGAGCTGGTTGAAAGTGTCCGGCACCCCAGATAGCTGTCCTTGTTGTAATTCCATTCCTCCGGACGGCCTCGTAGTTCGAACGACAGACTACCGATACTCGGACTCGGGGATTTTGTGCTAGCCTCCAACCGAGCACTGCGCCGACCGCTAGATTGAAAGTGTCAGTGTCGACCGTGTAGAATATCGACTTGGGAAAACGAACCGCCAGTGCCAAATACCAGAACTTCGCGACGCGGCGGTAAGACGGCTTGCATGTTGGGAACGTGCAGTTGCGAAAGGAAAATGAGGAAAGAGGAAAGAGTGGTTCACAGAGCGCAACGAGAACGTACCTAAACATCTTTGAGACTTGCTGGACTGTTGGCACCGGTTTCCAGGGCGCTCATGTTGACAGTTTGTGTGTCAGAAGCAGGCCGTTCCTGATGATCGCTATTCGAAGAATTTTACACAACAGTCAGTCACGACAGTACCGTCGCTCACACATAATCTGGTCGGTAACGGCTGGAGCGAGTAGATCGACGCCAGTGCGTGCTGTCGTTGCACAGAGTAGTACCGGGTAGGGTGGAAAGTGGTGTCTGAAAACGGATGCGGGCGCCAGATTCAAGGGAGCCGAGAAGCGACATGTCAACGGCGCAATCAAACCTACGAGTGCTCCTGTATGGTCCTTGGTTTTCCACAGGAAGTCCTGGGATATATCGGAGTCGATGTAAGCTATACAACGCGTTGCGATAATGCTCCGTGCGTAGGTTGCGGTTCGCGCGAGACACGTGTAAGGAGTGAATTGGCGTCTAGGGTTAGGGTAATCCTCGAAGACCTTCCCACCTCCTGCAGCCCTAGACATTCGGTTCCATTTCAAGACTGAGACATATTGACAGTGATGGAGGCGAATTTTGCCATCGGCGTTTACTCACAAGGGGTGGCATTGGTAGCGAAAGCGCAGCGGGAGTCTCAAGGTTCGCTGTTGTTTGGCTGTGAGACATCCGCAAAGTCATGGCTCAAGATGGCTGTCGCAACAGCAGGAGTCTATGCCGGGTGTTCGATCTTCTGGAAATGCCAATTGGGCTCGTTCTCTCCGAGACCGCGGGGTCAATCTTCTGCATATCGCCTGGAGCACGATCAGTTGCCCCTTAGTTGATCATCACAAGTACCTCTGGGCCTATATGATAGCGCACAAGCCCTTGACCAAGACAACTTTGTTCAGCAATCTTGCTGCCGTTCGTTACCTTCTAACACTGAAGAAGTCATCCTCAAAATCATGAAGCGCAAACGTACTGACTCCGTCTCCGAGGAGAACTCGCGCGGAACCAAGCTCCCAAAGATCCCAAACACTCTACTAGGACTTTTGGAGCGTGCGGCGGCAAGATGGCCTGACAATGGCATCAGGATATGCCAGCGTGTGGCCGACGACCATGGCGAATTCATGAGCTATCACCAGTTACTCGCAGAAGCCAAGGTATGTTCAATCTGTAACAAAGCTCCTGTTAACATGATCGCTGACGTCGTCCAAGGAATGTGCTCGAACTCTGCTCTCAAGAAATCTGGTAGTCCCACGCGAGCCAGCAGTGTTGTATTTCGAAGACAACCGAGCGAGTGTTGTATGGTACTGGGCCACTGTCATTGCCGGTGCTATACCTGCCCTACTCCCTCCCATGAAGGGTGAATCGATCACACAGACCAACTTCCTAGCTCACGTTAGCGGACTACTCAAGCGGCCACCAATCTTGACTTCCAAAGACTTCGCAGCCACCTTCGAAAGCCCCGACGATAACTTCAAGATTGTCTTCGTTGAAGACACATCGCCCGACTCGGAGCACAAGCTGGGAACGGAGCTGGGCGATCCTGGCGTCGGGTATGAGAATGACGTGGCAACACTACTGTTCACAAGTGGAAGCACTGGACCATCAAAAGCTGTCGAGTTCACGCACGCTCAGCTGGTCGCATCCAGTCAGACCAAAGCACAAGCGAACAACATGGATTCCAGCAAGGTCTTCCTTTCTTGGATCTCGTTTGATCACAGTGTGTCGATATGCGAGCTGCACCTTCATGCTATGTTTGTTGGCGCCATTCAAGTCATGATGACTTCCTCGGAGATGATCAAAAACGCCGCCGGTTTCTGGGATGCGATATCTTATCACAAGATCGCATACACATTTGCACCCAATTCTTTTCTCGCCTCGGCGAATGCCGCATACGAGGACGACTCCGAAGCAGCATTGGACAAGCTCGACTTCTCGCATCTCGAGATCCTGTTCTGTGGCGGCGAAGCCAACAAAGTCAAGACTCTCGAAAAGACCGATGTCATCCTCAGCCGACATCGTGGCCGGCCGCATGCCATAACTCCCGTTTATGGTCTTAGCGAGACTTGTTCTGCTATATTTTACAACAGGAACGCGCCACAGCATGATGTTGAGCACGATTACACCTTTGCGTCTGTCGGCTCAATCCTTCCAGGCAACAATATCCGTCTTGTCGATGGCAAGTCGCACGACGTGAAAGCTGGCGAAGTGGGTGCTATCCAGCTAAAGGGTCCTCTGATATTCCAAAAGTACTACAACAACGAGGCTGCAACACATGAGTGCATGACCGAAGATGGCTGGTTCGACACAGGTGACACAGGTCGCATAGACAGGTCTGGAAGTCTATGCATTGTCGGCCGTACCAAAGAAGTGCTCATCATCAACGGACAAAACTACTCATCCTTCGACCTGGAACATGCGGTCGAAATGTCCGTCCCTGGACTGAAGGGCGGTTACACAGCAACCTTCTCGGTGTGGCTGGAAGAGACTGAAGCCGAGACGGAGGATCTTGCCATACTGTTCAACGCCGAGGATAAGTATGCCGAAGACAAGGTCGCTTTGGGGGACCTCGTTGACAAAGTAACTGACGCTGCGACCAAATTCTGTGGAAAACGGCCGGCAATCGTTGTTCCTGTCCCAGTGTCTTGTCTTCCAAGGTCTTCGATTGGCAAGCTCTCAAGAAGTCAGCTGAAGAAATCGCTCCTTGCCGGCCACTTCGATCCTTACAAAATCCAAGCACCGGAAGCTCAGGTCGACATCGGCCTGGATGCTGGACTAAGCCCAGAGCTTTGCAAGGCAGTTCGACAGGTCGTACGTAGCACGACAGCAGCGATCAACACCGACACCACTCTGGCTTCTTTGGGCGTTGACAGTCTGGGACACCTTCGTCTGAAGGCTGCCATCGAACGCGCAATGTCGACGACAAAATCGAAGTTATCTCTGGCCCGCCTTGTAGGCTGCCGTACCCTCGGCGATGTGGATGCGTACCTTTCGGATGTCACCACCACGAATGCAGGATACGACCCTGTAGTGGAGCTGGCACCCCGTGGTTCAAAGCCCACTCTCATCCTTGGACATCCTGGCAACGGGGAGGTGTTGCTTTGGCTTCCTCTACTCCCGTATCTTCCGGATCGACGCATCCTTGCACTGAGGGCCCGTGGATTTGAAGAAGGAGAAACGCCGTTCGATTCGCTGGACGATATGGTAACTGCTTATCTGGCGGCAATTAAAAGGTCGGAACCCAAAGGACCTTACTGCCTCTTCGGGAGATGCTTTGGCGGCATCCTCGTCTTCGAACTAGCCAAAAGGCTCAAGGCTCAAGGGGATGAGGTGCTATTCTTGGGCAGCATCGACTCACCAGCACAACCGTCCCTTGTCTTGAAAACGTTCAGGCAGGAGAAGAACACCAAGATCCTAGACCTCTTGAGGTACCTCAAAGTGATCACGTTGGAGCAATATCAGGAGTGGGGGATAGAACTGGCACACCTTGGGCCTGACGAATTCCCAGAAGCCGTTCTTCAGAGAGTGCCCAGCTTGGGCAAATCTGGTCTTTCTCTGCCTAAACTCCGCAGCTGGATAGCAATTGTCATCAGTTTGTATTCTCTGGTACAAGATTACAAGCCACAGGGTCGGGTCAGTGCCTTAGACGCTTTCTCCAGGGGCGCCCCAGCCGGCTCAGAGTGTGAAGATTCGGAATGGCATGACAAGTGGATGGAAGAATGGAACGACTTGGTGGTCCAGGATTCCGAAGTGCGCGTTACTCTTAAGCTTGGTGGGTCGAATGGCACGGGAGCGCTCCGTTATCACCATATACATTCCGAAGTCGGAGAGGACGAGTCCGACTATCCCGCGTCGCTAGGCCCGGTCTTGAGTGACTGCATTAGCCGGCGCGAGGCCGAAAGAGATCTTGTTTTGGTCAAAGGCTAGCTTGGGCTGAAGTCGTTGTGGGCGGGGCTTGAAATGTTAATTTACGGCAGAGCAAAGTGCGTTCATTGGCGTTGGATATGAGAGCAGATGGCATTATGAGCGATGTCAATTTCGAGATAATTTCGTATAGCATCGTATATATCATGGTAGCATTCTTACACCTCACCTCCACAAGCAAGATGGCGCTCGCCCTCCACTGTGGTCCAAGAGAACATCTCGTCCTCGCTGATCGCGCCGAAGTTGCGTGGGCGGAGAGCAACAGTCGAGTTGCCAGTCGAATTGCCAGGGCTTTTCGGGATCAGTTCATGACCTTCAGTGGCAAGAGTGGCGAGGACATGAGCGGCTGCCTTGGCGTTGATGGTGAGCGTCGTTGGGTTGGAGTTGTTGTATGTGTCGCAAGCCTGGTGGTAGCAAGGGTCCTGGGCCACACCAGTACCAGTGTGCAGACCGCCTACAGGCTTGTTTAGAGTGGACATGAAGGAGGCGTAGTCACTACCACCAGTGAACACAGCTGCAGTGACATTGACACCCTTGCTGGTGAGGTGGTCGACAAAGAGTTGCTCGATGGTATCTGAGCCAGGAGCGCCAGCCAGACCATGAGTGTCTCCATCTCCATCGAAGACACCGAAGTAGCCGCGCGAGACCATGTCGAAGTTGAGGTAAAGCAGGAGGTTATCTGCCTCTGCGGTGTTGTTGAGCTGAGCGGTGTAGTACCTGGACCCAACGAGGCCGTTCTCCTCGGCGCCCCACCATGCGAGACGAATCTTGTTGCGGAAATTGAGCTTCTGGAGACCCGCGAAGATCTCAAGAAGGAGGGTGCTGCCGCTGCCATCGTCGTTGATGCCGGCTCCAGCTTTCACGGAGTCAAGATGAGCACCGAGCATAATGACGTTCTCCTCATCACCGCCCTTCGACTCTACAAAGACGTTCTGAGTGATTCGCTCTTCGACAACCTGGGTGTGCTGGAAGTAGGCTTCGATCTCCTCTCCAGCCTCAAGCCTTGCTGCCAGTTCTTCGCCGTCATCCTGATTGATGAAACCGCTCGGGCGGAAGCCTACTGGGTCCGGAGCAGAGAGTGTACCGCCAGTGACAAGTGTAGGCACGTTGTTGTAGAGAATCACGTTGCTTGCACCGGCAGCCACAGCTGCGCGGATTTTGCCTGCAATCGTAGTGCCATCAGGGCAGACACCACGTTGGACGAGGACCATCTTGTCAGTGACATCGAGGCCTTCGTAGCCGTCTGCTGAGCAGCCTACTTCTCCACTCGGGCCCAACACCAGAGGAGCTGTCACCCCCTCCTCTGAAGTCGAGGGAGAATAAGTGGGTCCGAAGACGTAGTAGTCAGTGTCGTCGACACGGAACGTGATGGAGACCACGTCGTTGTACAAGGCTGGGAAGTCTTGTGTCCAGATGTCGTACGTCTTCGAGTCGGAAATCTTGGAGAGGACATAGTCGACGGAGGCGTCGTAGCCCGGAAGGCCAAACGCCCTGTTACCGCCATTGGCAGTGGCAATCTCATCCAGACGCTCAAGGTTCTCCATCAAACTGCGGTGTCTTATTAGCTTTGAGGCTTGTATACCAATCATGGGCAGATAGTTACCCCTTCGTGGTGATGGATGCTTGCAGTTTCTCCGACAGCGACTTGGACTTGCCTCCGCCATAGCGCTGAGCAGCAGCCTGTGGAAGATAACAGAGAAGAGAAGCAGTAGACACTGCCTTGAAAAGAACGCCCTTCATTGTGGCGACTCGCGTGAGAGATTAAGTTGGAATTAGTTGTGATGGCACCAGGCACGGAGAGCGAGGGCGAGTCGTATATATCTGCACCCCGTTGCCCCGGAACACAATCATGACGACCCACTTCAAGGTCTTGTCCTCCTTGTCGTGAAGAGGTCCAACGGCCTAGATCATTGGCGGTGGTTCATTGTCGTTTCCTATCGGTACCTGGGCATTGTGGCTGCGAACCACTTTGGATGTGCAGTTGGCGGAGTCTCCAAGCCTAGCCAAGACTGCTGAGGATGGAACCTTCCTATTATGGGGTCGCGCTGCAGATGAACAATTTGTAGTTCATGATATCGCCTTACCGTCTCGTCGTCAGCCGGCCGATGGGTTGAAAAAGGCTCTCATGCCGAAATGGTTATCAATGATCATGAATGAATAGTGGTAAGCTCGCAGACTGCAGTTTCGACTCTTATCGGCCGGAAAGGCTTCATACATGACACAGTTATGTATTCGAGGCTGGGAAAACAGGGTCCAGTAGAAATGATTGGCTCTCGCTCATTTTTTTACAGCTGCGTCACGTGACAGCCGCCTCGCTAGATCCCCTTTATGCAGACACGAGAGCTATCAAACGGAGCTTCTCCATCTACACCACGTTTCTCCCTCGACGATGTATATCTTCCAAACATCACAGGGCATTTGCACCCTGCGTGCCTGCACGGCGTGAGAGATTAGAAGCCGACAAGGGTTAAGTTGCAATTGCCAAGGAACGAGATAGACTTGCGGGGAACGGGAACAACCAGCTGTCAACCACATCCTTGATCTTATCTCATGACAAGAACCTACTATGTATCACAATTTAGAGTCTCGTTCCCACGCAACAGCCACCATTGCTCCCGCCCCTCAGTCCGAATCCTGTTCCGCCGAGATAACCTTCACGACCGGCCCTTCGTAAACATGCCTCGCGTGGAAGATGTACATCAAAGACGCGAACCCCATAAGACCTACGAACAGCACACAGGCCCAGTTGAAGTTTTCCGGCGTGACTTGATAAGCATTCGGGAAGAATGACCAGATAAAGCACCAACAGGAGTACGTGAGAGCGATGATGTTGACGGGCAAGCCCGCTCTCCCGAGACTCCAACGACACTTCGGTAGAGGGAGATGGCAAATCCGACGCCAAGTCACGCAGCCTGTTCGATACTGGTCAGCATGCTGATCGCAGGGTGCGGTCTGAGTGGGCGATCTCACCAATCGAGATGAGGTATGTGCCCATCATCGCATTAGATGCGAGGGAGAGAACTGCGTTGAAAGCGACAGTGCTTCCCACATTGATAAGTGAGACCACACATACAAAGATGGCGGTCGCCACGATTGCATTTGCCGGCACGTGGAAGTGCGGATTGACCTAGATTGTAGCGTCTTAGCAACGTTTTCGACCTGCAAGATTCGGAGCACGCACTGTGCCAAGCCATCTGGAGAATGGCAACCCATCGTCGCGTGCGAACGCGAACAATTGTCGGGAGCTAGAGGCCAGGGCGCTGATCGTTATCATAACCAGCAGGATCAAAATGATGCTAACGAAACCTGTTGTCCCGCCGATGCTTTTCGTCGCGTTCTGAAGAACGTAAATGAACGGGTATCCGGTCGGGCTCTCGAGCGCTTCTTGTATGTCGCCAATACAGAAGGCGTAACTACGACATCGTCAGTGGTCTGGTTGAGGTCTGGCCCATGGCTACTAGCTTACGTGATCAACAGGATGAAGGTAAAGGGCAGGTTGAAGAAGAAAGAAACGACCATTGCTTTCGGGACGATTGTGCTTGCGTTCTCGACCTCCTCGGCCATGTGCGCAACTGAGTCTTGGCCAAGTACCACGAACATGCTCGAGACCTTGTTTTGATGTTAGCGAGCACTGTGACTGAGGATAGACTCTTGAGATAAGTGACTCACCTGACCGACTAGAACCGTGGCTCCCATATTCGGCCATCCAGCACCGTTGTCGGTGAACTGCGTAAACACCGCAGCCGCACTCTGCTTCGTCGGTGTCATGACCCAGAGACAGACTATCACCGGCACGAAGCTGAACATGTGGACGCAGCAGAAGATGCCCTCTGCCAATGGAAGGTGCTTTGCGCAAAAGATGTTGAACGATGACACTCCAACGACCGCAATCATCGTCAGAAGGGTACCTTGCCAGCGTTCGGGGGTGTATTCAACGTTGTTGATGACGACCAACGCCTGGACCAATCCGCCTATGATGAATGAATCGACAGCGATGATTGATAACCACGAGATCGTTGCGAGCCATCCTGGACAGAGTCAGTCGAAGGCCTGAGATTGTTCTCGTATGACTCACCGGAGAAGTAACTAAGAAGACGCTGTGCTGATCTCGGAGCGAACTCGCTGACCCAATGGTACTGTCCTCCTGCAGTCTGTTACCATGCAATGTTGTCAGCGCTGTCGAAAACCATGCCGCGGGCATAAGCAAGATGTTACCGGAGCCATCGATGCCATCTCTGCGAGTGACAAGACAATGAACGTTTGGCCAGCATAGCACCAGACAAGTGACCAGAAAAGCCCAGCAAGACCTCCGGCGGTAAGACCTTGTGTATTGGCTCTGTACTTTGGCATCAGTTACGCAATGTCATTGCGACAGCAAACACAACTTACGTAAGGTAGATCTCCCAAGTGCCGTACACGCAAGTTGCATACCCGACTGTTGAGATGAAGCGAAAGTTGCGTCTACAATGCACCTAGTCAGTCATCAACGCGCAATGTTACAAGACGAAGACGTACCTGAGCTCTTGCTTCTTGCCCATTCTCCACATATCCTTCCGGTCCTCTTCGGTGTAGCCCTTGATGGCATTGTCACCCAACTCCGAGGCAACCATCCCCCCGACATGACGCTCTGAGGCTTCCATGTGCTTGGTGCTCATGTTGTCTTGCTTTCTGGAATCAGGGCAGATACAAAAAAAAAAGGTCGATCAAACGACTAGGATTGGATACGCAGTGAAGCCGTGAACTCGTACGCAAAGAGGCGCGAGGAACAAGGACACCGCTCATAGTCACAGGATGTAGACCATGATAAGCACGCACGCCAGGTTAATCACGGAGAGTGTTGCAAATTACTCTACTTCCAGCCGACTCAAGCTGCTATCGGGGAGGCTGAGGGGAGCGACGATCCCCCAATTTTAATGCATGTGCGACAACGACATGGACTGCAGCGTCTAGATGTCTACAGACAACCAACAACGCCGTCGATCAATGGCGCAACTGCAGAGCTCAGGCATGTCAGGATGCAGATCAAGTCTGCACGTTTCACAGAAGAACATTGAATCCCTCAGCATACCCCGATGGCCTGCCTGCAGCTACTCACCCCTGCATCCGGCTCCTCCCCGCATCCTTCGGTCTGCTCCTTCCGCGCCATCTGGCTGCTTGTTCGTCGCGGAGAAGAAGCCGCTGCACGTCGCTTGAGAATCCTTGAGCCTTCTTTCGATATCACGTCCAAAGTACCGATGGATTTCTTCGGCCTGGACCTTGAACGGCGCAGCGCCACGTGCTAGACGAACGTGGGAACGTGGGATTTCTGCAACGAGATTACGAATCATGTCTAACACGTCGTTTGTACGACGAGACGGAAGCATGAGCGGGTCCGTACATGTATAGCTATTACACCGCAGATCCAATCATCGACGGCGCTACAGAATCTTGTGATGAGTGCACGTGGAGTGCTACAACACAACCCTACAACTTGCCCCTACAACATCCCGCGAGCGAATGCAGCAAACGCGTTCTAGTCGCCTGCGATCGACTGACAATGATGTCTGCTATCTTCTTCAGCTGACTCAATCCCAGCGCGATAGCACGCACGAGCATTGCGTTCCCAAAGCCACGGCGTGGGATTCATCATTGACGGGTCTTCACTGTGTGATGGTTTCAGTCCCCGCCGCAAAATGACCTCGCAACCAAGCATACGGTATCGGGGACACCGGGTCTCTCTGGCCGCTGCACGGCTTCCTTGCAACTCTAGCTAGTGATAGTATTGCTCTTCACCCTTTGGTATGCCGCAGAACAAAGTGTCTGAGAGTTAACCCATCTAAGCGCTTTTGAGGAACTGGAATCAACCCATCACATCGTCTCGCCGGACGGTGTGGCGCGCTCCAACATGGACGCGGATGGCGATATCCCACGTCTGTATCAACTTGCGGCAACGCGCATGCGGTTCGCGCTCGATTGCACTTCTGGCCCTGTCGCTCGCAGCTGCTCGTGATAATTTCGAGACTGCGAAGGATTTCCTTGCACATCAATGCCGAGTCGTTTACGGACCCTGGGTTCGTCAGTTGTCACCTCTCTGCATCATTTGATTGTTGATAATCTCCGGGCGGAACCGCAGTCGCTACCCAGTATAACATCCGACTCTCGATTCATCATATGTCCTCCAACGAGAAAGCAACATATACCAGCCATGGATATACCCGATCGGATGCCGCCACTAGTCGTGAGCTCAGTAGCAATTGTGGGTATAATCTGGGTTATTATGGTACTTGGGATCCGACTATATCTTCGCTGCAAACTGAACGGCCCAATTGGCAACGACGACTACGCTGCCATCCTAGCAACAGGCCTGGGGATTGCTCAGTCCGCTCTGGTATTGGTGGGCGTCAACTCTGGTCTTGGAAAACAACAGAGCAGTATCCGGGATGATTTCATCGATGAGGAGCAGCGTATTGTCAAGGCAAGTCCCCATTCTCTCGCTGCTGACGGAACAAAGCGAGCAACACACGCTCGCACGTACGCTGCTACGCAAGACTGACCGAATTTAATAGCTCGGCTATATGGCGACTCTCCTGTACCTCTCAGCAACTTGGGTCTCTCGAGCTTCGAGCTGTTTGTTATACATACGCCTGACATCAACGTGCTCACACCTCCTAGCAGCTTTCGCGGGTCTAAGCATAAGCGTCATCGGAGGTTTGATATGCCTGTTCGCCGCAGCATTTCAATGCGGAATGCCGAAGCCGTGGGACGCTCCCCATGGACAACAATGCATCGACATGGTAAGAGCTTCTGTCCGGGATGCTCGGAAGTGAGAGATCTAGCCTTACCCGATCGACTGGCTGACTTTGCGGCGTGCTCCAGTGGATTCTATGGAGAGGAGTCGAAATCACAGCGACCGCGTTGGAGATCTTCATCTTCAGCATCTCTTTATTACTAGTATGGTCTCTCCGCATGAGGTTGGGATTGAAAGCGATGGTGGTGTTTGCTTTTTCCGTCCGCCTACTGTAAGCCAACCGGTCATCATCCATGCAACAACTACCTAGCCATCTTCCCCAAATCTCAACAACCTCACCAACTCCTGGAATACAGATCACAAACCGAAGCACGAGTATCTCACTCCACCTAGGATTATAACAAACTAACACCACCCTCCTCCCAACAGAGTCCTCCTCCCAACCAGCCTGCGCCTCCTCTACATCCACCATGCCGCTCTCACCTCTCACTCGATCTACACAAACGTCGCCGTGACAATAACAACAACAATCACCACCCACCTCGCAACAATGGCCTGCACTCTCCCCTGCCTGAAACAATTCCTCGCCATGTTCGAGAGCGGGATGATAGGAGAGTACAGCGGCAGCGGCACCAACAGCAACAACAGCAACACAGCAGCCAGCGCTTACTACCACACGGGGAGCGGCAGTGGCAAAGGAACATTGCGGAGCGACCGCCACTACTCGAATGCTGAGGACTCCATCGCGCTGGTTTCGCTTGCTCGACGTCGGGGCGGTGGGTCTGGCGCTGCCACTGCTGCTGGAACTGCGATTGCGAATGCCAGACCTGAGACATCAGTTTCGGCAACGAGACACCGTCCGACTAGCGGCAGCAACAGCAGCGACGAAATCGAGCTTTCCCTGCGACCCGATCAAGCCTTTGGTGATTATTCGGTGGCGAGTATCTCCACGGCGGCGGCGGCGGCAGATGCGAGTAGTTTCATCAGCGATCGCAGCGGAACGGCGATGATTATCAAGAAGACGCAGAGGTGGGAGGTTACCTCTACAAGGGATGGGTGGTGATTTGGAGAGAAGGGTAAGGTGCAGAGTACATGTGTACATAATGCTAGTGTTTGCGATGTAGGAAATGGTGAAAGAAGAAGGGGGCAGATAACCAGTTTGATCAGGCTGCATGTCGAAGACGGTTTCAATTTCGGTTTGAATTTCGGTTAGATGGTCGATGGTTTAGAGCACTTGGAGTACCTATCGTCTCTTAGGAAGCGCGCTTTAGCTAAGAACCAAGAGATACCTCCACTTCGCTGGCGACAGTCCATATCACAATCCTACCATCAAGCGTGATCATCACAAGGACCTAACCGATGACGTTTGCCAATAAGTGTTGTCCACAGGATTGATTGACATTATTAACGTTAAGAATTACTTATTTTAGGGATCTGGCGATTCAGAAATCCCCTATCCGTCCATCCTTCATATCATTTCATAGTATAGATGATCACGATCACTGCGTAATGACATCACCCCCGAGAGTATCAACCTTGCCGGTGTAGAAGTTGATCCAGTCGAAGATAGTCTTGTGCCACAGCATCGAGTTCTCCCTGTTCTGGACCCAGTGGTTCTCATCGGGGAAGTTGAGGAAACGGCTGGGAACGCCGAGCAGCTGCAGGGCGTTGAACATGGCGATACCCTCGCTGACGGGAAGGCGGTAGTCGAGGTCGTTGTGGATGACAAGCTGAGGGGTGGAGAAGTTGCGGGCGTGGGTCAGAGGGTCCGACTTGGCGTAGACCTCGCGCTGGTCCCAGATGGTGCCGTTGTGCTCGTGCAACATAAAGAAGAGCTCCTCGGTGCCGAAGTCTGCGTAGGTGGTAGTAACACCGTCGTGGCAGACGAGTGCTTTGAACTCGTTGCCCAGGTCGTGGCCTTGGATCCAGTTGGTCATGTAGCCACCGTAGGAGGCGCCGGCTTCAATGGCGTTGCTGGTGTTGACGAAGGGCATGGTGTCGCGGACGTGGTTGAAGGCATTGACAAGGTCCTCGTAGGGGTAAGACTCCCAGTTGCTGGCGATCCTGTCGGTCAACTCCTGGCCGTAAGAGGTGGAACCAGTGGGGTTGGGCATGATCACGACATAGCCCTGGTCAGCCCACACCTTGGGGTTCCAGCGGGTAGACCAAGAGTTGGCCCAGAGACCTTGAGGTCCTCCGTGGACGAGGAAAGCGAGGTCGTAAACCTTGCTCTTGTCGAAGCCTTCGGGGTAGACAATGTGACCCTGCTGTTGGTCGCCGGTGGATCCCTCGTACCAGAAGAATTCCTGGTCTTCGGGGCCGAGACCAGCAAGCTCGGCATCAACCTCGTGAGCCTTGTACAGGTAGTTGGTCTCGCTTTCGGGAGTAACGGTGTAGATCATTCTCGAGGACCAGATGGCGCTGGAAGAGACCAACGCATCGCCGTTGGGCAGAACGAAGAAGTCAGCAACGGAAGTCGAGTCGGTGATGTTCTCAGGCTTGTAGTCGTCGCCAGCGTCAGTGGGGACAATGAAGAGTCTGGTGCTACCAATGTAGTCACCAGCGATGTATAGGTCACTGCAGTCGTGGCTCCACTTGATGCTGGAAGCAGATGTGTCCCAGTCTCCAGCGAGAAGAGTGATGTCGCCAGTCTCAACATCTGCGATGTACAGCTTGGCCCTGTCGGACTCGTAGTCGATGCCGTCCATCTGGTTGTAAGCAATCCTCTTTCCGGTGGGAGACCAAACGGGTGCTGCGGAGGCACCCTTAGCATGTTCCGGAGCCTTGCTGCCAGGGCCGTTGAGCTGCTTGGCAACAGCAGAACCGTCGTGAGGCACAAGGTAGATGTAGCTGGCGGTGAAGTTGGCCTTGGGGAGCTCGGGAGCCTTAGTCATGAAGACGACATGAGATCCATCAGGGCTGAGATCGTAGTCACTCGAACCACCGAAGGGCTGGTAGGGAACTTCGGGACGGGTGATGGGGGCATCCATGCCTTGTAGGAGGTTCTTCATGTCGCCGGCGAGGGCGAGCTCGGAAGAGTTGCTCTTGGAAAGAGAGCCAGAGAAGAGGGCGAAACGCTCTTGGGTCACGTAAGAGTCCCAGTGACGGACCCAGACGTTGTCGTAAAGGCGACCAGAGGAGAGGGGAGTGCTGGCAAGCTCTTCGTTGTAAGCGGAGCCATTGTTGGCATACGCCTTTGCGTTGACAAGGAAGTTGATGCCGCCGTCGGAAGTGCTCGAAGCCTTCAATCCGGAGAAGGGAGCTGCAAGGCTGGCAACCTGCGTTCTGCGATATGTTAGAGTTTGTCGACGTGACTTGTGCATGTGCAGGAGTGCCTTACCCAACAATTGGTGACTCTGCGAGATCAGTGGTCCAAAGAGTAACGCCGCCGGGAACTTCATCGTTGGTGCCGTTCAGGTAGAGAACACTGGTGTTTGTGCTACCAACCCAGACCATCTCGGAGACATCATCGGCGAAGGGAAGGTCGGAGATGTCGCCAGTGTTGAGGTTCAAGAGCTTCCAAGTGGTGGCAGCCTCGTGAGTCTCGAATGAATAGTTGGTCGAGGTGTAGACCGCCCACTCACCGCTGGGGTTGGAAGAGGCAGCGCTGTAGCGGGGCGCCGAGAGCATTTGCCTGCGAGGGCGAGTCAGCATGTGAGTGAATTACTGACTTGGACAAGAGGAAGACATACTCTGGCGTGAGGGCAGCCACCAATGGCAGCAGCAAAGCTGCGGTTGCGACGATTTGACCAGCCATTGTCAGGGAGTTGTTGATGCTGGAGAGATCAACAATGGAGTGCAGATGTCCCTTGCACCGGGAGAAGGTAGATAAATAGACGTCTGCACGATGCACGGTAGTATCGCCAATGGACAACGGTCCAAGCACATCAAGTCAATAACGATACAACGCCGCAGACCGAGCTCCCGGAGGCTATGTCACGCTGGGAAGGTAGCACCGCTCTGCACCGCGCGACTTTGCCACTGCCCTGCAGATAACCTGACGAGAGGGAAGCCTTGGAATCCTGTTCCGTGCCTGCATCCATGTACGCGATGCTTGGCGGAGGGGTATCAAGCTCAGAACAGAAGGTGTTGTTCGTCTAGTGTCCCTTTAGCTTCCTTTCACCCCATCTAGCCTCCATTCAGCCCCATATTTCCCGAGATAAGCCGGGTGTCCAGCCATCTTGGCTGAGCTTCCATCTCTTCTTCCTGAATCATCACCCAGCCCTGTCTATTCTTTCTTGAGCCGCCAATTTCCTTACAGTACTTCTTGGATAATGATGCCTTCGGGATCCTCTATCGCGGCATAATTACCTCCATTGTTTACGTTCAGTCCTTAGTCAGTATCGTCGTGTATTGATGGATAGATAAATCAATCAATCAATCATCAATCAATTCCCTCCTCCACTTCAACATAATCATCATGTTTATCATCACCGGCCAATATCGACACGGAGAAGGAAATGATGTCGTGGTATTTACCGTCATCGTTGCTAGTTTCGGTAGAGGTGTTATTATGCATCCCTTTATCATGCATCCCTTTCGATGATGAAGCGTTCTGTGTGTCATTATTGATATTGTTCATCCAGTTCGACCAGACGGCAACACTCTTACCACGATCCACTCAATCCACGAGCGCTAGGCCCGCCAAACAAAAGCACCCAAGGTCAGATCACAAAATGCCTAAGTTGAGAAAGACATTGTTACAGGAACAAGAAGCTAGTTTCACTATCAAAGACCAGTTCTAATTCGGATAAACCAATCCCCCAAAAAAGACAAAAAAGCAAGCGGCAGCAGACGCGACCAAATCGGAGGGTTTGGAAAGAAGAAGAAAAAACGCCGTTTATAACATGCAGATATGCCGTTCCGTTACTGTTTCCGCGAAAGGGACATGTCCACCATGAGAAAAGGAGCAGACGACACCAACAACACCTCTCGAAGAGGAAGTCCGTAGTGTAGAATCAAGAGGCTTCGAAATAAAAACAGACACTTCCATTACTGCCCCGTGCTCCCCTTTCTGTCCCATCGCCGGAGACGCTGGTGGATTTTTTTATACACATTGTTTCGTAAGAATAGCTTGAGGTTGGTCATCCTCTGTTGTCGTCCCTTGGCGAGGCATCTAGAAGGCCAACATCGCCCGGCGAGTGCTGCTTGCAGATTCCCTTGCTGCGGTCTGTGCAGCCTGGTTGGGCAGGCCACTACCGGTCTTGGAGCTGGTAGTGTCGTTGTTGTTCCAGTTGCTGGGCTGCATAAGGTACATGAACTTGTTTCCGTACAAACCCTCGAAGGTGTCGTCGAGGAGGCCAATGTTTCCGATGACAGCCGGGGCAATCAGGAGAACCATGAAGAGAACGAATAGAGTGAAGTAGAGAATGGCGAAGCGAACGACACGACGCTTGCGCAGCTTTGTCTGCTTGAGTGAATAGATCGGCGGGCGGATCTGGCGACTGTGAAAGGGTCAGTGAAGAACGAAAGATCTGAAGCGGGATGAATGAACATACCTAGGACGAAGCCAGAAGAGCATGACCGAGTGGAACTTGTCGATGTAAGGAATGCACAGCGCCGGAAGCATGATGAAGAGCAGGATGTGACCGAGCACGAAGTCGGCGGAGAAGAAGCCCATCTCTGTGATCTTACAGAGGAACTCACGGCCGGGCTGAGACAGAGTGTGCCATCCGAGTGAGTACCACTTACCCGTCCACCAAGCAATGTTGGAGGTATCGGCACGGAATTCTCTTGTCAAAGCCAGCGAGACGATGAGCTTGTAGATGAAGCGCTGAATGGCCATGACAGCGATCATGCCCGAGAGTGCCTTAGCGAAGTTCCAACCTTCCAGGAAGTACATGACCTCAAAGAAGATGATGAGAGCAATGACAGAGATGGCGTGTGCGATGCCGGCAAGAACAGCACCGAACTTCTTGCAGCACATGCTGAACACGGGTCCCATGCAGCAAGCCATGCCGAAGAACATGATGGCAACACCGGCGTTGATGGCAATGGGGCCGAAGGCGACAAGAACTAGACGGAGGATGGAGTTCGTAGGGGTGATGTCGACGCCGTCCATGTCAGGGTTAGACTCGAGGACACCGGTTCCGGCGTTCATGAACAGGTACGGCAGAACGGCAACGACGACAAATACAAGCGGGCCAACGACCTCAGCGAAGAAGATATTGGTGAACTTGGCGCGAGGAGTGTCGCCAGAGAGCTTGGCCGAGGGGTCACCAAGAGCCTTGCGCTTGAAACCTGTGAGACGAGTACGCGAGAGACGAACGAATCCGATCCAGGATGCCGAGTGCGCCTTGGTGTTGCCACGCGACAGCCAGCGGAGGAACTCGCGGTAGTCGATGAAGAAGTCGCCCCAAGAGAACTGGTGAGGGTTGAAGACAAAGGGCGAGATGCAGAGGGCGAGCAGCGAGACCCAGAACCAGAGCAGCCAGTAACCCCAGACCGTGACCGTGCCGAAGAGCAGAATCAGCAGACAGCGAGCTCCCCAGTAAATGGATGGGCCGGCGAAGCGGGAGAAGAGGACACCGAATGGCATGCGGGCAGTTGCGAAACCACGGCCAGTACCGATGTAGCGGGCACCACCGTATGACAAGTCCTGCTGGATGGAGTAGGCGTAGATCTGACAGACGAACACCTCGAACAAGAATGAGAGCGAGGAGAAGTGCTTGGCCAGACGGGTTGCCGCGCGCCAGAATCCACGCTCGGTCAATTCTTGCACAGTAAGAGGGACGAAAGAGATGAAGAAGACGATGAAAATCGAGACGACGCAACGCTGGACCCAGTCCATGAGAGGGACGGTGTTGGCGCACCCGGTCGGCATCATCGGATCGGTAATCGGCACATCGCGGTTGTACATGCAAGCAATTGTCTCGTGGCGAATGGCTCCCATGTTCAGCAGGCACCACATGAAGCACTGCACAGACAACATGATGAACAAGTTGTTGATGTGGAAACCAGGGTGAGCGTAGAAGAACGACAGGAAGCGATCCAGAGGGAGCTGAGTTCCGAGGTAGTAGTATTCGCGAGACAGCATCTGCTCGCCCATACCTGTTCCGATCTTGGTGGTGAAATTGAGAATGGAACCGAAGCCCAAATCACGACCTTTACCACACTGGTAGTACTCGCAGTGCTTGATGCGACCGCCACGAAGAAGTGCAGTCATACCGGCGTAAATGTCCTCGTTCAGGTGGAGACCCTTTTGGGCTTTGGAAACACCGCCACGAGTGCACATGAAGATACCGTTCAGGAAATCGGGGTGACCGTAATGGAGCTTTCCGCCGATCTGAGCCAAAGTACGAGCGAAGAGGGTACCGAACGTCTGTTCCTTTCCGGCGGCAACGTCACCGAGGATACCAATGTTCTCGGAGAAAATGTACTCGCGAGCACCGAGAATGGCGACGGGGCTAAAGTTGGTAGGAGGCAAACCAGGGGTGTAAGGCGAGACATTGTCGGTGGTCATTTCTTCGAACTCAGCAAGGACGGAACGGATCTTGAGACACTCCTCCAGGTAGTTGTCCTGGTTAGCATCGATGAGCTGGATGTATTCACCGCGGTAGAAGATGATGGAGTGGTTCTGGTTGTCGGACTTGCCATCACCGAGAATAGGGTTGCCGGAGAGCATGACGCGGAACTTGGGACGACGCATGCCGTTGTCCATCAGCTCAGAGTGACCGTCGATGAGGGCAGAGTAGATTCTGGGGTCTTCACCCTCGGCAAGTGGTGGCTCTTCATCCAGGTAGGCGATTTGCAGGTCGGGGTATGCACGGAGGAGGAACTCGGCGTTCTCACGCTCCTCCTTGGAGAATTTGGCATAACGCTGCATGGAGACACAGATCTTGAACTTGCGGCGAGCCATTCTCTCGAGCTCACGCTCAAGCTTGTCGGAGTTTCCGCCAAACATCTGGACAACTTCGGGGTTCTCGACACGGTACAGAAGCTTGATGGCGCGGCTGTAGTTCATGAAACCAGAGATGGTACGGTAGAGAGTCTGCGAGCGAAGCGAAGCCCAGATACGAGTGCGGAGGGTGTACTCGGGAGCGGCAGACTTGAAACCAATGCAGTAGAAGGGCAGATCGTCGATCTTGCTCTTCGCGGTGTCCTTCTCGCCACCCTTCTCATAGTCGCCATTGAACTGGGAGGTCTCATCGGCCAGAATCTTCGTGTCCTTAACAAAGCAGTCCCACTCGTGGGGGTGGAGCTGTTTCAGGTACTCCAACATGGTCACACGAGAGTAAGGCTCGTCCTCGCGAATGATCTCGCGAAGGGAGAGAAGAATCTTCTCACCGTAATGAGGAATGAGGACGGTGAACGTCGGCATGTTGTCGACCGGCAGAGGCTCGGGGATCGGGGTCGATAGAGACTGTGCGAAGAAAGAAATGCGGCGCTCAGCCTCAGAGTGCATCGGGAAGAACTCGGTCTTAAACGAGTGATCCTCTTGGGACACAAAGAACGTGGGGGCGCGAAGAGTGCGCTTGCCCTCTTGCTCAGAGGGGACCTGGTGGTAGAGCAGCTTCTGCACGTGGTCGATAGCGAGGAGGTGCTCGCGGTACATAGAGATCACAATGGCGTTCCAGATCTGGGAGATGAGGACCTTTGGCTTGTACTTGATCTCCATGTCAGTCGTGGCCAAGATCTTGGAATAAATACGCTTGGGCAGACGCGAGAAGATGTTTCTCCATGGCGTCCAGATAGAAACACCAAGGTAGAAAGAGCGGGCCACGGAGAAGACAGAGTTCCAGATGATGTACCAGAGGTAGGTGTCCAAGAAGAACAGCACCAGGTCGGTGAAGTACATCAGGATCAAGAGCACGGTCGGCTGGTGCTTGCAGAGAATGTCTGCAGAGCTGCCGAGGATTTTGTCACCCAGGCAGTTCTGAATGTCCATGCTGGCCAAAATGCGGATGGGATCACGCAGGGAAAGGGTCAGGAAGAAGTAAGACTCGGTGAGCTTGGCGGCGAAGACGAGGACCCAGAGACCGTAGGACATCCACATGTCGTTGCCGCGCAGGTGAGGCCAGCTGGCGGTGAACGTCTGAGATGCAACATATTGGCGACGTCTGCCCTTGAGATAACTACCGAAGAGCGCACCAATAGGCATGATCGAGAACCAGATCACAGTGGCGAGTGCAATTAGGAACTGCACAACACCAAGAACAAGACCAGGCTGCTTAGTGCCAGCTTCGATGGATTCGCGGCCAGGGCCAAAGATGTAGACGGATGGTGCGACGTTGAGGACAAGCACACCGAGCAGGAAGAAGAGACGCTTGGTCAAGTGCTGTGCACCCGCCCATCGTCGGGGAACGTACATCCACTCGCAGAGGGTGGCGAAGACCATGATCAAACTCGCGACGGTGCCACCAAGAGCAACTGCAGACCAGTGGAGAGGTGCCGGCGGCTGGTTGTTAAGCTGCTGCTGGTAGTCCCTGGTGAACAGGACCGGAGAGTTGAACGCGGTGTAGAACCAGTAGACGGACAAGTGAATGACCCAAATACGGCTGAAGTTGGGGAGCATGTGGAACCAAGAGCGAGTCTCCTTGTAGGTCTTGAAGAACGCCTTCTTCCAGATGACATCCTTCAGTCTCTCGTAACGCTCTGCGGGAGGCAGATCAACCAACTTGCTCTTATCTTCGAAGGCGATGCGCTCGATGCCCTCGGGGTACCAGAAGAGCTGGTTCATGTCGTCGTAGCCAATAATCTGGGCGTGGTCACGCTCCTTTCTGACGTACTTGCCCTCGAAGATCTCGTAACCTTGATCTCTGCAGTATTGGTACAATGGTGTGATGGCGTTGTTGAGGAAAGTGAACTCCTCAACGGGCTCGACGCGGTTCTGACAAGCAGGCGAGTGGAGGAAGTCGTCTGCGCACTTGTAGATGAAGCACAGAATCTCAGGCATGTAACGGACCTGGTTGGCTTCGCCCCAACAGAGGAGGTAGAGAGCGACCTGTCGAATTCTGTCGTGCTGGGACATGCGGTTCATGCGGGTCTTCCACCTGTACTGAGCGGCTTCAAGACTGTCGTCGCCCTCTAGGCTCTCAAGAGTGGCCTCCTCGTTCTGAGGGTCGTTCTCTTGACCCTTCTTTTTCTTAGCAGCCTTCTTCGCCTTGCGATTTTTCTTGCCGAATTTCATGTTGGAGAAGCCAACTGAGTCGTCCAAATCGAGGTGGGCGGCAAAGTACCATTTGCGGTAGTTGGCGTTCTCACCACCGATGTAGTCGGCGTGGAGCGAGAGGAGGGCCTGGTTCGGCGACATGCGGGATGCACGGGAGTCGAGCAAGATCATCAGGTGGTCGAACATGTTGCGCATGCTGTCACGCTGGAAACCAAACTTGGCGGTCAGATCGAGGAAAATGTCCTCGATCTCCTCCTTGGAGAGCGGGATCTGAGCATCGGAGGTCCAGGCAGGGTAAGGCTCCCTAGACCTCTGGCCAGCGGGCAACGCGTTGCCGTATTCCATGCCGTAGACAGGTGTAGAGGCTCCAGAGGAGCGGTTGCCACCGTAAGAGACTTGGGAAGACGGTGGGCGGTAACCGCGGCCCTCGCCGTATGAGTTGTAACGCTCATCGCCGCGGCCGTAGTAATCCATCTCGGCGGCGCGAGCCATGTCGGATCTCATGGTGAAGTCGCTGAAAGTTTCAGAGTCCTCCTCAGAGTCGCCCCGACGGCCGCCGCTTTTCCTCTGGCTGTAACCACGGGCACCTGGTTGCGGGTGGCCTTGCTGTGCACCCTGGTCGTAGTACTGGTCGTCGTAGTATTGATCTTGGTAGCCACCGTTTTGGGCGCCGGCTTCGTAGTAGCCGTCTTGCTGGTAGCCGTCCTGCGGTTGTTGGCCCTGGTAGTAACCTTGTTCGTCATAATAACCGTCCTGCTGACCAGCGTGGGCGTAGCCCTGTTGGTCGTAGTAGGTCTGGTCGTCGTGGTAGTAACCATCGCCTTGCTGTTGCTGGCCCTGTTGCGGGTGGCCGTAGCCGTCATCGTAGCCATCATGGGCTGGGTGGCCTCCCTGCTGGGGATGCGACGCCATGATGGGTGATGGTGCGATTAGAGATTACTGGTGATGGATGTCAGCATGTGAAGTGATGGAATGGATCTGGGTCGGATAGGGTCGTGGCAGGCCGGGCGGGTCGCTGCTGAGGGTCATACCGTTGAGTGGGACACCATGTGCTGTTGGCAGGGTTGGCGAGGGAGAGCGCTGGTCGGTAATATGAGTGTGTTGGCGGGTGGCCGGATGGTCTCAGCAGAGATGCTGGATGGACGTGCGTGTGGTGAGAGCGAACGAAGGGGTAGTAGCGAGAGGAAAGGGCGCTCTGCACCGGCGAGCGGGAAGCAACAAACACGCCTGCGCTGCAAGCGGGAGGGGTGCGGGTGCTATGTTGATGGCAACGCTGGGTAGCCAAACGATGGTGGTGTATTCGGTCGGTGGTAGTGAGCGGTGGTGGATGATGGGGCAAGACGGGCAGATCTAGCAGATCGAAGGGTGGTGTTGCTGTGCGAACGCGCGTTGTGGCCGGGCGAAGCCAATGCACAACCTCCCGTGGGTCGCGAGCTGATTGGCGGAGAGGACGGGATGGAGGATGCTTGGTGTTGATTCTACCAGGCACACGGCGGGCGTGTGGCGGAGAGGGTGATGATAAAACGGTTCAACAACGACGGCTCCCCTTCGCACATGCAATTGGAAAGGTCTAGTGAAAGAGAGAGAGAGAGAGAGGATGAGAGCAGGCTGCCTAAACACGAAACGACTTTGCTTTCTCGCACAGGATTAAGGGAGAAAGTGGGTTATCTTGGTCAATAATGCGCATGGCCCGGCGCGCGGGAAAAAGGGGTTGCAGCACTGCGCTCAACAATTCCCATGCAATCCATGCCGCACACCTGATTGACGATGATGCCCTTTTCTTCCACCAGACCTATTCTCACCCCTAGCGCCCGTCCTGTGCCTTTTGCCACATCAATTCTCTCACCAGAGTGATGATGATTACCTTATCACTGTTGCTTCTGCTTTGTTGTCTTTTTTCCCTTCATGCTACCAGACCACAGCTTGATCTCCACGTCTCACCGAACCTTATGCAACATCTACCGCAAGTCTTCTCCTGTTGATTAGACTTGGCGTATGTTTCCTCAATCACCATTATCATCAACTCCCGATTATCAATCAACCGCCTTCTCTACCATGCGCCCGTTGATCTACGAATCTATCACGATAGCCCGCACTTAAGACTTCTCCCCGTCGCCTAGCGTACTGTGTCTGCAGCCAGCGCAGCGACTGTGCTGCTGCACCATGCTATTTTTGCTCGCCAGAAGCCGGCCCTTGGATCAAGCGCCACGCGCAGCAGTTTTCCACCCGTCTTCTCGACTACTACTATGACAGTAGTGATTAAACGATCACCGGTCCGCTGCAAGTACTCGAAATATTGTCGCCACTCTCAGCTGACGCGCAGTGACACTTCTACCCAACAAGGGCAGGAAACCGGATCGGCGTGGCAAACAATACACCTGAAGCATCCCAGTCCCCTGTCCCAGCCTGTCGTCGATCGAACAAAAGGTCACACCAGGCACTCCGCAGTAAGCGTTGAGTGGATCTGTCGCAGATTTGCTGCGCTGCGCAGGGTGGATGCTGCCGTGGCTTCAAAACTACTCGGCCTATTTTTTCGATGCAGCTTACCTTAGCGTCCCCTTCTGTTTCCTTCCCGCCCACCATCTTTGAAACAGCGTGTTTTGCCTCTCCAGCTTTTCGTTCGAGCCGTTCGTTGCCCTTCCCACTCCGTGACACAGTCGCGGCCGCCACCCGTGGGTAGCGACATGATGCACATCATCGGTGAAATGTGCGGCTGCTGTTCCTTGTCCCTGGTGGGAAAGTAGGTAGTGACAGAAGGCTCATGGCGAGTGGCGATTGATGGTGGCAATCTATGTTTGTGATACGGCAACAAATGCTTGCTAGTCCGCGGGCTTGCGCAATGCATGATAATTGGTGTGAAGCTTCCGGCGTGTACCTGCGTTTAGATCTAGAAGCTGGCAAATCCGAGGGCTGCTTCCATCACCCATCCGGCTGAGAGCTGCCAGCTGCCAGCTGCCATGCAAATCAAGAACTGCCCAGCGTGATTTATGCAACGCGTATACGGTAGTGCATTTCTATTTTCATCTCCGTGTTGACATGGTTCTAGAGACATTTCTACGTTATCACTTGCGACTTAGATAATGCGTTCGTACTTAGAAGCCCGTACAAGACTTCACTGCGACATATGGAAGCTCAGAAAGACAATCTCGCATTCATGCCTCACCAGTCAATCTTCTCTTCCGGTGACATGATGTCTCGTCCAGTCGTCGCCACGGGGAGCGCTGCCGTGCCATGGAGTCCAGTGGCCTCAAGTGAGTACTACTAGTAGAATGTTAAGAGGGAAGCTAGCAGCTCCCAGGGCGGACTCGGCGAAACACGTTGTAACACACCGCACAAGTATCGACAAGAAACACTCGCGTGCACCGTGACAGTGGACAATGATGAAGAGCATCGCGATGATGTCGTGGCCGTTGACGTTCTTCACCATGTACCAACACGACATGACATGTGCTGTCCAGGCCTATCCTTCGAACATCGAATCCTTCCAACCAGGTGGGCCGCGTATCGTCAAAGCCGATGGCTCAAATTAGGATTGACATGCACCGCCTCACTTAGCAGTATACTGGCTTCACTACCGATGCTGGAGCAGAGTCTGGGGATGGATACACAGGCGAAACACATCAAATGCGCAGAAGGGCCAACGAAGCAGAAGACAAGTCCATAGATGTAAGCTCGCAGGGAGAAGCAGGCAAAACTTCAGGCCAGTACAGAGGTATACAAGCTCGCATGGCAGGGAGACAGCGCCAGCGGCTGCAAACGAAATGAAATGAAATTGTTAGGTTGGTGAATCGGGGTGGTCGGAAGTCCAGGCCGCGCAAGCTCTACTACCAAAAGACCCAAAGACGCGCTTCCCACTGCCGCTTAGCCCGAGGGGGTTCTGCCAAGCGTATGTAACGGGCGCCGCGGCGGACCTCCTGAGGTGACGAGGCGACAAGCACAACAAGACTCTCCCAGTCCTTCTTGACATCCTTCGCCACCCCATCTTCCCCCCTTCAAACACTTCTTGTCTTTTCTGGGCAACTACTTCTTCCTCATTACCCTCGTTGATCATTCAGCCTTGCAGCCTTGCAAGAGCCTTTTGCGCCCACGCGCCCACCACACTTTTGACTGCTTCCTTGAGCAATCATCCACGACTCCCGCACCAGGGCTCCCACTTCTTCGCCAACCGATTTGAACACCACTTTATTCTACTTCACACCACTTTAAACCCTTCACCATGAGAGGAACTGGATATGGCGCCGCCGCCGCTGCGGCCATCGCGTCCACCAGCATGCTCATCGGTCGCGCCGCGGCCGACGTCGACCCCATTGTCATCAAGGGCTCCAAGTTCTTCTACGGCGGCAATGGCACCCAATTGTGAGTATACACCGAGTCAAGTCGAGCATAGCCAAGCAAGCCATCACGAACACCGCGACTGACAATGCTGCGCAGCTTCATGAGGGGTGTCGCATACCAGCAGGAGTACTCCACCAACAGCAGCAGCTCCGGTCAGGACGGCGGTCACTACAAGGACCCGCTCGCCGACGTTGACGGCTGCAAGCGTGACATTCCCATCCTCGAGGAGCTCCGCACCAACACTATCCGTGTCTACGCCATTGACCCCGAGGCCGACCACGACGAGTGCATGACTATGCTTCAAGATGCTGGCATCTACGTTGTCGCCGACTTGTCCCAGCCCGACGCCTCCATCATCCGCAACGACCCGTCGTGGGACGACGAGCTTTACGCTCGCTACGCCCAGGTCATTGACGCCATGGCCCCGTACAACAACACCCTCGGTTTCTTCGCCGGTAACGAGGTTTCCAACCAGCCCAACAACACCGACGCCAGCGCTTTCGTCAAGGCTGCCGTTCGCGACATGAAGGCATACATCAAGGACCAGGACTACCGCCCGATCGGTGTCGGATACGCCACCAACGACGATGGTGAGATCCGCGACGACATGGCCGCTTACTTCGACTGCGGTGACCGCGAGGAGGCGATCGACTTCTGGGGTTACAACATCTACTCATGGTGCGGCGACTCTTCCTTCACCAAGTCCGGCTACGACGTCCAGACCAAGAACTTCGAGAAGTACGACGTGCCTGTCTTCTTCGCCGAGTACGGTTGCAACCAGGTCACTCCCCGCAAGTTCACCGACGTTGAGGCTCTCTACGGCGAGAAGATGACCCCTGTCTGGTCCGGCGGTATCGTCTACATGTACTTCCAGGAAGACAACAACTACGGTCTTGTCAGCGTCGATGGCGACTCTGTCAGCAAGCGCGAGGACTTCTCTTACTACTCCAGCCAGATCGCCACCGTCTCGCCCTCTGGCGTCGAAATGGGCTCCTACTCCGCTTCCAAGACTGCTGCTGCTTGCCCTACTGAGTCCGGCAGCTGGAACGCCAAGAGCTCTCCCCTGCCTCCCACTCCTAACAAGCAGCTCTGCGCTTGCATGTTCAACTCCCTGACCTGCGCTCCTAACTCTGACCTCGACGGCGAGTCCGTCGGCGAGCTCTTCGGCACTGTCTGCGGTCTCGGTGACGGCTCTCAGTGCGACGGCATTGCTGCCAACGCCTCCACCGGCGACTACGGTGCGTACAGCATGTGCAACGCCACCGAGAAGCTCGGCTGGATCATGGACGCCTACTACCAGGCTCAGGACAGCACCAACCAAGCCTCCGCCTGCGACTTCGACGGCGCTGCCGCCACCAAGGACGCCGTCTCTCCCAGCGGTGTCTGCTCGGACCTGATGGGCGAGGCCGGCGAGGACGGTACTGGTGATGTCCAAGCCAAGCCCTCCATCACTGGCGCTGGTGCTGCCGCCAACGGCGGTAAGGGTGAGAGCGGTGCTTCCGGCTCTGAGGGTGCCGCCGCTATCTTCCGCCCCTCTTACACGAGCGGTAACTGGCAGGCCGTGTCCCTCCTTGCCCTCGGCCTCCTGTCCGGCTTCGGCATGGTCCTCCTCTAAGCAAATCCACCGTTGAATCAGGTTGAGACTTGAGATCATACCTAGCAGTTTTTGCTACGATCCCACGGATCATGTACAGAAGAAAGAACGACCAAAAAAATCATCGGACAGTCCAGTGTCTTGTCTTAGCTTTTTCTACCCCAGGACCCAGCATTAGAGGCGTAGTTAGCCAATTCTTCTTGATCTTATCTTGGATTCAGGTCTTTTCTGTCCTCGTTACTTTTGTTGCCCTTTTTGCTACTTCGAATGTTCCTTTCTCTGGCATGTGGGTAATCATATTTTGAGTGAGAATAATGGACTTCTCAAAATGAACGCTTTCTTTTCCTCTCTCTCAATTCGGTGTCAAGGTGTATCATGTCTTTGTCAACCTCCTGAATAAATCACATGTGCTCGAGGGTTAGGGTTGGTGTTGACCTGTAATTGTTCTTTCCATCTTGCCTCCCTCTTTCTCTTGCCTACTTTCGTGTAGTCAAGGGAACGAAGGCTGTGCAATGATCTCCTGACATTTGAAAGGGTAACCTGTAAGTATCTCTCACTTGATCTCAGATCTAGACGTTTGGCTTCGATTGGCATCTCAAATTGCTGGGAGAGGTGATCCATCCCTTCATCCACTTGATATCAGATTCGGTTTCTGTGGACATGATAATCCTACGTGATCAGGACCTCATGTCTCTTCCAGAAACAACAAGAAACCCCCCTCTCATCAAAGACTAAACTCCAGCCGATTCCCCGCGTAGTCTCTAGCAAAGAATCGCTTGGGGTACTCGACGCCTTGATCGCCTATTGTGGTGTATCTCACTCGTCAGTCAAATCAAGTCCCCAAACCCCAGCAGCGACTTCGATAGGTCATCATCATCATCACGTCCCGAGAAAACCCAAGAGAGGAAAAAGAAATATGACAACAACATACCAGACGCAACCCCACCAGGCCTATCGGCCTCCAACGGCGCCGCCTCGCCTCCCGCCTCAAAACACTCCCAGATCCTCACCCTCAACTCTTCGAGCTGTTCGGCCGACCCAAGGCGGAAGCAGGGGTGTCGAGACGACCATTTCGATTTCTTCGTCTCTACATCCTCGCCATCACTGCCGTTGCCGTTGCCGTTGCCGTTGATGTTGCTGCCATTGTAGTCAGGCGCAATATGGACTTCCTGCCCGGAGTCGCCTATCTCGAACCAGGCGAGGTCGTGGACACGGTGGGCGGGCACGGGACGTGGTCTGAGGCCTAGGGTTTTGCTGTAGAAGGCTGTGGCGAGGGGGAGGGTGCCTGGAGGGACGAGAAGGTTGATGTGCGAGAGGCCGGTGATCATTTTTTGGGGGGTTTGGGGGGCTGCGGGTGATGGAGGGGTTGGGTCCTGTCTGGATGTAGAGAGAGGAAGACAGGGTAATGTGTTTGTGAGGATCTCCGGTCTCTGGGTGGTTGAGATGTTGTGCCGTTGGTAAGATACTGGTAAATACCTAGTACTCGTACAAGTCATGCTCTACGTGCGAGCATATATGTTTTTGATGGATCGGGTCGGCGATTGGGAAGCAAATGCCGACGTGAACTCGTTTCGTCCCCTTGATCGCAACAGGATGATCGGACCTCGATGGGAATACAGCTACTGCTTACAAATAACTCCGAGAGCTAGGAATCTAGGGTACATAATGAATATAACCTTGTCACAATACCGAGCTCAACAATCATTACTTCCCGGATCGCCTCGACGCGTCTAATCATCACTGAAAACGGTACTGTCCATCTGCACCCGCCTGTTCTCACTTCTTTGCCTCTCGTGCTCGCTGAGAGTCATGTGCTGTCTGGCAGCCTCTCTCTGCCCTTCTGCCAGACGAGCGAGGTCGCCATCGTCCAGCTCTCGCACCACTGCCGCGGCAAGCTGAGTTTCCAACTCACGCAGAGCGCGTCTCTTGACCATATCGACATCGCGGAGCGCCTTCTGCGTCTGCTCAATGCGCGCTTGTTTAGTCGCGCGCTCCGATGCATGCTTGTCGATGTCTGCCGCCGTACGTTTCTGAGCCAATGACGCTTCCCTGCGCGCTTTCGCGGCGAGGTATCGTACGCTGTGCGCTTTGACGCTGCCAGTGGGCTCGCTAGGGATGACAGGCGGGGCGGTGAAGAATATCACGCGCCCGAGCTCGTCACGTTGGTAGCGCTCGCGAATTTCGAGTGGGATAGAGAGGTTGGCTTGGTCGGGGAGAATGTAGGTCTCGATCGCAGGCCCTTCCCGGTATGATGATCCCGTGGCAGTAGGAGGGCGCGGAGCGTAGGTGGAACTGGCAGCCGCCGTAGTACCTGGCTGCGGTTGCTGCGATGTGTATGATGATTGGCCTTGTTGCATTTGTGGACGCACTGGTGCTTGTTGCGGCGTCGAGGGAGGGAAATTGGGCTGTGTAGAAGGTTGGCGCGCGGGTGCTGGAGAAGCTGAAGTCTGATTGACGTAGGATTGCGGGTGTACAGCACCGTACGAAGGCCTGGCACTTATAGAGGGCTGTCTGGGCGTCGGTTGGGTTTGCGTGGCTGGTGAAGGTTGATACGTTTGCGCAGGCTGCGAGATCTGTCTTGGAGGTGGTGTGGGCATTTTTGGAGGCGGAGGGGGTGTGGGCTCTGGAGGCGGCGAGTCCTTGTCTCCTCTGGGTCGCTTATGCACTGCACCAATCTTGGGCGGTGCACCATCTACACCCCACATGGGTTTTGGCAGCTCTTCGTCTTCCCTCTGTTCGTCTTTGAGCAGATAGGCAATTGGGGATGGGAACTTCTTCATCTTCTTGGTGTGGTCGAAGAGGTCCATTTCGTAATCACGATCCCGCACCTCGTCGGGCAGGCAGCTTGCCCAAGTTTTGATCTTGTTGAACTGGTGCCTTTCCTCGTTGTATCGGGCTTCGCATACGTAAATCTCGATGTCTGCCGGTAGGCCGCGGGGTCGTCCTTTGAAGTAGCGAGTTGTGAACATGACAAAACATCTTCCTTCAATTTCGTCGATTGAATGATCGCGATAGCGTCCGGTTTTGACAACTTCATTCGTAAGGAAGTGTTTGTCGAACCGATGCACGGTCTGCTCTGGCCGGTAGTACCAGCATACGTTGACCATCGATTGTCCGTTGGGGCTGCGGTAGGTTCGGTAGATTTGAGCAGGGATGGGTTTGGTGAGATCGTTTGGATTCCGAATGTGAACCCAGTCGCCGACCTTGTACAGCTCGCCATTATGCAAGATGCCGTCGGGTACGGGAATCTTCCCCTCGTCGTCCGCAAAATCCGCATCAGATTTGGCCTTTTCAATGTCGTACAACCGGCCGGCTTCGACTTGTAGAGCGACTGCGTGTTGGAAGATCTCCGAATCGTCCGTGTTGTACTGCTTGGCGTTGTTGAACATGACATTTACATCAGCCATGAACTCCTCGAGACTCTTGTACTTTTTGCGTTTGACCTTGCGCTTTAGTAAGTCGTATGCCATGGGATTCTTGATCTCCATGTAGTACTCGGGCATTGCGAGCTTGTCTGGCAGCCGGTCAAAGTCTCTGATCATAAGCTGGCCGTTCTCATTCTTCGGCTTGCGGATGCCTTTCAGTATAGCCAGAACGCGCGCCTCCATCGGAGTCAAGAGCTTTGGTGGCCGGCCGCGTGCTTTCTTGCCGTCCTCGTCACCCAGGGCGTCTCGTTTGGAGATACTCGCTCGAGGTCCCTTCCGCTTTTTCTTCGCCCCTTCGTCGTCCTCGTCTTCGTCGTCCTCTTCTCCCTCCTCGTCGGATTCCTCATCCTCATCTGCTTCCTCTGCGTCCTCGGGAGGTGGGTCCTCATATGTCGGGATCTCGCCGAGATCCGGCAACTCCGCATCTTCCTTCTTTATGACACCGGCCTCAACCAGCTTTTGAAGCTCCTTTTCCAGCTCGCCTTTGACTATGAGCGCATCCTGAAAAGCGCCGCTGTCCGGGCGGTTGAAGACCTGGGCATTGTGGGGTATGAGGGCGAAGTCGCGCACGAACTCGCGTATGGATTTGTAGGCGCGAGTGTTGATCTTCTGCTTGACCGTGGACAGAGCTACGGGCTCTTTGATAGTTTCGTAATATTCCGGAATGATGCGCTTGTTGACCTTCTTGTGGAACAGCTGTGAAGGGTCGAAGCCACTGGTGGAAAGTCAGCTACGGCAGTCGCATAGCGCGAACGAACGCGACGACTCACTCTTCGGTCCTGTAATCGTAGATGTGGTTCAGCACATCCTGCATGCCCTCCCATTGCGCCTGGGTTAGATGAGAGCCATCGTTTTGCGCGGACTCGGTGGAAGGCACAGGCGTGGCGCTGGGGCTCTTGTCGCGTTTCTTGGGTGGCATCGTATGAATGATGGATATGAGCGTGCGTGCGATGCGACGGCGTTGGAGGTGCTGGCGATCGGTATTGAGAGCTTCACGTTTGACGCGCCGCTTGTCAATCGCGAACCCTTGCGTTTGCCTGGAGCTGCGCAACTTGCGATTGGTGCCAAGAGCATGGAACAAGAGGCTCGGCGGGCCGCGGTCCGAGCTAGCCGAGCTTCACGTGGGGTACGATTTGATGCTCGATGCGGTCATCTTCAGTTCCATTCCAGAGAGTCCACGATAACTCGAGTGACAACTCCAGGTCTGCTTTCATCCACCACAGAACTCCATTTACTCGGTCACTCAACACCTGTCACTGGACTCTCAGGCTCGACGACATCTCCTCTGCACCCCTCCATCAGTCTCAGCACAAGTGCTGCACTGGCACATACCACTGCAACAACCACACTACGCATCGACAATATACTCGGAAGAACAAATAATCGTCTTCAACAACGCATCAACTAGATCGCCTTGGACCACTGCGCGAGCTATACCATCTACCAGAATCGAGTAATCGACAGTTCACACCCTGTACGTCAACAATGCGGATTCGGATTCGCGGCCCCCAAGGCGTATCGACAGTCACCATCGAAGAAACTGCAACATGGGGCGAGCTTAAAGCAGCCATCTCTTCTTCAGCCTCTGTTCCTGAGTTCGATGTCAAATATGGTTACCCGCCTAAGCCCCTCAACACTGAGAGCATCGATACCGCCACCCAGCTCTCTAGTCTCGAGATCCCTTTGAATGGCGAGCAACTCACCATCGTACCCCTCAATGTCCAAGCCTCACTCTCAAACCCGCTCGCCAGCGAGAAACATCCCCCTTCTGCGCCTCGCCTCCCTCAATCTCACGTAAACCCGCCAAGACATCAACCAGGTGACTTTCCTTCCGAGGGGTCCGACCAACCTCTCAGCCTCACACGGAAACAGAACCCATCGCTTGATACCGACCCTCCCTTGATCCCTGTTCCGCAGCTCGACGGCCAGCTTGTCCTCCGCGTCATGCCCGACGACAATAGCTGCATGTTCCGCGCACTCAGCTCCGCTGTCCTCGGTTCGGCCCTTGACGGCATGACTGAGCTACGCAGCATAGTCGCGCAGACTATCCAAGCGAACCCAGAACTCTACACGACTGGCATGCTAGAGAAGGAGCCCTCTGCGTATTGCGCATGGATCACCCGCGAAGACTCATGGGGCGGTGGCATCGAGCTCAGCATCCTGAGCCAGCACTTCGATATTGAGATCGCGTCAGTCAACGTGCAAGACTTGCGCGTCGATCGATTCAACGAGGGTAAGCCGACGAGATGCATCCTTGTATACTCTGGTATTCACTACGACGTTGTGGCTGTGACCCCTTTTTCTGGCGCGGAACCCGAATTCGACCGCAAGGTTTTCGACGTAGTCCGTACAGGCGATGAGGAGATGGATGGTGGCGCGCTGGAAGCCGCTGTCGAGCTCTGCAAAGAGCTGCAGAGTCGTCACTACTATACTGATACGCATGGCTTCAAGGTCAAGTGCAACCAGTGTGGGCAAACCGGAACGGGTCAGCAATGGGCAGTACAGCACGCGAGAGGGACGGGGCATGGCGATTTTGGAGAGGGTTAGATCATTGTACCTGCATGTGGGTCAGCGGGCGTGTCGTATGAACGAGAAGAGCGAATGACCAACCACCCAGGACGAACTGATGTGTAAAATGGGTAGAGCTCGAAAACAATGTGTCACGGTTCATGGTGGTTCGATGCTTGTGATTAGGTACATCACAAGTCAGTATTGACTGTTACCATGAAAGGCAGGACATTGTGGTGAGCATACTCCCAGCAGATCCTACAATCGTGCCTTTGAAACAACGTGTATCGTTCACCAAATGATCCAGCAGACATCGACATAAACCCAGCCCTAACCCTAACTAAATACGCACGACATGAGTATGTGACGTCACCAGATACATTAGGTCGCGTCTCCCAGCGCGTGAATGTCAGTTGAGTTGACCGTAATTGCACCATCGGACATCTGCAATTCATAGCAGAATGGGCACACCAAGCAAGCGTCGGAAGAAGAATGACCACCAAGCCTCGAGCCAACCAGTGCGCGGACTGGACTTCTTCTTTGGCAAACAGCAAGCGGCACAGAAAGAGCAAGGAAACGAACCCGGTGTCAATGGACCATCAAGAGTCGGCGGTGGAGATAGGGAGATCGCTCCTGTTAATGGCGAAACTGAAGAGGAGACGACAGCGACAGAGAATCTGACGGACGAACAACTGGCGCGCAAGTTGCAGGCAGAGTTTGACGAGCAGGATCGGTTGCTTGAAGCCGATGGAATAGCTGATGCTAGTGGTGATGTCGCTAGCAAACCAGAAGACCATGCGAATAATGGAGAGGACGGAGGAAATGGTGGAGGTGCACGGGGCACACCCGGCGAAGAGCAGGACCACGATCAAGGCATGGATGCAGGTTCCGGTGATGCAGCCATCCAAACAGAGGCCGAAAACGCAGGAGAAGCGCAACGGTCAACCGATGCCGAAGTAGCAGCTTCGATCAACTCAGCCTCAGTGAATCCATTCGCAGCGTTTGGCAAGAAAAACACTTTGTCACTACAGTCCGCAGCAGCAGAAGAAGATAGCACAAGCTACAATGTCCCTTTCGACCAGTCTCCTTTGACATTCGACCCGCAAAAGTACATCCCAGACTTGCAGAAGCAGTGGGCCCAGCAAGAAGGTGGCCACACCACTTATGCCCTCCTCACCCAAGGCTTCATCCTGATCAACAGCACGCAGTCACGCATCAAGATAGTTGACACTCTGGTCAATTTGCTCCGCACCATAATCGAAGGCGATCCAGAATCGCTTCTGCCTGCCGTGTGGCTCGCGACAAACTCCATAGCGCCACCGTACGTCGATCTCGAACTCGGCCTTGGAGGCAGTGCGATCAGCAAAGCCCTCAAGAAGGTCTGCGGGCTGGACAATGCGAACTTGAAGAAGTTGTCCGACAGACTGGGTGATGCTGGCGATGTGGCATTCGAAGCGAAGAAGCGGCAGAGCATGACCCTGAAGAAACCAAAGCCGCTCACGATCAAAGGCGTGTTTGACGGTCTGGTCAAGATCGCTAATACCAAAGGCCACGGAAGTGTGGAGAACAAGCAACGAATCGTGGATAGACTGATTCAGGATGCGAGGGGAGCGGAAGAGAGCAGGTACGTTGTACGAACGCTCGTACAACACTTGCGAATAGGCGCTGTGCGCACAACAAGTATGTCGCTGATTTCGCACGTCAACGTACCGATACCAGGTCATGGGAACTAACAGGCAATCTTACAGTGATCATTGCATTGTCGCGAGCATTCCTAATGTCCAGGCCACCCGGCGCAGACTTTCCAATCAAGCAACAGACTGACCTGGCCAAGCTGGGTAAACAAGAGCTGGCTGAAGTATGGGCTCCCGCAGAAGAGCTTCTCAAAGCGTGTTTTGCGAGAAGACCCAACTACAACGACCTCGTGCCTACTCTGCTTAAAATCGGCGTCGACAACGAACTGCTTCTTCGATGTGGTCTAGCCATGCACATTCCTATGCGACCAATGCTCGGGGGCATAACGCGTGATCTGGGAGAGATGCTCACCAAGCTGCAGGGAAGAGACTTCAGCTGCGAATTCAAGTACGATGGCCAGAGGGCACAAGTTCACTGCGACGACGCCAGTAAAGTCACGATTTTCAGCCGCCATCTCGAAGTCATGACGGACAAGTACCCTGATCTCGTTGCTCTCATTCCAAAAATCCGCGGCGAAGGGATCAGCAGCTTCATCATGGAAGGCGAGGTCGTCGCCGTCGATCGCGAGACAGGCGATCTGAAGCCCTTCCAGATACTGGCAAATCGGGCAAGGAAAGACGTGGTCATTGGAGAAGTCAAGGTGGACGTCTGTCTCTTTGCCTTTGATCTAATGTATCTGAACGGCGAGGAGCTGATGAGTCGACCCTTTCGAGAACGAAGAAATCTGCTGCGTTCGCTGTTCACCGAGATCCCAAATCACTTCAGCTGGGTGAAGAGCATGGATGCCACGTCCGCAGATCAAGAGCAGGTCTCGGCGTTCTTCAAGCAGGCGACAGATGTCAAATGCGAGGGTATCATGGTCAAGACTCTCGACAATCTTCCCAACCCCGACCTCGAAGCTGAGCTCGATCTTGATCCGTCGTTGGAAGCACAACCCAAGCAACCTCCACTCACACCATCGAAGACCAAGAAGAAGGCGAAAGGGAAGTCCAAGACTACCTCGGCCGATAAAGAGGATGTCGAGCAAGAAAAAAGATCAGGCCGCCGCAAAGCGCTACTTGCAACATACGAGCCCGATAAGCGCCTCGATTCGTGGCTCAAAGTCAAGAAAGACTATGCCACCCACGCCGACACTATTGACCTCATCCCTGTCGGCGGCTGGCACGGCTCCGGCCGCAAGAATGCGTGGTGGTCGCCTATCCTGCTGGCTTGCCGCAACGACGAGACCGGTAGCCTTGAGGTCGTCACCAAGTGCATGAGCGGTTTCACTGACGCTTTCTATAAAGCGAATCGGGAGAGGTACGATCCGGACGGCGATAATACGCTGGGCGGCCAGCCAAGCTATGTTGAGTACAGGGGCCCTCAGCCGCCTGTGTGGTTCGAACCGCAGGAAGTTTGGGAGATGGCTTTCGCCGATGTGACGCTGAGTCCGACCTACACGGCGGCTATAGGTCTGGTTAGCGAAGAGAGGGGATTGAGCCTGAGATTCCCGAGATTCCTGAGGGTACGTGAGGATAAAAGCTTGGAGGAGGCGAGCTCGAGGCACTTCCTAGCCGGGCTGTGGAGGAAGCAGGAGGCTAGGGCGCCGGCGGTTGACGATGGGTTTGAGGAGTGAGAAGTGAAGAGCAGGAGTTGGGAGCCGTCTCTGACGGTCAACTGCTAGGATCATTCGATCTCATCTGGATGCCGTGAACAACACCATGGCAAGCGCGGGCTGGCACTTCGTTGCAGGCTCGCGGTGTCACACTGGCAAAGTCCCGAGATGTCAATGATGCCGATGTGCGTTGGCAGGCGGCACTCCCCCTCGCGATTCACAGCAGAAATTCCAAGCCAACAAGCGAATCCTCCCACCTTTGTGTCAACCACAGGGAAACGCCACAGATCCGAGCGCGACGAATGGTTGTTCGTAGTCCTATTCGATCTATCTGCGGGACAAACGACCAACACTAGCCCTGCTGCAAGGTGCGACGTCGACCCGAGATATTGCATCGATGGTACATCTAACACCAAGGTCATGCGCAAGGTCGAGACACCCTGTTACTCCGAAAGCCTGCACTCTCAGTACGTACCTATCACTGGCACTTGATGTAGCCGAAGCTATGCTCTACCTGTCTGCCGCCACATCTGGTGCCCTATCGTCTATGAGCTCGCAGCGAGACATAGCGGACGCTAGAATTGGATTGGATAGTTGCCGTAGAGTGGTGCTCAAGACACCGCTGGAAGAGGCTCATCCACATTGATACAGCGCGCAGAAGAAATAGCCATCTTTCTGATCAAAGATCGCAACCAAACCAATGGGAAATCTCGACCGGAGGTCGAATGAGACATCCGTGTATGTTTGGCTTTATGCCAGCTCCAAACCCATCACCGCTTTAGACAGAGTTGCTGAGCAATGATGGCCGGCTCACCGCCTTAAAATCATCTTAAATCACGATTGGATTCCTCATCTGTAATGGCGATTGTTGACATGCAGAGACATCTTGTGGTGAAATGCAGAGGCCACTACTCGAGAGTCTGCGGAGCACAAATGTCGGTGTACCATGTAGTTCTACTCCCCATTGCTGACGGTCCGACGCCGCGCCCCTTTGGTAAAGATTGATCAATGTGATATGAGCGAGGAGACTCAACAATGAATTCACACGGCACATGAGAGTACATCGTGCCTTCCACGACGGTGATCTCGTTTCCCCTGCGTGCCGCCTCCCATCCCGCGAGACCTCCGCCAAAAGAAAACGAAACCACGCAGCAAAGGCTTTCTTGCTTTGCTCACAGCACTTTAGCGAGTGGGTGGGCTGTCATCGCCGCCTAATGGCCCCACGAGCCCTCCCAAATCTCATGTCTCGCTCGACTAGCCGGACCGGAGGCTCAGGCGAGCAGCGTCTCGCTGGTTTTTCTCGCTTGCTTACTTTTTGCAGTGACTTGGGTACCTGCACGCTTTTGTGTTGTGACCCTCTACGCAGATACTACTTGCGTTGCGTGGGTATGAAGCTACACCTGATGTCCGTCAACGTTTCATCCCATATTGTGGCGCCGTCGTCATGGCCGGCTTTTTGGTGTGGTTACATGCACCTATGATGCGCTGTAGTTAGCCTGTCCGCCATCCACTGCCAGTTCTTCTTCCAACATCTCGCTCGCCGGGGTGGTAATCCAGTGAACCCCCTGCCCGTTCAGCCGAATGCCTGTCACCCGTACGACACTCACGTTTGGCAATGCCGCCACCGAGTCTTTGGATTGGTCGGTCTGTATGATTAGTCGGTTGTTGGTATGCATGTATTTTTGGTATACCAACACAACGAACCAACCTACCAACCACTTTCCTTCCGATTGGTTGCTTTCCTCCCCTCCTCCCAAGGTTGGGCGGAGTCCTACAATCATCCTTGGTAATCTCACTCACTACTGCCGTGTATCTTTGATTTGGATGACCAAGCCAATCTACCCTATGTTGACTTCTGGGTAAGTCGAAAAGCCTGGATGAAATAGGCCTTCCTCCTTCATCTCCATCTCCATCTCCATCTCCATCTCCACTCGTTGGCTTTGGTGCGCAAGGACGAATCACGCGTACAATTGCCGGTTAGGACGGCACTGGAGTTACTAGCTAGTGAATCTGGGTCTGAAGTATGGTTGTTTGCGAAGGATGGGGACGCGCGGCTGGTGTTTGAAGGGCGATGTTGTGATTTATGTATAGGGTTGGGTGGTAATCTTTCCACCGGCCATGTGATACGTTGAACGGGAACAATGATGTGTAATACCTATGCACTTTTGATATCTTATTGTGAACATGGATACAAGATTCACATCGTCATAGGCAGTTGACTATGTTCTTCAACTTCTCCCTCTCACTCCAAACTTACGCCTTGGAACGATGGTCTACGGTTCGCTGCGAGAGACATACGTCGACTCGATTGACCTCAAGTCACAAGAAGACATCAACGAGCTGATGCTATGACGATGGCATTGATGAACTCGTACGTTGTTGCAAGGCTAAACAGTCCCAGGCGTTGGACGTCTTCTTCGATCGATGGGTACTGCTAGTTGTCTCGTCCACGTGCTCAAGACGATCGAAGTCGCCGTCACCACCTCGAAATAGACACTGGCACTATTGCAGTGATGGGCGAGCGCAAGGCCGGAAAGATTAGAAGTCGCAGCAGACGCCTGCAGGCTGCATCGCGTCGACTTGATCAAGAGATTTGGCGAGTAAGTTGTTATTGTGGTTAATTATGTCCTCACGAAGGAATGATAGCTTTGATTATTCACATGTTCCTGAATCCTGTTGCAGGGTCGGGTCATCTAGGATCTCGCAGGCTCGTGCGTACGGTAGAGGAAGGATAGCAAGTTGGCAACATCGCCACGAGCATTGTTAGTTGTCGATTCGTGCTGTTAGGGTAAAATGGAAGGCGGAGCCGTGGTCAGACGTCTTTCAACGAATTGCTGATTAGGCATGGCGATCCGAACCAGGTCGTCAACATACGGCACGGCTTGGAGCGAGATGACATCTGTCGTGCGGGTCCTACAATACTCGCGTAGCTCCCTGGAAGCCTGCATTTCTGATTCAAGCAGAAGGCGGGAGTGTGAGACCGGTCAATCCATCGTTGAAAATCATGGAGCGGGTCGTGAGTCTCGAGTCTCGACATAGCAAGAACGCCATTTGATGAATGGATAGGTAGCGTGTATCATGACATGGACAGTGTTGCTCCAAGATCTCGAGACGCTTGTAGTGACGAATCGTGCACTCGCAAATGCCTGGCGACATGACATGGGTTACTTTGCAAGCAGATTTGCCGAAGTTAGCGGAAGTCGGGTGGAAGTGGTAAAAGTTCCAGGCTCGAGTGGGACTCACGGTGATTTCCGAATGCCAACGGGACCGGCGGCTTTTGGCCGTGTGGTCAGGGATGGGGAATAGTGAAGGGCTCCGATCTTTTCCCAAAGCGTCTCGTACAGGACAGTTACGCTTGTCGATCCTTCGACAAGCTGGAGGCGATGGCTCCAGGCAACGGGGCCGCTGTCAATGCACAGTGATGAAGGGAGCCAGCGCGGCGCTACGACAATTTGAAGACCGCTGAGAGGTCTGCAGCGACATATCATCGGAGACTACCGCATTGGGGTTGTGGAAGGAGTTGGACGGGGACAAGAGGGCGCGGGGAGGAGAACAATGATAATAATACGGCGCCAAGATTGACATTTCCATTCGACAAACTCTCCGTCTCTCTCCATCTCTCTCTGTCCCTTGGGCGGTGAGGAAGTGATCAATGCCAAGGTAGTGCAGCTGACTTTGATGGTTTGTGCAAGAGCTGCAGCAAATAGATGTATGAGCGGTGGTAGCGCAGCAGATCACAGTACTGTGCTGTAGCCTGTGGTGGTGGCAGTTCATGTGGCAGCTCCAGGTGGTGGGTGATAGGTGGCTGACAGGCTGCCTCCGTGGTGACAGGGGGTCTAGCGAGCCGCGTGCAGGAGAGCTAAACCGTGAGCCGGGGCGGAGTGGCTTGCGGCAAGGATAAACAGTGCTGCCACTAGTCGGAGCCCTGTCGCCATTCCTCCAACGACGGAATCGGCAGCAGGATGACTAACCGTCGCATCAGCCTCAAGGAACGGCGGGAGGATTTCAGGGATCGCAAGATGATGCCTGTTGTGGGGAGGCCGCCTGCTGGTGCTGAACGCTGATGCTGCACAGTAGCACCAAGTCAAGCACACTGTAGGCGTGTAGTGCTAGTATGCTATAGTGATAGTCTGCGACTATGGACCGGTGAATGTTTGACGCGAGATGAGGTGTAACGAGTAGCGAGCAGCGAGTGACCATTCGACACGACGACACGCACGACACGACACGATCACGGAATGCTCCGGAACTATTACTACTCGTTCTCCCGTCTTGTCTGTATGTCAAGTCAGTCTGTCTGTCACTTCTACCGTCTCTCTCTAGGTTCTCTCTCTAGGTAGTATCTACTCACTCTCTCGAGTCGAGTTTCATCTCTCCCGCTTGCTAAGACTCTTAGGTGCAGTTCACTTACTGCCACCCCCTGGCACCTGCCAATCAGGCTGCAGCACACGCGACATTACCTATAATATTTGCTTGAAAGGCACGCTCGCTTCTGCGTCTGCACGTGGGCACGGTTGATGATCTGCGACAGGCAGGTCGACGGTCCACGGAGGTCGCGTTCGGTTTGCAGCCGCACAACCACGACTCCTCCTCCCATTCTAACCGCGATGGGTCATGCAGGGCTGAGGCTGAAGCACATGTGTGCTCCACGAGGTCTTGGCCGGCATCTCCGTCTGTACGGTGTATCTATGCACCAGGATGAAGGATGATGATGCTCATGCTCCTCCTGCTCCTGCTCCGGTTCCTACATACTCCTACTCCTACCGCTGTTCCTGTCGTTTCATATGCCAAACACATATGTCCCTACAGCTATGTACAGCACTGCGACAAGGTACATACATACATGACGTGCAGTCCTACGGCAAAGCCGTTGATGGCGTGTGCGGAAGGCGTTGTCCTTGATCATCCTGCCCCCCTCGCCGAGTGAACCTTGACAGAGGGCAGGCCGCAGATGAGCCCTTTGGACATCTTGCGAGGCGATGCCGCCATGGCATGTGCCGGGGCTAGTGGGGATTAGCCTTTGCGCAAGCGATCGAAACCGCATCGTCTGTAAATCAAGTGGAGACCGGCCGGTGAAGCGTGGCCGCCGGCCTGCCTCTTCAATAACATCGCCCTTTAGGACACGAGAGTCGAGTGCCCTTGGCAACCCGCGCCAGTCACGCGGCGCCGCAATATATCTGCTCTATGAATAGCCTGCCCGCGGTGAGACGACTTGCATTATTCGTACTTATGAAGCTTCATACACGATAGTCGACACCTTATTCCCCGACCGCGACCAGTGTGCAGCATTCACTCCATGCGCACCATGACGTATGCCTTCAAGAAGACGGGAGCTGAAGAGCTCCAAGAGACATCTGAGACATGAGGAGGTCGGACTTCCGGGCGATTGGTCGTCCGGCCTGCCTTTGAAATCAACCATTGCAGGCAGAATGGAACCTCAGCTTGTCAGCCTCGATCGACCATGCTGCAACGTGACATACATGATGCCATACCCGGCGATGCACAACGCGTGCCCCGTGGATTAGGCAAGCAGCGCGTGCCCGTTGCGGCGCACCATCGCACTGTAGACGGTATACTTTGCGGACGATGGCCGACAGCCATACTTGGATGCTGACGAGCTGAAGATCATCCAGCGCTGCACAGGACGCGTTCGCAGGCTCGCAGCAAGGTTGACACCGCACCCGGGTTGTTTGGCAGACGATCATTATTTTGCTTTGACTTGCAATGGCTGACGCTTTGTAAGGTGCGACCGTTGTTGCGATGTTTGGCGACCACTGAATATGGACGTCTTCACATTGCAGATTATTGATACTGACCGATACAGTCCATGCAAAGTCGTGAGATTATTGTCCCAAAGACCGGCTTCACAACATCAATCTCTTCTTGTGACGGTATTAATGGCGGCATAGCGATGCGCATGAGGATAAAGGGTCGGAGTCGGAGGATAATCATCACGCTTGGACCGATAATCTATCTGGTAGAAGCGGCCAGGGCTTCAGGGCAAGGGCAGCGTGGCAGGCATGGGCCGGCGGGCAACTATCTGAGCGCACCAACAACAGCCCACCGCACCGCACCGCAAACCGCACTCTATGCTGCTCTGCCTTGTGCCTTGCCTTGCCTTGCCTGTCTGACTCTGAGTCGCGTCCCCCCAAGCTCCGCTACGCACTCGTGAGGCACTAGAAGCACAACGCTTCGGCATGTTGGCCCGCACGCTGTCGAGATGAGGGCAGGGGTCTGCATCCTTCATCCGCCCAGCACCCAATCCGCTAGCAGGCTCGTCGGTAGCATGTGTTGGTATGTGGGTGTACCTTATAACACACTCTCGCGGTAGCCCCCAGGGCGCAGCCTCACGCGCTGCTAAAAGCGATCAGACTCTCTACCGCCGGGTCCTTGCTCTTCATGCTTTGACGCTTCTGTCCGCTGCGCTGTCCATCCACCCTTCGTTCCATTCAGCTATACCATACTTATAGCATCGAACCCTCGTCTGCCGAGTCCTGAGTCCTGCTCCGGTCTAGTCACTACATTGCCTCTTGTAAGACAACACCACCTCATAGTCTCCCTTCCGACCAGCTCGACGGTCAACCAAGTTGCGCATCACACATTACACATCAACCCTCAATCATACATATCAATCAAGTATCATGGACTCACCTCTCCGCCAGTCGTCACCGCCTAGCTTCCGCTCGCGAACCGACAGCAGCCTGTCGATTCACTCCAAATCCTTCTACTCAGGAATCCGCAAAAGGAGCTCGTCTCCTTCTCACTTCTCCACCCTCCAGGCTGAACGGATCCAACAAGCCCTCCAGCCGTACTCCACTCCGGACTTCCAGCCCACCTCGCTCGTCTCTGCCGGTCTCCAGTGGGTGACTCCTCAACACTCGCCCCAGCCGCACTCATTCCCTGAGCAAACCGCAACCGAGTCCTTCCCTCAGTGGTCTGCACCAACTCCTCCAAAATCCGACTCGGGCGCCCCTTCACTCTCAGTCGACGCTACCAAGGAGTCTTCGGCTTCCGGCATCGGTTCAACGCAGCCTTTTGATTTTGGTCAATCAACATCAACCGCAGACATGAGGTGAGCATTCTATGCATCGAAGCTGCAAGTATGACATCCCGCTGACACCCAACAGCTCACTTGGTTTCCTCCTCCCGTCCCAGTACGGCACCAACCTGTACGAGTCGGAGTCGAGCAGTAAGTCACTTGTACTCCAATGAATTCAATAACATGATCCTGACAATCGCAGATGTTGGTATGGACCAGAGTTTCCCACCGATGCGATCACATGCGCCATCGAGTGGACCCCCGGCGTTCTCACAGACGGTCTCTTCCAGCCCTGCACTCTACCAGAGCCGACCAGCACCTCCGCCAGCATCCAGTCGACGATCTGATGGGCCACCACACAGCAGCAACGATTCATCGTACAGCTCCGGATTCCCTCGTATCAGCAGCCCATATGGCTCAACTACAGCCTCCGACTACTCCATGGCATCATCACAAACGATTCCTTCGATCTCAGGGCTCACACAAGGTCCTCTTTCGTCGCCGCCTTTGGGCCAGAACCCTTCCAGCATGATGGGACAGTTCGGCCACAGCATTCCGAGGTTAGTAAACCGACATCGATCGACGGAGTCAACGACATGCTAATCCAGCCTCTAGATCACAAAATGTATACGATTCAAACATGTACAGCCAGCCCATGAGCAGCGCGCCATCTGGCAACCAACTATACGCCTCGAGCCGCAGCCCAAGCTACCCAAGCCCGATGCTTGGAGGCGGCGCAAACGACATGATGCCCAAATCGATCGGAGGCGGTGACGCTGCGATGCGAGTCCTCAACCAGCGACCCAAGCCTCAATGTTGGGAACACGGGTGCAACGGACGCCAATTCTCGACCTTCAGCAATCTACTCAGACACCAACGCGAGAAGTCTGGGACCGCGTCAAAGTCTTACTGCCCCAGATGCGGCGCTGAGTTCACACGGACGACGGCTCGCAATGGCCATCTCGCTCACGACAAGTGCACCAAAACTCGCCGCGACTCGGAAGAGTAATAGTCCCATGCAGGAGTGGGGTGAATTATCGAAACCCTTTCCACGACGTCGAAGATTACGACACTCCATGGTCACCTACTGTTGAATAGCGGTACAACTGGATCGGATTTGCCGACCCTCTTGGGGGCATATCAATCACGTGGCATCGAAATAATCTTTGGGACGAGTGAGACCTCTCTCCCAACGGCTCATTCGCCATGCGAACCACCGGCCGATTCACGAGTCAAGCATCCAAGCAGTGGAGAAATCTATTGTTTCGCACGACATCCATGCCCAACAACACTTTTGCAGCCGGCGTTGTCGCGAGGCAGCAAGCGGCATGTTACTCGGTACTTGCCAAGGCGCGCAAACGAGGAGAGGGAACATCGCAGCTCGAGTTAATCGTCTGACCATGGGCCGCTTTCACACTTGCGCAACGAGAGGCAGAGATTCGGATAATTGATTTTTCCCGGTCTACTACAAGGTGCGGCACAGTCAAAGAGTGGCACCAGTGGAGAGTTGTGCGACGCTTCTAGCGACAGCCAAGGATGGAGTGAAGCTGGCAAAAAAGAATGGTCTCGGAGTTCCCGAAGCCTATCCCCCAAGGAGCATTTAGACGCTGGGCCGCCCGCGCGTGGTGGTCCACAGCGCAAACTCAAAATCACAATCGATCGTCAACCTTAAGAAAACATGCTTTCCACGTTCCCTTGATTTGGCCTCAGGCTGTCCTTCCCAAAATACATTTGACTGTTGATTATTGATTTGTTTATCGAAGTTGATCCTGCTGGATTTCCGTGACAGACAGTTGCGTTAAATGCTCCTTCAACATCAACCAAGCGCTGCATCCCTACCGCTTCGGGACTCATGCCCGTCTGACAGACAGCAGCCTGTCAGAAATTAATGTAACGGGAGCAAGCCCCAATCTTGATCTCATTCGTGTCAGATGGGCGCACAGGCAGAGGTCTGTAGTTACTTAGTGGCCTCCGTGTGCGCGCGCCGCAACAAACGGCACAGCACGCTTCCGGAAATAACTGCCCTGTGCAAAGCGAGACATGAATACAGTAATCATGTGGTCGCTTTCCACGCGAGTTCGCCAGCGTGCTGTCATGTCACTTCAAGCAACGCCGCAAACAGAAAAATTGCGGGGCCGTGTGCATGCTCTGTACCATAGACGATGGTAGTCAGCATGTCGCCAAATTAGTTGCCCGCCCAGGAACCAGGCATCAGCGTAAGACGGCTCATAATTACGCCGGCTTCAGTATATTGCTCTGCAGCCAGAAAGCCAGCAGGCGAGCGAGCATATGCAAGCCATGCAAGCAAGCAAACCACGCCAACAGCCTCCCAGCAGGACAGGGCTCCGGAGCAGAAGCAGAAGCACGCGCCACGCATCGATTCTGGCGTCTAGGGCGGCTGCGCACATGTCTTCCCATTGGTTTCCTCGCTTTCTTGCCCGTTGGTACCACATCTTTCTTTCTTTTCTTCGCCGGCCGTCGTCGTCAACGGGCAAGCAGACGGCGGGCGCCCGGCCAAGCGCTGCGGGCAGCGGCCGCCCGTTGTCAACCGGTGTTGGTCCTCGCCTTTATGCTCCTGCCTACTCGCCGTTGCGAAAAACCTTAGATTCCAGGCATGGAACTTGCCGTGAGCCGCGAACTTACTCTTGACGTGACTCCCTCCCTCTGGTCTCTTTTGGAGTGTGTCCGTCGTGCAGATCTGCGGCTATCATCATCAAGGTGCCGGCCACGTCTCTTCAGATCGGAAAGTTACGTTGCGTGAGTTTGGGGTATCATCACATCACCTACACATCCAGCCCCGAGGAAAGCCTTCCTGCTCTGCCTGTCTGTCTGCCACGCTTCTCCGGATGCAACGGTGATGTCTTTTCCCCCTCTGTAAGTTCATGTTAATCCCTCGCGTGCTCTTACAGCCCACGCGATTCCTACAAAGTCGCTTTCGCGAATCGCGGCTCTCGGCTTCTCGCCTACCATCTCTAACTGGCGGGCAAACCCCTGTGAGGCTAGGCATGTAGGCGAGATGATCACGAGGCTGTGTGGCTTGCTGAGAAGAATAATCTCAGATTCGATCTCACGCGATTGGAGGGCAGGGATCTTTTTCTTTTTCTTTTTGACATGTCTACAGTATCCATACTAAACACTCCTGGAGACGTTCTGGCTCATCGTTTGGCCCTTCACCCTGGAGGCTCTTCCGCGGGCCCGTTTGTCCTCATCCCCGTTGGTCCCGACTTTCCCTCATTTTGGCGAGAAACAGAGTGGAGGTTCTTAAGATAAGCAGGGTCAATAGTCGCTGCGCTCGTGCGGCGTTGTTCATTTAGTCTGAGTGGTCTCGCTTGTTCTTGCACGATACGATCTGCACGAGTAGTGAGTTCGAGGCTTCGAGCGGCAGGACGCGGTCGGATGCTTCCTTCCTTCCCTTTCCCTGCCTGCCAGGTGCCAGCCCCTTGTGACCGTCGAGCGGCCCTTTTCATCCCGCTGAATCCTCGCTTCCTTCGAAAACGCAAATTGCGCGTGTGTGTGCCGACGCTAGCGAGAGTTTGTGAATCCTCACGGAGTTGGTTGCGGTAGGAGTTGAAAGGATGCAGTTTCGAGGCTATGCTTAGGAAAAACTATCGTTGTCGACGTCGGTGATCATGACGACAGGCGTGTCAAGTGAATAAACATCAAGTTGATAGCGGCCTCGTGAGTTCGTCGGTCTGTGGTGTTGGCGCCTTTGTCGCGCATTATTGCAGGTAATCGGAACATCCGTCATCGGTACATCCGATAGTACTGATCTGTGGCTATTTCACCTTGGTCGTGATGAAGCGACCCGTCAGCCTAGCGCTGTTGGTTTTCGCTCGCTTGCTTGTGGCGTCGGCATCGATATGGAGAGTCAGGGACTAGAGACCGTTTTTCTTGGTCTCCTCGCACCGCGAAAACGCCAGGAGTCGGAACTTGTTCAACGGTGTGTTGAGGATGGAGCGTTTTCGTAATTCGTAACTGGTTTCATCCGGAAGTCCTGAGCGTCTCCGGTCTCCGAGGTCCCCGATCGTGCCCTAAAAGTCCACTATTCTGCCCAAACGTTCCGTTCTACACACGACACGTGATCGGAACGTCACATGACTTGAGAAAGTGGATGCGAAATGACTCCACCAAACTGCGATGACATGGTGGATGGCTAAACGCTCCGATGAGACGGCAGACAGCACATCAACGCCAACCCGATCACACCCTTCCATACACCAGAATGTTCTGCTCCGCCTAGTACCAGCAGCTTCTTGCTGTGAATACCCACGTCCGTGAACGCTCGCGAACAACGTCCCATTCACCATGTTCCAGTCATTAACTCAGCGCTTTCGGACCCACCACTCCCATACCAACTCGAGAGCATTAAGAATAGTAGGAATCAAGCGGAAAAGAGTTGCGCGGTGAAACAAGTGTTCTGTGGTGCCATCATACTGTACATTCTGCCGGAAAGACACTCAGCCAGTCGTTGAACTTAGGAACATCTCTGTGTACGGATATAATGGCCTCAATATTCACATTCGAGCCCGATCCACCGCGCGTGGCTTCGCCATGGCACGACGTCCAAAATGGAGATTGGGCGAGTCCTGCCGATGCGCTGCAAAAGCCCAAGCAAAGGTCGAGCACCGGGCAGCGATATGCTGTCGCTCACTCCGACTCGGATCCTGCCATACCTCGCTTGCAGGCCGAACCGCAAGAGGGTCCGGTTGAATATAAGCTCCATCTATTGCTCAGGCCGCGGCGGAAGTTCAAGACAACCAGCACCTCAAACGTTGTTGCAGGCTCAAGGCGGGCCAAGCAGCCTGGCAACGCAGACTTGCGGGTAGTGTCTGAGCCCGCCACGGAGAATGGCAGCAATTCAGCGAGCTCTATCCAATTGACAAAACAAACGCGGCAGCTCAGGCTGGAGCAGCTAACGACTCAATTGCTCTGGCGTCTGCAGCAGTCTTCGCCACACCACACGTCCTCTGCGACAAACATCATTCTCCCATCTTTACCTGAGGCTCTTCCGGAGTTGCAAGCACCGCAACAGCCGGCCAAGCTCTTGCATGGGCTGGAAGAAAGCCAGGGTGCGCTCTACGAGATTGGAGTCTCGGACGATGGCACACTTGTGGGCTTGACTGAGGATGAAATGGAGGAGAGTCTCAACAATCTCCGCGCCATGGCTGCATGTTTGGGATGTAATGTAGATGTGCTGCGGCGTGAGGATGTCGGCGAGTGCCAATGGGTCGACGACACTGTCTCCAAAACAGTTCACTCCGGGAGTCTTTTCGTTGCCGAAGCTCACGTCATGCCTTGTTTGCAAGGAAAACTTACTCCAGTGTCTGTCGAGGACTCGGCGAAAGACGCTCAGCTCCCAACTGTCGATAACGCATCATCTTCGAGAGCTACCGAGCAGCTACGCATCACATTGACTGGGCCAACCATGTCGGGCAAATCCACACTGCTCGGGACACTCACGACTTCAACTCTTGACAATGGCCGCGGCAGTAGTCGCTTGAGTATGCTGAAGCATAGGCATGAAATAACGTCGGGAATCACCAGCTCTGTCACCCAGGAGCTGTTTGGCTACCAAGATAACGGAAGCGATGTCGAGGTTGTCAACTACGCCACGGAAAACATCGCATCGTGGATTGACGTCCATGCTGCGGCTGCGGGCAGTCGTCTGGTCTTCGTTTCAGACTCAGCTGGCCATCCTCGGTATAGAAGGACGACAGTCAGAGGTCTGGTCGGATGGGCGCCTCACTGGACATTGCTCTGCGTTCCAGCAGACGATACTGATGACACCGCCTCCAGGGATGCTGGAGTTCCTGCGCCATCACAAGCGCCGGATCTCGATCTCTCGGGCGCTCAGTTGGACCTGTGTTTGAGATTAGGTTTACCGCTGGTTGTTGTCATCACGAAACTCGACCTCGCATCACGGAACGGGCTCAAAGGGACGTTGAGCAAACTCCTCGATGCATTGAAAGCAGCCGGCCGCAAGCCTGCCATTCTACCCAGTGCTTCGGGGCCTGTATCAGAGGAGGATCTCCGGTCGATCAAGGACGAATCCATCGAGAAGGCCTACAACATGGCCGTTCCGCTTCTCAACGATGTCAAAGCCACAGTTCCCATTGTCCTGACTAGCGCGCTGCAAGGCTCCGGGATTAATAACCTGCATTCTCTCTTGCACGAACTTCCGATTGTGAGTGACACAGCAAGTCATCGTACTGCTTCGAGCATCTTTGACATCGAGGACGTTTATACGAAGCCAGCGGATGTTGATGGTGTGATCATCTCTGGTCGATTACGACAGGGGCAAATCTCGGTTGGAGATAAGCTGGTTTTGGGTCCCTTCTCAACGCATACCGAGTATGAAGATTCCGAGGATTCTGACGAGCGCCCGTCGCGGAGATCTTCGAACCATCTCCCCGCATCTAGATCTTTCCCTGGCGCTTTACGTGACTTGCACTTGAGCTCTTCGCGCTTTCAGCTCCCTGGCCAAGAGTGGAAGAGAGTCAAGATTTTGAGTATTCGCAATCTTCGGTTACCAGTGGCAGCTCTGCAACATGACCAAGTGGGCACGCTCGCGGTCGTATTCGAAGACGATAATGCAGTCAACGTGCCGGCGTCCATCGCGACTACATTTACTCGAATCAGAAAAGGCATGGTTCTCACAGCCACCCAGCCAGTCTCGACACGTTCCTTCGTCGCCGAATTCTCACGAGAAGATCTCACATCCTTGGCCGTCGGCAATCACGTAGTGGTCTACATCGCCAGCGTCCGTGCTTCGGCAAAGGTTGTGTCAGCTCGTGTTCCGGACACGTCAGACGCACATGTCGATCACGAGACACAAAGCTCCGTGCAAGAACCATTCGACTTCGACGGAGACCATGACCGAATGGCAGGTCGCGACGGGAAAGACGAGAAGATCAGTATTGCAAGCACTGTTACCGCGAAGAGCTTACTCGTCACACTGCGATTCGATTCCTCCAAGGAATTCGTTCGTGTCGGGGATCGAGTCTTGATCATGCCTGGTGGTGGGCCGGGATTGCTAGGTGGGCAAGAGCGAGGACAGAAGGGCATTGCAGGTTTGGACGGATACGTTGGTGAAGTTGTCGAGGTCAATGGTTAATGTCAGCGCACGTGTTGCATGGTTCAAAGTGCAGGATGACTGCATGTAATAGTAGTACTGAACGCTCTACTTGAAAGTGATCCGATCCTTGAGCACTTCTCGCTCATCATCGTTCCTCTTTCCTCTGTGACATTCTCAAGCCCTATGCGCCATTTCCAGCCAACCCATCCTCCAAACTGTATCCCTTCTACATTGAGACCAGCACCTACACAACCGAGACTCTGAAATCAAATCAACGTCACGACTTCCTAAGCGACCAGCAAACAACAGGCAGCAACAATACTTCCGTTCTGACGTTTAACACATTCGATATCTTTAGACAGACCTTCCCGGAATCCTCCCCGACAAGGTCCCCGCCACCCGTACGAGAACAAACAATATAAACCCACCCGCTTCACATTGACGCTTCCCATACAAGCATGGCTAACGTTACTCGCTAGGCGAACACGGTCGTTTGCTAACGTCAAACTCCACTTCTATGGCTAATGGGCATATTGGACGGCTATCTATCTCGCGTGCAAGCAGGGTTGGGAGGGATGGATGGTACGGGCGACAAATTAATAATGATTAGGCGAGATGGAGCCGCGGATACAATCTTGTAGTACAGTACAAGTACACCACCTAGTATGTAGTGGGTGCATAGCACGGGTAGTCGTGCATCACTGTGCATGCATATGCAAGGCAGAGCTCACGTTGGAGGGAGGGATGTTGACTCGTGGGAACTCGTGGCAGGAAACGGTTGAAGGGCAGACAGAACCAAGATCATGCTGCATGCACGCAGGGAGGGCTTCCTCTCTTGGCTAAGTTTGCACATTCTTCGCTTGTTTTACTTGCTCATACACAGTAGCACGTACTTGTTAAACCACGTGCGTGTAACCACTACTGCTACTACATTACGAACGTGCGTCAAACGCACGTATGCGTGCATGTTGTTGCGCTGTGGATGCATTAGTCTGCCGCATTCGCTTACTGTAGGGATCGTGAGTTGGCTCGCGTTGTCTTTTGATCATGTGTTTTGTTGGCCAGGCGGGTTAGCGAGGGCGGGTGGGATCAGATGCAGTCGAGGTGACTACCTACTCACGGTATGCATGCGCCTCTTGAGGTGTGGACGAAAGACGTGGCTGCTTTCTTTTGGGCGTGGGAAACGAGGTCGCTGTACCTATTGTTGAGCACATCGGCTGGGATTGGATGAGAGGGTAAGGCAGTTATCAAGATTTCGATCGTCTGACATTCTACCGTTTGTTGCGAAAGAAGAAGCATTTCCAGGATGCCACTGTCAGCCGTCGTGTACGCTTTCGAGGTTGTCTGCTGGGCAAGCACTAATGTTCATGCTTCGAGCCAGACGTATGTCCACGGCAAGCGCTTTGTCTCAGCGACAGTGACCCAAGGTTCTACACGCACTCGCCTCGCGACTCATGATTTGACATGCGTTCTATTACTTCGTCTCTATACCAGCTCACACCCGCAGAACCTCTGATAAATCCACTCCACTCTAGGCCAACGCTTCACACACACTCCTCCCCATCTTCGTGCTCATGATACCTCAAACACAATCCTCTCCCAGTCCAAGGCTTACACCCGCCCGTATCCTCCCTCAAACCACTCTCCTCCCCACTCTTGACCAGACAGCTCTGACAGAAAGCCCTCTCGCAGCCGACGCACTTGGTATGGCTAGTCCCCGGCTTCAAGATCTCCCTGCACTCCTCGCAAGCCTTGGAGTTGTTCCAGCTGCTCGGCCGCCACGCGACCAGCGAGTGCCTGCTGATACCCTTGGGTCCGGGCCTCTTGAGCTTGATGACGAGCTCGCGCAAGAACTTCGCGTGCCATTCGTCTTTGTGTGTCTCGAGCAGCTTGTCAGTCTTCTTGTACGCGAACAGATCCAGGATCAGCGCGCGCAGCGGCGCCGATGCTCGGATTTGCTCATAGAGGATGCGCGTGTCGCTAGGGGTAGGGACTGAGTTCGTCGCTTCGCTGAGCCGCGCGATGCTGCTCAGAATATGGTTGTTCAGGGGCGCCGTGAGCATGCGGTCGCTGAGCCCGTACAGGTCGATCAGGAGGAAGTACTTCGGGCTCCCTGCGTGGTTGCGGAGGTCGCCGTCCGATGCTGCGTCTGCTTGGACAAGCTGCGTCCAAGGAGTGGGTGCGTGCAGCATGTGGTGGTGCTGAGGTGGGAGGTGCGGGGCTTGGTACGCTGGGCCGGGCACTGTGAGGGAACCGGTGTACAACCACTGAAGAAACCACTCGAAAATGTCTGGCCTCTCTTCTGGCAGGCGGACAGTCTGGTCGAGACCTTCTGCAAAAGTGGAGTTGAGAGCAGCGGCGAAGAAGGGACTGGCAGCTGTCAGGAGCTCCTTATGGACAAGGTAGGTGACGGCAGGGCGGGCAGTGTTCTTTTCATCGCCAACAATTACCGTAGCCATTGCGCTGAATGTACGGAAGGCTGTACGGAGTGCCACTTTCGCAGGCGTGCGACCTGGACGCAAGCGCGCGACGGGTGGCGGCCCTGCAGCGGCAGCAGTGCTCTGATGGGAGGATTCCGATGTCGATGAGAGTGCTGGCGATGGCTGCTCCGTTGCTGGGACGCCATGATTGGACATCGCCATAGCTGGCGTCACGGCGGGTGACCAGACACCGGCGAAAGAACGTACAGGCTGGTCTTGTGGTGTTGTCGGATTCGGTGGGAGGTTGCGGAACCAAACAGGCTCTTCTGGCGGATCCAGCTTGACTTTCGCGGTAGGGCTATACTGTTGAGGCGGTGGTCTTGTGAATCGTTTGATCGTGAGATCTCAATGTTGCACGTAATAGAGCGAGCGGATGCGACGAGCGGCGTGGCGAGAAATGAGGTAAAGACAAGGTGTAGGCGCTTAACAAAGAGATTACCTTGGGGAGCGAGCTTACGAAGAGGCAAGCAGACGGTCGACTCGCTGGGTATAGTCATTACTTTCCTACTATGTCGCCGCGGGCAGAAAGCGTATGTCTTTGTCGCAAGCAGCCAAACATACTTGCAACGCCGGAAGCGGCATGTTTGCGCGCAAACTGTGTTAGCAAGCAAAGCTGGAGTCTTTGGCAGGGTGAAAACACTCAACATCTCCACCCAAACACTACCGTAGCTAGCTTGCGACGTTCATCGTGCGCTCAGTAGATAGCTACGATCAGGATGTCGTTGCATATGCGGTTGTGCGATGTGGAGAGACGGCAGATCAAGGCAGCTACCTACGGAACCGTGAGAACGTGGCGTTCAAGGAATGTAAGGGACGGCGCAAATATCTGGAATGCAGAACCTGCATTCCAATGCACCTCGCTCAAAGCAGCAAGTCTTTGTATCGGTGAACTTCAGGGTGCGGAGCGGTCTCTGATGCATTTGAGCCTTACTACCGCATCGAGACCGCAACAAGCACGTTGGCATTGACAGCAATTAGGGTCACCATGGAAGACGCCTTGAAGCGGTTCTGCGACCGTTAGCCTCAACGAGAAGCGGAGTACAGGAAATGAAAGACTCGAAGAACGAAGGGGGTTGTTAAAGAGGTAAAGAGAAAAGCCAATGAGAGAAGAAAACACAAGACTTATCGCCATTCGCTCGATTCCATCAATCCTCGCAGTGTCAATGTCAAGGGCGAGCAGATACTGCATGTTCCAAATGATTACTCAGAGTCATAGTCTCCATCGGTGGGGTCCACTGTGGAATAGTCAGTATGAATTCGTATAGATCCGGATTTCTAAACCAGAAGGTGAAAGTAACAGAAAGGAAAAGGATAGAGTGGAAAGGGGAGATAACAAGAAGTAAAGAAAAGCAGTGACGTAAGCTATACTTGCGTGCTACTTCAGGTTACCTGCCGATTTGGCCTGTGACCTGTGGCTTCTTTTCAACTTGCATTGCTGAGGGGAAGCCACTTGACTACACGATGATGCAGGGAATGGAGGTAAATTCGTGATGGAAAGGTATGTGTGTGTATCGTACAGTCGCCCCCAAAGTGAAAGCTCTGCACTCTTAACGAGGCATGGCAGTGTTAGAGTTCTTACTCGACTCACCCAATCTGGAGTAAAGCATGTAGAGTGCCATCTGGTTGCACTCCTGCGTTCCAGTAATGGTGACCAGGCGCTCGTTGTTGTTGTCCTGCGGTTCGTTAATCTTGATGACGCTGCCACTCAGCTGGCGTATTTCGTTGATTTTGGCACCACCCTTGCCGATGATGGCTCCCACCATGTCGTTCGGGATGAAGATCTGCTGCGTGATGGGTTGGCCTGGGAATGCAGCACCTCCCTGCACAGGCTGCTGTGGAGCGGCATGGTTTGGCTGAGCTGGACCTGCGTGGCCGTACGGCTGGGGTTGTTGCGGGCCAGCACCAACGTAAGGCGTACGAGGAGAGCCAGCACCGTAGCCCATCGCGGCCTGAGGGTGCTGAGCCGGGGGCTGGCCCTGCTGGTAGGGCATGGCGTACTGAGGAGCAGGAGTGCGCGCGGACGGGTGCGACGGTCTGCCGCGGTACTGGTCTGGGTGGCCCATTTGGCCGCCAGCATGCTGCGGGACGTACGGAACAACCTGCATGCCACCGGGGACAACGCCCTGGGGACCTCCGTGACGGACAGCATAGGCTGAAGCAGCGGGTCCTCCGAAACGCTCGGTCAGCTGCTCGACGAGAGTGCTGCCAACATAGTAGGTGGCAATGTGCACAGCGTCGGCAACACCCAGGACCACAAGAGAACGCTCTGTGGACAAGGGCAAGCATGACTCCGAGGCGTTGAGACGTGCGCCGGAAGCCTCCTGGATTTCGCGAATCCTCACGCCCTGCTTGCCGATGATTGAACCGATGAGGATGTGGGGGATGAGGAGACGGAGTGGGTAAGTCTTGGACTGCGGTGTTGAGGGCTGATCGAGGGGTTCCTGGTTAAGTGTGCGGATGATGAGGCCGAATGCCTGGAAAGAGTTAGTGATGTTCAATAATACTGGTAGACTTAAAGTTTCACATACCTTCGCAACAGCGTCAACGAGGCCGCTGACTGTAAGGATGCGCTCAATGGCGCCTCTGGTGTACTCGCTGACAGTGCACTTGGCACCAGCCATGCGACGGATCTGACTGACGTTCTCACCACCCTTGCCGATGACTGTGGCCGCCTCGGCGCTAGAGATGATCGCGCGCACGTGAAGCCAGCCAGTCTCGTCGCGCTGATCGTAGTGCGGGGCCTGCGAAGAAGCGCGAGTGTCTTCACTGGCGCCGGTCGACTGGACTGGCTTGGTCTCGAGAATCTGGTTGGTCGCAGCAGTGCCGTTGGTTGCGATGGGCGCGTCCGGAACGACAGTGTCGCCCTGCTTGTCGGTGGCTTCTGCGGAAGCGGCATCCTTGACGTCGTTCGAGGCTTCGAGTTCTGGCTTCTCATCTTTCTCGTCCTCGTCATTAGCCTCGTCTTCATGTTTCACATGCACGGCTGCGTCCGCGTCTGCGGCACCATCGTCTTTGATGATTTTGTCGAGGGCCGGGCGCTTGGCGTCCGGGCCGTCAGTCGGACCAGAGGGCGAGGAAGGTTCCTCGAGGGGGCGCTTCTGGGACGGGACCGAAGTCTCGTGAGGAGTCTGTGGCTCGGCCATTGTTTCGATTGTGTTGTTGAGGAGAAAAGCGAAAGTGGAGTATTTGCGCTATGGCTGACTCTTTTTCAAAGAGTTGGCTGTATTGATTGCCTATCTGTCTTGACTTGCGGGTGAAGGGGTCGTGCTTGCCAATGAAAACTTGGTGTAACGTCAAAGACAGGCAGGATAGGAGGAGGTCGGGTTGATGGTGAGGAAGGGTTTGTGGGAGGTGCAGTGCGCGAGGAGTGCAGGACGGCGGTGGTCGTGATGGATGGTGGTGGTTGTGTGGTAGTGGTGGTGTAAGGAAGAGTAGAGCTGGAGGTATGGCTGTGGTGGGTGCAGAGGTAGGTGCTTGCGCGCGCGTGTGAGGCCGGTGTAGCTTCAAGGCAGGATATCTCGCTGAACCAAGTGAAATCCAAGTGTCCCAGCTCTTTGCGTACTTAGCCTGCGCGTGCTCGCGGCGAAGGAGTGAATGCCAGCAGGATAGTGCTGTCGAGCGCGGGAGAGAGACAATGTGAGGTTGATGAAAGGTCGTGCAATGCTCGAGGGTGCTCGTGGTAGGTCGTAGAGTCGGTGCAAAGGAGCTGTCGTCAGTTTGGAGAGGGCAGGCAAGCAAGCAAGAGCGCGGCGATCACGCTAGGCGACGGGCCGCGCGGGCCGATTACTTGGCTAGCCGAATCAGGACACACACAGATACTGTGATAGGCAAGCAAACACGTCCCAAACTCGGTCAACAGCTCCCTGGATCTGATGATGCATGCCAAAGTCATTACTCGTTGTGACCACTCCTTCCAACGCAATCCTGATCAGTCAATACCTCTCCATAAGCCACACCCGCCTTTGATCCTGCGACATCGCATTCAGCATATCCTGCTCGGCTCTCTTCATGGCTACATAGTGATCAAGGACGTGTGGCCCGATTGCGTTACGCAGCACTGCATCTCCATCGAGAGCGTCCAGGCTTTGTTCAATCGTCGTCGGCAGCCTGCGAACCAGACCTAGATCTGCCAGTTCAGCATCGCTGAGTTGCGATGGGTTATCTAACGCGAAGTCAAGTCAGCGAAACGCTTCATCCGTTGCGCTGGACCGTCGGTTACAAATACGTACCCTGACAGTCTCCCAACTCCATCTGCGTTCTTTCCCGAATACCTTGTAAACCCGCTCGCATGATGACATACAAGCAGAGGTACATGTTGCCAATGCCGTCCAAGCACCTCACCTCCCATCTCGCGGATAAGCCCTCGAGCGTTGCGGTCCGCCGCAGAGGCATCTTGCGGTTCTGCGTTCCCCATCCGACCCAAGATCCGGGCGTCCATCGGCTGTCAGCGAACCTGGAATAGCTCGCTGCTTCCGGCATGGTAAAGGCACACAATCCGGGCAAATGTGAAAGCACAAAGGCCATGAAGTGCATCTGCCTCTCCTCGCGTGGAACCGCATCTCCAGCACCATTCAAGGATATGTTAGCATGGCAGGCAGTCCCAATGCCTGCGAAAGGCTGAGGGTGGCAAGTCGCACGCAGACCATGTGTAGCGGCAATTTGCTGGATGCATTGACGCGCTTGTACAAGAGTATCGACTGCTTGCACCGGGGGCAGAGGTGCCAGAACGAATTCGTACTGACCTGCACCTGATTCGGCATGCATCTGCTCCACAACGATACCAATCTCCTGCAGAGCTTGGACTGTCTTCATCATCAGAGGATAAGACTCCACGTATTGATTGTCAGTAAACGAGCTCCACGCGTGGTCCTGATGCAGGGGCTCGTAAGCATCCTCAGAGCCATTATCGTTGCGCCGACAGAACGTGATTTCGATCTCAAATCCCACAAGACAATCTAGCGAGAAGTCGCCATGCAGTCTGGCAGCAGTCTCTGCAAGCAGGCTTCTCGGGCAAAGATTGACAGCAGTACCGTCCGCTTCTTCGAAGCTTGCCATCACCGTAGCGGTCGAACCCGGTAAGTTCCCCTGGAACATTCGCTTGAGACTGCTGACGTCCGGACGAACGAATATCTGCCCAACGGCACTACAGGCAGGTGTCGAGATATCGTTCTGCAGCCTGCCCAAGTTCGCCCGGGATATACCCAGACGGTATGAGTTGATGTGAGGAAGCTGGCGGTGCGGAACGCATCGGGTCCGTAAGATACCCATCCAGTCAAGCCATTGTATGAAGCAGAACTCGAAGTCTTCGGGCTCGCGGGTTGCAGCGCGGATTTGTGCTAGCGATGTTGGTGTGTCGCGAAGCGCATGTCCAGGGGCTTCTGCTGCAATGGTGAAGAGATTGTTGGGTTGAAGTCCGTGTGGGTAGAGCCGGTTATGGGCTTTGTTGTCGATAATCGGGCACCTTTTCATGACATTTCGCAAGTCGTCGATTGAGGCAGCCATCCCGTTGATGTGCAAGTCGACGTGTTTCCATGCTTGGTCATAGGAACAGCCTGCTTTTGACGGATGTTTCTATCAGCGGTGAGCGGTGCGCCATGCGGCATTGTGGAGGCATAATGCATGAGGATATATGAGTCCGTCCTCGAACGAACGATTGGGTGTCATGATATTATGGCAGGCACTTGGCCTCGCAATCGGAACTGTTCTGCTTTGGAGATCGCGCACAGAACAAATACCACATAATCAATCGCCAATCGCCGTTCGTGTCACACTGCTGGAAAGTCTGGAGGTCAATGTTCAATGAATATCCTCTGCATGATGACATCGACACACACACACACACACACACACACACACACACACACACACACACACACACACACACACATACACACACACACACATTTGATATGTCGGCAGCAGGGTTAGGGTTTTTACTCGCCACGTTCTTGGTAGCATCGCCATCCAGAGAGGTCTGCCTTCAACATGGACTTACTAGCAAAATACAACCCAGTGGATAAGACTTGGTAATTCGTTTAAGGTTCCGAATTACAAACAAAAAAGTACAACAACACTAAACCCAGCCTCAATCGTGATTCGCAGTACATTGAGTTAAACAAGCAGACTGACTGATCGCAGTCCTAATCGAGCAAAGCAGAATCGAACTCCTCAAGACCAGCAGGAACATTCCCGTGCGCATCGTAGAACAAGCGTCTGTCCGGATCGACAAGGACATTGTAGGCTTTGGTGATCTTCTCCCACAGAGCCGGTGCCGTAGGATCATTGGGGAAGTATTGAGGGCTGTATCTGAGGGCAAGTCTCTTATAAGACCTGCGAGTATACGTGTCAGCACACATAGCGCAGTGGTTGGTTGAGAGCTTCGCTTACCCGTTAACTACAGGCTGGATTTCTGCAGCAGTGGTGTCTGGGTCGACACTCATAATCCGGTAGAGCAACGGCCACGCACTCTTGTCGATCGCCGGCTCCTCAAAGTCTTCGGATGTTGCATCTTCTTCGCTGTTTTCGAAGCTGTCACGCGAGGTGTCGTTGTAAGGTTTGGGCTCTTTCGTGTTGCATTCAAGCCCATCAACCGCACGATTCGAAGAACCTCCAATCGCAAGCTCCTCTTCGAGCTCGTGGCCTACAGTCTTAGAGCCTTCAACGACCTCGGCTTCCAAATATGTTCTCTCTCTAGAACCCCTCGCGGTAAACTCCAGGTCCCTGAGCTCCGCGAGCCTCATAGCCTGCAGATCACAGACGGCCAACCTAGCGTTGAGCACCTGTAGCATCTCTCGATCGATAGCTTCAGGGTTCCCAGCAGAAGCACTCTCGATGCTCTCGACGCGGAGGACTAGCTCTTTGGTCATGTCTTTGTTCGATCGCTCCAACAGGTCGACTTTCTTAGAGGGTTGGGGTTTTCCTCTGGCGATGTCTTGTCGCAGTTGAGTGATGCGGGAAGCTAGCTCGTTGGAAGCTGCAAGGTCTCGCGCAATGAGAGATTGCACATCGGCAATGTCCTTCTCGCGCTCGGTCGGCGATGTTGGAGGCATGATGGAGGTTGTACGATTTGATCAGAGAGGTTGGTACGGATACGCAAGAATCCTAGAGACTTAAGTAGCTTCAGGTTTGGGCCAGGATGGTGAATGAGCATGCGTAACCTTGCTGTTCCCGGTGAAGGTTTGAAGAACATAACAACAACATCCGCCACGGTAAATTGAGCAAGTATGAACGCCAACTGGTCAATTGTTCACCCAAGCCACTCCATTGAAACGCCCTACGTCGGTTACATATACAACATCGACAACCCGTTACTTCTCCAAAGTCAACCCTCTGAGCCGCTGTTGCAGATCCTTGATCTCTTCCACATTACCAGTCTCGTCGAATTCCTGGCGTGCCTCCTCTGAATCAAAGACTTGGCAGACTGCTTGAAAGTCCGCGAATCTCGAAGCAGCGTTCGGGTCACTCGGATTACGGTCCGGGTGCAGGAGGAGGGTGGATTTCTTGGCTGCCCTGGATACTATGTTAGCAGCATGTCCTTTTGTCTCAGCTGGAGCGTTCCAGTTACTTCTTGACGCCGCTCAATGGGGTTCCGGGGTCAATATTCATGATAGCGTATAGCTCCTTTGGATCGAAAGCAGCCGAGTCGTCATCGGACAGAGTCTCGGAGCATTCACCGGACTCAGACAAGTCACCCTCCACGATAGATGAGGCTTGGGTTGCTGTCGGAGGGGCGGTGGATGATACTGCAGTGTCCGGGGGGTCCACACTGGCCGAATCGAGCGCCTGACCACTGACCTGAGCAAGTTTTTTCTCGGTCGGCGGCGTTAGAACCGAGCCAGACTCTTTCTGTGTGGTGTCAATGTTCGAGGACTTTGCCTCCGCGGCGTTTGATTTCTTCATGGCGTTGATTCTGTCGTTGAGCTCAGCGTGGACCAAGTTTCTCTTTTCCATTATGTGGTCGCCGAGGGTAATCAACTTGTTGAGTTCTTGCATGATTTCGCCCTCCTCGATGGTAGGCGCGGCAATCTCCTCGAGCATCATAAGTTGGCGGTTACAGTCCTTGATCATAGATTTGTCCCAGCTAGATATCGAATTCTTGTCGGCATCACTGAGTGTCCCGGGGTCCGATTGCTGGATCTCGGCGAGTCTTTGACTTTGGATATGGAAGAATTCTTGATCGCGCTGGACCAGCTCCCGGAGAGATTCGATATTAGGGTGAGTTGCCATTGTAGAGAGATTGTTCGTGGTGGTTGAGAGATGACGTTGGAAGGTTGTCGGAGGATTCGTGAAGTGGTAGGAACAATTTGAAGAACAGAAAGAAGTGTATAGCTTGATTGCTGATCGAAGCAGTCAGGTACTGGAGAACTTAGAGGCATCAGCAGTGAATGCGATCACAGGTACGTATGTTTTTCTGGCCGATTGAGGAAGCATCAGTCTTCAATGATGTAGCTTTAGAGCCCTTCGCAAGTTGGATTGAGTTGCATCGAGCGGTGTATACTGGTCAGAAGTTAAGTTAACCTATAAGATTGGCTGGGATCATGAGCACTCCGTCACACCAAATCCGACACAGCTCCCTAGTTGCTGTCGCCCAAGACTTTTCGCATCGGATTCGTCCTATCCAGGCATTTTCCCGTTTTCTGATCCAGAGGCACGCTCGCCACTTTCCCCCAAACTCAAATTCCGGATGATGGTTTCAGTACTTTCGCCCTTGCCGAGATGGATGCCGGATGGATCAGGTGCTTTCTTGTTCACATGGGAACGGGAATTGAGCTCATGATCGCCACGCGTGAGGTAAGCATTACCAGTCGCCTGAGATCCCTTTGAAGTGCCGAAGAGACGAGGGAAAAATCGAACGATGCCAGCCTTCAGTGCCGGGCCGCAGGAGACCATGATAGCGACATTGTTCTCCACCCCGGAGAGAGTATGCCACAGACTCCAGCTTGGGTCGGGAAAGCGACCGTACCAGAAATCGACGAAGAAATTGATTCGAATGATGCCTACTATCGCGACGACCCATCCGAGCGAGAGGACGAATATCACGGCAAGTTTTCGGCGAAGTGGCATCCTTAGTTTCCACATCATTGCTATTGGTACTAGCAGAATTGCGACGTCGGTCAGGACTGCAATGGCTGCTGTGCTCAACGAGAATGACGCTTGGTCGATGCAGCTGTAATTGTCGTTTACAATCTGGCCGTCGACCACCTCGTCGGTCTTGTGGTGGTTCCAGTACATATGCACAGGCGAGCATTGGAACACCACGGCCAGAAATACTGACACCATGTGCGCCAGGTTGAAGACTAGAAGCCCCCAAAGTGTCCACTTGATAATCTTGCGTCTGTCCTCCAGGCGCATCAAAAATACGATGATAGACCACTTGACGAGGCCGAGTACAGGATTATAAAGCAGGCCTTGCGTGAAGAACATCTTGTCTGCGAAGATCTTTTCTCCTACACTGAGCGTCGGGACGTCTTTCATGCGATAGCCATACCAGGTGACTTTCATCCAAACGGTAGCCACAGCAGCCTGCGCAACAGAGATCGTCCAAGCAATTATTGCGAGTGTATCGTCTACTGAAAGTCAGCAATGCGCTCTACGTTCTCGACAAAAGCATTCAAAACTTGCCCAGGTGGAATTGGCCGAGTCTGACCCGCAACGCGATCCTCAGAAAGATAACAACCGTGGCTAGACCCAGGATGACGAAAGTGATGGCGAGAGCAGCGGGTTGTCTTGTTTCACGGGCCATGTTGCCCGTTGGATGGAGACAACTGGAGAGTGACGAGGAAGCATCGTAGCACACATTAGACATGCGAGGTCCCGGGGCAGCTTCATGTATGAGGAATTGCCTCCAACAAAGGATCAGTGACTTAGGGCCATGCTTGCAATCGTCAAGTCTGCTTTACGAGTTTCGTCTCGCGTTGAACGACTGGGCTCGCATTGGCTCTCTGCTGCCCGGGAACCTCCAAATGCACAGTCCACTTCGCACGGCGAGGGAACCCATTATCATTGGAGGTCGGCCCTAGGCCCGGATGAATAGGTCCTCAGATGTAGATTGCTGCTGGATTTAGTGAGTCCTGGTGGCGAAGCGACGTGCGCAAGTTCATGTGACAAGAGGGCAGCATTGGTCCAAGGCTGGGTGGCGAAAGGCAGGATTGTCATCCTGGATTGGTCGGTTCAAAACTCCGTTGCCTCCACAGTGCACATACATTGTCAGCCTCCGACATGCCTACTCAGGTAACGCGTTGTTGTGAGACGAGATTTGGCTGTTTCAATCCCAGCTCGGCCATGCATACGCGACGATAACTCCTGGTCGCCAAGAAGAAGAATCCCGGTAAACTCCGCACTGCCCTCTCGTCTACGCACCAAGCGAGTTCAACGCCCGACTTAAACACCTCCGTCCTTCACACCTGCATAACTTATCACTTCCATTGGTGATGTTCGAAATGCCGGGCTCAGGGACCCACGCACGGCAAATGGCCACGAGGGCGAGGCAGTGCCGTATGCAAGACTAGGTACCGTACTATGGACAGCATCAAAACTACCGCGAAGGTTTGGAAATTGATTTTCTTTCCCATCCATCTGTTCTCATCACGATTCGTTACAAGCATGGTGCTGCATACATCCGTTGCTTCTTTGCTCTTCGTCTGCTCCGCTCGCATCGCAGCGGCAGCGCACTTCCCATACGAGGCAGAGCACTTGACACCCGAAAACATCAACCAGACACTCAACGAGCGATTGCCCAAGCAGTCGAGAATCCGTGGCTCCGATGTCGTCGATTATGTCTCGACCTTCCTCTTCTCCTCGGTTGATGTGACAAGCGATCACCAGTCGGATGTCACCTATGATCTACAAGGGCCTGACAACTGCAAGGTCTTTCCCGGCGACGTCAACTGGCCTTCCAGATGGCTGTGGACGGGGCTTAATTCGGTCACGCTGGGCGGCCTAAACCAGCCGTCTCCTATGTCGCAGATTTGCTATGCCAACGGCACTGGCGAAGTTGATGAGTCTGGATGCTCGAGTCTCGCGGAAAGCTGGAATACCGCACGGTTCATGTATGTCGTGCGGAGCTGATTGCCACATACGAGCATTCACTAACAGCCGAACAGAAGCGACGATCCCATCGAAGTCATGAGCCCGCACGAGGTTGGTCTGACTTGCCAGCCTTCCTCCCTTCTTGACACCGAGGGCTGCACTCAAGGCGGATATCCATTCTACACCGTCAATGCCTCCAATGTTGCCCAAATCCAGCTTGCTGTGAACTTCGCGAGAAACACCGGCATCAGGTTCGTGATCAAAAACACCGGTCACGACTTCCTGGGCAAGTCTTCTGGCGCAGGTTCCCTCAGCGTGTGGATGCATGGGTTCAAAGACATGGAATACATTCCTTCCTATCAAGGTTCAAGCTGGACTGGAGCAGCCATCAAAGTGGGTGCGGGTGTCCAGGGATTCGAGCTCACCGATTTTGCCTACCAGAACGACGTGAGTACTCTCAGCGGTCTCTGCGTCACCGTTGGCGTTGCTGGAGGTTGGGTGCAAGGTGGGGGCCACTCGCCACTCAGTCCTCTTTTTGGAATGGGAGCGGACCAAGTTCTTTCCATGGAAGTAGTCACCTCTGATGGGCGCTTTGTTACTGCAAGTGAGGAGGAAAATGCCGCGCTTTATTGGGCCCTCAGTGGTGGTGGCGCTGGCACATACGGTGTGGTCACTTCGGTGACAGTGAAGGCGCACCCCAAACTCCCTTCAGCCACCGCCAGTTGGACCTTCTCGTACCCCGAGGATGTCTCCCAGGAAACCTTCAAGCAGGCCACGCGCGCCTGGCTGAGCTACTTCCCACGCTTTGCCGACAAGGGTCTCTACTCATACCTCAACGTCGTTCCTGCCGCCGATGGTGGTAGATCTTTCATGATGAGCCCCCTTGTGGCGCCGAACCAGTCTATCGAGGATGCGAAGGCGATCATCCAACCTTGGCTGGACGATGTCGAGGAGCTGGGCATCGAATTGGAGCCAGAGTGGAACTACTACGAGTCCTTCAAGGGCGTTTCTGACAACGCTCTCACAAATGGAAGCGCCAACAACTACGGCTCCATCACTGGCAACCGTCTGTTCCCCCGCGAGAACTTCGAGGGCGAGCTCTTCGAATCGACCTTCGAGGCAATGTGGGACAACATCCTGGACGGGTATGTCATGCTGCCCTACAACATTGTTCCGGCCCATGATAGCAGTAACCCTCCGGACAACTCTGTCAACCCTGCCTGGCGTGAGGCCATTGCCTATGTAATCATGGGAGCCACCGTGGACTACTCTCAGACTTCCGACGAAATTATGGATGCCCGATACAATTTCACCCAAGGACCCATGCAAAGCTTCCGCGATCTTTCGCCTGGCTCCGGCTCCTACGGCAACGAAGGTGACCGCCTCGAGCCCAACTTCCAGTGGTCTTACTACGGCAGTCATTATCCTCGCCTGTTGGAGCTCAAGCAGCGCTACGACCCTTTCAATCTCTTCTATGCCGTGACTGCCGTGGGGTCCGAATTCTTCGAGGTTCGCAGCGTCGACGACGTTGCTAACGAGAACGGACGTCTTTGTCGGAAATCCGATCCTGTGCTCTACACGGCTGAAGGTTCGGAATAGCAGCCTCGATCGTCCTCGTGAAGGGCCGGCTTTCCGTCGTAGATTGCAGATAGATCATTTCAGCCAAAAACTATGTTCAGCCTCTCCACGGTGCAGTAATTGCGGGTTCGAGAACATGAACTCACAGGTCTATAGCGTACAATCCGTGTGTGCAGTCATGCCAATCACTGAGAGACTAGTTCTTATTCCAACATCTGCAAGGGATCGGAGTTGTAAATCATTCTCTCGTTAGCACGCCGTTATTTCGGTAAGTGAAGATCCGTCTGTTCAGGTAGGATACCAAAAATCGAAAAAGCATTTTCATACGGGCACACCGTGAATCTGGTAGGTCAAGCAAGCTGTCGTAATCTGCCGTAATCTGCCGTAAATCGTTCGAACAACCGACCAACTACTTTTCCCATACTTTCCTGCCCTCTGCAAGCCAGCTGGCACACTCCTCCCCAAGTTCCGCTATCGCCTTCTCCTCATACATCTTCACGTCCTCGGCACTAAGCAAATCTCTCCACCTCCCGTTCGTCCCCTTGTTTATGAAAGTGTCAGGACCATCTGCCCAGACCAAAGGCGCCTGCGGAGGGCTCATCTTCGCCGCGTGTTGCTTCATGTAAGCAAAAGTACAATGCTCCAAGATGGCCGCACGCTTCTCTTCGGGAAACGGCACGTCCAAGAACTCCGCGATTCGGCGGATCTCGCCGTCCAGGTCTGCTTTCAGATCGTTGAAATGCACCAGGAGCATGTTCGGCAGGTGCCGCGCGCCGTACCAGCCGCGGATCGTCTTCCAAAACGGTTGCGCGACGGACTCCCTCTCGTCGTTCTCGAGGAAGTCGAGGAGATACTGTCTAGGGTCCGCGGGAGGTCGCTCCAGAGGCGGTCCGACGCGGCCAGGCGTGTCGTTCATCAGATCGTAGAAGGTCTGAGTGGCGTTGTACATGTGGTTGTGTAGGGACCAGAAGGCGTCTCTGCCATCGCGCGCCACGAAAACGTACTTGGCCTTTGGGCTGACTACGACGGTCTCGATCGGAGCGTGGGTTTTGATGAAGCGGCGGTGCGTCTGGGCATCGAGCGCGGCGAAAACGGCTTCGGCGGGTATCGCACGCAGGTCTAGCCAGGGAGACTCTTCGTGGATCTGCGTGTCCTCGGAACCGGCGAAAATGAGCTGCGAGATGATCTGCTGCGTCCAGGTCGTGCCGGACTTGCCGTAACTCGCAATGACAATGTCGTCGGGGCGGAAAGAGAAGTTGTTCCATCTAGTCGTGTCCGTGTGGTGGTTCTGCAACTCGCCCGTCTTGACCGGCCATTGTGGATTGTCGCTCGTTTGGGCTCGGGCTGCCATGTCTTTGGGATTGGCGGTAGCTTCTGCTGCAAGTTGGAGAGAGCGGCTGAGCAGTGGTCTGCAATACTTCCAGCTCACGAGCGCGGCGAACGTATATTATAGACCGAGTCTCGTATTCGAAGGAATCCAGCTGGACGCCGCCGACCATCTCTTTGGCTTAAACCAACGAAAGAGGCATCCTTCGCGACGGATGTCAGCATTGCCAAGTACGACAGGCCAATAGGAGCTGATACGTTCCAATAGAACGGGGCATCCTTCAGCTTCAGCTCCAGCTGAGTCTCGAGATGTGAAGTCATCCAAAAAAGGCTAATAGTCGAGCGGCTGATCTAAATAAACTCGAATCTCGACTTGGGCCTTCACTGAGCGAAGCTTTCAAGATTTGTTCGGAAGCACACACAGGTAGAGGTCATGCCGCTGAATGTGAGCTGCAGAGCACTTCTTCGATTTCAGGACATATGATCTACATGTATCTCCACTGGAGAAGTAGTCATTTCTTCAGAACGGGCTGAGATAATCCTCCTCGCATGTACCTCAGTATTACTGGCCGAGAAGCCTCTGATAAGAACACCGTTTCATTATTACCGTACCTACAACCGCGAAAAGCAGCAAAGCAGCAAAGTAGTTAACAGAGACTCGAAAATATGGTATAGCGCTCGCTAGCAATTGTAGTAGAATTCTCCCCAAAGAAAAGCCAAAGGAAAAAATAAAGAAAAAAGAATCGCCACCAAGGATCGCAGAAGCCGGACTTCCTCGACATAGCAACGATAGCGCTAGCCAAATGAAGGGCAATGTATTCCATTGCACGGCGATTCCAAGAGGAGCCATAAAAGCAGAAACGCCACGCTGTTTCCCTGTCCGAGGAGGTACAAAGGAAATGTCTTGTGATGCATACATATCAGGAGGTTGAGCGTAAGAGGGGATAAGGCAAGATGTGGCTTAGCCAAATCTGTGTCTGAGCTCCGCAAAATCGTCCCTCTCAGCTCTCATTGGCGAGGCAGAGAGTTTCAGGTTTGCAACAGGCGGGAGAGATGGCAATTGTTTGTCTCTGCTCTCGACACTTAGACGGCCCCGAGAACTTTCATCCGAAGGACGACCTCTGTACTTCTCGTCTTTTGGGGGCGTCGGAGGCGGTCCGCCACCCCAGCTCGGCCTACCTTCGCGCTCTTCGAAGGCACCGTCGGGTTTTGGTGGTGTGGGAGGTGGAACCTCGCCAACGTTCTCGGATGGCATGTTTGCGTTTCCAATGATGGGTTGTAGTTGGGATTTGCGCTGGCGACGAATATCATCGCGGTTGGGCGCAGGTGTCGACTCTGATGGTGTTCTGCTGACCTGGCTGGAGTGTTCAGCGGCCTCTCCTATGACAGGCAAGACGGCTCCTTCTCCAGAGTCTTGTCGGCCGATGGCGCCAAGGGAGCGATCAGGAACATCGGTCTCGTCGGCACCATGACGCATGGTCCTCTCGGCAGAGCGCTCTGCTTTCTCAATCACGCGATTTGTGCCTGGCGGGTTAGTCTGGTCTTCGTGGAGGTTGCAACCGCCGAGGAAAGGATCATCAATTGGCGGCTGGATACCGGGTGGGAGAACGAGTCCAGTAGCGGCCTCCAGGGTTTTAGACAGACGATCATGCTGTGCACGTTCACGGGACATGGTCATGCCGGAAATAAACTTGATAAAGCGGTCGCCGTATCTCTCAGGCGGAATCGGAGAGATTTGAGACTCGTTGCCTCCCATGCCTTTCCAGAAGTGCTCGGCTTTCTTGACAAAGTTGTACTATGCAGTGTCAGTAAATCAGACGTAAGTAAGGGAGCGGTATGGCTTACCCTAGTCAAGCAGTCAATGATACCCAGATAGTATATCTCTTCGCCTGGAAGGTCGTTTTCGTGCGTGGCCTGGAAGCCACCGTCATCCGCGTAGAAGTAGAAGTCTTTGCGGTGAGCACCTTCTGGCATCTTGTCAAGCATCTGGTCCATTGGCACCGGCTTCTCTTTCTTGACCGCCTCCCGCAAGTCCTTGGCCCGCTTTGCAGTCTCCAACTTGCTTGGGGTCCGAGCCAAGGCGCCCATCGAGGGTGGATTTTGGTCTTCTGTGTTATCGCCGCCTGGTTGGAACACCTTTAGTGTTTTGTCGCGCAGTTGTTCTTCGTTGCCACGCCCGAGATCGTGAATGCCAACGAGCATTGAATAGTCCATGATTTTGAGTTTCTGTAGCAGGGCAACATCACGCTGCATCTGCGCAACGAAAGCTTCCTTCTTTGTAGGTCCGAACTCGAGGTGCAGGTTTCGACGCAGCCAGTTAAGGTCCTTCAATGTTGCGCGTGGGTTCTTCTCCAGATCTTCTTCCTTGAAGTCTCTGCCAATCGTGCTTCCCTTCAGATCGAACGTTCTGTGGATGTCCCGATGAGGAGGGAAGAGGTTGTTCATGACAACAAAGTGAATCTTTCTGCCGTAGGGGATCTTGACGCGGTGTAGGCCGTAGAATTGCGAAAGCAGTGTGTTGGGGTTCTCGCAAACGTGGTTGTAGTACTGCTTCAAGATCTTGCGCAAGAACTTGTGCTCGCCGTGGTGGATCGTCTTGATAATGTATTTGTAATCTCGTGAGAAGTAAAAGAAAGATCCACTCTTGCCAGGAGACCCCAGTTCGGAGAGAATGTACTTAGAGGTCAATGACATGAGATACTCGGCTGGGTCCAGTCTAAACTTCGCTCTCAAGTCGCGGAATACCCAAGGGGCATAATCCTTGAACTTGAAGTCGTACTTTGCGCTTGGCGTAAGCTCGTTCCCGGTTATGTCAAAACTGAACTTATGCTTTGCTTCAAAATCCGCGTCGGTGAGCTTACGATCATTTTTGGCGTTGGTCCTGCTGACGGTGAAGCGGATTCCGGTAAGCATGTTATACGCGGTGACCCAGTTAACGTGGTTTTCGTCGACTTTCGTGCCCACAACGACTCGGTCGTCATCTGTGTCAACCCGTGCCTTTTTAGAGGCTCGCTTCGCCTTGATGTGTTCTGTCCATCGTGTCACGTCTTCGTCGTGAGGAATTTCGTCGGGATGCATGTCGGAATGAATTGACCGGGTCACTCGCCGGGCCATCTGCAGCGAGCCACGACGTTTGGTTGGGGTGTTGGGCGAGAAGCGACCAGTCGAAGAGATGACGCCTTCCATGGAGCCAATCGGATGTTCTTGGCTGTCGCGAGAATTGCGAGAGTTCGCAAGCTTGGGAACTTCCAGAGTATGTCTTTGTCGAAGTCCATCCGGGCGAAGCGCAACTGATGCTCCTTGGGGATTTGATGGGGGTGAAGTTGAGTGGTGAAACGCGGGCGGTGATGAAGCACGATGGACAGTAGATGCGGGAGCCCTGAGCCTACCATCCGGGCCAGTGTTACTCGAAGGCTGTGCTGGAGAGCTCTCCTTGACCGGTGTCAGCGCAGAGTTGGGTGCCAGTGGTGGGTTTGACTTTTGAGGGGCGCCGTTCACGACCACATCCGCATTAGAAGGAGCCAACGCTGACCACGCAGTCGATGTCTTGACTGGCGGCGCGTGTTTGCTATTGGGTATGGCTTGCTGAAAGTATCCTTCTTCCGCGACACCTAGCCTCGGCAAAGCATCTTTAGTGGTCTCGCTAGACTTCTTGCCGTCCTCTTTATGACTGCTCCGTCGTGACCGTGTGCTTAAAGCTGTGCTCCTGGCACTGGCAGCCCGCTCTTGAGGTGAAAGTCCGTTTGGAACGCTCAAAACAGTGCCTTCCTTTCCTCCAATGCCCTCTTTGACGTCACCGTTCGATAGTCCCATTGGCGTCTTCGGCCATCCTCCAGGTAGGGCGTCTACTGCAGGTGTCGCACTCTCCTCCACGCTGTATCTTTTGCCTCCCCCAGCGCCATTCACAGGGCCGCCGCCGCCATAAGAGACACGTCGGCCAGCGTCCGCGTCTCCTCCAGCGGCAGCGGTAGCCGTGGCCATATCGAAACTGTGCACCATGAAAATGCCGCCGGCATTGAGGTCTGTCGATTTCCTCAGAACGGCATTGTTATCCCCCTCTGGGGATTGGGGAGCCGAGTACGCCAGTGCTGAAATCGTGGGCAACCGGTCTGCGGTATCCAGTACTGCTGCGTGTGTGTCCGTTCAAGAGTCGTTGTCTTCGTTGGCGTGACGCGGAGGCGCCAGTTCGTACTGATGCAGATGTCTCACTCCCAGTGCCCAGCCACGGCCGGCAGTGTCTCTCGTGTCGGCGCGGTCTGAGGCCGGCGCAAAGTCGGATATGTGTACAGCGGGTAGCAATCGAAGTAAGCGCAGCAGCGGATATCGTCTGTAGAGAGAGGAACAGGGGCGTGATTGTCCAGCAGAAGGTAGGGCGGCGTGGCAGCGCAGTCGAGATTGTCGAGGAGTCGTTGCTTGGGACACTCCAAACAGCGCCCAGCTCGGCTGCGGCACGACCCCAGGCTAACAACCCGAATTCAAGGTTTCTGACTCCAGGGCGGTTTTCGTCATAAGCCACCTCACTGGCCACGAACCACTGAAGTATATTTGTGATGAAGCGGTGTGCTGCCTTCGAGAATAATGGCCTGGTTGAATGGTGGGAGATAGCCACAAGACATGACAACAACCTCGATGATTCACTTCACAGCTTTAGAATGTTGTCTTCACACTTAAAATCTCATAATAAACTCGGAGCAAGCAACCCTTGCCGCGTTGCACCGCCGACACGCGTTTCTACATCCAGTATCATGCTGCTGTGTAGCCTTTTTTTCTCGGAACATTCGAGACTCGGCGAATATTAGTGCAGGTGACTCAGCCAGACCCTGTAGCACGCGTCACGGTGGCTCGAACACTCAAAAACAACATTGAACATAAAGACATTTCATGTCTGCAGCGCGCACGCTATGTACGACCATACTAACACACTCACTTGAGCGTCGTCTGCTCCTGTCATCGCAATCCCGCTCTGCTCCCACATGATCTAAAGAAGAACTCCGTAGCACCCCCAAAGAATCCCAGACAAAAGGAAACCGTAAGCCGCAACATGAACAGCGCGTCGGAAAGCAAGTCGAACCCCATAATCATGTGCTTTCCCTGAGCACCCAGCTCAGAGTGGTATCACGCCCACCATTGACGCCGTAGATGCGCCTGTAAGTCATGCCATCTAGGCCTGGATCCCTGATCGGACCACGGCAGCCACGATGGCAGAAGATGAGAAAAGTGAAGCTACAAGTCCGCCAGGGCAGACTTGTTTACTTCTTGGCGGCCGCCTTCTTAGGCGCTGCCTTCTTGGTAGTGGCAGCAGCCTTCTTGGGCTTGACGGTCTTAGCGACCTTCTGGGGCTGGGAGGACTTGACGACACGGCCAGTCTTGGTCTTGGTCAACTCGACAGCCTTCTTCTCCTCAGGGACGGCAGGGGCCTGTGGGAATGTCAGCAAACAGCGATGCCAAGAGGGATTTTAACGTGACTTACGGCTTTGGGGGTGGCCTTCTTGGGAGCAGCCTTCTTGCTGGTGTTGGCCTTCGCAGCAGGAGCCTTCTTAGTTGCGGCAGCTTTGGTGGTCTTGGTGGTCTTGGTCGCCTTGGTGCCCTTTGTGGCGGCAGCAGTCTTCTTCGCTGCAGGGGCCTTCTTTGCGGCGGCAGCCTTGGTGGTCTTCTTCGCAGCAGCGGGAGACTCTTCCTTCTTGGCAGAGGTCTTCTTCGCAGCAGCAGGCTTTGCGGCGGTCTTAGCACCAGCTTCGGGCTTCGCAAGCTTCACTGGGCCAGAGGCACCTGTGGAGAGGGACTAGGTTAGCGATGGCAATGTGTTGGACGACGTGATCAAACTACAACGCGATGAGGGGTACGTGTTCAAGCTTGCGATCTCATGGGACCGGTGCCTTTGAAACACGAGCTATCACGCGATGTTTCGATCGTTGGGAAGACTTACCCTTGGGGCGGGCGAAGACACCAGACTCGGAGCCCTTGGCGAGAGCACGGTTGAAGAGAGAGGTGAAGGTGGCGTCGTTGACGTTTCCGAGCACGTTGTTTGCAAGAACGTACTTCTTGAGAGCCTGGCGACTGTTGGGAGAGCAAGTTGTCAGTAAGATGCATCGAGCAAAGTCGGGTCGCTTGGCGCGTGTATTCCAGCATACAGCGACGGCGAGGGGGGGAAATTACTTACGAGCTACCGTTGCGTTCCTTAAGCTGTAGGTGCGAAGACACGTTAGCATGAGTTTCAATTCCATTGAGGTGCTGGGTGCGATGCGCGACTATCAGGCGCAACGCCGGTCGCGCGCCGCCGAAACACGCGACGGAAGGCATCGCGAACTCGGCCAATATGGCAATGGGTTGGCGACACGTACGTTGATAACAGCTTCCTGAATCATAGCTGTGATGTGTTAGCCATCGTGTACTTCAACATGTTTGTCTCCTCGCAAGCATTGTTGCGAGGCGGCGACGCGAAAACTCACCAAGGTAGCTGGCATGCTGAGGAGCAGACGGCTTCTTGGCCTCCTTCGGGGCAGCAGCGGTGGAAGTCTTCTTGGGAGGCATGATGTGTTGAGTGTGTGAGGTGATAGAACAGAAGCTGGCGATTCAGGCGATATGTTTCGGGTAACGATAAACAGTGTTGTTGGTGGTGTGGGAAGCTGGGACGTGAGAAGATGGTGGTGTCGAGGCTCGCGCGCGGCGGGGACCTTGGACCTCTTATACTCGGCTTGGAAGCTGCAATCACACAGGATCACCCAACTTTTGCCAGACACGCTAAGCCTGTTTCGCGTCTGGAAGGCACAACACAAACTCCACTCATGCGGCCCAGACGCGGTTTTTCTGCTCAGTGTGATACTGGACTGGCTAAGTCTTTGCTTATGCTCTCAATAATTGTTGCTTTTCGCATGTGCGCGCGTGTGTGATGTCTCCTTTCGAGCGCGACTCGCGCGGGGCTTCGCAGACCTGGCCTGGCTTGACCAGCTATGTCTTCATTTCATCACTCATGGCGCGACTGTGTCTTTACTTGCACAGGTCCGCAATCGTCTAGTCTATTTGATGGGTATGCGCGTCCAACCATCCATTGCGGTGTCGGTGTTATCTCAACCGCCACAATCATTGGCACCACGGAGGCCACCCCGCTTTTCCGAGCGGTCAGCTGCTCATCGTGCTCGTCGCCTCATCACGCGCCCGGTCCCATCACTGCACGCCTTGTCCCGTCTTCAGTCCGTCTCATGACATGTGCGACGGATGAAATAGTCTCTGTCGCCTTCGTGAGACTCATCTGATGTCGTGGCTTCATCTCACGTGCAATGCTGTCGAAATCCCACGCCCCCTGTAATTCCCTCGTCTGTAGCGCGCTGATAGCAACCAAGTATCTGTCATTTGCACCATCCTTGGTTCCTCACTCCATAGCGAAGTCGCCAAAGAACACGCAGAGCGCTTTACTGGCGCCGTACATGCAATAATGCGTGATCCGCAACTTTTCATTCTTGTCCCCGTACTTTGCGATCTGCTTGAGATCTGACGTCCGTGGAAGGAAGAGGACAACGTGAGTCGCGGTGGCCGAGAATGGTTCGTACAGGGCCTTCATGCCGTATGGCTGCATCATGTCCAGGTCGAAGACCTCGAAGTCGGTGTATGTAGGACCTGTCTCTCGTCAGCTTAGCTGTCTGGGTGGCAAGCTGCAACATTGATGCCAACAAACCTCCCCAAGGCGGACTACCAAAGACGACAGCCTTCTTCAAAGCAGCTTTCAGTCTCTTCTGAAGTACTTCGAATATGTCGCCGTGAATCCAGAAGATCTTCTTCGATACACCGTACACCTCTGCATTATGCTTGGCGCAAGCCAGGGTTTTCTCGTCCTTCTCCACGGCAAATATTTGATTCCATCGTCCAGAGAGAGCAAAAGCGATTGCATTTCCGCCTGCTCCAGCAAAGCAGTCGATGATTATGTTCTTCTCCTTCGGTGCTGTGGAAACATCATCGGCAATCTTTCTATATCTTGTTAGCCAATCTGTTTTGCAAGGCTGACAAGCTGGCAGCAAGCCTTCAAATCGTAAAGCGGACTTACTTCGCCACAGGCTCGGGAGTCACGCCAAACCACGCATCGTCAGTCATCCAAATACCGTCATCATATTTAGAGAAGATGTCGTATCTCTGGTGCCAGTATTTTGAGATCTCGAAGGGAACCTCTTCGCCGTTGTCGTAGTGGTGGACACCGTCGGGCAAAGCCTGCTCGGGGACTGCTTCCGAAGCCATGTCGGTCGCGAACGATGATAGTTGCGCGGACTTTCGAGGATTGGACTGCAGTATTACTGATTGGCCCAGTAGTGTGTTCTGAACTGTGGAATAGTGTTTCGAATGGTCTGATGATCGATGTGTATTTATTGAGTGACAAGAAATGGTCGAACGGTCCTCGAAAAGCAAACTGAACCATTGGTGGAGTGAGGTCAGTAAGCGGGAGCTAGTGCCAACACGGGTAAGCGTTCCCGACACATGCAATGTTGCTGTTAAGGCATCACCTCATAAGATACACCTCCAAGTGTCAAACTACACGTACTTTGTCAAATCGTTTCATATTCCTGAATAGCGTTCTCGTTCGATACCAAAACAGCCGATTGGCAGCTCCGTCACAGCTGAACTCCGCAAACCACTAATCGCACGGTCCCGTCCAACGGCAACACAACAATCATGGCCAACATGTTCGGCGCCCTGAACCGCTTCATATCCCGACTAGATGCCAACGATGGCAATCCACAAACAGCCTCTTCATCCGGAGCATTTGGCTTCCAGGTCCTGCGCAACACCAACCCCAACATCGCCCTCGATCCCTGGTTCGACTTCATCATCGGCATCAACGGCCGCACGATCGATAACGCCGACCCAACCCTCTTCACCACCGAAGTGAGGAACAGCGCTGGCGCAACAATCAGTCTTGGAGTCTACAGCGCGAAAGGCCAGGCGATCCGTGAAATATACGCCGGCGTGCCGCAGGAGGAAGGGCTGGGCTTGCAGTTACAATGGAGTCCGCTGAGCCTTGCGGAAGACGTCTGGCACATCTTGGACGTGATGCCGAACTCGCCAGCCGATGTTGCCGGTTTTCTCCCATACAGTGACTACGTGATCGGATCGCCGGAGGGTGTGCTGCGCGGGGACGGCGGGCTGGGCGAGCTGGTGGAAGAGTTTATGAACCGCCCGCTGAGATTATACGTGTACAACAACGAATACGACGTGACCCGGATGATCACCATCACGCCCGCGAAGAACTGGGGCGGCGAGGGCGCCCTGGGCTGTGTGTTGGGCTACGGCGCATTGCATCGGATCCCTGCAGCCTTAACAGAGCCGCCGCAAGCACCAGGCGAGACGCTGTTCGAAGCCGGACAGTCGGCTGTTTCCTACGGCGAGAAGTCATCTTTTGATCCTCATGCTGCTGCCGGCCCGTCGCCTGGCGCTCCTGCGGAATTCCTTGTCCCAGCCAACCTACCACTCAGTAACCCTACACCACCTCCACCTGGATCAGGACCGGGGGGACCGCCGCCTGGCAGATCTAAGAAAGCCAGGGCACATGCGCCCGCGGCAGGTCTGGACGATTACTTCGCCGAGGGCGAGCAAAAGAGCAAAGAGATGGAATCTTCATCTTCGACTCCGAAGCCCACGGGTGGTTTGCCTCCGCCGCCTAAAGGTCCTCCGAAGGCGGCCGAGACCGCAGAGAAAGAGTAGAGCTGTGACTATAGAGCAAATAGAAGATACCCAGTACCCTGGCCATTGCTACCATCTGCATCTGGTCTTGCCGATCTGGTTGGGATCTTGTCGTGCCCGTCCACGCTGGCTGCGTCATATAATGTGTGAATACTTATTTGGAAGCTTGCCGTAGGTCGAGAGACTTGACAAATTGTTCTATATCGATTACATGGTTCGCGCTCGTTGCTCGAGGCAGCTTCGTGAAACGCCTTTGCGTCTAAGGGTTAGGGTTGGGGTTGTCTGACAATGTAAGAAAGTCGTTCTGATGCCTTGCGACGCTGTATATCGACAATTGACAGCTCTGACTCTATTCGAATGTATATTTAGAGCATCACATTACTGTCCCGTCTCAAATGGCGTCTATATGGCCGGAATATCGTCGTTCTGGTGTTTCAAGTTGATGTTTGTGAAGCAAGCGGAAAGACCAACCAAGAAGAGTGTGACTTCTTCCTCCACTACATCGAACACCAATGTACAATTTACAAAGCAACAACAAGAGTATCTGCAATACTCACATATACCACACCGCGACAGCTAGACAAGACCAGGAGCACCCCACCTAGTGAGGTTTGTCGCAGTGAGGACCAGCGAAGGTAACTAGGCACGGAGGAGCGCGACTTTATGTACTGACATCACGACTACACGAACGTTGAAGCAGACAAGTCGTAACAGTGAGACCGTTTGTATTATTTGCGAATGCATACTGCCCGCTGGGCTACAGTATCGACCACATGCCCTGTACACAGTAGCGACGTAGACCCATTTCGTTTCTAACGCAGAGATGCGTTGTTGTTGGGTCTTTCGCTCGAAGAATCGAAACCAGACCAAACCATGAGGGTATCTTTTGGAGCCTTTGTCGCCGAACATCTCTGAGAACTCCAAATCCCCAAACGCATCAGAAACAGAAGCCAGAGCGGAAAGTCAGACCAGAGAGCCAAAAACCAAACAGGCTGAAAACTTCGACAAGTGATCCAAAGTTGCTTTTTGACACGACTTCGAGCGAGAACAGTCGAAGATCTACGCGAGCTCGAAGCTCGCCAGTCTGACGCCGCAAGAAAGATCAAAACAAAGCCAATCGTCGCAAAGAGAACCGCTGTTCTCTTCACAAGCAATCTCACCAGCCTCGAAAGCAGTCAACCCTCAGACTCAGACGTCCAAGCAGCTCTTCTCGATCGGCTCCTTCAACTGGCACTCCCACGCAGCCTCGTCATAGCTCCTCAACGCATCCTCAATTTCCTCATCGATCCCCTCCAGATTCTCAAGCCTCCCCATGGTGTAGGTGAGGAACGACTCGCCGAGAGCCTCAGCACCCGCCTGCTCCTCATACCAAACCTGCGTCTGCCACAGGTCGATGCAGTTGGCGAGGTAACCGGCGATGCGGGCTTTGCCGTTGTGCTTGACGATGGTATTGCCCTTGACGTCGCACCAGGTCCACCATTTCTCGATGGAGTAGCGCGTCTCGCAGGACTCAAACTTCTCGCGCTCTTGGTAGGTTTGGTCGTCGCAGAGGAGCGGGTGGTCGAATCTGCCGGCGATGCTGGCAAGGCTGGGGAGGTTTTCCGGTTGGGCGAGGAGTTGTTTGCGGAGGAAGGCGAGGGTCAGTTTCATGTGTGGGAAGAGGAGTTTGTTCGTGGGCTTGCGGGCTGGGCGGTCGTTCGAGGAGACAGGAGTGGCGGTGGGAGGGCTGCCTTTGATCTTTGGCGTGCCCTTATCCTTCTCGTTGGCATTGCCCTTGGACTTGGCGTTGGACTTAGGCGTGGCCTTCTTGTTGACCTTGGCCTTGGACTCGGCCTTGGGCTTCGGAGTAGACTTGGACTTGGTGGACGTGTCGTTGGCCGCAGCCTTGGCCGCGATTTCCTTGAGTCGAGCAGCAACGATCTTAAGCACGACGACATTCTTCTTCTCCGGGGCAACGAAAACGTGGATTTTCTGTCCAGGCTGCAGCGGAGTAGAAGGGAAGAAAGTCTGCGGGATGACCTCGCCTTTGGCTTCGATCTCGGCGATCTCGTCCAGGCGTCTGACGATGCGCCTGGCCTTCTGAAGCTCGTCACGGAAAGTGCACTCCCCCATCTCGTACGTCGAACGCATGACTTCAGCGCCGTGGGCTTCGACACCGGCGAGGAATTTGTACCAGTATTCTTTGGTCTCGTGACCCTTCTGGAGTTTCTTCCCATTCTCAGGACGGGCCGCCTCGAGCTCTTCCGGACTTGGGAACTTGCTCAGGATCGGGACTGCTGGGTTGTCAGTCAAGTTGCTTGATTTGCTATAACAATCAACATGGGTAGGGAAGTCAACTCACCTGCCACAGCCTCCCTCGTGGCGATAGACTGGCGCATCATCCTTACGTTCACGCTGTCACCACCAAAGCGCGCCTCGAGGTTGACGACACGACGCTTGTCCCACTGCAGTCTGTACTCGGTCGGAAGGTGGCCTTCGCGCAGGGCGATGTTCTCGATGTTGCGTTTGATCTCGGCGTAGAAATTGGGGTTCTGGATCTTCTTGCCGTCGGTGCGGTTGGCGTTGATCTTCGCCTCGACTTCGCCGTTGCTGTACCACTCCATGCAGCGCACGAAGATGTCTCGCTTGATCTCGCCGCGGTAGTCGCGCATGAGCTCCTCGGGAGTCCAGTTGGCGTAGTCGGCCTCAAGACCACTGTCGGACGACATCTTTGCGCTGTACCGATGGTGTTGTTGGTTGGGTGTCGCAAATCGATGGCGTCGATGGCGCGCTGAAGCTAAGCGTTGGGGTGTGTGGTGGAAAGTTGCGCCGATGTTGTGACGATCGCAACGACAAGGTCATATGGCTTGGCGCTGTGCGGCGTGCGACTCTCTCACTTCACTGGATCCAATAGAAGATCGACGAAGAGATTGGGAGGGGTGACGGGGTGACTGCATGACCAATAGTATCAAATTGCCCCGCTGCACGCAGGCAACTTCACTGTGCGGAGTGCAGGGAAGTGAAGTTCGCGAACTCACCTTGACGATAGTATCGCGTGCTGATCCTGCTAGCTCGACTGCTCAGAGGTATAGTATTAGCGATATTGCGGAGCATCGTTTGGACGAGGCTGGCGCATCGCAGGCAGCATGATCAGCAACCTCGTAGTCGAGTCGACGGCATGCTCGTCGTTTCTCTCCCCCTGATCATGACCTCCGTTTTGCTGCACACTTCCAATTACGGGATCCTTGTTGACGAGCTGATCGTTGCGCGCATGCTCTACGTTCTCCGTTCGGATCCAGCATCATCTAGGTTTGCGACTCTCAGACCGAAGCATCGCGGGATCCCTGCCATGAGCGCCAGCGTCATCTCCGCCTTACTGAGCATGTCGGTCGCTATAGCATTAGGATCACCCAAGCGTTTCGAAAGCCGCAAGTTCTGGACGTCGAGATCATGCAGCTGTGAACAGCACCAGGCTTGCGATCGAAGTTGTATAAACAAATCGAATGACACGGGCAAGAGAGCGTGCTTGCATGTGAGGGAGGCACATATACACATCGAATGCCAGGGGTTTAACTCACAAGCGTGCGCGCTGGGCAGCAGCAATCAGACAGCAGCGGCATCGTCTGAGCAAAGCTGCATGTCTTTCCCGTGGCGATATCGGCAAGAAAGACAGACATGCATGCCTACACAGACGAAAGGCAGAATGGCATCCATGTCTCGTATCTACAGCATTTTCGCTCAGGCAAGGGAGACAAAGGATGGAGTCGACAGAGGTCTCGACTCGGAAAGCGACAAGAAAGGAGTGAAGTCCACTGCTCGTAGCGAGACCCTGATCGGCTATGGCTCCGTCGGCTGACGGCTCGGATCACACGCATATTGCATATTGGTGTGGCGGTGCTGACTGATTGAAAGGAATTACAGCCTCCAGGTTTAGCAAGGCCATGATTAAGCTACAAGGCATACTCGCTACTGTGAATAAAGGACTGGTCTAGCAAGAAGTATCACGATACGCGATGCGCTTCTTATCTGCGTTGGGACTGCTGTCTACCTACTGGCCAAGCCGGATGCCCAGATGGATTGCGACTTCGACAGCGCATCTGCTTGGATTGCTTGCAGCATGCGCGTATCCATAAGGATATCTGCAGCCATCCAATCAAGATAACAAGAAAAATTGATTATCAACATGGATTGGACTCGGCGTTGATCATGATAGAGAACACGTCAACTCTATCCAGACTGTCCGGTTAATTCCGCACGAGAGATGCTTTGTTCTGTGCCATGGTGGCAGTGAGACCACAGTCGACGGCCGCACACGTGAAGAGCCAGGCAGAGTTCCAGAAGACAATATTCCAAAACGACCCAAACGTCGCTGCATCCGCGAGCGCGACATGAGATCTAGCCGCGCGCTCAAGGTTTCTTTAATGATACCTGCAGACATCGTCTCATCTTCAGGTCAGGGCGTGAAACGAGCGGTTGCAGGCAAGCCACTGGCCTATTGAGACACACTGTAGGCGCGGACCTCGAAATCAGCAAGGTGGATAGTCGGAACACTACTGAGTGCTTTTGGGCGCGAATGATGTGCAGTTACAGCGCACGTTAAAAGCCCTCACGATATCACTAATGATACGATGCCACACCAAATACTTCGGGCAGCGGTGGGCAAATGCCCGCCACGTGGCTGACAGCGCCACGACTCATGCGTTTTGCGTTTGCAGTGGTGGCGAGACCAGTTGTGTTGGCAGAGTCCATGGATCCATGTATGTGAGATGGCAAGGAGGGTGTCGCAGATGTGGAATGGTGTTTGGTACTTGATGCTTGACACTACTTTGGATGCATCTGCAACATGTAAGCAGAGATAATGTATGAGAGCAGATGATTAAAGGATGGCGTGCAATAAGGCGCTCATGTTTCGCGCCACGATGTCGGGCGGGCAAGCGGCGCCGAACACTGGCGCATCAGGCACAGCCGAACGAGGCGTGCGCGGTATCGAATCAGGTAGATGATGATGGATGGTGAAAGGCGGAAGGCAGGCGGAAGGGCTTTCTCACAAGGACGGTATCGAATCAGAACGAAGGATGCTCAGTCTGCTATGGCTGCTATGAGGTATGGCCTCGGTGCGGACCACAGACGGAGAAGAAGCCGGGGCGACACTCGGCATCGGCGGCGACGGACAGACTCGCATTGACGCCAGCGATGACGGACGGACAGGGCCCAAGGGCCTGAGGTGGCACTGTCCATGAGTGAGGTGAGGTGAGTAGTGAGTCGGCTGCTCAGGCGACACCTCATCCTTCACTTACCGTATCCATTACTCAGCTCATCTACAAAACCCCCAGCCTTCACCGTCTTGTTTCCTATTCCTCCTCACCACCTACGCCCAACTGCTGCCGCCGTTCTACAACAACACCACCCACCACCCACCGTCCAACTCCATCCACATCCAACAAGCCCGCTGTCTCCGGACTACAGTACCATCAACGCTCCCTCTATCTGATATCACCGCCACCGCCTTATCAAGACTACTCGCCCTAGACAACAACATGCGTTCCAACAGCATCTCCAGTGTCTCCTCCCGCGCCTCTTCCGCCGAGCCCGAGGAGACCATGCAGATCTTCGTCAAGAACCTCTCCGGAGACAGTAAGTGGTTCACCGTGTTCACTGCAGGAACATCCACCGCTAACACATATCCCAGCCTTCCCCATCACCGTCCCCGAATCCACAACAGTCGCAACTCTCCACTCCCTGCTGGCCCTGCGCACCAACCTCCCCGCTTCCTCCCTCCGCCTCGTGCACGCTGGCAAGCACCTCACCGACCCTTCAGCCCCGCTCACATCGCATGCCATCACCCGCGAGTCCACAATCCACCTAGCGCTACCCATCCGTGGCGGCGGCCCCAAGAAGATCCGCTGTGGCTTCAAGGACTGCCGCGACGCAGCGCAGCGCATCGTCGGCGACTGCGGCTTCTGCTCCGGCCACTTCTGCGGCAAGCATCGCATGCTGGAGTCGCACAGCTGCCCTGGGCTGGAGGACTGCAAACAACAGGATAAGGAACGCAACAAGGAGAAGCTGGAGAGCGAGAGGACAGTGGCCATCAAGGGAATCTGAGAAGGGACAGAGAGTGAACGGATCACGCTGGACTGGCTATTTTTCTTTTCACGATGACGAAGATGAGCGTTCTGGATTCTTTCTTTACCTTGCTGGGTTTTTCGCGAAGGTGCTTGGGCTAGGATTCAGGCTAGGACCAGGACCCGGGGAGTTAGGTGCTTTTCGCTTTTCGCTTTCTCTCTCTGCTGCTACCGCCGCCTCCTCGGATCATCCAACGCACTGCGCCGGGCTTGGCTATTGCTTCTCGTTTCGTTTTCCGCGCCTTTTATTACTGACTGTACTGTTTTTGAGTCGACGGCCGCCTGGACATCAGCGCAAGGCGTCACTACGCCAGTACTTTGTCACCAATTACACACTACTACTACCTTTACCACTGTTGCTATCACCGGTAGATAAATGTTCTCTACCTAATACAAACACGCTTCTCGCGGATGGTATGCGGGATCGCAATGTTATTACGAACTCTTTGGATCGTGGATTCCCCCTTGACGAGTCGTCTACCCACGGCAGCCAGTCTTAGCTCTCGGGACGAGAGGCTTTGCGACTCACGTGGTTATTACGTGCCGTGTCAAAACATTGGAAGAAAGATCTCCACAACCGATCCCGATGTGAAAGTAACTTGGACGACTGAATGAGTTTCGAGATATGCGTTGTTACATGTTACATCAACGCCGGGAGTGCGAACAAGGATTCGGTTCGAATGGATCCGACCAACGTGCATAACCACCACGAGTACATGTAGTCACCGCAGACGGGGATTCCATCTGGAGAAGGAAAACAATGACACCCACATCCAGATGCCAATATTCCCATCCTCTGATGAGAGATCTAGAGAGGATGCTTCTTGCCTGGTACAGTACATGTTCGCACTCTGGTCTCACATTGGGCTTCCTCTTCCTCTGCCCTTTTCTCATGCTCGTAAAAGGCATCTCGATGCATTCATACTGAACCTTACTGTAACCTGACTGACTGCAACGACTCGCTCGATCCGGGCCTGGTACCATTTTGATCGACATTTCTGTGAATCCATCCATATATTCGTCCATCCATGTATGAGCACGGCATGCCAGAACGTGTGGCCTTCACCATCTCGAGGTATACTGCAAGCAAGTGTTGTTGGTCACGATCGCTTCACCATCGCTTCCTTGTTCATTTACATGTAATCCACAGTAAAATACCTTATCCGCCTGATGTTATGTAGATTGGAAAGAGGAAAAGGGCAAAGAGCGAGATCCAAGACACGACCAAGACCAAACGGAGAACAATATATCTATGTACATCCCGATCCGTGTACTTTCTGGTTGATTTCATCGCGTTAGATAGTTATCATAGTACGGGTGCTGCGCTTCTACGATAGACTCTTGAGGATTGTACTGTACTTGATCAGTTAATCAATCTAGGTCATGCACTGAAGCGCAGATGAGACCTACAGGGACGACAGGATGAAGTTCTTTCCCAAGGTTGTCCTTGCGGCTGCCAATGAATGATCTTGCCAGTTGCGACTCTTTTTTTCGCGACGAAGCAATGTTTTCCAAGATGCAGATCAATCTTGCACAGTACACAACACTGCATCCATCTACATGTACAGCATCAAATCGATCATGTTTCCACTGCTGTAGGCATTTGCTATCCGGCAGCGATAAGATTACGATAACGATTAATGCGACCTGATGCATGCGATGAGATGAGATGAGATGCTAGGATGAGGCTTCGTCGAAGATCTGAGATCAGGCAAGCCAATACAAGCAAGCAAGCAAGCAAATCAGCGACATATACACGCCTGTCGCTGCGGATGGGCGATAACAACAGCAGCAGCAGCAGCAGCAGCAGCAGCAGCGAAGAATCGACACATTGCTACCTTACTGTACCTCACTGTTGCTCAAGCCATCGACCGACCGACCACATCGACACATGGCGCAGCCGATCCCACGCAAGAGTATTACCTGGAAGGGACATGCCGAATATACCGTGGGTTGTATCCAGCTTTGATCGTCTTGTCTAGGTATCGATGCTTTTCCTCATTTTTTGCTGACGACGATGGTCTTCGTGGGAACAACAGCTAGTTGATGTCAATGACAGGCAACGTCACGATTCGAGGCAAATGCCGGAAGAGGAAGACAAGGAAGGAGATGGCGACGACGACAACATCGACGAGCCAACTTCATGTTGATGTCGAGTACACGCCCAAGGCCGTGGCGCAGGCACAGGTGTGGGTGATTCACGACGAGCGTACTGACGACGCGTGGACGAACCCACCGCTCTTGCAAAACAACAGGAACTCGCGACGTCGGGCCTCTGGTGCTGCCGCTGCTGCTACTGGGCGGTCGATTAGACGGTTGGAGTCGGAAGCCAGTGAGGAGGAAAGCGAGACTGAAGGGCGTAGAACACCCACAAGGGAGGAAGCGGCGTCTAATGAGGAATACGACGATGAACCGGTAGATGGACTTCCGCTGTCGTCGAGGACATCGGAATTGGAAGCTGAAGAAACACCCACCTCATCGTCTCAATCACCCAGACGGATGCTCAAGAAGCTGCGAGTCTCGCACACCGCAGTCCGCATACCGCAAGCTGAGGACCCGTACTTCGCCGGACGGCTGGTGCAGATAAGCACCTTCATGATTCACGATGGACAGTTGGTCGAAGCGACAAGGCTCGGTCGCTGGGGCGTCGACCTGGTGGGCAAGAAGGAGTGGGACAAATGGGTCGAATACTACGGTCCTGAGCCGAGGCTCGAAACCGACAATGGAGACTTCGTGGCGTTGCTGCTGTTGGATATCGACAACAACCTTCGGCCGATCGACGAGGCGCGGGCTGAAGAGCTGCGGGGAATGAGTTTGGAGTGGCAGGCCATGGGCATTCTACCAAGGCGGTCAGGGTGACTTGAAGACGAGAAGCTACCACATCGGCAGGCTTGTGTTGGAGGGAATGCGGACGGGAGCAAGGCGGCGCTATTGGAATGCTCAGCTTTTTCGTGGACTTTACTTTTGATGCACGAAGGCGGGATTTGAGAAAAGGCTTGGTTTTTCTCCGCCGCAGATCTGGCTTTCAGGTTAGCATCGCGGAACAAGACCATCCGTACCATCCATCTTCTTCTTGCTTCTTGCCCTGCCCACCGCACCGGTTAGTGTTGATGATGGCGGGCGTACGTTGTGTTCTCAGTGCCCCCATCCCTAGCTGGAATTGATCCGCGAATCAACATCGGGAACTGTTTCAAACGTCACGATTGTTGCTTCTCGCGACACCATGGTGGTTTTCGCCCAGCCATCGGCCGCGTACAAATGTTGTCAGTTGTGGAGCGATCCCCAGTGTCTGGGTGCTGTGCTGTGGAGTAGGCGCGTAGTCGTGATTCACGTCGCATATGTGCACCGCCGCCAGTAACCAGGCAGGCCAGGCTACCAGCATCGTTATCAGTTCCTCCATGAAAGAGTCCGCGTCAGCGGCTGAAGGATGACACCCAGGTATGCCTGCCTGCCTGCCTGCCTGCACTTCTGCACCTGCATACCATGCGCCTCAATCGAGTCGTCAGTGTGATACAGGTTCCTACATTAGTCTGGACAGGGCCGTAGAGGGCATGGGGATAGCCAAATCCGAACATGAGCCAGAACCGCGCGAGTCGTTGTCGAGTGTCGATCTTTCGGACAACGTCCATCGGGTGTAGGTTGCGCACCCGGGTAGATATCGCCAAGGAGGCAGAGAGTTGACAAGAGGTGGAAGGTTGGCAGCAGATGTGCTCCTTTAGGTTGAAACGAGATTGGGTTTGCTAGGGTTTATCTGGAAAGAGACCTTTCCGGGCGGTGCCAATGGTGCTTTGCTTTGATGTTGTGATTACTGTGTGAGGTGGCCCGAGACGAGACAGCAGCGCTAAAGGGGGGTGTTCGTTGATGGTCGGTGATGGAATTTGTTTTGCAGGCGGCCTCGAGTCTTCGGGCTCGGCCAATGCCAAACAGATGCCGACCAAGCGCACGGGTCGTTCAACATCCCCTGCTCTCCCACAGACAGGCTCATTGAAGGTCCACATCAGAGCTGTCGTTGTTTTGCCACGCCTGGGGAAAACGACGGGGTAGCCTCGAGTCAATGCGTTTTCTTCGACGCGTGCCCACAGCGCTGGAACTGGGGCTCCTTGGGAACCCCTACCCACTTGCCTACTGCCTACGTATACCCGTGTTGACCCGTACAGTATACCAGTACCAAGCAGTACTACTACCGGAAGTCTCAAAACTTACACCCACATGTACTAACTAGAAGGGTCGAAACTGTCATTCTGTCATGCGGCGACCGTTTAGATGAGATAAGGGCAAAAGATGTGACATGCTGTGCGTGGCAGATAGATCTTCAATCTTGCAACGCTCGTCCGTGTCACATCCAAACATCTCATAGTGAGGCGCAGCAATCCTCAACAAACGTCCAGACTCTCCTGGAAGACTTGGAAGCGTGTGATTAGTGATGAGTGATGACGGCCTCGTGCATGCATTTCATACTTCTCCTTTGTACCCATGTCCCTGCCACTACTTCCACCATCATGGGTCGCCGCCGGCCAGGGTAATTGGAAGATTAGGGAAGCTTACTGTAGTTTGCTATCTGTGTGGCTTGCCCATCCACACGCCCACGACGCCTCCCTCCTTTCACAAGCACTCAAAGCACTCTCGCGGGAGTCAAGCGGCGATCACCCGTCCTGGCATTCTCTTGGCCCCAAGACACCACGACGTCGTTCGTCCCACCTTTGTCGTGCCTATGCGCGCATCGTCAAAGGCCGCGCCCGGTCGTGGGTGTTGTTGCTTCTTGGATGTTTGGGTCAAAGCCCGCCCGTCCTGTGCTTGTGCATGTCTTGGTGCCTGATGAGCAGCGAGGGCACGGAGGGGATGGTCGATCGCCGGCAAGGAAGGAATTTGGCATTCCGCGTGTTGATGTGAGATAACCGAGATAGATGAGTTAGTACATCATTACGGTAGATGTGTGGCATATCAATTGTCGACTTTCTTTTTGCCCTGCACGAGCACACCCCGGCTGCCGGGCGATGGAAGAAGCAACAGCCACAACCGGTAGTAAGCATATTCATCCTTCAATCCCTCGGTGCCCCTCGGTCCCCTTTTCCCTCCGCAAAGCAAGGTGTTTTGCCCAGTGCCCAGCAGTCTCGCCCAGTACTTTAGGTAGCACACATATCTCAATTGGGTATTCGGGTATCCAGTCATCTTGCTTTGATGTAAATCGTGGGCGGCAGGAGTCGGACTCGCGCCGCTCCGTGAGCGACACACTTCACACACGCACACGCAACACGCACGCGCTTGGCTGAGTCACCATGGATGGGGTCTAGTATCATAGTCTATGCGCGGCGTTTGTCTCGCCAGCCTGCTTACACAGAGATAAGGATCAAGGGCTGCATGTACATCTCGTCTTGGCAAGGCCGCCAGGTCTCCACCCGCCCTTGTTCGCGCAAACCTCACTTGCGGTGTTCATCGTGCCTGCCTGCCAACCTGCGTGCGAAGCCTCTTCTAGCTCGCCATGATGCTTTGTTCATCCACTTTGCCAGCAACCTCGCAGGGTAACACGCTCGGCGACCCACCGCTACGCACACGCCTAGGCCTAGCCACAATGGGCGCGCGTGCACCCCATCAGTGCACCACGACACTACTCCCCACAGTCAGTGGTGTAGTCTCTTAGGGTAGGATGGAGCGTGGAGGATGGAGCAGTTAGTGTCGTCGGAAACCCACCGACGCCGTCACGGCAAAGCCTCGTCGTCGTCGAACAAGGTAAAGCATTGTGAAACAGCTGATGCTTTACGCCGCGCGCCGTTGCCGCTGGATTTCCGTTGGATGGAATTGCATTATGATCGATGACTCGTGGCGTGGCGGCCCATCGTTGAAGTCTTGGCCACGAGCGCGGGCTCCGGGTGGTATGCTCCCACGGGCTCATGCCAGACGGCGACGTCTTGGAGACTGCGCGCGGTGGAGGCGGAAGGTGCGACCTCCTTGTCGGCGCCATGTGCACAGATGGGGTGCGGGCCATGGCGGGGAGCTGTTTCGATTGCTTGAGCCTTGGGATCGGGTTGTCGTTGTCATTTCATCCCGAAGGTATGTATGCACGAAAACGCATAGATATAGTCTCACCTCGCCCTTCCATTCCCCATCGTTGCCTCTCCCATTAACCAACTGCAAAACCCTTACCTCATCAACCTCACCCTGACCACTGCATCTCCTGCGCCTGTCCGTGGTCCAGACTCGACTCGACTCTCCTTCACCACACCTGCAGTCTGCAATACCGTTACGACATCACGCCTCGTCTCGTTCCGGCGCCCATCCCTCTCGCTCAGACCCTTTGGTCTCGACTGCACTCCGCCGTCCGCCACACCTACCGCCGCCATGGTACAACCACAGGAGCCCGTTGAGCCCAAACTTAACTCTGACGACTCCCGCCTTACGTCTGAGAAGACGTCAATGGACCTCTCCCGTGTACCCAGTAAAGACCAGCTCAAGCGTGAGGACGAAAAGGTCGCCTTCGATGACGAACCTCAACGACCGCCTCTCGAGGCCATGCGGTCTCTGTCCATGGTCTCGGAGAGTCATGTCTACCCCGATGCTGAGCCTAACTGGCCCACTGAATGGAGAGCATACGCTTGCTTGCTCGGTGGCTTCCTCCTGTAAGTGATTGATCGATTGATGTCTTCCGTGAGTTGGCTCAATACAACTCGTGACCCGCAACGCCAACTGACCACCCTACAACAGCATGTTCAACAGCTGGGGCATTGTCAACGCTTACGGCACATATGCATCTTACTACATGCAACATCTCCTCCCAGGCGAAGACATCCTTCTCTTCAACCTGATCGGCTCGACGCAATCGTTCATTGTCCTGCTCCTGTCCGCCGTCGTTGGCCGCTTCCTTGATGCAGGCTACCATAGGACCCTCATCATCGTCGGTTCAGTCCTCGTGGTCCTCGGCCAGTTCTTGCTCAGCGTTTCTGTTGGCGGCGGCGGATACGGCGAGGGCAGGTACGGCCTGATCTGGTTGACTCAGGGTTTGATCACTGGTCTCGGCATGGCTTGCTTCTTCGTGACAAGTTCCCAAGGTATGCAGCCTCATCAGCAGTGTCCACCATAACGATACCTTGACTGACATGTTCACAGTTGTCGCGACCTGGTTCAGGAAGAAGAAGGGTTTCGCCATCGGCGTCGTCGCCTCCGGTGCGAGTATCGCTGGCTTGATCTACCCGATGATGATCAAGTTCCTTATCCAGGAAGTTGGCTTCAACAACGCCCAGCGGTACACTGCCACTCTCACTGCCGTCACCTGCTTGCTTGCAATCCTGATTGCTCGCCCGAACCCAGCACACCCCTTCCGCAAGCCTGAAACATGGGCCAGGGTCAGCGTTTGGGTCGACACTCACGCCTTCCGCAATTCCTCCTTCGCATGGCTCTGCGCTGCCATTGCATTCTTGTTCTTTGGCTTCTACGCCGTCTTCTTCAACCTGGAAGAGTGGGCTGCCGAGACCGGCATCGGCTTCAAGGACAACCCCAACGGAGGCGGACCTCTCATGGACGAAGACACCAAGCCCGACGCCATGCGTGCCTTCTGGCTCCTCAGTATCATGAACGCCACTTCCACCATCGGCCGACTGAGCTCAGCATACCTGTGCGACCACTTTGGCGCTATGAACGTCCACTGCTTCGTCACGACGGTCGCATCTCTCCTCGTACTCATCCTCTGGACGCTCGCCGACACTGTCCGGTCGGCCATCGCTTTCGTCGTCGTCTTCGGCATCTTCTCCGGTGCAGTTATCGGCCTTCCTCCCGCCTCGGTCGCGCACATCCTGGGACCCGACCCTGCTGCGCAAGCCAAACTCGGCCAGTGGACGGGCATGATGTACTCGTGCGCAGCAGTCTTTGCCCTCACGGGCCCAGTGATTGCTGGCCACTTGATCACGGAGTTCAAGAACGACTTCCGCACTGTCCAGCTCTGGAGTGGCGCTTGCATGTTCATCAGCGCCTGCTGCATGGCCATGTCCATCTACTGCAAGCACCGCCAAATGACACGAGAGTGGTTCTCCGACAAGCGTCGTCGCCTCAGCACAGTCACCACCGGAACAATGCTGAGCAAGAGCCGGAGCCGCAGCCGCGGTGGTGTCAGCCAAAGAGAGGAGGTTTAAAGTCGGGTTCGTCATCGTCTGCGAAGCCGGCTGTTGCCTCGCAATACATTTCAACATTTTTCGGCGTTCATCGTGGAGCACATGCGTTCTGGAGTTTTCGATAGCGCAAGGCTCATCGCCGGCGCCCGGCCATCTCAATATGGCTTTCTTTTCCCTCACGGCTGCTCTGCTCTGTTTCATTTTGGCGTGGCATGGCATTCTGACATCGATTTCGTTTATTTCCCAAGGACCGCCCAAGGAAGGGATCGAGTCACCCGGCCGTCATTTGGCTGCTGGGTTTCGTTCGGCGTTCTTGATTTTTTGGTTTCATTTTCATCGCTTTGATTTGCAGCAGAGGGGAGCGAGAAGAGAGAGAGATACATGGTTTTGGGGAAGTTTTCCTCTCTGATGATACCTGATCATGAAGACGTGTGTGTTAGCTAGAGATGGCGGCCTTCCATCCCACGTACACCGTCCTGCGAATGGGCGTACTGTCAACGTGAGATGGATTCGCGGCCTGTACAAGATCTCTCGGAGTGGGCTTGGCTCGGATCCGGAATATTAATGAGATTTCTACTGATTTTGCTCAGATTGTTGTTGTTTCGTCTCTCATGTCGTTTGTGAGTCCTCGTTCTTTCATCGTTTGATGGTGAAGGTTTTCCTCGTCACATTCGAAGTACCGTCCTCTGTGATCGTCTTTTCAACTCAACTACGCATGGTACAGTAGTAGTAGCCGTGGTACTACTATTGAGTACAGTAAGTAAGTAGTCAGGTGCCTCGCGTCGATTCTCAAAGTGTGAAATCCAAAACGAGAGCCGCGAGCGGCACACCCACAGCCTTTTGACTCGAAGAGAGAGAGAGAGCCGCCCCCTCCATCTCAAGTACATAGATAGGTAGACATGGATTCAGCCTAAGCGAACGAACCACTACCTTAATGTACCCAAGTCCTTGCCGTGCCACACGCCGTGTGCCGCGCATATGTAGTCATACTTTTAATATATTCGGCTTGGGTGGTGTCAGAATGTTCAGCCTTGCTCGGCGCGCGCCTTGGTGCCGAGTTGGTGAATTCGAAGGTGGAAGCTCCAAGTGAGCGCTGCCGAGTCCGAAGCCGGAACAAGATGCACAGATGCGTGTGGAGAGAGCTTGGTGGTTGGTCCTTGGTCGGTTGGTTAGGAGATGACATCCATGTTCTTAGGTAACACAGATACTCTTTTGCTGATACCTACATACGCGTTTGTGATATTGTTGCGCTTTTCTCGTTTTTCCTTGCGATACAGTACGTCGTTCTGAGTGCGCGCTGCTGCTGCTTTGCGCTGGTCGTGGCCTCACGCTCTTGCACTTGCACTTGCTCTCTCGCTCAGCTCCGAGTCTCCGACTCACTTTCTATTGCTCAAGTACCTATTCATACTGGTGCTACATCATACCTGAAAACGAACGCACGTCCGCAAGCATCAGCCGGTCTGGTCTGCACTGCTTCCTGCTGAACCGGATTGGATTAGACCGCGCCGCAACATCTGCTCGCAGTGTAGGATGAGCGCAGAAGTGGAGGAGGCCTCTAGAGCGTTGGAGACCGAGCAGGAGTTCTGGGATGGTATGTGTGCTTGTCACTATGAACTCATGGCTGGACCGACCTGTTTCACTCTGAGCAATCCTGGCGATTCCTGGGCTAATTGGCTCGCTAGAACTCGACACGATAGTCACACCCGAACGCGATACCTACGAGCACATTGACGACGTTCTGCGGGCTTTCATCGACCTCGCTGCGAGGCATAAATGTACGGACTTTTTCAATTTTCAGGAGAAAGAGAAGGAAACGGTGATGCGGGCTGCTCAAGGGGAGCTGGTTATCCCGAACCTGTCTTCGGCACATGAAAGTGAAGAGAGAATATGAAAGGCTGACGCGGTGTATGTGAAGTGGAATATTTGCTGTCCGAGTACGACTTTGCGCGATACGTCTACAAGCTTTTGGACTCGAAGTTGTTCGCGGCAAACAAGGAATATGTTCGCCGGCAGATCTTGTATTGCTTGCTTCAGGTAAGCCACGCCTATGCATACGATGCGCAATGACAACATAGGACCAAAAGCAGCGAGCAGCGCTGACTGGATAAATTAGGATGACGACGTGGACACATTACATCTGGCGGCCGCAATATTCCTCTTTGACGGCCGGGCAGACGAGTCTGCATTTGAGATGATGCAAGACGAGGGCGCTTTCGCAAGGCTCGTAACCCTGATTAGCGATCGCAGAGATGACGCCAGTGGCCTGTACCGCATGCTCCTGGAACTCTTCTTCGAAATGGCGAGGATACAGAAGCTCACGCGGGAAGACATGGTGGTGATTGACGACAGCTTCATCCTATACCTCTTCCAGTTGATCGAGCAGATTTCGGACGACGCAGAAGACCCCTATCATTATCCGATCATCCGCGTTTTGCTGGTCTTGAACGAACAGTATATGTGCCTGGCGAACGCGCCACCATCACCAGACTCAGAAACCGGCCCACTCACCAACCGCATCCTCAAAATTCTATCCATACATGGGCCCTCATACCGAACCTTTGGCGAGAACCTAATTCTACTTCTCAATCGCGAGGGCTCACTAGGACCGCAACTACTTATCCTGAAGCTACTGTACCTGCTCTTCACTACCCCAGCCACCTACGAGTATTTCTACACTAATGACCTCCACGTCCTGGTCGACGTGATAATCCGTAATCTACTGGATCTGGACCTGGGGAATGGCGATCACCCAAGCACAGCCGATGGCATCGAACTCGACGGGCAGCGAGCGTTGCGCCACACCTACCTCAGAGTGCTGTGCCCTTTGCTTAAGAACACGCAGCTCGGCCGAGAGGGTAACAACTACAAACGAAACGAAGTGCGAAGGCTCTGCTACATTCTCGTCAACCGATCGGGCGCCCACTTCGCCCCCGTCGACGAAACCGTCATCAGGCTCGTCATCCGCTGCAAGCAAGTCGAGTGGATACGGGAGGAAGGCGACGAGCAAGACCAGGAAATCGAACAAAAGCTGAAGCAGGCGGGCTCGGGCGGTGGTACGGCCTCGCCGGATGATAAAGAGGTCGCAAAGAAACTTCTGGGCATGTCGATCGACGACGGTGGTGATAGCAGTCTCAGCGTCCACGAGGTCTCGGCCAAGGTCGTCGCAAAGGAGAAACCTACGGTTCCGGCGCCTAGACGGAGGAAGGCTAAGACGGCCCCCCAGCCAAGCAAGGAGACGAATGGATCGCGTGCTGCTGGCGAAAATGGAAACGCAAATGGAAATGAGCTGAAGGTGCCGGCGCCGCGTGTGCTTGAGACGGGCAGTAGTGCGGATGAGGGTGGGAAGAGTCCGTTTGCGGATGATATGGCCGAAGAAGTGTGAAGGCATCTATCCATTTTCCTGCTCTGAGAAGACCAAGGTGACGGCGCCCATCGCAGAGGTTTCTTCGGACACAGGTATGCGCATCTGCATGAGACGGGCAGCAGTGCGGGATCACTGTGGGGAGTGTTTGCGGACGACATGACGACGATGTCCGCCGACCACCATCGGCGCATGTGCATCACGGCAGCACGGGCGACAGGAGTCCGTTTGCAGATGACATGAGACATGAGAGAAGCTTGCTCTCGGAAGAGTGCTCTTCCCGTGACAGCTGCTCGAGACGTCACGTCACGCCTGTCGCAAGGACGCTGAGCATGACACCAAGACGCCACATGTTGTTCAAGAGGTAGAAGCCCTTGCTGTTGTCGCACTCTGTAAGCATTGTCAGACGGAGTGCGACAGCGAACTCGGTTGGCCTCCTTGCTTTGGCCTGAAGGTTCGATTATGGTGGCCTCGTCGACCGTCCGGCTGTTGTTCAGCGGCCGTACCACAAACAACAGTGGGATGATGCGGTCATGCTGAATACCGCGGACCCACTGCGACGGCAGGTGTTCCAGATCGCATATGCACAAGCTCCGCAGCTTTACGTGACACAGTGCCTGCAGCCGAATCTGCATCTGTGCCTGGCGCACGACTCTGGCCTTGCATCGTCTGTCAACAACACTTTTTTCTGGTTTGTCTACAGAGCGCCACTCACAGCTGAGACAGGTCTCTCGCGTTGTTGGCGGATTAATGTGATAGCCATGATCGTATGGACGCCACGCGTTATGTGCGAGGGATCGAGTGGAAGCCACGACCATACACGAGATTCACAGCTACCGTTGTCGCTGTTTTGATTTCGCGTTGCATGTGTTGTCCCGGCTAACCACCCTGGAAGGCCCAGTCAATGTGTGCATCGTTTGCTTTGTGTTTGCTTACCGGGCCCATCGGCATCGTGAGGTGCAGAAAGCGTACCAAACGGCTTCGACGGGTAGGCAACAGAGCCGCAAGGCGGTGGGTCGCACAGCGCCGGATGACAAGGACGGCCGTCCCTTTTTGGTACAACGGTTCTGCCTTGCCTCGACATATTCGATAGCCAAGCCACAAAACACTTCCTCGACTGAACAAAGCCTGTCGCTCACAAAGACGCAATACTGAACTTAGGGTGTAGTACTCAAATGCGTTCACAACTTCGAAATGGCTGGTTCACCAAATTCTACCACATTACACCGCTCAGGGCGGGTGATTGCTTTACACATCAGCCCTGACGATCGCACGCCATGTCCGCACCCGTCTTTCCATCGTTTCAGTCCACTGATCGGGTAGGCTCACAGACGACTACCATCACTTCTCATCAGTGACATCGAAGAAAGACCGCCTCGCCCGTTCTTCCGCTGTACCACCGTCCCGCCAGACACCGACGTGCATGTGCAAGGCTTATCCCAAGGGAACTCAGTCCGGTCCGGAAGGGACACAACGCCATGGCGCACAATGCCCTCACTCCATCACTACTGATTGCTGCTGCTGCCCATCCCTTGTGGAAGCCTTGGTCTACAACGTCAGTGCTTTCCTTTGAACATCTCTGCTTCTAGCTAGCATCTTTCTGTTGTGGTCAGAAGAAGGACGGCTCGTCGATTACACAGTCTGTGGAGATTCGCGGGTTGCAGCTACATTACATCATGCAAGCTGCCAGGTACCGCACTCCAGATCAACCGCTACGAGATGCATGCTGCAGGTCCCGAAGATGGGTGCTTACTTGTGATGCTGCAAGGCGAGCTTAGATGTTGGTCTGGTCTGTTGGACGTGTGTGGGCGGGTCAGGTCAGCCAGGCACGTCGGATGAGTATATGAGTAGGCTCCACGAACGATTGTCTGCGTTTCTTCTTTTCTTTGAATCCCACCGACCAAAGCTCCTCGTTCGTTTCTTGAGCTGTTCCTCTCGCTACTCGCAAATCGTTTCTTCGCTCGTTCAATCGATCGACCACCTGCTTCGTTCGCTTTCTGCTCAACCCGTCAATCGTTACTGTTTGCTCTTTCGTCGCCAGCATGAAGGTCTCCGGCTTCTTGCCCGTTGCGGCTTTGCTCACTGCTGTTACCAGCGAGCCCATTCCTGGTATGGCCTTTGCCACCATCAATTTCTACATTGTTTGTACTGACGCTTCACATAGCCAAGCGTGATCGCCCTGCTTATGGCTTTGGCTCAGACGAACGTGGGCCGCCCCCGGGTTACGGTTTTGGTGGTTGGGGCCGTGGGCCTAGCACCGGGAGCGTCACGCCTCCCAGCACAGGCAGCATCAGCGCAAGCATCAGCGACCGGCCGAGAAACGGCACTGTCTCGACCTCGTCGACTGAAGGGTCGCCTGCCACTGGTTCCGATTCAGGGTCTACCAGCACCGCTCTCATTACTCAGACTGTCACATTGAACTCGACAGACTCTGGCCCGACCTTCACCATCCTGCCGGTCACTGACTCTGTTCCTACTGGGGTTTTCCCGCCTTACGGCTACTTTCCTGTCCCAACGGGCGCGGACTCATCGTCGACGGAAGTCAGCCCGGTCACTGGATCCGAGTCGTCCTTCCCGGCCTTCCCAACTCCGTGCAACGAGACTACGGCTCCGAACACCGCCTCGACAGCTCCTCTGAGCACGGGAGTGACGACGGTCACTATCCCGCTGACTTTGACCTCGACATTGCCTGGAACCACCATCACCGTCTCGCCATCGGGCAGCTCGCCCGTCTCGCCAGTTACGGGATTGAACGTGACATCGTCCAGCGGTGCCGCGCCGCCATACTCGGCTCCCAGTGCGTCCCGTAGTGGCAATCAAACCTCATCTGGTTTTGGAACTGGCACCTCAGCCTCACCCGTATCTCCAATCACAGCGACTGGTGGCTCATCAGGCTTCCCGGTTGGCACTGGAAGACCCACCGGAAGACCTTCTGGAAGACCTTCCGGATACTGGCCTATGCCGCGCCCATACCCACCTTTCCCCATCTCTAGTCGCCCTCGTTCCGGCTACCAGACTGTTTCCGGCACTGGCACCGCCCCAGGCTCCAGCCCTGTTGCACCTGTGACTGGCAGTAACAGTACATCCAACATCCCAGGTCCGACTGGTGTTCCAGGCAATGTCACCACAATCACGTCTGGAACAGCGTACACCACGCTCACGATTCCCACTCCGCCCATCGTCGGACCCTCCTCAACCGAAGGGTCTCCAGCAGGGTCGTCTTCCAATTCCACCGTTCTCTCTCCCACCAGCCCTTCCACTACTATCACCATCCAGTCGACCAGGACTGGTACCACAACTTTCACCGTCCCGGGAATCACCACTCGCACCGTCGTCGAGACATTCACCCTAAACACCACCCTCACCATCACAGGCACAGGCAGCTCTCCATCTTCCACAGAAGGCAGCCCCGTGTCGCCATCTGGGTCCTTGTCGACCGGCGGAAGCGCATCCAGCTCTAGTCTCTCAGGCGGCCCAGCACCATACTACCCCTACTCGCCGCCCGCCCCAAGCGCACCCCTCAGCACGGGCGAAAGCTCCTCCAGCACAGAAGGCAGCCCAGTCGGAGGCTCCAACTCAACCTCCTCCATCTTCCCCACCGGCACAGGCTCCATCCCCTACCCACCTTTCACCCCAACCGGCGCGGTGAGCAGCAGCAGTCTAGCTGACGCCGGATCCGGCACGCAAACCGACTTCCCCTCCACTTCTGCTTTCACAACCATCACCATCACCCCACGCACGACTCTGTCGAGCACAACTGCGACTAACACGCCCTCCACGCCGACTACCGCCTCGAGGCTGCCTGGTGGAGGACGGCCGTCTTACGGTCAGGTTTACGAGCCGGAGGCTCAGGGGTGGTTTGGAAGTTGGGGCAGGGTTGTTGGGAACTGGCGATGATGAGGCGAGGTGGTGAACTCGAGTTCAAATGAAATTGAGGTCAGGTGTGGCGGAGCTTGATTGAAGGAGGGGAAGGTGAAAACATTCCGTATCGTCCATCCTTTTTCCTTTTCTCTTTCTTGGGGTGTCCTGTCTTATGGACCGGCCTACCTCGATTTTTTTTTCGCTGCCCTTTCTCTCTGGAGCAACAATTTTGGACGGACTTTGTTTGGCAGGAAAGATTATGACATCTATAATAGAAGCACAAATTTGAATTTGTTTGCAAGAAGCTCGTGGCCGTCCTCGAAACAATTTCCAGAAGTTTTTGTGAATGGTTTGTGAATCTGTGTCTCATGGTATTGTCGTTCAGAACCATGCGCCTTTCTTTCACATTTGTGATGGAATATTTGGATTGAGTTGCACGTCAATCAACGGCTAGATCAAAGAAACGAACATTTCCTTAGACACAAGCTCAATGAACGGTAGCAGTGTATACTTACCCAATATCCACACAAGTGTTACGAGCACATACATGCCATTTCCTGGTATGACATGTCTTCAATTTAGTCTATCTTCTCAACAGTGTGATGATCGGTCGGACCGTTGGTAGTTCTAGGCTCGGGCGGCGGCGGTTCGATCACTGTTGGATTTCGGGCTGCGCCTGCGGCAGACATAACAGACCTATGCCGATGTGTCCTCACTCTATTCACTCTAGAGTGATGAGCGCCGGGCTCTGTGTCCGACTCGTAGTCTTCAACGGTGGCTGTGTTGTGTCGCTGTACAAAAGGTCAGGACGAGGTCAGCACGACGGGTTGTTGAAGACTTACCTGTATACCGGGAATTGGACTTGTTGGGGTGGCAGTATCTGCTGACCGAGAATTGGTAGAAGTAGGGTTATCAGCGGACGGCGGAGGTGCAGGCTCGACGATAGGCGATTCGGGTTCGGACGCATCGACAGACGGCGGAGGTGAAGGCGTAGGCGCAGGTGCAGGGTCGTGCTCGGACTCGGGATCTTTCTTCTCCTTCTTCCTCTTCTTTTTGCCCAATATTCTAAAGCTATCCCACTCATCTTCAACAGGCGGTTCGGGCCCGGCTTCAACTGGAGGAGTTGGCTCTCGTGGCGGCTCCGGGGTTGGCGATCGCTCTCTTCTGCGAATGATGATTTCCTCCCGCTCATGATCCCGCGGTGGTGGCGGTGGGCTGGGAGAACGTGGACGACGGATGATCCATTCTTCTTCTTTCTTTCCCACGAGTATACCACGACTGCGGGAGCCAGGCGGAGGCTCTTTCTTACCCTTCTTCGCCTTCTTAGTCTTGCCAACTGCTCCGAACCCCCACGGATCATCAAGATCGGGGGCATCGGTCTCCTCTTTGTTGGCCTTTGAAATGTCCTCTGTATCGAGTTCACGCGACTTGTCGCCCGTAAGGTTAGGTCCAGCAGAAATCTTGCCTGCAATACCACCAGTGTATTTCACCAACATCTTGTTCATGAGCTCAGTGTCATCTAGTACGGCATCCTCAGCATCGGACGCATCGTCCAGTATCGGCTTGGGGCTGAGATCTCTTGGGATTGGCGGCTCGCCACGATCGACAAACGTCGACGTTGGCCTCAATCCAACTCCAGGGCGGTACTGCCACTTTTCGACATTGTAGGTACGGCCGGCATCTTGTTCATAGTCTGAATGGTACAACCATGCCCGACTTGGATCGTAGCTATATCCGCTCGGGATGAGCCCATGCTTTTGCGTGTATCTCAGAGAAGGCCGCTCGGCCCTCCGGACCGGATGCGGCGACGTATCGCGCCTCGGACGGCGGAGATCTTGTCCAAATAAGAAGCCCGAAGACTTCTTGTCATCACGAGCTGACCCTCGGGAACCAGCAGCCGCAAGTGTGGTGTTCACGGTGCGCTCCTGGGCATCATCAGATAGGCCAGCCCAGGAATTGCTGTCAAAGCTGCTGTTGCTGTTGCTGTGGGTGCTGCTGCTGATTGAAGGGCTACGCAAGGCTACACGAGGCTCCGAAGAGTATGGCATGGGAGAATCTACCATTGCTTTAGATGAGCTCCGAACCGTCTCGTTTGGAGGCTCGCGGTAATATCGCGAATTGCGGTCGAAGCGATTGCGCGTCGGTGACGGTTGGGTCTGGTTAAGGTCATTGTAAACGTCTACATAAGGCGTCCCACGAGCTGCATGGCGGTCTGTTGTTCGCTTGTGGACGTCGTAAACCTTGTTGCGGTTGTCGTAATACCTCGGTATTGGCCTTGTGTTGTGGTTTTGACTGTGCGGGCGATAGTCAGTTGAGAGCCGGTCTCGATATGGCAATTCATAATTCGTCTGCATGTAGTTTTGGTGTGCGACCCGGGGAAAATCTACTCCGTAATTGCTGTAATCTTCGCGACGGGTGCTATGGCGCTTGGGAGCATTCCACCCTTCGTTACCGGAAGGAAACATCGCGCCAGGGGGAGGCGGAGGCTCGTACGGTGAATGGGAGTATGGCTGCATCATCGGATAACCCCCATACTGTTGAGGCACTGCAGGTATACTGCTGTACGCATTTGTTTCCTTGGGAGCAAATGCAGTGGCACTGTGCCGCTGTGTGAGTGGCGCAACATCACCAGTGACAAATCGAACATGACTTCCAGATCCTCTTTGATCGGGCTTGACCTGCATGTCAACGTCTATCGGGCCGTGTCCTGTGCTGCCATCTTGCCGCGAGCTTTTGTCTTGTGTGGGAATCGAGGGCTGAGTTGCTGCTGCGTCTGCAGCGGATTCCTTCTTTTTGACGACCAATGACTCCAGTTGGGCAATTTTCGCAGTGCTCAAGCCTTTGGCGGTCAACCATTCGCGCATTCGCTCCACGTCGGTCTGTGAAAGCTCGACTCGCGGGGTCCCACCATCTGGCATTGGCACGTACGTGTGAGATGAATCAGAAACAGAGCCCCCAGCGACGGCAGTGCTGTCTGTCTCAGAAGAAGCGTGGTTTTCGGAAGAGGAGAAGACAAGCATGATGCTGGACATGCCTTGATACGCGACTGCACCCAGAACAGCCTTTTGGAGGAACTTCCGTGTCGTACGGACATCCTTGCTAATAGGCAAAGCTGCATGTAGATGCCAAATCCGGTCGCTGAAGTTGGCCTCCACCCATCCCGAAGCTGCGTTTTTGACGGAGCGGGGGAGTGCTTGCCACGCTCTCAAAGTATCGTTGAAATCACACGTAGAACCACATGGTCGATGTCGCAGCGCAGGATTATCAAGTGTCTGGTAGCTGTACTTGCCTTCGACAGAGTCATACGACATGACAATGTGCAGGAACTTCGTACGTTCTGAGGAGTGAAGCCCGGAAGACATGATCCCGGCCGAGTTGTTGCTCACATTCGTCGATGCCGAAGACTGAGAAGAGTGCCGCTTAAAAAACCATCTTCACGGCTGTCAGAATTCGTCAAAAAAGGTCGACGGTAAAATTCGAACATACCTTCGCCTAGACTTCCGCACACTGTCGTTCCCTGTTGATTCCGCTGTGGCGCCTCTAGTCATATTCATAGGTGGGAGTTCCGATACGGCACCAATAGTCAACAGCATCTCTCTGTCTTCGTCTTGCATCTGCCCTGACTGCTGTTCATCCAAGAATTCCTTGACTAGGTCTTCGTCTAGGTTAGGGCCGAAGAGCTCCTTCATCCGCCGCTGAGTGGTCTCCCTAGATTTATGGAGTCGATCGAGCTTCGCTTTCACCGTCTGCTGATAGTCTTCGATTGCCATCTTGCGAACGACTCCTTCGGCTATGTCCTTCGCTTTCCGCTCTGCATCTTTACGTTGCAAATCTTCAAGAATAGAATCTCTAAGTTCTTGTGCCATCAAGTCGGTTACTCTGCCATCGTCTGAGATACTGTCATACGTGCCACTTCGGTAGGGAACCGATGTATACCGTGCAGATGTGTTGCGCCCAGGGGGAGCGGGAGGGACGTGATTAGGCTGTTGAGCAGACATGGCAGACCGTTTCTCTGCGGCCTTTTTTTCTTCAGCCTTTGCCTCCTTGAGGAGCCTTCGCGCTAAAATTTTGCTCTTGGTGAGTGCTACGATGCTGTCCGCGCCTGCAGCTCTCTCTGCAGCGGTAGAGCCCGTCTGAGCCTGGATACAATTTCTGGCGAGAAGAATCTCTGTCTTCATAGATTGCAATTCCAAATTGACCACATCTATCTTTGGTTTGAGACGAGGCCAGGATAACCGGGTAAGCGTACGAACATCGATGTCTTCGGGCTTGATGTTGATGATCGCGTCCGGATCGTCCGGAAGGTCGGCTTTGGTAAGAAGTTTGACCAGCTTCTCGATAAGTCTCTTGGAATTCGTGACAGCGTTCTCAGCCACCTTTCGACTGTCTTCACTAACAGAACCCGCCGCTTCGCTGCTGCGTACAAGGGTGTTGAGCTCTCTCACGTGGAGGATAGTCGTCTCCAGCTGGCCAGCAAGGCCAATGATGCTGTCGCGAGAGTCCTTGTAGTCGCCAATGTAAGTACTGAGGGTCTGAGCTAGACTGAAGCCGACTTGAACGACTGCTATGGCTTCTCCTATGCCCGCCATTTGCTCCAAGATTGGCCGTCGATCATGAGAATCGCGTTGCCATCGCTGCAAATGTGTCGACGGTGAGCACTGCTAAGCATAAAATACGGCAAAGTCCAGGGAAAACGGAGAGTGAGATGGAAAGGAAAAGACACGCGTGGCTGTGCATACTCCCAGGTGCGGTTCTCGAGTCCGCATGTGTAACATCCTCCTTGCGTACTAGTCTAGCGTTCAGCCGCAGGGCGCATGGGGGGCGCCGATAGTGCCATCTCATGATGGTCTGCTTCGGGAGATCACTAGGGCAGAACACAATCATCGCACGGTGGTGGAGAGAATTATGGAAGGTATATTCAAGAGAAGGGAAGGCCGGGAGAATGTCCAAGGCGAAGTCCAAGCAAGGTTTCAAAAGTCCCTTTGCCGCTCCACCCAACCGTTAGCCACCAGCCGATGCAGCCCATGCCTAACGGAGAGCCACCCGCAAGACGTGTTAGAGCCATGCATATCGTATGACTGCGTTGTCTGATGTCGTGTCCTGTATTCTCGAATTTGTGCTACGGTCCATTGGGTAACTTATGATACATGATGCCCTCGCATTTCATTGCGCCGCTAACGCCGCCCGGCTCTATGCTCCCATAATACAGAGCATCATTCGTCCCAAGCTTCCGGGGTGGAAAGGCATTCCTGTCTATTGTCCGTCGACGTCCATCTTCTCGCCAACGCCAGGCTCGCCATCACCAATGTCCTGCACCGTCACGTACTTGCTGATGTCCTCCTTTGTGATGATCTTTTCGTTCAGGACCGCAGTGGTACCTCTCTGGAACTTGTAGTCCCTCTTCTTCGGTTCCCTCGTGTTCGGTGTCAGGTAGTTCCTAAGCAGCTCAGTCTTGTCCTTCGTAATCACGCAAACGTCGACGTTGGAACCAGAACCCAGATCGTTCCAGATACCGGCCTCAATTGCGTTAGCACAGAGGCTGACGGCTTCGTCCCTGGTCATGTTGGGCTTCCACTGAGTCTCGAACACGCTCATGGCAGCCAAGCTACCAGAACCCATTGTCACGTACGGAAGCTTGTCTGTCGAACCGTGCGCGTGGACTGTGAAGAGGTGTGCTCCAGTCGGGTCGCATCCTGCCACCACGAGATATGCGCCAATGTGACCTTGGTAGCGGAATAGATGTTGTTTGAGCATGGTCATGACGGTGACGACGCGCGGTTTGCGGCCGGTGGAGAGAGAGTGGAGTTCGAGGTTGGAGGCCATGAGCGCAGTGGTAAACTCTGTGTCGGCTGCGGTACCGGCACCGGCACACCAGATCTGAGGGGAGATGTAATGAAGCTTCTCGCAGTTCTGTGAGAGGTGTTAGTGAGCTGGCCTTGGACGTCGGATTGTAGGTCACGTACCTTGTCTGCTACTATGGGACCACTGGTGGCGCGAGTGTCGGCTGCAATGACAACACCGCCATCGTAGAGAGCACCGACGATGGTGGTACCGGTGGATGTGGCCTTGGGAAGAGGCACGCCTCTGGCGTGAAGTGCTAGGTTGCGGTTGTGGTTTGAGAAGTCGAAGCCCGGCATCTTGCTGGCGTGTTTGTGGTGTGTGATTGGGTGTTTTGATGAGCCGCGATATGGCTTGTGAGAATACGTGTAAGAGGCGTGAGAGGTCGTGTTTATTGTTCGGTGGTGATGTTTGTGTTTCGGCGACTGATTGATTGATGCTCCAGAGGGCGGTTCGAGTGTTCGAAGGCCAGGCGACCGCAGTGACGACGAAGCTCAGTGCTGGAAGCTCTTCGGCCAATCCCCGGCAAGAAGCGCGTTCACTCTGCATCGCGGCCAAAGCAAAGAAACATCCACAACCTAGGTTGTTTACACCACCCTTTCTTGCTTGTTGAACCTGAGTCCAATAGTCGACGCTCGTACAGGTACAGCAACTACATTGTTTCCGTCGGTCGTTTTTCACTCTATTACGAGGCGACATCTCCACCCATCGGCGCGTGAGCGCTTCTCGCGTTTGCACATTTGAGCGAGCTCTGAATCGAGGACGGACCTACACACGTGTCCAAGAATCACGACCGCAAACGATCATGTCGGGAATGGGGAGCGGGCCCAAGGCGAATGCTGCGAGCGACCTGGAATCCATCGAAACAGAGCAGCTTGGGTTTCAAGCTTTGGCCTCGGAGAACAAACTACGACTACTACCTACACCCTGGTCAACTGAGCAATTCCCGATCACGACTGCCTCACTCCTATCAGTTGCATCTAGCCGAGGACTACTTGCGGCCGCTGGCCCAGATGCGCTGGTCATTGCAACAACGGAGAGTGTCAGGCAGGCCGCCTCCGATGGATCAAAAGACAAGGCAAAGAAACAATTCACACCACAAGCAACGATTCCGGTACCTAGGGTGTCGCAGGTCGTCTTCTCGAGCGATGAGAGCTGTCTCGTGATCTCTGCGGAGGAGGGTGGTGGACTGGCGGTCTACGATACAAATGGGCTTCTGAACGGGAACAAGGAGTCGGCGTTTCAGATCGCGACAAACGGCGTAGCCGTTCGGCAGATACTGGCAAATCCCTCGAAAGACAACTCCCATCAATTTGGGTTGGTTCTGGCCAATGGACAACTACTATTGGCAGATCTCAAGCAGCGCCAACTTGTCAACGGCGCAAGTGGAAGTCCTGTGTTCAAAGAGAATGTGAGCTGTGCGTGCTGGTCAAGGCTTGGAAAGCAGATTGTTGCTGGACTGGCAGATGGCACTGCTGCGCAGATTGATCTACAGGGGAACACCAAAGCGGTCATTCCCAAGCCACCACAATTGATGGCGGACCGCGACCCTCAAGAACAGGGCCTGCCCGTGAGTGCCATCTATTGGTTGGAGACTGCGGACTTTTTGATGATTCACTCGCCTGTCAACCCACCGACCGATGGTGATGGCATGGGGCCTCGCAATGACTCCGAGTATCACCTTGTGCACCGCGAGAAATCGTCGGGTGAATGCAGCTACCACCAATTCATGGATCCTTGTCCTGGCTTCATGGAGCAACGAGTGCCAACGCATCATTTCATCCAGCGCTTGAGAGAGTGGCCGCCGAACCTCGATGACACCCTCATCCTGAGCTCAACAATCTCCTCGGACATTGGCGCCATTACGCGATCCAAAACCCCATTGTCGCAGGATTTCCCAGCCGACAAAATTACGCACATGTACACTACCACAACGCCTCTGGAGGATTCACGACGCGCGGCTCTGCCTGTAAGCATCGAAGACGGCATGAGCGAAACGTCTATCATCGGCATGGCACTCGACCTCAGTACGAAAGAAAAGGTGCGAAAGCCGATTCCAAGTGACGAGGAGATCGACGACTCTGCCACACCTCTTCCGGTTTTGTTCGTGCTCAATCACGAGGGCGTTCTCAGTGCGTGGCATGTCGTGTACAATGAATCTGTCCGTCAGCAAACAGCGTATCCTGGATTGACAAATGCGACTACGCAAGAGCAGCCTCAACAGCAGACCCCGGCGCCTTCCTCTGCGAACAATGGCCCATTCGGGTCATCAAACTCTGCACAGGCGCAGACACCTTCTCAAACACCTTCCCAAAAGCCAGCGTTTGGCCAGGCCAGTACGCCAGCTTTCGGTAGCACCTCTGCCTTCGGCAAGATGTCATCGCCTTGGGGTGCACCGCCAGCCTCTACACCTAAAGGCCCCGAGTTTGGGAAGCCGGCGGGTGGCGCTCAATTTGGCGCACCTTCTGCATTTGGCGCAACTGGAGGTATGGGTGCCAACAAGCCTTCGCCATGGGGTGGCTCCACAGCAAATCAGACATCACAGCCCACTCAAGCGGGCAGTGCGTTTGGTGGAAACACAAGTGGCCAGTCCCCTTTCGCTTCCTTTGGTAAGCAATCCGACGGCGACGGCAAGCCTGCTGCATCGCCGTTCAGCGGATTTTCGAAGCCGGGCGGCGAGGCCAAAAATGCCGCATCGTCTCCCTTTGGTGCATTTGCTGGCTCGACTGGTGGCCAGGACAAGCCTGCTGCCTCGCCGTTTGGTAGTTTCGGAAAGCCGAGTGCCGATGCAGGAAAATCGCAAGCGTCGGCTTTCGGCAGCTTTGGGCAAAGTAGTGGACAAGAAAACAAGCCGAGTGGATCACCTTTTGGCGCTTTCAAGAAGCCACAGGACGACGAGAAGAAGTCGAGTCCATTCGCTGCGAGTGGCTCAGAAGGATCTGCCTTTGGATCTTTTGGCAAAGGCGGAAACGCCCCTGCATCACCATTCGCTTCGGCAAACCAGCAGAAACCTGGTATGCCTGCCAACTCCTCCTTCGGTTCCACAGTGACGCTAAACTCTACTACAGGCTCTTTCGCATCCGGCGCCTTCGGTCAAGGGTCCTCCTTCGGCAAGACCTCGTTTGGTCAACCTTCTCAAGCAGCGAGCGAAGACAAGAAGCCATCGTCAGGACTTGGAGGAGACTTTAGTGGATTCAAGCTCGGATCTACGTTCAAGCCGGACGGAAGTGCTAAGGATGATTTGCCCAAGCCCAAGGATCCAGGCGCAAGCCTGTTCGGTAGCGGATTTGCCAACTCTCTCAATACAGAGAAGCCCGAACCGACCACCCCGATCAAGCAAGAGCCCGACACTGAACAAACACCAAAACTTGATGACATACCCGAGGCCTCGAAGACTCCTGCTGACCCTCCCAAGCAAGCGCCGCTCAGCTCAGGAGGAGACTTCTCGGGACCCGGGCTCTTGACCCCTCAAGGCAAGCCGGACGAAGGTTCAAACCAGCCGCCATCGTCCACACAAAACGACGCTCCTCTTCCGCCAGACTTCTTGAGCAGTAAGCCGAAGAAGGAAACTTCGTCACCCGCCACCAACGACGCGCCATTGCCTCCGGACTTCCTAACCTCCAAACCAAAGCCCACCGATGATGGCGCAGACATTCCGATTGCAGGTAGCCCACCGCTTGACGTCGGCGACGAGAACTTCTCCGAGGCTGCCAGCGAAGGTGACGACAATGGCGACGAAGAAGACGGTCCGCCGGAAGAGGACGGCGAACCCGACTGGAGTGATGAGGACGACCACGAGCACGACGAGGATGAGGATGAGGAAGACGAGGAAGAGGATGACGATGAGGACGACGAGGACGACGAGGACGAAGAAGACGGCACTGTCGACGATCCGGAGCAGTTGTCCGCATTCGAGGCCAGAGTGTCTCCTGCGAGCCCGAAAAGAAATTCCCGAAACGAGCAGTCTACTACCCCTGAAACGCTCAAGAAGGCCTCATACACGCCCGCAGGGTTTCCTAACCCGCTTCCGTCCTTTGCACCTCCGCCTAAACCCCAACAGAGCCCTCGTTCGCCAAGCCCTGTGCGAGACACGAGGAGGCCGTCGGCAGCTCAACGCCCATCGTTTGGAAGAAACTCGGTTCCCCCAGGAAAGCCGGTCGAGCGTCCTACCTCACAGCAAAAGGCGCCCACGCCGCAACCTCCGACTCAAGAAGAACTCGAGGATGAAGAAGATGCGCGTATCAAATCTATCCTTGCTGCGCCTATTCAGCCATCTACGCAATTGCCAGAGTTTATCGCCCAACACGATCACGCTGGGAGGTCAGACAAGCCTGGACTTGCTGGCCAGTTTGAGAAGGTGTACCGCGACGTGAACATCATGATCGACACGCTTGGTCTCAACGCAAGGTCCCTGCAGTCGTTCGTCTCCGGGCATAGTCAGGCTCGTGACAATGACAGTCCGATGGCGAGGCGAGACTTGGAAGACGAACAGGACTGGGTGCTCGCTGAGCTCGATGATCTTAGGTCGATCATCGAGGGGATCGGCAAGGATCTTGAGAATGGACGTCTGGATGACCCATCAGGGAAGATCGCGGATTGCTTGGACGAAGAGAAAGAATTGCAGAAGCTCAAATCCAGGGCCACCGATCTGAGAAAACAAATCGCCGTCAGGACTGATCCGAAGCAACAAATCGAACATTACAACGCGCCTTTGCCGACCGAGAGTGCTGCGCAACAGGCCGAGCTGAGGCAAAGTGTTCAGAGGATGCAGAAGCAGCTGGCTGAAGCCGAAGAGGCCATGGGCATTCTACGTGCAGACCTGGCTTCCGTGCCCGCGGATGGCCAACCCAAGGGCGCTTCCAATGTCCCGACGGTCGAGGCCGTGACCAACACCATCTTGAAAATGACAGCGATGGTCCAGCAGCGCAGCGGCGATGTCGATGTGCTCGAGTCGCAAATCCGCCGCCTGCCTCGCGGCCTGGCCAGCATGAGCCTGGAGGACGACTACGAAGACGACCTCATCAGTACTATGCGCGGCTCGAAGCTGCTCACTGGCGGCTCCAACTCTCCCGCCACCACGCCGCGACCTCGCCGCAGCAGAATGACTGCACGGGGCGACCCTCTCGGTATGAGTGGCATGTTCGGATCGCGGTACGCGCGCACTCCGCCTACGAGCGGCAGGCAGTCGATCGCAGACCTTGGCGCTAGTGCGTTTGGAAGGAGCACAGCCAGCTTCGGCGCCAGCACGAGAAAGAAGATGGTGGATGTCTCTGTCGAGGAGGCTGAGGGCTGGTTGGGTAGAGAGAAGTCGAGGAAGAAGGTGCTCACCGGTCTCAAAGATATTGTTGAGCGCAGAGGTGTCAAGGAAGTCAGGGTGTCAAAGTAGACCATCCGATTTGCGTGTCTGACTACACGTTTGTAGGGCTGGAGGGGCTCAGGGGCTCATGTAAAGTTATGTTTGTGCTGCGTTTTAGCGAGGCCTTTGCGTCTGATTAGGGTAGGATCAAATTGTATAATACCTGGGTCACGATGAGAAAGTCTAACAATATGTGTGTGACGTGAGAGACTGCTGTTAACCATTCCAAATAGCGCATCTTTGAACATAACTGTACTGTGGGTATCTCAAATAATACAAAGTATACATAGCCGTCAATGGCTAGAGCACCAACCACTTCTCGGCAATCTCCTGCGCTGCACGCTGGTTCCCCACCGCAATGTAAATCGCCTGCAACGCGAACGCCGCCTCTGTCGCGAAATCCTCGAGACCCAAGCCGTGTTTCTCTTCGTCTCTGAGCTTTGTAATCTCGTTCTCCTCATCCTGAGAAATGGAAGCGCCAATCTCCTCACGGTCGCATTGGCTCCTCTCGATTTCTTCAATTCGCGCCTTGCGATGTGCTCTTGCGGTTTCTATGCCGAGCTGCACCTTTTCGCTCAGCGACAGGGCTCGTTCGTACGCGGGTATGGCAAGGTAGGTGAGCCCGAGCACGTGCCACATGCGGCCGACGTTGTATTCCGCTTCCTGCACATGTGCCGCTTGTCCATCGCGAGTTCGCAAATCGTAGTAGCGGTACAGGAAGCTGAGGCCGTGGTGTACCTCGTGGTGGCGGTTGTTTGTCTGGCGTTTCATAGCGCCCGACACGTACTGGGATGCTATGGAGAGATTGATACTAGGGTCCTCGGGCTTCAAAGCAAATGCGCGGAAATAGTAGGGTAGGGCAGAAGAGGAGTGGTTGGCAACCGCGACCATGTGTCCGTAGTTCATGAGCGCACCGGCGTCGAGGCCGTCTTTGGCGTATTCTGGTTTGGTCCGGCGCTTCAGAGTGCTCGCAGGCATGCTGAAGTCGTACCTCCTCCTCATAGCAGGTGGGAGAGCTTGATAGTCGAGGGTCTTGATGCTGCGGAGCATGAACTTTTGCGTAGGCCCGGCGGTGAAGTGAGTGCTTTCGCCGTAGGCGAGACGTGAGACAGCCGTGATGAGTTGATACGATGATCCAGCGCGCAGGTCGCCGCGAGTTGCAAACCAACGGGCCGTTTTCGTCAGACGTTCGGTATCGTTGAACATCAACGCACAGCAAATGGATGTAGCTTGCGAGGTGTTGAGAAGGTCCTCGTTATGGTAGAACACGTTAGCGTTGAACAGACCGTTTTCGATGATCTCGTAGCACGACTCCTGGTCGCTTTGCCTCGCATCAAGCAGGGCCAGATCGACGAAGATGTGGTGCCAAGTCGGGAATGTGATGCCATGGAAGTCTGTCGGGGTTGAAATGTCGAGCGGAGGCGGTGCTTGCTTCTTAGGGCCGTCGCCTCCATTTTCAGACCCACTTTCTTGGGCCACCTCTTGTGGTACACCATTGTCCTCGAGTCTTTTCTTGAAAGCCTCTAACTCGCGGATGAATTTGCTATTCCTGTTGCGAATGCGAACCGGAGCGAATCCCTTGAAAGGTTTGTAGAGATCTCTGCCTGGGTAAAATACTCTCATGGTCCGGAACTCGCGGTACATGAGTCTCGCATTGTCCATCCACTCGAAGACTTCTTCTTCGTCAGCATTTTCATTGTCGAGCACATGCCAAAGGTCCTTGACTTTTGAGAAGCAAGTCAAAATACGCTCTGCTTGATCTTCAAAGAAGCGATCGCGGTCATCGTCCTTCTTCAAAATCTCGGCGAACGCTCTCTTCTTCTTTTCCTTTTCACGATGCTGTTTTTGTTTCTCCAGCTCGGCCGAAAGCTCCTCGCCATCCAGTGGTTCACCATTCTCTCCAAACATTGTCCGCGATGCTCTGAAAGACCCAAGACCGGACGGAATGGTTGACTCGTCGCCTTCATCCTCGCTGTCCGATTCGCTGCCATCTTGCAGAGCAGCTCTCTTTCTTGCTTCGCGCAATTTGTAGTTGGCACGATTTTTCTGGCGCTTTCTTTGAAGAGCTTCGTCAATTTCGGGTACGGCCAAGAGATTGATATGTCCTCGTTTTCTCTTGTGCTCGAGGAGCTTTTCTTTTCTAGCCGACGCTCGTGGGTTGACAGGTGGCATCTCGAGTCGTTCTTTCCTGATGATGTCCTTCCTTCCCATTGCGATCAAGTCGCGAATTATCACCATTGCTTTTTCTTTTTCATTCATATCATCTGCAAGCATCTTCGCCAGTTCTGCTCTGGCCGAGGCATGATTAGGGTCAAGTTCCATGACGGCTCTGTAACACTTCTCCGCTTCGGTAAAGTCTTTCAAGCCTCGATGACAGGCTGCCATGCTAATCCAGAACTGATCTGTGAGCTCGTCCTCCAGGACTTCAATCGGCTGGTAGAAACGGATAGCTTGAGCAAACATAGCGCGGAGTCTTAGAGTGTCACCGATCGTGTAGAACAAGTCGTAAACGTTTGCGATGTCATCTTTGAGCTCGTAAATATGTTCGAAATGTTTGAGACCTTCGTCGTGGTCGTTCAACTTCAAGCGGAATATGCCAAGCTTGACTCTCAAATCCAGTGGTAAGCCATCTCCGTAGAAATCAGGGCCGTGAGTTGAACTGTTTCTGAATTCCGGTAGGTCGTAGCGGCGCTCATGTCCGCTATCGTACTCGCGGTCGTCAACGGTAACGTCATCCCAATATTCGTCTTCTTTGCGGCCCAGGAACCATCTGGCGAGCCGCTTGAGCTGTGCGATCGCGTAAACAGGATCTTTGGTTCGATCTGTGAGATCTAGATACATGTTTAGATGGGCCCATTGTGCCTCAGCATCTCCGAATGTGTCATTGTCGGCAAGTAGCTGGAATGCCTTTTCGTAAGCTTCACGAGCAGCAGCTATCTCGGAGGAGTCCAACGACTCGAGGCAGAGCTCTGCATACAGCTTGAGATTATCTAGATCATCAGGTCTTGCGCGTAGGAGAGTTTTGGTGTCCATCCGAGCCTTGACATCGTGGCCAGCGTCAAGATGAAGATCTCTTCTTCTCGTCCGCAACTCAAAGTTGTCCTCGCCGTGGCTATAATGGATAGCTTTCGTGAGGCAGAATGCGGCTTGATCATACTCTGCTCGAGTTCTGAGGGATCCTGCCATCTCGAGAGTTTTGTTCGCAACCAACAACCAAAGATCGGGATCCTTCTTGATGTTGGCGCCCGTCATGAGGGCACCCAAAGCATCTTTATGATTGCCTTTTGCGATAAGGATGTCCGAGAGAAGTGAGTGAGCAACATAGATTTCAGGATTGGACATCACGGCCTGACGGGCAAGTTCCATGGCAGTATCGAGTTGGCCACTCAGGAAAGCTCCAGTAGCCTGTTCCTGGAGTTTTTTGAACTCTGGTCCAGGGTCCTCAGCACGTTGTCGCCGCTTGGATTTCTTTGCATGAGGACCAGTTCTTGGTCCGTTAGGACGGCCTCTGCGTTTCTCTGCGTCTTTTTGCAGTTTTGGGTCATGCGCAGTGCCTTTCAACGCCCACTTCCAGCCTCGCCCCTTGCCTCGAGCTCGGCTGGCACCTCTTCCCCGTCCACGAGGTCGACCACGACCAGGCTTTGTGACCTCACCGACCGCCCGTTCGTCCTCAGAAATTGCGTCAAGTGCACGAGCGAAATTGTCTTCAAACTCTGAATCATCGTCATCGCTTGCATCGTCTTCTGATGGAACGTAGTCGCCGCCAGCCCGCGCTTCGTCAGCGCGTCGGATTAATTCTGTGTCATAAAACGGATTATCCATCGGTCTCTCGTCATGCTCGGCATCGGCGTCGGTCTCATATTCGATGGAAGCTCCAGGAAAGTGGTATCCTTGGCGACTTTGCGGTATCCCGTACTGCATATGGAACTGCTCGGCAATTTGAGTGTATTCGTTGCTTGCACCATAAGGACCGGGCGTTTGACTTTCGTCGAGATCCGGGTATGTTGGCGTATCATCCGGCTCTATGGATGGGACGCGATTGCCACCGTTGCTCCATGTCGGTTGGGAGAGGGCTGGGTAAGGATTGAAAGAGGATGTGCCAGGATCCGGATAATCTTTCGAATCGTCCATTTCTGCATGGCCGTCCATAGTGGATAGATCGTCAGCCACGGCCAAAGTGTGAGTGATCCGCCTGTAGATGGCGGCGGCAATAGTTCATGGACCCGGCAATCAGCGACTCAGAAAGAGTCTTTGAGCGTTGGCTTCACTTATGTCAAGTTTGCGAGAATCTCGTACGCAAGGATATGTAGCCGGAGCAAACGGATGGTGATGTTGAAAGGGTAATTGTCGCATTTATCGAGAGCTTTGTAAAAGCAACCATTGGTTCGGTCGAAGAAGTGGCTGCAGGTGCAGCCTCAGGCACGCCGCTAGTACATTTTGGAGCAACCGCGCGACCGCGATCTTGACTTACAACGTCAAGGCAAGTCGGTGGAGTGCTAACGCGCAATTATTACCCTTCGCGAAACCATTGCACCGACACCAAATATACTACTGCACTTACTGGACGCGATCACACATCCGCAACCATGAAGCTCGTCAGGTATGTTGAAGCTCAAAAACCCGCGCGCAAGCCAGATGCTGAAAGATTGCTCCAAGGCTGCGCTCACAAGCACCTGGCTGACCTGGGAATGTAGATTTCTCATGAAGTGCACCAACGAGACTGTCACAGTCGAGCTCAAAACAGGTAGGTTGCCACGCTTCCATGGCGCAACGGAGCGCAACACATGACTTACAAGCTTGCATAGGCACCATCATCAATGGCTCAATCGCATCAGTCTCACCGCAAATGAACACGAACCTCCGCACAGCAAAAATGACCGTCAAGGGCGGATCGCCTGTCAGTCTCGACCACATCTCCATCCGCGGCAGCGAAATCCGACACATCATTCTGCCTGACTCGTTACCTCTGGACAACCTGCTGGTCGACGATGCACCGAAGCCAAAGAACAAGCCTCGCAAGGAAGTTGCGGATCGCGGAGGTCGTGGAGGTGCTCCCCGCGGTGGAGGAAGGGGCGGTCCTAGAGGTCGCGGCGGTCCTCGGGGTGGTCGCGGTCGTGGCGGAAGAGGTTTCTAGACGCACAAGGCATGCCGTACGTGCAAAAGATTCCCACGAGCCAGCAATCCTATTGTCGACGACGAAAGAGACAACAGTGTTGGCGGTAGCGGCGACAGCAGCAACATCAGAAGCCGACATTCTGTAGTAGCACCGAAGCTGCGCTCCTATAGAGAGACTGCACAGTGAGCCCGCGAACAGGACTTGAATATGCGGTTGTGCAGGAGCAGTAAATCTTTGAGCTGTGCCCCGGAAGATTTACTAGCTGAATCAACCCAGCCGACCTCCCCGCAAGAAGGCATGCTGATGGACATAATGAAAACGCCGAAGCTTATCTGTTCAATGTTCTCATTTTGCCGTGCATTGCTTGCACTGTCACGAAGATGAAGTACTGTCGCGTGGTTGATAACTTGTGAACGAGGGCTTGGGATATTTTCTCTATTTGTTGCCCTCGGACACGACTGTACCAGTCGAAGATTCGAAGCCTGGCCTACTGGCCAACTTGCTTCGCCCCACCCTTAAGTCAGTTTGATCTTGACTGATCCCCTCACTTTCGTCGTTCGTAATCGGCCGTAAAGGAGCGACTGTGACCGTATTCTGCCAGTCGTATTGACAAGAATGGGTGGCATGACGGTATGTCATCAAATCCAGAGAGAAGCACCTGTGTGTATGCTCCAGGGAAACAGATCAATAGAGACAGACAAATGTCAAAATCACGCGAACCTGCCCCGGTATATCTGCCCCACGAGAGCTATGGGACTTGAATTCGATTGTGTTGGTCCTTGTAGCTCATGTGAAGGGCATTGCGGCCTCGAGAGACCAATATTGTTTGAGGGGCATATCGCAAGCCTGCAATCCTTATGATTTGACGGTCATGTTTGAACAAGGGCAGGTGAAATCGCGTTCATCATAGTTAGATAAATGATGAGTACAGTACATTACCTAGTGTGCATACTTTACTTGTATACACGGATGCATTCAATTCAAGGTTGTGAACATGAGCACGACTGCTACGAAGGGCACCGGCGCGCGTACGTGATTGGATGCTCGGGACTCGGCGAACTTGCATCCGCTACACTACATTTGGCTTAGTGTTTACCCCGACGTAAACATTGGAGGGCTGTTGTTTGGCGCTTGAAAGCGTCGAATAAAACAAACCGAGACGACGACTCATACTAACGAACAACCAGCGTGCGGTCACCGGAGACACGATCGCAATGTCTACAGCGTCGCCAGAACGGCCATCGCGACGCGCCGCCTCGAGGAGGAAAGTGGTTGTTGATGAGGAGGACAGTTCAGACATCGAGAGCAGCGTAGCAAGTCACAGACAACAAGAGGAGAGCGAGGAAGAAGAGTTCACACCCGCGCCAAAGAACACTCGCGCATCACCACGCCGTAGGACCGCCGCCAGCACCACTGCAACGCCGAGGACGAGCACAGCCAGAAGAACAAGAGCGAGCGAATCAGTAGAGCCCTCGCAGATCTTCAGCCCTCCACAAAGCGAGGCAGGCGAGCCATTGTCACCAACAAAAAAGGCAGCGCCGAAACGACGATCGGTCAAGGATGCCAGAGCGGCGCGCAAGAGCAGGGTGTCAATCGCACCAGATGCGCCAGAACTGCAACCCCCACTCCCAACACCACATCCATCGGAGTCGCCGGAGCCTACACCACGGCAGACCACACCTTTGGCCGACATTACCGAGTCTACGATCAACGAACAAACGCCGCGACCGGCTTCGCGCCACACACCGTCAATAGATGAGAACGCGTCGGTGGTGGAGGACAACACGCAGGCTACTGTGACTGCAGCAACGCCAAAGGCAGCTAGGACGGAAGTGAAGAAGGTGGATGCTCAAGTCACTCATTTGGAAAAACCCATGGACATTGTTGTTCGGACGAGGGCGCTCGGCGTTCCACAATCACAAGAGCCCGTCGAGCCTAAGTCGCGCATGACTATCACATACTTGACCTTGATGAATTTCAAGTCGTATGCGGGAAAGCAGATGGTTGGACCTTTCCACTCGTCTTTTTCTTCTGTCGTTGGACCGAACGGATCTGGAAAATCGAACGTGATCGACTCTCTGCTTTTCGTCTTTGGTTTCCGTGCGAGCAAGATGAGACAGGGCAAGATTTCCGCTCTAATCCATAACAGCGCACAGTTCCCGGACCTCGAATTCTGCGAAGTCGAGGTGCATTTCAATGAGGTGATGGATGAGCCCAACGGCGGCTCAACAGTGATCCCTGGCTCACAGCTTGTCATTGCGCGCCGAGCCTTCAAGAACAATTCGAGCAAATACTACATCAACGGCCGGGCCTCGGATTTCACCACAGTCACTACTTTACTCAAAGGCAAAGGCATCGATCTGGACCACAAGCGTTTCTTGATTCTGCAGGGTGAAGTCGAATCAATCGCGCAAATGAAGCCAAAGGCTGCAAATGACAACGACGACGGCCTGCTGGAGTATTTGGAAGATATCATTGGTACTTCGAAGTACAAGACGCCCATCGACGAGGCTGCTGTGGAAACCGAACAGCTCAACGAAGTTTGCCTCGAGAAAAGCACTCGTGTCCAGCACGTTGAGAAAGAAAGAGACAGCCTCGAAGACAAAAAGAACAAAGCCATCGCATTCATCAGAGACGAAAATGAGCTGGCATCGAAGCAATCTTCACTCTACCAGATATACGTGGCTGAATGCGGTGACAATCTTCAGGTCACGGACGAAGCTATTGCACAGATTCAGGAGCAACTCAATGGTGAACTGCAAAGGCACCAAGGCAGTGAGGAAGAGATCAAGAACATGGAAAAGCAATACAAGACGGGTACCAGAGAATACGACAAGCTCGAGAAGAACACGCAGGGCATTCTCAAGGAACTCTCCCAGCTTGACAAAGAGACCGTCAAAATTGATGAGAAGAAGAAATTCCTCGCCAACAAGTCCAAGAAGCTAGAGAAGACGTTTGAGAGCTCGAAGTTAGGAATCAAGGACTCTGCAACACAAGCAAAGAATGCTGAAGATGACATCGCGAGGATTGGCGCCGAAATCGAGGCCCTTGAGCAAGAGATGCAGGCAGAAGACCAGGAGCTTGCAAGAATTCGCGAAAGTCTAAAGGGCAAGACCCAAGGCCTGAGCGATCAAATTGCGGCGAAGCAGAAACAACTGGAACCCTGGAACGCCAAAATCAACGAGAAGCAGTCATCTATGGCCGTGGCTCAAAGCGAGCTTGACATTTTACACGAGAAGGAAAGCGCAGGTGCCACCGCCATTGCCGAGACAGAAACGAGAATTTCCGCTCTGCAGGACCAACAAGCTACCAAAGCTGCCGAGCTCGAAGAATGCAAGACACGCCGCAAGAGTGCATTGAAGGAGCTCCAAGGCCTCCAGAAACAAGTCGACCAGCTAGGTGCCCAAGAACCTGCGTTGAAGTCAAAGCTCTCTGGCGCCCGTCAAAAGGCCGACGAGGCTCGCGCAAGTTTGTCCGCTACTCAAAGCCAGGGCAATGTTCTAGCGGGCTTGACTAGGTTGAAGGAGTCTGGGCGCATTGACGGCTTCCACGGACGACTGGGTAACTTAGGCGCTATCGACCAGAAGTTCGATGTTGCCATCTCCACAGCCTGTCCCGCTCTTGACAATCTTGTTGTCGACACCGTCGAGGTTGGTCAGCAATGTATCGAGTATCTGCGCAAGAACAATCTCGGCCGAGCAAATTTCATCCTCCTCGACCGTCTCCCAAGGCGCGATTTGTCTGCCATCCAAACTCCCGAAAATGTACCGAGATTGTTCGATCTCGTCAAGAGCAAGCACGACCGCTTTTTGCCGGCTTTCTACAGCGTGATGCAAGATACTTTGGTCGCCAAGAATTTGGAACAAGCCAATCGCATTGCCTACGGTGCAAAGCGATGGCGTGTGGTGACCCTGGATGGCCAGCTTATCGACAAGTCTGGTACGATGAGTGGTGGTGGCACAAGGGTGGCGAAGGGTGGCATGTCTTCCAAACTCGCTGCAGACGTGTCAAAAGAGCAGGTCGCGAAGCTTGAGGTCGACCGTGACGCAGTCGAGAGGCAATACTCGGAGCTACAAGAAGGCAGCAGGGAACTGGAGGCCCAGCTTCATAATCTCCAAAACCAAGTTCCTCGCCTGGAGACCCAAGCACAGAAGCTTGCACTTGAGCTCGACAGCATAGAAAAAAACATTGCGGATGCACAGAAGCGAATTCAGGAAATCGCGGCCGAGCAGCAGTTCTCAAAGTCGGACAAACAACAGATTGCTAGCCTTGAGAAGAGCTTGGTGTCTCTTCAGAAGGAGGTTGAGCAGATTCAGTCCCAGTCCTCTAGTATCGAAGAAGAGATCCAAGAGCTGCAAGACAAGATCATGGAAGTTGGTGGTATTCAACTCCGCAGTCAGAAGACTAAAGTTGACGGCCTGAAGGAGGAGATCGACACGCGCAATGAAGGTCTCAGCTCTGCTGAAGTTGCCAAGTCAAAGGCAGAGAAGCAGGGCAAGAAGCACGAGAAAGCCAACGCCGATGCAAGTGCCGAGCTCGAGAAGATATCTGCCGAACTTGAACAGGTGCAGGAGGACATCAATACGCAGAGCAGAGGCACATCCGACTTCCGCCAGCAGGCTGAAAGCGCACAGCAAGCGCTTGAGGACCGGAAGGAAGAGCTGGAAGCGCTCAAGGCGCAATTGGATGAACACGTTGCTGAGTTGAATGAGACCCGAGGTGCCGAGGTCGAGATGCGCAACAAGCTCGAGGAAAACCAGAAGATCTTGCTTGACAACCAGAAGCGCCTGAGATACTGGGAGGAGAAGCTCTCTAAGCTGTCACTGCAGAATGTCAGCGAAGAAGGCGAGGAGCACGATCCTGAACCTATGCCTCAACTCTCTCGTGACGAGCTCGAGGACCTGGACAAAGAGTCGCTGAAAGCTGCCATTGCTGGGCTGGAAGAGCGCACGAGCTCACATGTCGAGCTTGCTGTTTTGGCAGAGTACCGCCGGCGTGTTGAGGAACACACAACTCGTCTTGCAGATCTCAACACAGCCCTCGTTGCACGCGACACGGCCAAGAAGCGAACTGACGACCTGCGCCGCCTACGTCTTGAAGGCTTCATGGAAGGCTTCTCGCTCATCTCGATGCGCTTGAAGGAGATGTATCAGATGATCACCATGGGTGGAAATGCAGAGCTAGAGCTCGTCGATTCGCTTGATCCCTTCGCCGAGGGCATTCTGTTCAGTGTCATGCCGCCGAAGAAGAGCTGGAAGAACATCAGCAATCTGTCAGGTGGCGAGAAGACTCTTAGTTCGCTGGCCCTTGTGTTTGCTTTACATCACTACAAGCCCACTCCACTCTACGTGATGGACGAGATTGACGCTGCGCTTGATTTCAAGAACGTGAGTTTGCCTTCCCCCTGCCCATCCGAGAAACAATTTACTGACATCGCAAACTCGCAGGTCTCTATCGTCGCAGCCTACATCAAGGAACGCACCAAGAATGCCCAATTCATTGTCATCTCACTGAGAAACAACATGTTCGAGCTTGCATCGCGGCTGGTCGGTGTGTACAAGGTCAACCACATGGTAAGTCTAACGATACTACGATCTTCGATTCTGCATGATGTAACGAGAGACACTAACGATGACTCTCCACAGACCAAGAGTGTGACTGTCGAAAACAAGGACTACATTACTGCTCGATAGAGGCGTGTCTGCCTTCGTGTAAAGTTTCTTTTCCGGACGAACAACGACTTGCATGAATATTGGGGATGGATGGATATCTGGCGTTGGTCGATGTATATTGTATTGCGATGCGATAGGATTTCGTATATGGGCTGGCGCATTGTCTTTGTCACAGCGGTGGTGGGAAGGTAAGTTTTACGATCGAATACTGAGTTGTGTTATGGATGATGATAGTTCTGGTTCTGGGCTGGAGGCAGTTGATGGCGCAATGATCATGTACCTGTTCAAAGTGGATATGACGGCACCATCGCTCTCTGCTGACAATAAAAGTATATGATAATGTCCCAATAGCCATAACATTGATATGCCATCCTAGGTTTGCTTTTATCCAGCATCCGAGAGCTTTTGTTCACACCAACCCTAACCCTCTCAACTTGTGAAATCTGAAGTCAACAAATTGATAGGTATGCTTTGAGCGTGAAATTCGTCTTGTGTGTCATTCGTCCTATGCTACCTACAACCATAAAGTCTACATCTATCTCTGCCATGTGTGCGTCTACAACTCAACTTCATTCGTGATCACATATCGTTTAGTCACGGGCAGGGCCACCAACACCCCATGCATCGCACTCACTCGGAGTCATGCCCTCCGGGCAGAGTCCCTCAGCAAAGACGTTCTCAGCAATGTAGCCGCAGCTGCCAGACTGAGCAATCTGCTTGTCGCCCTTGTAGACAGTGAATCCAAGGCCGCAAGTGTCGTTCGCGCTCTGGTCGCCTTCAAAGGATGATCCGTAGTAGAAGTGGCAGGACGGCAGTCTAGGCTGGGGGTAAGAGCCGCTGGGTCCGCTGAAGATCGAGGCCGCACATCTGGGATCTTCCTGGCATGCCTGGCAACAGGCGGAAGCATCCTTGTGAGCGCCGGTGTTGTCTTCATATCCGGGAGGGGCGCGGGCGAGGTTGCCGTACCAGGCAATACCGTCGTTGGGCAGTCCCCTGTAGCCGCTCCTTTCGTGGTTCTTGCCATCGGTGCCGATCAGGTTGGTGGGAGCGCACTTCGCGTCCTGGGTGACGGTGGAACTGGCGGTTCCGATGGTGGAGGTGGTGAATTCGGTGCAGAAGCCATCGACAGTCGAGGTAGTCGTGGCGGAAGTGACCCACTCAAGCGCTTGGGTTTCCTTGGTAACAGCGGGCACGGTGGTAATTTCTGCGGGCAGATATCTCGTGTGCGTTCCGGTGGTCGTTCCTTTGGGGTACTTGTAGACCGTCTTCCGCTTCGGGGCACATGAAGTCGAGGGACGGAGGGAAGATGAGGTGTAGTCGCCTGTGTACACGGTTGTAGTGTAATCGAGGGATCTGCGTGGATGAGTTAGCCATGCGCGAATGCTTGATGGAATTGCATGAGTCTGCGATATGTTTCCTGCTGAGGAGAGGGTGGAGCGATGGGGAACGTACTGAGTCAAACTCTCGGCGCAGGTCGACACGTAGGCGACATCCAAGGTTGAAGTTGTGGTCCCAGTGGTGATCCACTCCGTCGGGGACTCAGTCTGTCTTTCCTGGGTTTTGGTAACCCAGACTGATACTTCAGACGGAGTGGTCTTTGTCTCGGTGAAGGTAGTAGTTGCCGGGCATGATGAGGATTCAGCCGCGACGGAAGCTGCCAGAGCGGCGAGGGCAATAGCAGATCTCATCATCTTCAAGACAATCGTGATGTTGGGGAGTGAAGAAGGGGCTGTGAGTGTGAAGAGTATGTGACTTAGGCTTGTGTCTGATCGATGAGGAAAGGATGGGAGTTATATACACTATACCGCAACATCCGAGTCAAGTGTCTAGAGATCCATAACGATTCCAAGGCACAGGTGCCTTCATAGAATACGAGAGGATTCCCACAATTGCACATGCATGATGCAGTAGTTGCAAACAAGCGTACTATAGGAATCCTGGCGGTTGATGCTCAGGACGAAAGCAGTTGAGGTCGAGAGTTCTATTGCGCCGCGGCCTTTAGCGGCCAATGCCGTTGACAAGGATTAGGCGCTAATCGTCGAAAGTGGCGTAATGGGTGTCTTTAAATAGGCTTTCTCGGCTCGTCATATCGTCGGCTACGATGGTGTTTTATCCGTCGTCTTCCCAGCCCTTTGGTTTGAAGTCAGTCTTCGTCTTGACTCTACGATCGGGTCCGGAATGAAGAGTCGGTGAGCTGCGTTTCGGAGTAAGCCATGCACTAAACGCACCTGATTCTGAGTTGAGAATTATGTGATAGTCAGTATATGTGCCACCTGGATTGTCATGCTGGTGAGTGGTGTTGTGGTACACAGTACACTGCACCGGACACATCCTATCCGCATCGTAGCGAGTTGCATACCACGGACCAATCTCTGCCACAAGCATTTCCTACAAGCATACCGCTGCGCTGCCTCGGCAGCCGAAAACAGGTATGCGAGTCTGGAATCCTTCCTTCCAGGCATCTGCACACATGGGTCTGCAGAAGTAATCAAAAGTACGAGCTCTGCGGGTAGTACGTGCCGTTGTCGAGACAGCCAAGGTCGGAAGGATTCAGTATCTCGAACTAACCAGAAGACCGTGAAGTCACCGGATGGTTTGACTTGTGAAGTGGTTGTGACCGAAACCGGAGTCTTTACCTCTGATCCCGAGCTCAAATGGCATTGGTGCAGGTACCAAGGTACCGGAGGTAAGTTGCAAGCACGGAAGTACTGCAGTGATGTTCTGTAGACCAATTGTGAAGGCTCATCTCTTCAGGAAGCCATGGTTGCCACGTGCGGCGGTGTTCTAGAGATCTGCCCTCCCGTCCCGTAAGGCGGCTGAACTTTGAACCGCTTTTGAAATCACTTCAGATCTACAGTACATGCGACTACTGCTCGCTACTGCACACAGTAGCAGGAGAATTTTACCCTATGTGTCTCCGTCGACTTGCTTCCATACGAGTTCAATATACTGACCGTGCGGAAGTGACGTGGGTAAGGCAGCGGATCCCATCGATAGCAAGCTTCCAAGATCGTTAGAAGCCCAGCAGAGTCGCTTGCAGTGTTCAGGCATTTAGAACGCACATGTGTTGGCGGACTAACTTCCAGGCAGAAACCTGTCTGTCGTTATCTGTACTCGCTAGACATTCTCAGATACCTTGCTTGGTGGCAAGCTGTCGATTGGAAGTCAATCACTCTCCATTTAAAATGACGGCTTGTGGCTGAAGAACGCTCTGTTCTGTCTCGCGACATCATATCAATCACAAATGACGATCCTGTAAAAGCAAACCCAGCACATGCACAACAAAAGCAAAAGAGAACATCGCGTGAAGGGATGCTGTGTGGTTGTGGAGAAACCCGGAGTCGAACCGGGAACCTTCTCCACTTAACATGTGCTGCGAGGCACGGTGCTAAGAAGATGTCATACCGCTAGACCATATCCCCTTTCCAGATCAATTGCTTGATTGGTGAACAGCTTGGCGAATATTGCGTTAATGTTCCGCAGATAACAATGATCAGCTCGAGATTCGATGTGCCGAGTGATCGATACTTTGGATGTGTGAATATAGCTTGGTCAGAGGCACCAGTTGATCCAGTATATCACCAGAAGCCCAAGTCGTTCCATAGAAACAGACGTCATGAGTATGGTTCGAATGCTTACAGCAGATTTAATCCGATGTGTCTGTTGGGCAGAGAACGTGATGCCTGTGGGTTGGCGTATCATCCATTGTGAAGATAATCCCCAAAACAGAAAGCTTGAAAGACGTAGGGACGAATTTGTTGAGAAAATTTCGTTGTTATCAAGTCTGCATGACGCAGCTGTTCGGTGTCCATTGTTGGAGATCGGGTTCCAACTCTTTTGTATTGTGCTGTAAATCAATAGGTTGAATACGTTGCGCGGGACCGACAGCAACGGCCCGGCCAGGAGAGAATCTATATATTGGCAGTCAGAAGTATTCAGGTCTTCTTGCCGTGATTTTAGAGTGAGCATTGGCCTTGCCAGTAAGCCCACCCATAACGGACTTGATCGCTTCAGCATTCCAAAAAAAGTGTTCTTTAGTGCCTCAACAATCCATTCGGCCAGTATCATACACTAGGAAATTTCGGCCGAGACAAAACAGATGGCCGATATTGCTGTACAATCAACCAGAAGCTTTTGGCGCTTCTCTTTACTGGCCCTTCTTGACCCAGTCCTGGACGGACTCCCTCACACCATGCACCTTCTCCTCCGCCATGGCGAGACCCATCTGGCTGTGAGCCTTGCCAGTCTCAATGAAGTGCCTGACGCTCTCCGTCACGCGTAGGTGGTTATCCCTCACCACGGGGTACTTCTCCTCCCAGCGCCAGACAAGGTTGCCGACGTTCTCGGTCGTGCGCGGGACGACGTAGTGTGCGGTTGTGACACCAGTGATGATCGGGGTCACGAAGCGGACGAAGATGTTCCTGTTGCGCGAGATGATCGAGCCGGCCATGGCGGCCACAAGAACGTAGATTCCGCCGGGAAGAAGCCTCTCGTTACTCTCTTTAGGAGGCGCGAGTGAGCGGATTGTGGATGCGACGTCGTGCTCGGCGTTGAGGGCGCGGGTCATGCCATTGTTGACTGCCTGCTCAGCAGCCGCGGCATAGTGGTGGAGGAAGAGGCGCGAGCTGGCAATCTGCGCAGCAAGACGGTCTGTAGGTGTGGGCGAGCTCGAGACAACGGCGGTCAAGTCCTTCTCTTCTTGGGGCTTATCGGTCACGCCGGACGCGGGTGGAGGAGTGGTGGCAGCGATCTCGCGGACTGAAGGCTCGGAAGGGGTGTCGTAGATCGGTTTACGCTTGCGCTGGGTATTGTCAGGACGGATGATTCGTGATCTATGCGCAGGCATTGGAGCCATACCATGGCCGCGAGAGGGTCTGAGTCGCGCTCCTCTGCGGAAACAGAGCGTTTGGGCATGAGAGCAACACCAGCAGTGAGACCGGCGAGCGGGAGGACATGCTTCTCTCGGTCAGTCTTGTTGTTAGGCGGTTACTTAGACATTACTCACCTGCCGAAGCAGCGGGGCGAAAGCCATTGGAGTGTGAGGACGAGAGGGTGGGCAGGTGGTAGCGAAAGCTGAGCTCTGTGTCGTCGTTCAATCGCATCGCGACTACTTTCCGGATGGACTGGTCCCGGTCCCGGCTATGGCCGCACGGCTGCCCGCTGCTTAGCGCGAACTGCTGATGCTGTCACATGCTGCGATCGGCTTCCCTTTCACTTTCCTCTCTACCCACCAAGCATGCTGAAGCGAGCAACATCTGCGCCTTGGACATGCGCTCGCTGCGTACGGCAGCAGCGTGGGAATGCCACCAGTCGATGGCTGACGACTACGACAACCTACAACGGCGTCGCGTCAGCTGCAGCATACGCTGTCAACCATCAACCCATACACCGAGGCAACCCAAGTGCCAGCCACGATGACCGCACGCTACGACAAATCTTCGACTCGCCAGACTTTTGGAAAGACTTCAGTGGAAAAGCACAGCAGTACTACGGTGGCAAAAGCGCAGGCTTGTTCCAGAACCGCTACCTCACTAGACCGGAAGGCTTCCAAGAGTTCGCGGATGTAACATTACAAAAGTGCAAGAAGCTCGTCACCGCTGTCTTGGGGTACTCGAGCCACGATGAATACAAGAGGACCGCTCGGGATCTGGACCGGCTATCCGACCTGCTCTGTCGTGTGATCGATTTGAGCGACTTCGTTCGCTCCGTTCACCCGGAACGCAGAGTCCAGATGGCTGCGACGCAAGCATATTCGCTCATGTTCGAATACATGAATGTCCTCAATACTACGCCAGGTTTGGAGATCCAGTTGAAGACGGCTGCGTCCATCCCGGAAGTATGGGACAGCTGGAGTGAAGAGGAGAAGACCGTCGCCAATATTTTGATGAAAGACTTTGCGAAGTCTGCAATCGAGCTTCCAGAGGATAAGAGACAAGCCTTTGTAGACATATCGAATGATGTTGCGCAGGTCGGAACTGAGTTTGTGGAAGCGATGGCACCAGAAACCCCTTCCCTTCGTCTTGCAAGCAGCAAACTGAAAGGGATGGATCCGCTAGTGGTAAGACAACTGACCAAATGGGGGACCGCAAGCTTGCCGACCGCTGGAATGCCAGCCCTGCTCGCACTGCGGACGGTCGAAGATGCCGATACAAGACGTGAGATTTACATGGCAAATCGTACATCGGCGAAAGATCAGATCGAGCGTTTAGAGCAAATGCTCGGGCAAAGAGCTCAGTTAGCTGAGCTGGCGGGATATGAGAGCCATGCTCATATGGCTTTGTCAGATAAAATGGCAAAGACTCCCGAAGCTGTAGTAAGCTTCCTTGATGCACTCGCACAGGACAACGCGCCCAGAGTGACCGAGGAAATGCGGGATCTACTGGATCTCAAGCGAGGCGATGCACATGCTAGTGGACTGCCTGAAGAGCTCAACGCTTGGGACAAGGACTATTATACTGGCCGTGTGATGTCCTCTATGGTCTCTCGTGCTCGTACACCAGACCAACTAAGTGCATACTTCTCCTTGGGAACGGTTATGCAAGGTCTTTCGAGACTCTTCAACCGCCTGTATGGCATTCGCTTAGTGCCCCGCGAGCCTCTACCGGGCGAGACCTGGAACCCGGACGTGCGACGTCTTGATGTAATCGATGATCACGAGGGCCATATCGCCGTGATCTATTGTGATTTATTTGAGCGCGCAGGTAAGTCGCCCAACCCTGCGCACTTCACGTTGCGCTGCTCTCGCAAGATCAGTGACGAAGAGATGCGCGAGGCTGCCACCTTGAGCTCGGAGAAGAGCTCCATCTTCGCTACAGCACAGGAAGCTGTAAATGACGGTCTCGCAACGAACAACAACCGTCGAGACGGCAACGCTCTCTATCAGCTTCCCACGATCGCACTCATCTGTGACTTTGCCCTTCCAGCCGCCTCATACTCCAAGCGTCCAGCCCTTCTATCCTACCGAGAAGTAAGCACCCTCTTCCATGAGATGGGTCACGCTCTACACTCTATTTGCGGCCGCACCGCGTTGCAGAACGTCGCGGGCACGCGCTGCGCCACCGACTTCGCCGAACTGCCGTCAGTCCTCATGGAGTCCTTCGCCGCCGCACCGGAAGTTCTGGCACTATATGCACGCCATTGGGAGACCGACGCGCCTCTCGACCCAGCACGAGTGCAAGAACGAGTCGAAATTGACCGGCGCATGCAGGGCGCAGAAATCGAAGGTCAAGTCCTCCTCGGCATGCTCGATCAGCGCTACCATTCCTCCTTGCCCCTACAATGGCCCGCCGGCAGCTCCGGCAAAAGCACAAAAGTCTACCACGACGTCTGGCGCCAATACTCTTCCGTACCGGAGCCTGCGGGCACCAGCTGGCAGGGTTTCTTCGGACATCTGTTTGGCTACGGCGCGACGTATTATTCGTATCTATTTGATCGTGCGATTGCAGGCAAGATCTGGAGGGATGTCTTCCAGAGGACACATGGTGGTGCGGTGGACCCAGAGGCGGGTGCGAAATTTAGAGAGGAGGTGTTGAGGTGGGGTGGTGGGAGAGACGGTTGGCAGTGTATTGCCGGCGCGCTGGGAGAGAAGGATGGTGTTCTGGCTGAGGGCGGCAAGGGGGCTATGGAGAAGGTGGGTAGATGGGGTGTACATACTTGAGATTTGGGAATGTGTACATGTATGTATATATCTGTAAGTTACGTGCGAGTCGTGGATGATTTCACGTCGAAGGAGTCGACAGCACGGCATGCCGCAGCTGGTCACCGCGCGCGAGCTAGCTGACGGACAAGCACCAGCGTCAGTATGTCGAAAGATCTCTCAACGGACAGACAGAGGTTAAGCATTGGCGACGTGGCGCATATCATGCGGTCAGCACGATTGCAGCCGTGTCTTGTGAGAGGCTGCGGCTGGTCAACTGGTGTCGATCGAGAAATCGAGAACGCCAGGTGTTGGCTACGCCTCCAATTGCAAAATCGGGCCTACATGCTTATCATGAGACCTTCAGGCGATAGCATACTCGATACACCAACGCAGCACGTCCACGTACATACTGTACCTTGTATAAGTTGTCTTCTATTTTCGATTTAGCTGGAGATTTACGCCAAAGTCGACTGTTCCGGACGGCCCGCCTTACTAACCCATCAGAGGAACAAATAAATTGGGACAGTCGCCCCGGAAGCAGGGGCACACTGTCCCAGTATAATTGCTTACCGGGAGCTAGCTCACTGGTAGGGCATTTCCAAACAGCCAATCAAGCGAAGGATTCAGCGCTGGACGCGAGCTCTCGGACGAGTCCACAAGGCTACCGTCAAGACAGCGCTTTCCTTTCTCAGCCACGAGCAAGAAACAAATGCCTTGACGTTTAGTGAGATTCGCCTTTCGGACCTTCTTTTGTCTGTGATACATGCGCGCTCACATGTGGCTGGGAACTTACATGTTCTTGTAGCCCTATCGCACCGTCCTCACCCGCACCAGCATCAGCAGCATCCATCACGCCGCTAGGTCGTGACCCTGCAAGCGAAACGGCCGTAAAGCCAGAGGCAGCACCACCACTATCACCACCATGGCTTACCAGGCCCAGCCACCGCTGTCAACTTACTCTACCACAGGCCAAGAAAGCGAGTCCCCACCACAGAACCTGAGTGTCTTTCGTGACAACACCGTGCCGCACGATGCTGCCAAAGCCTCGTCGGCGCCGCCGCGCATCCGGCGTAGGAACAGGCTGATCACGAGTTGCCTGGAGTGCAGGAGGCGAAAGCTCAAATGCGACAAGCAGGCGCCATGTACCAACTGTACTCGTTTCCGCCGGGACTGCCTCTATCTTGCCCCTGCACTCGATTCCCAGAGTCAGCAGAAATTGGCTGACATCAAGGAGAGGATGGGTGCTCTGGAGAAGAACCTGGAGCGTGAAGTCTCCAGTCGCACTAAACACCATATTGGGGGTGCTAACATCCTCCCTCCAACACAGGGTGTACCTGTGACGATGAAAGCCGAGGACGACGATGGCGAGGATGAGAGTGAGGTCGAAGATGAAGAGACTCTTGAACCAACGCCCTTGGCAGCCCTCGATGCAGGCTACGAAGACAATGGCGATGACGAGATGATGGATCTTGGCGTCCAAATGGGCAAGATGCGAATTACCGATCGCATTGGGGGGTGGATTCGGCCAAAACTTGTGGACGAGCTTAACGACACGCTCAACGACGTGAAAGCCGGCAAGTCTCGATGGGGTCCCGACGCTCAATGCAGTCAACCCACAGGGCAACCGACGCAGTCTCACTCTGCTTTCATGGAGGGGAGGGCCAGGCTACAAGCCTCGCCGAAATCTTACATCGGACCTGGACCTGACTACATCGCACCGGCATCCAGTTTCTTCTTCCCTGGAACGAACGTGAGCACGACTTTGACGGATTACTTGCCCTCGAAGACCGTGGCAGATCAACTCATTGTGCAGTATTACAATGCAGTACACCCTGTGGCCAAGATTGTTCACCGTCCGACTATGGAAGCTCAATATGCACTATTCTGGAGTAACATCAGGACCGGCAGCGAGCCGATACCCTCTCTTCAAGCCATCTTGTTTGCCGCAATGTTCTCTGCTGCCGTCAGCATGACAAACGAACAAGTCATGCAACGGCTTGGGAGCACCAAAGCAGCGCTTGTCGACAGCCTTCGATCTGCCACGGAGATGGCATTGAGCAAAGCGAACTTCCTGCGAACGACCAAAGTCGACACCATGCAGGCGTTTGTCATGTACCTCATCCCGTTGGTCAGAGCGGAAGTGTCGAGAGCGCACTCGGCACTTGTGGGGACTGCAATCCGTCTGGCAGAATGCATGGGTTTGCACCGCGATGGGAGTCATTACAACATGACGCCCATCGAGATTCACGTTCGCAGAATGGTGTGGCACCAGCTGTGCTTCCTGGACCAGCGGACATGTGAAGCCACGGGACCGAGACCGCAGATTCGAAAAGAAGATTACGACACCAGACTGCCCGCCAATGTCAATGACCTAGACTTCATCAGCACGGACGGAGCTATCGAAGACCAGCCTTACTGGACAGACAACACATTGTTCCGCATCCGCGCAGAATGCATCGAAATTCGCCGCCAGATCTGGTTCGACATTGTCGCCCTGGACAAGAAGAAAAAGACCCTCACCTCAGTACTTGTCCGCGTACAGAAGTTCAGAAACTCCTTGGAAGCCCGATTCTTCCCCATGCTGGACGAAGGCAACCCAATACACATCTTCGCCAGACACATCATGGCCTTAGGAGTAAATGGTCTCTACATTCAAGTCCTGCACCGCTACCTCTTCAGCACAACGACCAAAATGCCCGATCGTCTCCGTCAAGTCCTAATCGAAGCAGGACTAGCCCAAATGGAAAATGCCATAGCACTCGAAACGACGCCTTCCATCTCTCCATGGTCATGGTATAAAGGCGCTTTCAATCAATACCACTCGGCCCTGCTACTGATGGTCGAGGTCTACGCGTATCCGATGCGGAAAGACGCCGCGCGTATCTGGAAGTGCCTGGACTACATCTTCGACATCCCACCACATTTGTCGCCCAAGCAGAAAGCTGAGCTGGTCATTACCGATCTGCGTGACCGGATGGAGATTTTCCACCAGATGCGTCGCGTGCGAGCTACCACGCAGATGGAAGCGCGCGTCAGCAGCATGGGCACTGCGTCGTCGATGCGCGAGAAGGGCGTTGATGTTTCGTCTTCATACCAGTACTCACCACCACAACATCAACAGCAGCTGCAGCAACAACAGCAACGATTCCAGTACCAGCAGCAGAATCTAACACAGGGAATGCCTCTCGTCGACTCATACGGCCAGATGAATCAACAAAGCATTCTCACAGCTCCTGCCGTACCGCCTTTAGTGCCCCAAGCCCAGTTCCAACCTCAACCCTTCCAGCACACCGACAGCTCAGCAAGCACCACCGACAGTCGACAGAACAGCGTAACGAGCGGCCTGCCGTTCGGCGGAACGGGTTCAGGGAGCACGAACGGGGGCGATGTGCTGATGGACGATATAGACTGGGTAAGTGATAATCCTGCATGTATCCCCATCTCCGTGAAGTTCGCAATTCGCTTCTTCAAAGAGTTGGAAAAAACGATAAACCCGCTGACGTTGAAACCACCCAGAACGAATTCGACAAATACTTCCCCGTCGAAACAAACACCGGCGACCTCAACCTGCCGGACTTTGATTTTTCCGATTTCACCGGTGTAGGGGGGGTTGGATTCGACAACGGCAACAACAGTAATAACACCACCACCGCCAACAACAACGCGTCAGCACCAGCAGCAGCAGCGTCACAGCCAACAGACACGACAAACACCAGCACGGCCTCACCCTCTTCTTCTACCAACAAGAATGATAAGAACAACAACAATCACGGCCAGCAACAGCAACAGCAGCAGCAAGAAGACCTCTCCGACGTGAACTTCGGCGCGATATCTTTCTTCCCGCTCGGGCCGGGTCAATATTTCGCTGATCCAGAACGGAACCGAAATCGGAATTCTCAGGGTGGGAGCCGGAATTCTTGAGAGTTGGTCAGGTAGGTAGACTAAGTGAAGAAGAGATCGAAAGAAAGAAAGCTGTAGCAAGGAAGGAAGGAAGGAAGGAAAGGAAGGGAAGAAGTCGAGGGGAAAAAAGCCCCACAACTCGTTTTTACGAGTTCGGTAAGATCCAACAACAACGACAACTTCCCTCTCGAAAACAACGAGATTGCAGCAGTAACGAATTCGAATGTAAGCCAAAAAAAAAAAAAAAGAACCTTGGAAATCTCACCCCAAAACAGACAATCCACTTACACTCACACTCACACTTTCCCTCCCTCAGACCACTTCCCTGAAATTTTTGAAGACTAATGTACCTCTTGTGATGATGTAACTGTAAGAAGTGAAGTCCAATATGGCACGGGATATCAAAACAAAGGCAAGCGCGAAGAAAATTTCTTTTTTCATGAGTTCTCATCTATTAAGCTCATAAGAGGCGAGTGCGATCACGACGATGACGGTCATCAGCAGAGCAATCCCGCGCGGAGAAAGAAGGAAGACAAAAAGAAAATTCGGGACAGCCAGAAGAGTCAAACGTGTACCCGTCTTCGCGGTTCACAGTAAAGAGTTATGAAAAGAACAAGACGAACATCATCGTGCCAAGAAGAAGAAACCTATGCCCCAGCGCCAGCGCAGAAACCAAGAAAATCAAGGTTACGTCCGTCGTTAACAGTGTGTGGCTGTCTTTAATCCCAGACACCTAGCCAAGAGGAAGGGTTGGTTGGTGGGAAGCAGATGATTCTGTTGAAATTTGATGATGAGAGAGCCATCTCAAAGTGAGAGAAGAAAACACCGAAAGCCTCCAGTACCCGCTTGACCAGGCACAAACCTGGCCGTGGGAAGAAAAAGAAGAATGCAACGAGAGTCAGTCTTGACGCTCGTTGTCTTGCGCGCCTGCGCTTGAATTTACGCCTGCCGTCTGAACAAGCGATTTTTCGTTTCGCTCCGATGCTGTCAAGGAGTGGGATTGAGAGAGAGGGAAGGTTATAGATATATCCCCCGACTCGTCGTGGATGAAAGGAAGGATTCGAATCGTGCTCTGAACTCGAGCGTTCGTGAGTAGAGTTGGAGATGAAGGATGGTCTGGGATCGGCTTGTTCATGTCGTTGCTGAGAGTTCGTTTGAAATTCGTAGCAGTGTTCGTGGGGTGAGGAGTCTTGAGGGCAATCATCATGGCGTGGCGTGGCGTAGCGTGCTAGGCGTGACATGGCAAGCTGTATAGATGCTCATGCCGAACGCCAAGATCAGTGCTGCCAGATGTAACGAAATGCCGTTGTTAGGATGCTACATCAGTATAGACTCGATGTGGAAAGAAGCACGATGGAGCAAATCAGGTCCATGGGCTCATGACGGTAGCGGGTCAGTCTGGAGCCGCAAATCGCAGAGATCACGGCGAGGTAGGAAGTCCTACAATTGCGTGTGCACTTCGAATCCAGCAAGTCTCATCTGACGTCGAGCTGGAACTGCTTGAAATCGCCGTAATTCATACTGCATCGGGGACATCCGCTCATCCGGCCGTTTCGCTGATTCTCAACCAACGCCTCCACACAGGTCCCGCAAATTCCACATATGCAGTTGGTACATGCATAGCTTTCTTTCAGCACGCTGAGACGCCTACACCCTGCGCAGTAGATTTGCACGGGTTGTGCGGGAGCGAACATTGGTGATGTGTTGTTGGAATCCATGGCACCAGGAGGCATAATGTTGAATTGTGAGCCTGAGTCGGTCGAGTTGTGGTGCTGATGTGACAAGCCAGAGGAAAGTGAAGAGTCGACCGAGGTGTATTGCTGTAGATCGAGACCTGGATCTGCAGGAGGTGGGGTCAGAGCCCGATTGAGAGGTGAAGCCTGGAATGACTGGAACTGAGAGCCCAAAGCAAATGCAGTGGGAGGTACCGAAGTCCTCGAAGGGCCCTGGGGTGACTGGTAGGGTGATGCCGGTATCTGTGAACGTCAGCCTAACGTGTGTCTGTGAAAGCGAGGACGGTAGGGTAGATTGTGCCAACACTTACAGGTGTGAGATCTCGCGAGCCATCCTCTTCTGTAGCACTTGTAGCTGCATCCAACAAGTCCTCCCACCGCTTGCCGTACAACGAAGCAGCTGTCGGTTCAATGGAGAATTTACTACGGTCCAAACTGTTGCGTTTAGCAAGGTCTCTACTTCGCCTCCTTTCGTGCTTTGCTATTTTAGCCTGGGTCAAACTCTTATTTCGAGGACGTGCATGCTGCCGCGAATGACTCCTTTGCAAGGGTGCAAGCGCTACATGTCTGTCCGTGGGCGAGCGAGGAAGCATGCTTGGAAGCAACCCCGGCTGCTCTTGGCTTGTGGTTGTTGGGAAGGAATTGTGGTCTTGCATGAAGGGTGGCTCGTCCAGCGTCGGATCGACGTGGTACCCATGCGGCTTCATATCGGCGGCGTGGCCGGCGTAATAGTTCTGGAGGAAGTCGGCCTCAGTGCTTGTTGGCGATAACTGCATGGTGGGGAAGATCACCTGTTCTATGTTATCGCCTGCCCAGTCTGCATCGCCACCAGCGCCTCTGTAGTCACGCAACTGGGCAAGAGTTGCAGCGGCAGAAGCGGCAGGTAGGAGCGAGCCGCGACGATACTCGTCTGACGAGCGCTGCTGTGCCTGCATGTTGTAGGATATGATGGCGGCATCACTATCCCCGGCGGTGTAGTACCCTCCATCATGCTGACCGAGGAGGTTCCCGTAGCCTTGAGCCAACGATGAGCCTAGGGTGGAATCAAGGTTGAAGGCGGGTGACAGACCTGACGGATCAGAGTGCTGCGGCATGACCGGATGGTGGACATTGTTCTGTTGTTGTGGAGAGGTCTCTTGCGGCAGCTCATGTGGAGGGGTTGTTATCATAAGATCAAAGCTTTCTTTTGTGGCTGGCAACTTGGGTATGTAGTATTCGGGGTGGGCACGGCGGATGTGCTCTTGCATGGAGCGGTAGCGCTTCTCCTGTAGACATATGCATGGTTACTACGAGGTCTTGAAGGACGGTGAACAATGGCAGGAGCCACGGAGAGGAGAGACAGAAACAGCATGTGAGGCATGTGGTGGAGACGACGAGGTGACAGTAAACGAGACAGCAAGACTCACGCCGAGACATCTTTTACGGCAATGGCTGCCATCCTGGTTGTGGAGCGGGCAGACGACCTCGTTGTTCACGTCGGTGACTGAGAAGGAGGTCTGAAGGGGAGCTCGAGGCGGCATGGCGCAGACAAGAGCTGTGGTGGGCGGCGGCGGCGGCGGCGCGGTGGTAGCAGCGACAGCAAGCAGCAGGTGCGGTAGCAGCAACAGCTGAAGTGAAGCGTACCGGAGCCACACACACACGCACACAGAGCTGGTAGGCGAGCACCCTGGCACACAGGGACAGGCACGAGCAGAGGTAGGAGAGGGTGTCCACCGTGTAGGACGCGGCGAGGGCAGAGACGCAGAGACAGAGCTCTCCCAGGGTGCGATGGGCCGGCCTGAGCTGAGTGAGAGCGATTTGATGGAGCGGCCTGGTTGGTTGGTAGAGGTCGGTCGATCGAGCTGGTCAGTCGGGCTGGTGGCAGTTGTGTGGCAGTGGCCAGTAGTGGCCAGTGGCAGCAGCAGGTAGTGTGGGCGACGACCTTGGAGCTCAGCTAGGTCAGGTAAGGTGCTGTAGGTCTGTAGGAGCTACGGGCGCTGCTGTTGTGGAGTGGACTGAGTGGCTGCCGATAGCCAAGGTACAGCAGATGGTAGTGGTATGTAGTTACTATGAGGGAGTAACAACAATGACAGCAGCCGGTAGCATTGGCTGCAGTACGAAGTGATGAGATGCAGTCAGTCAGTCTGTTCAGTCTGCAACGAGCGACGACGACACTTTGGACGACGACGACGACGAGGCGATAACTGCAACACGATAGACAGACGATTAGAGGAGGGGTAAGTGACTGGAAGGGCTTGTGAGAAACGGCGGGCTAAAGCTCGGCCAATGAGATTCGCCGGTCTGGACTGTGATGAGCCGGCGTGTCCTCACAAAGGGGAAACACTTCCGCCAAACACCACCTACACCCACAATCAATTCGACACTCGACTTGCAGTGCATGTCAGGTGACGAGAACTGATACGGGCTCATAGGTATTACCTCCCCTTGTGCATTTGAGGGAATTACTATCAGCAGCAACAAAATGTATCGTCAGTGATGGTGACGGCCAGGCGGGAACAACGCTGAGTGGAGCTGGCCGTCTGTCTGACCTACCAAACATTCGACACTCGACCTTCCCTTCAGGTACTTACCTTACAGTACCAGTCAATTATGCACACACGTGCATTGCTACTGAGTACTAAGGCACCGAGTCGGCGGCATGCGGTCCGTTTGTTGTCTCATGTCTCTCTTGGATACATGCCTCTGCTGGCCTGATCTTCTCATTCACGCGTCATGCTTCGGCATTCGGCGTTGACCGGAAATATTATTGACTGTATCTTTCCGTGGCGGTCCGTCGTTTCGTCTCACCTTGAGAGATCCACAAGTAGATGGCAGCTGCCTCCATTTTAATGGGAAAAAGTCGATGAATAACAATGATGATGAAGAAAAAGAAGAAGAAGAGAGGATGGCAGGATGGACAGCAGAGAGATGAAAGCCGTCCAGGTCTCGTCCGCGGTGATGAGCATTGGCCAGCCATCTCTCCTGCTCCTCTGCCACAGCCAATATCAATCTCCCAATCAATCATTCGTTCCTGCTTCCGCACGCGTGCGTTTGAATGTCATCGCCGCCAACAATGGGACTATCGAAGCTATATCTCGCGGCTGAAAAGTCGGTACCTTGGTAGGCTCATCGGCAACTATTTCCGAGCACTCTATCGTAGTGTAATTCAAAATTGCAGCCAGACTACACGTACGCACAACGTCTCAAACTTCTTGCAGCTGTGGAAGCTTGCCAGATCCTTCCCGCGGCCACATGCGCCGAGTCCGACTGGAGATCTTGGAGATCTGCTAGGCGGAGATCACTATCATCATTGCCATTGTCACCAAGGTAATTCTAGCCGAAGTTGGTCGTATTGAGCGGGGAGGTGGATCGCAAGCGCATCGAGCAATCTTTATATGTAACCGCGAGCAGCAACTAACCAACTAATTACATCAAACGTCCCGCCAGCCTTGCACCTAAGGTGAACTTGTGCTCGGCGTACGCAAACACTCATCAATTCTGCACTCTTCAGGCAACTATGATAAGCCACAATGCATCAATGTCGTGCAGCTAACAACGCCGCCTCTTGCCTTTCCTTCCTCTCTTCCAAACACCTTCTCCTCTTCAGATCCCACAAACTGCACAGGGACAAGATGACACCACGGGGAAACCGCACGCACTCGAACATATACGATCACCATGTCCCTGTCAGTCCAACAACTCAACTCGGACTGCACCTTTCTCTTCGCCTTTTCCCCAGCCTGCACAACAAACCACCCTGACCACTCCTTCAACATCCTCTTAGACCCTTGGCTGGCAGGCCAGAGCTCAGTCTTGCACCCAATCTTCCAATACACCAAACATACCGAAAAGCCACACATCACATCGCTGGCCGACCTCGAGCAGAAACTGGATTTGATAATCATCTCCCAAGACAAACCAGACCACTGCCACCGCGAAACGTTGTGCACGCTCCCCAGAACCCAGCGCGTCAAAATCTTGACTACACCTGCGAGTGCAAAAAAGATCAAATCATGGAAGTACTTCGCCGAAGACCTGATCCATGTCATCCCAGCCTACGACGCAAAAAGAGATGAAGAAAGTACCCTGTCGATCAAATTACCAGCCCATACATCCTCCAGTGCCGAAAGCGAAGGCGAAATCACAATCACCCACCTCCCACCCTCCCGCTCAGACCTGACGAAAGTCCACAATGGGATTGCGATAACATACCGCCCACCCGGCACAATCCCACCGAGTTTGCAGCAGCAGCAGCAGCAGCAGCAGCAGCAACAACCACAACCTTCATCAGCCCGAGACCTCGATGATGGCGATGCTCCTCAACCAATCACAACACCAACCCTCTCGATCCTCTTCACTCCCCACGGCCTCTCCCCCACAACCCTCCAACCCTACATAACCACCCACCTCCTACCTCGCACCGCCACTGATACCAACCCTCCCCCCACCCTGACCCTCCTAATCCACTCCCTCTCCCACGACCGCAACCCGCCCTGCCTAGGCGGCAGCGTCGTGCACGGCGCCCCAGGCGGCCTCGAGATCCTTCGCCTTCTGCAGAATCTCAGAGTCTCCGTCGGCTGCTGGATCGGAGCTCACGACGGGCCGGTCGAGAGGGGTGGGTGGAGCGTCAAGTGGTTGAAGAGTAGGAGTTATGGGGTCGGGGAGGTGCAGGCGTGGGTTGATGAGGAGGGGTTGGGGACGAGGGTTAGGGCGTTGGGGGGAGGGGAGGATTGTGAGGTGGGGTGAAGGCGAAGGGATGAGATATCTGACGAAATGGAGGCATGTCATTGGATTGGATGGGAGGCGGACGGAAACAGGAGAAGTCAGTCAAGTTTTGGTTCTTTTCGATGCTTTGATATGTCTGGCTTAGCTCGGCCTGGCCTTGCTGGTTGATGCGTCCAGTCTGTTTCCTTCCTTGATCCCTAGGTATCAGCCAACCGGAGACACTCGCTCCCTGCCCTCCCCAGGCGCAACGACCTTCCCACCACTCAACTCGAACCTCACCTCATCCTCCGACCTCAACACAGCCGGAATGTTATACTTAACCCCATAAATACTTTTCGGCACCTTTCCGCCATCCCCCGGCTCACTCTCCTCCACCCGCCCCCAACACCACCAAACCCCCTTCGGCCTCAAACACACCACATACCCTCCATCGCCCAACCCCTGAACTACACCCCCTAACTCAACATCCCGCTCAAATCCAACCCCGGGAGTCAAAACAACAAGATCCTCCAGCGTAGGCCGGCGATCGGGTCGGCCGGCCGGGAGGCCGTGGGGGGCTTTGGGGATGTCGTGCACGATGGAGTTTGTTGCGAGGGAAGTGATGCGGAGGAAGGCGGTGCCTGTTGAAGCGGGTGCGAGGATGCTGGGTAGGTGGCCGGCGTTGAGGCCGTCGTGGGATTCGGGCTGGTAGGGGCCCCAGGGGCTGAGGAAGCGTTGGTAGCCTCGCGTTTGGAGGGAGATGGGAGAGGAGCCGAGGTTGGTTGCTGTTATGCGGAGGATGGGTTGGGAGGGGGGTTTGTTGTTGTTGTTGTCGGCGTCAGTGTTGATGGTTTGGTCGATCGTTGAAGAAGAAGCAGCCTCCGGTAGTACCAGTCGCATCCGAGTCTCGATTGGAGGCGGCCATGTCAAGCTCTCCACTACTCTCAATACAGCGAAGCCGCCGTGGGGATTGCTGACGAGTTGGCACGTCTCATTAGTAGCGTCGTGCGCAGTGGTCGGAGTCGAAGTGGTGCCCGTTGCGGTTTCGGACGAGGGTACAACACGTTCACCTTCGATCCAGCGGTGGGTGCCTAGATCTCTCTTCACCAGTCCAAAACTGTATTTCTTCCCAACCTCGAAGCAAGACGCCAAAGGCGAACCGGGCTCGATTCGATAGCGATACTCCGTAGTGCCCATCTGCCCTCTCTTCTCCGTTCTGTTGGGTCTGGAAGGCAGGGTGATGTACTCGGGCGCTGTCGGCTCATCGTTTGAGCCCGCGATGGCTTCTTGAAGTCCGCTGAGATCTACTTCAACATGCTCTTCGGGGCTTGTGTCTGTGCGACGTAGCTCGTGAATTCGAAGAATGCCATTTGCGAGAGCGTACGGGACGTCGAGAAGAGAGTGGGTCGTCTGGAAGGCTATATCACGGGGATCCGAGTCTGTTTTGCGGCGTAGGCCGAAGACGAGGTCGAATGGCAGTTTGCCGGAGACGTCGAAGACTGCGTAGCGGCTCTTAAGCTGCGTGTTCACGCGGAGAGGCTCCGTGTTGTTGCTGTCGTCGTTTGGAGAGTTTGCCATGTTCACTGTTGTGGTGTTGAGTACTGTACATAGGCGAAGGCGAGAATAGATATTCGGACGGCAGTCTGCAGATGTGAATGACGCAGGTCCTTACCTCAGACACCAGAGGATCCATGAGTCACGAGGCAGACATATTTCCTGATGTCCTCGCGTGGATGCTGCCTGGAGTTGCATGATACATTGTTGGTGGTATCTATTCATGTGCCGTCTTCACAGCCCTCTTTGGCTCCTTCATGTTGGTACTTTGAATTCACACGGCGATTGGCTGCTTCAACTTAGACACGGCAGCGCGCCGCGAAGGACCGCACCGCCCCAGCGGTCCAAGCTTGAGCTCGAGATGTCGTCTCTCTGGCTGGCATTTGATCGTCTCGTCTCTTTCCTCATGCAATTCGTCGAACCAGGCAGGATTATCAGGAACAAGAACATAGCCACCGCGGCTCACGACTTAACACCGTATCCGTCGGTAAAGCGCCATGACGAAATGCTAAAATTCAGCCGTTCCAACACTGCATCCTGTGATCGGATGAAACCCTTGAGGGCCTTGAGCTTCAAAAACCTGGCTATACGCCGGCGCATCTTCAATGAAGAGACCGGGCTTGGTGCAAAAGTGCTTGGAACGAACCGACCCGGGAGATGACTTTCAGAGAGAACCGGTATGAGTATATCAAACGTCGGCGTGGCTTCATTTCCGAGAACCTTTGAAGAGCGCACAAGGTGACATAAGGAACTGCTTCACACTTCCACATATCGCTAGGTAGGATTCTCGGACTTCCAACGTTGACCCTTGTCGACGGTGATTCATCCTGTCTCCAAAAAGTCGTGATGCAACTACCAACATGAGGATTGCCTACGCGAGGCGCAGGCACACAGCGTGCATGTTCGAGCCAACACATGACGAAGTCAGAGATCTTGCGGCTACTTGGGCTCAAGTGCTTCGATGGATCATAGCCATGGCATATAAAGAAGAAGATGAGAACCACTCACCGCCCATGTAAACCATTCAGTTACATACGCTCAAGCCAACATCGACATCGACAACGAAACCAAAGCAACATCCCATTCCTGGTCATTCCGCCACTGCGTATACTAGCACAACTGCTACCCCTTGTCCAGCTTCTCTCTTTACCATCCAAGGCACTGTGTCTGTCAAGATGTCGTTGTCAAAGACGGTTTCTTTGGCGTTGGTCGTAGCACTGGCTTGTGCCACCCCCTTGCCCAAGGCCCCCACGCGAATCTTGCCTCGCGAACTACCCAAACCCTCAGACTACCCAGGCAAAGAAGGTGCTTGCAAGCACGAATGGAAGTACCTCAATTTCGACAAGGACGACGCCACAGACCAGAAACGCCTCGAGAAGCTGCATCACACCATCTGCTCGGGCGAGATGAGAGCGCTCAGCAGCTATGGTTCTGGAGCCGCCGAGCGTCTTCTTGCTCCATACAAGCGCTTCTTCCCACTGACCGTCCCAGACGACGAAGACGAGGATTATGATGCCCTCCAGGGCCATGTCGTCAAGGTCTTGGATCTCATCGCTGGTACCAGCAGCTCCGACGGAGCAATTGGCTCGATCGTAGAAAGCTTTGTTGTCGATAATCTCGGTGAGTCGAAATTCAAAACACATGTCACTACCCCCAAGACAACATCGCTAATCACTCTCCGCAGACTACAACGACAAATACCCAGAAGCAGCCAACAAGGAGGTATGCAGCACCGAAGGAACCGAAGCCTACACCAGCTTCGACGACGGAGTCGGCGACATCGAAGCAGACGGCCTCGAGAAAATCCACTTCTGCCCAATCGCCTGGGACATTCCCCAATTCGAAGCCATTGTCGCCGACTGCGAAGGAAACACCGACGCCTACCCCAGCAAGAAAATGGACACCTTCTCACGCGTCGCCCTGCACGAAATGACACACATGTCAACCGTCGGCCCGCCCATCATCGGGAACCCGGACGACGACGAGGACGGCCAGATCAAAGACGTCCCGCTCTACGACGGAGAAGCGGACGAGGACTTCGGCGCTTACGGACCTATCAACGCGCACGCCCTCGCCGACCCGGAGCAGGATGACTACTATAACCCGGACCTCACCGAGACTAACGCCGATAATTACGCTTGGATGTCGCTCGATGCGCTGGTTAGTCGCCACTGTGCTAAGGATCCTTCGGGGGATAAATGGGCGGACTTTTTCACTGAGAGCCCGCCTCCTATTGACCCTGTTGAGGAGTAGACTGGATGTTTGGAAGTGGCTCGTGCTTGAGGGTCGTTGGGACTCTTGGATGACTTCTTGATACGGTCGGTGCCCAGGGCTTCTGGTGTTTGGTTCGATCTTCTTCTGGGCTATTTTGGTTATGATATGAGATACACAAATTGAATCATCCCCTTCAATGTTGGCAAAGTGGATTGGAGTCGTAAGTCGTAAGTCGTGACTTGTCAATTGAGCTGCTAACAAGATTTGCTTCTTCCTTCTTCGCTTTCCACCTGGTCACACGCGCTCGGGTTTCGCCAAAAAGGACGCGCATTCCTTCGTACGGCAGCAAAAAACTCCAAAAACATACAACAGGCGGGATTCCCAGATGGTCACCCACTCTAGTACTAGTCGCCCGGTTCAGTGCTTATGTATGGCAGAGCGGACGGGATGCCCAGTTCTCACTGACCTATGGTCGTATGTGCTTATTTAATCAAGTATTGACATCATGATCTAAAAAAATTACATGTTACGGCCTGCGTCTTGATTGGAGTTGGGAGATCTGGAACATAAATTGCCATTGCTCAGCTACTTGCCAACAGGTGTGCAAATTCGGCTTCACGCTCCTTGCCGCCATCGTATCCATCAAAGCACTCTCGAGCCTGCACGCTCGGAATATCCGTAAGAGTCGCATTGATATCAGCGAAGCGACAACATGTCTCTTGCGCCAATTGCAGGACGCCGGCGAGCTCCGCCCTCGCGGCTTCACGATCATTTGCATCGTGGAGAAGTTGAAAGCCCTCGAAACGTAACTCTTCCAGTCGGGGGAAGGCGTTGTCATTGAGCGCACCGAGCAGCTGTTCAAGGAAGAGTCTTGCCATCTTGAGACTCCACGGACGCAAAACTGAATGGCGATGGGCGCGACCAGTGCCGCAGAGTTGATATTGCCCAGGAGTTTCCCACAGACCCCTGGATACGGCGAGTACTATTGTTAGGGACTTGAGAGTTTCTTTGGTCTTGGCGATGAACATGGATGTATGGCGGAAGAGAGTGTTGTAGTTGCGCAGATCGACGTTTCTGTTCCACGGTGGCACTTTGACTTGCACACATGTGAGTGAAGGCATCGCGTGCGGCAAAAGCAGATGCAGAGGCAGCCACATTGGACCCGGGAAAATGAACGCCTTCCCAGTTTCCTGGCGTACGATCAAGTCATTGTGGAAGATTTCTGAACCGTCTGTCGCTTCGGGACTGAGTCTTGTGGTACCGCGAAGTCCACGGTGGGAACTGTGGGAATGCTGTGTGACGATGTCGTCCCCAATAGCGTCGCCGTTGGGAAGGGCTCCCTCGTCCTCAAGGTAGTCTAGTTTCAGGTTTTCGAGCTTGCTCGGCTCGAGCGACGTGATGATTGCTCTGACCAGGCCGCGATGCATCCAGCCCAGTAGCCTCAGATCTTTGACCTTAGGGAACAATGTGGGCGGGGTCTGGTGGCGAATATATCCGTCCTCACCGACGACGTTGTGCAACGACGCGAGGTCTAGGTGTGTGACATTGACCATTCTACCGAACACAGTCCACGTTTCCTTATCAATCTCCTCCAGTTCGGAATCAGTATAGACTTCATCGAAATCCCACCATATGAGTGTCCACGTGAAGGACTTGACGTAGCGTGCAAGCTGAGGCTTATCAGTCATGAGCTGCAGAAAAGCGCGCTGGCGAGGAACCAGATTCTTAGGCCGATACGATCCGCAGTAGTCGGCGTACACCAACGGTCGAACAGAGCACTCTAGCTGAGGTTGTCGGCCATTGTTGTGTGAACTGATGTCCACAACTTGGAAGACGGACGGCAATGCGAGCGACCGCCACGCGCGGCAGGTGAGGCTGACATTGAGAAGAGACGCGTTGTCACCGGCCAGCTGTTGGAAAACAAGCTGTAGGACGTCGGGCAGAAGTTCGGGCATCTTTCCCTGAGTCGCGTTTGATTGAGGAGGGTTGACTTTGGAATAGCTGGTGTTGTAATTCGCGAGTGTCGGTGTCGAAGACTTCATCCTTCGAGCAGCGGCGACGACAGGTATTGTATAGCGTGGAGCTGTGCTGTGCCGCATGCTGGCGCCACATTCGGCATGCTGCTAGGCTGCAGGAGGCAATCCTGGGTCCGTTTCACTCGGGAACTAGTGGATCCTCCAGGCCAAGAATGCTCGCTCGTGATCGCACCATTACTTCGTCGAACTAACTCACCCCAGCAGATTCTCGAGCGCCCTTTGTCTTTTACCATAGTAAGCAGGAACGCATTGTTATCGCATGATCAAAGGTTCTTCGTCATGCAGCCACACATGCCTAGAAAACGGAACCAAAGCGCTTACGGAACTCGCTTTCCGGTCACAGTGCTTCTGATAGCAGCTTTGGTGAAATCATCGTCCTCTGAGATGCTAGACTTCGTTTCATGATTTCGCGCCACTCTCTTAGTGGCCAACTACTCGCTTTCCGGTGACAGTGCTTCTGATAGTAGCTTTGGTATTGGTTCTTCAGAGACTATTAAAGTATTCTAGCCCACCTAGAAACAATCTTTGTTGTGGCTCGTTAGAGACCGTTGACGGCGCGAGTCCACATGGATCCGGTGCGGAAATTGCGAGGTCGTCGAACCGATCAGTGAGCGTTGCCCAGACGCGTACAGTTTGTACAGGATGCCAATCGCCTATCCAGGGCCACTGCCGCAGTTTCGCGGAGAAATCTTGATGCCGATAAATCCCCAGCGTTGTCAAAGTCGAATGGAGGAGATCGAGCATGCTCGGCAATTTGGCGTCTCCGTAGATGCGCATCATTGCCACCATGGTGAAAAGAATCCACAATAATGAGTCCTCGCTCGCGAGGTCAGTCCACCGAAGCAAGATGCCACTGAATTCGTCGAGAATTGATGAGGCTCGCGATACGAAGGCTAGATGACTCTCTCGTCTTTGTGGTGTCCAGAAACGACAGGCCATCCAGACATGTGACTGTGCGGTGAGAATTATGAGCTCGGCAGCAGCGTTATTGTGGCACTGCGACTCTTCGATGTTGGAGACCCCTGACTGCATGACTCGTAGAGTGTACTCTAAGTCGTAGATTTGGCCGAAGGGCGGGCTGCTGGAATTTTCAAGCTGATCTGAGGATAGGCAGAGGCCATGGAGTTTTTTGAAGAGATCAAATGATGTGTGGTGATCGAGGAATTCTGTCCTTGGGCAATTCGCCACATTGTTGGATGCCCGCTGGACTGTCTGCAAGTTGAACGAAACCCGACATGAATGGCTCTGTCGGAAAGGTGGCGGAATGTGATAAGGCAGAAGTGGCGACTGCCCAGTCAGTAAGGCATATCGGAGGTCGACCCAGTTACATGCTAGCCATGCGTCGGTTGTCAATCCATTGATGTCGACCAGGTTGCGGAGTGCAAGTAAATGTAGCCTTGCGGCACCAAAGTTGAAATCACGCACGTCCATGTAGGCCAGAACAGCAATGGCGCACAAGGTCAGCGGATCTGGTTTGGCATGCCGGCTGCTCAAGTCTTTGCCGATGTGAACTATTGTCCGCCCTTTCAGTTCAATGTAGGAAGATTCAGAACACCGTCTTTCCAGAGCGACTTCTCTGTACGCCGCGAGCGCCGCAACGACCGCGAACATAGGTTTGTTGGCTCGACCCATCTCCCAGAGTCCGTTTGTCCAGAAATTATGCGCATGGCGGAAGTAGGATGCCTGAGTTCCATGTAGCTGGTTGAGGAAATACCATCGGCCAATGCTCTGGACGTCTTCTCCATCTTGGCCGCATATGATGGGTCCTGTCGGCGCCGCCGCAATCACCAGGTTTTCACGTGGCATATGTGCCGGGTCGTCGTGTACACGCAGCAGTGCGCCATCATTCGCCTGCGTTAAGATTCCTGCGGCGATTGGCAAAGCTTGGTCTTTAGATCCTGAGAGGCGGGTTCCAGGTTTTCTTTTCAGTTGATCCTGTGGCTTCTTGCGTGCCACAATGGTGACTGTTCGCACTTTGTCGTTTCCTGAAGGTCTAGCCTTGTGCTTCAGCTTGCGGTTGAGTCCCAGTGTATGTGCACTGATAAGCGTTCTGTTCCGGGCGCCGGTCCTGCCATCGGCAGTGTCGTGTGAGATGAACGTAAGTCCCGCCATGCCCTATCCTGTACCGAGCTGCTGGATCGTTTGTCCATGGCGACGTTATAAGGGCTCGACATGAACATGTATGCAATCTTTACCAAGGCCTGGCGTATCTTGTGTCTGCCCCGGTATAGGAGGTAGGATTTTGTTGCTTAAGCGAGGCAGTCACGGCAGAGCGCTACGCCGTATCCGGTATGACTGACCATCCAATCAGAATGCTCGAAACAATGCACAGCGATAGGCACGTGATTGGACTCGTCCCACCAGCGCCGCATATCACTTGAAAACAGATTTGCCGACATGCAAGCACCGCCACCACACAATAAATCGACGACGACGCTTAAATCTGGTTGCACGCGATTTCCAGGAGTAGCGTGCTGGCAAGGCCGCGTGACCGCATTTGCGCGGCTCACGCGAGATGAATCGAACCGCGAAACACTTCACAAGCAAGCCAATGCGACAACCTTGATTCTCAGCTTTGTATCTTTGAGGCATGACTGTGAAGATCGATGAAAATCCAACCAACATGCGTGCATGCACTATCCTGCGACAGCATCACATCGCTTAACCCATTCACACCCCTGCATCATTTCTCTACGCGAGCTGAGGACTTTTCGAACAGGCGGCAGTCAAGGGAAGCCAATTCAGGATTGTCGTCGTACTTTGGACGTGAAGATGCGATCATAGCTGCACCATGAAGGGGATCCGATCACACTTCCTACTTCAAACTAACGACTACAGCGCCTACCTCATGTCTAACTGGGCGTCGGACACCCCCGATCAACAGCACCATACCTCCATGTGTATTTTCAGCAAGTACGCCGGAGCGGCAGACGGCTCTCCCACATCGTTTTCACTCTTTGTCGGTCGGGAGCAAGACATTCGCCTCTCTCGTGCTGGATAATGTGTCTCCGAGAAGCACCGTAGCTAGCGACTGATGTTCCTTCGGCTCTCCTCAGACGATATGAGGAATATAAGCTGACCAAGTTGGCACTTGCAAGACCTGCTCCGGGAGGTGTGCGAGCATGATGAAGCTCTCGACGATGATGAACGCGCGACAAAATGTGTACCACAGGACCAACAAGTAGGCGGAATGTTTGAAGATCGACCTCAGGGCCATCCCCACAAGACCAATGACCTGGATTTTGGCGAGCCAAGTTCCGCATGAATTTCGTCGGGAGTTTCCAAACGATCCTGTTTCGAAAGAACCCGCGGAGAAAGAACCCGCGGAGAAAGACCTCACTTCACTGTCCTCTGTTTCGAATCCCCTGTAGAATACATCTTCGGTAGAGATATAAAAGCAGATCTGAAGGACGATAAAGAGTGGCCCGAATGCCATTATTCCCACGCTGGCGGCACGCCATAAAACGGACTCTAGGGGGGAAGCGAATGGAGTCTCCCAAGCTATCAAATGTAGGCCTCCATAGCATAACCCGGCGAAAGTCATGCCAGCAGCGTACCAAGCAAATCGGTAGGGTCGATATTTTGATAGGCCAGTTTCTTCATGATTTAAATGACTGTCGGTATTAAAACTGGAGTTATCTGTCCGGGCGATGTTGCGACAGGCATAAACATCTGGCATGTCGTCGGGGTAAATACACTTCAACCCAGGGAAGCGGGACCTCTCTCGCTGTATGAATTTTGATGCCCTCTGTAATCGCCTGAGATCGCGGGCGTTGAGCGTGACAAAGTACATCGAATAGTATGGCATCGGATCATGTACAAGGATCCAATAAGTGTCTAGCACCTTCAAGAAGCGGACGGAGCCGATACCGCCATAGTATACACTGCCCTCCCGCATATGGTGAAAGGCAAAACTCGTGGGTTGCGCAATTTCGAGGGATTCGTCCGGGCTCCAAGGGGGAGGCGACCTCACGATTCTATAGCCGTGAAGGAATTCGTTTTCGCCATTGACAACGTGGAGACAGAGTAATGCGCAGATGTCCATCGCCTCCTCGCCCACAATCAGAGTTGGTTCGCAGACATCCCGTGGCTTGTGTGACCATATCACAAAGAGAGCCAGTGCGCATATGGCATGCGCGAAAACGTTCAGTTCCAACAATGTGATCGCTAGCTGTTGCGACAGCCGAAAGACACATTGGATGCAAAAGTACCCAGCTTGCCAACACGTCAGCAATTTTGCAAGCCTGTCGGATTTACTCTTGTCCTGAATGTATTCTTGTGAGATGTCAGGGATGAGGTGGTCCCGCATCTCTAACAAGTATTTGAAGCCCTCAGCCGTGATGTTGATGCGGTGCCGATTTTCTGGCATGAATTGTTGGTCTTCTTCCGCCGAGTCTTCGAACGACATGCCACCCATGACAACGAACCAGCTGTGTGCATCGGTCCAAGGATATGTGCGGCCGTTGTATTTCTTGTAAGGTGCGGCCTCCGCGAACTCCGGCAAGTTTTCTGCTCGCAAAAGCAGGCCAGTCAAAGCCCACTGCCACACCTCCACAGTTACACTGCGGACACGCTGCCATAGCGTGAGCTTCTCAAGCATGAAGCCCTTCTCTTGCATCATCTTGCTGATTTTCTTCATCTCCTTTCGTTGCTCCCATGCATTCCAGACAACCAATTCTGGAGCGATCAGCCCCAGTATCATCCAGCCCAGCTTGTGGTATTTGTGTAGATGCACTTTCTTGTGCTCCGGGACGTTTAGATGCAGTGACGTCCATATGCATAGCGACATCGTGATCAAACAGCTGGAGAGGATGCTGAAGGTGCCTCTGGTCCGCGGCTCCGGGTGCCACTCAGTTGCCGGGAGGACGGTGGCATTGCCTAAAGGTTGGAACATTGTGTCGAAGCGCTGTGGTCGGCCTGGACGTTGGTTGCTCCCAAGGAAGGATGTGCAGTGTTGCAGGCTGAAGCTCAACGTGCTGAAGAATGGCCATATGCTCTCAGCCTCGTCTTACAATACTGCGCCCTGACGCAGGTAAGCCTGTTACGTCACAATATGTGTAAGTACAGATACCTGTACATGTAATGTACGGTGTGAGGCCTTGTGCGGTGTATTCTTTGCTGAAGGCGACTGGTCGACATGTGTGTTCATCGCAAGCATCATCGCATTACGTTGCCAGCGTTGTAGAATCGTAATTTGGCAGAGTGCTACTGCGATTCGACTTTGAACTATTCCATTTTTCGATCAAGTTCGTCAACCAACTCCAAAAGTCCAAAGCATTCTCAGCCCACGCCTGCGTGGATCCTCCAGCGTGCGTTTGCGATCTCTGCTCCACGCAATGAGGTATCCACACGCGGCAGTCTTGCAAATCTAGTCTTCTCAGGAGGGAAACTGGCGGAGATTGTCCAAGTGACCTTGGAGGGTCGCATTCACCAGACGTGAGCTGCTACACAGGTAGTGCGGAAACACAGGCGCATTGCCGTCTTCTTTCGACGGTACCGAGCGGCGCGTAGCCATTGCTGTCATCAGGCACAGTGAATCGCCGTCCATGGCTCGCTTGGTGTGGGCAAGCAGAGCATCTCGATGTTGTTGTTGTTAGTTATGACCGTGATGGCGGAAGACGCGTCCGATTTGGCTCGAGAGGCGCGCCAAGGAGGCCGTGCACCTGGACGAGGTCAACACTTCTAAGCACCAGTAAATCTACGCTTGACTCGACAAGTACTCCAAACAATTCGGACGAGCTCGAGGCTATCAGAGAGCGTCAAATTAATGTGCACTTCATGGAACTCTCGAATAGCGTATCGCTGCGATCGCCTGTCCCCTGACAGGATGAATGACTGACAGCACACCGCTCATGGCACTCACGACAGAGCATTACTGACTTTCGCGTTGCATTGATCGCATGGTCAAGCAATGGTATATATGTCGAAGGCTTATCCAGACCATGCAGCATGCTCACGCATTGGCCAATCCTGACTTTTCAGCCTTTGCGTACATTTGTACCACCTTGTCCCAGAAATACACAAAAGACATACCGCGCTCGACGTGTTCAAAATCCTACGACACTTCCTTACTCATCAATTTACTATACCTATTGACAAGACTCTCAGCACCAGAATGGAGTTTCCAGGAGAAATCCATTTCCACCGCCAGGTCTACCCGCCCGTGTACACCGAAGCCCTGAACCGCAACGGTGGTGGTCCCTCAGGGTGGTACATACCGCTCTAGACAACATCCCTAGACGACGAAATACGCACCAAAACCGGAATCTCGACAGCAATTCTCTCATACATTGCCCCCGGTCCAAGCCGGGGAAAGAACTCCAAGCATCCGCGCGAGCCTGCAACGACGAAAAAACGGCGAGGGCTAAGACTCTGATGAGCACCCAAATTTGAATGTTCTGTGTTCAATGACTAATAAGGTACCATCCAGTGCGCCTGCATCCACCTTAAATCCAACGCCACATCAACATGCCTCGTCACCCGACCCAAATGCGGACAAAACGAAAACCATACCCACCACATCTCTACCCAACCAATTTCCCAATCTCCACAGCAACCTCCTTCGGATCGGTGAAAGTGTGCCAAAGCCCCTTGTCCACCCCCTCGAACGCCGTCTCAAACCTCTTCGCCCCATTCTTCGTCTCCTCGTCCATGCCCGCAATCCCCGTGACCTTGCGGATGAAGATAGCCCCGACCCAGCCGGGGAACTTCCTCGCGCACTCGCCGTAAGCCTCCGGATCAGACTGCGTCGAGTCGCCGATCAGAATGACCTTCTTTCGTGGGAGCCAGGAGTGGACTTTCTCAATACGGTCGGACTTGTACTCTTTGGTGCCCTGGCTGAGGGAAGTAATGAGACCGCCTAGATTCTGCCAGGAGGCGTCGCGGAGGATCAGGGGGCCAGAGGGGAAGTGGTCGGAACGGAAGGAGCGGAGGAAGGGGTAGAGGTTGTAGGGGGAGGCGGAGAGGTAGAGGAAGGGCGGGTCTTGGAGTTTGGTTTTGAGTTCGGCGTAGAGTTCGGGCATGCCTTGGACGGGTAGGGGCTGTTCGACGCAGAAGGTGTTGTGCAGGATTCCGAGCGGCGAGGTCGTTTGGGTGATCTTGATCGTATCGTCGATGTCGCTTATGATGGCCCAGCCGGTGGGCTCGGCGAGGTGGGTGACGCTTTCGAGGCCAAATGGTGGTGGGAGGTTTGTTGCTACTGTCTGGATCTGGGAGCCAGAGGGTCTGTGGCTAATGTTAATATAGTGGTTTTGGTAAGCTGAGATGGGGATACTTACGCGAAACTAAGGTCGTGCAACTCAGAGCTGTAGCCGCTTTGGTTGCTCGGACCGAGTTTCAAAGTCTCTTTGCCATCAACGGTGACCTGAAGAGTGCGGTTGGGCAAGATCTGGTCTGCAAACGGTTGCAAGCGCTTTGTCATTCGCTTCTGCAGTTCTTCATCGTCCAGGCTGAGATCCAAGGCATCCGCAACAGTGGATACGGCTTTCGCGACATTCTAAGAATGCTGTCAGACTCTGTATCATCTTTTTTCAACCACTCTCATATGTATCTCACCTTGCCAGTGTTCTTAATGAAGTAGCAAGCAACAAACTCAGCCTTCCACTGATCGCCATCGCGGAAAGCAGTGTTATCTAAGATCCAAACGTTGTGCAGCGCTGGATCGACGGGCTTAGGTTTCTCCCACCTGCAGACGTAGGTCAGAAGGTGCACGTTAACATCAAAGCGGCAATATCAAAGCCGTCCACCAGCGTCACTTACGGGAAAGTGATAGGAAAGCGATCAAACAGATCCGGCAACCAAGAAGTAAGCTCCTCAGGAACATCCGGCGACCACGGCGAAGAACGCTCGATATTGCCGGCATGCAGGATGTCGACGGCAACGCGTCTGCCCTGCGAGGCGATTTCTCGGAAGAAGTTCATCGTGTACGTCAATATCGAGGGTTGAAAGTGTTCGTTTCTAGACCTTCCACAGGAGGAGGGAAGTATAAAAGGCCCAGAGTCAGAGGACACGCGATGTCCAGGTGGCGTGTCTTATAAACTCGTGAGGCGTTTATAGCACGTGGCCACGATTTCTCGGCGAAGTGGGCTGTATGCCAGTTTGTTCCAGATTGAGGCTCAGCTGGCCAGGCAGGCTGCGATTGTATCTAATCAGGCGGTGTCTCACAAGACAGAGATGAACGTATACAAAGTGTCGCAAAGTAGACACGAGTTAAAAGGTGAAGCTACATGTACCTCGCCTGCAAGCAAGCCGTCCGTCTATACCTGATGCAGTCGGTGAGGTTGGCAAGTTGGTCTGTGATGTGATGTGATGCGACCACTCCACTCCACTCCACACAAGCGTCGAACGGGTGATCTGTGATCTTCAGCCACCTTGGCCTCCAGTAGTGATCGGCTTGCGGCTGTGACCCGCCAAACGCTAACCGTCCGAGGCAACTACAGAAGTACATCTAATGTATGTAGCCACAAATGCTGTTCTTGAGAGTTTGTGGTCTTGAAGATGAGCTGTGACTATGAGAGGAGAAGAAAGACACATGTAAGCATTATTAAAAGATATCTCCCATTCGATTTCCCCTTTTCGTTGATTTCCCTTCCATCATCTCCGCTGTTATAAAAGCGGTTTGGGAATACTGCGAGCAACGTGGCTAGCAGTAGATATAAGCCGACTGGCGGACTGGGAATCAAAACGTTCCCGCTGACATTAAGCGGCGTAACATAACCATCCCTGGCTAGGCAACGTACATCAGGCGCCTTGATAAAAAGATGCAAAGATGCTACACTTTACCCTCGGCCTGCGCCTCGCGAACCTGTTCAAACACCTGGAATTGACAAGTCAGTACATGAATTGTGAAACGTAAGAAATGCACGGTGCAAGAAACATACCTTGAGAAGCTTTCTTCTCGCCCCCAGAGCGTTGACGCCCTTGCTCTCCAATCCCTGGTCGTCGAGCGCGACCAGATCCTGCCAGTGCATGTCCTTCAGGTTGTCGGTGTACTTGTGCAGCCTCAGTGTGCGCAGCCAGTTGGGGATATCCTTGAGGAGTGCAATGTCGGTGGGGTCCTCTGGTGGCTTGCTGCTGCCACGGCGACCTCTGGGTGAGCGACCGCGTGTGATTTCAGAAGCATCCGAAAGGTAGCCCTCGCCTCCCATGGGGAAGGCGTTGAGGTTCATGCCTGCAAAGCCGTTGTTGAGGCCACCCATTCCGCTAGAGCCATCGAAGGCGGCCAGGAAGCCATTGTTCTGCATGTTGGTGCCCATGGGGAGTTGCGAGGTGGCGCCATGAGGACCAGTGATTGCAATACCAGGAGAGTTGGGACGCGAGCGGGCGCCTTGCATAGCAGCAAGCTGTTGTTGCTGCATAGCAAGCGCTTGCTGTGGCGTGAGGATATGACCATGCTCGTCTGTGAGGTTGATACCACTGGGAAGGCCGGGCGAGAGTGGGTACTGCTGCTGACCCTCGTTGGAGCGAGCACGACGGTATTTCCGCACATCATCCAGCTGGATGCGGTTGTTGACAGTCGACATAGCAGCGAGCTTCATCGCAGTTGCATTGGCGACCATGTCAGCATGAGCCTGTCCCTGCTGTGCGTGGTTGAAGTTGGACACCATGGGAGTGTTCGACATGGAAGCCCAGCTGGCTCCAGGAGCGTAGGGAGACAGGATGCCGTGACCCATGGGCTGATTCTGACTCTCCGAAACAGTCGCCGACTGGTTCTGGATGTTGCTGTCGCCAGAGATCGGGAATGGACGCGGTGAGCGAAGACCACCAGCACTCGGCGGCGGGTTGCTCAATCCAAACTGTCCCATTGGCGCCTGCTGGCCTGACGAGGATTTCGGCCTTCCAATCGGAGCCTGGTTCTCACCATTGCCATTGCCGTTGGAGCCGGCGTTCCTCCACGGACCAGCCGGAATACCAGACGGTGGGTTCTTCTTCTGTTGCTGTGACTCTTCCTCTGGAGCAGACACGGAGGGACCCATGAAAGAGGACCTGTCACCAACAGTGCTGTTGCGATTAGAGATGGGCGCTGTTCCTGTAGTCTTCTGGAACTCTGCCTTCTGATCCTCGATAGCATTGGCTGCATCGGGGAACATGGACTTGATAGTACTGGGGTCGAGTCCAGACATGCGTTTCGCGCCCGGCGAAGGAGGTGGCTTGGTGCCGAAGCCGAAGGAGCCGCGAGAGCCCTCGACATTGAGTTTATTCATGGCATCGTTCATGCGAGAGGACATGGGATCCTTCTCGCCGAATGCAGCCGGCGAGAGAACGCCAGACATGGGGTGGCTCTTGGCCATCTGCTGCAGAACCTGAATGAAGAAGCGGATCTGCATTTGTGTAGTCTGCTGCAAAAGAGCGTACAGAGCAGCAGTCCTCTCAGGCTCGCTGAGCACACGGAACCACTGCTCAATGGCACTGAGCTCGTCCTTGAAGTCCTGGTCGAGCGTTGCCGAGGCCATATCCTCCAGGGTAGTTTCGTACTGCTCGATATCCGTCATCCACTGCTGAGCCGCCTTTTCCGCCGCATCGTCCTGGTTACCCGAGCTAGCACCCTGCTGCGGAAAGTGGTTGAGGTAGACCTCAGAGGCCGGGCGAATGCCACGAGCTGAGAGCGGAGGCTGCGCAGTGAAGGCGCCCATATCGGCCGAAGCGCGAAGGTGGTGGCCGGCGCCCAGGGTACGCGAGCTTGGAGGACGCAAGGAAGAGCTGGAGGCCTCAGGAGTGCTGTTCCTGTTGCCGATTATGTTGCTGGCAGACATGATTGCTGCAGAAAGATGGCAGCACGTGTGTGGTAGCGATAGTCGAGCTTGCGACTAGCGTAAGCCGTGAGGTCGAAGGCGAGGAGGAGGAGGAGGAGGGGTGGAGGGAGAAGACGCTGTCGAAGGGACCTGCAGTGCCTGCTGACCTCAAAGGTATTCGACGCGGGTGATGGTGAGTCGGATGTCGGAGGGAGGATGTCAAGAGAAGATGAGAATCAGGCAGGCGGGCTGCAGGCTGGTTGCAGGCTTCAGGGAGCAAGAACAAGTTCCGCTCGCGAAGCTGGGGAAAGCCGGTGCCGTTTAGACGTTTCAAGTCCCAACTACCCGCGCGAACCGTCAGATAAATCACGGCGATGGGAGATGTGTCCCTTGGCGGAGCGAATCTTGTTGATATCGATAGGAGGATGATGTGGACTAAGGTAGACATGTAATCTATTCATGTGGCATATTTTGTTCGGTCCAATGCCATCTTTCCACAAAGGACTCCCATTCGACACTACTTCACAAACAAAGAGACGGCTGATTACAGCCCACCAACAGCCCTCTCCTGAAAGCAGATGTGTGCTCAGGGTCCTCGCCTGCGCAATCACGCCGTTTCTGCACGCCTAAAGGTCGACAAGGTTATTTCTGGAAGCATGGAAGCCCTGGACGGCAGGGCGCGCCGCTAGCAAGGAAAACAAAACGAACTGTTCTCTGCAAGGATAAGGGGTTTCGCTACGCTGTCTGACAACCTGTCTGTCGTTTGCCGAAACTCAATCCGTGTGGGCATGGAAGTATCACGTGTATTGCATGTACAGAGGTATCTCACGATTAATGCGCAAAATGGAGGGTACATATAGGCACGACTGCATGGTAGGGCTGATCAGGCAGTTTATTCAATGTCTCAGCGAATCCAGCACGAGCGTGTGATGATCAGGAACGAACTCATCAAGTTCTGGTACGCTAGGCCGGTCTCTCTTCCGACGGCAGAAGTCCAAGAAAAATAAATCACAGCACCGAGATAAAGCTAAACTGTTGGTGAATGGTAATGCTATTTCGTGTCGAACGCAGCATACTACTGAAATGATCTGGTGATGATATTGATGTACATTTTCAAGCGACCACTCTATGAGCTCACTAGAAGGTAAGTACCTAAGTTGCTGTCGGCGATCTATAATGTGAGTGCTGGCCCAGAATGCAGCCTGAAACATCGAACTCCCACTCATGTCATATGGCAAATTCGTCCCATGGATTATACTGCCCTGTCCAGTCGCTGCAACTCGGAACCCTCTGCTCGAATGCGATACTCCTCGACACCGGACGCCGTTGTCTGCGATTGCTAGTGCAATAGCTGACTGTCAGAATTTGGAGATTGGCATGTCTCTGTTACGCTGAGGTTGTCAACTGCAACCCGTCCTTTCTGCTTTCGTCGTGAGAATGCATACAATTTTGCACAGCACTGACGTTGTGAACTGAGCAGAAACGCAGCACACAACCTTTCGTGCTGGAAGGATGCCCGTGCAGTGCAGGTCCTCTTGTAGTGGCAATCTTGCAATCATGATCCTTTCATCTCATACTTTGCAAATAGGTTTGCAAGGCCTCACCCTCGCTTTGCTTGCCAGCATTCTGCAGCTTGCTGGGAAGCGTCTTGACCTTGTCCATGCCGCCCCTTGTGTTCTCCACATACGAGCGCAGGTACTTCTTGATGCTCGCCTCAAGCACGCGAACGACACCCTCATCCATCTCATCCTTTTGCTGGACAAAGCGTAAGAGATACACGACGGCGTTCTCGGCGAGTTTCGATTGGCCAGTAGCGGCGACCCTTGCGAATCCTGACTTGACAACGGCGATGCTTTGGCCGAGAGCAGCAGGGAACTCGACAGAAGTCGGAGAGACGCTGAAAGTGTGCATCTTCGCCTCGCAGATGATCTGGTCGGCGGAGTTGGGGGCGACGTTTTGAAGGCGTGTGTAGATGGTGTCGAGGATATTGCGGGTCGACCGGACAGTTTCGAATGTCGCCACGAGGTCGAAGAAGTCGTTGGCAACATCGCTGTCCTCCTTGAACTGCTTCATCGCTGCGTCGAAGATCGCCAGAGGAATTGCGCCGGTGTGGGCTGGCGCGTTCTCCAGTCGTTTCAAAGCGGCGACGTTGACTTCTTCCACGCCCTTGTTTGCCTCGGGGTCGATGTCTTCGGCAGAGATCTCCGGCAGCATCATCATGTTGTCGTCCTCCTCGTCTGGAACCGCTTGTACCTTCTTTTCCTCGTCCAGACCCAGAATCTTTCTTCTAGCGGCCAGCTTAGCCAAGTAGACCATCTCCAACTTCGCGTACTCGAGGTACATGCGCCTCTCATCCTTGCAGAACCTCAAACCTCTCTGCATGTAGCTTCTGGCGGTAGTCATATCACCCTGTTCCTCAGCGTAGTGCTTCGCTGCCAACACCCAAAGCCCCCACTCTCTAGGCTTCAGCCTCAACATCGACGTAAACACCTTTGCCAACTTTTTGCTCGCCTTCTCTTTCTGGCAGAACTGCACATACTGCACCCACAATCCCAAATCGCCGGGGAACTTCTTGGTCGCGCGGTCCAGGATGAAAAAGATCGTGCGCTGCCCACTGTGCGCGGTGGCTTTGACGCCCATGCGCTTGCATCGCTTCTTGCGCAAGGTGTCGAGGTTCATCTCATAGGTGGCATAGCGGACGTAATCGCCGGCTTTGGAGCCGCGGGCGTTCAGGATGTGCTCGAAGTCGCTACGCTTCTTTGCGATGGCGGTGATTTCGTCGCGGGTGAAGATCTGCTTGCGCTCATACTCTTGAAGCTCGGGGACTTGCTGCTCCAAGTAGAAGCGTGCTTTGTCGCTTGCCATGGTGGGTGGGGTCTGTTTTAGGAAGTTGTACTTGTGTACTGTGGAAGTCGCCTTTGGAAATATTCAAAAGTTCAAGATTTGGACGCGTCGGCCGCGCAGATCTAGGTCGGGCAAGCCGACAATTTGCCGATAGATAGCATGAGACTTGAGGTATTCAGAATCGCCCGACTCGACCCCATGAGTTAGTTCATGGGCATACAAATTTATTTCTGGACCAAAAAAATCTAAAATTGGAGCTCAAAAGAATCAATTGGGAACGCGATCAAAAGCAAAATGAACAGCTCCCTCCCGTGATCGAAACAGGGACCTTAGGATATCATGCAATTGCTGCAATCCCACGCTCTACCACTGAGCTAAAGAAGCTGGTGACTGTTGGTGCACAAACATCTTATGCTAACAGATAAGCATACATAATTGCTTGTTTCGGCGAGCACGCGTGGATCAAACGCATAAATGTACATGAGTAGGTAAGATACAGCCTCCAGTTTTCGAATCACAGTGATTATGGCAAGCAGAAGTCCACCGAAGTTGACACGGGAGCCTGTGATTTCGAGCTTCATCGATAGTGCCGCAGGGATGATGCAGAACAAGCCGATGTACTGTAGTATACTTCCGAAGTACCAACAGGTGAATTTGTATAACGGCATGAGCAAGGCTTGTTCTTCAAGCAATCATAGCCATGTTCTGCGAGAGGAGCAATATCATCATGAACCTGTACATTGACCTTCAAGAGATGTATAGTTAGGGTTGTGGTTGGGGTCAAGTCCTCGACTCGTTTGCGCAAAGTTGAATTGAGTTGAGTTGATATCAATCGGTTAGGCAAATAGTTTGGCAGGGAAGATCGACTGCGAATGGTGGTTAAGTGCATCTGTTTGTTCGATGCATGTCTGCTTTGCTTCTTTTGTCAGACTGATGCATGTGAATTGGAAAGATCCAGCCAACGCGTGACCAAACTTACACCACAGCCAACACAATCAGATCATTCTTTTCACTGGCTGCGCGAATGCAAGTTGGGTTTTCCAGAGCCATGCCGAGGCCGTGGCGATTACTCACTTCTCTTTTCGTTTCGTCTCACTGATATTGTGAGACTCGCTGCAGGCGCAATCCTGCACGATCTACTGTAAGCTCAGCCCAGAGAAAGCTTGAGCAGCCTTCACGTTGTCTCGCGCGCGTTTTTGATTGGTGGAGCCGGATCCAAGCAACATCACCTCGCCTTCCCCGAGGCTTGATCAACTTCACATATCCGACTGCGTTGAGCTTCCATCGCTCAAATGTGGCGTTCAGGCTACTGGAATTATCATGCTCCCGTCGCAAGTTCGAATACCGTGCATGTGCGTCCCCGAACATGTACGGGTCCGACTATGCACCATGCCTGCTCGGCGCCATTAACGTATGTGTGCATGTAGGAGATGCCGGTACAAGACAATGAAGCTGCGATCACAGCTTACGACTCCTACCCCAGAACCAGCGTACACCAATTGAATGCACGTGGAGACGTTGGTGCAACGGTCCATGGGCCATCGGCTCCGATTAGTCCCTAGTTCCAGGCCCTGGGCAAACAGAACGCTTCGGTACTAAGATACTCGTCCAGAGATTCTCCAAAGCACGCGTGCCGCACGATTAGTCCACTGTGATCGTATTTCACGATGGAAATTGCCGACACTTCTTCACTCGGCTAATGCCATCCGGTGATCATTTCGCTGCATTGCTTGTTCCCGTCAAGCTTGGGGCAATTTCAGTAATGTCAAGCCGCCTGAAGTCTTGTCACGTCTAGGCATGCGTGATCCAACGCCCACCATTGGCCTGGCACAGTTGAAGATGCCGGCGCACGTGTGCTTATATTGGACAAGCGTCAAGCGAGCAAGGCGTATCTCAAACCTTAGGCCTTCGCCCGCTCGCTCTATTCGCCGCATGCGAACGCCATTGGACCCATCTCTGCCTTCCTCGCCTAAGCTAGCCACGGTCGAGAGCGCTCCCTTAGGTTGTCCGAAGATATGTTGAGCGGGAGCAGCCGACCACGCCCAGAAAGGCGCTCGGTGAGTGAATTGTCAAAACAAACCTCCGGAGAACCGAAGGTCGTAAGTGCATCTTCCATCTGTCTTGCATCCCAGTCTATATTAAAGCCCTGCCAGTTGCCACACATCGTAAGCTTGGTTTGTTCTTTCTTCGTTCAAGCCTCTGCCAAGCACCAGCCTTACATCTGGCGTTCCCTCTCTTCTCTTGACATTCGTTACAGACAAGGAGCACCAAAAGGTGTCACAACCTTACAAATGGCTGCCAGGACTGCTGGAGGCAACGCTGCCTTCCACAACTTCAACAACGATTACGCTCACATCGCCGACCCCAATGAGCGTCGTCGTCTCGCACTTGCAGAGATCGACAAGGCGCCTTTCGGCTGGTACCACGTTCGCGCCATTCTTGTTGCCGGTATCGGGTTCTTCACTGACGCATATGACTTGTTCGCAATCGGCATTGTAACAGCAATGCTGGGTGTGGTGTACTGGCAAGACGCTGGGCTTGCCGCCAGCGTTCGTGGTGTCATCCCAGCTAACTCAGACACGGCGATTAAAGTTGCAACTTCCGGAGGAACTGTCATTGGCCAACTCGGTTTCGGTTATCTTGCAGACGTGGTTGGCCGCAAGAAGATGTACGGTCTGGAGCTCATTTTGATCATATTCTCGACTGTTGCTCAGGCGCTTTCATCCGACTCCCCGGGAATGTCGATCGTTGGAACCATCGTCTTCTGGCGTGTCCTCATGGGAAGTGAGTGCTAAGCAACGCATGCCGGACATCATATGGAAAACAGAGCTGACCATTTGACAGTTGGTATTGGAGGTGACTACCCTCTCAGCTCAATCATCACATCCGAATTCGCAACCACCAAGTGGCGTGGCGCCATGATGGGCTCTGTCTTTGCCATGCAAGGTATCGGTCAATTCGCCGCCGGCATCATGGCACTCATCGTCACAGCCGGCTTCAAGGAGTCTCTGCTCACGGCTGACGCCGTCAACGAATGCAGTGGTGTTTGTGGCATCGCTGTTGACAAGATGTGGCGAGTGATCATTGGCTTCGGTGCCGTGCCAGGTTGCATTGCCCTCTATTACAGATTGACCATTCCCGAGACTCCCCGTTACACATTCGACGTTTCCCGCGATGTCGTCAAAGCTGGATCCGATGTCAAGGCCTACCTTTCATCCGAACCGGAGGGCCATCCCGACGAGATCACTCGTGTCAACGCCATGCAAGATGCCGCACCCCGTATGGAGATTCCCAAGGCATCATGGAGCGACTTCTGCCGCCACTACGGACAGTGGAAGTACGGAAAAATCTTGCTTGGAACTGCTGGCTCCTGGTTCTTCCTCGATGTCGCTTTCTACGGTGTTGGTCTTAATAATGCTACGATTCTCCAAGCAATTGGTTACGCCAAGGGCAACAGCGTGTACGAGATCTTCTACAACATCTCAGTTGGCAACCTCATTCTTGTCTGCGCTGGTGCCATCCCCGGCTACTGGGTCACGGTCGCTACCGTTGACACGGTCGGTCGCAAGCCGATTCAACTGGGCGGCTTCATCATCTTGACCATCATGTTCTGCATCATGGGCTTCGGTAAGCGACGACAATGCTCAGACATCAGTCAAAACAGCTCTGACAAACCCACAGGATACCACAAAATCGGCCAGCACGGCCTACTGGCATGCTATGTCATTGCCCAATTCTTCTTCAACTTCGGCCCCAACTCAACGACCTTCATCGTTCCCGGAGAATGTATGTTCACCCTCTTGACATCCAAACCTTGCATCACCTGCAACAAACAACTAACACTTTCTCGTCCCAGGCTTCCCAACCCGCTACCGCTCAACCTCCCACGGCATCTCCGCCGCCTCCGGCAAAATCGGCTCCATCATCGCCCAAGTCCTCATCGGACCCCTCCGTACGCGAGGCGCAACGCCGACCAACAAGAGCCCCTGGCTCAACCACGTCATGCAGATCTACGCGCTGTTTATGCTGTGCGGTATCTTCACCACTCTGCTGATCCCCGAGACCAAGCGCAAGACTCTCGAGCAGCTGGCTGGTGAGGTCCCCGGTACCCCTGAATACGATCCTAACCTGGCGGGCCGCATGTCCATCTCGAGAAACGACTCTGCGGACGAGGAGAAGGGGATCGGCCAGAAGGTTCATGAGCAGGAGCAGCGGGCTGTTTGATGTGTCGAAGTTTACTTGGGATCGTTTCCTCCTGCTGCTTCTTCTTCTCGCGGTTACTTTCGCTTGTAATTTTTTCTCGGCAACGAATAACGGTTGACGGCCTCTCGGGGGACAGATGTATAGGGACGTTATCCGGACATACTGGCAGTAGCTTGTCCTTGTTGATTTGTCTCCTGAGAGACGGCGTCGTTTCGCTGCTACATAAATACAGTCGTTTCCTTTGGCCGGTTTCTGCCGTTTCTGCCGATGTCATCCATCGATCCATCACATGCATCCTTGCGCATAGTTCGAAAATCACAAGCTCAGGCCAGTCGGTCATCAAGTAGCAAGCATCCCGCCTCGCAGACGAGTTGATACCTGATGGATATTCTGAGATCGACAAGAATGAACTGGCACCAAGAGTATAGACGTTAGATGATGATGCCCACAAAAATGAACGGACCCAGGTGGCAGCATTTGAATAATACAACCGGGATGAATGAATGCATCATTACGTCATGTTTGTTCCACCACGTCTAGAACCTCGCCTTCGATCATCATTTGTGGTTGTTGATTTTCAGATCTACCTAGCTACATACATAACAATAGACCAAACGACAGCCAAAACGACTCCCGAAAGATTCCGACTCGAAGCTCTTCAACCAACAACCCCTCCTCTCCTGAGACGACACGACACGACACGACACACCAACAGCGTACCAACCCAAACCAAGAACCAAAACCAAAACCAGGCCAAGAAAAAACAAAAATGCCCAACCCAAGCACCGCAAAAGTAGCCATCGTCGGAGCAGGCACAGTCGGAGCCACAATCGCCTTCTCACTAATTGTAAGCAACAAACAAGAGAATTCCCCAATCACCTTACCTTAGCCTACCTTACCTTACCTTGCCTTGCCCTACCCTCTGTCTTACCCTGTCTTGCCCATGCCCAGCTCTAACGTTAACAAAAAAACCAAAGAACAACCAAATCGCCAGCGAAATCCTACTCGTCGACCCCAAGACCTCGATCCGCGACGCCCAAGTCCAAGACCTCAGCGACGCGACCTACCACGGCAACACGTCGACGCGCGTGCGCGCCGCCGAGCACGCGGAAGCCGGGCAGTGCGATGTCATCGTCGTCACGGCCGGGGCGGCGCAGAAGAAAGGTAAGGTAACAGTGTGGAATCTTTGTTTTCCCTTCCATGTAGTACTAAGTGTGCGACGAAGTAACGTCTGATACATGTGAATTACGTACGTTACTAACACCTCTTCTCTCGTCTCGCAACAGGAGAATCCCGCACCGACCTGATCGGGCGCAACCAGGCCATCCTCTCGAGCGTGATCGGTGATATGCAGCCGCTGAAGACAACCGCCGTGCTGCTGCTCGTTGCCAACCCGGTCGATGTCCTGACGTACTTTGCGCATTCGTACTCTGGGCTGCCGGCGACGCAGGTCATTGGCAGCGGCACGTTTCTGGATTCGGCGCGTTTGCGCGGCAAGTTGGCGGGAGAGGTGGGCGTGGCGGCCAGTTCGATTGATGCTTGGGTGTTGGGGGAGCATGGCGAGAGTCAGATTGTGAGTTTCTTCCTCTATCTGTACATTTGTGCGAGAGTGGTCCTTTTTGAGTGTTGCTGTGCTGGAATTAGGGTGGCGATGCGATGCGATGCATTATGGCGGAGGACTTTCTAACGGCACTTCCAGGTCGCATGGTCGAGCGCCTCGATCGCAGGCATCCCACTGGATCTCTACCCTTCAGCCAAATCTCTGGATCGCGAAGCGATCGCCACCGAGACACGACAGAAAGCGTCCGCGTTGATCGAGAGTAAAGGATCGACAGAATTCGGCATTGCGAGTGTGACGATGAGTATTTGCAAGTCGATCCTGTTCGACCAGCGCAACGTGCGGGCCGTGAGTATCTTTGACGAGGAATCGAAAGTGTGTTTGAGCAAGCCTGTGGTTCTTGGTCGCAAGGGAGTGGAGCAGGTTCTGGAGTTACCGTTGAATGATGCCGAGAAAGAGGCGTTGGCGAAGTCTGCAAAGTCGTTGAGGGAGGTGATCGAGGAGGCTGAGAAGGCTGAGAAGAAGTGAGGTGGTGGGATGACTCTCGGTCAAGTCGGAATGCCAGAGGTCACCAATTCGATTTCCAATGAGATGTTTCATGAGCTCGTGTCGATTTCATTTCAATCCTGAGGATATTCTTCGCGGATATTGCTGACGAAGATCCTCTCCTCGGTATCCCAACGCTTGAAGTATCGGCCCGCCATTTCCGTGAGTTCTTCATAAGGTCCTTCCGACCGCGGTGAGATATTTTCTTGAGCAACATAACGGACGCTCTTGTCTTCGGCGCTGCGACGTTTGTTAGTGAGGGTACGAAACATTGTTAGAACTCAAACGTACACAACATTGTAGAACGGCTGCTCCCTCCCTTTGGGCAAATCATCAACTCTCATCTGGTGGATCCATCTGTCTTCCGCAGCACATTGTAGATCCCAGCCGATGATGAATCCTTTGTAACCGTACCGTTGGTGTGCAAATTGCTGGCCGATCTTGTATCTTACATGTGAAGTATTGTCGTCGCGAGGGCTCGGGGCCTTCTTATTGTCATCGGCCTTTCTTGCTGTCGTGATGAGATGCATAATGATGTGATGTTCTCGCTCGCCCTCAAACAATGGCAACACCGACTTTTCAATCAAACCGAGGTCTTCCGGGAAGTGCGACTGGTGGTGCTCAATCAGATAGGGTAGGCATTGCTTGCGTCTGTGTGTTGCAGAAGGGGAGTTTGGTCCGTCACCGAGGATCATCATCGACCATAGCATGCTATACCAGGCAGCTTCGATATCCGGGATGAGAGAAGATTGAGCAATGCCGCGCTGACGGTCGCGTGCCTCTTGCACACTGTTCATGATGTTGCGACCAGTGCGCAGGGTTACTTCGAGCGTTGATGTCGGACCAAGGAAGTAATTGTGTTGGTCGATTGGCGCGCCTAGCTGGGTCAGGCGTGTGGAAAGTGGTTCACGAGGTACTTCCACAGCAGAGCGCCACGGGTCCATGTGCATGACTTCTGGCGCTGCATCAGGCTGTGGTGCTCTGATTTTGCCATCGAGTGTCTTGTCAGGGGGTGCTTCGATTACAGCATGTACGTGGGCTGGATAGTTGGAGGGTTTGGCGTTGATGCCGAGTCTCCGGGCGACTGCACAGTATATAGCGACGGACTGCAGTGGCAGGCTGGTGTGGACATCGTCGAACAACGCAATGCTAATGAAGTTGTTGCGCAGCGCATGGTAGTCATCTTCGTTCGGATTTCCGACAAGTTCGCGTGCGCGTAGCCATCTGGCGATGTGATGTGACTTCTCGCGAATGCTCCGATCTTCCCACTCCGAGTCGTCCATGCGAATGCATTCTGCAATCCTATCAAACTCTCGAGAGATGTCTGACAGATCTCCACGCCTTCCTGTCAAGACAAACAAATCGTAAGCTCCGAGCGCTTCTTCCAATGATATCATCTGCTGCTTTTGCAGCCTTGTCCACTTTTCCAGTGCAGTCTCACGGTGCAGTTGGCCAAGAATCGCCTTTGCATGATACCTTCGCGCCAACACGTCCTCGGCATCGTCTGGTGTGTCATTGTACAATCGCAGCAATAGATCCTTGATATCGTATCCCATTGCTGAAACCTTCTCCATGCGCTGCATACGGTATTGTTGTGTGAGGAGTAATTGGTTGAAGATCAGAGTCGCATTGTTATCTCTCATACTGCGTTCATTGTACAGTTCTCGCCATCTGGTTTGAGCTGGTGGAGCAGCCATCTTCTCTTTGATTTCATGGCGGTCATTCCAGTAACGCCAGGTCTCGAGGCAGTGCCGCCGCCAGAGTAGCGGCTCGGATGTGATTTTGTTGCATCGTCTGCAGGTGGCGCCAAAGGAGATTGCGTCGGCGGGTGATAACCAGTATACGATGGCATCGAGAAGCTCATCGGGGAGCAAGCGCATTGTTGAGGAGTTCATGTTGTCGGTGGTGGAGGTGCAAGGTAGATGGCGTGAACAGTTGTGGTAAGAGGCTACAGTTAACGGCGTGTTCTGTCGTGTTGGGAGTGACAACTATGGGCGTGGTCTGTCAGGACACAGGTGACGAGCAAGGGAATGCCTTGGGTGTGTCTACATGTGCATGTGCCAAAGTGGCAATACAAGGATGAAGATCAAGGTACATGAAGGTGGTAAGGTAAGGTAGTTGACGATGGCAGACGTCAGTAGTGGTAGTGGTAGCAATATGGATGATAACAGGAAGATGCCCCTCATAAGCTGGCATCGGTCTCTCGGATCTTCCTTTGTGCCGCTCAGCAGAGTCAGCGCTAAAAGATCGGATCGATCGGATGCAGTCAAGCCCAGGAGCGTGTCATCATAACCCAAGGGAAACCCTAATTATTATATTATCACTGACTCCAGCCCTACCATTTCATGCTGTACTCCTCCCTTCACTTACATCATCTTGCTCCTGCCTGCCTTCGGTAATTCAACTTACACCTCCTCCCATTTCACTTGCACTGATCCTGCTTACAACACCTCACTCCGTAATACCAGCCAAACATGGCGCCCACTCCAGACGGCGCCCAGCTCGAGAGGGTTGAATCCTACCAAGTAGGTACAGTCCGCGCGCGTGCTCCTCCATGCCACCACAGATCCCAGCTCTAATCGACCGTAGTACCCCTCTGGCCATGTAGGACACCTCACCCAGAATCAGCTGGACACTCTGCAGAAATTCAAGGACCTGTGCGAATCTAAAAAGTACTACACCCCGGCCACTGGCTCTACTCCCGCGAGCCACGATGACGAGACTTTGCTTCGCTATCTGAGAGCCCGCAAGTTTCTCACACAGGAAGCTTTCAACCAGCTGAAGGATACCGAGGACTGGCGCAAGGAGAACCAGCTCGACACTCTGTACGACACCATCGACATCGACGAGTATGACGCCACCAGGAGACTGTACCCTCAGTGGCTTGGACGTCGCGACAAGAGAGGCATCCCTGTTTATCTCTTCGAGGTTTCCCAGATCGACAACAAGGCGGTATCCGCCAATGCTGCTACCAAGCAAGGCCAGACTTCCCTCCCTGCATCTAAGGAACCGCCCAAGATGATGCGCCTATTCGCCCTCTACGAAAACATGTGTCGTTTCGTCTTGCCGCTGTGTTCGACCGTCGCAGACCGCGCCTACCCTGAAACTCCTGTCAGCCAGAGTAACAACATTGTCGATATCTCGAACGTTGGTCTGAGGCAATTCTGTGAGTGGTCACGTTCATGAACAAGGTCGAAATAAGCTACTAACACTGCGAAAGGGAACCTCAAAGCACACATGCAAGATGCATCGCTACTTGCAACTGCACACTACCCCGAAACTTTGGACAGGATCTTCCTGATTGGAGCACCTTCATTCTTCCCAACTGTCTGGGGCTGGGTCAAGCGTTGGTTCGACCCAATCACCGTTTCCAAAATCTTTATTCTTTCAGCCGCTGAGGTCAAGCCGACCCTGCTTCAATACATGGACGAAGAGAACATCCCCATCAAGTACGGTGGCAAGCTAGACTTCAAATTTGGCGACATGCCAATGCTCGAGCCCGCCATCGCCGACAGTTTGCAGTGGCATGACGAGACTCGCAAGGGAGGCTTCCGTTCCTTCCCCACTGGACCGATCAAGTGGCAGACAGGCGCGGACGGTAAAATGCAAGCCGTGGCAGTGGGCTCCAAGAATGGTACTAAGCGTAGCCTCCCCATTGCGGAGATTCGTCCGGCCGCGAATGCCGCTCAATCGTCTCTGACGCCCGGCGCCGCACAGAGGGGAGACCTCATTCGCACCACTACCGGTGTCTCAACGCACCCTCCTTCGCCGCCAGAAGGAAGCGAGGAAGCTAACCCATATGCGAATGAAAATGGCGTCGAATCTCCTGTTGCGTCTCGTGGCAACAGCACGATTGCAGGCAAAGTCGACGACAGTGTCATTCCCAACGCCACTCGCAACAACGAAAATGCAGGCAATGTTGACGACAGCGTGATCCCCAACGCTAGCCGCAACACAGGCGAGGGTAACACCTACCTGAACTACAACAACCTCACCACAACTGAAGGCACCACATCCGCCCTCCCCATCAGAGAAGCCACCAGCCAATCTTCCGAACCTCACAACCCAGCATTCCAAGATCTTGCAGGCGAGCGTACTCAGTCTCCTCAAGTCCGACAGGGTACATCTTCAACTCGTTTCGAGCAACAAGGATCAACCCACGCTGCGGAAAGACTTGCAGAAGGCACGCCTGAAGTACGACACATGGGCCACGGTGACAAGGTCCAGGTCATGGAGCCCAGCACCATCGGCCAGACTCCCAAAGAGCACCCCATCCCGACGCCCGAGGAGCCTGCACCATCTGTTCTCGACCAGGCGAAGAGCGTGGCCGGCACGGCGGCTAGTTACTTGCCACATAGCGTACTGTCCGCTGTCGGTATGGGCGGGGAGCAGAAACAAGAACCAACCAGCGAGGTCAAGAAGGAGGACCCCGCCGTTGACAGCATGGATGAGAGAAAGGTGGAAGAGTTCCTGAGGGCGAAAAATATGAGCAAGCCGCAGCCGCCTGGCCACCAGGGTTAGATGGGCAAGGTTCTAAGACTGGTTGGTAAATTTCTTTACTTTTTTTGGGGCATTTCATCTCTCATGGTTCACGGTCACGATTACAGTCACGATCACGCACGCATATTCATCAAATGCCGATTCTTCACATCATAGCTAATTTCTATAGATAACGGCATAGCTTTGATTCCCTCTCCTGCCGTTCTTCACTGGTTGCTATCCCCCCCTTTGCCCTTTGCCCTGTCACAAATGTTTCTGGTTCCAGTTTGAGGAGATGTCGCTAAACCAACAGCCGTCTAGAATCACCGCTCGTACTCACTTAATGTGCAAGACATGTTAGGCTACGCACCCCAGTAATGCCATTGTCCTCTCACAAAAGACAAAGGAACCGGCGCGACGACTTTCACATCTGCATTCACGCCGGCCAGACCCGTCTCCTTCAAAACCCTTCACTTGCAAACCAGGGTACGCCCACTATCGTGTTGGAAGTGATCCCCTTCGGCGCAACTTTAACTTCACTGCCTAGCTGCCTCGCTGCCTGGTGCAAAAGTCTAATTGCTCGTTAGTGAAGTGTTCGACGGCAACGCGTTGCGGCCCATGCCGTCATCTGGTTTCCATTGTTGTCACCAACACAACACACGACACTGCGGCGGTCTGTCACCACCCGATTCTTCACGCGCTCTGTCGATACCTGAGGTTGTCTTGCAGTGCATCAGTTGCGTTCTTATACCACCACCACCACCATCACCACCACCACCACCACCACCACCACCATCACCACCACCACCACCACCAACACCAACACACCACCATTACGCTTTTGCAATTTGCATTCGACTCTGCAAGCTTCTTTCTCTCTCTCTTTCTCACACGCACACACATACACACACACAATCCACCATCTTCCATCCCTACATCTTAAATAACCTACGCCACCACAATTCGCGGTACATACAACCGCCAGCATGCCCTTCCACGAACCATACTTCGTGAAGAGTGCCCGCTTCGGCGACGACGGGATCATGAGCGCGGTCGAAAGCTCGCTCAGAGTTTACCCAACTGCTGACGAGGAGGAAGCGGTAAGCCATCATCAACCTCATAGATCGATCTACCTTCCTCGGCGACTGACGTTCGAGCAGACCATGGACGGCATGAACCAGAACTCGCGTCGCCGAAACATCTACCCTGAGCCCGCCGCTCACGGTTACGATGCTCAAGGCCGATTGACCGGATACTACCACGGCGACGAAGAGGTGCCGCAGTCACCTGAACTCGAGGGCGAGTTACATGTACCCTCCACTGCTGAAGCACGCGATCGACAGAGTCGCGTCGACGATGCCGGACCTGCACAGCAATCGCAATTGCTCCAGGCACAAGCGGCGTCCCAAACCAAGAAGAGTCTGAAACGCCAACGAGGCAGTGACTCCGTCCAGAACTCCCGCAACATATCCACCGACGCTACCGACTTCGGACCTGATGGCCAGCGTCGCGGGAACGGACACGACAGTGACAACGTACATGCACAGCAACCCCAGGCATTCGAGGCAACAGTCTCTTCTACCACCGACGAGACAATGCCACACCACAAAAGAGCCCGCACATCCTCTCAGAACACCGGCATGTCTGACGCGCAATCCTCTAATCTCTCCCGTTCTGTCTTCAAAGCGCCAGTAGCTAGGATGACGATGGCACCGCCGCCGATTACCGACAACATCAACGCGAACATCGATCTTGCTTCGTTTCAGGGAGATGATTTGCCCAACAACGATCCGAACGATGGGTACATCTACTCGCGTACGAACTCATTCAACGCTGCTGGGAATAGGCCGGGTGACACTGAGCCAGAACAGCAGCTGTCCGACTCAGACAGAATCGCCGCCTATACGAACAACAATTACCACTCCGCCGGCGATCAATTCGTCTTCAACTTCAGCCACTTCAATGGCACTATCAACAATAGGCCTGTTCAGTGCTTTGGGCAGCAGCAGCAGCAGCCTGCCTACCCACCAGACCCGGCTGGAGCACCGCCACCGCAACAACAGTACGGGGCGTACGGCTTCAACCAGCCGAACGAGAATGTCTACACCAGCCATCACATGGATAACCAAGTCCAATACCCCCATTACGCCCAAAACTACCCAACCCAAACCTCCGACACAAAGACCCAAGCCGCGACCCAGACCACAGGAAAGGCTCCCACCCCGACAGCAACATCGAGTCCCCGTCCTCAACTAGGCCTCCGCGCCAACACGCCCCTCCCACCCTCCCTTCAGCCCCTCATCGCTGCCATCGCCGCGCTCCCCCACGTCTCCGTCTCCATCCGCCACCCCTCCCGCGCCATCCTCAAGAAACCCTTCGACCGCACAACTACCTACTCTCAGGCTACCCCGGCTCAACAAGTAATCCGAGACCATTTCCAAAGCGGTTCTGGGATCTTGAGGGATTACTCGGAGTTGAGGGATTGGTATGGGGATTCGAGTGTCTTCACCGATGAGGTTTGGGGGTTTTTGGTTGGAGGGAAGAAAAGGGATGGGGCTTCTGGGAAGAGGAAGAGGCATGCAGACGGAGAGGAGGGAGGGGAGGTGAAGAGAGGGAGAAGGGATGAGGCTGGTGATGATGCTTCTTGATGGAGAGGGAGGGAGGGGTATTCGCCGCCCGATCACCGCTCTGTAGGTTGGTGGATTGGTGAATGGTTGGATGGATGGATGCCTTGAAACAAGGGTCAAGTTGGAGAACTGGCGAGGTCTGTCTCTTCCCTCCGGCCGAGACTAATGGTGACGATAATGATTACGATGATGGAATGGTCGACGGTATTCCACAGTCTCGATCGAGGTTTTAGACGGACTTGTTCTTTTTTCTTTTTGGCGAGCATTGGAGAGGGACTCCCTCCAACTCGAGGCCCCTGTAACGATGCAGTGTTCACACTACTCTTTGCTTCTAAGCCAGACAGAGCATACAGTAGCGAATAATCATAGAGGTTACATGGCAAAATAAGACGAAGACTATCAATGCGCAAGTGGACAGAGTGATTGCCCGCTGAAAGCAAACATCGTGAACAGACGATCATATACAAGTCACCAGAATCGTGATCATCGTCCCAAAAAGCAGTGAACACAAATACAGAGTATAACTTAATCATTTCATTCTGCAGCTTCGCTTCCTTATCAGGAGCGAAATGCTGATATTGTATCCTAGCGCTCGTACCAATCAAGCAAGGCTTTTCTTCCCCTCAGCCAAGCTGTCGAGAGCTGCGCGACATCATAACAAGGTAATATTCGGGTCATAACATAAAAAGACTAAGCAAGCATCATCACACGAACAAGCCCATCTAAAGCTCGTCGTGAGAGTCAGTGGGCTCGTCCTCGTTAATAACAGCCTCCTTGACAACCTCGGCAGCCTCCTTGACCTTGTCCTTGACGCCGGAAGCAGCAGCGGCCTGCTGGGGCATGCCGTCGGTCTCAACCTCGGCGCCAGCCTCCTCAGCGGCGGCGACCTTGTGGCTGCCGTTGTCGCGAACGAAGTCGGCGAGAGCCTCGACGGTACGGGCACCGTTGTACTCAACAGGCTCATCCTTGGAGCCAGACTTGAAGAGCTTGATGGTGGGGAAGCCAGAGATGTCATCGGGAACGTCGTTGGCGGTAGCGTCAATCTTGGCGATGGTCACCTTGTCGGAGAAGGCGGCGTACTTCTCGGCCAGCTCGTCGTACTTGGGTGCGAGAGCCTTGCAGTGTCCGCACCAGGGGGCGTAAAACTCGACGAGAACATCCTTCTCGTTGTCGATGACAAGGTCCTGGTAGCTCTTGGCGACGATGACAGTGGCACCAGCCTCCTGCTTCTCGGGGATGGGCTCGCTCTTGATGCTGGGCTCGACTTTGCCAGCGACAAAGTCCTCAACGAAAGATCCGATAGACTTCTTGGTAAGGTCCTTGGCCGCGCCCTGCTTGGTGTAGGGGAACTTCTGGTTCTTGGAGATGTCCTGGATGGCGAACGCGGGCCAGGTGCCGACCTCGAGGTTCAGGTTGCTGGCGTGCTGGCCGAAAGCGGCAGCGTCGATGGTAGCGAAGTTGACCTTTCCGCGGTGCTGCTCAGCGATGGGCTTGAGGTCAGCGGCGAGCGACTCGCGCTCCTCGGGGGTCTCGGCGAAGATGTAGGCGAGGGGAAGGCCGGACTGTGAGGCTTGTTAGCGGGCGCGCAATGCAAATTATCAGGCAATCAGTCACTTACGGCCATGTAGCCGGCGTAGGTCTCAGGACCAACCTCGCCGATCAAGGGAGTGGAAGCGGTCTTGGCGAACTCGGAGATGGCCTCGGAGGTGAAGCCATCCTCGAAAGTGCTCTTGCCCTCGTCGAACTGCTTGTAGAGAACAACGGCGGGCTGCTTGACGCCCTCGGCCTTGGCCAGAGTCTCGTCGGAAGTGGCACCAAAGAGGAAAGAGTCCCTGAGCTCCTCAGCGACGGCGGTGAAGGTAGCGTTGCTCGACTTGTCGTCGGCGGCGAAGTAGCCGACCAAAACGACCTTGTCGGCGGTCTTGAACTCCTCGAGCGAGCTGCCGCTCTCGAGGAGCGAGACAGGAGGGAGGGACTGCTTGGTCATGTAGGAGACGATGGCAGCGGCCTTGCGCGGGCCTTGGTAGGGCTGGACATTGTCGGGACCGCGGAACAGCTTGAGAGTAGGGTATCCCTCCACGCCGTAGCTCTGGCACAGCTCTTGCTGCTCGGTGCAGTCAACCTTTGCGAGCGCAATCTCCTTGTCCTTGAGCTCAGTAGCGGCCTCCTCGTACTCGGGGGCGAGGGCCTTGCAGTGGCCGCACCAGGGCGCGAAGACTATGAGGAGATTAGTATGGTCGTCAATGACAGGGATGATGTTGTGGCGACGTACACTCGGCAAGAACGAGGTCGTTCTCCTTGACGAAACCATCGAAGGTGTCCTTTGTGAGATCGTGAACGTCGCTGGCAGTAGCCAGGGCTGCAAGAGCAGCGAGACCGAAGGAATACTTCATTGTGGATGTGTTGTGAGTATCCTGCTGATTGAAGTGGGATGTAGCAAGGAAAGATGTTGCAGGAAGATGATGGCAGCAAAGGACAGCGAAGTCTTGAGGTGATGATAAAGCGAGGAGGAGGAGCTGCGACTCAGGGTCCAAGGACAAGTTGCACTTTCAATCGGAAGGCGAATGCTCCTCACTCCACTCCACCAACGAGCAAAAGTAACACCTGCCAACCAACCCCCCTGTCTCGCTTTGATCAGAAGCCATTCCACATTCATCACATCAATCCATCCTTTAAGCTCTTCCTGTCGCGGAATACCCATTATCAGCCCCTGCTATAAGGAGACACGGAGTATTGCCACCCGTCGCCTGCTGTTTAGCTTGTTACCACATGTCTACTTCGAGCTTGTAGCCATGGAACCGACTCCGCGCTTACAAAACGATTGTCCCATGCCTGCCATGATCGACAGGGCATATATGGGACTCTGTTAATATTGGAATGTATCTGAATAGTAGGTGTAGCACGTGAGTGGTGTTGTTGCAATCACTCAACACCCACGACAACTACCATTTTCTTTTGCGTTCACTGACTCCCATATGCCAACACGCTTGCCACTGCCAACATAATCTCTCGTGGATCAAATTATTTGGGACAGAGTGTTGGCACCACGGCCCCCATATGTCTCAATTTATCTCTCTCCCAAAAGCCAACACAAACTTACATCAACCAACAAGTCTGTGCGTGGCAGGGCTGGATTACATGTGCCTACTAGCACATGAAGAAGCCACGTTGACTTTCACGAGTATCTCGCATGTAAGTTGATGGATCAAAACATACATGGATTGAAAATTATTGCCATCCGTTGTCTGCCTCGCTGGTACTATTGAGGTTCATCCACTATCGCAGGCTGCCTGTAACACGATGTGAACGTCTTACAACCGATTCTCCAAGTCGAAAGTTGCCAGACCATCACAACGATCGTCAGACTCATTCGAGCTGAGAATAATGCTGAAAATTGTGACAGGAAATAACAAGTTTATGGTTGTCGAGTAGATGAAGGCCGCCTCCTCTCGCGGGATGGAACGATCGCAGGACCAGCCGGGGGTTATCCGTTAGTGGTCGGTTCTCTCACTTCTTCAAAACAGCGTAGCGATGCGTAGAGGCTGAGATCTACATTCAGATGTAGCACTTTCACTTCAATATATGTTCACAATTGGATCTTGTAATCGCAGCTCGTTGATCAAGAACCGACGCAGGGATCGAACCTGTATATCGAATTAGCGTGGGTTATCCGTTAGCGCCCGTGTTTCATCTGGGGTACTGGCCAATGAAAGCGTTGCAGCTGTACTGCATGGCTAAATCCGAGTTCGAGAATTCTTGACAAGCAGTGAAAGACAGACCACACCGCACTTATCACATCTCCAGACAGCAGGACAAACAGTCAAAATGCCGTCCAAATTGAACAAGATCCAAAAACTGGTGACTAAGAAAAAGGGCAACAACGCAAGAGCTCTGCACGAAAACAGCAGAGATGCCCTTCGCATCAAAAAAGCCAGCACGCGCGACGACAGAGTGGCAAGAAAGAACAAAGTCCAAAAAGGCATCAACGAGCAGTGGTTGAACCGCATTTCCTGGTTCAAAGAGCACCTCCCCGATACTCTCCACCCTTTCGACCTGCCCCAATTCCAGGCCATTGTCGAGGAATACCTCACTCACATGGACGAGGAGATCAACGCACTCCAGGCCGAGCGCAGATCGGGCAGACCTGCGACTACCAGACAGCAACTTCTCGAGCTCGCAAAGGACAATGAGAAGAAAGAGTACAGGAGTGGACTCTGGGTGCCGAATTTGCAGGATGAGCAGACTCTTCTTAAACTGGATGCCTGGGAGTACGACTGGCTCAGCTTGGGCAATATGGAGTTTGTGAGGATTGATGATGAGGGCGCTATCAAGGAGGCTCAGTTCCCCCCTAACAAGGCGGCTTGAGCGTGGCGAGACGATTGCCGCCGGCGCTTTTTTCGTGATGCTTTAAACTGTCACTCAAGGACTCTGTCGAACTTCGGAATCACAACACCACCTTAGATCACACCCAACAAGAACGCCGACTGCTGGGACAAAACATTTCCATCAACTTCTACGCAGGAGCCCGAGTCTCCTCAAAGTTTCTCTGGTCCGATCAGCCGCGTAGGACGATTGCCACCACCACGTCCTATATTCCGGCTGGATCCTGGCAAACGCCTACAAATAGGATCCTCGATGAGCGATGAGACGAGATGGGGATTGCTCTTAGGTGCACATTTGAGCACCGTTTGCGCATCTGCGAATGCCGCAGTTTCTTCGAAAGGCTTTGTTTGCAATGGGAGGACTGTACAGGTGTTTGATGGTCGAACGACCAGGAAGTCGGGGTTCGGAGACCGATCGCATAGAGCGTACCAACTTATGCCTCAGATGGAGTAATTAGTACGGTGCGATCTGATAGTGATACCTTCACTATACCACTGTGGCGAATTTGATACCAGATACGAATATGAAGGCGCTTGGTTTCTTTTTCTAAATCTCACGCTCTTCTCAACCTGAGTCGTCCATCTACTGCGATAGACCGAGACCCTGTCGTAGAGATCTTTACTCATTGAAAACATCAGGATCGCGCCGAGCTCTCCTTTGCCAGCTGCGTCGCTAAGTACTGATTCAACAACTTCCGCGTCTCCTCAGCCTCAACCGCCGAGTTCCTCTCCCTCCAAAGCTCAGAGATCTCGAAGATCCCAAACATGACCTCAATCGTAATTAGGCCGATAATAAGCCACTCCAAGCCCGTAGAATGCTTCTCGCTAAGGCGCTCCCTAAGCACCGCCGCAATCTCGCTCGCGTAATCCATCTTCTCATTCAACACTTTGATCCTCACCCCCACGTCTAACGCCTTTCCCAGGCTGTCGTAGTAGCTCTCCAGGCCTAGGTTGTGCGGCGAATCCCAGAACAAGTCCGGCAGGGAGTCTGTGAGCTCGGAGTAGAGATTTAGTTGGGCGCGGATGCTGAGGAGTTCGCCGGTTTTTCGGAGGATGAATTGTCTGGTGAAGCGGAGGGGTGAGCCGGCGGATAGGGTGGTCGGGATCTGTCGTGTGCTCTGGAAATAGAGGGCGAGGGCTTCTTCGAGGACTGCGAGTTTGGTTGAGCGGGCTAGAGCGGACGAGTAGGCGATTTTGGCCAGTACGGTGTCGGCCTCATGGCGGGATGGTGAGTCCGAATCGGAGGAAGCAGCCTCAGCCTGCTGGTAATCGCTGGAAGGTCGAGTGCCCAGGACGATGGTGTCGCCAACGATGACGGAAGAGTCGCGCGTGCCATCTTCCAAGTACGCGAAATCCTCGACCTCGGTCTGATGTGGATTCTCGGCAGCAAGACGAATGATACGTGTTACAATGTTGTTGCCAATGTGCTCCGGGACGTTCCACGTGACTACACTGCCAGAGGGAAAGACAAAGACATCACCAATGCCTTGCTCCTTCTTTTCTCCCGTCTCGGGATCTTGCGTGATGTAGTTGGGCGTCTGGACATGCAGCACCTGTGGAAAAAGATCGGTTTTCAAGGGATCGGGATGGAAACCCTCTTGCATCATGAGGCGGCGGGCAGTTGAGACGGAGTATGATTCTGCGGCGCAGAACGCCGTAACTTCTTTCGTCTCTGCTACAGGGTCTACATGTCTCTTCCTGCCTTTGCCTTTGACCAGACCGTCTCTTGATCTCTGCGCCTCGACTGCGACTCGTCGAAGGGAAGTGGACGCCGCATTGGAGCGGGCGGTCTTGCGCTTGAAATCTTTCTGGTTCTGAGCAGGCTCCGGTGCATCTTGTCGTAAGGGCCTGTTGGCTGTGAAGTGGTTCTTCGGGATTTTGCGACCTCGCGCTGCTTGCGATGCGAGATATGAGTGTCCGGGCGATTTGTAGCCCAATAGCTGGTGACGAGGTGAATTGCGTGCAGCGGTCAGAGTGGTGAGGCTTCTTCTACAGATGGCGCCGAATGCTATCCATGTAGCCGCTTGATGCGACATTTTGTGAAGACTCTTGTCTGGAAGGCGTGGGATGTATATGGAGAGTAGTGAACACAATAATTGTCCGGTATTGGTTGGGCCTGGGCCGTCTGTTCTGATCGCGCTGTCGATCTCTCGCTCAGTGCTGCCAGCCAGCAAAGCTGCAGCTTGACATCACCCTCGAGCGCGATCACCACCACCACTCCGGACACAGCTCTACTTTTTGCGCATCGCCGCATAAAACCCGCCCTACCACCTTGCTGGAGCAGCCCTCGATGCCTACAGCATGTCTGTGGACCCTCAGGCAGCCGCCTCAGGACTCAAACCGGACCATGATATGAAGCAAGCACAGCTCGATCATGAACATGCCGACCAGCCTAGAGAGCAGGACGAGGCGGAGGACGATGAAGACGAGGAAGAGGACGAGCCAAAATTGAAGTACGCCAAATTGACCGGTAGCCTCGCCGGTGTATACAGGAATGGCGACTTCACATCGGCCTTTTGCGTGGCTGGCGACAAGATGATCATGGGGACTCAGGATGGAAACATCCACGCGCTTTCGCTGCCTACCATGGAGAATATAAGGACCTATCATGCACACTCTGCGAGTATCACCAGCTGCTCTGTATCTCCGGTTCCACCTCCACCGACTCTCACTCGCACGCAAGACGGCAACGCGTTTCTGGCCCAATCCACATTGCCCAGGAAGGCCGAATCGATCAAGTCGACCGTGACTTCCGGAACGAAAAGCGTGCGCGCACCACAGTCAGCCGTACCGAACATCCCTACGAATCAGATATACATTGCCACGTCTTCCATAGATGGGCATGTATGCGTCTCTTCCCTGGTGGACCCGAAAGACGTACAACTGCGAAACTTTGCGCGTCCCGTGCAGGCTGTTGCGCTTTCGCCAGACTACAAGACCGATCGCACATATCTTTCTGGCGGACGAGCTGGCAGTCTCATACTGACCGTGGGAGGCAAATCTGGAGTCAGCTCGGATGCGAACACGAACAGTACCGCTGCAGTGGCTTCGGGATGGCTTGGGAGTATGGGACTGGGCAGCAACAATGGAAAGGACACAATCTTACACCAGGGCGAGGGCACTATCAGTACTATCAAGTGGAGTCTGAGCGGGAAGTGGGTGGTATGGGTGAACGAAGAAGGCATCAAGATCATGCGATCGCATTTACGATTGGACAGCGAATCGAGCGAAGATGCATGGAAACGTATCGCACATGCGTCAAAGCCGAATCGCAAGAGTTGGGAAGACATGGCCGGTGTATGGAAGGCCAGGGCCGAGTGGGTTGATGATCGTCTTCTCGAGAGTGACGATCTGGAAACTGCCACGGAGGCGCAGAAATCGCTAAACGGTGGTATTAATGGCACGCCGAAGAGCTCGAAGCGAGAGAAAAAGTTTGAGAAACTTGTCGTCGGATGGGGAGACACCACATGGATTATGCACATCCATGAGGGTGGAAAAGTGCCATCTGGCAAAAATGCTGGACAGAGGCAGATTGGCAGCGCCGATATCATCCACAAGCTGCAGTTCCGTGACTGCATCGTCTCGGGGCTGTCATTGTACACACCGTCCATGCTGGCAATTTTGGCTTACCGAACAAGGGACGACGACGATAATCCTCTACCCACTGCCGGCTCAAACAACGACACTCCTGGAAAGGGCCGTCAGCATAAACACACCAGCCTTGCGCCACAACTGAGGCTTGTCAATGTCAAAGACGGCGAGGAAATCGATCTTGACGAGCTCAGCGTGAGCCGGTTCGAAACGCTCAGCGCCCAGGATTACCATCTCGGGACTTTGTTCATTCCTCCGCCTCTACCAGACAAAGCCACAAAAGAACAGAGGGGCGCTCTTGAAGGTCTGTGGGAAATATCCGGAGGCGGCTATGCCACTCGAATGTTCACATCCGGCGCGAATGCACTCATCCGGTCTGATGGTAGCAAAGACGAAGCTGGCAGGACAGGGACGGGGCTTTCCTCGCCTAGGAGCGGCAGTATCAAGGGCGTTCCGGCCACACAGTCACGCGCAAAACTTGACGCACATCCTTACACTACTGAGCCTGGCCTAAAGCTCTTCATACAAAGTCCATTTGATTGTGTGATGGCAGTCAAGCGAGAGCTGAGCGACCACCTGGAATGGCTACTTGAGCATCACCAGTATGAGCAAGCCTGGATGCTTCTCGATAAACACCCTGATATCATCGAACTCTCCCCGGCAGACCGCAAGTCCATCGCGTCGACGACCGAGAGCCCTTTGAAGGCCCAGAAAGGTAGTCTTGCCGACTTCTTTGCCGATTCGGACTCCACAACTACAATGTCTGGATCACGGGCCAACAACAGTACCTCTGCGAAGGAGAAGAGACGCATTGGAGACCTCTGGCTTGGTCAGCTGGTCACTGCAGACAAGTGGACCGAAGCTGGCAAGGCTGCGAGCAAGGTGCTACAAGGAAGCACCCGCTGGGAACATTGGGTGTTTACTTTCGCACAGGCGAACAAGTTCGACGAGATTACACCTTACGTCCCAGCCACCATGCTGCAACCGCCTTTGCCAAGCGAGGTCTACGAAATCATCATGGGTCACTACATTGTAAGCGACCCGCCACGTCTCGCCAAGCTACTAGATGAGTGGGACACGGAACTCTTCGATGTGCACAGTATTATCACGGCCATCGAAAGCCGGCTACGCACCCGCGAAGTCACCGAACAGAGTACACAGGATGGCATCCAAGGCCGTGATTGGCGAATGTTACTGGAGTCGCTTGCGAAATTGTATCTCGCGAATGCTCAGCCTCGGGAAGCGCTGCGATGCTTCATCCTCACCCAGAACTCGGACGCGGCTATGAGCCTTATTCGCGTCGAGAAGATCGTGGAGACTCTGGCGGATGATATTCCTGGCTTCTTGACGTTGAAAGTCAGCAAGGAGCAGATGCGGTCGGCTCCTTTGAGCGAGCTTGAGGAGGCGAGCGCGGAGCCCGTCGCTCTACTTGTCAACGAAGCACTACGCGGAAGCATCTTGCCAATCACAGTCATTGAGCAGCTTCAAGAAAAAGGCGGAAGCATGCAGATGTTCCTGTTCTTCTACCTTCGCGCGCTTTGGCGTGGTGGCTCAAAGGAACAGAGGGTGAACATACCCCGTGGGAAATCGAAACAAAACCTCATAAGAGAAATCGATCAAGGCCATGCCATGGTCGAAGATCACGCCGATCTAGCAGTAGAGCTTTTCGCAGAGTACGACCGAGAACTGCTTCTGCAATTCCTACAAGCCAGTGAGGTGTACAGCTATGACAAGGCTGTTGCGATATGCGAGCAGAGGCACTACATTCTGGAGCTTGTGCACGTGCTCGGCAAGACTGGGCAGCTCAAACGCGCCTTGTGGCTTATCATTGGCGAGCTGGGCGATGTCAAGAAAGCCATCGAGTTTGTGAAGGTGAATCCCGACCTTTGGGACGATCTCCTAGAGTATGGCATGGACAAGCCTGCTTTCATTCGTGGCTTGTTGGAAGAAGTTGGCACAGCCGTCGACCCAGCAGAGCTCGTGAGGCGCATCCCAGTCGGCCTCGAGATCGAGGGTCTCAAGCAAGGTATTATGCGACTTGTCAAAGAGTACGAGATTCAATACTCCATCTCCGAAGGCGTAGCAAAAGTCCTCGAAGGTGAAGTCGCCATGGGCATGGACACGCTCCGAGCAGGCCAAAAGAAAGCCGTTCGCTTCGAGGTCGTTCACGAGTCTCCCACAGACGTCGACTTGACTGTACACGACGTGCCGACCAGGGTTGAAGGCGAAAAGCTCCCCGTGGCAAAGCGAAAGGTGCCCAAACAAAGCACGGAAGTCAAGCCCGGGCACTGCGTAGGTTGCGGCGAGGCTTTCCACGAAGAAGGTAAATCCAAACATCTCCACCTGGCCCATGTCTTGCAATTGATTGTTCGCTAACCTCTTTGATCTAATAGAAACCTTGCCTCTTATTGGATTCGCTTGTGGCCATGTTTATCACCTTCCATGCCTTCTGCGCGCTAACCCGGACACTTCTGATGATGATACGGTCGAACGCCTCATGTCACAGCTTGGCTATGGTAATAGCGTCACCACAGATGCGAATGAGCCCGCATACACGGGTCGCAGCGTTGGCGGCAAAGTTGCACACGCGCACGTCGTGCGCAATGTCGTACAGGGAGGTTGTCGATGCTGTGTTATTCCTGATGGTGCTTGATTCGTCGGTACGAATCAGTGTTTCTTTTATGGCGCTTCTGACGTTGAGGTTTGAGTATCGAGCGTGCTCGCTGTCATGTATTTGTATATACCCCTCATATTTCAGCATGTTCATTGAAGGTTGCCATCACACAGCATTCATATCTTGTAAGAGTGCACGCTACATCTCTTGCATCCCTTGTATTCGTTCAGGATCGCAAGGGGAATCATTCGTACTCTTGAACTACCCAGCTCGCCAATCATCCGTAAACCCTAGTCTATCCCGCTCATCGTCACAGAGCCGCCCATATTCAAGCAACGCCCGATGGACATACAACAGCATATCCTCCCTCCTCAGAACCTTCCCCGCCCACAACCGCCCTTCCGTCGCAATCCGCTCGCCTTCGAAATCGTGCGCTTGCACGCCGGAGGACCCGCCATCCGAGAACCCCAAAAAATACGCCATGGTGGACCACAGGTCCCGCAGGGTGATGTCCAGCGGGATAAAATGCACCCAGGGCATCAGCCGGTTGTCGTGCCACTCTTTGAAAACCGTCGCTTTCATCGGACTGCTGTTGGAAGTGAGGAAGGCCCGGAAACGCCCCGAGAGACTGTTGCCGTCGATGTCCGGGAGGTATTTCCAGTTGTATTGCTTCTTCATGGCAATGGGCGAGGCGCGTTTGAAGTGGCTTGTCATTCCTTTGCACCCTTTTGTGGTGTCGCTCGGTGGGCAGAATGTGTCTGTGAAACCGGCGTCGGCTACGTTGGCGAGCCAATTGGAGACTTGTTGGTGGCCTGTTGTTGTTGTTGCTGCGGAGCCTGCGGGTGGCCAGTCTTGTGAGTTTACGCTGTTGGACGATGCGTCCGAGGCATTGAGCATTGAAACTAGTCTCTGGCGTTGCGATGCCTGCCACGTACTTTCGTCGACTAGACCTCCCGTGGCTTTGCCTCGCCACACAAGCCCGTGGAGCTTTCTGCGCCATGCTGTGGATGTCTTGCCGTCTCCGAACCAGCCTTTCCCGGTGAAGAGGGCGTCATCCGTGTAGTACGAAGGCGGAGGGAGGAGGATGTCGTTGCTCCCGTGCAATTTCGCTGCACTGAAGATTGGTAGGAGATCTGTGCAGATGTTCAGCGTTGCCGGTTTGATCAGACTTCCGTGCTGTTTTGCCCAGTGATGATTGGAGCAGATGTCTTTAGTCTCGGTCCAGTTGGCGGTGCGCGTGGCGAGTGCTCGTTCGATCTGAGGTTCTTGCTTGTCAGGTGGACAAGTTTGGAGGACGTGAGACCACAGTTCGCCTTTCGTGATCCACTTGTGGTTACTCTTTTTGTCAAGAGCGGAAGCAACCAGTTTAGGCTGCCTGGTCAACATGTGGCTTGCAGGCAGAGACATCATGCGCTCTCTCTGTGCTGAAGCGGCTTTCATCAGGGAATCAATTTTAGACCACGGCACGAAAAGACGAGGCTCATCGAGCGGATTGATCGCGACATCCATGTCGGGCAAGTCCGCTGCAACCTCCCGGATCATGTCGCCCCAAACACGGGACCTGAATCTCCCCTGCGGCACGTCTGTGATTTTGCCATTGCGAACTCGCAACGTCCATTTCCAGTCTGCCAGGGCCCCACGAATGTCTGCAGGTTCTATGCCCCAGAATGGTTCCAGATCTTCGTAGATTTGATCGAAGAAGCTCTCGACAATGACTGCCTGACTTCTCACCGCGCGAGCATGCCATTTCTCGAACCCGGGCGGTGGATGGCGGCCCCTAAGGTTCCTGTACACATATACCGCTCCGTAAATTCCGGTCGTTTCTGTCGAGATCCTGTTGTCGTGTGCTTCTCGTGCCTTCTCGATCACATCGTCAAGGGGATGTGGTGTGTTGGGTCGTGAGAGATGGTCGTAAACCTGGCCACCTGCGTGTCGATCATCGCGCGTAAACCACCAAGTACCAGCTAGAAGGCAGAAAACAATTAGTAGGATCTGATGTGGGTTACGACGGATGTTCCTGAGATACAGCATCGTCGCACATGGTCAAGTGATGAAGTCAACAGACGGCAAGGCTACAAAGCCGAGCCGGCAACGATACAAATGGCAGTTACTTACTTTGTACACCACTCCGTTCCTACCAAGAATGCGTCTATGCTTGCGGTCTAAGCTCCCTGTAGCTTTTGGCTTTGATTGGGCGGAGTAACGAAGGATTCCAGAGCACCGCCCTGCGGAGATCCCACGCAACTGTGTTCGATGTTTGTCGGTAGAAACTCTTTGGAATCCGAGGCGATATATCCTCCGTGAGGAAGAAACGTTGGAATTAGTAGTTCTCCTTGGACCCTCTGAATCGATCTACTTTACTGTGATTCTTTGAACTCGAATCTTGACGGCTGCCCCTCCGTCGAAGCTCAACCAAGTTACGAGGCTTGGCCGGAACTATATGGCTTATTGTAGGGCTGGTGGTGATATTGTGGATGCATGTAATTCACAGACGTCCACATGTATCAAGAATCGTACTGATCTATAGTATCAGCGTTTGTTTTATTCGTCGAACGACACTTTTGATACCGACTCTTGCACATCATCCTCTCCCACACGACTGTATCGGACATGGGCGGTGGCTTGACGGATGCCAAGTGTACCATAATCCTTCTAGCCAAGGTAGTGAGGGGTGACGATGCAAGGTCCATACGGTCTCATCGCGATAACGCTGGCTCACTTCATTGTTGCCATTTCAAATCGATGCCGTGGTTTTATCTAAGTTACAATCCCGAATTCTTGGAGTTTCTCTGTGTCCGCGAAACTTGGATTTACGCTACTTTGATGAACAATGGAAATACATAAGTTCCACGTTGCTCAGCTAGAAGATCTAAGCTTCTTGTAGCACAGGACGTTTGAATGAATCGAAGAATCGCGTTCCCTCGATCATCATACAAATAATGACGAATTTTCTCAGAGTCCGCAAAACTTGGATTTGAGCAAAAGAAACGTCTCCCCTCGCGGGATCGAACCGCGGGCCTCAAGATCACGATTGAACGCGAATTGTTACATCAGTTACAGTCTTGCGCTCTTCCAGCTGAGCTAAGGAGAGTGGTTGAGCTGTGTGAACAGCTTTCGATGTGTGAGCAGCACAACAATACATTATAACGCTCGTTTTGAGCTGCACGTGGTGCATCGTAGCCTCTGTTCACATGTGTTTCTTGGTCCAAGGTCAACACAATGATCGGTTTGTCCCAGGACCAATTTTCGTGGGAGAATTCGGATTCCGTGGGGCCAGATCCTATTTTTCACGCCTCCTGGCCTAGACCCGCTGTCATCTTTGGGTTTAATCTCTTTTTTGTGTGATAGCTAGACGGAACCATCGGGAGGTTGCCAATCCAGCCATTGAGTGATGCCAACCCTCCAGATGGCAGATGTTATGCTACACTTCAGTCAGCAAACTTCCGCCATAGGGTCAGGGTCTGATGCATCCCAGTTGACTCTGTGTGTGGTGTGTCGTGTTGATGTAAGTGCAGGGACTACTTGTTCTGGCATAATCACGGGTTGGTCGTGGTACGGGCTTTCGGACTGAGTGTGAGGCCGAAAAATGCAGGTCCCACTTTAGCATCATGCTGCCATTTCACGGAGCAAACAACCTATCTCCGAGTTCACAAACTGTCTGCTATTCGATTCTCGATGGCAAAGAGTTCACTTGGGACCGCAACTCGTGTCCAACGAGGCCGTGTTATCATCAAATAAATCTCTAGAATCCGGAGTCCATATACCAGGCAAGTGGCAAGATGGAACCGTTTACTTGCAAACTGGCGAATGGAGGTACAGCCACCGGCATTTACTCGATACCTCCACGCACTACTACCACAAATGGCCCAGCATCGGTCCCTTTGATCATAGGCCTTCACGGCGGAGGCTACAACAGCGATTACTTCGACGCCGAGGCCAACCACACAGCCGCAATCCCCAGCAGGACCTACGGTGTACCCTTCATCGCAGTCAACCGACCTTTCTATGGTGGCTCAACCTTCGACGGACCGATGCCAACAGCAGCAAATTACCCGCAAGAGACCGGCGCCTGGATGCACCGCCATGTTTTTCCAGCCCTCTGGGCCAAGTTCGGCGCCGAATGCTTAAGCGTCGTCTTTCTATGCCACAGTCTCGGCTGCCAACAAGGGATCGTAGCAGCAGCCATGCACGCTCAAGAAAACAACCCGGCCTACCCGTTGAGCGGAATGATCTGTTCAGGTCTCGGACACCAGATCCCGCCCGCCTTCGCCCAACATCCGCCCATGGTCGGCAACACGGGGCCAGACTATTGCTCGCAAACCATAGAGTTCAAAGACAGTATGATGTTTAGCCCAGGCACAGTGGATCATGCGGTCCTTCAACAATCCGAGCGACTAAGCCACCTAATCCCCGTCGCGGAAGCAAACAGCATAGCCGCAAGCTGGGCGCCGACTTGGAGGCAGTCGTGGGCTGCCCAGATTGCTGTTCCGGTCATGTTCGCTTTTGCGGAGATGGACTTTTTCTTTCAGGCGACTCAGTCACATTTGAAAGAGTGTGTGGAGGCTTTCTCTGGGAGTCCGCGGGTTGATGGGAGCCTTGTTCATGGTGCGCCGCATTGCATGGAGTTGAGCTTTTGGTCGCAGGGCTGGTATGCGCGGTGTTTCGGTTTTGGAATGGAGTGTGCGGCTACTTATGCATCTATAGTCAAGGCGTGAGCATTTGAGGCGCTTTTGGGTGGTGTTACGCTGTGGCGTTGAGAGCTAAAACGATCATGATGTTGTAGTGTAAATCTGATAAAGCATACAGCGCTTCCGGGCTCGTTGAAAGTGTCGCAAGAGAAAGTAGTGAAAATGAACGGACGTCAACTTGTCCTCTTCGTATTCGGGGAGAAGTAGTGGGTTATTTCCATCTCACTGTCAGTCTGATTGAAATACAAGCCATTTTACTCATGGAGATTTCACCGTTGGTCTTAAGAAACTCGAATCATGGTTAACCATGTTGACCGACGAGGCGTCTCTGTCCTCGTTTGATGTGAATGTGTTCTTTCGTGCATTCTGTGTGCCCATAAAAACAGGTAAACTCAGTAGTACTATTCTTGGGCGACGCCTTGCTGCTGCTGCTGCTGCTGCATTGCACCCTGTATTTGCATGATCTGCAGTGAAAATGTTAGCCTTGATGCTCACGACTATTGCCTCTTCAGGAGCCCAGCAGCGACTTACCTCCATCTTCTTGCTCTCGCTCTTCTCCGTGATCTCTTTGATGCTGCTTTCAATGCGCTTGCTATACAAACGAAAAGTCAGCGTCCATCTCGATGTCAACAATGATGTTGGTGCACTCGTACATTTCGCCGCCAATGTATTCTAAACGGCCGTCGACTGTGCTTTTTGCCTCCGTTGCGTCTTGCTTCAGCAGAACGGGGCCGACCAACTTGTAGATGTTGGCTTCTTCGGCTAGGGAGTTGAATTCCTGGCATGTTGTCAGCGGTCTCTTCGTCGAGTAATTTTCCAGAGCTCGATCGTCTCATACATTTTGCACACCCTTGTTCTCTTGTTGCTGACTTTCAAGCTTCTGTCTTGCTGTGACTAGGGTGCTCATATCTGTTCGCAAGAAATCAGTCTTTTTCTTGACATCGGCTCCCTGTCGTGGTCACGTGGCGTACCATTTTGAAGTGACTGGTATTCGTTGGTAAGTGACTGGAGCTGCTTCTGTTGTTCCATGTTGTTCGCAATCTCGCTGTGGAAGATCAATTGATCTCGTGTGATTAGGTTGGTTTGAGTGTTGGAAGTGTGGAACCAGCGTCTTGATGTCTCTCAATTTCGAGCGACTGCGGCGTGAAGTGAACCGTCACGCCGTTTGAAGAGCCTCGACCAAGGGACGCAAAGCGAAAGCCACGCCCCGCCAACAACCTTCTCCACACATCCATCTCAGCCCGGCCTCGACCACGGAAACAACCACGACAACATTGCCGCTCACTTCACTTCAACTTCGCCAGTCACCCTTGACAACGTCTGCATACTACCCGGCTCAAGCTATCTGCGTTGAAACGAACGGTCTGCTTGCGACACACCACCAGTCCTTCGATCTAGCATTAACACGCACGCCCCACCACCTGTTTCCACCGCTGTCGCCTGTCAAGATAAGGCCAATCTACTCGCATATCTTCTGAGAATATCGCCTGAATCACTACTGTACTACGCATTGTGCTACTCCCGTCGGGCACCACATACCGCAGCACACCATGTCGAACACCGACTTCCTCGGGCGGGCAATCGAGACCGTCAAGAAGGCCATCGAACAAGATACGGCGGGCGAGTACGAGAAAGCATACCAGCAGTACTATGCCGCGCTCGAGCTGTTCATGTTGGCGCTCAAGTGGGAGAAGAACCCTAAATCCAAGGACATGATCCGAGGCAAGGCCGGCGAGTACATGGAGCGAGCGGAGAAGCTCAAGAAGCATATCGAAGAGCAGGACAGCAACAAACGGAAACCTGCTGCGATGGGGAACAATGGGACGGCGAGCAACGGGACGGGCAAGGACGATGAAGACGACGCTGAGAGCAAGAAGCTGAGGGGAGCGCTCGCAGGAGCCATCCTCACGGAGAAGCCGAATATCAAGTGGGAGGACGTGGCAGGTTTGGAGGCAGCCAAAGAGGCGCTTAAGGAGGCGGTTATCCTGCCCATTAAGTTCCCGCATCTCTTCACAGGCAAGCGACAGCCGTGGAAGGGTATCCTGCTCTATGGACCTCCGGGTACCGGAAAGTCATACCTTGCAAAAGCCGTCGCGACAGAGGCCAACAGCACTTTCTTCTCGGTCAGCAGTTCAGATCTGGTGAGTAAGTGGATGGGTGAGTCGGAGCGCTTGGTCAAACAACTGTTCAATCTCGCGCGAGAGAACAGGCCCAGTATCATTTTCATCGACGAAATCGACGCGCTGTGTGGTCCCAGAGGCGAGGGCGAGTCAGAAGCGTCGCGCCGCATTAAAACGGAGCTGCTGGTACAAATGGACGGTGTAGGAAACGACAGCAAGGGTGTCCTCATTTTGGGAGCGACCAACATCCCCTGGCAACTGGACGCTGCCATTCGACGTCGTTTCCAAAGGCGTGTGCACATCAGTCTGCCCGACCAGCCCGCGCGCATGCGCATGTTCGAGATTGCCGTGGGAACGACTCCATGCGAGTTGAAAGCAGATGACTACAAGACCCTCGGCAAGCTAAGCGAAGGCTACTCCGGTTCCGATATCGCGATTGCCGTCCAAGACGCTCTCATGCAGCCCGTGCGAAAAATTCAGACCGCAACGCACTACAAGAAGGTCGAGGTGGACGGCGCGGAGAAGCTTACGCCTTGCAGTCCCGGTGACGCGGGTGCAATAGAGATGAGCTGGGTACAGGTCGATACGGAACAGCTGCTCGAACCTCCACTCCAGGTCAAAGACTTCATCAAGGCGATTAAGAGCTCGAGACCTACGGTTAGTGGCGAGGATCTCAAGCGGAGTGCGGAATGGACGCTCGAGTTTGGAAGTGAGGGTGCATAGGCAGGTTTTCGAGTTGCGCTACAGTACGAAGAATGATCCATCGGACATACTTTTGTGCGCGGCGATTGGCGTTGTTTCCTGAACGTTACGTTGTAGGTACTTTTCTGGGTCGAATACAAATGATACATCCGACAGATGCGACGGATAACGCAGACGGTTGCCTAGGATGCAAATGTCTCCATTTCCGATAGCTCGCGATGATCAGGTTTGTCGTCAGACCTGTAGATATCTGCTGGATTTTATGTCGAATGGTAAGCAAAGGACATGCATTTAGCCGGCAACCCGCTTCGCTTTATTAGCCGTCGCCATCGTATTGCTTGTTTGGGTGGAACTTCACCTGGCTGACCCGTCCTCAGTATGAATATAAAATGTAGGCAGCTTCACTTGACACCAACTCACGCCACCACAGAAAACCACGGATCAACGAGGCAACCAACTACCACCGCCAACATGACGACCCAAAAACAAGACCCAGTCCTCACGCAAGCCGATATCGACCACTTCCTCGAGCACGGCTACATCAAACTCTCCAACTGCTTCACACAAGAACAGTCCGACTCAGTCACCTCCACAGTCTGGACACGCCTCGGAATGGACCCCACCGACAAATCCACCTGGCACACTCTTCGCACCAACATGCCGGCCCACAAACATTTCAGCGCCGCCACTTTTGCCCCCAAAGCCTGGTCCGCCATCGGCGAGCTCCTGGGCGGCGAGTCCAAAATCTCCGACCAGAACAGAGAATGGGGCGACGGCCTGATCGTCAACCTAGGCTCCGCCGAAGGCGAAGGCAAGGAAACTGACCCTCGCGAGCTGGGCGAATGGCACGTCGACGGCGACTTCTTCGTCCACTTCCTCGACTCCCCCGAGCAAGGTCTGCTGGTCATCCCGCTCTTCACCGACATCCAACCCGGCGGCGGCGGCACGATGATCTGCCCCGCCGCCATCCCCATCATGGCGGCGTACCTGCGCGACCACCCCGAAGGCGTGAGCCCGCGCATGACGCCGCGGGCGCAGAATCCGACGTGGGAGCCGGAGCAGGGCTTGGCTTTCTTCAACAACATCGCTAGCTCTATGCCGCGCGAGGCGTTTGTGGAAGTCACGGGCGCGGTCGGGGATGTTTTCCTGCTGCATCCGCTCATGCTGCACGCGGCCAGCAGTAATTCGTTGAGGAATGTGAGGATCATTACGAACCCGCCGGTGAGTTTGAAGGAGCCGATGAGGTTTGATAGGGAGGGGGATGGGAGTGAGTATAGTCTTGTGGAGAGGAAGACGTTGAAGGAGTTGGGGGTGGAGAGGTTGGTTGGGTGGGAGGTCAAGGGGAGTCGCGACGTGGTTGTGCCGGAGCGGTTGAGGCGGATGGCTAGGATGAAGGAGGACGAGGAGAGGCGGTTGCGGGAGTTGGAGGGGGAGGAGATGGGGGGTGCGAAAGGGGTGGGGGTTAAGGAGGTTTCTGCTGAGGCTTGAACGAACGAATGAATGAGCCTTGTTCTGTTCCGTTGGGCTGTCATGATATCGTGGGTTTTCGAGAGGAAATGGTTGGTGTTTGCCGGTGCTTACCGGTTCTCCTTATCTAGATTGTAAGCTCACGAATTTCTTATAACGTCTGTTAGTATTTGTTTGTTTGTAGGATTTGTCTAATTCCCTAGCTGCCCTTCGATCTGGTATAGAACAACGCCCGCGATTTGAATACTTGAGGAATGGCTTGCGTACACAGAAGCAACATACCTTCACTTAGGTGGTGAGTGAAACAATGTCTTTCGGAATTTATTAAAAGTGCGCTTATTTTACTTCACCCCAAACCATCGGGCGAGTCGTATGTACAATCGTCCCTTTCATTTCCCCGTCTATGAGTTGCAGATGTAAACTTAGATCCTCGTCTCATCAGTCCAAATCACCGTGGTCAGCGCCGCCCGCGGCCGTAGTGGTGGTAGTGTTACTTGAAGGGTAGAAGTTCAACTTTCCACCCTCGCCGATAACGCCAGAGCGGTCGTACAAACTCCTAGCTCGCACGTAAGGGTCGAGTTTCCAGTAGTTCTCGGCAATGCGCTGCGCGAGTCTCGTCCTGCCCTCGCCGGCATCCTCGCCGGAGATCCAATTAAGGGTCTCTGATTCGTACGACTTGACCAGTTCAGACCTTTCGCTCTTGATGGTCTCCTTCGTCGCAGAATCTTGCATGCGAGCATTCTCACCCTCGACTGGCTCGGGGTATTTGTAAGTGTAGTCCTCGTCGCCGCCGAGCTCCTTCGAGATCTGGCTTCGGGGGATCCATTGTTGCAGGTCGGTGACGTTGCTGGCGAAGTGAACCTTGTTTGCGACAACCGGGTCGAGCCAGCCGCGGATGATTTTCCACACGCCTTGGAAGACCCAGGGCGACTTGTAGACGAGCACGCTGCCGAGGGATTCGGGGTAGTTGGCCTCGAAGCACTTGATCATGAATTTGACGGGTGTGTAGTCCATGTTTGCGAGAGAGAAGTCGCTCATGTCGAAAACAATGGTCTGGAAAAGCAATGGTTAGTGGGGTAGGTGTCAGGAGGAGTGAAGGGTGTACAAACAGCGGTATCGACAGGCGGCTTCAACATCATCCTCGTTGTCTCAATTGTGTAAACTGTAAAGCGCTCGAGCGACTTCTCAGTCTGCTCACCCTGCCTGTGCAATTTGACACGAACGTAACAGCACGGTCTGCCGTCCTTGTCTGTGCCGTGCAAAAAGCTCTTGCCCATGCGAAGCTGAGCCAAGAAATCATCGCCCTCCTTCTTGTCGCTGCCACTTCCCTTGGAGTCTTTGATCGCCCGCTCTTCGCCATTGATCATGATATCGTCGTCGACGTGCATTTCCTTCGCCCGCCAGTGGATGGTCGAAACGAACATGACAAGCGCCGCGTGAACGTCCCACTTCCTCGCACGCAAGAATCGCAACAGGAGCGCATCCGGGTGATCGTGCTTGACCATGCTCCAGAAGGCCTCTCTCAGCTCCTCGGGCTTCTGCGAAGCGAGAGCCTGCTGGAACTCTTGAGCCTGACCGTGCTTGTCATTACCGCCCTCAGCTCCACTACCAACATCATCCTTGCTCTTGCGTCCGAACAGTTTCATGCCTTTAGCCTTGGGTTTCTGTTTCTCGGCCGCGGAGTCTGGCGTTCCAGATGTGGTCGTGGGTGTGGCGGTGCCACTCGCATGTGCGCCTTCGGGTGCTACGCCAAAGACTTCGAGTGTCTGCGCCCACATCTCCTTCAACTTCGCCTCCTGGTCGGGCGTGAGGTTGCCCGGCCTTCCGGGAGGCATTTGCGTCGCCATCACGTCTGGGTACTTTTGCGCCTGGAGCGCAAGGGAAACGTTCTGTTCGGGTGTGTCGGCTGGTACGGACTGAACCGGTGTATCCTTTTCGGTGTATCTGTCTACAATAAATGCGGCGGTGGCAGAGAGACCGAAGGCTAGGACAAAAGCGACGGGTTCGACGGCGGCGCGTTTCGGTGTCGCAAGTGGAGCAGGTCGAGGTCGGTGTGAGTGTAGTCGGCGGACGGCGGTGCGAGATGTCGGGAGAGCAAATCGCAAAGGACGGGCGAACATGCGGGAGGTAGTGTCTGTGGACGGGTGGTGCGATGGAGGCGCAGTTTTGTTAGTCTGTTCCTTCAGGGCACTTCACATCACATCAAATCTCCCGTGCTCGCGTGAGTGCCACTGACTTTGATCCCTTGATCGTTCCAAGGGTTCGTATTGCGCGGATGATGACGCTGGCGGGGCACTTTTCTTCCACTCCTCCTCCTCTCCTAGCCGTGCACCACCGGCGCGAGATGATGATCTACACACACTTGAAGACTCATGCTGATATATACAGGAGAGCATACATGACTATTACCTCGATCTTCACAGGATGGCAGGCGATACATGTTTCCATCTCCAGCAACAGCGACATGTCACTCCCGCCAATCACCGCTATACAACCCATCAGATGAACACCCGCAAGAGCTCTCCCAGCATCATAATAGCCATGCTCTGCCCATACGGCATGCTCGTCAACTTGATATCCTTGTAATGCTGAAGGTCATGGCCCATTCCCGTCCCAAAACTGACATCCCTGAGCTCGCCGTCTGCACTAATCCGCTCCGTCACAGCATTCACAGCCTTGAGCGCAACACTCTCATACTCCTTGCTAATGTACCGCTTGCGAATCGCCTTGAGCATACCGTACGCGAATCCGGCGGTGGCAGAAGCCTCTGGGTAGCTGCCTTCGCTCTCTGGCATGTCGAGGAGAGTGTTCCACATGCCATTTTCGCCCTGCAGACGCTTCAGGGCCTGGCATTGTGCCTCTAGCGTGTCGATCAGATGGATCCGAAGAGCGTCGTTGGGTGGCAGGTCCAGCAGTTCGATGAAGTCGGGAATCACAATCGTCAGCCAGCTGTTGCCTCTGGCCCAGCGAGCGCGAGCGAAGTTGTGTCCGAAGCCACCAGCAGCACTCTCGTCGAATTTCCACCCGTGGAAGAAGAGGCCGGTCGTTGCGTCGAAGAGGTATTTGATGTGGACGAGGAACTGTCTCTTGGCTTCTTCAATGTAATGGGGCCGATTGAGGAGCTTGCCGATTTTAGCGAGAGGGAGCACAGTCATCATGAGTGTGTCGTCCCAGAGCTCATTGTGGTTGTCCGTGAGGTATGTCATGTGCTGCATGCCATCGAAGGGTGTTCTGGGCAGGCCATACATCGCCCACTCGGCCCACGAGTCCAGCCACGGGAGGTAGGTCTTCTCGCCTGTCTTCTCGTACAGGTAAGCCAGGGTGAGGAAGACGGCCATGGTGTTGATATTCTTGGTGGTCCCAGACGCGAGCTGCTCGCTGAACCACTCTTTGATAATCTTCAGGACCTCTTCTGAGCCATGGAGCTCGTAGTATTGCCAGAGGCCATACAGGCCAATGCCATGTGTCCACCTGAGCAGCGGTGTTAGCTTCGCGATCAGGAACAAGGCAAGTGTATGCTCACTCCCAATCCCGCCAGCCTTTGGTGTCGATTACTCTGCCATCCGGTAGACGCAACAGAAACTCGCCCGTCTCATCTTTGATATTGACGAGATTATCCGTCAGTAAACGGATGTTCTCGTGTATCCGGGCACTTTGAAGGCCATGAACGGATATGGGTGTTTGCGGCATCTCGAGATAAGTGATATGGATCTTGACTTGAAGCTGTGCAACGAATTCCCAGACTGGCCTTTCACATTTGGTGAAGAAGAAGTCACCAAAAAACTACAGCTTGTGTACAAAGATACATGTACCGAGGGATACCACGCGTGGCTCGCGTGAACTGATACCGAGCCCCGGGCCATCTTTTCAGGTTTGTTTCCCGAAGGTCTTGGAGGCCCTAGACGACCCTAAACGACCCCATCTCCACCCCCAAAGCAACGCCCCAGACATCCCCGCGCATTAGCCTAAGCGATGTGTCGGGGTTGCATTTCAAATGTAACTCATGCCCGCCTGGCTCTTAGTCTTCCTTCGGTTTCCTTGGCTCTGCAGGCTCTGTCATTTCCCACCAGTAAGCATGGCCGGCACTGGGCATATGTGCCTGCGCTTCGGTGGTGCACCACCGAGTATCCCAGGTGCCGCATACCACTATTGGGGCGAGGATAAGATGTGGACACCCACCCTGAGGATGTGCAGTAGGAGCTCATCCCATTCTTTTCTGAAATAATCCTGCTGCGACCAGCGTGTCCTGGTCAAGTCGATATCGTCTACCAACGCGTCCCAGCGCGTCTCACCAGTTATCCAATATGGCTAACAACGACATCGACCCTACGATGGCAAAGGATACCGCCAGCACGAAAGAGATGAACGAGGTCGAGCGTGTCATGTCGGGCGAAGAGATGTCAAAGAACCACCAAGACTATGGCCGTATGGACGCTGAGGTTGCCAAATATGCGACGGGTGATCAGGTCGATATCAGCGAGGCCGAAAACAAGCGGTCAGTTGTCCTGCACGAAAGAAGGCTTGTGACCTTCGAAGGCACAATCGCTGACTTGGGTCATCTACAGGTTGAAGAAGTCCATCGACAAACGCGTACTCACCATCATGGTCTTCACCTACTTCCTCCAGGCTCTCGACAAAGGCACCATGTCTTTCACGTCAATCATGGGCCTTCGCGAGGACTTCAATATCGCTGACACAGAGCTGTTTCCATGGCTCACGACGTGTATTTACATCGCCATCCTGGTTGTTGAATACCCCATCAACTGGTTGATCCAGCGTGTGCCCATTGCCAAATTCTTGGGCTCCTGCATTATCATTTGGGGAGCTATTTTGGCTCTTCACGCTGCATGCACGACTTTCACCCATCTCGTCATCGTTCGAACGCTGCTCGGAGCCTTTGAAGCGGTTTGTCAGCCGACCTTCCTCGTGATGTCCTCCATGTGGTAAGTAAATTGAAACACAACACCTGCTGTACCAGAGTCAACTATTCCTAACTCGCGCATAGGTACAAACGTGAGGAGCAAGCCCAGACTGTAACGTACTGGTACATGATGAACGGTGCACAACAGATCGTTGGCGGTCTTCTTGCATACTGCTTCTATTTACTTGGCAATGACAGAGCAATCACGAGCTACCAAGCAATCTTCATCACCTACGGCTGCGGCTCCATACTCTGGGGCGTTTTCGTTCTCTACTACCTCCCGGACTCTCCCATGCGAGCCAAATGCTTTTCTGAAGACGACAAGAGGCTCATGGTAGAACGTGTTCGAACCAACCAAACCGGTCTGCAGAACAAAACGTTCCGTAAAGAGCAAGCGATCGAGGCCCTCAAGGATCCGCAGATTTGGTGCTATTGCCTCATCCAGATCTGCACAACTCTACCGACAAGCGGATTGGGGGCATTCTACAACATCATCATCACAGATCTTGGATTCGAGATTCTGGAGACTCAACTTCTGGCTATGGTACTTGGTGCATTCATCATTATTGTCTTGATGAGCTCCGCATGGCTTGTCAACAAGACCAAACAGAACTTGTTGGTCATTGGGATTTTTTTGATACCGTGAGTTGTTCCGTCGTGATAAAACATTTCCTGTATTTCCTAACAACGTGTAGGAGTTATGTCGGTACCATCGTACTGATGACCGTTCCCAACACCGGACCGGCTAGTCAAGGTGGTTTGCTCTTCAGCTACTACATCGTGCTGTCATTCTGGGCTGCTCAAGGTCTGGGTATGAGTATGTTGTCGAGGTAAGGCGTCCAATCTTATGGAAGTGATCGCCAGTCGATGATTAACAACATTCGCAGAAACGTCGCAGGCCAAACGAAGAAGTCCTTCGCCGTCTCCTTGAACTTCATTGCCTGGTCAGTCGGCAACGCAGTCGGTAAGCATTTGCCATGAGCCTCCCATCATCCCGCGTCAGACAGGTTTGATCTAATGATTCCTCCTCGCAGGTCCACAAGTCTTCCGCAACAATGATAGCCCACGCTATTTCATCGCGTTCAGCACTCACATGGGCTGCTATGTGCTGCTGCTGCTCGTCATCATCTTCCTCAGATTCTATCTGACCCGCCTCAACAAACGACGCGATGCCGCTGCTGCCGCCGGTGATGCCTCTGCCGCCGACAAGCGCAACACCCATGCATTCGAGGACCTTACGGACAAGGAGAACCCCAACTTCAGATATGTCTACTAAAGAGGCATGTCGGCAGCGATGTGCTGGGTGTCACATGCCCGTGCGAGAAAGCTTCGTGATGGGGTTCGTCCGTATTCAGTAGCAAATAGCGACCTCAGCGAGGCGCGTATGTAATTTTTTCCATCATCAATTCATTTTCTTGGTGAATGCATGTGATGGAGCTACAACAGCGGAAATCACAGGGCGTAACTTGAGTGAAATTGATCTCGCGCATGAGATCAAGCATCGTCATCATCACCTGCAGATCCCCCAATGCTGACACAGCTTTACTCCACTATTCCGCTCTTGCCGCTTTCACTTACATTCATCGACTGACACCAAGTAACGACATTACTATAAGAAGTCGATATCCAGCTCACAGACGTACTCATCCTTAGTCCACAACTTCCAACAACTCATATTCCCATCAACTACATCCGCCTTCACCCTAGACCCTACACCACCTCAAAAACATCCCCCAATCATGTCGAAACCCCAAATCGACGAGTTCGGCTGGACCGCCGTCCCACGCAACCGAGCAAACATGCCCTCAGCAGCAGAAGCCAAAACAACCCCGGTACCCGTGAGCTTCGACTCCATCTGGCCGCGCACCCAAGTCGTCAAAAACGCCCAAGAACACGTCAAAGCCCTCCTCCCGCCCAAAACCTACAACCACAGCCTCCGCGTCTACTGCTACGGCCACACGCTCGTCTCCCAGCACTTCCCGGAGTGGATCTCCGCCTCCCCTTCTGTCAAGAACGACTTCTTCGAAACCTGGGCTTTGACTTGCTTGTATCACGATATTGCTACGACGGAGCAGCACCGTGCCGAGTCGCACATGTCGTTCGAGTGGCATGGGGGTTTCATGGCGCTGCAGAAGTTGCAGGGGTTTGGCGCTCCGAGGGCGCAGGCGGAGAGTGTTTGCGAGTCGATCATTCGGCATCAGGATCCGGGGGAGACAGGCACGATTTCGAGGATGGGGCAGTTGACGCAGATTGCTACCGAGCTTGGTGAGTTGCGCCTTTGCTTGCTGTCGTCGAAGACGCGGGTGTTTGGATCGATTGATCTATTGACCGACTGACCGACTGACTGGGAATGCAGACAACATGGGCTGGCAGGCACACCTGGTGCACGAGGACGTGATCAAGCAGGTCGTCGAGCAGTATCCTCGCCAGAAATGGTCGGGCTGTTTCGCCAAGGCCATCGAGGCAGAGATTGAGGTATGTTTGCTATTTTCGCTATGACTTAAAGCAAAGGACGGATCGCTGACCATTGGCTCCAGGCCAAACCTTGGTGCCACACCACTGCCATTCCGAACTTTGCCGAATTTGTGGCCAACAACAAGACCATGGAGCCTTATGATTAGACTGATTCTCTTGGTTCAGTCTGCGTACTACGGGTTGGTGAAGGCGTGTATTGTTCCGAATCGATGTATTTGACGGCCGTTTCACCCGTATGATGGAAGTATTAGTTACCGATGCCGGTAAATTCAGTACTCTCCAAACCTGTTGCTCACGTCGAGTGGTGCCCACTTCAGCATGTGAATAGTTTCGTCCAATTGGTTTCAGGGATAACTCAAACCCGATTGATTGTCATTTTAAGGCATGTTCAATGCCACGTCTTGATACCGGATCGACTCGTGTCTTACTAACAACAGCTCGTGGGGCCCACGCCTTCCTACGCTCTAGCCTTCATCCTCACACGCACCGCTTTCGGAGAGATGATCGCAATCGAAAAGTCAGCATCGAGTTGAGCATTCGAGTCGTCGAGACCGATCTGCAACTGCCATTAGTCAACGGTCTTCACAATAGTCCGAACGGTGGACTCACATCGAAATTCAACATCATCGCCGGAATCACCTTCTTCATCTCCATCACGGCCAGGTTCTGACCGAGACAA